>Ga0247810_10000053_pt1 | contig 202521 bp, 180 predicted proteins | sample UWRJL119311C1_FD_179918 | JGI IMG/M metagenome (GOLD analysis project Ga0247810, IMG submission 179918) | Plant litter microbial communities from Arlington Agricultural Research Station in Wisconsin, United States - UWRJ-L119-311C-1 | ecosystem: Environmental > Terrestrial > Plant litter >...
TCTCGGCGTACCTATTGTCCCCCAGGCTCAAAATTAGGAAAGTTTGAAGAGGTTAAAACGAGCAACGGCAGTTACCAAGGCTCTTTCTAAAATCTAACACATAAGTGTGTAATTTAATGATACTTCGAAGCCAAAATTACCATGGATAAGTCCAAGGCGGGTTATGGCTGTGTCAAACATTGATCGTTCGGCTTGTAGACATTGGAGGCAAGTGGATGAATTTTAAATAGCTCATGACTCCTTATGTTTTAATTTCACACCATACCCTGGGATATCAGACAGTGTTGTCGGAATGATGCGACACGATATCGAAGGGACCGAGAGCAAGATGAAGTAAACTAAGATGAAATAATAATTAGTTCCTACAGTAGAGAGAATTGTGGCTCATTCGAATATACTTCACGGCATACCCGCCAAAGCCAGCGTGGCTACTCTGTAAAAAACATAATTCTTTAATGAGGCATGCTAAATGGAGAACAAACCGCCGGAGATATCGTCAGGATCATAGATCCAAAACTTCAGCTTTTCAGAAAGAGTTTCAACTCGTCCATTGGTTTAAGGCCTTACATCTACTTATGTTCATGATGAGACGGACAAGCTTGACTCTAAAAGTATGAAAGCTGGTTAGCGCCACCCCCTACATTGTACGAAGCAAAGAAACTCCCTCATATCGGTATACGTAAACAGAAAGCGTGACCGGCAATTCCATTTCCTTCTCATCAGCTTCAGCATGTTCGAGCCGACCAACCAGCTCTATGCTATGAGGCTTCTGACCAGCTGAGCCATGGGAATGACAGCGCTGTCCCCTAAGATGTAATCGAAGACCACCGAGGATGTTGGCAATTTGTGAGGTTGAAACAGCTCGTTTTTTAGGAATACTGTCTCTCGCCCATTGATGGGCGAGGCATAGATATTGTGAGAGGAATTCTATTGAGGGAAAAAATTGCAAACCTGTTGGTAGGGAAACACTTTGAAGCATATGAACTCCTTTTCGTGAATACAGTTAATTGCCTAAAAGTCCAACGCAGCCCGCAGCCCGCAGTATCATACATCATAGATTTGACAGAAGGTATGAGATACTTGATATCACTGAAGGGCAGACGCAGGTTGTAATATTTAGAGCTCGTTGGATTATTGAAAAGAGGGCATAGCTTCATAACTAGTAAGAATACATCCATCCTGTTTCTCACACATGTAATTCGTATCCAAGAACAATTTATAAGAGTCCAACAACCACATATCTCCTCTGCCCAATCAAGGCAATAGCTAGCCAGCCGCCACATATTCCAAACGCCATACATTAAACCCCTAAACACCGTTCCACCTTTATAGTCATTACGCTTGCCTATCAACTATGCCTTACCAATCCATCCCGCAGTAACAAAGAAGTCAAATATACGACCCATCTTCGACGGATCGAGATTACACAGCTCCTTCGTAACATGTTTGCGCTTCAACTGTCCGTTGCCCTTCAAGGCCTCCTTCAAAATCGCCTCTTTGATCACCAAGAACGGTTTGGGACGAAGTCGAGTAATTTCACATAACTGGATTTCTTCCTGCGTGAGTAGGTGCAGATCTGCGGAGTTTTCTTGAGTCATATGAATGGGGTTGTAGCTGGCTAAAGGTTGCATCGCAATTTTTTCACGCTTGACAGGTGTTGATGTACCATTTGTGTGGCCGTTTGTGAGGGACTTGTCATCTTTCTGTTTACTTGGAGAAGCCGAGGGAGTTTGGGTGAGACGAATTGGCAGCTCAGGGGCGACAAGTGCTGAAGCCCCCGAGGGAGTCTCGATGACATGGGCCGGTTTGGTACGTACAGAGCTTGCGTATCGTTCACGATCCATAGAGCCCATTGGAATTGCTTTCTGTGCTCGAATAACTTTGTCTTGCTCGTACTTCTCACCACCCACGAGATCAATAACCTTCTTTTCACGCCAATCTTGGAGTTGTGCGACTGCTTGGCGGAGATTGTGTTCGTCTTGTATACCTTGCTGGAACTCCTCGAAATCACGTTTGTTCATCATACGTGCGTAAGGTTTAGCTTTATTGAGAAGGTCGCGTTCTTCTTTAGTGCGTTTCTTGTCCAGAGCTGCGTTCTTCCGGTACTCGAGGAGGTTATGCTCGAAGATGATCTTCTTCCTATCGGCACGCTGAGTGAGACGAGTGTTGTAAATATCGATCACTGTCATCTTGAGCTCCATCTCAGGTTCCAGCTCCCCGGTACGTGGGTTGACGCCATCTCCTGGATCAAATTGCATATGCTGTACTGCTTCTTCGGCCTCATTCGCATATTCCGTCTCAAACTCTAATCGCCCAGGCATATACCCTTGGACTTCGTGACATGACGGTACACTTGCCGTTGGCTTTTTCTTTGGCGTAGCAGGCGGTGCGCTCTTTGCAGCTTCCTTCCGAGTCTCTATCCGCCGCTTCTTACGTAGTTGAAACTCCTCTCGTGGGATCTCTTCTAATAGCTCCTTATCATGTGGACTCGCTCTTTCGGGTAGGGGGAATTTCGAGCTTTGTAGGTACACTTTATCATAGTGTTTTGCTACTTCATCTTTCGTTCGGTAACCACCGATATGATCTGCGATATCTGCCCATGATCCCAGCCCGTATATCTCGGCTCCCTCTAGTAACAGTAGCTCTTCATCTGCACCCCAATTCCGATCATATATTGGAACCGAATTTTGTTCTATAACTCGAAATGGATGTGTAGGAGGATCGTGGCTGTGGGAAGATTGTCCATCTGAGAAACATTGAACGCAGAGATCATATTCATTACACTTGGTGTGAGCGCATCTAATCCGAACCTGTAAAGAACAATTAGTCCCAGGGAATAAAATCCTGAGCGTGCAGAACTTACAGTCGAGGTGATATCTGCAGAGCAGACCTAGGATAATTAATTAGTAACGGATCATCAATATTCACTCTGAGGCGCCGCGCGATCGTGTTGCGCCGCGAGAATTCCATAGGGTACTTACATCGCACACGTATTTTACACCACCCTCACCACCGCGGTTTGCAGTCTTCTTCCGTATGACCTGTCAAGAGTTAGATTCTCATTACGCAGAGACCCCAGGATAGAGAGGGGAAGAAGTACCCCCATAGCCACCGCCCTTTCCTTTGTCGCGCCAGGACTAAGGGAATACGGTGGAGGCAAGACTGGATTCCAGATGGATATTATTCAGCCGATGGGATCCCTGAAGCCGAAATGCGTCCTTAAGGAATACTTGAAGTATAAAATTGGGTTGCTGGGATTATTTGGCGCTCTGATTCTGATGTCTAAAGACGAACTGGTTGTTGGATCTGAGTATTGCCAAGACACTAGGCTGGATTGGGCGTGACTACGGATCTACCTTGGGATTGATGAAGGATATGAAGGATGAATAGGACTTCACTCGTGTCTCTGTGACTCGTTTGGTGCGAAAGGACGGCGTAGTTTGACGACGTCTTGATTTGATTCAACACAACAAGGTAAGCAAAGCTTCTTCTACAAGCCAGAAGGTGTTCATCATGATCACTCGTACGAGCAAGGTGGTTTGAAGTACGGGCTCTTTATTCCAAAGACTTGCACTTCTTGCAAAACAAAAGATCATCTCAAGATCGAGGGATAAGAGGCGAAGATCAGCGGTCTCTTCAAGGAGAATATAGCTATCCAAAAGACAATTGTCATTGTTCCGTTATTATATGTAGACCTTCCCAAACAAGGCAACGCTCCGTAGTATCTTCCTGGCTAAAGCTTACAGCTAATAGCAAAGCTCACTACTACTGTTTTTGCTAGTAAGCGATGTATGCTGTACTATAAGCTGACAAACTCCTCCTCAATGTGACCGAAGTATTGGGAGCTGAACAGTCACGTGCACCTATAATTGAGTTTCAGGATGATCAGCAGCCTCCTCTTTCTTGGCAATCACAAGCCCGAGAGGAGAGGAACCCCCGAGAGAGACCGGAGAGGAGAGAGGAGAAAGGAGAAAGACGAGAGGAGAGAAGAGAGAGAGAGAGGAGAAGGGGAGAAGGAGAGACACCAAGAGACGAGAGACCACAGGCGAGAGGAAGGCAAAGGTTCCTTTTCTGAGCCACACAGCCACGCAGCCACGGCCGCTAGGAGGGGAACAGCGCTGGAACACCGAAACACGAACACACCCGCTTCCAGCAGCCTCCCAGCAACCACTAAATGATCCTTTAGCAATTCGTATTCATCCAAACACAATCCTTGCTCAGGGATCATCTTTGACCATTATATTTCTGTACTCCCTCTAAATCCTGCGCGTCTTGAGTGCGATCATTACTTCACCTCCCTTTTCCCCCCAAACTTGATTAAGCTTGGAACCAGCTGCTTGCTGCGTGCTTCGGCGGGGCATTAATTCACCGCATCATCTGGACGACAAGAGGCACTGTTCCTTGACCCAGGACCACATTCACATACCATCAAACACTCAACAGAGGCAACTTGAGCATACAGACTCATCATGTCTTGGAATTTAACAAAGAGTAAGTCTAAGCATGACACATTACTTCCATGGCCGATAGGGATTCAATCTGCTGCCGAACGTTCCCACTTCTACCAAGTCGATTTCAAACAACCCTCAATTTAACAGATAGGATCTTGCTTGCTAATGCGTTTACACAGAGCTCAAGGAGACGCACCTTGGTCCACTTGCCAATACTTTCTCTCGCTCGACCTCAACATCTACCATCATTCCGGATTCTGCGAAGGAGGAGAAGCTAAGCATAGCAAACAGCGTTTCTGATAATGGCATAGGTATGTAGGCTCTTGCCAAAACCCTTTGATATATTACTAATAGGTTAGCTGCATCTGAGGCAATGGCCCAGGCTCCCCCAACCGATCCACGACCAGGAATTCTCGTGGTTACTTTACACGAAGGTCAAGGCTTTCAACTTCCCGAACATGCTAGGCACACCTTCAGCACTCACAATCAACAACACTCACAATCTAATGGTAATGGATTTGGTGTAGCGGGATCTGTCCGCCCAACCTCATCGCAACAGTCCAGTGTCGCTGGATCATATGCCAACAGTGGTCGACCTCAAACATCTGGAGGATCTTTCCAAAATCTCCCCACGAACCATGGCCGCATTCTCTCCAAGTACCTTCCCTATGCACTGTTGGACTTTGATAAATTACAAGTTTTTGTCAATGCTGTTTCAGGAACCCCCGAAAATCCACTCTGGGCCGGCGACAACACTGCCTACAAGTTCGATGTCTCACGCGTTACTGAACTTGCAGTCCATTTATACCTCCGAAATCCAAACGCTACACCAGGCTCTGGACGAAGCCAGGATATTTTCCTTGGTGTGACCCGAATCAATCCACGTTTCGAAGAGAGCCGCAAATACGTTGAAGATCCAAAGTCGAGTAAGAAGGATAAGGAGAAGGCGGCTGCCGACTTTGTCAAGAGCGAGGCTTCGGCCGGGCACTCCGGCACAGAATGGGTCCCAGTTACATATGGAGCTGGTCAGATTAAGATTGGCGTTCAGTACATTGAAAATAGAGCTCGAGCATTAAAGATTGAAGATTTTGATCTGCTGAAGGTTGTTGGAAAGGGTAGTTTCGGAAAGGTTATGCAAGTCAGGAAAAAGGATACACAACGTATCTATGCGCTCAAGACCATCCGAAAAGCCCACATCATCTCCCGATCTGAGGTTGCGCATACGCTTGCCGAGCGCTCGGTTTTGGCTCAGATCAATAATCCCTTTATCGTTCCTCTCAAGTTCACTTTCCAGTCCCCGGAGAAGCTCTACTTCGTTCTGGCTTTTGTCAATGGTGGAGAGCTCTTCCATCATCTCCAGAAAGAGCAAAGATTTGATATAAACCGATCACGATTTTACACTGCAGAGCTTCTCTGTGCTTTGGAATGTCTTCACGGCTTCAACGTCATTTACCGTGATTTGAAACCAGAAAATATTCTCCTAGACTACTCTGGTCACATTGCACTCTGCGATTTCGGTCTTTGCAAGTTGGATATGAAGGATGAAGATCGTACAAACACGTTCTGTGGCACGCCCGAGTATTTGGCCCCAGAACTGCTTTTGGGTGCAGGTTACACGAAGACAGTGGATTGGTGGACTCTTGGCGTTCTTCTCTATGAGATGTTGACAGGACTGCCACCCTTTTACGATGAGAACACAAATGAGATGTATCGCAAGATTCTTTCAGAACCACTTCACTTCCCTGGGCCAGAAGTCGTTCCTCCTGCAGCCAAGGATATCCTCACCAAGCTCCTAAATCGCAAGCCCGAGTTACGCCTAGGTGCTAATGGTGCCTCGGAGATTAAGGCTCATCCTTTCTTCCATTCCATTGATTGGCGAAAGCTTCTACAACGCAAGTATGAGCCGACATTCAAACCTAATGTGGTATGTATTTCCCGTGAGCATTATTTGAACTATATACTAATCTTCCTAGACGGATGCCCTCGATACTGGAAATTTCGATCCAGAATTCACCTCAGAAGCACCCCAAGATTCATACGTGGAAGGACCTATGCTCTCACAAACCATGCAACAGCAGTTTACAGGATGGTCGTACAACCGCCCTGTAGCTGGACTGGGAGACGGAGGTGGTAGTATTAAGGACCCTTCATTTGTGGGCAGCGTAGATCAAAGGTAGATAGATGATTTGGACGATTGATGAAAAGCTTAAGTAGGATTCATGCTAGTATGCATGATGAATATGCATGAAAGTGACGCAATGCTACAGGTTGCGTTTCTTACAAAATAGGTTGTTACCCTGGCGTTTAGGTTGGAGGGAAGAATTATCTCTTGCAGCGAGGTCTTTTGTTAAACTGACCAGGCGGTTGCAAAATTTACATAGAACTGAGTTTTGTTCAATACAACTCTTATTTCCTGCAATTTCTGGAGATATGAAATGTTTAACAGGTGAAACTGATGTTGTTATTTCCCCCGTCTGGAATTCTTCAGATACTCTCTATTGGAATTAAATCCTTCATTTCATGCAAGACGATTACATGATGCCACGGGTCAGTCAGCGACTAAAAAAACCCAGACTCCCGATTGACCGACTCCCTAGCCCGCGACACGGTCATAATATTAAACCCCCACTATTAGCGCCTCCAGTGTGCGGAACGTCACTCAAAAGAATAGCCATTAGCACCCCAACCTCATATTCTCTCAAACCTCCAGACCTTATTTCGCTTTTCAAAAGTAAGTTGATTGATAACTACCACTCGATTTGATTGTAGGCCAGATTCTCCTAGACATTATGATTGTTCTTGTTATTCTGTGTGTAGCACTGCTACATAGGCCAATGTTTACCCCACCTCAACCACTATTTTGAGTCTGAAGGAGACTGAAGTAGGGGCGGAGCTCAAACGAGAGTCAATGTGGCATATGTGAGCATCTGCTAACGATTGGCGGTAGACATATAGTGAGATCCGAACATTACAGTCCAACTCCATATCCTTTGACTTGGGCATTACAAACTCCATACCTGGTCCGAGTCTACCGAATCTCCCTCGAATTTTAGCAACATTCTACGAGCCGCAATCAGTCATAATGCCTCAAGCAACATCCCTCTCGTCTTGGAAAGCTCTCCAAGAGCACCATGATACAGTGGGGAAGTCCTTTGTCTTGAAGGAGCAATTTGAGAAGGACCCAGAACGCTTTAACAAATTCTCCTTCACATTCGAAAACACAGCTGATAATTCAGAAATCCTGTTTGATTTTAGCAAGAATTTCCTCACTGAGGAGACTCTGGAGCTCTTGGTCAATGTAGCGAAGGAGGCTGGTGTGGAGCAATTGAGGGATCAGATGTTCAAGGGTGAGAAGATCAACTTCACAGAAGACCGAGCAGTGTTGCACGCCGCGCTCAGAAATGTTACCAACGAGCCCATTTTGGTTGATGGCAAGGACGTTATGCCAGGTGTTAATAAGGAGCTGAAGCATATGGAGGAGTTCTCGGAAGCTATTCGTAGTGGAGAGTGGAAAGGATATACTGGAAAGCCACTAACCAATATCATCAATGTTGGTATTGGAGGATCTGATCTGTATGTTTTATCAACTTTTGGGGTAATTGGCACTGATTCGAAAATAGCGGCCCAGTGATGGTCACAGAAGCTCTCAAGTTCTACGGTGATCGCAAGCAAACTCTCCACTTCGTATCCAACATTGACGGAACTCATATGGCCGAAGCTCTTGCCAAATCTGATCCAGAAACAACACTTGTTCTTGTAGCATCCAAAACCTTCACCACTGCCGAAACAGTTACCAATGCTAACAGCGCCAAAACTTGGTTCTTGGAAAAGACTAATGGCAAAGGAGATATCGCTAAGCACTTTGTGGCGCTCTCCACCAACGAGGCTGAGGTAACCAAGTTTGGTATTGATGCCAAAAATATGTTTGGATTTGAGAGCTGGGTTGGAGGCCGATATTCTGTCTGGTCTGCCATTGGTCTCAGTGTGGCTCTTCACATTGGATACAAAAACTTTCACGAGTTTCTAAGTGGTGCCCATGCAATGGATACTCACTTCCGTACTGCTCCTCTCGAGAAGAATATCCCAGTCATCGCTGGTCTCCTCAGCGTTTACTATTCTGATTTCTTTGGAGCCCAGACTCACCTTGTCTCTCCGTAAGACAAATTCTACCTCTGAACTTTTTAAGTGCTAATAGTTCCAGCTTTGACCAATACCTTCATCGCTTCCCTGCCTACCTTCAACAACTCTCTATGGAGTCTAATGGAAAGGGTGTCTCTCGTGACGGCCAAATGGTCAAATACACCACCGGACCCATCCTCTTTGGTGAACCCGCCACAAACGCTCAACACTCCTTCTACCAATTGCTCCACCAAGGAACTAAGCTCATCCCCACCGATTTCATCCTCGCTGCCGAATCTCACAATCCAATTGACAACAACAAGCACCAAAAGATGCTCGCTTCTAACTTTTTCGCACAAGCAGAGGCACTTATGGTTGGCAAAGGAGAAGCTGAACTCAATGCTGAGAAGACTCCTGAGGCACTCATCAAGCACAAGACTTTCCTCGGTAACAGACCTACCACTTCAATCCTCGCACAGAAGATCACACCGGGTACACTCGGTGCCCTGATTGTGTTCTACGAGCAATTGACATTTACTGAAGGTGCGGTTTGGAACATCAACTCTTTCGATCAGTGGGGCGTTGAGTTGGGTAAGAGCCTTGCAAAGAAGATTCTCAATGAACTGGACGAGGCTGGAAATCCCAAGGGCCATGATGCTTCAACTGGAGGACTGATTGCTGCGTTTAAAGCAAAGGCGAAGTTGTCCTGATTAACAAGATGGCACTCCAGTAGCAAAACAAAAATGCGGATAGGTTAGGAGGCCTTTGGTACTTGAAATTACATAGATTGCCATATGTGGTGGATCATGAATAAAACGAAACCAACGAAACCAATTTGCCCTCGATATTCTGCTTCTATTGATTGACCAAACAGATTGCTATTAACTTGAAAATAATCCTGACTACCATCTAGCAGGATAGACACATGTCGAGTTAAACCCCTATTTTGTCTGTTCGCTTATTTGTTACACCCTCCATTAGTTCACAGCCTTGTCATCAGCCTCCCCTGATCCGCCCCTTAGGGCCACCCCAAGATATTAAAGAACCAGCTGGCATTCCTCAAGACACCAGATCGCCATGCCGCATTAGTCTCTATACACTTCTCTTACAGTTCGATCAAGGTGGAAGCTGCATATGAGGATGGCACCATTGCGGAAGGGGAATACGTGGCTCGCTGTCACATTTGCGATCGCATTGATCTCCACTGCGGGAGTAAAAGCACAAGAAGAACATTCGAAAGTCCCACTGCCTAGTTACCATTATGGAGCGCATATTCCGGTTAGCTGTTTGAATCGTAGCATGTAAGTTTGCATTTCATGTGAGGCTGGTGGTGGTGCGATATCCAAATCGTAGTCAGAAGAAAGGAATGGCTCAGCAACGGGAATTTAATGAAGAACGTATACTGATGGCTCTGCCAATAGTGATACCGGCGAACACATCGAAAATGAGAAGCATGAGTTGGAATATATCCCGTTCCCAGTCTGCGAGGAGACTGGCAAGCCCTTGGAGCTTCAATATGGAGTAGAAGCAGGTACGAATCCCAAATATTGTCTCAAATCCAACTCTAACCATGAATTAGAACTCAACTGTACCATCCCCATGATTACCGACCCTTTCTTCCATCTTCTCGAATTTTATATACACAATGATGCACCCCTATCCTGCCGCATACCCTCGCGGCCCCCTACACAGATAACCTCTCCATCACACGCAACACCATATGCCACAGAATACGTACCTCTAATCTTCGCCCTCGCCGGCACTCTCCAACTCTCTCATCTACACGTCTCAACACATCTCAACATTCTACTTCATAGCACCCCAAAACACCACCTACATCACCATGACAGTGGCGTTATAGATTCCGGCGCCGCTTATAGCATCTCTCCTCTCTCTCATACCACGGGTCCAGCGGCCCTTACGAAGAAACTTGTCATTGGCGATCCACTCCCACTCAGTTTCAGTGTGAGATGGTTCCCAACACCTCATCTGCCAACTGGGAATGGTAAAATTGAATGGGCGGGTATGGGAGGCCATTTCTACGCAAGCACCTTCTTTTACTGTATGGTTAGTGCAATTGGAGGCGTTGTATGTACAGCAGCATGGTTCTGGGGGGTGGTGTTACCGAAGAGGGTGAAAGGTAGGGGACTAGGAGGTGCGACGCCTTTGGGATATGGAGTTGGCAATGGATGGGGTGTCGGTGTTGGAAAACGTGATTGAGCTATAATCTCGATAAGAAAGCAAATATGCCTGAGGTATCTCTAGATTGAGAGAGGCTAGATGAAGTTAAATAATGTGCAGTATCTGTAAGAATTTGGTGGAAATACTTTGTATAGCAACCTAGGGATGGGATTTGACTTTTCTAGAACAGCGTATATACTTGTATCTCCCTCGGCCCAGTCATCGTCATCACATTGAGCGCTCTGCCCTTTTAGAGTTATCCCCACGGTAATTTTGCAATCTTGTTACTTCTAGATCTTGTCCGTGCGGCGAAGTATATCTTGACACGGAATATTGTGTTCAAGGAAGAATTAATTCAGGAAGATGAATGAATTAAATCAGATGCAAATAACATGTTTTCTTTCCAAGTCCTACTGTAACAACACAACCTATTTCAAAGTAAATATGGGGGATCTCTCGGAAATATGTCAATGATTGTAGCTATTTTCCTTTACGATTTAGAGGGAGCGTAGCTTCAGCTTCATTTCCACAAGCTTCATTCCGTCTGCCTTACATATCGACTTCATTAGAGCCTGCATTACCAAGCTACCTCATGTTTCTCATCTCATATTTTGTCTGCTATAATTATTTCTGATGTGTAGCACGTAATCTTTCTGTGCCCTTTCTAGATTACCAGCACCTTCATATTCCCATTTTGCGTTTAAGCACTGTAACCGAGATATTGATATTGACTCTAATGATTAGGAAAGAATAAGGGAACTAGGCTACTATATGTTAAGCAGGCCATTAAAAAAATTTGTGACTTAGAATAAAATAGACAGCGCAGAGATCTACTTTCACCACAGAACTGTAGAGGAAAAGTCTTGGCACGTGATATACCCGCCTGAGTACTCTGAACGAGTTCGATCACTGCCGAGGCATGCTCTACTATCTCGCTTATCTCAACTTCGCTCGAGTCAATGGTGAGTATAACCTCGTCATCGAACCACTACATGTATATTTCTTTTGGAGAGTGCTTATATCTCTAGATCATAGGTATATCGAGAGATCTGAATATAAAAATCAACCTCTCTTACGTTCTGTGCCCAATATCCTTTTCCAGGTTTAATTAGTAGAGTAGGTAGATACTTATGCTTGTACTTGTAAACGAGGAAAAGGCTAATGAGATACGAGCATTCATACAGATCTCGTGGATGCCTGTCAAAACATCCTCTTGCTTCAAGTAAGCTCTTCACTGAGAGGAAATAACATATTTTCTCTGTTTTACTACGTAAGCTTTATCAGTATGGAGAGTGAGAATATTGGGACTGAATCTCTCCCAAATGAAGTAGGTCATCCTCAAACGGGTATGCGAGTGACTGATGTGGGTTAGATTTTCATAGCCATCCTGTCAGCTTTCTCCACCAGGTCACTCCTTCCCATGGCTCTCATTTCACATCGTTTCCACGATCTTATCATTCGTATCATCGAAGATCGTCTCCTCAAAGCGGCGAGTTTGGGAGAACACACCTTAATTCTGGGCGTCTCTCATCCTACAACTAATGCCTCTTACCTTTTTTGCCAATATCTCGGCCATGGAGGTCCGACTAGAATTGAAGATACTCTAATGAATTGTGATTCTACCGGGAGGCTTAGGAGACTTTCAACTATATATTCACATTTCCGACCACTGCTACCAGAAAATGATAGCACCATCCCTAGATTACAACCCTCTACTGGCCTTTTAATAGGTCAGCTAGGTGATATTACCCAAATTGAGACAGGATATACATGTCAGGATATCCATCTCGAGTCTCATGAGCTTTTTTCACAGCTTTGCACTTCCACCAAACTTGTCAAAGTTAGCAAGAATCTAGGTCTGCTTCAAACATTGGTTGATGTAAGTGATGGTGTTATAAGAATATGGAGAAACTGGCTTGATGGACGTTGTGCTGCACCTTCAAGGCAGAGCGCCGATATCCCTTCAGGATCTTCCCATACATTGGAAGATAATGAGGACGAGAACATCATTTTGTGGGCAGACAACAAAGAACATGTGGGCTTGAGAATGGGTGTGGAAGAGAAGGAAAGCCTAGATCAAGAGTCTATCGCTAATCCCAATGAAGATAGATCTGTTTCCTATACCTTGCAATTCGAAGGTATGATCCTCGCTTATTTAGACTCCAGTGATACTGATTTGCTACTAGAACTTGTGATACGAGCGACGCAGCTTCTGCTAGCAGTAGAGCAATCATTTGACCAGGAAGCCAAATATTCACGGAGAACAACCGTGTTTGCCTTTTGACAAAAGGATCTTGCACTCATCAACAAATCATATACCAGTGGTAGCTTGGAAGAGAATATCCTCAACGGAATCTGAAGAAAACCCACCGAGGCAGTGCGGTAAATACAGAAACGAACAAGTGTGATAGAGAGCCACTTTACTGTTAGCCAGGTTAAATAGGCACAGGTCGTGTGGCAAACCAATGGCCACTGCTGCCAAGTTCACGCCAAAGGTGTTAATTACGAGCTGATGTTCCTCGATGAATTAGGACAGAATAAATGCCTGTTCTAATAACGGACCCTAGAATCAGATGATTAGCCAGAAACAAGTGGACTATAGATCTTCCAGAAAGACCCAGAATTTGACGATAAATTATCTTCCCTCCACACGAAAATATTCTATTAAGCCTTCGCACGACATTGTGGCTAATCCTCGGCTGCTTCAAAATAGAGAAATATAATGCGGCTGCGACCAGTAGTCTTACAAGTAGAGGCATAGGAATAGAGACCTGCTATAGAAATATGCCGGGCTGAAGGTCTATGGACTGAATCTGTTGTCGGGATATTATTAATATGTTTTTTATCAATTGGTGTGATTGAAGTCCCACGAAATAGCTTGAGAGGTTCTCAAAGATAAACTTAATATTTAAGATGATTCTATATCATATCACAGAAAACTGTTTTCTGGCTATAGTCAATCAAATTCTAATCTTACTGTCGTGTCAATGCACCGGGACGCCATATCGCATCAGACATCTTAGCCACTTGCACCATCTGCTCGGTATCATGTACTCTCACGATGTCAGCCCCTCCAAAGATTGCTGCAGCTACTGTAGCAGAAGTTCCCATTAACCTTTGCTTTGGTTCAGTTACACCGGTAACCTTCCCAATGAAGTTTTTCCGGCTCGATCCTACCAGCCATGGAAATCCCCGTAGCCCAGGCCAATTCCGCAGCTCGTCAAATCTCCGCAGTATCTCGAGATTCTGCTCTCCTGTCTTCGCGAAGCCAATTCCAGGGTCGAGGATGATTCTCCAACGACGAATACCTGCCTGTTCAGCGGCTTCAACGCGATCAAGAAGTTCAGAGGCAATGGTGGGGATAAGGCCACCAGGATAGTCGGTAAGTTTGTTCATGTTAGAAGGATCGCCACGCATGTGCATGAGAACGACAGTCTTTCCCAAGCGGGCCATAGTTGGAAGCATATCAGGGTCCTTAACGCCAGCTGTAACATCGTTGATGATGTCGGCACCTGCTTCAACTGCCTCCTTGGCAACAGAAGCATAATAGGTATCTATGCTTATCGCAAATCTATCACGCACTATTATTCCTGCTCCGCCAGACTGGAACTTTTTGATCAATGGAACAGCACGAGATGCTTCCACACTCGCGTTCACACTTATAGCTCCTGGTGCGGTGGACTGGCCCCCAATATCTACTATAGTCACTGTGGGACTTCCGAGAGTTGTCCCAATTTCGGTTAAAGTCTCATCAAGTTTCGAGATGTTGCGACCACCCGAGAAAGAGTCTGGAGTAACGTTGATGATAGCCATTACCTGGGTTTTACGATCAACCTTTAAAGGACGAAGAGGCTCCATGGTGGATGTGAGTGGTGTGATTGTAGACATTCCTTCCGATTCCGGAAGAGCGTTTAAATAATCTTGGGTCACTGTCCATGGTGACCTAGGATCTATAGGATAGCTGGGAATAAGTCTACATCTTTTTTAATGTCGGCTACTTCAATGGGAAGGGGAATTACATACTCAGCGAGTGGCCGGAGAACAAATTCTCGCTCTAACATCAACGGATGAGGTATTTGCAACCTTTCGTGCTTCACGGTCTTCCCATCATAGAGAAGAATGTCTAGATCGATATTACGAGGACCCTTATCAATGATCTTTTCTCGTCCCATATCATTTTCTATGCTCTGGAGCTCGTCCAACAGCGCCAAGGGTTCCAGCGTAGTTTCTATCTATTTCCTTCCGTCAGTAAGTTTGCTGAAAAATTACCATTATAAAAAGTAAATCATCAGAATTGAGCAGAAACAACCGAAGGTAACTCTGAGCACTCTCTGTTATATGGAAACCAGGACAGGACATAGTCCGGGGAGCGCCTTTGCCTTTGCGCAAGGATGTCTGTTAGAACATGTAACAAGTAATCTTACACCTACAAAGCGTTTCGACTGTGCTTCGATCGGAAGATGGCCATTAGAGCTCGCGGGCTGTTCACGCGATTCCGCTGACGTGACCAGGCTCTCAATGTAGAGAGCTGATCCCATTACCAGGGTTGGGAACGGTAACAAAAAACAGTGTAGGCAGCTGGCTGCAGACTAGGGTATTACTGTGACTAGCCTCTCCCTCTTTCTCTTTGGTTCCACTTCTAATATTGTTTGCTCAATTCTGACGAGAATGTGTTTCTAGAAATCCTAGGCTTGCCACTTACCTCACATACTCCATTGATGAAGCTTGCCTGATCTAAAACATACATTGGCTCCGTTTCCCATAAACTACTCGTTTTTTTAATCTTAATTCCTCTTAAAGAAATTTCATTACAAGCTCTCTCGATCATTCCTATACGATCTCCAAGATTACTACCCAAGGCAATGAATGCTTTGCGAGAGGGTTTGGGTAATTCAGATCCATTTTCACTGATAGATTGGTTGGATCCAATGCCCTTGTTCGTCGGTTTGAGTGTATGTTGTGTCCAAAGGTTTCTGAAGGTGCTGCTACTGGTGTATTTGGAAATAGGAAGAACAGTGTTGGGCATGGGCTGATACAAACCAAGGTGAGTGGAGACTTTCCGGCTCCCCGCCTTCAACACACAAAGAGATCTTGCTCTCATTTTGGTGGGTCAATAATCCATAATCCAGTATGGTTGTATGCTCGTCTGGAAAGCAAATTCAGAAGTGAAATCTGCCCTTATATCACGTGACTTATACACTACATGAGACAATGTATCACCTACCTGCGTTTGAGCACTTTTGAATTGTTCTTTATAGAGAGCCTCCTAATTTGAAGATAATCATTCTGATGTCTCGATACATATACAGCTATTCATGGTAATGTCTGCGAATATGTACTGCACCAATAGGGCACAAATATCATGGTCCCACACTCGGGCATGTGACCTTGCTGTTAGAAGACCTCGGCTTGGATTAGAATATGGGGAAGTGGACCGAGCAGTATCCTCCTCATGCTCCCCTCTCCGCTTTCTTCTTCCGCAACATAAAATCTCAGCTTCTTCCACGATAAAACCATCATCCATCTTCTTCCAACTCGCGTCTTATTAGCACGTGTATTCTCCGTTCTCATATAGCTTCAGTCTTATAAACACTTGTCAGCGATATTCCCAATATGGCTTCTCCTCGTAAGCTTCACATGTTAGAAAAACAATGATGGCCAAACCACTAATCAATAGCCAGAGCAACTTCGCACAACGGTCACTGATCTATTGAAGATCAAGCACCCTATCCTCCTTGCTGGAATGAATGTTGCCGCTGGCCCTAAGCTCGCAGCTGCTGTTACAAATGCCGGAGGACTCGGTGTCATTGGAGGAGTAGGATATACACCAGACATGCTACGCGACCAGGTTGCAGAGCTCAAGTCGTTCTTGACCGATAAGAATGCCCCTTTCGGAGTTGATCTGTTGCTTCCTCAAGTTGGAGGTTCTGCACGAAAGACTAAGTAAGCTCTTTCACATGCTAGCTTAGCAGCTGATTGCCCATCACAAAGTTGTTTACTAACTTTACATTTCTAGCTATGACTATACCAAAGGTAAGCTCGATGAGCTGGTTGATATTGTCATCGAAAGTGGCGCTGCACTCTTCGTTTCTGCAGTCGGCGTTCCTCCTAAACATGTTGTCGAACGCCTCCACAAAGCTGGTGTCCTCTACATGAACATGATTGGACACCCAAAGCACGTCAAGAAATGTCTGGAGCTTGGTGTTGATATCATTTGCGCGCAAGGAGGAGAGGGAGGGGGACATACTGGTGATGTTCCAACCACAGTTTTGATCCCTGAAGTTGTGAAGCTATGCCAAGGCAAGACGAGTCCTATGACCGGCAAACCTGTTCAAGTCGTTGCTGCTGGTGGTATATACAACGGACAGACTGTTGCAGCTGCACTCATGTTGGGTGCCAGCGCTGTTTGGGTTGGTACCCGATTCATCTTGACTGATGAGGCTGGAGCCCCTCAAGCTCACCAAGAAGCTGTACGAACAGCTACTCACGATGATAATGTTCGCACTATCATATTCACTGGTCGGCCCATGCGTGTTAGAATCAACCCATACATTAAGAACTGGGAGGAGAACCGTGCTCAGGAGATTAAGGAGTTGACAGCTAAGGGTGTCATTCCAGTTGAGCATGATTTTGAGAACATGGGTGATGATATTGATGACGAGACTATGGATAGCGCACGACCCCATCTAATGGGCAAGGCCGCAGCTGCGGTGCATGAGAAGAAGAGCGCAAAGGCATTGGTGGATGAGCTCGTTAATGATGCTGTCTCACAGATCCGAATGGGAGAAAAGCTGATCTCCAAGTTGTAGATTATTTTGATTTTGATAACGAGGTTTAACCTGAAAATCTACCCCTCTGTGTACCAATATCTCATTTTCTCAAAACTTTGAGAGAGAAAATGCATATGATCTAGATGGATTATGACTTAGCCACTTAGCCACAGTTTTCAATTACATATTCAAAACGTATTGAGTAGCCTGACATACGTTACCCTGTCGTTAAACGTACAGAATCAAAGTTGAAAGAGTATTGGAGTTCATCTCAATTCAATGTCAGCTGTATGACTATCAATCTACTTTACAAAACTCCGAGAACCAGCGGTCAATTGATCTAGCTGGAAGCCAAGTCGCTTCATACTCTCTTTTAGTTCAAAGTTTCAATAGTATTCAAAGCTTTACCTCTGAAGTGTTGCTCACATAAAGTTTGCAATCTTTGAATAAAGATGCTCAACGAATAAGTAGAGCAGTATGATATCCCATACAGCTACAGCTTATTATAGGTGGGAATGACGATTTACTAAATTGACATTAGCAGATCATAGTGAAGTGGTGCGATGAGTCGAATTTTGAATTCGTTTGAGCTCAATTTTTAGTTGATTACCTAGTACTTCCCACTTGAATTGCTGCGTCGTACAGCACTTTTCCGAAGAATCTCGATGCTACTAACCTTAATTTGGCACATAATCGATAGCAAATGCCAAATCTCACCAAAGGCTCACTGATCTCAAGCAAATCGTTCTATCTACCCAACTGGTCGAGTTCTACCGTCGTTATATATCTCCTAATCAAAGCCTCTTCATGAAGTTGAAATGTATTGATCGAGATTGGCTGTACGAGATTGACTTTTAGATGGAATTATGTAGATAGGGGTTTAAGCGAGGTTTTTCTACGATATTTAAATTTCGGTGCTTGTCAACCGTGACTGTCATCTTTACTTAGGTATGTGAGAGCGGGTTTTATTCAACTATCAATGCTACGGTTTTAATATTCGTGTTGGAGTTACGAGATTCTATCAGGAACTTAAGTAACCATACCATAAGCTTTGAAGCATATTTGTGCTACAATACAGCGCTCTACGGCCTTATACTTACAAATATTTCCCCCAAGACTTAATCCAATTGCGTCAAGCCTTCAGATCTTGCCGATAGAGCACTTGTTTTCTGCTTAAACTTGGCTTAAGCATCAACCTTACTGTGCAAAGTCACAAGTGGGGTGTTGTGCGGCTGAACTCCATGGATTTAATCATCCAATGAAACCTAATTTTACTTCAAATCGTCGTGAAGTTGTGCCATCTTGGCATTTTCTTACAGACACTAACACCCCCTTGTATACCAACCAGACATGGACTTTCAGCCATCCAACTTGGCAGTTTTATTTTGAGACCACAAGCTATACGTTTTATTTCAAGATATATTGCCCATAGTGGGAGCATCATAGCGAATCTCGACATACTTCTTTGCATCTGTTTGACTCGAGTGAAATTCTGATATATATTTAGTCGAGCAGGATTATGAAGCTCAATGTATCCTTCTTATGTTGTGCTCTGGCTAGGATTGCTCTGGGTATGTTTTTGACCTAAAACTTCTCACCGCTTCAACCTTGCTACTCTTGACTTTGATAGTAGTTCTGACATGAAAACCTAGGGAAAGGTACAAATGGTCCTACCGCCGACGACCCATGTGGAGAAAACTCTGATATCAGTCGCTGGAAAGTCAACACAACAGAGCATGTAGAACTCATGACCCCATGTACAGTTATTCAACATACTCTTTGGATAGGAAACAACTTTCCTGGGATATTCTCATTGCCCAACCTGGTTAATGTTTCGAGCATATACATTGGTGATGCTTTCTATGATGACCAAACTCAGAGTATTGCTCCTGGAACGCTATCAGGAGTCAATTTCCCAGCACTTCCAAAAACTAGCGAGATCCTTGCTGTAAATTTGGGTAGTCTCTCTTCGATTGATATTCCAAATCTTGTAGATGGGAGCTTCATCACACTTACTGGGCTACCAGCACTCACCAACTTCACACTGAATTCCAACTATGCAGATGGCTATGTGAACATTACCAACACTGGAATTACTGAGTTTAGCTATGATGGTCCCAGCCTGTCTGATGTAACCCTCGTTGGAAATCCATCTTTAGCGAAGGTTACTATCTCCGATGAGTCCGCGATCAGCTCGATTGACGTAGATTGTGGTGGCATGGTACAAAGTAGGAATAGTTTCGGGTCCAAATATACACACCACGCCGCCCAGCATCAAATGCCTCGCTTCTCAGGTCCAAAAAATGTCACTAGATTTAAGGTTAGCTATTGCAAACAGCCTTCTGGTGACTGGAAGACGGCATTGGCAGGTATAGGAAGTATCAAATCTTACTCGCTAAAATTTCATGATAACGAGTTCATAAGTCTTTCAGTTCCGGACCTTAAGAATGCCTCGTCTATAGAAATCGAAAAAAATCACAATCTTACTGAAATTCAATTTCCGAGCTTGAAAACTGCGGATGCACTAACGATAAATGACAATTCGGACTTACTATATATCAACGCCACAAGCTTCCCAGCGCTGACAAGTCTTGGGTCATTGTCAAGATTTGATGGTCCTTTCAGAGCGCAAGTAGTTTCTCATATCCAGTTCTCAACATTAAAAAGACTGACCAAATTCTAGTATTACTCTTCCTCCCCTTCTATCAGAAGGATATATAATAATTGAATCTACTAGCAGCTACTTCAACTGTACGCCATATGACGAATACAGCAGCTCAATATGGTCAACAAAACAAAGAGTCAACTTTAACATAACCGTAAGCTGCACCAAGCCATACGGAAGCGGCTTATATAGCGGTGGATCGGATAGCGATGGTAGTAGTAGCAACGGTGTCAAGATCAAGCTGAAGCCTAAGATTATCGTCGCTATCGTTGTACCGATAATATCAACAACCTTCTGGGCAATTGTTCTCTGGTGCTTGTGTCACAGACGAAGTAAGAGAAGAGCGAAGCAGAAGGCCGAGATGGCTGCCTTACAATCGCAAATTCAGGGTTTAGCCCAACCGATCCAGCAGCTAGCAAACGGACAGCAGAGGATGGGTCCATCCCATCTAGCACCAGCACCCCCCCATCAAAATGGTCATCTATCTATGAACAGTCAGCCTCGAGTCTCTCCTGTGTCCGCCGTGTCGGAAGTAGCTCATCTTCCAAAGACCACAACCGTTACGACTTCACCCCTACCACAACACGAAAATTTATATCAACCAGTAAGAGAGCCTACACCAGTATCCACGATTCTATCGCGGGAGGAATTTTTAGATGCGAGGGAGCGGGCACTGCAGGAACGTGAGAGGCGGCTGGAACAGGATGTATTGGATGCACGTGAGAGAGTATTGCTGGCGAGGGAGCAGGAGATTGCGTCTCTTGAAGATAGTAGAAGGACTTAATTGTGGATGTGCGTAATAGATGATTCGTGACTATGGTAAGATATTAAACAGTCATGTTAATGTATCAAACCAACTTAGAAAAGGTGACATCTAATGTACTTATATTATCATGGTTATCACTACTGCTCATAGTTGCATTTCTGCTTACTTTTGCGATAATACCATAGAGCGAGCGAGCACTATTGGATTGTTTGATAGTGAGCCTCATTAAAGGAAGAGGACATATTAACAGTATTTCTATCAGAACCCACGTATCTAATTTTTGACTACACGCTATCTTGCTCCGAAGTAAAAGTTGGACTGATATGTGATCCACTGAAAGTAGATTAATCTGGTGAGAAGACGGCTACTTTTCTAGCTCGAGGCAATCTTAGACATAGAGAATAACAGGCTATACAATCTTCATTGGCACACCAGCCGATTCCGAGTCTCAACAACCAGATAAGGTGGCAGCTAGGACTCAGCTGTCAGGCGATGCTACAGATGTTATTGTAGGATTTGGAGTGCAAGCTCCACTCTCAACTGAAACAAAGAAGTACCTTTAAATTGCCGAGAACTGGGTGGGTCTGTGAAGGCATTGCATGTTGATTTTTGATCTCACCAAAAAATCCAGATAACGCGTAATGCCAATCAATATAAACGATCCTCGAAAACATAATTTAGTAGATCGGGTTTTGAGGAAATTATGCCGTTAAATCTACCCGCACCCATTCCAAGCTCTTGCGAGTGTATAAATCTTGACTTTAAGAAGATTAAGTTCCTTTTAGTAAACTGTAATACTGTAGCACGCAGAATCGGTCTCTGTTATGCGGGTATAGTGAAGTGAACTTTCACGGAAATTGCACTACTGGTAAGTAGTATTAGTATATAGGAGCCTTGAAGCGTGAAGTTCTGTCTACACGAATTACTGAAATCTGACATCTTCTCGGAAATCAGCGAAGGATATAAAAGGCAAAAAGGGCCCAAAAAGTAAAAAGAAGCATATACCTATAGAAATAGATGAGTTGTTTTCATCATGGCCTTGAAATTGAGGCTAGAACACCCGGGGTTCTCTTCGACTTGGCCTGTGCATTTGGGCTTTAACGACATAGCTATGCATTCCAAAAAAATCAAGTCAAATGGTAAATTAATCAAGTGTTAATAATCACTTAGGGACCTGATCTGATATAATTCAGCTCTTAGTCCTTCATTTTACCTTAGATTTAAAAGTTTTTAGCTTGAGGTAAGCGGTACACCAGCACCTTTCTAACTTGATAGAAGAGGGCAGGAGCGGAGATAAACGGAAGAGACCTGTGGGAGGCTACACGGTCTCCTTTAACGAGCCATCACCCTCGTCACTGAAGCAATGGTGTCGTCGCCCAAAGACGTTGATCTTACTGATGATGTTGGACTTGACAATCTCAACTCCATTTCTTGGCAGTAAGTCTTGGTCATAAACTTGAAGCTTGATGTCTAAGGAGTAACTTTCAACTCTGGCAGTGATCCTCATCCAGCATTTGTCATTGTAGGTTCGATAACTTAGGTCGATGGTCGTGTCAAATTATAACTAAGGTCGTCTTAGCTTTTAGTAGGGCCTGAAGAGATACCATTCGGTATTCAAAAAGACCTCCTGTGCGCCAAATCAGTTCATTACCGCGAATACTTCGCGAATGTCGAAGGAAAAGTCGAATACTTGGTCAAAGTGCCAGATACGGAGCCTGCAGTTTTTGGGTGTTTACAGAACTATCTCTTTACTGGGAAAGTCTACGCTGGTCTTGATGCACCTGACTACTCCATTTTGCTAGGTGTTTGGAAGTTGGCCACCGACTTGCGGATATCTGATGTACGAATTGCGGTTTTAGATGCAATGTCTGAAAGAAGACTGCAAACTAATTGTATACCTGGTAGACCTCTTTTGCTCCAGGCATGGAAGCAAACTGAAGAAAATAGCGGCCTGCGGCTGATGCTCACCTCATGGGCTGTTGAGCACAGTAAGTTACTCTTTCTCAGTCACCTTTTTTTTAAAAAAAAAAATCAGCGGTCGAGCCCTTTGTCACAGGTTATTATGAAATTATTACAATATTCAGCAAGTAGGCGAACATAACGTTTCATTTTGTGTAAGGTGCATTTATATTAATCAAAAATATAGTGCGATCCCTCCCACCCACCAACGAACGAAATGAATTCGCGCGTGGGCTTCCTTTGGAGATACTTTCGGATCTCGTAGTTGCAATGGTGGAACTTCCAACAGCAACTGCCTCTATCGCCGTACCTCAGAATCCTGAACTGGTCGAGACTAAGCATGCACTTCCTAATGGAGAACCCTATCGACCTCCAGCAAAGCGTGCCCGCAAATCCGCTCCTCTTTCGATCATACTTGATGAGGTTGAAACCAAACCCATTGTCAAAAAAGCACCCCGAAAATCAGAACCTGTACGCCGCAAACAGCCTATATTATCCAAAGAGCCTCCAACCAGGCCTGATAATTGGACTGCCGATACTGATATCGAGTACTGTAAGGACTTGATCAATCGTATGATCCGTGGACCTGGCTATTGGACTCGTCTTGTAGGTCCATTCCGCCACCCCGTTGACCCACTTGTCGAGAATATGCCCAACTACTTTGACGTTGTCAAGAAGCCAATGGACCTCACTACAATTAGTCAGAAGGTTCATAGTGGAGAGTATACCGAAGGAAAAGACTTTGAGAAAGACATTCGACAGATTCACAAAAATTGTTATGAGTATTGGACCAAAGATGATGCCATATGGAAGCAGTGCCAGGATTTCGAGAACTACTTTAACACACAATGGGGAGAGCGGTATAAATGGACTCCCGGAAGCAAGTTCCATAAGCAGGCTGTCAAAAATGAGGTTATCGAGTGAATATGCCTACATTAGATCTGCTCTTTCCCTTGCATTTATGATGTTTTGCCAGGGGTATTCTAAAAGTTTTTGTATGCGGCATTGGTGGCGTTTTGGATGGATGTATATCAAGCTTTCTTTGCCACAGTTACTATTACCTTTGGCAAGTTTTATACTGTTGTGAATCGACTGATCGAGCACAACTGTGTATTAGAAAGTGAGCTTTGCAAACTCCCTGGGTGGTTTGAAAGCTTCTACATCGATGGTCGCCATTTTAATAATACTGTTAATTATCTCATGTTCTTGCTCCGGCGCTAAAGCTCAGATACCTGATTTAAGTGTTTCATTAAATCTAAAACGAGATGTAACAACTCCCTAGTAACTTTATTTAGATGAACCAGCTTTCGACTTTAACTCCTAGTCTCATATCACAAGGGATAAGATACAAAAATTCAAATTCATTAGCATAAGTAAAGCTTTCTCACAACGCAGCCTGCAACTATTCAATATTCGGTACCTCCGTTCATAAATGAGCCACTTTAGTGACATGTCTGATATACATCTAAGAAGGATTGTGCAAGCCAGGACTCCTAGTTCGATGTTGGGCTCTTAAGTCATATCTGAAAATCATAAATCTTTTCTTGCTGAACATTCAATTTCCCCCCAATGAGAAAGATAAATTTGAGCCTTTATACATTAATTCCTGAAGCATGCTATCGCCATATACTCTCCTAACCCAGCCACTAGAGCTCTTCGAGCTAACGTAATCGAGTTCACTTTATACCGAGATAAGAGTGCACAGGAAGCCTTCAAATCGGCAGTTGTTGCACTTGCCGATATTCCGAGAGATAGAACCTAGGGGAAGAGTAGTATAGTTCATAATTTAGGCTAGGTTGACAGCTATATATGGAGAAGATGGCTATGACATCGTTCCATGGCAATAATTCAAGAGCACTCGCACTCACAGAAATTGCACTATATTCTATAAAGCTTCGGCTTTAAGAGACACTATAGTCTTATACTACGCCATACCGTCGTAGTTTGAGACTTGATAAGTATTACTATTTGATGAGATTTTAGAGCCTTCAAAGCAAAAATTACCTGCTTACGCTGACAAGAACTTGTAGATGAATGTGTTCTCATATTTAGCTCAGTAGTAGGTATCTCACGATTGTAAAGTCAATTGGGCACAAATCTTTGATGCTACTTCGTCATATGTATTGCCTAAGGTACTTCAGTATACAAAAGAGAAGACCCGTGCTTTTTCCAACCAAACCCTAGACTTTCTCCTCTGGAAAGTCCAGATGCTCTTTCGTACGCCATAAATATAGGCAAGTGTTGCTTTATAAGAGTCACCTCTGAGCTTTATGTGTGAAGTACCTCTTATTATTCTCTTGGTATCATAAATCCGCTTTCGTTTTCCATAATATACATGTGCGTTTCAGAAAATAATGTACGTTTACTAACGCCTGCCAACAATTACCAAGCTTCCCACATCTGTGTTCCCATTGCGACCAAGCGGTTGAATAGCTCCTCTCTAAGTGCAATTGCTGTGAGTTGGTACTTGTGGCCTTCTTTATCAATAACGAGTAGCCCATCTGCGATCTCGCGACTTGTGGCCCATCCCACCACCAGCTTTGTCTTCCACCCAAGACCACCAACCTTCTTAATTTCCTATCATTGATTAGCAATGACTCCTCCCAAGACTAGAATTAGACAAACCTTAATATCAGCGATAGCGATGGAGAAAACAGGATCCAAATCTTCTTTTGCAGTTGTCCAACTCAAAGCAGGACTTGTGGCCGATGTTGTGATATAAGCATGGCCTTTCTTTCCCTTGTATCTAGCTGGGAACTCAATTGGACCTGCATTGCTGTTCTGTCCATCTTGCAGTACCCCGAGACGATTCTTTGCGTGTTCGCCTCCAGCTGCGGCCTTAAGTCGATCTGTACCTAGGACTGTTTCAACACCACCCTTTGTTACGGATTTGAAGGCAGCTAGGATGCGTCGTCCAGGTTTCTTCTTGGATTTATCAGCGGGATCTATAATTGCAGAATTTCCGTCCGGGTGGATAGCATCGGCCATTTCAGAGTCAGATACACCTTCTGCGTATGTTAGTTAAAAAATATATGTACAAGTAAAGTGAACTTACCAAGATGCTCGAGATTCTGTCCAGCAGCGGCATGAGCAGTGTTTGGTGGTGGAGGGCCATTATAGGGTGGAGGGGGTAGTGGTGCTTTATTGGCTTCACCAATTCGAAGAAGTGTGATTGTGAGTTGCGCATTGGTAGGAATACCTTTAAGTAAGGTATTTCGGATCTCCAGTAGTTTTTGCCAATTCGGAAATTTCCTGTTCAAGAGCGTGGCGGTTCGCCAAATGATAGGATCAGCAAAAAATCCAAAACCTATAAAGAGGCCATTCATTTTGATGAACATATAAGAGCTGGTAAATATCGAAACAAGTAGGATAGGTGCGAGTACTGCAGCAAGCTTGATTCGTGGTTTCTCTTTAGGGAAGGGTGCAGTCGGCGAGAGAGCATTTGCAAAACGCTCCCATCCATCAGCAATATCAGCAAGAACATGCATGACAGGTCTTGTTTTCGACCACATGGCAGTAGACATTGGCTCCTTTGTTTTATCGTGCGTAGGGCTCGGATCTCCTCCAGCTGTCTTTTCTTTGGCAGCCGCTGCACTATGTACCAAATTTGTAGGGTCGGGTGAGTGGTCTTCCAGTCCACTGGCGCCCTCCTCACCATTGTGAGGATCTCCCTGAGGATGCTTACCCGCTGCACTGCTAAGTGCAATTGAGGCAAAACTGTTGACAAAATTGCTTGCTTCTTGTTCTACTGCTTCTCCCTGGTGTTTCTCTGGGGCTCCTGTGAGGCTGTCGTCGCTTCCCAGTACACCTGCTGTTGGTTTCTTGACTCCACCAGTTTTACTATCGATCAAGGCAACTGGTGCTGGTGGGAAACAGTAAGCGCGAGAAGGAGGATAAGCTATCAAAACCATTATAAATGCGACAATGGTGGGAACAAGGAAGTCGATAGCCCATGCTGCGAAATAAACTCCACCAAATGCCATAGTCCTTTTGCTTTCCCGCCAAGATCGAAGCCTTGCAATGTGTTTATAAAATCCGACCAAGCCTACGATGACGGTCATATAAAGGCGTTCAATATTTGCCCTCATCTTATCCGGGGAGAATTCCTCCTCGTCCGCTATGTTGAGGTCCAAACCCATAAGTGGAGGCTCAGCTAATGCTTTCACATGGTACATTTGCTACAACTATCAGCCACCATCGTTCATACCCTCCCAAAAAACTTACCTTGTTGAATCTTCGTACTAAAGTCCACAGCTCTTCATTGGGTAGACCTCCTACCAAAGGATTCGGGACATCGGTGGGATGGTCATTCCAACCCAAATCCTTCACTTCAGTTTGTCCATGGTTCAGCTGCGCAGCACCCTTCTCGTCATGGTCTGCGTTTGCTAAGTCATGGCTATCGGTCGGCATTTCTTCTTCGTGAGCTTCTACGATTTCAGGAGCCCCAACCGAATTGATGTTGTGCATTCCGCTGGGAGGAACTGGACCTTCGACCACCTTGGTTCCTTCCACAGGACTCGACATGTTGATCGTTCTTGCACAACAATAAAACCAAGATGATTTCAATCTCCAATTTTACTGAAAATGAAAACTCTTGTTGACTCTTTAGTAAGGACGGTGGGAGTTGTTAAGGCGTTTATAACTTCGACATTATTTGAATGTCCTGCCTCTGAAATTAGTGTTGATTCTACGTCATAGACGACGGAAGAGGCGTTCTGCGATCTAAACATCCACATCATAACTTTAATGTTTACATGTGAATATAGAGGCTCGGACTTCCAATATCCTCCCCATGATGTCTCGAATAGTAGCATGAGCGACGGTGCTTTTATATAGTTCAATGGCTGCGTTTAAACACACCCCAAATCACCAAAGTGACTTTAGACAAGGGTTACTGGACCCTGTCGTCGCTCTCCCGTCGATTGAGTTGAGGTGAGGATCATCGTCATTCTTTTTAAACCAGTTCCAAGATTATCTCAAGGATATTGTAGACATTGTTGATCATCCTGCTCAGCATTTGCAAGGTACTGGTAGAAGGCCCGCTCCCCATTTCTCGACACTACATAATGTTAAAAATATAAATAGATAACGGAGTTTAGAAGAGCTTCAGTGAAATAAAAACACTTCGGTCTTGTCGCCTCTAGTTAACCATCCTTTTCAAAAGACTTGGTACGTTCAGAACATCCAGTTTAGTGAGAACATTAAATCTGTAAATCTCTGGACCCAATACTCGAGGATAATCACCGTGCTATAACCACATTGTTTCTATCTTGAGATCATCACGAAACTAACTGCATTGTTAATTTATTGTCAATTGCCCTACCTAGCTATTAAATTTACATAGAGCAGCAGTACGCATCATACATCAATGCCCCAAGTACAGATTTTGGCATTAGATCCTCTTAATCACGGTCATTTCAGCTATAACTTACTAGGAACATACTTTGGCTTGCGCTTTTCCACAAAACTAGCAACGCCCTCCTTCATATTCTCCCCTTTATCCATTCGCGCATACCAATTCTCAGCTAACAATCGTGTACCCTCCTCGGCTCCAACTCCCTCCCAACCCATCTTTATCCCCTCTCTTGTGACAATCATACTATCAGGACTGGTTTCCGCAATTGCCTGGGCAATTTTGATTGCTTCCTTCACACTCTCCCCCTTTCCCACAACTTTGTTAACCAAACCCCATTCCCTTGCCTCCTCCGCAGCAAGATTCCTCCCAGTTAATGCCATCTCCATCGCTCTTTGTCTTCCTACGGTTCTCACCAGCCTCGTCAACGCCCCTGCGAGGGCCACCACGCCGATTTTTACCTCCGGTAGCCCAAAGACCGCGTGCTGCTCCGCAACCACAATATCAGCATTAATGATCATCTCCGCACCACCACCAAAGCAAATTCCGTTCACGGCACAAATAACTGGTTTCTTCCCTCCTCTCCTACTCAGAGCTCCAAATCCGGAGGGAGGTATAACACGCTCTTGTCGCTGTGACCTTTCACCAGGCTTGTTCGATTCGTGCCATTCTTTCAGATCAGCACCTGCGCAGAAAGCGCGTCCAGCTCCTGTAAGGATGGCAACGCTTAGTGAAGGTTCTGAATCAAACCAGCTATATAGCGCCTGTAGTTCATAGTGGCCGGGAATGGAAATACAGTTCAGCGAATCTGGCCGATTGAGCGTTATGAGAAGAATGGCGGGGGTGGGGAAAGATATTTTGGCATCAACCAGTGGAGGTGGAGATATAGCAAAAGACATTGCTGAAGTAGGACTCGAGAGAGCGTGCGGGACGATTTGTGATATGTATTATACAGCTTTTGGGGAAGCTGAAGATTCAAAATGTCAACTTTGTAATTAATGCTGCGCTTTACTTAGTGAGCCATACTATTTACGCGGGGTAGAAATGCGGAGGTTGGATCTTGGAGCCGAACCGAGGTGTCGGTACACGCTTCACAAACGAAAAGGGGTAGCGAGGCGTTTAGGGGATCGTTTACTTCGCCGACGAAAAATAACATCGTGACTTTCAACGTTCTATGACGGATATTGACGTTTGAATCTAAGTGAACTTATCATATCGGCACTCCTAGGTCGTATAATTCTTTCAGTATGCACAAAATGCATGGCTGCTTGGATCAGCAAGCGTTCTTCACTTTGCCAGCCCAGCTCAAGATGCTGTCCAGTGGTTGTTAACGATTAACATCTTATCAAGGCTCGCGTGACTGAAACGCACAGGGCGAGATATCCGGAAGCGATAAAAGTGATCGAGTCTCAAAGGTATTTATGGGCTCCCTGAGGTATAGTCATGATAGTATAAAAGTTGACATCTGAATTGATAAGAATACAAGAAGAGAGGGGAATTAGTAGGCTACTACAGCATTTCCTTGCAATCAAGAATCGTTCTCACCCTTATAAAGAATACACCATGATCGCCGTTAATTTAAAAAGTGTTACCAGATGAATCATTTATCTTGATTGAAGCATTTGTAATGACAAGTAAAATCATTCGAAACTGCAGATATGAGTGTTATGGATGTACGCAGGAGGTGGACGAGAATAAATGCAAAATCTTTGTACCAAATAAGTATTCATATTTGAGCCGCTTCCCTTTAGGACAACATTGCACTTATCCTTCATTCGCCATTGAGTATGTTCTATGATGTTTGATACTCGAGTGGTTCCGGTCAAGCCGTTCTTATCAAATATCAAGGTGATAATCATTGCTTCAACATATCGTTTTTGAATTTCTAGAATTCCACTCACCGCACTTGTGTATAACATGTTCACCTTCATACTAAACTATCTACATTGTGATTTTTACCACCAGCGGTAGCTATGCCTTTGTGCTACAGCCCGGTTTACTCCTCACACAGAGCGAGTGTGAGTGTGAGGCGAATTTGAGAGTGCTGTATGATACTGCTCTACATCGTCACTTTCTACATGGTTTTAGTCCTCACTTACCACACTGCACGCTTTCACCACAACTGCAAAGGCTCTCAAATCATTTACCACATCACTATTAACTGCACCAATTCTCAACACTGCTCATGATATGACCAAATCTCATCACATATGATTGCATCATAACGTCAGCACCATACATTGCCTCAGCCCCCAAGTTCAGCCTAAAGTTCTAATTCACCGCTCTTATTGAATTCACGAATCCCCATCTTCTCTCCAGCTGAGCCTTATCTTAACACTTGTCAAACCCCACACCCCACTCTGGGCCGTTACATCGTTCATCCCAAGAATCACCAGAACCATTGTCTACGTCAAACACCCACGTGTCACACAAAAGGAAACTTGAGCCATCCATCCCCAATTGGCACCGTTCACGGGAACTTATCGAAAATACATTACTCCCAAGTTAATATTGATTAAATTTGATTTACTAATCGAGTCTAAATGTATTTTTGGTTCGGTAACATGTCCTAGAGAGATAAGAAAAAGCCACTCCGGGAACAATATATCTGGAGTACAGCATTATTTACATGTAGGGACTTGTCTCAGTAATCAACGCACTCTAGCTAGCGGAAAGAAAGAAAAATGCCGTCTGACAGGTTAATACTGAGAGTGGCTTCTTTCGTCATTAACGTCGAAATATTATCAGCATTCAACCGGCAACCAGGCTGGATACTTTTACACAATAACGAGCCAATACATCATTTACTTCGATGCTTAGATACACATTAGCGGTAAGCACAGTGACGGCACAGCATTTTGACGCATCCGGTATCCGAGGCGACACCCGACAGAAGTGACATCCGGCTGCAAGCTGGCCAAGCCGATCTCTTCAAGGTTACCCCAGATCTTCAACCACTTCCAGCAAGTGCAGGCGGCCGGATGTTCGGTCCTAGACCTATCTCTTACGAATTTTCAAATGATCGCCTCTCCTCTGATGCTCTCTAATTTCCCAGAATTTACATTGCTTGTGCTACAAGCCTCAGACTTACTTTGCATTTGCGAAGTGATCACAGTAAGATGTCTGCGATGGCCATAAGTGGACAAGTCAAGCTTCGAAGGACGACTTGCATCATGCCGGTAGAATGGCCATACACCGGGAATATCCAGTTCACACTGTATGACAGCGCCGGTTCCTGCTTTCCGGAATATATTAACACGGACATGGATATCAAAGAGTATCCATCACCGGGTTCAGGCTATGCATCTTCTGCTTCCCCGTATAAAGTGGCGCTTGTAATCAGTCTCATACCTGCCGATACAATATATCCAGATGATTTTAGTGTTTCGACGAGATGGGAATGCGGTGACGGATTCGTTTTTGGCAATCCTACATAGGAGAGATACCCTAGAAAGATAGATATATTACCCTGGGCGTTCTAGATTCGTAGGTGTCTATGTATAAGAAGCTGTCTACAGGTTATAAGCATGACTACATTCGTAATAAACTCATACTACTCTTATGCCACAGTCAGTATCTAGCTTCGCGACATTCGTCAGGTAAACGATTATGTACATGATGATGTGTGTAACTTCTGTTGGGCAATAAAGTACTTATAATGATTATTTAGCGGTATTCTATCTTTCAAAGTTATAAATTGAATCCCAGCTTCTAGTTCACCCCAGGTTGCAAATTCCAAGTTGCTTGATAGCTATTTCATTCTCATATTTACAGATACGTACACAGAGCGATACCCTCCATCTTACTCTAGCAGTCTAAACCTCGGTACGAGGGCATGTCCATGTATGTGTGGTTACATCCTCTTCGATAGGTCTTTTGTGACCCAATAGATTGAATTTAATTCTCAACCTCGATGCCTAGGACCTCTCCATGTTAACGAATAGTGGAGTTCCTAAGCGAAATAATCATTTAGAGCTGACAGATGATAAGCTTAGGATGACTACAACGTAACAATCATCGCGCTGTATGTCAGGAATAGGTAGGTATTGACACCGCCACCTTCCCGAGCATGCACTCCCTTCCTCTATTACCCCACATAAACAACGTGAGCGTGGGGTATGGGGTCCAACGTAGCATCCCATCTATTCCGTAGTTCACACAACCATCTCGAGGACTCAGAACACTATTAATAGCCATGTCTTCGGGTTACATGCCAAATCAGATCGAGAAGGTGCGTCTCAACTCGGCTTACGATGTTGGCTTGCTCAGGTCCCATTGGTTGCATATCGACGAACCGATATACAACAAGCCATTGGCATGCAATGGTGACGACAAGGTTGATTGGTAGAAAAGAACTAGATATGAGGGGAAGATAAGACTGACGGAGATGGCGGAATTAGCTATCGCTTCTCGTTTTTGCACCACATTTCATGGAATCAGCCGTGCTGGAAATTCCCAGCTCTTGAGAGCTAATGTAGGCCTTGATAAGCACTGTCACTTGTACAACTGCAACAAACAAGTCTGGAACTCTGGTTTAAAGGGCTCTATACAAAGCATAGTTTTGGCGTTGGAATCGAAACCTTAGTCGTGGAGAATTGTTCAATCCCCTTTCTTAAGCGAGCCATGCAGTGTTTCGTTGCTGGAGGTTCCATACCTGTGCATATCAGAGTGAGAGGAGATGAGAAGACAGGAACCTTTCCCAATGATATTAGGTAGACACTCTTGTTCGGTATGCTAATTCGGAAACGTTCAATCATTACCAAATTTCGCTCTATTCTGTACATCCATTGCCGGGAGCAGAAGCAAAGTTTTTTCTCGAAGAATATGCACTCCACACCCAGTCTTGTGTTTCATCCCCATTCAAGCTGCAAGTGCGGGAAGATCAATCTACTTTGACCCTACAGAACAGCGTCTGCAAAGCCATTCCCCTCACTCTTGGCTACACCTTTCCAGGGCCGCCTATTTGTCAGACCGGATCATCCTTCTACCTTGGTTCGGAACAACAAGCCCCCTTATGTGTAAAAGTTCGCGTATTTCTGCTCGTAACCAAACTTTGGCCACACCACATCTGCGGAGGAGGAGTAATTTACATTATGTACCGGTTGGAATCATGATTTTACGGCAGGCGGAACGGCCCTTTGTTTTATTTACCTGGATCGTGTTCGACTACTGATATTGACATTGGCTGGCCCACTCTTTGGCACCAATTTACTTATGTCTGTATGTGTATATACTTCACTGGTAATGATAAATCAAATGCCCCATCACGCGTGAGGTCCAGGATTTACCAACACCATTTAGTAATTAGATTCAAGACCATCTTACCAGCAACCAGGGTAAAATTTCTAGCCATTATGCAACATATCCAATCCAATCGCCTCTGCCTTAAACTTCACACTTCGATGCAGCTTAACTAGAAAGGAACGGAGTTACATACTTGTTCATAAATCGATTCTAATAATCTCAATAACAGGTCTTCAAACTTACACTATATTCTTCCCCACCTGCCCCTCTCCCCTCGTTTCTTTTCACGAGCACTAACGGAAGCAAGTTTACCCTTTCCCTTCTTGTCCCTTCTTGTCCTGAACAAAATTCTAACTTACAAGCTCCCTATTGGCATCGGAGTGATTTCCCGTTTTGCCGCAGTTCGTGTATCGCACCACACGCGAATAGCCATTTAACTCAAACTTAACCGTTTATCAAGTAAGAGTCGTACTGCTTGAAGCCAATACTTTCAATACGTCTTTAAATAAAGCTGGGCCTCGAGGAGATCTACCTCATAAGCGCACGGCTGTCGCCTAAGTGTCCTTTTAAACGCCTGGTAAATACAATCGCAAATACAATGCGAAAGCCACACGAAGACTTCCTGCATCGCAGATCTACTCTTTAATACCGAAACGCTATGATTGCTAGTCGACTAGTATTATGCACTTTGTAGCCTAGCAGAAGATCTTTCCAACCAACAACGAATACCAACAGAATTAGCTCCTAGAGGCTTGTCATTGAGAAGGAGTAAGAATAAAGTAGCATACATAGCCGCAGACTACTGTTCAGGCAGCGATTATCCCGAGACATTACTGCCCCGTTAGAGCGGCATATGGTAGAGATGAAAATGGAGGTCATGCCCAGCAGCTCAGTCAATGTTTCCAGGATAGGACTGGTGGACGAGTACTACTGCATCGGTAGCAGGACAATGACTTAGATTTAGCCATCGAGCCCTTTGGCCTAGCTAGATGGCTGCTGAGTTAGTTAGGTAGAGTTGTACAAGAAAGTCGCAAGCAAGCAACTTAAGTGACGGATATTCCAACAACGGGCCTTCTTGAAGCGCCATATGTTGTGGTCTCCGAGCTTTCGAGAAAATTTTCACCTTTCAGCTCGTTAGTGAGAGCCAATAGCGGCATTGTGGTGACTTCTCCTTCTGGAAGTTAATCTCACAGAATGGTTAACACAACGTATTACCCCATCTATACAGCTATACAGTGTAGATCAGTGTAGATCCATCGTGAGCCAGCTGTCCGAGTTGGAGATATAGATTAGGAAGACGAACGAATGCTCAATTTGATCAACTAGGCATATAACGTAGCGAAGTCTTCCGGATTCCAAAGTGTGTTCCATAATCACCTGGATCTCAGATGGATGTCGTGTAGCGTATGATTTCCGATCGGCCAACTAACCGACCCTGACTATATCACGCTCTCATAATGTGCGTCAACGGTTCAAAGCGCCTTTGAGCAACCCCATCTATCGATTTCGCAGTTCGTGGTACAGAACACGGAGGAAATCCTCCTTCAGATTTATCCTCTTGTTGCTGTCTCCTCTGTCGTTTGGTCCTTGACGCGAAGCGTCAGACATGAAATCGAAACCCAATGGCAAAGTCGTTACACCGAGTCTTGCAAGGTATGGTAGGTGAGCGACTTCAAGGTTATAGATGAACACGAACCCCGCCTCTCCACATCTCCGCACATTAGACATCCGAGAGGACTGAACCAAAATGGGTGTACAGCAGACGAGACGAGCAGGTTCGGTCAACCACCCGAGAAGCACTGCACGACATCCGTCCTACCAAATACCAACACCAGCACCAGCACCAGCATCAACACACCATTTCCTTCCCCACCTCGTAGAGGCAGGTAGTTGCACAACAATTGAATACAACAAATGCGACAGCCTCAACTTTCATCGCATTTCACCCTAAGCCGTTCTCCCATTCTCCAATCACCCTACCACACCATAAGCTAACTACATGATAAGTAACTCCACCTTCATCTAAATCCAATATACGGAGCGTGTCTTTAGATGGTGCAAGAGAAAATATAGATGAGGTACATCTCGGAACTCTGGGATCTCAGCAGCCAAGGTCTACCTAATGATACCGTTTCCGCTCACTTGCAGCTCCGGGGTCCTGAGAAGTGCTATATACTTTTGGCGGTACTTTGTAGTGTGTTTGGTTTGGCACTGCAACAAACCCACCTTTTTGTCTCGCTTGGGAGAATACCGATGCACGCCCGGAGGATTATACATCCATAAGGTACTTTGGGATGCACGTCAAAACAAGACTTTGGCAGAGGAAGGAAAAAATATAGTTGTCGTTTAAGTTAGATGAGGTGCCCTAGAATTGTGGACGTAAGGTCCCAACCACGCTCTTCCAGCTTCGGCACATCTTCTGTTTGGAAGAAGCTAGATTGACAAGCAAAGCAGAAGAGATAGATGAGCATGGCAGGTTGATTTGTGACAAATTAATTTCCCGTTTCTGTAAATTACCGCGAAGCGATCGGTCGTCTAAACCAGATACTGAATGGCCTTGCGCGCAATAGAAGAAATAGGTTCGCCGGTACAAATAAGCACATGTAAATTCAATATCTGTCATTGGAAAAACCACTAGACCATAATTTAGGGATATCGTTGCAGAGGGGAAATTAGCATAGACATATTCGACTAGCAGTGACCAAGTACTAGTGAATCACAGGCAAGAGACGCTCATTGCCTTGCCAGAATGAAACAGAAGCTCTTTGATTGACATGACCACGACCGATCTTGTCGAATCGTGCGTCACCCCGATGGAGACAGTTCCCAGGTAGTATTCCTCACCGACCTTCTGCCTTCCTAATAGCCGAAGCCCTTTGAGTCAAAGTTGCAGAACACGCACGGTCGACCGAAGAGGTTCAGACACATCAACGTTGCAGACCCACACAAGAAAAAACAAATCAACAACACATCTTGTAAACGTAAACTTTCATGTACGTCGGGTGTTCCCTTGACTCCCAGGCCCACTGTGTTCGAGGTGGTGTGTTGGCCCCGAATCTTGAGGTTGAAGCTACACACTATCGAGGCAGGAGTGCGGTCAGGTGAAGCCAAGGGAGTTAGGTGGAGTGAAGGCCATGTCTCGAGTTAAATATACATCATCTGAGGATATGTGGTGCCACTCTTCGATACCACCTGAGACACACCGTAAAGTTATGGCTGTCGATAATATCACATCACGGGAGAAGAGCATAGATGCGTGGCAACTTTGTGTATTTTGTAATATTGAAGAAAGCAACGTGAGGCCTAGCTAATTTGCCCGTAGCCTCGTATACTCCATACCCTGAGTATAGTCCCATACCCAATTCCCCGTCTAGTGAAATACGCTCGTATAGCGTTTGATAAAGAAACTCATAACCGTCATCAAAATTTGGAAGCTTCTCCCTCCCCCAAGCACCCACAATAACATGAAAGCGAATAATTAAGGAAACAAAAAAGCCGAAGTCTATACGCAATTATCCGCTGTTTCTATGTATACATCCGTGAGCTTGCCGCTCCGTACTAAAGAGATACCAAGCATAAAATTTGCATTTTTTGGAAAGGTGTTTGAGTGAAGAGATGGCCATCTTCGTTATTTAAATATTATCGAGTGGTGAGCTGCGAGTGTACTCCAAACGCCGGCCTGTTTCGTTGCCCGTTGAGTTTCGTTTCGGGCTTTTCCTGTATCCGTAAAAAGTTCTTCACATCCTATCCATAACAGAGTCGCCGGCCACACTGCCGGTGGTACTCGATTGGCCACTTCCGAAGCCGTTCTCGCCCGGAGATAGAAGATCCTGAACTGCGACTTTGGGAACTTGTGGCACGGGTAGCTTTCTTTGTGTTCCGTCCGTTCTCGACATGATATCGCTGATGCTGAGACCATTGGCCCGAGGATTGACAGGAACAGTGTTTTGGGCATGGTACTGGCCGTCCAAATGTTGAGGCTCCATGGGTGCTAGTGCAGGTGTGTGCTGGAGAGTCAAGTTGCGAATTCCGGGCAAATCATATCCACCACCGTACGGGCGTAATCGTGGGGAGTGAGCCGGAGTGGCAAGCGGCGTGTGATCTGGAGTAGGTGAAAGCGAATCGTGCGAGAATGTTGGCGAGGACGGGGCAGTGGAATTTGGGGAATTCGGCCTCGAACGTTTAGCATGACGCTGAGTATAATGATCATCTCGCTCGTCATCGTGAGATGCAGATCTTGACATAGCATAGGCAGAGAGGGACGGGAGATGATTCCTGCTGTTGTGGGTGCTGTGGCTATAGTACGGATGGTGACGACGATCCGCAGTGTGATGACTCGAAGTGTGAGGTGGTGGTCCTCCATGCTCGAGTTGCGTAGCAGCATCCGTCAGCATATTAAAACCAGCGTTAGGACTGCCTCCCAGACTCCGATTGTAGGGATTCAAATTCGACTGGTGGTTTGCAGCATAGGAGGAGAACGAGTGTGGGGGTGAGACATTCGGAGAGCCAACTGCCGACGCAGGAGCTGATCTAGACATGTTGTTCTTTGGTGGTGGCATCATTGTGGCCATCGCTGGGCCTTGGGGAAGCACCTCTTGCATGCCAGTCTTGTTACTCCTCCGCGAGTTGGGGTTGTTGTGTATTCTCGAATGCCGGGTTAATTCGTCGGAGCGGGAAAAGCGCTTCGTGCAGCCCTGGAAGTTGCACGCGTGGGGCTTCTCTCCGGTATGTGTTCGAATGTGTCTTGTTTGATGCTCGAGACGGTGGAATGCCTTATCGCACAAAGGACACTTGTAGGGGCGCGGGAGATCTTGTCTCTCGTCCATGTGTTGACCCCCCATCATGGGTGGCATCATGCTGACGGCGGCCATGTTAGCGTCTCGTTGACGTTGTTGTTCGATCTCTCGCAGTCGCTCCTTTGCAGCCTCCTGAGAAGCCTCGATAGCAGATTGCGGATTCAGTAGATTGTTGAAATCCGTGGCAGAAGTTGCGCGTTGCATGTGATCGCCGCCGCAACGAAAGACGACAGTAATTTTTATTTCGGGCCGGAAAAGTAGGACAGGGGCGAGGAACGTCGAGATTGGGGGGTGGTTTACGGAAGTCGAGTTTGCTGTGGATGGGCTTATAGAGGATCGAGCAAGCAGCGAGCGAGTATAGGCGTGGTGAAGGGGGTGTTTTGTTGTAGGAAAGCTGGGTGGGTTTGGGTGTGGTGGTGACTGGAAGTATATACTCCAGATTTGCAATGACGGGATAGCAGAACGGAGGAGAAGATGTGCCGAGGGGGGGGGGGGTGGTCTTATAGGGATGTGCGTAGCGTGCGTAGCGTGGAGTGGGCGCAGGAGATGGGGTTAAGGCGAGGCAAGGCAAGACAAGACCCAAAAAGTCGTGGGAGGGAAAAAAGACAGAAGGCGGCCAGGGCAAAAGAGCGCAAAAGGAAGAAGCGAAGTGTGGGTGAGTGGGTGAGTGGGCGACCCGTGTGCGGATCAATCCGGGCGTGCGCGTAGCGGCTGGTTAGCGCACATTTAGCACGTATTTAGCATCCATTTACCACCATGCCTGCTTACCTATTTACTAATAACCCCAGCGAGCGATGTACGAAGGCGAAGAGGAGCAGGACGAGCTCGTGTCTTGTCATGTCTTGTCTTGTCTTGTAGCGTTGACTTTGCTGGACTCCGTCCCCCCCCCCGTACCCTTCCCCCGTACCGTACCCAGGCTGTCGCCGCTCTGTTCAGGGGGTTCGGTCTTTTTGATTACGGGACTTTATAGGAAGTATATATGTATGTTATCTAACGCTCTGCAGATACAGCCAAAAGGAAGAGAGATATTCTGCCAATAGCTTGGACAGTTCCGGATCTCTCGTGCTACTCGACCGTAGCAATCTACCAACCTGGTTCAACCCCTATATTCACTCGGTGAGCACGTTTGCGTGTGAGCCTCGACACTCTTGCTAACCTGAGCCTTACTTAGCATGGCATCCATCAGTCTGGAGGCTGCCGGCCGGGGGACGAGGTGGGGGGGCCATAGAGAATCCAAAGCCACGCATAGGAGGCTTTACAGGCTTGGCCTCCCCTGGAACTTGGGAGCTGCCTGCACTGAAACTATAATACTGAGCTGGAGATGGGGCCCAATGTTTGAGAGCATGAAAGTGTGGGGCACAGTGCTACGGATTGCCCATAGTCACATCAGAGCATGTCATATCTTGGAGATATCTGTCCTACTGGCCTACTAAGTTCCGCCGAAGCGCTAACTCAATTCTCAGGGCTGAATCATGGCTGAATGTGGATTTGATGGGAATCCGGCTACTCGAAATTGAATGACTATCTTTCCATGATCCCATCCAGGTAGCCCTCGTTCAACCCGGGCTTCCCCTTCTCTTCGAGTCAAGTCACAGTGTCGCTCTTTGGAGGGCATAATGTTGTAGAGACACCCCATTACTCGGCCACATGGTGACGCGATCTGTCGTTCTGGGGTTGACCTACCTGTCTGGCTTCCGTTCCCTTTTTCTTTTTTTCCGGGACTACTTCCTTGAAAAAGTGGGTGAATATTTCCACTTTGACTTTCTCTCCACTACCCGCTAGCTGTATAGGGTAGCAAATAGCAGAACTGACTCTCTAGGCTTGAAGTACTTTGCTTGGCAAGTCAAATTATCATCGGATGAACAAATCGGGATTGCTCGTTCCTGGTTGCTATCGATGCATCTGGTGTAAATTCATTCATACTCGTGTGCTTAGAAGAGTAAAGATGTGGCCAACCTTCATGACTAGCTTTCTCATACCTGCATCTCTTGCATGCCCACCCGCGAGTCGACCAGAGAGAGACCTTTCAACCAGATCCAGAGGTTGGTTCTCCTAGGGATAACTGAGCTCGGAAACTCGGAACTATAGAGATCATGGACCGAAGGAGATATTCGCAAGTGAGCTACAATATTTAGCTGTTATCTGAGGCGGTACTAAAAAAGTAGCGCATCACCCCGCACTCTGCTACAAATCAAGCCAGTAAAGGTCTTCAGAAGGGCGATACAAACCGTCGGCGGACTTTGTGTGTCCAGCTCGCATCTCATCTTGAAAACCATACACTCCTCCACCATCATCACAATAATATTCATCTTTGTTAAGCCCAGGTAGAAGTACACAGTAAGTTGCATTCCCAAACCTCAGCTTGCCGTTCCCCGCAGGAATGATACAGTCATCCTATTGCCTTCTCCAGCCATGCCGTACCACGTTTTATACACGCACCATTATTCATAGGTTACAAAAATCCTACCTTCCTTGGGTAGGATCACTCTTTCCGGAGTGGCTGTGAAGCCTCACCCTCGCCCGGAATCAGCCCCCTCCCCCCTCCATAACGCCTGCGGATCGTGGGGAAAGGCTTCGTCGCTCGTCTTTACGAACATGACCAGACGACTACTAAGCATCTCCTTAACCATATCCAGTAGCGTTACCAAACCACCACCCAGTGGTTTGGATGGTTTGGCTGCATCCAATGCTCCGATGCAGCTATACGAAAACTTCCCGAGGCTGAGACCCCATGGGGTTCAACTTCTCTATCTTTAACGAGGATCACACAAACCTACCAAATCAACAAAAGCCCAGACTTCCCCTCACCTCTCAGTCCCCTCTGCTCCCAAGACACGTCCAAGATCCGGATCTTCAGCTGGAGTCAGAAATAAGATTACCTCACAACGCTTACGACAAGTCACAAAGCGAGAACTTGCTGTTTGAAAAGATGCATCATGATGAGATTCGGGGATACCGGTATGTTGTCAGATTTCTAAATCTGGATATGTCTCATGTCAGAGATTACGCCGTAATAATACTTGGGTTGTAAATGGATAGGTGCCATTAGCTACCCCTTTTCTTGCTAGCTCTTATAGCATGTTCCATCTCTACCAAGTCGATCTGAGGTGAAGCGGACGGATGCTGTGATGTACTGTATGGGGGACGAATGTCGGGGTAGTCCCCGTTGAAAGATAAACGTCACCTTTTCAGTTTCACTAGTACTTTCCTGGATGTTAAGTTCATCAATCGCCTTCGCCAACTCGAGTAGCCGTCTTATATTTTGCGTTTTTGTTATCTATGCGCTCCAAAAACTGGGTTTAAGTTTTCGTCATGACTTGATTTGCACAATATTGTGGAGGTGAGGTAATATGGCAAGCCACAACGTGGTCGTCAACCAGGGCTGAGCGAGTATTTTTGGTACGAAGGATTTCCCCACCACAACTTTGCAATTCTGGGGTCAGGTACGATGTAACCTTCCTAATTCTTTTGTGCGGTGCTATCTCGCTGGAAGTTATGCTCTGTTACCTTGGTATTTCTACGGGTGTTGAATGCTATACAGTTAAGACCTCATCTAGGAATTGGTTTGGATAGCCTCCCGAGGTTGGTTATTATGCGGACCAGCTAACCAGTCTCGATCGCTGGAGAGGAGTTACCAGATCTACCCGCTAGCCAATATATATCTCTCCATATTTCATGCAGATACGGTAAACCCGATTCCTCGACAGCCAAAGTCGAAGCTATGACTCGCACGCATTTTGATATCGAAACATCATCGTGTCGTATCTCGTACGGTAGCTGACAGAATGAGGATACCAGGACTACATCTCGCAGCAGCGCTTCAGCTTCAATCTCTCAGAGACCACCATTCCGCATACTATTATGGGTCTTGGTCCGATATATTACTTAAGTTCTGAGCAAAACCGACCTCTCCGCCGTAAAACCCCAAGCGCGAAGGTTTAGATTCATATTTAGAAGGACCTTCTTCGGGCCGGGCAGAAAGTCTCTGCGGATAGACTCTTAACCCACATGCGCGTTGTCGCTCCAGCTCCAGCATTGTGAAATTTTTCGCCCAACTGAGTCAGGCTCTCCCGCTGGCATTAGTTGGGTCAGTGAGACTTGCTATTTGTGTATTCGCGATCGTTTGAGCCGGTCGTTAGCTGTGCTGAGCAAAACACGCAAGGCAGTCATGCAAAGGCTGGCATGAACCGCCTGGGGATGATCTGACACCGCAACGACTGACTTGACGTTTAAGAGCTCAGATGAGACGAGTCGCCGGGGATACACAGTGTTTTGGGGGATCTTTCTTTGGCGCGCTTGATGAGGCAATCGTGCAGCCTGTAACGGTGATGTGTGGGGACGGACCAAATCAGTGGGGAATCTGGGTTCTGTTGTTTCTGTTCGGCAATTCACGGAAGAATCAGGAATAGAATAGAGGAGCATTACTTACTGACTGACTTACTATAATCTACTAGCGAGTTTCTCATCCCCCCAAGGATCCGGCGGTGATAGCGTCCACTGAACGCTAGTAGTAGCGTGAGATGGTTTGGATTACCCACGGCGATTAGCCCTATACGTAAAGATGAAAATAAAGATGAAAATGAAAAATGAAACCTCGGCGTCGGCGGCCAAGTTGATGATGCGTTCATATTGACTGACACACAACGAAGGAAAAGAGAAACGGGGCGTGCGCGAGAAGTGCTCCCCCACCGGTATGTATATACGGTATTCCGTGCTTCTAGAAGCACACAACGGAAGCTGTCCACTCTCACCGGACGTAATGCTGAACTGCGTAGCATCTTGCCATGCCATGAGTAAACCAACACCTGCGCGTGCATCTTGCAGCGCGGTGCAGGTGTGTGATATGCAATCTCCGTCGTCCTCTTCGAGCCACTCCTGACCCCCCGTGCCTGTGCTGATTGCTTCTTTGAGAGCATTCCTTTTCTTATCTTTGCTTTTGATGCGATGCTTCCCCAACTTGCCGTCACAGGAAACGATAGCTTGGCCGATGTGGGGAACTATCGCCCCGGACGGACAGGGTGGCCTATTTGTTCCTGTACGGCTACTTGAGGTCCAGGGGGCAAGCAGCAGAAGATTGGTGCGCCAGAGCTGGCGGAGCGAAAGCAGCTGATGGAAATAGGTAAGTGAAGATGGAAGCAGGATTTATGGGAAACTCAAGGCGTCTAGACTGGACTGTCTCTACGATGCGTAGAACGAGGCTTGTGTGACTGACTGGCGATGCATCGCGGTTGGAAAGGATGTCCAGTAGAATATCAGCGGTGGTCTTTGCACATACGGCATGCCTCCGGAGTGAGTGTCTGGGGCTGAGGTTATCCCGAGCCCCTGATTCAAATGCAAACGTACTGTAGATGTCCATCGTGTCGACGGCAAGTGTAGGTGCAAATGCACAAGTAGTCCAGATCGAATCTAAGGGGAAGCAAGACGACTCGACTCAACTTGACAGTAAATTACTCCAGGCATGCCTTTCGTTACTGCATGTCCACCACCGCTTGGCTGCCGCGCCACAGTGAACTTCTCCAGTACAATCCGACAATAGCAGACGTGGGGGTGCCGTCTTTGCAGTTTTGCGGTGAGGAGCTGGGGAAAGTGTGGAGGAGTTCGCTGAACGGGCGCAACTCTGGCGGGCCGCTCGCCCTGTCGCACAACAATGCTTAATGCATATGATGATGATCGACGCCGCATTATGACACTCCCTCTCCTCTGGATCTGGTGTCATTTCTCCCACTTGTTGCTTTTCATAATGGACATCAGAACCACCAGTGCATGGACAGCACGTACCCGCATAGCGAGCAAAAGTATTTCGGGGATGGGGGTGGTATCACAACAAATTCCCTTTTTTCCTAGCGACGAATAAGAGCCTCAGGGGACTGGCTATTCGGAAGGCCACCGCCTAAAGAGGGCTTGTTCATCACGGCGAGACGCCCTGAAGATCAATGCATCTGTAGCCTCCACCACGCTGTAAACTTCTCCGAAACCCCTACCTGGCTCTCAGCAAGGTTCCTAACATGATAGGTTACATGGCATGATCGGACGGTTTTGAATACAGGAAAGCCTCCGGCGGCGATAGGCTTACATGGGAATCAAAAACTTCCCACGCGAACTTTTATACAGTTCCGTGAAGCCTAGATACACAAGTACGTACCTAGCTGCAGGCCTGAAACGCAGCATCTAGGTACTCGAATAGCAAACTAGCTACGGGTTTGTTTACTGCCCTACGCTTTCCACTGCAAAGACCGAGACCGAGGATCATCCATATTGTGACCAATACTCTGCACCTGCTAACCTTGGTAATAGATGGGTTTTGAAACCAGAACTTCAGCTCAATTGCCATTCTCGAGTTCAAAAAACCTCGGAGTGATGTTCCGGTCATCTCGTGTCACAAACCATGTATCACACTTCTCAGTCACGTTGCTGCTACCTTTCAACTTGTCCCTCCACATTTTTGTGGTGATCAATTGGTTGCGTGGGGGTGTGGTTGGAAGATCCTTCGAAAAAGGGGGTTCGCGTAACAAAGCTCTTGGTGCTATCTCGTCTCGTGTTCTTTTTAGCGGCCATACAAACGAGCCAGATGAGGATAAACGATGGCTATATGGAGCTCCTCATTTCATGGGGTTATCACGTTCTACAGGGGGCTACGAGAAGTCTCGAAGCAGGCATCCAGCTGTCTTTGCTCTAATTTAGAGAGACGATGCCGAAAGGAGTTGCATCAGATAGAAATAGAGATTTGACAACTGGTGGTCCAACTTCCTACCAAGCCCTCCGTATCCATATCTCCGCAAGGTCAACAGCTTCTATTCTTCCAGGTCGCAATCCCGCTCCAGCTCCGCTCTTGGCCTTCATTCCGCCACGGGCAAAGTTTCTCCGTCGTTCGCTGGGCTTTCATCCGATATCAGCCGATGAATTCACCCACCACTCCTTCGTCCAGTTATCCATCATTGATGGTGTCGCATACGCGTTGTATCCCACGCTGTCGGGACTCGGTTCCTTTTCACGAAAGTACCCTTTTTACGCTGTGGGAGTACAATGAATGCATGCGGCTGCGGTAGTGGCTATTGTTAAGGCTAAACGGCAAGCTTTCTTACCCCTTGACCATTGGCCACATCAATATTTACATGTGATACCTAATATAAACCAGTTCTCATCGTTCTCACCATCGTGCAAATCCACCTCCGCATTTAAGGACGAGGCTGGAGGAATATCTCTAGTATCAAAGGTTGGGGGATTGATAAGGCTCTCTCTCCACTTCCTCGGGATGGCCGAAAAAGCACGTGGAGGTGTGTCTCGATGAACCGGAACCCTTGTTATTTATGAGGAGCATTATCCAGCTTCATCATCGCTTTTTACGGGAAATTCCCAGCACGAAGTGAGATCAGATCATTCTCCACCAAAAGAGACCATCCTGATTTTCAGCAAATTCCGTACTACAATACAAGTACAACTTGCTGGCCCTGACTCGCACCGCGTTTCCCATTCAGCCGAAGAATCTCCGCCCCTCTTCCAACCCCGCTGTTCACGGTCAAATCTCGAGATTTCCCCTTTCGAGAGAAAACCCTCTCTTCCCCACAGCCGCCGAGCCCAATATCACCGTCCCGCTAGATCTGTCTCATCCTCTAGAAAGAAAAATCGTTAGATACCGTAGTCCGGCCGAAAACTTCGCACAATAGAGGCTAAGGGCACACGTTCGGACTTTGTTTCCGGCAGTCCTATCTTATCTTCCCTTTATCAATGCATTGATTGATTGTGCAATTCACTTGTGCATATGTTTTGCTACTGTCTCATGCACCGCTACCTTTGAAGACCTATGTCGTGTAGCTGTCGAGCTACGATAGTCACGATCCTAGCTCTTGGTCGCCTTTTTCTACTACTTCTGGTGATATGCATATAGCTGCACCTGGAGAGCTGTCGCAATCGTTGCTCAACAGAGCTCACAGCTATGTACGTAGCAGTGTAGTTCACTACCAGTATTGCCACTAGCACTATTATGATTCTTGCGTATTACTGTACAAATACATGACTCGCTCCGAGTTATTATCGTGGAGAACTGATAAGCTATTCCTGTGAGTGTCACATGTTTTCGAGGAATGTTCGGTTTATCGGCGAACCGGCGAATGGCTTCTTACAGAGAGCTCACCTCGCGGTCACGGAAAGCTTGGGTAATAAGGCGGAAGTGGAGATCGAGGAATGGGCGGGAGAGCTACCGCACTACTGAGCCCGAGGTTATGGTGTAAATGATGGCTCTGCGCCCGATTTCGGTCAAGAGTTCCTTCATCCGGGGCAGATGATATTGTTAAGGTCTGTGGTCTCTGGTTTATGGGTGAAACCATGCAAGTTGACTTTCAAGTCCGAGGTAGGATGAGCGGATGACGCCTTGAAAGACCAAACGCTCCCAGCGACCCCAAATCCCCCAACAACCTCCGAGGTAAGCCGCCGGTAGGAGTCTATCACCCGAGATCTAAGCATGTAGTATGTTATCTCCAGATTCTTGAACAGAGCCTCAATGTCATCATTTCCCCAGCCCGGTATACGCAAGACGATGACGATCGCAGCCTTTCCCGGATTTTTAAACTTCGTAGTATATTTTAAACTTTGATCCAGAGACCTTCCCCATGGAAAACTATTCCCGTCCGCTTCCTGTACCTTTTCGGCGTACCTTTTCGGCATACCTTTTCGGCGGTTGTCATTTCCCCATGGGGGAATCGCGAGTAGTGTACTTCAACTAGCCTACTATACGTCGTAGAGCCAAAGATAAGAAATCTCACTGTTCCCTATTTCTACGGTCCGTCTCGAGGATGCACAAGTCAGATATGTGTATCCTGTGCCTCACAGAAGGGCTGGGCATTGCTTGGTCAAGTTTGTGATACTTAAAAGGAAATGGTCTGCTTGTACGCGCTTGTGAGCTTCAGACAAGTGCTTATTCGAGCCCCAGGTAGCATTTACAATTGTAAAACTTAGTCTATAATTATTCCACTGATATCAACATTGTCCACTGCCTTACACCATACATCACCCTGCTCTTGACCTAGTCTATTTCTTAAGGAAAACATTTTCTCCGTCGGTACCAATTAGCTTTGTTCTGGATTGTCACTTGAGGATTGGAGACAGTTCTGAATAGCCAAATTCCTAACCCCCTATTTAAGCGAGCATGTAAGCAAATCCTCAGGTTCGTACTCCTTGCGTAGATTCTCTTCTGTCTTCACTAGCTCGTGCTACACTACGTATTCGAGCAGCCTCTGCTTGCGCGGACGAATGGCCATGTTATTTGTAGGTTCTTGGGTATTTTGTCTTTGGTCGGTTTTTTTGATTATGAGGTTCACGAATCACGTTGTTTATTCTCATGAAAATGAAAATGGCCTAGATATGTGGTAGATGTTTGCAGGCAATCTTGCTAGACCTATCATTTATACTGCGCTAGATTGAGCTATATATTATATATTAGCAAGGTAAGTTGGCAGTCGGCAAGTTCTAAATTTGAGGTTCATATAATTAGCACAGGGTGATATGCGTGAAAGCAGGAACAATCAGCCAAGCGATGCGACTATGTATGTATCTATGAGTGATAGAAATCAGAGACCCCATTATTCATTATTGGACGAGCCCTTACATGAACCAAGTCTAGACAAGATACGTGAGACAGGGCGGGCTGTAATCCAGATCGGCAATATAGAGCATACAAAATCCCCGAGGCGGTGATGTAAAACGTGCCTGGGACATAAAACCAAGCCCGCAACTATGGATGCTAGCCTTTCTAGGCGAGAAAACATTCATTGACACAGGGGAATTACACTAAAGGAAGGGGCGTGATTGTTTAGGTACTCTCATCATATGTGAGCGTCCCTACGATGGGTGTGAGAGTTCAGACGATCATCAAAAAACCCGATGATTTTTAATCAACGGGTGCAAAGATTCCTTGAAGAGTTAAGCGTGCGAATATTATTATTTAGAAGGTGGGTTGTTGCGTCTATTCTTGCAACTTTTAGGTGACAAGAAAGATTCGTCTTCTCGATTACCTGTCTCTTTTCCCCACCTGCCACACTACCACCACGTAGACCCTTCGATTTAGCACTCGGATCTAGCACCTGCTATCCTGTCTGTGTTCTAGCAATAATCGTACCTTTAAAAAAGCCTACGAAATCCTATGAGTTAGTATGTGAAAGAAACTCGAATTCTCGTCCATACCACATCTTCATCTCTTAGGAGCTCTTGAGACCACTACATATTGAATCCAGACGAGACCAGGATATTTGAATACGCCACCAACTACTGTCAATAATGAGGTGTTTTGCCTTCGTAAACTGGAACATACGATAAAGTGCAAGAGTATATATAGAATAATGTGAAAGATTGTTCCAACTATATAGACTTTTTTTTGGAACCGCCTAACCAAGCTTTTGCGGTTCTATTGTGCAAATGGTACTTATGGGTCGCGGGTTTTCAACAGTAAGGCATTAAATATACTACCGGGAGCTTTTTAAAAGGGTAACGGACATTGGGGTTGAGGTGTGAGAGGATGAGCGTATAGGTGGACGGTTTGTGTCGAAGAACATGTCAAGTTCTTCATCTGGAATACCTCGAATGACTTGATAGGAAACGTAGTAGCTATGCAGTTTGGTGTCTTAGCTGTGTGATTTTCTATTTCAACGCGGTTATTTAATCCGAATAGCACTTGAGATCAACTGAATACAATGTCGACCGAGCGCCAGTCGATCCGATGTTGCGAAGCAGTATCACTCGCTGTAACTCCCAATTTGACATGCCATGGCTTGCATCGTCAGGTTTGGTGTACATCTACAACTATACTTGTTTCCCCAAGGAATAGCACGTTATTCTAAACTTGCCGCGCAATGTCAAAACTACAAGAGAGGAGCTGCAATCACATGGACTAGCGAGATATGTATAACCTTAGATGAAATCTTGTATGTGAACCGAATGCTATCCGCTACAATTTTATTTTACGCCAGTTCCCAAAGACTGACATCTATGCATTACGCCGTCGTGATCAGACTTCCTTCTTCCACCGCCTCCGCATCAGGATCTGGTCCATCCCCATTCACAACTGCCTCCGTTGTCTCGGTGTCAACATCAATGAGACTTACACCTTCGTTCTCAAGTCTAATATACTCGTCCCATTCTGGAAATAGCTCCTCGTCCTCACCAGGTACACCAACAGTCTTTGCGACCCGGCTTTTCTTCTCATTCTCTAGGCTCTCTTTCCATATACCAACCGTCTTTGGGGCTAGACTTGGTTTGTAAGTTTGCGCAAAGAGAACAGCCTCCGCTGTACGGCCAGTCTTGGTTAATAGATCTATACACCCTTCAATATCAGATGTTTGCCACAGACATGTAAATGCCACATTATGAGCACCTGCAGCGGTAGCTTGTTCACTAAGCGCTCGAAGTCCTTCCTTATCCCCCGTGCTGCTATGCAAGAGCAATAGCGAGCCAAGATCTTTGGCATTCGTAAAGCACTCGGCAGCCAGTGCAACATCCCAACCTGCCAAGGCAGCATCTCCTACAGTCTTCCACTTGTGCTCTGCGTTTGCTTCTTTAGCAAGCTCAAGAGCGATCGGAAGGTTATTGAGTGCCAATGCTAGGTCAAACTTATGCTCTGAATCTGTGGCAACTTCTAGAGCGAGCTCCTTGTGACCTTGTCCTTCCAAAAACCTCGCGATCTTGTTCAATTCGGACTCTGGTATGGTTGGAAGAAGTTCTTCGGCGCTCTCCATATCATCTCGAAGAACCTACTCTAGTTTTAGCACGTTCACATCTTGGCTGGAGATATTATCAACTCACCAATGTTTGGTATTCGAGCACAGAAATAGATAGTGCAAAGGATGTGACATTGACATCTCTGTCTGCGAGATAGATCCTTGAGTCTCGTTCTATTTAGGTCTACTGTTAGTAGTTGATCATTTGCCAAGAATGTTCATTTTCCAAGACCAAATCTCTGAACAAAGTAGCTCGAGGTGTGGGAGAAAAAGCTTTCTTTGCCTAGAGCGACTTACGGATATAACCAAGGAGGTACATTGGCTGATCGAAATGAGAAACAGTGTATGTCTTATCTCCGACAAGGTAGTTCAGGCGGTTGGTACTATTGGTATAGAGGAAACAATCCCCGACCCATTCGCCGGTCCGTACGCTATGGTTTGTTAGCATAGCCGATTCACAGAGGATGTTGGAACACGGTACCTTTCATTGATGTCGGTAACAACTTCAAACGCAGCCTCTACGCCATCCTCGTCACCTTCACCTCGCTCCAAACCAGCAACATACTCTTCCCGCGAAAAGCGCAAGACGTAGAATGTATCTTCGCAGGCGATCGCAACCAGCTCTCCAGATTCGGACCAGAAAACCTGTACAGGATCTACCTCGATCCTCCGAACCAGTTGGCCAGTAGCCCAATCGTAAAATCCAACGCCACCTTCTCCCTTTACACCCAACAAAACACCACCGGTTAATCCATCTGCAGAGTATCCAACATTCAAGCCTCCAGCCTTTTCTTGAAAGTTCTTGTAAATCTTCACCGAGGTGGCAGATTCTCGAATTGCATAGTCGTTGCTGTTGTCTTTGCTGCCCCATACAAAGTCCAACGCATTTCCAAAAGCTTTGTTGCGCCAGGCTAGTGCTGTGTAGATTATGAATTCACCATCGCCACAAACAGAGACAAATCTACCATTAGGTGAGTGGAGGAGCGTATTTGGGTAGACTTCAAAATTCAGATGTCAGTTCGTGTATAAGAAGCTACGTGTATAATGGTGCATACCTTCGCAAGTTCCTAGGTCTTTGGGAACTAATGAGATGGGCTCGTTATCTTTGACTTCCGCATCTACAGCATTGTTAGCATCCTGTAACAAACCGAGCAGGAATAGCTCACCAGTAATTCGAATTTGGGAACCCTTGATTTCAGAGTGCTTGGCCCAGATCAGCTTGCCGGAAGTGTCCATAGAAACAGCCTACAAGTGAATTAGTTCCCGGATTGGTTTTCTGTTATACAAATTTCCTTACCGGTTCCTCTCTACCCATGGTAACTACGACAGCTCCCTCGTCAAAACCAACGGCGATACCTTGCTTGTTTTTTTGGTAACCTGGTTCGTTATTAGTATGAATGTCTCTAGATTCGACATGAGACATCGACTTACCTACGCACCATGCTCGTTCCAAACCATAGTTTAGACTTTGCTCGAGCCTATACGTGCTAGAGTGCCAAATTTTTATCTTTGGTCGGATTAATTTACTACTTCTTTGAGGAGCTACCAATAACTTACAGTCCCATCTTCTGAGCCGGATATGATAACAGGCATCGAAGGATGGTATACAGCAAAAGAAACATTTGAGGTATGTCCTTCGAGTGTTGCAATCAAGGCCCTAAGCAAACATTAGAAAGAAATCCTGTTTTGAGGATTTACAACCTACTTTGTTGTGTAGTCCCAGACCTTGACAGTTCTCTGTAGCGGTGTTAGTAATGTACCCTTATATTCCTGAACGGAGTCTGAAGTCACTAACGTCGTCGCTAGTGGTAAGTAAATATGGTTTGTCCGACTGTGGATAATAGTCTACATGGTTTACTCCCTTTGTCTCGTGGGCTGTATTAGGTCAGCTATGATACTTTTATTCCTTTCTGAGTTGAGAAGATCAAGATTTCAAGATCTAGCGTAAGAGTACAATGATGTAATCAAGTACGACATACCTTCAAGAGTGAAGTTTGCGTTTCCAGATCCCAAGTTCCAAATCTTCACCGTCCTCTGTTTTTGTGTTAGATATGCCCATGCGATACCAAGATTGGAAACTCACATCTAAACACGCGCTTGCGAAAGTGTTCGTATCCTTTGGGTTTATCGAAAGGCCCTAAATTTTGGGTTAGCGCTGTTCAAGTAGTCTCATATTATATATAGCCCAATCTGTTGATCCATCCTATCCTCTCCAAATGAATGTCCTTCCTCGATCTTTACTTAAATATGTCCCGACACATCGTATTATTCCTACACGAATAGCTTCCAGAAAGGGTATAGTATTACGTACCATCACATAATGACTGTGGCCTTCAAAAACCTGGACATTCTTCCATCCTTTATCCCAGTCCCATAGTTTAATTAACATATCATCGGAGGCCGTCAATACGAAGGGCCTGTGACCAAATTAGCCAAATCTACCCCTTTCAATTTTATAGCATCTGGAAGGCTGATCTAGGATTCTGTCACGAGCGCTTTGGGAAATGGCAACGTACTGTGTGGGATGCACAACGATCGCTCGTATGTAGTCTGGATGTGCCTCGAAACTCTACCAAAGGTCAGTAACCCTCCAATCCCATCGTTTCATGCTCCCATCGACTTCGGGTTCTGCTATGCAACATAACATACCGTAATCTTCTCCGAAGTATTGTAATTGTAAACTCTCAGTTGGAAATCGTCCGAACCGGCCACAATCCAGTTCCTATACAACATTCAGCCCCGCCTCTCTCCAGAACGAATTCATCTCTTACTTGCGCGCCACGAATCTACCAGCTCGAACAGGGACATCGGTAAGCTCGAACGTCTTAACAATAGCCTGTGTTTCATAGGACCAGATGTAGACATGGCCATTGTAGAGGGTTGTTAAAATCCAAGGCTCAACGGGGTGGAAATCGATGCCCTTGACCCGCTCGCTACGCGCAAACAATTGTCTCTGTATTTCGCAACCGAAGTCAGCCCTGTAACTTAATATGTTTACACCTGGTCTTGGGGATCTGGCGAACCTTAACATCTAACCTCATGGTGGACGGTGGGATGAGTTATATGGCCTTGGGGCGCGGCCAAATTTGTGCGAAGTTGTTGTCGTGACCAGTCGTCAAGAGAAAAGATAGCTCTGTCACAGAAGAGCTCTTTGGCAAACACAAAGGCGTGTGAAATGGGGAGGTACGTGTTTAGAAGTATGATTGGCATATATTGGTATATGGTGGTCTTAACTTTGGAGGACATTGAGCTATCGTGGAGGGGCTAACCAAATAGAGCGAAAATCTCCTGACCGCCGGGCAAAACCAATGCTCTCCAGAAGTTACCTGTTCCATGTACAGTATCATTTCTATATTTGGTTCTGGGTATTCATACACGCATGTAAACACAATTAGGTGAAACTTCACTTTCAAACTACAGTAGTTGGAGACGAAGTGCTTTTCTCCCGCCTTCAGCGAGGATTCTCAATTTAATGATTCGAAGAAACGTATGTGTCTACCTTAGTCATCTATTTGATTCCAATTTAATTTTGGTCTTCGATAAGAAGATTTGTGATCATGAATCATTACGCCCATATAACATAAAGCCCAAGGTCGCTCACTATCCGTCCGTTTTTCGCCGTGCCCAACTCCATAACTTCCAAATTCCACCTTCCAAGCAGGCTTCTTCATGCATCTGCCTGGACCTTCTTCACGATTTTGACAACATGTGGGAAGAGTGGATGGCTTGGTTCCAGACCACAGACGCTCTTAGTTACTTCCTCAGCACTCTTTTCGGCCATGATCTTAGCCAGTTGTACGCTCTCTTCGTCGTCTTTGACATTCTGGAAGCGGAATGCCATTTCAGCTGCATCCAGGAGAGCCCCAAAGTCCTTACCCTCTTCTGCGAGCTCCGCAGCAGGGCCGATGAAGCGCTCCTTTCGGCTCAGCTTCCGTAATGGTGCACGACCAACACGCTCGACCGCATCCTCAAGATGAGGGTTGCCAATACGCGTAATAATCTTCTCGACATATTGTTTTTGCTCGGCCGCTTCAATACCGTGCTTGCCAACAATCAAGGTGCTTGTTTCATCAAGCGCCTTACGGACCTCGTCAAGAATTTTGGGATCTTGTAGGGCATCATAGACGGTAGTCTTCTGGTGGTAGTATCCATGGTACGCGGCAGCAGCATGTCCGGTGTTTACGGTGAAGAGCTTGCGTTCGATATATGGAATCAGGTCATCCACCCACTTAATACCATCAATCGCAGGAGGCTCGTGGTCCGCAAAAGGGGTTCGGTCAACGACCCACTCGTAGAATTTCTCGAGCTTTACGTCCAGTCCCATGCCGGGATCTTGAGCTGGAACGATGCGGTCAATGGCCGAGTTTGCGTATCGAGCTCGCTCATGGTGGTCTTCTAACCTGTGTTCTGGGGTGTGGTCATCCTTGATGTGTTTGGCAAGAGTATCCGTTGCACCGATGGCGTTCTCACATGCAATGACGGCAATGGGTGTAGCATCATTCGGACGCGAATCGACACCCTTGGCGATTACAGGAGCAATCCACTTGAGGATGTTTGGACCAACGGAGCACGTCACGATATCGGCGGTGGTTATTTCCTTGATGACATCGGCCTCGTGTGTTTTCGAGTTGATTGCACGGTAGTTTGTGATGGTAGACTCGCTGTTACCTTCGGCGCCCACTTGGATGACCTTGTAGGACTTGGAGGCTTGCAGCTGGTCAATGATGCTATCCATGACATCGCAAAACACGACCTCATATCCGGATTTGTGCTGGAGATTTGTTAGACAAGGAGGTCAGGTCAAGCAGCAGGGGAGAGACGGTACCAGAAACTCGGCTACGAAACCTCTTCCAATGTTGCCAGCGCCAAAGTGCACCGCTTTCTTTCCGGAGGTAGCCATGTTTGTTGGTGGGTGTAGTTGTTGTTTCGGGGGGGGGACAACTTGTGGTGTTTCAAATGGTGATGGATGGAGGAGGAGGATAGCGCTATGGGGGGTTCAGCTTAGGTGTGTAGATGCGAAGAATGGTGGATGGAGGAATAAGTAGTAAAGTGGTTTTGTGGTAATGGAGAGAGAGGGGTTGGTGAGGTACTTATACGATGGGGGAGTGCAAGAAGACCAGGCCAGGCAAGGCAAGGAGGGAGGAGGGAGGAGGGGGTGGGAGCGAGGGAAGAGGCTGTACACATTTCAAAGACCACGACGTAGGAGCATGCAATTTCGCCGGTGGTGATTGGCCACAGGCAGCCAGGGCGCGCCGCTAGTGGGGGTTAAGCGGGGAATTGTGTTGAGCGAGCGTCGGGTGGGGCGGGCGGCGGGGTGGAAGACGGTGCTGTGAGTGGTGCGACCGGTACGGGCTGGGGAAGTCTCAGACTCGGCGCAAGTACAGGAAATGTACGTATGTATTGAGGTACTAGGTATGTAGTTTATTGTATAGGAGGAGGAGGAGGAGGAGGAGGAGGAGGAGGTGGTAGTTGTGGTGGTGATGGGTACAGTATATCACATTCACATCACAACACAACACATCACATCACAGGATCGCATCGTAGGGTAGAAGGTGCACCGCGCAAGTGAACATCGTAGACTCCCATCCATCCCCCCTCCAGTCCGACAGGCCATCCGTACTCTCCCGTACACAATCATACATAGGGTGCCGGCCAGCCAGAACCCTCACATCACATCACATCACATCACATCATCGCCCGTTCCTGGTCCGATCGGATCCACCACCGTCAACTAGTACAGCAAGTGCAGTAGAGTACATTACAGTTGTTCAGTACAGAACAGTGTCAGTCTCGCCTAGCTGCGATGCCTGCGGCTCGTGGCATGATCTCAAGCTGATCTCCCCGATACAGATACATGCTTCTCGACGCCAGCAGGCCTAGAACTGTGGAATGAATGCCCCGCGAGAGGTTCTTGATGCTCGTGGATTTATATCTTCCATCTTCGTTTCCGCCCCGATTCACGATCTGGGCGGCCGCTGAGCTGGATGGAGTTGGCGGGGTTGCGTCTGCCCCCAAACCACCACCACCCCTCATCATCATCATCAAAATTCCCCGGCGACGTGGAACAGGAATGCCGTCATTACACAACCCCTCGAATGCGGTGACACTGACAGTTGGAATGCCTCGACGGGGTCAAATGCAGCTAGTTTCATCTATTCCTCCCCCAAAACGAGCGCCCGACTGATTGACGACGAAACGAGGCAGCTCTCTCCCATTTACCCACGGTCTTATTCTACTTTCCCCTTCCTCCAGGAACGCTTATACTCCCATGCGCAGAGGGACGACACATGTATCCACCACCACCTACCCACCTACCTACACATACTGCTGTACACACCAACCAACCTTTGCACACCCTTGCCGCATCGATTCCATCCAACCACCACTCTCTCGATCTCACGATAGCACGGCATGTCCTACAGCAACAAAGGTATTGCTATCGTAAATTGGCTCGCCCCGCCACGCTGCAAACTGCGAAATACTCGGGAAACTTTCTAAGGTCCGGTCCAGCCCTGCCCACCACCTTATCTTTGAGCCTGACTGCGCCGAATCTATCCACTATTTTCAAATAGGAGTGCTAACTTTCATCCTTCCTCTTCTCTGATCTTCTGTCTGTTGGACATTGTTCTGTTGTTTGAGAGCCTTCTCCTGTGACCGTCCAGCCTCCTTCCAGGGAGGTTGGAAATAAATGCCTCACATGAGTAGAAAGTGCTAATATCAATCATATTTACATTCATCACAATTCCCAAAAATCCCTCGTCGCTCAAGTATCAACCAATTGCACATGCGTACAGGATAATCAACAGCTAATCTGATATGCAAACGTATCCCATCTGACCCTGTCGGTTAGGCACTAACGGGCCGTCTTTACCTGCATGATCTATTCTCCTGAATTGTGTGAACTTCAATCGAATTTCTCTACTCCAGTCCGACTTGTCCCGATAGGCTAGTGACCCACGTGTTTACTCGCAGACTGTGTCTGGGGAATATATGGGGATACGCTTGTTCCCACTTACGGATTTGTGGGTTGAGAGAGTTTGGGTGAAAGCGAGTATGCCTTCAGACCTGATGCTGCCGCCAGGGTTGATTGTAGAGCGTTCGTACATCAACGCAAATTCGAAATTCATAGATAGAGCGCATTGTGTAGGAACACCTGGCGTATTTAGAAATAGGATCGTTTAGAAGCTAAGGGCCCTTGTGTTGCCCTCACTATCAATATTGCTGTTGTGTTCAGATATTGTTTGTGATAATGGTACGACTATTACGCGCAAAAGAAATTCGTAGTTGTATCAAGTCTGGAAAAACATATGCGAAACTCATGTCCACGTCTTGCCTGTGTTGATTCTGAGAGCAATGTCAATCTGAATAGACGCCGGCTAGTGTGGACATGTCAAGTCAAAGTGAGGTGTAACTTTAGAGCTCTGATAATGGCAACACTGCTCCGACCCTGCGTTATTTTCACATCAGCTGTTAGGATTTGTTTTTGATTTTTTTGATAAAGGACCTGCATTGGAATCATATACCCTCCTTATATCTCATTCATACACTGTTCCTATCGTTCACTGCGTCTGGCGGACTTCACTTATTGCTTAGGACTAATTGGGGTTTAACACTGTTCGTCATAGGCGAATCTTCTATTCTTGTCTTCATATTTCAGCCGTTCAAATTCCAGGTGGAAGTTGAAGCTTGCATATGGAGATACTGTTCTCGTGATTCTCCTTTTCCGGAATTATTATCACGGAGAACTATGTCCACGGCTCTTCGGTAAGGTTTGAAGAGAAGAAATGGGATCGTCTCTTAACGAACATTACGTCGACAAGCGGAATTAGACTCAACTCAGTGAATTTCGCATTTTCATCGCCAGAATTCTCTTCAAGCCTTGCCTGCGTCCTCTATCGTTCCACTTTGATCCTGAAGAGCAATACTTTAATAAGCATACCACTCCGTAGGCGCTTGTAGCTAATATGCATTTGCAGACCCTTTTGATTATTCACGACTTACATCGGAAGTGAATTCAGATATGTGATATCAACAATCAAAAAAGCTCTGGTGGATTTCCAGGTAAGCACGTGCATGGTGGTACCATGATTTGAGAACATCATCAATTATACAAGCCCATATACGTGAGTGGCGTCAGATTTGCATACAATTAATAAACCAAAGATAACCTGAACGTGTCTGTGGACCCTATGTAGTTACGTGGTAACGCCCCAAAGCTCAATATTCGTATCAATCTTCCGCCAAGCAAATCTTGGATAACGACATCTCTAACTCCCACCCAAACAGGGCAGATCCATACTTCACTACAAGCATCCCGCCAAACCCTTTTACAAACAGGCGCCCGAAAATGGCCTCCCTAATGGTGGTAACACTACCTCGCCTCTCACCTGATGCCCTCTCCGAGATTCTTCTCGAGCATTCAACCTCTAATCTGGACGTCTCTACCCCCCCACCCCACATTGCCATAATCGACGTACGCGACGACGATCATATTGGTGGGCATATCAAACACTCTACTCATGTCCCCTCCCGATCTTTAGACGGCAAGGTCCCGGATCTTGTGCAGACGTTGAAAGATAAGAAGGTTGTCGTTTTCCACTGTGCACTGAGCCAGGAAAGAGGACCAAGAGCTGCTTTGAAATATATAAGGGAGCGGGAAAGACAATTGAAGACTGGAAGCCTAGGAGAGAAGTCTGTAGGAGAGGTGCTGAAGAAGAACACCGACGTAGAGGCGGATAAAGAGAGAAAGGGGGAGGGGGAGTGGGAAGATGTAGACGGGGGCAAGGGGCAGGAAGTTTATGTACTTGATCGAGGATTCGTGGGGTGGCAGGAGAAGTATGGGGAGGATATGAAATTGACCGAGGGTTATCGAAAAGAGATTTGGAAGGAAGGGTATTGGATGTGAGGTGCGGCACCAGTTTTTAGAAACTTGCGTAACAGCTGCACACGCGTTAGGGACGCAAGCTAAGTAGGGAATTTCTCGGCGGCATTTCCACGAGCATTACTTTAGCCAGCAATCACTCTCCCTCCAGTCTCGAGCAAAGAGCATGATGAGCTGCCACGAGTTCCTACTCATCAAACCATGTCGATGCATCTCACAGATATATATGCTTGTTGGTCTGAACTCTATCGGAATAATGGATGCTTTGTCTGAGATTCTGGCATAGAAGAAGTTTGGTACAATTTATTACAGGATAGTACTACGATTAGTGGGAGGCTTTTCCTCGGGGCGGGCAATACTTTCTATTCGTGTATATAATATGAATTTGTACAGCTTTGGCCACTTCTAGCATCTGTAATTCCACTCCTGGCGTACCAGGGAAACAGTAATTGAGTCAGCCCGTTATTTTGGCTTCAGTCGCAACTAGTTTCACTGGCTTGCTGCATGATTTATTGATTCGAGTGTATAGTAATGATTGCATATAGACACAATTCACAAGAACCGAAGATGTCATATACTGCTAGCAAACATAGGCATAACCACTAATGATGTCCTCTTGGCAAGAGCAGCAAGCTATGTTTCATCACCTGTAGTGAGTATCACTTCAAATACGTCTGGGAATATAGCCATCTTCGCAAAATTTCACGTAAATCCAACCCAGCTTTAACTACATTCCATTTTCTTGCTATACTATGTGTTTTCCCACGTGGCACCGTTCTAGCAAACAGCTGCCTGACACCCCAGAGACAACTGAAAACTCGCCCCGAAATACCAGTACAGCTTACAGTCAGTCATTTTCCTTGAATCATGCTGCTACAGATATTTAGGTAGAAATGATATCATATGGAGAGAAGTAATGTAATAAACCTTGTCATCTCAAGCCACGAAGTTACTTTGGTTCGCCATCAATTAGCTAGAACTAATGAACTTAACATGAACATATCTGAGCGGGTGAAATCAGCATCACCCAGCCTTGGGAGGCAATTTTTCTGGTGCGTCGAACTCGAAAAGGGCTCAGAATCTGTGGCTAAATATTCCTAACTCTTCTTCCACTGTAAATCATATGCCTTAGGTACTATAGGATCAAAGTAGCAACCCAACTATTAACAAAAATTTCAGTTGCTAATACCCGAGGAGTAAGGTAGAAGGGTACCGCCAAACGTTGAAAAAGTAAGTACTAGTAGGGAAACATTTATGTTTCAACCTCATACGATGAATTTGATTTCATGACGAAGGATTAAATATATAAGAACGGTGATGTGCCTGAGTGCAAAGGATAAATAAGTATCAAAAAGGGCCCCCAGTTCAAGTAACATGGTGAAATAAGTCCAGAAGGCTAGGACTGCCTATTCAAAAGAAGGTGAGTGAATCATAAAAGAAGGCAATCAAGGCGTCCTCGCTTTAGACATTAAAGCTTTCATCTGCAGCGATTTTGCTTTTTTCCTCGTATTGAGTGGACATCTTGAACTCAGCAGGTCCGTTAAGACGTTCCTAGATAATATCCAATAATACATAGTCTGGCTCGGTGAGGTTAGTCGTACCAGTACTAATATACCGAGGAAGGATTGGACATATATTTTAATTGGGCCCTATCCCTAGGTATTTAATGGCAGGAGCCTATGATAGCCTCAGTCATTTGCCTTGACAATTCAGCTCACAGTAGTAGTAATATCGAAAATTACATACAAATACTTATTACTAGTACTACTAGTAGAAACGACAGCTATGAAGCTGTATACTACTATACTACTATCTTAAAATTTACGTTCTTCTCTTCAGTTTAGAATCCATACATAAAGTACTAGTAAGTAGTTTGTGCGTATTACCTTTATACACGGCAAGTGCTTGAATCAGCTGAAGATTTTCTAGATTTTCTGTGGGAGGATGGATTTTATAAGGCTACTTGCTACTTGCTAAACGGTAAGTAGTAAGTAAGTATTATTGGGCAAATAAGTATTCCGATAGGCTTGGGTGGTGACTGTCAAATGGCTCAAAAGTATTACTAATACTATGCATAGGGACTGAGATCACTGGGCGAATTATGTAATATGTTTACTATTTTACTCAGTAGAATCATTTTTCTTGCTTAAACCACGGTACATGAGAAAGGGTAGTACTTAAAAAACCAAGTAAAATATCAGGCTGATCATGCACATATTGACGTGAGACTTGTAACAAGGTATACTACAACCGTAAAAGGAAAGCAAATTACGACTCTAAAGTAGCACCGAATTGAGAGTAAAGTTGTATGTGGGAAAAGATTAGTTGCGTATGTATGACTTCATCTGTTCTAACCAGATGGGGAAAACGATACCTCATAACCAAACAGGCGTGGGTACCTAAAGGTCTGATTTAAGGTCTAGGCTAATGACATAGGGTTTAAGTTACTTTGAAACTGACCGAAGATTTGGCTAAGCTTTCAAATTATAAGATAGTCTTAAAAGAAAAATAAGACATAGCCGAACCCGATCGACGTTTTTACTAGCACACTAGTATTATCATGGCCTTAAAATAAACAGTCTGTTCCCCGAGTAGATAATACCATACTAGTACAGCTAAGACCTCAACTTTTAAATCGCCAGGGTTTCAAAGTCACATTACCAGGTATATTACCAAGTAAGCATTACTACTAACTAGTAGTAGTTGAAATAGTACTACTATACTTACTAGTACATAATTGCTAGCAATCATGGTAAGTGACCATTTCCTAAAAGTGATTCAAATAGTTGGCTTGAGAAAAATGATTATTTACTGTCAAAAGCCGAATAGATGCCGACTCGGTTTGAGTTAGCTTAACTTCATTTGAGATATGCTGTCAGTATTCCAGGTAGTAGCCAATAAAGCTTTAGTATAATATGATTCGATAAATAATACAAGTTTACAGCTGACTTACTTAATAGTTCTAGAAACAACCCTAATAGTATTCCGCATAGTATATATGCTGATTATACTCGGCCACATCTGATATTTTAAACTGTCTTATGGTTTGAAAGCTTGGCCAAAACCCTCGGCCAGTTTCAAGTAACTTAAAGCCTAAAGCATTAGTTTAGACTTGAACTCGGGCTCTTGGCTAAGTACTTATTTGCTAGAATTACTGGTTCAGTATGATTATATTGACTACAGATCCAATTAGGCAGGGTGAAGTCTCTCCTTATATACATGCTTCAATAGAGATTGCCAAGTAGTCCCTTGACCTTCGTTAGTTAGGCGATCCACCTAGATCCTATGAATCAATGCTCACTTTAGCAGCCCTGAATGTATCTTTTTTGGGACAATTCTCCTAATCCAGAGGACAGATAGGCAAAGACTGCAAGCCTACTAAGAAGTTGCTACAAGAAGGCGACTCGCCTATGCAGGGTGTATCGTTGGTTTGTAATTATGTTGGACCAATAATTTCTGCCTGAGGCAGCCACCTGAACATACCCCCTGACGGGAGCGTTACCGCGTATATTATCTCCTAACCTTAAACATATTTTTTACTATAGATTGCTAATCTACCCGTTCTTACTCGATGTATCTCAATTGTCTTACCCGCTATATACCTTTCAATCGGCGTACCTACCGTAAAAGTATTAGAATGGTATCCACCACCATAGTGGGCAAATCCGGTCGTGTGGGTGAGGTACTCCGCGAGTACCCTAAGCTCAGCGCCTTCGAAGCTGAGTACGTTTCAAACTCCATGCCCTCCTCGTGGCTTAGCCATATCTCTAACTCAACTTAGGTCCGGAAAGGAGTCTTTTGTCGTTAAGCGTGTACCTAGTCTGTTCTATGATCTTTCCCTACGCCTCACAACCGAGTTTGCAGGCTCACGTCGACTTCGAATGCATATCGATCGTAACCAAGAGAATAGTATTCTAGTCTATCCGTATTTTAGAAGCACTCTGCTTGCCTTGATTCGGGAAGATCTGGATTTTCCTCTGGCAGAACGTAAAAAAAACTTGCAACGTACAGGTGAGGCAATACAAGAACTTCATAGCAAAAACTGGATTCACATCGGTACACTCTCCATAGTCCAGAAATCATTATCATTCAAAGACCTCTAAACTAATAAAATCATTCTTGATAGATGTAAAGCCTGATAACATTTTGGTTGATTGGACTTGCCATAAAGAAGGTAACAAAATAGTCACCGATGTGGCCATGGGTGATTTTGATATCGCATTTAAGTCGGAAGGTGGGGAGCCTCGTCAGACTTCCCATGCAATTGGGAATGCTATGTAGCGAAGCCCGGAAGGACAGACCGGAAGGGGTGTGACAAAGGCATCAGATATCTTCTCGTTTGGACTAGTAGTAAGTGAGCTATGTTTATTTTAAAATCATTATTATAATCCTTGTATACAGAGTATATATGCTCTTGGGGGCGGGGGGTTCTTGCTCTTAAACGATTACCAAGAACTAGTAAAGAGTGGTATAAGGCCGGAACAAGAGATACTGACTCGACACTTTTCTTATTTTCGGCCAGTTTCCGATGGCCTTCTTAAGCAAGCCAACAGTGAGGATTGGTGTAATGCTCTAAGGGGGGCGTCAGAAATAGCTGAAGAAGCAGTTAAGGAACAGCCTGAACTAAAATTCGAGCGGTGGGGGAAGGAGCTTGGCCATGAGACACAGAACCTGATACTTGGAATGACAAACCCAGACCCGACAGCAAGAAAAACAATAGACCAAGTCTTGACACATCGATGGTGGCAGGAGGCTCGTTAAATATTATTTTCCTCCGTGGATGATTGTAAACATCCCACTCTAGCTTAGCTTGTTCTAACTATTTTGAGCCTATCAAATGCAAAAGAACAAATCCATAGCTCGGTGAAGACCAACCTTTATGTCGTTTCATCTGTAAATAATGCCAAGGCCAGCGTGAGAGCACATCAGAGAATATAGGCTCTGAAACTTCACTTGACTTATTACCGCCTTGTTTTATACCTTGTAAGGCGACTGCTTACTTATTTATAAGCGTCCTCCTTTCTCAGTAAGACCTTCAAGAAAGCGTGTTGGGACCACCAGAACATAAATGAAGTGAAGATTATATAAAATGAGGAATCGAGTAACGTACCGAGAGAGGTTGTTTGGCAGAACTCGATGCTGTATGATCGACGGCTGGTTACTGTGCAAGGTCAAGAAACGGCGACAGCGTAAGAGAGGCGCGCGGCATTGTGCTAGGCAAGGTCAGGAATCGGCGTATGGTGAGAGCTGGATTGCAGCGTGGTTGGCAGGGCTAGCTAGGTACAGCTGACCTGTGTTTGGAAGGGCTGTGCGGTACAACCTGGGAACGCGCATTGAAAGTCACTAATATTAATCCATCGATACTCATGCGGTCGACTGCTATGGCCGGAGTTGAAGCTGACTGGTCTGTATTGACCAATCACAGCCCGAAACCTACATCTGGTAAATCAAACATCCATGTTCTCCGCCATGGGATCAAAGGTCAGCTCGACCGCAATAAGTCTGTCTAGGTAGGGAATGAAGCTGGACGTGGTGCTCTCTGTTTAAAACAGCGATGAGACTCTCGCCAAATTTTCGGTGGCCCTAAGTTGAACAGCCTAAGCGAGTGGAGGGAGAGGCAGCATAAAACAGCGGGCAGGTGCTGCCGAAAACAGCTGTCAAAGCACCGACATCTAGAAGATAGTAGTAGTACGTATACTTTGGTACCCACCCCTTGTAAGTCAGCTCATTAGAGTTGATTTAATAAGTAACAATTCTTCTTTCTATTACTAATATCTAGTACTCAGTTGTAGCTTGCTAATAGCCGCGACGCTACTAGTACTATACACTAGTTGGCTCAAACTATGTTTCACAGCAGCTCCTAACTTTTTAATATAGATACCTACTTGTATTTAGGGCGCTAGAATTCAAGCAAGGCTACTATTATTTTACTAAACAAATGAAAAATAAATTCTGCTAATTTTCCGCGGTACTTACGATTATATATCCTGACTTAAACTAGATAGGTGTATGCTGCGCCCTGACTTAAGATGACTTGACTTAGTTCTTGAATTGGTCTAAAATATTGTCAGCATTATATGATCCTGACTCTAGTCTGAACAGAGTGAGCTGAGTTGACTTTGAAGTGACTCTGAGTTAACTCACTAAGTTTAGACCCCTAGATAAGTTCATACTTAGTACTTATTCATAGAGTAGTAGTACCGAGTGAATTCCAGGTTAACTGAAAAGTGGTAAGCCACCTCATTGAGTATTGATTACTCGATTACGAATTTGTAGACTTGCAAAATTAGTACTTATCAAAGCAATCATGATTAAAAGAAGTACTAACAACATACCAATCCAGGTCTACAATAAGTCTATTACTAGTACTACGAGTACTACAGTACTAATATTATCATAGTGGCGTAGTATACTTATATTTGCTTTTTATATTATTACTAGTACTTCTTGTATTTTAAAATGAATTTGATAATACTTTACTTATCTTTAAACCCATTTTAATTAAATGACTTCTCAATCTTGATCTTTTATAGTCACTAAGTATCTCGATAATTAATTGAGTAATGTAATCTACTCTAGGTCAACACAGCGCCCGTCTATAACCATTCGTCCCAAGAGGGATTTAAATTGAATACTAGTAAGTATAAGTACTAGTAGTAGTACTGGTAGTACTGTAATGATAAGTAAAGTAGTACGTTACTAAATTATAACATAATGAATTTATATTGATATTAAACTAGCATCGTGTGAATTAATACGGTGTCGCATCAATAGTACCAGTAGTAAGTAAGAATTCTAGTTATTTAGTAGCATGCGCAGCTTTAGTTGTCTTTTGATTTGGTAGTAAGTAATACTATTGTTATAATCTTTTTGCAGGTTGAATTTCGCTACTGGTGCTGGTAGTAAGCATACAGGCAATTAATTCTATATTATGAAGCAACTTTATTATGATTAAAGTAAATTTTAAGTGGAGACAACTTGAATTTCCATATACTAAGTACTGGTACTACTTTACTATTTAGTATCGAGTTCGAAATTTATTAGTAATGTATGAGAGGGGTAAATACGAAGGTTCTGTAAGTAATAGAGTCTACGATCCAGTAGCAAGCAACACGTGTATTAGCTGTACCCGAAAACCTAATTTCTGACCCTCTCTCTAGTTAAGAAATTCTCGTAGCTAACAGGTTGGTGCCCTCCCGCATCCTTTGTGGACATCCGTATTACAAGTGACACGGATTGTAATTTCTTATCATACCACGAATATGACCATGCTAGAATTACTGGTTCAGTATGATTGTATTGACTGCTGATCTAAGTAGGAAGAAGTCTCCCCTTATATACATGCTTCAATAGAGAGTGCCAAGTAGTTCCTTGACCTTCGTTAGTCAGGTAATCCACCTGGATCTTACAGATCACGTGGATCAATGCTGACTTCAGCAGACTACAGCCTCAATTACCAGCCCAGCACCGCGCTTATATGGCTGACACCGACGGGTGTTATCCGGATGTATCTGACCAGAGGGATACAATCAGAGAGAGAGGTCTAGTTTCCAATTTTCCCTAGAACTTTGGAAAGTCATGAGCGATCTAGACTACCACTCTGCACGGAATGAGTGGATTACGTACGTACAGCACGTAAATAAGTGTGGGAAAGGGCTGAGGATTCATCTACGTACTATCTAAACTACATAATATCCTCCCCGTGCGTCACGCGGTGACTGTACGACTTAGCCTAACAACTTGTCATAATACCTCTAAAGAACTCTCTCGGTTGGACGCACTCTTTACTTAGAGAGATATATCATTTCAACTACCAATTCAACGAAATAAATTATCCAAAATGCCACAAACAACAAAAAAGGTTGATTTCTTGGGTACAGTACTAGTATAATATAGTATAGTACTATCACCAACTCTGAATAAGTTTTAAAGGATTTCTCAGTAATACTATACATAGCAAACCTCCTCCTTTTACACCCCAATACTTAAAATGTGGAGGGCTTAGCTACTTCAGCAACGGGGATAAATCGTTTCAGATTAAACAGCTTTTGAATGTTTATTCTATATAGCAACAGAGTAAGTAGATCTATTGCATCCCACCAGATCTGGTGTTTGTTTAGGGGCTTGAGGATTTTAGGGTCACGTTGAGGACTTTGCCGACCAATGTGCAAACATTGCTCGCGAGTCTTGCTGTGTGCCTCAATCTCGAGTGATTCTGAAGCTCTAAGTGCAGTCAACGTTTTACTTCAAGGTAGACATTTAAACCGAAATTAATTGCCACGATGGAGGGATCGGAATCTAGGGGTCAGGGTTACGTAGTCTGAGGTGGGAACCATGCTATTATAATCAATCGTATGAGATTAGACCTTCAGACAAAGCGTATCTCGTATGCTTTAACTACGAGGAGGCTACGATTCGTATATGACTATGGGCGGCTTCTTAGTTAGAAGGGTAGAGAGATTAGTCTGTCATTCGTAACTAATACACGTATTACCTTTCGGATCGTATCACTCTATCACTGAACCATCACAGAATTGTAGCCAACCTAGCACAACTTGAAATACTAGGATAGAGAATTATGAAGAATCAAGGACTATTCGGTGCCCGCGCCAAGTAGTATCTATTGAAATACTTACTATCATCTAATTGCGATGGATCATTGATAAGTATATATACACTAAAATAGTACAAAAGAAACCTGTACCTGCCTTCGCCTTCTGACCAGAATTTGCGCTGCCTGTGTGGCTGGTTGTGTACAAATGACAGCGTTGAAATTGGCTGTCCTGGTCACCGAAGCGCTGCCAGCAAAGGGTAATTTCGGAAACGGTACAAGCTGAGAAGATCCGTGAGTGTTCGCTCAGAGAGGTGGCTGATAGAAATGCAACATATGTGAATTGGTAGTTAATTAAGCATACGCTGCACTTAATCCGATCCTGCTATTACTTTAGCGATGGTACTAGAAAAGCGAAATGCTTCTATCTCCTTCTCTCGAATTCCTCAATTCATTGAAAATATCGAATGAAATGAATGAATTATCCAAGTTTTACCACGAGTAGATTATGAATTAGATCGAATTGTGCATGGGCCTGCAAGAAAAAAAAACCAATTAGCCCTAGAATAACTTAACTAGTACTAGTTAGCAACTAGTTAATTGAATGTATTTGTCAGAGATATTTATGCGATCACGATGTGCGGTTTTAAACGAGGCTGAAGTTATATTCGCACTATGATAAGAAATCATAATTCATGACGGTTGTCATACGGACTTCCCCAACGGAGTCCGTCTCGCTATCTATGAGCCTACGGGAGAATATCGATATATATATAGGCTCCAGGGTTTCTAAGTTATAAGATCAGAAATTAGTTGGTCAATTACAACTAATACAAGTATTGCTACTAAATAAAATTACCAGTACTCTATCACTGAGTCTTCACAGTATTGGTGCTAGATACTTACTACCTACTAGTATCAATTAATCAAGATGAATAAATGATATGAGTGGACTCATTTCCCAAGAAATAAAATATTGAATATGTGTTTTTTAGAATACTAGTAAAACTTAGCTCGTATAATATATCCCCCTCAAATACTTAGTAGTATCAAAACTGAAAACCTTTCTAGAAGATTTTCTGTTAGGGATTTCACTATGGCCTTTGATACTGTTACTATCATATCACCGGAACCTCAAATAACTAGTTTTATTTCATTCGTTAATGGATGTTGAGATATGAAAAGTTTAGAATTCTCATACTCTTTTTTCAGGCAGGGCGGGCGCATCCCTAGTAAATCTTCAGATCTAACCTACAGCCAACATAGAGTCAAATTGCTTGACTTAAGTTCGACTCTGCGGAAGCTTGGCAAGATCCACGTAATCTATAGGATCTAGGTGAATCACATAACTCACAAGTGTCAAGAGGTTACTTGGCACGCTCTGCTGAGCTATGTATATGTTGAGAAGAGACTTCTCTCTACTCGTATCAGCACTCAATACAACCAGACTGTACTGTACCGAACAAGTAATTCTAAAAGCGCAAGTTTAATTTAAGTATTTAAGTTTGGCTAAAAGCAAAACCGTTTAACAAAGTGTCAAAACGGTGTCAAATATTTGTCACTTTTACAGGCCCTAGTAATAATATGCTTGGTAAATACGTCGAGTATGCTCGGCGGCATCTGATTTTTCAGAACATCGACTAAGTAGTTCAATGCCTTGGCCATTCATAGAACGTTTAGTTACAAGGGAGTATTTTCTCCACTGGTTAGAAAAATTAAGCCAAACTCACACAACTCACTTTCCCCTCATATACCTTCAGTCTCAAACCACTAAATTGTGTTACTTTACAGTAAGTAGTAAACTACCTTCTTTTATACTATTTTGGCAATTATTTGAAAAAAAAAGATTAAGACCTGTTTCATTCCAGGACCACTTGCTCTATAGAGCCGAGACGAAATCAAGATCATGTCAATAAATTGTCAAGATAGTGCTAACAAATTTAAGTGTAATATAGCACTAATACTGCTTGTAGTCAAACTATTAGTACCAGCAGTGTTCAACTTATTTATTCTTGGAGTATCAGCATTACAAGAAAACTACTGCTGTAGGGAGAGTACGGATGGCCGAGCTTGGAAAAATCAAAACATACAACAGGCTCCTCCTGGACTCGAGGAGAAGACAGAATGGCGGCAACAACTCTGCGGAATGAGTGTTCTATGATCCACCAGTCCTCCCATACATCACTAAAAACAACCTGTACAACAGCTCAGGTACCTGTGGATACCCCCGTAACGTCTTCTTGGGTCCACGAGCAGCACTCTCGGTATGTCAACAATGCGTTTCACCGACATGAAGCGTGGCCAGCTAATTGGTTATAATAGGTATCTACTCCTAGGTGAGCCAGCCTTGGCACAAGACGGAGAAGTTTTAGCCATCAACATTTCCAAAGGACACCAGGATATAGCATTGATTTTGCTCTTAGGTTAATACCTAGAGGCCGAGGAGACTGCTGAATGAGGGGTATTTACAACCATACTTAGCTGGCTCAGTATGAATGTATTGACTAATGATCTAAGTAGGAAGAAATCTCTCCTTATATACATGCTTCAGCAGAGTGCCAAGTAGTCCCTTGACGTTCGTTAGTCAGGTGATCCACCTGGATCCTATAGAACACGTGGATCTCGCCTTACTTCAGCATACTTATCAAATACAGGATTTAAAAACCGGATTATCGATCCCCAATCACCAAATGTACCACTGCCAATCACTACTCTGTCTACTATAAAAAGTCCATACGCCCGAGCCCTGCGTCAAGCTCCCCCTTCCATAAAGAATAAGAAGCAAAGATCCACCGTCTCCAGCAGGTAATAAATATAAGCAAACTACTAACTGACATCTCTTGGTTTATTAATTAATTGTAGTTAGTCTAAGTTCCAATTCTAGAAAACTACAATTTCATTTCGTTGAATAGTAGGTGACGAGAGAAATTAAATTGAACTCATAAATCATATAGGTCTTCGAAAAGAAGCCTAGGAATAAAGATAATATAAGTACGAAGTGAAATATGAACACGCGATGTATGCTATTAGGGTATGAAACCAGTAATATCAAGTTATGATACTACTAATTAATTAAAATTTGATGCTTAGAACTATCTCTAGTGGTAAATCCAAGACATATCATTAATATTTGATACTGTGCCAGGATAGTGTTCATATGAATTCAAACTGAGTTAAGTGTCAAGACTGTGTCTAGATGGCATCAGTGTTGAGAGGTATACTATAATTAGTTTAAGAGAAGGCACTTTACTACTGTAAAGTAGTGAGTCAAGAAGTAAGAAGGCGAGTGAATTTTGAGAATTTGATTTAATTTGTTTCTAACGAACGGAGGGGAATTTACCATTATAACCAAATGAGTGTGGGTGCCTGACTTAAAGCCAAGACCTAGGAGTTATGGCCTAAGCCAGTCGAAAACGGCCAAGGGTTTTGGGCAAGGTTTCGAACTAGCGAAAACGATACGTACAGGGCCGACGGGGATAGTCCCTTACTACTATTGGAGTTGTAAAACCAACATCGTCAACTCGTATTAGCTTAAACTACTATGAACTAAAATATTTAAGCTAGGTCAGCAGTGAGTTAGCTTTAACTATTGTACTAATTTTAGTGATAATCAATGCTACTCAAGTTAAGTAATTAGTAAAGGTGATATTATTATACCACTTGTTATTTCTAAACTCCAATGAAACTCATTTTAACAATTATATTTTACTTGAACTTATAGAAATCTGTTTACATAAAGTACTGAATATGCTTGATAAATGAATATGGAGGTTCTAATACCATAAGAAGTAGCAGTAAATATTTATAATCAGATTTATTAATTAAACTACTACTCCAATAGATCTATATCGCAGCTGTAAACAGAAAATTAGTAGTATCATATTACATATTAAGTATTAAGCTTTCAGTCTATATTTTCTTCTAGATACTGTATAGCTTTGTCATTATTAGTGAGTTAACTCTAGAACGATCTGCTGAGCTTCACGCTAGTACCATTTTATGCTGATCTTAACTTAAAACTATCTCGCCAAACAGGGTCAAATATGTTTTCCTTGTATATATGCTACCTTGATTATCAATTCACTACTCACTTTGGGGTAGTAAGCACTAGTAGATTGTCTCCCTTAGTACTAATTGTAGTATACTGCCGAACAAGATCAAATTAACTACAACTGTATAGTTCCATCTGATTCATGGCTAGTCTCTGGAATAGTTCTCGTATTGGGAACAGTCCACTGGCGCTTTATGTAGCTATAATGAGGCTTTCGATTTCTGTATAAACATTAAGTTGCTGCTTAAGTATATTACAAATAATACTTCATTCATGTTATTTCTTGATTCATTATTCAATAGTAGTAAGTAGTGACCACTGCCTTCGTTCATTTGGTAATCTCTATGACGGACACTCTAGACTTCGCTAGAACTAGACCTTGAGTGGATTTAATTGAACCAAGGTAAGCAATAGAGTTCACCCCTTTCAATTGTGTAGATTGCTGAAGATAGGCGATATTCACGTGATCTATCAGTATATTTCACGGCTAGCTTGACTGTATTACTCGCATTTCAAAGGGGAGAACAAGAAGATAAATTAACTATCAATAGTATGATGCTAAGTATCAGTACATTGTTATCCTAAGTCTACATATATAAGTTACCATAGTATCCAGACCATACAAGTCCTAAACATAGCATGATTTAGATGTTAGGCATCATTTGCGAGAAAAGTCTAAAATTACCTCTATACTAGTGTACATGTATTATTACAGTATATCGGTCCCGTATCCGTTCCGTTTACTTTTTCTAAACAAATGAAAAGTCTCCATCACAGGCGTACGAATACAAGCACGAGGTAATGCTCAAACGCTATCTAATCTTTCTTTTCCTTTTCCTCCTTCTTTGTTTTAGGTACTCTTGCCAGATAGTATAAAAGAACAGCAGCCCCAACATTCGCAATAACGAATGCGAACAATATACCGAAGTTGCGCCATCTATGGCCGTAACTGCTGCTTACGCTCGCCAAAAACGTGTTAGTGTCACGGATTACGCAGAATTTGCACTCTGTGGTCGCGTTGATATCCTTGAGGTACCCGCCAAACTGGCTCATATACGTCGACATATATGCACCACAAGTTTCTCCTGACGATGGGTTGAATGTTAAGAACTCCTTATCAGTGCACTGGACAAGCGTGTTGGATAGTCCCACACCAAGCAGGCCGTCCACTAGGTACGTGTAAGGTGAAAGGCGATACATGAAAATCCAAAATTTGGGGAACACGCTTGGACCGGCAAGAACACTAAAGACATTTTTGTTAGTTTTATTAACGCAGAGAAGAGAATGTAGCTTACCCGCAAAATATTAAGCAGAGGGAGAACATCAAGTTTCCAATGTTAGATGCAGTTTCCGCAGTGTCGATACCCGCAATGAGTGCATCAGTGAATGTCGAAACATACATCATAAAGAGCCAAATGTACAGAAACATAAGACCTGATCTCTCCTGAAGCTGAGAACCCCCAATTGCATTGACAGCGTTGCGCCACAATCCAATAGGATAAAACCAAGATACGAAAGCAATCACTGCCATAAGTGAATTCCACGGAAGCTCGACGATTATCTGCGAAAATATGAAAACTTTCCAACCATACGTCTTGGACGGGCGTTCTCGCACTTCGTAAAGAGATCGCTGAGTTACGAAATTTGGCATGATTTGCTGGGAGACCGAACCATAGAGTACGATAATCATGAAGACTGCAAAGAGCTGATTCTGCATGCCTTGAAGGGACGTGCCAGCCTCAAAGAATGAAAATCCAATAAACAAAGGTGTGGCAGTGCAGAGTACGGTTTTGGAATACAGGTATACAGGAGTCCGCCAATACTGTTCGAATACTCGAGTGGTGACGAGAAGTAATTGCTGTGTAAATGGCACAGCGAATTCTCGAAGGCTCTCAGCATCGTTGCCGACCGCATTCTGCGAAAGAGTAGCTTTCAAATCAGCAAGGTGACGCTTAACTTCCTGTCTCTCAGGGGAAGCCTTCCAAGTTTCAGGCCAGTCGATAGTATTACTAGATCCAGGTGCCGCTCCGATAACATCTAGCATCCATTCAGCAGGATTTTCATTTTCCCCACACGCCCGAGAACCGTTCCGCTCAAAGTAGGATGTAAGAGTCTTAGAGCTTTCACCGATATCTCCGAAATACACAGTCTTGATAACCCGTTAGCACTGCAGATTCAATTTCGAGAGGCCAAGTGCTAAGACCTCTCATATTTTAATCAACAAAATTCTGTTCTTCTCAACAGCTTGCAGCTCTCAAAATTACTTCGTAAAACAAAGGGGCGTTGTGGAAATTGACATACCTTTCCTCCTTTTGCAAGAAATAGTAGTCGATCAAAGGTTTGGAATAAGATTGCGGATGGCTGATGAATAGTACATAGAATGGCTTGGCCGTTATTGGCAAGCTTTCGAAGCAGCGCACAGATGGACCACGCGGTCTGTGAATCGAGCCCTGAGGTTGGCTCGTCTAAGAAGAGTAGAAGTTGCGGCTTAGCCGCCATTTCAACGCCTATCGTAAGACGTTTGCGTTGTTCAACGTTGAGTCCTTCTCCAGGAACGCCAACTACTGCATCTGCGTATGAAGACTAAAAAAATCAGTATGGCTAGTAATCTATGTTTGCAAGAGCAAGCAAAGAAGTTGTCTTAGGAGCTGTTCACTATTATTCAAGGTAGCAGAGCTCATGATTGAGTCCAGTTGGACAGTACGCTTGATTGCATCAAACGTTGATACATTTAAACGGGCATTCAGAAAATAGCATTGCTACTTTATTTAGCAGTCGAATTGTATCACACGTTCTGAAACAAAAAAGCAACAACAACCGACTGGAGGAATCGATCATGAACACTGGCTACCCCTTGGTTTTTCTCAGCTCTCAAGACAGCTTTTTGACCTACTAGTTCAATTGCATCAAGAAGCCACTTACCATCTCAAGCACGTTAATCACCTCGTCAACGTAGGCAAGTTTTTCTTTTCTAGAAACACTATGTGGTTGACGAAGCAGCGCACTAAATTCTAAGGCCTCACGAACGGTCGAAGTGGACAAGTGGAGATCTTGCTGTTGCACATATCCAGTTTTTCTCTGAAAACCGGTATCTCGCTGTCTGCCATCGACAAGCATCTGACCAGTTACTACTCCCATCGTCACGCGACTGGCAAGCACATCGAGAAGGGTAGTTTTACCCGCTCCAGAAACACCCTAGATGCATGTTTAGCAGCAACGACTTCTTGCCATGAGGGATCTACTTACCATAAGCGCTGTAAGAGTGCCTGGTTTCACCCAACCGTCAACATCATCTAAAAGCCTTCTTGGCTCCTTCTTGATCTTGATATCATAGTTGACGCTGTCCCAGTGGAAAATCGCAGTCTGCTTGACAATGCTTGGAGGAGCCTCTCCAGCTGTGGTCACCTTTTTGGTGAGAGCTAGGTCCGCAGTGGTTCTAGAATCTGATACACCTTCCACATCTGAGTGGCTATTAAGTTTGGGAACTTTACCGCGAGGGAAAATCAATACCTCTCCCTTCGATGGCTTGGAAGATATGAATTCCGCAGCAGCAATGTAAACACCAAGTAGACCGATTATAAATCCAAACAAAATGCCCAGGTTACGCCATAGGTGATCTGGAGTGTAGCCAAAATTAACTTCAAGATAGGTATTCCCGTCCAGGGTAGAAGCCCCTGCCGCTGAACCTGTTGTAGAACAGATACGCTGGTCTGGTGCCACGTTGCCGTAGGTTGGACCCATGGGAATAAATGAAGAACAAGGAATCTGGCGATTCCTAAATTCATTGATCATTAAGGATTCGAAGGCGTAAGCGACTGGATCAATGTAATTGATCCATCTGAACCAGGGTTTCATGTAACCGATAGGGATAGCGAAACCAGTGTATATAACAAGAGCCAACATGACAATAGTAGCAGGTACAAGAGCCTGGTTTAACGTCCGTGAGAGACTGGCGATACATCTAAAGAACATCGACATAGCAAGAATGCACATGAAGTTGAACAAGTAGAAGATAAAGAAAGCTCCAGGCTCACGACGCAAATTTGTGAGAAAGTACAAGACTAAGTTGAAACAAGTGCAACTGATGAGTTTATTCGGCAAGTCGCAGAGCATAGACGACAGAGCTTCGGAAAAAGGGTGATAGAACGCATATTTGGTATGCTTCTCAACAATAGGTCTTTGAGAGTATAGTGTGAGGATTTCGAGTTGAGAGCTGAATGCATTCAGCAAGATTGCAAAGAAAAGAAGGGATCCGCGGCTGTATAGCGCGGAAGTGGTGTCGGCTAGGTTGTAGAACACACTACCAATGATCAAAGCCATGATAGAATTTCCTACACTACCCGCAATGATGAAAGAGTAGTCACCAGCCACTCGCTGAAAACCTCTCCTCATGCAAATCTTCACTTGCAGAGGTATGGAGATGGTATAGGGAGATTTGACGCGCCTGATGAATTAGTAGAGAACAATAATAATTCAAGGTATGAACCTACTGTCCCTTGCCCTGCGAAGCTGCCCTCGAGGTGCGAAAGTCATCGAGGTTTTTGCCATGAATGGGAAATTCATCCTCGAAGTCTTTTATCTCTCTGAGGAGCTGAGCTCTATCTTCACTGTCGTGCCACACCTTGGCAAACTCATCGGGAGTCCGAGGAGTGCGATTTTCGAAACCAGGACGAACAATGCGTTCTAGGGGCGAAGTGATGGAAGTTAGGAAGTCGGCAGTAGTTTGTCGTGGTGGGCAATCAAATCCCATGTTCAAGAAATATTCTTTAGCTTTATGGATGTTACCGAAGTAAATCTGGCGCCCTTCATAGAGGACAGCAACTTTGTCGAATACCTTAAGATGTTAGTAGATACCAAAACAGTTTAGCTGTAGTCACGTACGTCGTAAATCGACTGGGAAGCCTGATAGATAGCTACGACGGCTGCACAGCCCCCTAGTTCGGTCGAGACTTTTAGAGTCTTTACAAACTCTAATGCAGTAGCACTATCGAGACCACGTGTGCTGTTGTCCCAACACTGAAGTGGGCTTTGGCCCAACGCGGCCTCAGCAATACTAACACGTTTTCGCTCTCCTCCACTCACGCCCCGAATGAAATCATTTCCAACTTTAGTGTTGATCGTATGGGACAGCCCAAAAATAGCCATAATAGCGTCTCGCATATGTGTTGCGTACTGTTCACGGCTGACACCCGGCATTCTATTAGCGGGTGTCCTACATTGAGCGGCGAATGTAAGGGTCTGTCCCACAGTAAGTTGGGGAAAGTGGACGTCCACCTATATTCACAATTGTTAGTGACTGAATTTTGGATGGGAAGCTTGAAATCGGCTAGTCATCCACAGGAACTTGATTTCCATTTCAACCAGTCAAAAAGGAAAGCAACCTAAGTCGGCCAACCGAAACTTTTGTACTGTTTGTCGAAGAAACAGATTCATGAGAAAGGTTGAAGCATGAGGTTCCATGGTTCTGATATGTCTTACCTCTGCCTGGTATATGCATTCTCCACGGAAATCTTTGTGCATGATTTCTTTAGGAATACCCTGATAGTTGATCTCGGATTTTTCATCCACAAAAAAACCATCATCCTCTCCAGAAATAGTTTTTAATAATGTTGAGCACCCACTGCAAGATGACTGATTAGTTGAGGCACATAGAAGTCTCAATGGGCTCTTTTTACCTTCCAGGCCGTCCAAGCACAACCAACATTTCACCACTTCTGACCAGTCCATCAAAATCCCGTAGTATCTGAATCTTGGTCTTATTACGGCCTCGGATCTTATCGAAGAGAGTGAGAACTTCAAGTGGGGTGTTACCGAAACTTTTTTGGTAATCCGTTGGAGTTCCGAATCCATGCACATTGAGATTCTTGTACGAGATTCCTGCCACGCGCGTGGGATATCTCTCCGGGTCCCTTGATGTAATACCAATCAATGTCTTGACCCAAGCTCGCGCGCTGAATTTTCCGCTCGCGGGATCTAACAAGGGGTTATCGGATCCCAGAAACGGATTGACATAGTCTCCTCCCTCATGGCGGATCGACTTCTGCGTGAAAGTCCTGGCAAGATGCTTCACTTCTTCATCCCTGTCGTAAGAGGAGCTCACGCTTTCCTGCTTCTCATTGCCATCTATTGTAGTGCTAGAGTCGTCGAGCGTGTGTTGTTGATCTTGTTGTTGCTTCTCCTCTATGTCGTGGACGACATGCTCGGCTTGCGCCACGGCACCAAAGGCCCCGACACTGGTCATCTTATTAGCAATGGTTGTCGACGCGATTGCTAAATGGATGATCAAGAAAAGAACAGAACAGAGGGAGGTGGGAGAGTTGTACACAAATTATAACTAGGTATTTACGTACTCTTATAATCGCTGGATCTATGCCCAATTGAGGCCGAAGCCCGGATAACGTGAGCATTGAGAGTAGTGGCATTGCTTGGCTTTCACTTGGCTCTCATGGCTTACGATATCTCGTCAAGTCGTAGTCGTAATCGTACTCTGGTACTGTGGTGTTCTCCAATCACTATGAGTAATTAATAGTCCACATTGACTTTTGCTGCGATCCATCCAATCATTATGAGTCATTCGCATCCCCACATAGCAAGCTAGTTGACATCTTGCCGCAAATCTAAATATCATTCCAACCGCCGGAAGACGCATGTTTTTACTCTCCGCTACAGTACCACGGGCCCGGGTCAGAAACTGTCCCGACGAAAGCGTAGATTAGCATGCATAATCATAAATACCCCCGGCTGTACAATTTCAGCCTGCATAAAACAAAAATTGGTCTCGAATCAATAAAGAGGGGCAGGCTCAACGTTTGTCCGATGCAATACGTTCCATGAGAAATGTCTGGGTCGCCCTATATTAAGATCATTCACACTACGGGGATGATTTTCTGTCCATAGTAAGCCCAGAAAGCTACCGGAAGCTCAGGCTTATCAAGACTTTGCATAGGACTATGTCAGAGTATAGTCTCGACGCCTCAGCGTTACAATTACGAGAAGAAAAAAATAAGAAAAGATGCCATAGCTATCGACACTGTGAAGCTGACCTACATGACCTACATGCCATCGCCTTCGAACTTCTCTCCTGGCAGTCTAATTTAGGGCACGGTAAAGTTCACGAGCACTGTAAAGCATCGTCTGAATATTCCGTTCAGATGTTCTTTGTATCGTGTAACTGTTCGTGAGTCACTGTTAATAGGGCAATGGCCGCAAAGTGTTCATAGGTGTTGCTTGCCTCGGGTATAACACTATATCCTTAAGAAATGTTCCAATTCCTGTATGCACCACGAGTGGGAAGTTTAATGCAAGTGGTGAGAACTAAGGGTTAGTGCAAACAACACTAGAAAAAGACATCATAATCGCGAAGTGGGCCAAAGCTCATCCTGCTTTGAAGTATAGTGAAACCCATTGCCATTATGTTTGACATAATCTTAATTGTGATGGTAAAAGAGTAAGCCACCGATGCTTCGGTGATGCACTCAACCCTCAAACCAATTGTGTCTGTAACGAATACGACATTTCGTCACTCAAGGCCTTGTGAAAGAAGTATGATTTGGTCAAATTCGTACAAGAGCGAGATAAAGTAATTGTTAACATTGACACTAGCCGGGGTCTTAGGACATACAGTTCTCGAAATCGATCCGAGCGGGAGTCTCGTTTCTCCAGCATCTTCTTCTCTTCACTCCTAAAATATGAGGAAAGCGTTTCATGGAGTCAGTGGATGCTCATTTATCAATTTGCATTCGAGAACGCGAATGCAATTTCTCGCATGCATTTGGTAGCTATTATGGTTGCACTCGTACAAATTCACGTGCGAGCAGGAATGTCGAGCGAGGTTCGTGCATTGCTGCTATGTACGGCTACCCAAGTACCCATGGAATCAAGACATCTTATGTTTCACCTTTTCCTTGGAACGAGCAGTAGGAATGCATCAAGCATAAACTAACCACCTCGCCCACGGGATGGTATTCAAGGAGGCTGTACTGTCAGTACAATATCTTTCGAAGAGTTGACCCCAGGATTTACAGTTCTATGGGTAAGGCGGTAACGGACCAAAAGTTTCAGATCAGATCATAATTTAAGATAATAGATTCTGGTTTAAGTTGTCCCATTCATGCACGTGAACTGAACTTAGTATTGGATCTAACACGGCCATATTTTGCCATTTCTCCTCAAACACTGCCTTTCTCTGCATGCCCAGAAGGCAGTACGTCGGCGAGAGTCTCGTCAGTATTTTTGATGTCCTCCTCCACCGGAATATGGTCTTTTATCTTCATAAAAATGACTGGAGCAGCAATGACAAGAGCGCCCATCAAAAGCCCCCAGTTGCTCGCAAACTCGGCCATATACGAGACCTTACGAGAGTCGAGCGACCACATAACAGCAGCTCCTGCAGATTGAATGCCCTTGTAAAATCCAACGAAGTTTGCGGAACGACGACCCGAATTAGACAAGGCACCCATGATCCTTCAATGTGGTTAGTAAGATCTCGAGTTGATTAGACATAGAAACTTACCAGTAGACAGATGCTTGCCATAGAGAATCGTAAAATCCGTAGAATATGTACAAGAACATTCCGGAAACATAGCCGGAGCTAGTCCAGTCGATTGGCTTCCAGCTTGGATTCTTTTCGGGGTTTACGGTATCACGGTCATATGTTTTAGCAAGGGCAAATCCACCACCCCATATGACCATGGTCATGACAACAAGCATTGCCCAGCAGAGCTTAGCACGCATGCTACGGCTAACCTTCTCAATATCAAGAATGTAACCAAGTACCAAAGCTCCAATGATTTGAGCGCCCCAATACAAACAACTATTCAGAGCCTTGGTACGAGTGGTATGACGTGCTCCATTGACTGCATTTGTTTGATAGGTATAGAACCAGTTGGATGACCAAAACATCGGGAACAGAAGTACAACCCAAGGGCAGTATCTGAACGTCTCCACAAGTCCTTTCATCTCGGATTTGAAAGTTGGGTTCTTCATGAGAACAACACGAGACCCGTCCTTGCGAATAACAGTTTTTGCATCGACAAGGAAAAAGGCGAGGAAGCAGCCAAAGGCCATCAAGACGATGAACGCAACATAAGTACCGTCGCCAACCGTTTTGCTCGAGTTGGTGACGTGAATGTTCTGGCCAAGGGGGATCTGTAGGCGTTTTGTTAGCAAATCCTTATCTGAAGATTCTGTATTTCTATGGGCAAAGATATGGCCGCATCCGCAGGACCTAAGAGGACAGATGGAGAGCTTACCAGAGAGCCAATGACCCCTCCCAAATTGAAAATTGCCCAGAACCAAGCAAAGTAACGGCCTTTCTGATTCTCTTGTGGGTACGAAATCATGACAGTTCCTTGCGCAGTCCATAAAAGACCAGCACAGACCCCCAGAATCGCACCAGCAACAATATTGAATGGTCCAACCTTGGTAGAGTGCTCCGAGACGAGTAAAGCAATGGCATACAAAGCATACCCACTGCCGCCGAATGCCAAACAGGCGCGCACACCCAACCAGTTGACAAAGACCCCCCCAAAGTATCCAAATACAGCAAAGGTTGAGTAGAGGGCAACATTCTGTGCGTGGGTTAGCTTTGCAGTTGAAGGGTTAGTCGGTCCTGAGTAGCCATACCATGTCATCTGCGGTGGTTGGATCTGCCTTTCCTCCACCTCCCATTCCACTAAGAGCATTGAACATGCCGGGGCACATGAAGCAAACCATAGCAACCATGAAGAGCTGGGCCTTGGGTGAGGCATACCATGGCAACTTCAAGGAGCCGAGCTTGATCTGCTTGTAGCGCCAATTCTTGGGCATATCCGTGGGAGAAAAGTGCTCCTGCACATGGCTATCTGCGTATGGTGTAGGCGAGGCGCCCATCTCCTCCGCAAGATGCATTTCCTTCTTATCGTCGGCCATGGTGTTGATACCACCAGCTGAGCTTACAATCTACAATTTTTCAAATGAGGGACACTCTAGAACTTGTCGAGGATGGGGTGTGTCTTGAAGCGCACGCCGATAGGGGAGGATGAGAGGATATCTTCCTTAAAGCGTGGGTGGGAGTGAATAATGTAGTTGCGACAACAAGCGCTAGTGGGCTAGAGGTTAGCGGCCAGGAAAAGCTACCTATGAGACTGCGACCGTAAAAGTGATTGTACGAGGCAAGGTTACTTATTCCTGCCCTCTGCGTAGTATAGTAGTACGTCTACTGTAGGGGAATCCGAGAGATAACGGGTTCATGAGGACCTTTCCCCGCATGCTTGGTTGCTTCACCTAACTTTTTGGGGCCGGGGTAGCTGTCGTGGCCCAGGGTAACTGATAGGGTGAGATGGCACCAAACCTACCGGATCGTACCAAAGCACCGTTAGGGATGGCAGGATGGCTGAAATAACAACAATGGGCCGAATAGTTGCGGCAGTGGCTTAGTGGCTGGCGGTGGTTGGTGGGTGTATGGGTGGTTTGCTTGGTTCTCCATAGCATTTTCCGGGGGCAGTGTTCTCCAATACGTTGTACGGAACAGTACAGTACAGTAAGAGTATCTATCAGAATATCGGGCCAGGTGGCATGCAATACGAAAGCCAGAGCAAGCTGCTGTAGCTGGCCAGGATAAACAGCCAGCTTCGGACTGGAGGAAGCCGGATACCAGTGTACGCGCACACGAGTTGAGTGTTGATCAGTTAGGGTCTGATACCGTGTGGTAGGCTCGTGTCACTATCTAAACTTTAAAATTATTATGTCGCCTATCTGCTACTCTATCTACCTTGCCTCACGCCCCTCACTGTTGATCCGTATTTCTTTGCCGTTGAGGTGCGGAAACATACACTGACTGGCAAGAGGAGTAGTGGCTGGTCATTTGGGCATGTTGTGGTTGGCCGCAGCCATATATTGTTGTGAGCATCACGGGGAAGCATTACACTGTAATGTGACCGTCCACGCGAGAAAGCAAATCAACTGCGTCAAGTGAGATAAAGCTGTGGTTGCTCATGGTTCAGGACCAGGATTCTCGTGGCACCGTACCATGCTGGTCCCCATGCTCGACACATGTGGTGCCGATCATAATGGATACCTACTGTACTGTAACTCACTTACCGTATCAGATGTAACGTGTGATGAAGATAGAGGCAGCACCTGGAATCGTCTAGGCATATGTGGTCTAATGGCACGTGACTATGCTTAAGGGTACTTTCGTATGGTGGTTTGAAAATCGTCCAACTCTCTGTAGCTTGGAATAGCTTGCACTCCGGTCTATAAATATAACTCTACTTTTATATTTCGAGATTTACTGCATATAAGAGGCATGTGCATACTTCTTTCCATACTTGATAAACCGTACCAAATGCGCAAGGACTGTAGGGCATTGGAGAATGTTATGAGACAGCAAGAAGATGTTTAAAAAGCCGGCCACCACCAGTATCTTCAGTCCCTTGAGTTCGTTTTAGCACCTCTACTCTAGCCTCTAGCCTCAAATTCTTGCTCTTTGAGGCTCTCGAGCTGTGATAACATTGTTAGGAGATGACTGCCACTTAGCATTCATCAAATAAGCGTCATACATGGATCACATATCAGCTCTTGGGGAATGATACACATTGATCTCACAGAGTATTTCAAACTCATTTACCCATTTCGTGAGCGTACCAACCCCCCTCTTCAAATTAGCAAGCCCGGTAACCATACAACCCTCGGCCACTTGTTACTACCGAACAACCTTAATCCATATCCAAAAGTCCCATAAATAATAGCTTTATAGATGGCGCCTTTCAAAAATCACCTTCAAAAGTAGAACAAGAACAGAGGAGGCCATATAATCTAATTGTCAACTTGTAAGAACTACTTCAAACCTAACGAACCAATCTCTACTTTGAGATATCTCTCTTTACTATATTAATTAAGTCCACCACGTTCACTTCGATAGTCTAACTCATGACTCAATCCCCTCCAAGCTCAATGGAATCATTCGCGATTCGTACGAGAAACAAAGCAGACTACAGGTTCAATCGATTTTTCCCTGCTGTCTGTTTATATGGCAAGTTCAATTTCGCTCAGAATTTGGTGCCTGTAATGTATGGCTTCAGGAATTGTGTTCCCATAGTACGGCCCTCTTTCATAACGTAAGTATACCACTGGGAGGTGCTGGAGTAGGTGTGCACTTACTGAACCACCATATCATTATACTGGGAACTTTGTAGTCACCTGCTCGCCCAGTGCCCTTGCTTCTTCCAAGGGTTATGCCCATGGCCGGAGGACCACCATATTTGTAGACCAAAGGCGCACCTCCAGCTAAAAGCAAGCCAAGACTCTTCGCCACGTGAGTCGCTTGCTTGTCGGTATTTATGTATGTCGAAGGTTCGAGATCAGTTATGTCGCCGGCTGCCCAAACATCCTTCACATTCTTAACTTTCAAAAAGTCATCAACCATAACTTCGCCTTTGTTATTAAGAAGTGTCTTTGGGATGTACTCGCTATTGGGGACCACGCCGATGGTTGGGAGATATAGATTGCATGTCAGCTGTTCTCCATTGTTAAGAGTAATCTCGGTTTGTCCTGATGGAAGAATGGAGGTAGACGTAATCTTCTTAGCCTTCACCACTTTAACTCCCATGGAAGTGAGCTGACTCTCTGCCCCGTCTGCAATTTTCTTGGTCATACTACCATCCATCAACTGTGATCCAGAAGTGATGATTGTGATGTCTTTTGTCTTCTTGAATTCAAAAGCTAATTCCCCAGCTGTCTCAACAGCAGTTGCGCCACCACCCCCGAGTATTATGGTTTTTGCAGCCTTAACTTGAGCCTGGACCTTGTGGAGAGCTTCTTTGGTGAAATCAGAGCCTTTAGGAGATTGCTTCCATGGCACCGCCTCGCTCGCTGTGCGAGAACCAGTCGCGAGGACGAGGATGTCATAGTCCTGTGTCTCTTCGCCGCTAGAAGTGGTGACACGCACAACTTTGGATTCTGGGTCGAGACTAGTAGCCACACCGATCTTATGCTCGAAAGAACCCTTGGGATAGCTTGCAAATCCGGGAGCTATTTCTGCGAAGAGCTGGTGAAGTGTCAGTAGATTAGAGACGACCTTTGCGATGAGCAAGCTCTTACCTGTGCATCGGAAAATTGGCCGGGGACGATACCTAGTGAGGAGAGTCAACATGTATTTAGTAACGAGGGAAGTAAGAACCAACCTCTAACCGACGCCGTGTTCATGTAAAATTCTCGATTAGGAGATACTAGAACCACTTTATAGTCACTGACGTGGTTGAGTGTTCTTTTTAACAAGCTAGCACAATTGTTAGTAAAAACCGAGAGTCTAGTATGGATACCTCACGTATGGGCGATCGTGAGGCTAGCATATGAGCCACCGAGAATCAGAATAATCTTTGCCATTTCTGCCGAAAGTCGATCTAGTGTGTACGGAGGAAGTGTAACGGTCGGATCTCAAGTTCTTATGACAGTCCTTCTTCCAGTGGTGTGTAGCAGCAGGTCAATGATGGTTGTGGCAGTCGATGCTGAATATATAGGTTTGGATCAATCGCGGCCGCCACCAACTTCCGTTGTCGTAGCAGCTCTGCTCAAGCTGTCTTACCTGATTGTTGGTTACCTGATGAGAAACAGCCAGGCATCGTATTTACTTCCACCTGCCAGGCCAATGATTATGAATCATGCCTTTAATATTGCTAAGCTGGGTATGCTTACAATTGAATGGCTTGAGTTGTGCTTAAGTTTGACCTTGTTACTTATCTTAACACATCAGTAGTGTCCGAAGTCAAGTGTGGGGGACCCGGAAAGTCGCATAAGCGCACCAGGCGCGGGAGATCTCCACGCTAGCCAACCTAGTAGTCAAGGCACATATCCAGCCTGATTGGCTGCAACGCCGACGTAGACGGAGCACACCGGACTGGGAGTTCTAAGTCGGACACAAAGCACCAGGAGATGGATTTCCACAATACAACGACAGCATAGCTAGGATTATTTTCAACTCGGACTACAGTAGCCGGTGGTAAATTAATTTGCAATCTCGCCTGATGAGCTCTACGAAGGGTCTACTAAGGAAGAGGTACTGCGTCAACGCGCAAGGAAAACTCATCACATCTCAGCATATATGCGTAGTAGGCGGAGGTCCGCTCACACCCCGACCTCATGAATAACCTGACGGAGCCTCTGGGGATCATGCGCAAATCGACCGAGAAACAGTCCGTCAACACCTTCCCGCATCGTAGCAAATGTTCCAGGGCCAGCAGATCCCCCATATAAGAATCTTAACTCTCTCTGATCACATAGCTTGCGCAATTCCGTGACTACTGCAACGACACGTTCTGCGGAAGCGGGTTTGGATTGCCCAATAGCCCAGACAGGCTCGTACGCGAATATGATGTCCTCGGAGACCGCTTGAAGTATGCTTTCAATCTGCGGACGACACTCTTCCACTGCCTCTGCAACTGTTCCTTGAATTTTCTCTCCTATGCAGACTAGGGGCGTCATTCCATTCCTTGCAACAGCTGTTGCTTTCTTTGCGACAGTTTCATTTGTCTCGTGAAATAATCTTCGTCTCTCAGCATGACCAAGTTCGACTAGTTGACATCCAACGCTCTTCAATACTTTGGGAGAGACCTCCCCAGTGTAGGCACCATCATCTTCCCAGAAACAGTCCTGTGCACCGAGTTTGATACTTGGTGCCGCGAGTCGAAGCGCTTTGCTCGTGGCTACGAGGGATAGAAATTCCGGAATGATAAAAAGATCGACATCCTGAGCTTCTGCATACTGGCCTAACGTAGTGCATTCTTGGACGTATTCTGCAGTTTGTTCCATGCTGAAATACATTTTCAATGATACCCCCACTGTTCGCCGTCGAGGAGATGGAAGAGATGGCATCGTGCTAGTATTACGATAGTATTGATAACGTGCTAGCAACTGATCTTGGTACAGCACAGTCGAATTGCAACCAACGAGTTATACCTACTTTACAAGTATGAGAGTGTAATCAATATCAGCAGTGTGACAATCCTAGCACTGCAAAGGTTCAAGTCGGCAATGAGGTGATCTATGCCACAGCCTAAGCATTTCAAGTAGTGCGAAAAGTGGAGAACACGCATTTATGATTGACGGCTGTGCGGTTTCTATTATTATCTACTTGACAGACTCTAGAGCTTGTATCTATTGCTTCTACACACATAATTATACATTGTTTTCACATTAAACCAAATATTCCATTCCAAAACTCTGAACATCTCCTTCGGTTGATGACCAACAACACCGAGAGCCACAGAGTCCCCTCAATTATGCCTGGTTTTGTTGACTACTTCGCCGTGAGGTCTCTTCCATTTCCTTCCTCATGACTTCATTAAATTGCTCCCATCCATCTAAGTATACGTGGTGCCCGGCTTTTTGAATTACAACTACTTTAGCAGACCCATTCTCATTCTTCTTCTCGTCTGTTGTCGCTGTTTTCAAGGCTTTAATTTTCTCCTCCTTAATCTTCTGCTCCGCAGCATATCCGCCTGCTATATCCATCCAGTCATTCTCCCCATACATCATTACTATAGGGATTCCGGTCTCTCTAGACAAAGATTTGGGGCTGGGTGCTAAAGCAGTGCTAGACTGTGTAGGAGACAGCTGATTGGGAAGTGGAAGATTTTGTCTGCCCACTCCATTAATTCTTCGAATGAGAGGGCTTCGAGCAAAAGCCCCTGGAGCAAGAATATATGCAAGAGCATATTCCCCGCTTCCCCGCTGTCGGAAAAGCGAATATGCGTAGTTATGAAGTGCCTCAGACTCATTTTTGGGCAAGTGAGAAAATCTCCTCGATGTCCATCCAGACACAAATCGAGGGCCTAAAGGACCTGTCCAGCGCACAATACTAAACGGGGAGATATTGGCATCCCAGAGATAAGTAAGCCATTTGGGCAGTGGTCTACGAGGAGCGGCATTTGTTCTGTAAGTATGAGTTAGTAAGGGTTTTTTTTTTTGGGAGGGGCGAGAATTTATTTTATACGAGTGCCATATATGACTTACTGGCTCTTCGTCGCTGCCTCACTTTTCGATCGTGCGTTCAAGAAATTATTATTGTCCCCATCTGACTTGAGCTGGCCATTCTGGTTGACGATATCATCTTGGTCTTTTGTGAATTCGTTTGCCATGGTTGAGTCTTCTGGTTCGGGCATATCTGCTTGCATTGCGTATGGATCTTCGGGAATTCCTACTGGAGAGGCAAGTATGAGTTTGTTGAGATGACCAGGGTATTTCAGTGCGTATGCAACTGCCATATAGCCACCCATGCTGTGACCTAGAAGAGTAAACTTGTCAATCTTTTTGAGTACCCGCCACTCCTCCAAAGCATCTATGAACCAATTCTCTGCTTCTGCAATTTTGCCAGGCTGATCTTTGGCATGTACTCTAAAAGGCGGTCGACTAGACCTCCCCATTCCTAGCATATCCAATGCGTAAATTTTCCAACCCCGAACTCGACTTAGCCCTTCAAAATTCTTATAAAAGAAGCCAAGGCCAGCACCGTATCCATGAAGCATGACCAAGTTCTCTTGTACATCTTCACCATCTCTCTGCACAGAGAATTCGTTAAGCGCTCTATCTTTTCCGCTCAACTTGATCAAATTTGAATGCCATGATCTAGGTCCATGTGGATCGTTCAAAGAGTTGGTTCGCACAGGTGCTGCTTCTCTGGTTGGGTCATTGTTTATTGAAATAGATGACATGTTTGGAGACACGGGTGCCGAGCCGGTCTGGGTGTGTGTTGGAGGTTTCTGGAGATACGGAATAAAGGACATGACATTATGCTCCGCAACCTGACACCATTTCATCAGTCTAGTATTCTAATTAAAAGCGATACTTTAGATGGACTACTTACAGCGGGCGACACGCTTGTCCACCATTGACCAACGGCTTCTTTGTATCCAAGAGGGAAGTATGCTGTCTTTTGTAGCGGAATTCCCGCATTCTTTGCTCTTTGTGACGCCAGGACTGGCTGTTGGCCGCGGTCTGCGGATGAGTCTGTCTAACTCAAAATCAGTCTTTCTGCATTGACCCCTTATGCAAACAACTTATTTTGAGAGCTTACATTCTGTGCAGACATGGTGGTGTATCGAAGACGATAGAGATTGTGACTGGAAGATCGTGTGAACGAGTTCACAATTGTAAAGTTCTCTAACGGTCGCAGAAGCGACAGTAGCCCAGGTACTTGAGACAACGCGAGATTTGATGAGGCCTGATAGACTGCCTCTGCCGAATACCAATGAAGATATATAGCAATAAGTAATAAATAATAAGCTAGAAAGGTTGTGTGCGTGGCAAGTGGCTCGGAAACAAGATGATGTAAAATCCGGTGCTGTCGTCGCTGCGGTGCTTTGAGAGTAAGTAAATATGTCAGAACTTAGAAAGATACGCAACTGCTCTGTAAAAAGAAATAATCAGTTTGAAATGTGGGTAAGATGCAGATCTATGGTCGTCTATTGTATCTATCTTAATCAAATAAGGTTAAAGTACCTACAAGCACGTATAAATGTCCCTGAGTCTGTTCAATTCTACCTGGGAATTCTGGTATGACGCCTAGATTGTCAACTCGGGACCGGAGATTCCTCCAGGGCCGGCTTCACGGATGAAACAAACGGAAGTCGTTACGTATCTCCGACCTCCACGCTGAACCTCAACGGGTGTACCGCCTTAATAAGCTTTACAATTTAAGTATCAATTCGTGCTTGTTTTTTGGGCAAATGTAAAGGCGAGCAACGAGAATGGACTTCTGGAACCAAGATAAATTGTTTTTGCTCTTGGAGACTTCATAATCCTTGTGGAAGCAGGGATAGACATTCACTAGTGTAAAAGGGCCACTGGTCGGGTACCTTGGGCGACTTGAATCTGTTTACCTTCCAAGAAATTCCAACAACTATACCCTCCTAGGCCCACGCGCAACTCTATCGCTGCAGCGCAACCTGCCAAACGATGATACTTGTTATATAACACGGTTGTCAACTGGCTGTCAGCGCCAAAAGCGATGTCGAACTTGGACCAGATAGTAAAAGGCGCACCTTCGCCTGGAAACCACTATTCCATTCCTACAACTACACCTATTACAAATATAGGCGTTCCTACCACGGCCTCTGATCCATCGATCCTGCTTCCGTCAAGTCCTCCTCAGATATACCTCAACCTCTTGATACTCGAAGCTTCATTGCGGGCCCAGTGGCTTCAATTACGAACCAGGCGGCGACAGCACACTTTCTTCGTCACACTCCTAGGAGTATGGATTCTTTACTTTGGGTATGCGCTGTTCCTTGCACCGAGGGAGGATGGGAGCGGCGTTGGAGGATCAGTATACTGGGTTGTCGAAGTAACAGAAAAGGTTTGCCTGATGGGTGGGATTGTTACGGCGTTACTAGTTTGGGGTACTGGTCAGTGGGAGCGAGGTATTCGCTGGCCCAGGCGGTGGGTATGGACCACTAATAGGGGATTAAGAGGCTTCAACTGCAAGCTTGTAGTGATTAAACAGCCGTGGTGGACGGAAGCCATTTCGACACTATCTTTTCTTTTATCTTCTGGACTGTTTTCCAACACCAGCGGAAGCTCTTACCGGCTTGTGGAACACTCCCTAGTAGCAGATTCAGAGAAGACAGCTCACAGCGGTGGACATCAAACTCTACCCAATATACATGAGAATGACGGAGGCTCTGGGTACGAAGAAGACTTATCACCGGGGGGTGATTGCATTAAGCTCCTGTTGCTCGCGAAGCCCTTTTCTCCCACCTTCCGCGAAAATTGGGATATATACCGGACTGAATATTGGGAGAAAGAAAATGAGCGACGTGCAGTGCTAAGGAAGAGAATCAAGGAGCAAGACTTGAAGTTGGCGAAGCAGCAGGGGGGCTACTTCTGGTGGATAGGCTATAGAATATGGAAGAAAGGCAAAGCTGCGGATGTTGAGAAAGTCCATCACAATGTTCACCGCCAGAGCAGCATCCAGTCTGAGCACAAACGTACACGCAGCACTACCGCTACAGGATCTCATTCTCGAAACTCGTCTCGCAGTACGACCCCTACGGAATTTGAGGAAGTTACAATAGACGGACGTCCACGTCGTGGTGGGTCAGCGGCGGCTTCAGAACGACGGAAGAAAAAGGTCCCCATAAGTAGAATTCAAAAACTCACACCTACTAGTTCAGCGTCCCTGACTGCAACTCCGGAGATGCATTCGCCTTTGGCGAGAGAGAACAGTTTTACCAGTGTATCTTCCTTAGACAGTGAACGATCTGGCCCGCCCGGAGATGGAGATTCTGCAAGGTCTCTGAGATCTAGCGTAAGTCCGTCAACAAGGCTTTCGGACCTAACACTTCAATGAATTTAGATAGATAGGTCTCTGAGGTCCCGAAGCAATTGAAGTTCATGCTCTAATTTTGGTGCACGAAATATGAATCCCTTAGTGCTGCTACTATATTTCAGCATAGATGTACAGCATATGAAGTGTAGAACGAAATTTAGGTATCACACCCCTATCAGTCCAAGTATGTGAGACAATGAAATCTACACTCTAAGATTCCGTCAGAATTCAATTTCCTCGTTGATTTCTAAGCTATCTACCTTGGAGTGTAGTGCCTGGAGTTTGAAAGTGCCTGACCAGTTTTCAACATATATTAATATCATGCTAAGGCGTGAAGGATTGGAGTTAATCAATCCCGTCGGCAAGGCTGTTTGACTTCGAGACAAGGCTGAACCCAATAACATGTACTGTACAAGTACGTCTCACTTTAAGGAATGACTTTCTCACCCAGATCACAACAAATCCTCTCTGGAATAATTCAACACATACACACACGCTTTCAGGCGCATACGCAGTTTGTTGGCTTTCTTCTAGCACACCATGTCTCCTGATACAGTGCCTGCACCTATCCGAGTGCCTGAGTATGACTTAAGGGAGCATCAAGCTACTGCTGCTAATGCATCTGGAGTAACTCGCGCATCGGAGTACCAGTGGAGAGTAAGAAAAGAGGTTTTGCGTATACCTGATTTATAATTGCTAACATGTTTCCTAGCCACCATCACCACCACATATTAACATACCTCCAACATGCGACAACAGCCTCCATACCCTTCCCGCTTATATTGGAAATATCGATGAGGAGAACCATGAGATTCTCAAGCATATTACCCAGGGTAATTATACGGTAGACTCAGCAGAGTGGAAGTACTCGTGGCGCCGGCAAGCTCAACCTATACTCGCCTTCCTCTACTTGGGGCCTGCCTCTGCGGCTCGAGACTTGGAGTATTTGAAGAAAGAGGGCATTACTATGCTACTAGTCGTTCGAGATACCATTTCTGCCGCTCAGGGTCTTTACGGCGGAAAAGCTTCGGAAGCTATTGGGATCAGATCAGAGTTTATCAACATTGCAGACAATCAGGACCTTATCCGCACATTTCCCACGGCGATTGAGAAAATAAATCAACATCTGGTTGAAGAATTTCGGAAGCAAGGGGGGGTTGACAAAATCAGAGATCATGTGTCAGAAAAGCCAAGTACCTGGGGTAAGGTCCTTGTGTTTTGTGAATCTGGCAACGAGCGCTCTCCGGCGGTCGTAGCTGCATACCTCATGGCAGCTTATCAAATTGATTTCATCAAAGCCATACAATATGTACAACAACATCGATTTTGTGTATGTACATTCGAATTCCAGCGTAGTCTAACTATAACATACTGCTGAAAGATCAACACAAAAGCATTGGCTAAGTTACTACATAGGTCGCTTTTGATGATGCTCTGAAACACCTTCTATCAAGCTACCAAGACATTCTTGTAGCTCAAAGAAGCATACAAGTGCCACCCCCTTCCATGCTCCTGACGCCTTTTATGTAAGTACTTTCTTTCGACCAATGAATTTTCCCAGAATTTTCCACAACCACAAGACACATCAACAAGGTACTAACACATTCATTTTGAGAAATTCTAAGGACCAAGGTAGACCGCATAGAAGTGTGTCGTGCCATTCTAAACGAGGTAGAGATGAGGTCGATGAGGGTGGCGATGGTATGGACATTGATGCTAAGGATTTTGCTGACGATTCGGAAAGATTCAGAGGTCGTGCTACTTTCACACCCTTTCTATCAAGTAATTGAGGTTTAAGTGGTTGTGACATACTACTATTAGGGAGTTACGTGGGTCATAGAGGTGCGTTAAGGGTGTCTATATGGGCCATATGGGATATGGCGTTCAGAGATGTTGGAAGTCCCAACTGCAGGCCGGTGTTCTTGTTATACCCCAGCATTCGAGCAATTTTCTTTTCAGCCATAAATCAAACTTTGAATCAGTCGGCTGGCGTACAAATATATAGATTTGTACTCAAATGTCCATCAATTGCAGGAAACCTAGTGAATTGTTCAGTACGGCACATGGAGCTGAGAACACGCCGATTAGACTAGGAAGTATCAGCTCTTTCAATTTGGTCGGCTATTGCTATGGTTTCCTTTAAACCAGGTTTTTTTTTCCGACTTGGTTGATTGAGTTTGCTATTGGGCGTCGCTCTGGACACTTTTGGTCGTGGATGTTTACTTACCTTGTAGGTACAACTCCTGCAAACTGGGTTAGACGGCAGCACATAATTTGTACTGACGGATCTAAAATTTGGCTTGTTTTATTGCATCTACGCAATTATCACATAAGAGCTATGAAGACTAGATATCGCAATCATATCCGCAGCCTCTCACGCACACTCCGGATTTATATCATGACTGCTGTCGTTTGTCGATAGAGAAACTCTTCAATATGCACAATTAATGCGTGTTCTAACGAAGATTTTTTGGGAAGCACTGCGAAGACATCTCTTTTGAACTCTTCCTTTGCTAGTTTAGTGTAAAGTAGTCGAGTTATGCTGGAAAAAATTCATAAATATGGTAGAGAATTGCCGTCCTCTACACTTAACCATTGCCGTGGATAATCGTGAGGCTTGGGATCTGTCATTAAACAACCGTAGCTTCAAATATGCTAGAGTGATATTAGAGTCATTACTTGAGGGTAATCTATATAAATTCAATTGAGAACGTCAACTTCTTATTGTTGTAGTACCTTTCTTCAGTAATTAGGACGGCTACCCAAACCAATGCGCCAAAGGGTAGGCTTTCAAAACCTCGACTAAATTAGAACCTGAACATTTCCAGGAAGAGTATTCAGTATTCACGAGCACCTACTCGAATCCCTATTTTACTTTAGCCATCCCCATTTCTCTAAACGAAACACCGCACCTTAGCACACTAGAACATTTATCAAGATGTTCAAGATGCTCAAGGGCTAAAGGTTAAAGGTTAAAGGTTAAAGGTCAAAATTATCTATATAATATCCAACTTCAAACAACCCCCTATTTCAAGGGAGATAGAGCTTATATTTTCTAAGGATAAGTAATTAATATGATAAATACTTTAAATTCAAGTCCAGACTGAGAATCCAACAACCATTATGACGTATCAACGTATCCCTATAGTGTTTACTTCATGCGTTCAACAGGTAATCGGCAGGCTGAAATATTAGTCTTTAATAAAATCTATACACTGGAGCACGGATCAATATAGTAGCTTTTAGTATGGCAAGCCCCACTTTAAGTTGACGTCTCTTCCAGCTCCCATGCCTGGCTCCGAGTGGTAAACCTCGTTCTTTATCAACGATTCTCAAGATAAACTAATTCTACTTTCCTGACCATTCATTACTAAACTACACTTTGATCTAAAGCCCAATCTCATACCTACTTCGCTAGATTTGTGTAGCAAGCCTTACATAAGCACCGTTAGAAATATCAGAGTTCAAGCACCTGCTCGAACATTTGACTACCTTCCCCAAACATGTCGAACAAGCGCATTGAACAGAGCGAAATCGAAAAATACTGGGAGATTTTTGCATCTCTCTCTAATGGCGGCACATACCTAACAGGTCCCCAGGCGGCGCCCGTTCTGAAGAACAGTCAGCTACGCGACGACCAACTTGAGCGAATATGGGACCTTGCGGACGTAGACAATGACGGAAACCTAGACTTCGAAGAGTTTTGCGTGGCCATGCGACTGATATTTGATCTGGTAAATGGGGAATATGCAGATGTGCCAGCGGCGCTACCGGACTGGCTTGTGCCAGAATCAAAAGCGCACTTGGTGCAAGCAAATCGGGCGCTCACCGGAAGACAGGTGCAATTTGAGAAGGTGGAAGATGATGATGATACTTTGGGCTTAAAAGATGGCTTCGATTGGTATATGAGTCCGCCGGATAAGGCAAAATATACGGAAATATATGATGCGAATAGAGATCGGAGAGGAGATATTACCTGTAAGAGCAGTAGCTCGTATGTCGCGAACCTGAGCTAACAACCCATTGAAAGTTGAATCTTTAGAATCACTTTACTCCTCACTGGATGTTCCAGATACTGATATCCGCTCCGCTTGGAACCTCATAAACCCCTCCGCCTCCTCTGCGATATCCAAAGATGCTACTTTAGCCTTCCTACACATCCTAAACAACCGACACGAAGGCTACCGTATCCCTAGAACGGTCCCTCCATCTCTACGATCAAGTTTTGAACGAAACCAGATTGATTACCAGGTCGATAATCAACACACTTCATCGCCAGCACAACGATGGGGCTCCAGTGGGAGCGAGGAGACAAGCACAGGACGGAAAGCAAAATTTGGCGAAACATATCTTGGACGCATGGGGAAGAGCGGCTATAACGCAGCCGGAACGGACTTCTCAGGCACGAAAACTAGCGAGGATTGGGAGGAGGTACGATTAAAGAAGCAGCTTGCTGAACTAGAGGCCAAAGTCGAAAAGGTTGAGGCGGCGTCAGCGAATCGACATGGTGGTCGACGAGATACCAAACCTGCATTGGTAAAGAGGGAATTGGAACAATTGTTGGACTACAAGCGTAGAGAGCTACGGGAGATGGAATCTGGGCAAGGAAGAAGTAAAACAGGGGCTAGCTTGAAGGGTGTTGCTGATGAGATCTCTACGGTGAAAGAGCAAGTGGAAGGGTTGGAGATGCATTTGAGATCGAGGGAGCAGGTTCTAGCGGACTTGAGACAGGAGATTGACAACGAGAAACGGTAGACATATAGAGATAATAATGATACAAAGGTCAGAAGAGCAGAAAACCTGTCAGGGTTATACCTTCCATGCCAAGAACGAATTGATACAGCCCCTTGCAGAAGGTAGGAAGGGTATAATATATGGGTTTGGATTTCACAGTATGAACTTGAAGTCCCAAGACGAGAACAGGACATGTTTTTATTTCGTGACTTTCGGTACATGGTACAAATGACAGTGGCCATGCTTTGCTAAAAGCAAACTACATAGTAGATAATGCTAATCAAACCCTTGCTGTCGTTTCCTTCCCAAACGCCTGCGACGCCTTGTAAAGAGCATGAGATTTTAACGACTATTTGTTTTGCCCATACCTCTCTTGCCAGAAAACTGTATAGCACATTAGTAATGCTATCATAGGTAGACCGTGGTGAAAAACTTACCAAATGCTTAGGCATGGCAGCAGCAACATGTCTATCAGCCTCTCCTTGCCTTGCCATCCTGTTCATCTTTCTTTGACTCAGCTTCTGTGCACGCTCTGCCTTCGTCCGCGAGACCTCGTTCGTTACACCATCATCACGTCTATTGCTCTGGCTTCTAGCTCTGCTCTTGGCCCGCATCTTTGCCTCGTAAGCCGGATCATCAACATCCATAACATCCTCTGTGGTTCCTCTGCTTCTCACCACACTTCTACCTCTGGATCTTGCACGAGCTCCAAGTGCTGTGGTATCCAAGCCAAGTTGATCGAGATGATCTTCCATATCTGCAAGGTTCTTGCGAGTTTTGGTACGTGGGATAATTGCACGGTTCTTGAGGGACTTCTTCATCTTGGCTTCGTTACGGATCAGCTGTCTCTTCTCTCGGATTAGCTCTGCCTTTCTGCGAATATCTGCATCCTCGGCGTCTTCTAGTTCTTCATCAGAATCGTAAAACCCTTCAGCTTCGAGCCGTTCTTCTTCTTCTTCAAGGGCAAGCATCTTCTGCTCGATATCGGGGTCGATGAAATCGTAGACATTCTTTCCGTCGTATATTTCAGGAATCTTATCATGTTTCCACTCATCGTTCTCGAGCATGTACTTGTCTTTAAGATCCACATTGTAGACACCCGCTCCACCTTCCTCCTCCTCAAGATCCCGAGCCAGCTTACGACGTTCTGGATCAGTTCGATCATATTTCTTCATCTGCTTCACTGCTTCCGGAATAAAGGTTTCAAGCACTCTGCCGTCCATTGGTCGCGCGACATGAATTCTGGTGAGAACATCTCCAAGTCTGCCACCAACAGCACCGCTGCTACTGTTAGTTCCTGCCTTGAGCTTTTGTGCAACGCGGTCCGCAATCAGACGTTCACATGCAGCATTCTTTACTTCCTGGACGCCTTCCTCGGTCGTACATGAGAGCTGTAGCATCTCGACATCTCCAGGTTTCAATAGCGCCTGTAGCTTAGCCTGTAGCTCTTCGTCAAGATCTTCTGGTCTGGTAACATCGATCTTGTTGATCACGATGAATACAAGTTTGTTAGCAAATAGAGGCTTAATGCTCTCGTAGAGGTTGATTTGAGCCTCGACCGTATATCCACATTGCTCGGAAAGATCCATGAAGTATAAGATGGCAGAGCGAAGATGGGCAATTGCAGTAATGGATTGCATTTCGATGGTGTTCATCTCTTCCAAAGGGTGATCCAAAATACCGGGGGTATCGATAGCTTGGAATCTGAGATACTTGTAATCGAAATGACCAACGAATAGACTTTTCGTAGTGAATGCGTATGGTTGAACATCGACATCAGCTCTAGTAACACTCTTTAAGAAACTCGATTTTCCAACATTGGGGTAACCGCAAATAAGCAACGTTCTTGTATTAGGATCAATCGATGGAAGACGACCAAGATGCTGGCGGACTTGATCAAGGTAAAGTAGGGGATCTTTGAGTCTTCGGCAGATGGTAGCCATTCGGCCCAATGCAGCACGTTTCAGTTGCTTGCACTGGAAGAGTGACTGCGCATACTTCAGAAGTCGTACATAATCTCTGGAGACGATTTCAATCAGATGCTTCGCAGTTGAAAGCTGACCTAGAGCAATGCGGAAGTGATCTTTGTCGTACAAGGTATTCAGTAAAGCGGAGTGGAAAGGATGGATATCCTGTAGCCGTGGGAATCCATCCAAGATCAGAGAAAATTTGTCGGCAAACGTCTCTGCAGTGAATTTGACCTTTCTTGTGTAGAAATCTAGGCGGGTCAGCTCATTTCACCCAAGCTCATTAGGTTTCCTTACTTCTAATTCTGCTGATCTGGAATCCTGCACGAATTTGTGTGGGCAATCGCCTTTGCGTTCGGCTCAAAACGATGTCCAGAAATTCCTGAGACGTAGGCACCGGCTGAATATCTTTCCAAGTGGTCTTCATGGTGGGCAGACTGGCAAGTTTAACTTTGCGAAGAGTCTGAGTAGTGGTCAAGATATTGGGATTCTGTCTCGAAATTCTCTTCGAACTTCTGGAGGGTGGCAGAAATTCTCAATGCCAAGCTGCGCTAAGGCCTAATCGCTATCGCTATCGCTATCGCTATCATTTTCCACCTCCGAACTTCGCAAAATATGAGGGGTTCAGAATTAATTTCACTCTTCTCGCGTCAAGCATTACAAATACAAGTCAGAATGACGCTATGGAGTTAAAGAGAAAATTGAGGTTGGTTAGGTCCAACTAGAGATAGATAGAATAGCAAGTTCGCGTAGGTAGACACATGATTCCACTACTAGCCGCAAATATTGGTGGTCAATAGTATTCGCTATCTATATGTCTAAGGGGACAAAATCCAAAACAGGGTCCTCATAAGACAGATCCGAGAGGACAATGGGCACCAAGTGCAGGGCGAATGGAGAGACAAAACGATGCCCGGTCCAATGTCCATAGAGTATGCTGCTATGACGCCTGAAGTGTTTGGCATAGAAGGTAAAGATGGGGTATCATTATCAAAAGACCAAACGCCACATTTGCTTGCCTATCCATATGTTGCTCTTGCTTCTAGTGTTTTCAGGTCGAAGACCTTACAAGGTGTTAGGAATAGTACGCATCTTGATCTCAGGGCAAATACGTACCATATCAAACCAACCGCCTCCCCCAAACTCGCAAATACTTTTCCCCTTATTTGTAAAAGCTAATTTCTCATACCATGGGGTCAAATGCTGTTGTGATTGTTAATTTATGGTGTAAATACAAACATTTCAACCTAGCAAAGACTTACCTCGTGAGCAATCAAGGCCAATCTATCGGCAATACCTGCTCCATTCATTTGTTGCATATAAGCCATCATCAGAATTTTGCCAATACCGCGTCCTTGAAACTGTGGCAGAACGGCAACAGAATGGAGGACGATGGTTCGACCGGCTTCTTGATGGCCCAGATTAGAAACCCCGGGGTTTTCAGAATTCCAGTCCTTTGGACAATCCATAGATTCACTGTGTAGCGTAAACAAGTCAGTGCGGATTCAAGCCTGCCTCGCAAAGCGAAATCTAGATGGCAGATATTCTGACTATGGCTTACTCGGTAGCAAGCGGTGCTGTTGCTTTTGCAGCAATGACATGGCCGATCAGCACGCTGATTGCTCCATTGCGTCGGCCAGTCTCGACTGGCCTGCCAGATGTTATGGTTTCCGGCTGGGCTCCAGTGCCCGGAACTATAGTTTCAAAGATGCCCAAACTGAGCTCGCCACATTTGCTGAGTCGGTAAAGGAGCTATTTGTGGGTTAGCAGTGATTTCGAACCCCGATTTGAGTCAAACAAGCACATGTAGCTACCCGTGATACATGGGCTAGGTTATTGTGGTAGGAATTGGCTTGCCTTCTCTCGCGTAGCTCGCTCATTTGGATCAGGGAAGGCTGCATTCTCGAGAGCAACAACAGCTTCGATATCAGAGACGGTCAGAGGCCTCGTGTATGGATGCAGGTTTGTTGGCTTGTACTGTTGATTTTTGGGCACCACAACAAAGTCCTTCGATGCCTGCGTTGCAGGTGAATCGCTTGACAACTCTATGGGGCTATCCGGCATTTTGTTTGGGCTTGCGGTGATCAAAGGTACTACGGGTAAAGGCTTTTCACCATCCAAATCACGAGGCATGGTCTTGGCTTCTTGTTTTGTAGCCTTGTGTCTAGCAGGAAGACGCTTTAGCAGTGGTTGCGAGTGTTGTAGGGCTCTAATTATGGATCGTTCCTGATCATTCATGTCATACGCACAGAGAGTACAGCTACTTCGGAATTCGCGGTACGTAGTATGCAATGGTCGACGGTTAGATCATCTAGTAAAAGGGAACACCGATGGGTCGTGGCGCGTGCTGCCTTGACGATACAAAGTGGGAGTGACGTTGACGCACACGTTTGGGCCGGCTCGCGGTTCACCAAGGCAAGGCAGCCTTGTCAGGTGTGCAGAGCTATTATAGACGAATTGGGTGTAATGGATCAAGCGAAACGAGAAGTTAATGATATTCTCAAACCTACTCATCGTGCCAAAGGTGTATGAGACCGTCAATAATAAAGATGGGATTTCAAACGGACGACTCGAGAGTGGAATCCTGAAGCAATGGAACGCAAAGCATCCTATCGACTGTGTCCAAGCTAGGAGACTAACAAACGTGAGCTGGCGAGGTCCATGAGGTTGGCAGTGGTGTATAAGAAGGTAATGCTGTTGTACGGTATTAATGTATTACTGTAGCTCAACAACATCTCCAGCCTGACAATGACAAACATCCGTTTGCAATACCCTTGTTACTTCACCATCAGTCTGTATCCTTGTGCTTCTGGCCTGGTTTGTAATAAGTTTGTCGGTCCTGTACCAAGCAATTCCCGCTCCTTCTCGCCGCCCCGCCTAATTCTTTGAAATGGATTTCATAGCCTCGTGCACGCAATCAGTTGCCTTGCCGCCATCTCTGCCTCATAACTCTACTACCTCTGCCTCCGCGTGCCTTCTCTCAACACATAAAGCTCGTGGCTCAGATAAATACACCTTTACGCCCGGATCCTTTTCTCCATATACTCGCCTTGCTTTGTGAGATTCATCTCCGCTCTACACAACCTAATTCTCCCAGGTGAACTTGAACTATACCCGATTGATCCGGCAACAGTGTTGTCCAGTTGATGAACAAAATGTCTGTTTACCACTTACTTGGTGCTTTGTGCTTGAGATTGCATAGAGAGTAAAGTTGATATGTGGAGCATCGCAAATCATAGTACAACGATTCTCTGTCCAGCGTACATCTATACTCTTATATGGTTCTGATCACAAGCCTCGCACATGTTGTTTTTACCTATTATTTTCACACAAGTCTCACAAGCGACATGCTAACAATGAATTTTAGGCATATCACTCTAAATATTACCGCGCCTACCAATAACGAAAACGACCTCCTCTCTCTCGAGATCTCCGCCGATACTACTGTAGGCACCCTCAAGGACTCAGTTCAAGCGGAGACCCAAATCTCCAAAACATCTCAGCACCTTTATCATAATGGCCAACTCCTCAACGATGACTCCAAGACGATGACGCAGCTGAGTATTGGAGATGGGGAGATGCTAGCTTTGCACGTCCGAGATATGAGAGGTGTTACTGGAGTTCCCGCAAACCGACCACTACAACCACCAGTACGCCAGCAGGTACCTACACAATCGAGAAGTGGACAACCAGATCCAGAGACTATTCGTCTACAGCTTCTCGGTAATCCGAATATGCGACAGGCATTTATCGATCAGAGACCTGATCTAGCGGATACGATTGAGGATCCTCAGAGATTCGCCCAAGCTCTTCAAAATTTAGAACACCAGGAGCGGGAAGAGCAAAATAGGCGGCGACAGCACATTGAAGATCTGAACGCAGACCCATTTGATATTGATGCCCAAATGAGAATTGCCGAGATGATTCGGGAGGAACGTGTCCAGGAGAACTTACAAAATGCTATTGAGCACACACCTGAAGGTAAACATCCATCTTACGCGAGGCATGTGCAATTGCTAATTATGATAAAGTATTTGGTAGAGTCCATATGCTGTATATTGATGTTGAAGTAAATGATCATAAAGTTAAAGCCTTTGTCGACTCGGGGGCTCAAGCTACTATTATGTCCCCATCGTGTGCAGAATCTTGCAATATCATGAGACTTGTGGATCGTCGTTTCGCTGGAATCGCTCGCGGCGTGGGTACAGCAGCGATCTTAGGTCGAGTCCACTCTGCTCAGATCAAGATAGGAAGTCTGTTTTTGCCTTGCAGTTTCACCGTCATGGAAGGAAAGGATGTTGATTTGCTACTTGGGCTTGACATGCTGAAGCGATACCAAGCTTCTATTGATCTTTCAAAGGACAAGCTTGTAATTCAAGGCATCGAGGTTCCATTTTTGGGTGAAGCAGACATTCCAAAGAGTGTAGAGGACGAAAGAGCTGCAGAACCTAGAGTTCCAGGACCAGGGGGAACTACTATTGGGGGCCGCAGTGGTGTTGTGTCAGTACCTTCTAATACACCTCAACCTGCAGCAGGATCTTCTGGACCATCAGCTCCTCCTTCTCAACCTGCACCACAATCTACCCCTCAAACTCAAGCTCAGGGCCAGATGCCTCCGGTCCCAACTGAATCAATTAATCAGCTTGTAGCTCTTGGCTTTACTAGAGAGCAGGCTATGGAAGCTCTGGTGGTTTGCGGGGGGGATGTGGAGTTAGCTGCGGGACTTTTGTTCCAGGGCTGAGAACATGTCAAACAGTCTGGCTGGCGTATAGGATGGATATATTGCATTGGTTGGGAGGATGGAAATTTGAGCATTGCATGAAGAGTGGCGTTCATTAAACAGCTGTTGATCCCGTGCATTTGCAAGTAATTACACTTATTACCATACGAATTTGGTGCGGCAGTTGTCAGTAATATAGTTACCCGATTAAACACGCCGCATTGTCACGAAATACAAACATTGCGAAATGGTGACTTCTGTAAATTCTATTTGGAAAGCTGATCACATCACCGAATTGATGTTCGTCTTGCTATTAATTTTCCCGCTTCCTATCTCAATTTATACACGCAAGGTTTCAGCACACTTGCCTCATTTGAAACCGGTCCTTCGTCCTCGTCAATGAACTTTGGTTTCTTCTTCCATGTTTCCAATCCCATCTTCTCCATTCCCTTTGGTACCGGCACACATTTTCCCTTGATCGGTGTCAATCCCTTCACAAAATGCATCTTCGCGAACATACGGTTTTGTAAATTCACTTCACCCTGTAACACAAAGCCTCTCTTCCTCAAAACCTCCACAAAAGCAGAGACATCCGTCTCTTGTTTATTTTCATCCTGACCATCGACCTGAACTGCAAGATCTTTGTCGTCTGTCTCTTCTTCTCGGCGTTTCAACTCGTGCTTGTCAGGCTTCTTGTGATTTCCTACGGAATGGTCGACTCGTCCACCTTTACCACTAACACGACCAAAGCGGCTCTTGATTTCAGCCACCCAAAGCTCACCCTTCCAGTGTAGGATCCGGTAAGCTTCCTCAATGAAGTCAATCCAGTTCGTTCCCATGAGGGCTAAACAGAAAATTGCTATGTCAACACTATCATCGCCCAGTGGTAAATTTGCTATATCAGCTTTTGTCACAAGCGGGCTAGGGCTCTGTAAGTCGAAGCTGTATATTTGAATATTGAGTTTCTTGGTGTGTGGTTGAAGACCAGTGGCCAGTCCTGCGTCTCCACAACCTAAGTCTGCGATGTGACATTTTCCTACGGTTCGAGGAAGAGGTTTCTCTCCCGAGTTATCAACAGGCACTTTGCCACGCATATCACGACGAGCTTTTCCGCGGGCTTTAATTTCATTGATGTATGTGTCGACAGGATTTTCAGGCCACACTTCGACTTGCCGGCGAAAACCTTCGTGGTATTCTGTGAACATTTCTGGATTTTCTTGAAAGAGATCGAGGGACTGGGCGGAAGGTGAGGTATAGAGGGTCTGATTGAGGTGACGGAAGCGTGCTGAAATAAGCTTTTGTCTCATGGAGATTTGTAATGGTGTCAATTGCGCAACAGGTTTCGGTGCTGGTGTAGGCAATGTAATAACTTTCGTAGTTGCGGGCGGGTTGACGGATCCATTCTGCACTTGAAGCAGAGCTGCCTTTTTCTCCCTCTTCTTCTCCTTCATGGTCTTCAGTTTCTTCGTCTTGTGGCTAGGCCTAGCCGAAACATCTGCCTTCCCATTCTCCTTCGTCTTTTGAGTCTGCACGCTATCCTCCTCCTTATTTTCCGGCTTATCTGCCTTGACCTTAGGCTTCCCCTCAATGACTTTTTCCCATAAGTCAGACAGGTTTATCGAATTCGTTTCCGTGGCGCCTGATTTGGCCCCATTACGTTTGCGTTTCCTATTTCTTGGTGGTGCATCTCCATCTGCAGCAGCTGGCACGATGGCCTCTTTGGTGATAGGATTCTGTGGCTGCGCGGTTTGCGTCTTTAGGGCGCTTGAGTTGACTGACCAACCTGGGACTGCGAACATCTTCAATGCTGGTGTGCTACAACGTCAGAAGTTGAAAATAAATTTATGGCGAGGCGAGGCTGGAACGGGTTTTTTCCCCCCGCGACAATAAAAGTGGACCAGCAGACCAGTTGTAGGTGAAATCAGGCTTTTAAAAATATTGGCTTGCACATTTTATAAAACCTACTTACTATCAAGGTATTTTTTTTGCTTTTCTAACTAGCCTATCTTCAAAATTTACGAATCACCCGCATTCCAGCTTTCGAGGCTAATGCGCTCATATTTGTCTCATTGTGTTACGATATTTTCTTCCTCATTTAGCTATGGGGAGTTGACCTAGCACTACTAGCGATAGCACTAATACAAGCACAAGAATGGCGCTTCACATAAATTAATGTTAAATGCAAAGAAAATTTCTGTTCTAAGGTTTTTTTTATTTCTCATGTAGCTAAATACATGTGAACGAAAAAATCCGCAAGCCAAAAGAAAAGGAGAAGTAATTCTTATTCTCTTATCACACAATGTCCAGTATAATTTTGTACCCAGCTAACCACCGGGCCATGAATCGTTTCGTCTCGTTAAGTTTTGTGGTATCTGGAGCCACTGGTGACAGACCTCGTGACAGTGGATGTGCAACGCAATTTAGGATTGAGGAAATCTATCAAGGGAGATAAAATGCGTTTATAGCTTGTCATAGTACTAAAGCACTCATTAGTATGTAACGCGAAGGATAGAATAAAGGGGGTTAGCTTACGTTTTCAACTCCTGGTACCTCAACCTTGATACCCTTACGCTTACGAAGCTCTTGAACCATACCACCGACCTTGGAGGTAGCATCGATAGGAGATCCACCTGGAAGAACAGCCCAATGATCAAAGACTAATGTAGGGAAAGCTTGTCCACCCGTGTGGGAGCGGAGATCTGCGTTAAAGCCGAAGGACTCCACGACTGGGAGGTAGGCTTTGATGGTGAAAAGTGGTGTACCTACTCTCTGCTCCTCGCCGAAGACATGTCCTCTACGACGGGTAAGAACACCGTAAACACCACCCATAGCGCTTTCTGGAACTTGAATTTCAACCAAGAATATAGGTTCGAGAAGATTTGGCTCAGCAAGAAGGGCAGCAGCGTAAAGAACGCGACGGGTTGTTGGCATAAGTTGTCCAGTACCACGATGGATAGAATCGGCATGGAGCGTAACGTCCATGATGTTGAATCTACACGATCGCATAGGCTCCTCAGCAACTGGTCCAGATCCGGTGGCCCACTGGAAACCAGAAATACAAGAATCCTTGATCTCGGTCAAGTACTGAACAGCCTTGGTCTGATCAACCAACAAGTTGGCGCCATTGGTATCTGGACCGAAGCACCAAATCTTACGGGCATCAGTGACATCCCATCCGTGGTCATCGGCCAAGATACGGGCACGAGCCTTAACATCATCACGAGGAGTGATCTTTCCAGCCTCGATCTCCTTCGAGACCTCTTCACTAAGTGGCTCAGCAATCATGTAGAGACGATTGTGCTTGTTGGGCGATTTCGACAAGGCGGTGATGCTTGACTTAGCAGAAACAGTTTCACGGTATGCAACAACGGGATCGGAGATACGAAGTGGAACACCAGCGTGTTCCTCCTCAAGATCCTTCAAGCAGATCTCCAAATGTAACTCTCCAGCACCAGCGACAACGTGCTCACCAGATTCGTTGATGGAAGTTAAGACACAAGGATCAGACTTTGATAGTCGCTTAAGACCTTCAACGAGCTTGGGAAGATCCTGAGCGTTCTTGACCTCGACGGATCGCTGAACGACTGGGGAGACAGAGAACTTCATGACTTTCAAGTTGTGGGCAGTCTCGGAGGTTGTAAGTGTTCCCGACTTCAACAAGAACTGATCGATACCGACCAAACCAAGAATGTTACCAGCTGGGACATCATCAATAGGATCGACCTTACCACCCATCATAAGAACAGTACGTTGGATTGCCTTGATGAAAAGATCCTCTTTCTTGCCAGGAGTGTAGTTAGGACCCTGGATGCGGACTTTCAATCCAGAGCGGACAGTTCCGGCAAAAACACGACCGAAAGCGTAGAAACGACCCTTGTCAGATGTTGGTACCATCTTGGAAACGTACAGCATTAGGGGAGCCTTAGGATCACAGTCTCGGATACCAATGCATGCCTCATCGTCGGGAGGACCTTCATACAGTGTCTCGGCACGGTATTTTTGGGCGGTGACTGGGGATGGAAGGTGAAGAATCATCATCTCCATAAGCGCATCGGCAGCGGGAAGGAAAGTTCGCATAACAACCTTAAGGAGTTGCTTACCCTCTTTCTCCCTGTCATCAGGCGACAGCTTGATGTTAAGTTTCTCAAGGAGAACTGTGGTCTCAGCCTTCTTGAAGCTCATGACCACGTGGAAAATCTTGAAAATTGGGTCAAGAATAAATTGATTGAAGGCACGCTCCAATTCTTTGCCCTCGTGAGTACCTTTGTTGGTCCACTTCTTGGTGTGAGGGTTGAAGTAGTTGTCGCCCTAAATCTGGAGTTAGAACCCAAATGAAAAAGAACTGACACAAATTATTTACCCAAAGACGCTCCATCATCTTCTTTCTGTCAACACCAAATTTCTTGGCATAACGTTGAGCGAATTGTCTGATAGTGAAGGCCCATCCGTGAAGACCAGAACCGAAGGCAACAGTACCCTTTTGTGGGTATACTTGGACATCACCTAGGGTTTTATCGAAGTAGGTAGAGATGACAACGTTGACGGACTCGATAGTTCTTGAGAAGGATTGGTAAAGATCCTCCTTTGAGACTTGGAGTTCGAGAAGAGCACGATCGACCTTGTTGATGATAACAACAGGCTTAATACGCTCACCGAGAGCTTGTCGAAGCACAGTTTCGGTTTGCACGCACACTCCTTCGATGGTGTCAACGACAACAAGTGCACCATCAGTGACACGAAGAGCAGCAGTAACTTCAGACGAGAAATCAACGTGACCAGGGGAATCGATCAAGTTGATCAAGAAATCTCGCCCATCAGTCTTTTGGTCGATGTCCTTGAGATCATCATCATCTGTCAAGTTTCCGTACAGAGAAATGGCAGTAGACTTGATGGTGATACCACGCTCTTGTTCATCGGCACGAGTATCGGTGGCTCTAGCATCTCCAGCCTTTGCAGCAGAGATGATACCAGCTTTTGAGAGGAGGGAATCGGTGAGGGTAGACTTTCCGTGATCGACGTGAGCAATGACGGACATGTTACGAACATTCGTAGCCTTGTCCATCAAGGCGCGAACCTCTTGGATGGTGAAACTACATTTGGCACTTATATTAGCAAATGTACATTGGTAGTTCGGATCAATAATGAGATCCCTTGAAAGGAAACACTTGTTGTTATAGAACACAAGCAGTAGAACTTTTGAAAAGAGTTTTCAAGCTCCTCAGCAGGAAGAAGAACCTACTTAACCATCTTAACGGTGTTGCTTCGTAAAGCTGATTAGAACTGTGAGACTCGAGAGTGGGGTCAAGTCCACCGGTGAAATGTTGATCGAATGTGAGATTCGGACTGCCTTGGACGAACCGCGACAGGGAGTTGTGAATGCGCAGCGAAAGTTTGGTTCTTTCGTCGATGCGGTGTAGGTAGTGAGGAGGAGGAGGTAACGAAAGAGATTCGTGGGGAGGGAGAGAAAAACCAGATCATAGAGGGGCGATTTGGCTGTTTATGGGCCGAAGGAGGGGTCGACCTAAAGGGGTTTAGCGCACAGATTAGGGCTTGTAATCCCACAGAACGAAAATGAGTGAATATAAATGTCATTTACTAACACGCTAGTGATAGTGTTGGGATTTCATCCCTTCTCCCATTCTACAACCCCGGATGATTCATAAGGAGAAGAGACAGACACTTTTTAGGAAAGTCATGCTCAGTAATGGTCTAGGCGGGTGAAGTTCTCACCAGGGTGCAGAAATTGACCTATCGTGCAGCAAAGCGAGAAACAAGAGTTGGGTAGTTACTGTAAGAGTACTCGAGTCCTAAAAAGTCTGTACTAGTAAATTACCTATTACAGCATAGAAAATGGCAATAGGTCGCTTACTATATAAGGCGTTTTCGTTGGCACCAGTAGTGTATCTTGTAGTTGTTGGTTGTTACTAATTTACATTCAATTAAGACTGTGATATTTACATGCTCCCATACTCTCTAACTTCTACTTCCAAAAGCATGCTGCCCGGATACTCCAAACCACCTCGCTATGCTGATGCCCAAATTGACGCTATGTCTATGAGGAGAAACTATGATGATCCCAGTATTTTCGCGTATGCATCTTCTACCTCGCTCGCCAGCTCTAACAGTGGCACAATCACAATCTGATGTGTCAGATTAGGGAGCCTATCTCGATGCAAGCCGATCCATTCCAAAGGTGGTGTCTATTAAGAATTAGTCAAACATCTTATAAGTGAAAGCATCGTGTGCAGTTTTACTTACTGCTTCACCCATGTCTCTCAATTGTGGCGTTTCAATAATTGGAGCTTCCAGCGCAGTATAGTCGTATTTTGACTGTGGCACATTGACCTCTGCTGTAATTTTCTGCTGCTCACCTTCCTTAGGCTCTCCGTTTGCCTCATCGGGAACTCCTGTAATTTTCACCGCAGAAGGGGGCAGAGGCTTGCCCAGTCTTTGTGCAAGTGCTTTGGAATGGGAAGCCCACATGCTTCGAATATAACTAATCCGAGAGTAGTTCCATCCAACTTCAACTTTGCCTTCAAATGAACTTTTGAATATGTAATCAATATGGTTAGAATCGGGTACTTGCCAAGTTTGCATTGTAGCTTCAACCTTGGGTACTTTGAGAATGGTACCACCACGAGAGCCGGTTGCCCTGCTGACCACATCTTCGACCGATATTTCTCCAACTGACTTCGGCATGTCAATTCGCTTGACACCAGCGAGACCAATACGGAGCTGGCCCAAGGTAAGGCCTAGGATGCTGTGTATTTTGCCGTGGTCCATTGTAACAGCGAAACGGGCCTGCGCATCAAGTGCTTCGAGTTTGAAGACTTGGTGGTCAGAAAATGTGTTTGGAAAGGCCCCCATGTTAACTGCTTTCAAAGTGACAATCACATCGGTATGAAGAGATATTGGAGATTTAGGTAATCTCTCCTCTGCTTCTTGAAAAGAGTTCTTCGGCTGAGTTGATGGAGCTGGTTGTGCAACAGACTTTCGCTTCATAAACTTCTCTATTTCCACAAGTGACGCCTCGTAGTTCGTTCTCTTCTCATGAACGAGCCTTAAGAAAGCCTGGTATAATGCGAGTGCTTGGGATGCAGTCGTCGTAGTACAGAAAACCTGAACGGACTCGCCATCCAATATAGCGACAAGTCGATCACCTCTGCCATTTTCTCCATTTCGCACATTATACATCATGAACTCAAAAGACGTAATATCAGCAACTAAGAACGCTTGATAATCAAATGCTGCCTTGATACGTAGTTGACTGAAACCTAAGGATCCCTGGATAAGTGGTGTCTGGTTGAGAGCCATTTCTCGGGCTGGCCAATGAATGGAAGTCCGTATTTTGAAGTTTTGTAACTCGACAAAACCACTCATTCGTCCAGTACTATCGACCCCTACCTTGTCAAAACCCAAGCAAAGATTTTGTTCCCAGTCAGAGTTCTTCTTTGATGAAATCCAAAAGTTTGAAATCATGAAGGATGATCTTCCCAGAGCTTGACCGAGATCTAATTGTACGTCCAATTCGGCAATTGAAACAGTTGCATTCCATGGGAATGCCCCAGTAGCAGCTACTTTCTGGTATCTCTGTACCAGAAACTTCTGTGACTGGGCCGCAGAAGCAGCAGATGATGGAGTTGGCTGATTTTGCCGTATTTCTACAGGGACCCAGATTTCTCTGAAAAGAAGGAAGTCTTGTAACTGTTTCGCGTTCACTAGGACTCTCATCGGGCTGATTTTGAGAATAGCGGAAACACCACTAGTACCACTCACATGCTTGCTATTCATCAGTGATAAAAATACCGAGTCCACATCGAAGCTTCCAGTTGATTCTCTAGAGTAGACGTGCTGTACAGATGCCTGCAATTTACTGATGACTGCAGAAATAGCAAAGAAATGGCCATGTTCAGTGGACCGAACAGTGTTGACTGCCAGATAAATATCATCAAAACGTGCTGTCGCAGCCACTCTTGCAATGGGCTGGCAGCTAAGGCTGAATTCTTGTTTACAGATTCTAAGGCCGAGGTTAAGTCTTGTCTTGCCGAGGACTGCAGAGGGATCTGCTGTTAATATGTTGTCTTCGTCTGCAATCATAAACTTCTGTGGCGGGGCTTTGGATTGCAAATCTTTTTGCCCTTGGTCCTCATCACTCACCATATCCTTGACCGCTGACATGATTTCCATGATGAGTGGAACCACTGCAGGGAACAGAGTATTCGACGAAGCATCCACCTTAACCTCAGCGTTTAGGGATGGCTCATCAATTCCGCTGTCCTTGTACTCAACTTTCCAAGCAAGGCCAGGAGCTTGTAGCACTGTGCTGCTAGTGGCGTCGCTTTGTTTGAACTGTCCATATTTTCCAACCTGGGGTGACCTGGATCCGATGTTTGGGGACGATACTCCTACTTTCTTCCCAGACAAATAGACTACGGCACCAGCAAAATCGGCATCGACTAGCAAAGACTCCATACGTTTGTTGCCAAAGAATGGTTTACGACGTGGAGTCTGGATTGGCAAGCTTGTTGTTGGCACTATCCAAGAAGCTGACGCAGCCCGAACCTTATCTGCGGCACCTCCGATTGACTTTTGAAGCTCTACAGCAGGTATAATGAATTGAGAGGTCAGGCGAAGGTCCAGCGACTTCCCTGCAGCTTGAAATGCTAAACGGCGAGCATCTGTAGTAGAAACGTATCCAACATTAAATATGACTTCAGGCAAAAGGGCGGAGTTGAGTGATCGTATTTTCTTGTCGTGAGAGATTGGAACTAATTGTAATTGAAGTTCTTCAATTGTCAATCGTGCAGAGTTTTCCTTTTTAGTTGAAAGATCGATTCTTTTGAACGAGAGTACCAAATCCTCTGGTTCAAGGCCAGAAGGGTGGTTAATAATGTGCTTCCCAATAAGCCAGCTTACTTGGATATTCAGGAGTTCGAGGGAATACATAGAGCCGAATATGATGGAAGAGCCATGCATGCTCTCGGTTGGTGTTGGATCTTCATTGTTTATTGCGATGCGAGGTTTGGACTTCCGTAGCTTGCGGAAATATGTCTTCTCCCGTGATAAGTCTAGGTCTTTGATTTTGTGTTGCAAGTGTCCAATAATATCAACAACTGAAGATGCGGTCTCGGCACAGAGATTGATCTCTAATTCATCGCTCTTTACATGGAAGGATCTAACGATGTCGCCTAGATCGTTTGATTTAGAAGTTGCCGTCAGGAATGCCGCAAAGCTAAGGTTACCACATGGTTCATTGGAGCCATTTTTGGACCGGGCTAACTCAAACATAATTTGATGTAATCCCACTCTAAGTTCAGGAAACTCGAGTACAGGTCCGTATTGCTCTAGTCTATTAGACACGACCAATTGTACGCATCCAAGATTGAGATCTAGACGGGTGCGATGATCCTTCTCAGCTCCTTTCGCATTTGTATAAACGTCAAAGCCTGCCAACGTGAGGTGAATATCATATATGAATGGCTTCCCTTCGCTACGAGGCGTTGATGCAGGGCTTTTCTTTGGCTGGCCAAAGATATCTTCTATATGAATTTGAACTCCTTTCATATCCTCCTGTATTTCTGCAACAACATTCGAGATTTCTGGTCTATTGATTGCAGTTAACAAGCTATGAATAGCAGCAGCATCTAGCTTAACTGGCTCCACAGAAGCAAATATCGACACTGAGTGCTCGTCGTCTGATATGTGTGCAGTGATACGGCCATTTGTGGGAGGCATTTGCAAAAGAGATATGCTTTGTGTCCTATTGTCGTTAATTGTTTGAATATCATGCGCGTGTTCCTTGACGTCGAAATTAAATACTACTTCGGAATCTAGTTGAGCAGCAACCGAAGCTCGTGCCACAACTCCAGAAATGTTGTAAACTATAGACTGTAGAAGTGGAACACTGATATGATACATGTCCAGAAATAGGGCGATATGGACTCGGCTACTTGAAGACAGTCTGGCTTGTGGGATTGGTGACTGAGCCTTATTATTTGGCGACCGATTCGACGGTACGCTTTTTACCAGTTGAAAAACTTGGCCAATTTCATCGCCAATTATAAGATCAAGCACCCCAATGAGCCCCAATATATCTTGTCGTACATCGAACGACAATTCTTTACATTTTGCTGCAAGCTTAAAGTCTTTGCTTGGCGTTCCATCGAGGAATTGGATCTCAGAGCAAGCATAGACACTAGGGTTACGTAGCTGACATAGGGTTAATTCCTGCGAATGGCTTTTAATCCGTGTAGTAGCAGCTTCAGCCGCGATCATTAAGCTCATCATTAGCCCAGATTCGCCTGTTTCATCATCCATCATTATGAAAGATGTTTTCAAACCTTTGCTAATGGAGACGGATCTGATATTGATTGTATCCAGCGAGATAGAGCCCTTTTCCGTAGCGCATATTACCTGTAAGGTATGCTTGATCTTGGATGCGGTATGATGAGCTACTGCAGTAGATCGAATCTCTGGTGGGCTTGAAGGTGAGTCGGTTTGTTGATATAATCGTAGGATGTTGTTTGCAAGTTCACACAGTTCCCAATTAAGCTGAATTGACACGTCTTCGGAAAATATTTCTACAACAGTGGACTGCATATTTACGCCAGCTCTCTTAGTCTCAGCGGTGGCTATCAAGGCAGCAAGCGAAATTTCGTTCTGCTTGGGTCCTGGGTCAAGTACGAGCTGAACTAGCTCTGTCCTAAATGACACTCTCAAGGGGCGAAGTCCTCCAGCAGCTTTCGGGTTCTTTTTTAGTGATTCATATACCCTTCCCAGCAAAAGGCTAGAGTCAATATTCTGTAGATCCCAACCCCTCCATCTACTAAAACTTACACGAACTTGCGCCTTTGAATCCTCAGGAATGACCTCAGTGTTTTCTATACAACGCATAGTTATGTCGCCTTTTGTCATAGCATCTAGACTGTCATACATATGATGGAAACGAGTGGCAACTTTCCAGGAGTCTGTTGTTCGTAAATGATCGCGCGCAGAGCGCAGAACGTATGACGGCCTTGTTAGGAAGAGTGGATCTGTCGCATTTTGACCCAGTACTGCTACCAAGTATACAAATAGCTGCAATCGGTCTTTTTGTTGCCTATTCCGCGAAGAAAATGATTCACCCAAGGTACTGGCTAGGACAGTGGTACGATGTACCAGGGAAGCAAAATATTCCACCTTGCTGCTCGCTGTGATGAGCTCAAGAGATTTCAGAACAATACTAGACGAAATCTCATCGTTGGAAGCTGCCCAGAATACAATGTCTTCCACACCAGCATTAACTGCAGCTTGGGCATCATCTAGAATGTTGAGTCGCTCTTTAGCAGATATATTAGCAGACCTGAGCGAAAAATGTAATGCCGAAGAGTCTCGCCCACCCTCTGCAACCACTGTCTCCATCGCGATAGTTTTAGATCTCAGTGTTAATGAGAGACCTGACAACGATGAATCATACTGGTCGTATACAGTATGACTTGAACTGTTAGAGGACCCTGTAGCCGCAGAGTTTAAGAATCTAAGATTTATGCTTGGAGTTTGGAAGGTGAAGTCTAGAACAGTTCCCGTTTTGATTTTCTGCTTGTTGAGGTCGAACACTTGGTTCACTGCCTGGATCTGGAGACTGTCAAGGATGTCTTGAGGTTGAACCGGCTGAAGAGCACTTATCAAGTCTATTACAGCGCTAACGGTCTTTGCATTGAGAACACCTCTGATACCTGTTGGCAATTCTAGTATAAAGCTCATATGCGTTGCTTTGTCGTCCATTCCGGAAATATCAATGTCTTCTAATCCTGGCTGGTTTTCGTTGAAAGTGCTATTGTGCCCGTTGGAAATTATGGAAGGAAGGTGCTTTTTGTCCGGTTCCACACCTTCGAGTGGGAAATATGGTGCAAGATAGGAGCTAGAGAAAGTCACAGTCGAAGGAGGCAGGCCCTTGTGCTCACCAACCGCACTATAAAATGAAGATTTACGCCCACCAGTGGATGCAGAGACATCTCGCATTTGGGTAGACTGGCCTATTACAGCATGCAAATTCCGAGACCGGGAACCGGAGCGTATGCCTTCGCCACCTGTATATGAAACATGGCCGCCTGCAATACTCCCATTGCTTCGATGGGTCGAGCTAGAGAGAGATAAAAATGAGCTTTTTCGCACTAGATGACGTTTTCTATATGGCGAGGAGCCCTTGGATGAAATGGTAGAACCTTCGTCCAAATTGCGAAAGTCATCTTCTTTCCGAGCTATCGGAGGCATCGGTGGGACACACATGGCAGGGGGGTCGACAGCTGCTAGCATAGAGTCATCTATGTATTCATTACGCAGCAAAAAATCTGCTCGATGAGTTCGCTGATCATGGTTTCTGATATGTTCTTGTTGTAGTTTCCGATCTTCCAGAAATCCTAGCTTCCTCTGAATTATCGACAATGATACTGTTGTTTCAAAGAGCGCGTGTGTTTCCACAGGGTATTGCGATCTAGATCTGTGCCTTGATGCGGATTCGGCATCAACGCATGCTAGTTGCAGATTTGGTATTTGAACGTTGGACTTTCCAGAATAGTGTGAACCAGCCCAGTCATTGAAATTGATGGTCAATTTGCCTGTAGAGACAAAGAACACTGCGTCTTCAACATGAAGCCATAATCGAACAGACTCAATCGAGGCCCGAAGAAATGTTACATCATGTAGAACTAGCTCCGATATAGGCGGTAATGCATTCTCGTCATCATCGAAGGAAAAAGCTAGTGCTTTCACGCCATTTACCAAATGACTGAAGAAGCTTGTCGTACACTCCCCAACTATTGCTCCAACTGCAAAGTCCCAATTACAAACATAGGTGGGTTCCGTCGGAGGCAGTCCAAATAGACGATTGCCAGTCACATTGACCCCGTCGACAAACACTTGTGTACTAGAGGTGGCGCTTATTGGCGTTGCTGTACCATCTTCATCATTTCCCTGGGACAAGGCCAGTGTACTCAAGACCACTTCAAGGTCCATGTAGTAGTTTGTGAATCTCAGGTCTGCTTCAAGACGAGCAATCTCAATTCGAATGTGATTCTTAGCAGTGTAGAGGTTGGCAGGTAAGATTACGTTTGTGTTGTCTGCACTAACGCTAAGGATCACATCAAGATCATTAGATTTCTTGTGCGGTTGAGCTGGTATGACCTCAGTTATCTCCCCACGTTGTGCACGTAGTACCTCTTGATACTCCTCGAGGGTTTTGAACCGAATATCTTCACCGAAGTAATTATCCTTGACTTTGAGGTAGTATCTGATAACAAACCCGTAGAACTGAGCAGTCGGGCGATCACCATGAACATTGAGCAAAAGCGTATCTGTATTGGTGGGTGATGTCGTTGCGCAGTATTGGTACTTGCCTTGTATAGCAAGGGTTTTTAAAGTGGCAATCTCTGGAGAATTCATAAAAGTAGCTTGTGTATTCCAAGGTGGAACATGCAGATTCAATCCACCTTGTTTTGCATCAACTTTGAAGGATATATCGGTACGATGGGGGCGGTATTTGTCTAAAGGAATACATATATTGGCATCCAGTAGAGATCCAAATATGATGATAAAGGTGTTGTCATCAAAGTCTGACGGGTTGTTGATAATGTTAGCATCGTTGATGTTCAGATAAAGCTTGAAATCACCAAGATGAAGGTTCACTAGATATTTAAAAGGCGAAAATGTCAAGAACTCTGGTAGCGGTCCACTGGCCCAGTCATCGACAAGATCTATGAGTAAAAACACATGCTCTCGAAGAATGAAAAGCTCCAGATCGTTAGCTTTGATGTCAAACTTCCAGACATGATGTCCATTCCACTGTAAAGGGTTGGATAGATCACATATGATGGAATTTTTGACTGATCTTAGAAGAAGGCCATGATTTACACTCGTAGTAATTTCAATACCGGGTAGATCAAGTTCGAGCGTATTGGAGAAACCCGATGAGTCTGCTATCATATCCATCTCATATTTCACAGTTGAATTTGCCCCGACTTTGATGTCTAGCCAACCAAAGGGACGAATTTCGGGGCCAGCGTTGCCTTTATCGGGCATTCTTTTGCGGTTCTTGTTGGCATTGCGCTTTTGGGTTGTTTGTCGTGGATTTATAGTGTCGGCTTGCCTCGCCCATTTCCAGTTTTTGGATTCTTCTCTTATCGGGACTCGTAGAGTGCTTTCATCATCTAACTCAATGAATAGCTTGAATTGCGTAGGGACTCTGGGCTGGCCCGAAGAAAGCTTCTTGCCAGGTACAGCGTCCTTGCACAGACTTGGGAAAAAAACTTTTTGGAGATCAGCACGTTGGCGATCTGCCCATGGACCATAGTTGATTGTCGCACTTTTCAGAGACAAGTTAATTCCCCATTCTGGCGGCAGATCGCCATTGATATTCTTAATTGCATCTTTGTGACTGGACTCCTCTCTTGATCGCTGTGGAACATTTCCCACAGCATCCCAATAGAAGGACATCTTGGCTTCCGGGCAGTCAACTATCGTTGTTACTGTAGCATATTCAATAGAAGACCATCTAGCCTTGTCATCCACCTCGCTTTCATCAAGATATCTTGAAAGGCCTTGCCAGCTGCTTGTCCTAGGCGAGACTTGGGGATTGTCCCCCGGCTGACCACTTTCGTTGGACGAGAAAGACTCTACAGACCGACGCAAAGCAGGTACCATATCCTGCAATCTATGCCACGTTTTCCGGCGTTGACGATGGAAAAAGGAATGAGTATGAATGTGCCGTTCTTGCTTTTCAGTCTGATTCGAAATTCCACGCTTGATACGCACAGCAGCCGTGGCTTGATCCTCTTTGTAATCATCATTTGGTTTCATCTGAACCACAGGATGTTGAAATTGGAAGTTGTACAGCTGTTTGTACAAGTCTAAAGGACCCGATCTTTCGGCGTCAATTTCTCCTGTGGCGGATTCTATTTTGGTGATAAGAACACTTTTTGTGTTCTCATTTCCCAAAACCACTGCAGCCCTTTTGCACTCAATATGGATAGGAAGAAATTTAAGTAAAATTGGCAGCTTTCCAGTGGCAGCTGACTCGCAGCTGGTCTCGCTATCCGCCGTTCGGGTTGTGGATGATTTGCGATCGTTCGACTTCTCAGTATGAGTGAAACGAGAGGCTCTCCCATTTCCAGCAGGAGCATCATCTTCAGCTACAGAAGTACCTTTTGAAGATGATTCTGCACTTTTGCTTACTACTCCTCTATGTCGAACTCGAGATTTGGCGTCGGTTTGGCCGGTAGCATCGTCAGAATTGTGTTCTGGCTCACCATCTTCCTGCATCATGCCAGCTATAATCAAGTCATAAGCGGCGCTTCTATTGTAGACAAACCACTCTGCGCCCTCTAGAGTGATGCTGATACGACAAGGCAATTTTGGAGGAGTCTTCAAAGTGCGACGTTTATCAGTTTTGATGCCCACTTCGACATCCTCCACATCTTCTGCCTGCTCATGCATAAATTTGGATTGACGCTGAGGCTTTGGGTTTCTCTCCCCAATCCTGTCTTGACTAAAATCCAATTCCTTAACATTTCTCAACCAATAACTCCACGTCACATAGCCGCTGTGTATCAATACCGTCTCATTGTTGCCATGGTATCTGATGCCCTTAAAAAATATTCGTCCCCCTAGCAGTGAAATTTGTAGTGCTTGTATGTCTATATAGACTCGGTACCATTTCCAGGTGTACCATCGGACCAGCAATGATATAATGCTAGCGAATACTCGATTGAAATAGTACAGGAAGAAGAGCGTGCTATATTTACATTAATGACATGTTTCCAAACTGGGGATGATGTTCTCTTACACGATTCCGCATACGAGAAGCTCGACTAGGAAGACCCTGGATATTTGTTAGAGTTGGGCAACTTGAAAGCTATCTTTGTATAGTGAAACTCACCAGTTAAACGCCAAATCGGATCGTAGAGGAGATCCTAATAAATTGCTCCCATCCGACATTTTGTGAGCCCAAGTGCGTCTCTATAGCGCTCCCTTGGTCATCGTGGGAAGACGCGACTTCCCAGAACAAATGCCATTAAGATTTTGCATGTGCATGGACATTGGAGTCTGAAGAGGCTATTGATGTTTATCGGCAAGGCTGTATGTATATACAGTATTGGAATGGCCCACTCATGCGGCCGCATACATTAGACTGCGCCGCGCCTCGCCTTCGTCCTCTATCTACCTCGTGTACTTTCGTTGATCCCTGTCATCTTTATACCAATAATGATAAATATTATTTCTACTTGTTCTTGAGCTTGTTGCTTCCGCATGTAACCAGGGAGTCGTGCGCCATTTCTATAGTTCTCCGGGCTGGGATACCACCCACGCTGGTGGCTGTACTTAAGCTCAAGCACGACGTTGGCCTAAGAAGAACAATACCATGGCAGGAGGCCTCCTTTCTGGCGGAACGGGAGCAAAGCTGGGTCATGCCAGTATAGTTGTTGCCGGAGTCGCCGCTCTGGTAGCATCTCTGCTGTCTTTTGTGTATGTTGTGTCAGTCCTTTGTAGCTAATACCTACTAATGCTGTTTATCACAGCTCAATATGGCTTCAAACGTAGGCAAGAATTGTACACTCATATGGCTGCGTAGCCTAATTAATTTCTAGTAAAAACTATCGGAAGCCTCTACTTCAGAGATATGTCATAAGGATATTACTTATGCAAGTTCTCAATGCTCTTTATACACATATGTCTCACTAATAACTTATAGGGTACCTATCTATTCCGTCTCTTCATGGTCTAGTATAATTTCGTTGAAGGTGGCGATGTTTGTGGATCCAGTCCGTGATATTTACGAGGTAATTCAAGATGCCAGAGGCGATTCCAATGGTTAACAATCGCAGGCTTTCACTATCTACACCTTCTTTCAGTTGCTCATAAATTTTATTGGAGGGGAACGAGCACTTATAATAATGATGCATGGACGGGAGCCAGTCCACCACTTGTGGCCTCTGAACCACTTCCTTCCCAAAGTCGATATATCTGATCCACATACCTTTCTCGCGATCAAGCGTGGCATACTACAGTATGCCTGGCTCAAACCTGTACTGGGTCTTGCAGCTATTATCATGAAATCTACAGGAACATACAAGGAAGGATATCTCGGCGTAGACTCTGGTTATCTTTGGAGCGGAATACTGTATAACCTCAGTGTAACAGTCAGCCTCTACTCGTTGGGAATGTTCTGGGTTTGCATGTCTCAAGACTTACAGCCATTTCGCCCGGTTCCCAAGTTTTTATGTATTAAACTTATAATATTTGCTTCCTACTGGCAAGGATTCTTCTTGTCTATCCTCGTATGGCTTGGAGCGATTCCAGACACAGTGGAAGGTTATACACCGGACAATCTTGCTGCTGCTATACAGGATACATTGATTTGCATCGAAATGCCTCTATTCGCAATTGGTCATTGGTACGCTTTCTCATGGCATGATTATGCTGATGTCACCATATCAGCTGCGAGACTTCCAGTCTGGTATGCAGTGCGAGATGCATTTGGTATTCGAGATCTCATCGAAGACACCAAGGAAACTTTCAGAGGTGATAAATATGAGTATAGGCTCTTTGACTCGGGAGATAATGTGCTGGCCCACGAAGGGTCATCCTCTCGTGTCGCAAGGATGATGGAGGGTATGAGATACGAGCGTGGAGGCAAAGGCAAATATTGGTTACCACGCCCGGGAGAGTCGAATGCAAGAACCCCATTGCTTGCTCGCAGCGATGGCCCAAGTCAAGCTGGCGCTATTTCGCCCACCAAGCAGAATCAGCAGAATGATCCTCAAAACATGAGTTATGGGGATGGGGACAGTGAAGATTTGGATGTTGATGAAGAAAATCTATACAAAAGAGCTAGGGCATTGGAGTTTGGGGACTGGAATGTGAGTTAGGCTACCTGTGCTTTGGGAGTATAACTGATTATTTATAGTATCCTGTGATTACCGCGAATGAAGTGTCCCGGGAAAGATGGCTTACCGCACAGCCAGAGTTACTTACGACGTCCGCCAATCGAAATTTGCTACAGCCTACACGTGATAACAAGATTCGCAGAGAGAGTAATATAAGAGGAACAGTTGAAGAAGTTACCAAAAAGGCCAAACGAAAGCATAGCAAGGCCCCCTCTGGTAGAAACAAATCGAGAAGTAGTAGCTCGAAAGGCAAGCAAAAAGCCACTGCAGATTCTTTGGGTGCAAATGGAGAGGAAGGTCGAGCGCCGCAGCTAACGGGTGTGCTACGACATCATTCTTCAAGCTCAAGCTCAGCAAAATCTGATCGTAGTCAGCTGGTAGACTTAGTCGTTGAAGACTCCGTTGCAGAGGACGCAGAAAGAGTCCGTGCTCGCAAGGAGGGAGGATCAGGATGGAACGTGGATGAGCCCAAACGATATGTGTAGGTAATGTGCAATTATTGGAAGATGATGGCTAACATGCTAATAGACGAACTTACGGCACTGACATAGGGGAAGACATTCGTGAAGGGTATCAACCCACCGACGAAGTTGGTGTTGTAGATTCTAGTGATAATGATTCCAACAATCGGTTCGTAGTAGCCAATGACGAAGAACAGGGAGAAACCGAAGAGTCGCGAGAGTGGCAACAGGCTCAACACCCAACGGTGGTGCTGAAGCCTAAATATGGAGTTCCAGAAGAAGAATATGAGAACGTTTGGCGCAGGGGCGAGTCTTCGGAGCCTCCAAGCGAGAATCCTTGATTCACTTGTACCTGTAATCAACTGATGATATGCCATAACGCCTTAATGGAAAGGTAGTCTAGAACCGACAAATACCGTCAGTCTTTGGTTTTTGTGTCCAGTCTAGCATACTCAGAACGCTAGAGTTCCAAAGACTAATTATACTCCACAATGCATTACTTTAGTCGGTTGGGTTCTAGACAAGTCAATTTTGCGATGCCAAGCGAGGATTGCTATTTCTTCAAGGCTGTACGATTGCTCCATCCTAATAACTCGTGAGATATTTCAGGATGTCACCCCAAACCCAATAATCCTTGAGTAGCCATTATGAGCACACCCCCTTTCAAACGCTTCACTCTGCGTCGACAGTCTTGTTCTCATAATACGTGACTAAAATATGGAAATGGTGAACAATCAAGCTATCTATCCTGCCTGGGATGTGCCGGTATACATGATCAGGAAGAGAATGTTTCTCTGAGCTAAGTATTTCGAGTGCTCCATACGAATAGTTTGCAGAACTTTGGGGCCTTTTAATTTTGCCCAGACAATCAGAAGAGTATGTGCAAATATGAGATACACGAGGAATACTGTAAGAGGCGTTGACAGGGTTCATGGCTCGGGTCAGCCAAGTCTGGTAATGCCATCAATAAAATTGACCACATATATACAAGAAATGCCAATACTCAACTCTAGAAGCTCGACCATATTCTCCGAAAGCTGTATTGCGACTTACCTTTACGAGGGTTACTGTATCTAAATTACAAGGCAGGCGCCTACAGCACTTCTGTAACCGGCCAGTTTTGGCTTCGAAACCCACCTATTAGATGTGCACAATCATTGCACCTTTCTTTATAGCGTTCGAAGGCCTCCATGGCACAATTTGGATAAATATTTAACCACCGGACTCAAGCTTTTTTGCACTGTCTGACATTGATGATGAGTTACTTTACTCATTGGAAAAATTGGCCAGCCTTTCAGATGCATATTTCTCTGCACACATGGGCGAGAACGGGCAAGCTATATAATATAATACGAAACTGGCTATGATATTGCCGGAACACAATCAACAATGTTGCCTACTGTGCGCGGTACAAATTCGCTGGCAAGTTTACCCTGGGCTCAGTGCGACATGGAGCGTGAGACGATAAACTACTGAACAGTTCCACCTCTCACATACAACTGACCCGAGCTTAAGGGAGTCAACTGTGTGCTTCAGTGGCTCTTCATCAGCTATGTCCTATGCCAACGAAATAACTGAATTTGAGCACTTGTCAAATACAGCACACCTATGGTATTAAATCTAATAGTAGAGAGATATGATACCACATTGAGGAGACTGGACTCCTGCATCGGAAACCTCGCTCGGGAAAGAACATGATTTAATACCATATTTATGATATTCCCCCATTCATCAAAAAAGACTCCACAATAACACTGATTTACCAGAAGACCCGTAATTGGGCTGTCTATCGTCGAGATGTCCTAGGTCTCCGACCTATGCACACGTACAGCGGGAAATAGGCCTCAATGAAAATCAGTAACATCCGAAATCGAGTTGAAGACATACTCTAAGAGCTGGATTATCCGCTTCTATCCTGGCTTGTGCAACCAGTAAATGCACATCTTGGATCGGCATTCTGGCGATTGAGTTAGTTGCGATAGCAAGTCTGTGCTTGAGCATACTTACCCTAGTCTCATCGTGAAGGGATATATTGCGAGGGAAGAGAGCATCCGTTGAACATTCTCTCGGTTAGCCGCACCGATATTATGGTCTCTTTGATCTATGCATTGTAGTAAGTTAGCGGTGGCTTGATTGGTTACTGCTGCGCATATTACCAGATGACCAAGCACAAGTGGGCAGCTGTATCATTCTATGCTCCACATCAACGAAACCTGCAGCTCTCATCAAAATGGGAAGTCTCAAAGGCACTCGAAGGTCTTTCAAGCCTTCCATGCTCTCACTGCAGGATTTTGCTGGGTTAGTGGCCGAATGTTGAGTGGAAGTAGAGACTCCGAGGGCCTGACCTACAGATACCTAGTACTCCATTGACGCAACGCGTGATCTATTTAACGTCTATTAGTGTAGTGGTACATTGACATTTTTGTGACTGACCATCAGTCAAGCTCCCATTATCACCTTTAATAACTTCGAATTAGCTTGCATTTAATGGTATGATTAACTTGAGCTAAGGATTCATAAGCCTGTCGCTCCAGAATCATGCGTACCGGCGTGGAAAAATCAGGAATCTTTCTGTTCATCGATACTTACTCTGTACGTTGTAATAAAGTTCTACCATTTGGCACCACCCACCGCCTCGAGTAACGTTAAATATATCTTGAAGGTATGTTGTCCATCTATTGATATTTATGCCTGTGCTCATCATTTGGGAATGAACGAGGTCGAAGTTGTGGGCAGGAAATGTAAAACTAATTATTCTGTGAGTTGATTTCACCACGGAGGAGCACATTGGCCCGAAAAACTGCCATTGAACAGTTGAAATTATCCACAAACCTCCTGTTCAAATCGTCCACCTGGAGATAGAGATTTTCCGGGATTTCTTCGGGCTGCATCGCGCCATTTATGTCGACACCTATAACCTTTTTTGGATAATTCTTGTATCAGCAACACAATTTGAACGTCTTTAAATAGGCTTTGGGCAGGATGGTGATGTGTGCTAGTCACCTCACAATTCGGATTCTCTTCTGCCATCTGGTATGCCCAACTGGCTGTCCCAAAACCGCAGTCTAGTACTCTCCTCAGCCTCCCCAGAGGGGGGAACACCAGCCTATTATCAAAGGTATGCGAGAGCACGTCGTTCTCTAGGTTGATTCTTTCGATTTCATCCTGTGCTATAAGCAGATTTCGGCAAGGGTCGAGATAGGGCAATCTACCTGATCTATTGGGGCAAGGTAAGTTTCGTTTGTGATTGCGTATGATTGGTAAAGTCGGTTGTTGATTATAGTAGTTTCGAGGAACGTAGTATCAACGGCGGTGGTATCATCTTCCGGATTTCTATATTCTAGTAAGTGACTAGCAACTAATTCGTCCACAGAGCTTTTGCTATAGAAAATATACAACTGGGAATTCTGTACTTACCCTGCCATAGGGACTAGTATTACGATCTTGAGCCTGTTCTGGGAAGATGTAAGCTGTGTTTGGCAGTGGGCTCGGATCTGTCAAAATGGAATGTAAGTTACAAGCATGCACTGTCTAGAACAAATCCAGCGGCAGGCGACAAGACAAATTTGTGCTAGATAGCTAATGGGTAAATGCAAAAAGTGATATAATTGAGAATGGGTCCACACTGGGAAGCGAGTAAACTCACTTGCTGAAACAGGCAGTCAAACGTTTGAACGGTACCGGAATAGCCTTCCCGTCCTATTAGTGTATGGCTGAAATGCTTCAAAGAACTTGCCATGTGCTGTAAATCTGTGTCACTGTGCGAGGATGTCACGCGGATATAGGAAGGGTCGATAGAGATGCAGAAACGGTGACGGATGGCGATGGTTGACCAAGAATGACCAACCATTCAACGATTGCGGCCAACGAAACCTCGTTCGCTGCATCCACTGTATCGTTAACGAACCAGAGGCATTTCGAATCTGATCCAAATCCCGAAGAAGCAGATTTGACTCTCCGGCTTCTCAGCGGTGATAACGGAGTTGACAAGGTCTACAATACAGTCAGGCTCCAGGTCCAGACAAGAAGATTTACCCCGTCAGTCCTTCTACAGTAATTCGCTTCTGTCACACAAATGAAAAGTTCTAAAGTACCATGACGAGCTTCTGTAGGCAGAAATTGGTGTCATTGGTTTCATACGGGAATCTGAATTCCCACTACCCGGCAGACATCAGGTCATTCAGCTAGCAAATTCTTTGTCAATCAATACTTCTAGATGTTCTTCGTTAACATTCACCTTTCCAAGCCATTTCACTTCAACTCCAATCAGGACTATTCAATCCACACCAAACACTCATTGCTCCACAGATCGGGCAGCAAACCCCCATTAAAACGCACGAACTGGGGCCGAAGGTTAATAAGCTTTGATTTCGCCCACCGAGACGAATCTGGTTATAATTACAATCAGGGGTTATTTCATAAAATGACCCAGGGATACTCGGGTCTATGGGACTTGTATCAGCTTGCATACATAACAAGCACATATGCATTGTATTATCAGAACAAATTCGAGTTTGGTACTTTCTTTGGAAACAGCAAATGAAATACGAAATCCTGCTCCTTCTTGGCACAAATTTGCTCCGCACTAACCCCAGATCTTTTGCTTTTTTACAAGTCAATACGAAAAACGCCTCCTTACAAAGTGAGTGTCAAGGATCTGGGGAACCACCATGTTTACCAACTAAAGTACAGCTCATGCGGCACGTTGCGATCCGAACCGCCCTTACTCCGTTGGATGCGGCCCGTCGAGCAGAACACTTTGTGGCTTTGGGAAGGAAAATGCTAGCATTATCTGGGACTTGCTGCAGCAAGATGACAGATCCGAGGTCCTGCATGCGCGAGACGTACGTGCATATAAATACGTACATCCAAGGTACATTTTCTTGCTAGATTTAGTCTCGTGGCAGTGGATGTATGAAGTCTGAGTCCAATGACGTGTTAGGGTAGTATGGGGGGTAATACCACCATTTGTGCGCTGGCATGGAAATGGAGTACATCAAATCTTCCTAATCGGGTGTTTTCACTACGATGGATTGCCCGACTAAGAACAGACAGCCCCTGGGACAAATAGCATTATTCGCAAAGATCATCTTCAAAGGTGCTGAGAGTGCTGAATATGGAAGAAGTGATATCCCAAACACGTGACATTCCAGAATAGTTGAATTTGGACAATCGTCCCTGTCTTGACTCAGTGGAGTTTGTCAAGGTTTGAGAAACAAATGGGCGTCAAGTTGAAGCTGGAACGGACCCAACAGAGAATGAAGCTAGAAACTCTAGCGGATTATTAGGATACTGCGCGTATTCTTCAGCTTGAGGATGATAGCCTCGACCTATCCTAGATCATATTACCCATAGCTAAGAGCACCAGTGAGAATGCCTATTGCTCAGAGACAATCACTATATTGCGTGAATTATGTTATCGTGTATAGTACATAAGACTGAGCCAAAGCTGCGAAATTCTTCCTATGCTTGCCCTCGCCATCCAAAATGAGTTGAGTTGTGAGTTGTAGGCTGTGGGCTGTGTTACATGAGCATCTGAATATGGGCGCTCAATTCTATGGTATGAAGTGTACTTGGTTGTGAAAATATGAGTATGAAGGAATCACCGAAAAACTATGTAAGTAAGTATTTCACACTTAGAGAGTGTTTACCATTCATTATTAGTAGGTACCTGGATACGCTTGCGAGGAAGACGTCCTGTGTTATATATACCGTGAAGCCCAAAGCGCTCTTTTGGATCGGGCTCTTCACATTCCGTATCATAAAGCTAAATCAGCAGCCCTTGAAATCTCAACGCCAAAATTCTCACCACGTACTATAAGTCCCCAACAGCAACGTGGTCATCGTCGTCCACTTTGAGCCCATCGACACCGTTATCATCATCAATTCTACTTTCATTAACCTCATCATGCTTCCGGCTTCGGCTGGTAGTTCTCTGACGGCGTCTTGGTGGGGATTCCCTTTCCCTCTCACCTGCACATCGTGACCGTGAGGGGCTCTGGCTGCGCTTACGTGCTTGTTCGAGCTCTATAGACGTTTTTTGAAATTTACGGTCTGGGGACTTAGAGGGACGGGCCTAGAAATATCGTCAAATCAGAAATTGTTGTACACACTAGAGATTTTGGAGCCATGTTGCCCGTCTGCGCTTTGTTTTTTGTCTTTCAAGGGGTTTCAGTTTTAGAGGCTGAAGCGAGATTAAACGAGAACGTCAGGGGAAAGTGAATACAAGAACAGTAAGCCATATCTAATACTGACATTCTCTTTCTTCTCTGATAGAGTGAGAGCAATTGATGGACTATCCGAACGACGACGAGCCCGTCCACGCAAATTTGCCGAATGGCTGGCGGGTGGTAAGTTCGCGCTACTACGACGACGCTTCCTTCCGCGTTCAAGGTCCGCAGATTGTAGTGGCTGTGGGAGAGAAATGATAGATTTGCTGACTGTGGATGCCATGATTAATCTGAATTCGTCGGCGTGTTGACAGGGTCTTTGATGGGTGAAACTGGAAGGTGGAGCGGGGTTTTGTAATAGGCAGGCAACGTGAGTCAAGCCCCCAGTGACCTCAAGCTCATGGAAGATGATATGTCAAGTTCGCTGTAAATGGTTTGCCAGATATGTGTGACAACGAGATTGAGGCTTTGCTGTTGGACCTTGCAGAAAGTCAGCTTGAATCGCGCTTTGTATATAACCAACCTAGAGCCTATGGTGTAATGCCAAAATTGTGATAACTTCGAACGCACTTGTGAGAGGGCCTACTCAACTCACTTGAGCGAGATAGTAATCCTCGTGTGAATTTGGCTATCTACAACCAGTATAGTGACTTCACAGTAAGAAAGACAGCCTCCTCTGGATTGGGAGGAGGACAATACTCAAGACTTAACGTCCCTAGCAGTGAGCAGTTATATAATACTAACGGTTTTAGAAGAAACAGCTTTTCCCACATTTAATCCAACGGTCTTCGCAATATTCGGATTGACTATAGCCCATGCCTCTCGCGTTGGATATAGGCAATGCTTTTGCCATATAGAAGTGTACAAGGCTGAGAAATTACCAGCCACCACTCGAACACCTTGCATCAACAGCTGGGTGTCAGATAGCTTGTTTACCACTTCATTTGCTAGAAGTAAGTAGGGTTGAAAGTAATGAAAATCCTTTTCTGGAAGAAATTAGAGTTTTGATACCAACAGCTGACTCTGTCGATCAGCACATGTATTGGACAAAGTAACCTTAACCGTAAGGAGTTTAGAACTGCACCAAAATCTCCATTAACTCAACTCTACTAGGACTCAACCTCGTCGAGTCCAGGATATAAATTTACAGGGGATTACCAATTGGGATTTGCTCCTTATTTCTAGATATTGGAATTGATCTTAGAAATTTCTACGGACATGGAGTAGGCAGTATGCAGTCTTGGCATTATGCTTAATCTCGTTGGGGCGGTTCGTCAAGAGCTGAGCGGATTATATGTTGCCGGGACAAGGCTGAACAAGCGAAGCCTTCTAGATTTATGCTAAAAAACACAAACCAGATCAAATTTAACTTAACAGCCCATCTATGAACAATCAGCCCTTGACCAACCCAATCCAGTTTCAGTAAACCCAAGTATGATTGCGCGTCCAATACCAGCAGCACTGAGGCTCTGCTGCCGCTGTTATGCCACTAGTACTAGTACCGCTCCTCCTATGCTCTTGAAAATCAGGTAATGCCGTATATCCCGAATATGAGTAACCCATCTGACTGTTATTGCTATAGGAAAGATATGAAGACAGCTATGCAAAACAAAGATGCAAATCGTCTCTCCGTTCTCAAAGCAATAATGACCCAAACCCTCAATGCCTCCAAAACTTCCAATCCTATCAATACCGACATGCAAGTTCTCGCTCTCCTCAAAAAGAACGCAAGTGCAAGTCGTGCTGCTAGCGAGGAGTTCAAAGGAAATGGAAGACAGGATCTGGCAGATAAAGAAGATAGCCAATTGAGAATCATTGAGGAGTATGTGGGCAGTGTCGAAGTTTTGAGTAATGATGAGATTAAGACCGCCATCAGAGGGCTCTTAGATACCATGAGTAAGAGTGATGGAACTATAATTAAGGAGGGGGATGTATTGAAGAAAGTATTTTCACCAGAGGTTCTGGGAGGGAAACCTGTAGAGAAAAGGGATGTTGTAAAGATTGTCAAGCAAATGTTAGCGGAGGCATAAATTTGGGATATATCTTCGGTATGCAACATGAGGATGCCGGAACTGTATTATAAGAAATTATATAAGGTAATAGTATGTTAGGAAGGGATAGGTGTTGACGCAATACCTTACCAAATTGTATCATAGTAAGAAATGTGATATCAGTCTTCACTTCCAAGAGCTCAAGAAATGATAAACAACCAGCAAGTTAGTTCTTCACCAACTTATATAGCTTGTCTACCTTTCCAATTTTTCTTGAAATGGTATCCCAGCTAAAATTTAACCTTCTGAGCTATTTCTAGTCCGTTGCTAGTTGTGAAATACAGCCTTGCGCAGCCTGCCTCAAAATGCCAAGACTCGTCCAAGGTTAGGTATCTACGTATCTGGTTGAGACGACAGGTTGGCTGTTTGCTCACCATAGAAGGTATAAAGCATACCACTTTCATTCCATCTACCCGATTTCGCTATATTAACTTTCCAACACATCATGTGGAATATCAACTAACAGGAAAAACATCATGCCCAAGAGCAGGCCTGCAACAACGGGCTATGCGCGAATTGCCCAGGCTGAGACCCATTCCGCATGGCAGAATGACCCAGGAAGTGACACCGACGAAGACCTTCAGAACAGTTATTCATCCCTACAGAATGCAGCTGCTCCTCGATATGCACCCATCACTCAGCCAAGGCCACGCGGTGGTATGATATCTGAGGGTGAACATTTCCCAAAGAAGTCACGGAAAACAGGACGACTGCGAAGCAGTTCTTCTAGCGTTGACATCGATGCCATCAATGCGAGACTGCAGAGGTGGGCAGATGAGATTGCATCCAAGTTCAAAATAAGCAAAGTGAAGGGCAAAACAGCAGAAGAGGAGAGGCTAGAGATTCACCATTCGGTTTTCCAACCTCCTGATGGAGTTCTACCTATTACTGCAGAAGCTCTTGCAGATGATTCAGATTCGAGTCGAATGACAAAAGCGGAGTTTGAGTCGGTTGTGGATAGTGTCAGAACTGCTATCGAACAGGGGATGCATCCCAAGATGATCACACAAGGTAGCTCCGGAAGCTATTTCGCCAGAAACACCGAAGGAAAAGTTGTAGGAGTTTTCAAGCCTAAGGACGAGGAGCCATACGCTGCTGGAAACCCAAAATGGAATAAATGGATACATCGCAATTTGTTCCCTTGTTTTTTTGGACGCGCTTGTCTTATTCCCAATCTCAGTTATGTGTCAGAAGCTGCAGCGTACACCCTGGATTGCAGACTACGAACAAATCTTGTGCCATATACAGATATTGTGCACCTATCCTCAAAGTCATTCCACTACGACTTTTGGTCTCGAAGAAACTTTTATAGAAAGAGGAAGCCATTCCCTCCCAAAATTGGAAGTTTTCAGGTCTTCCTGAAGGGGTTCAAGGACGCAAATATATTTCTTCGAGAGCACCCTTGGCCTGACCGTAGTGGTCCTTATACCCCTAGTGATTCGAAAAGAAAATCTAAAGGTTGGAGAGATACTTGCCGACCAGGCACTGGAATAGATGACGATGACGAAGAGGAAAGAGATCCTCTTGCGTCTGGAGAACAGTCTCCCAGACGGTTCGCATGGACCGATGCCTTACAGCAGTCTTTTAGGGAAGAACTCGAGAAGCTAGTTATTCTAGATTATATCATGCGGAACACAGATAGAGGACTGGATAATTGGATGATTAAAGTGGACTGCGCAAACCAGGATGTCACTATTGTCTCTGAACCACCGAGAATGAATATTAGACACGAAGAACCTTCTCCTCGCCTTGTTCCAAGTTCGGACATCAATCCAGAATCGCAGCCATATCGACTCCAACAACCAATGGATGCCACAACTAGGTCTAATACTCCATCAAACGGTATTGGCCCTGTTATGTCAATTGGAGCTATTGACAACAGTCTTTCATGGCCTTGGAAACATCCCGACGCATGGCGAAGTTTCCCTTTCGGATGGCTCTTTTTGCCAGTTTCTCTGATTGGACAGCCATTCTCTCAAAAGACCAGGGATCACTTTCTACCACTTCTTACTTCTAAGCAGTGGTGGAGTGAAACCCAGTTGGAGCTACGAAAGGTTTTCAGTCAGGATGATGACTTCCAAGAGAGAATGTTTGCGCGGCAGATTGCGGTTATGAAAGGCCAGGCTTGGAATGTAGTTGAAACTCTTAAGACAATGGATCACGGGCCATTGGAACTAACTAGGCGAGCCCGCGTCTGTGTATGGGATGATCTAGTTGATATCCCTATTGCAACACCTATGAGAGTACCCTCTGCTGAAATGCGTCGTCGACATGATTTGGGATTGCACAAAGATATCGACGAGGAGATGGACATCAGTACTGCAAATGCCTCAGCTCCACAGCCCGATCTTCTGGGTCTTTCTGGTCCTCCTACAGAACTTCCGAATCCAAATAGATTTGAGCTTGGAACCCCACGAGCCAGTGAAGATTTAGTCACATCACCGACATCACCACCGACTAGCATAAATGCTGGGCTACAATTTGACGGCACTTCGAAGAATGGCCAAGTCAAATTTGCGGAGCGGCCTCCAACCCAGCACGCGAGGAATCGGATGAGCTACGACGAACCTTCTAGATCACAAGCCTATGATCAATCTCACGCGAGGCGATATTCATTCTCGACTAGAGGCCGTGGAGGTATGTTCTACGATGGAGATGATCTAGAAGGTGATCTGGGGTATGCAGCTGCAGAAGGAATGGAAGGGAACCGCCGGAAAGTGATCGTAGAACGGCTAGAGACGGTCAAAAGCAAAAACCCAGTGTTCACGTGGTGCTAAGCTGTGGCAAGTGTAACATTATTTTTGCTTTGTTATTTTTCGGAGAACTTGGTTAAACGGCGTTTCCAGAATGGGAGGCAATACATGTATACAGGACTAGACTGAAGAATGCTAAGTCTTAAGTGGAATTCATATTCGCTGTTTTTAGAAAGATTTGTTTGGAATATTAGTAAAGATCGTAATCTACAAAGCATTTGTCCTCTTTATAAACTGCAGCTCATTTGTATGAGTACAAATTAAAGCCACCCGTTCAGTGCAGCTACATAAAACAAAAATTTACACATCTGTCATGCCAAACGAAGCCTTCGCTTGGTCGTATATAAAGGTTGCAGTAGATGCGGCGGTTGAGCACATATCCTATACAATATCGATTCCATCGACCTTGACAATAAATGTCAAAGTTATAGAAAATGGAGATTCAAATAGTTTCTCACAATTGAAAACCTATCATTCCTATATTTTAGTGTACGCTTTTGGCCACGTTTAAACAAGTTAGATGTTTTACGAAAAGGCGTCATTGATGGTGGAGCAGATAACAGGCGGTAGCGGGTGTTGGCTCTTACCTTTTGAACGCAACGGGCTTGATTAATCATTACTCAAAAAGAGTAGTGACTGCAAGATGGCACCAAGACATTAACTCAAATGAACCGCGCTGGCGCAAGACAGGACAGGCAGGACTGGTATTCGCCTTTGAATTACAAATCATCCTCGCTCTTATCCTGGCTATCCGCGCAGTAGTATCTACTTCGCTTTTGATCGCATTCGCCTCATAACCACTCCATGCTGCCCTTCGACAGTACTCAATCTTCGAGACTCCCCATATGACCTTCTATTACAAGCCACGATAATCCAAGCATCACAGTATGGATGCTAGGAACATGGCGAACTGGGGTTATGGTGGCAATTTGCCCCTTCACAATTCTTCCATGTCTCGCTTCTCAACAGGAAGCCCAGAACCCGAAATCTTACGATCGCGGCCTACCTCTCAACTTCCTGTACTGCCGCTCTCAGGTCCTAGGTCTCAAGCTCACTCTGATGATACCATAGGCATTTTGCCTTCCAACGGTGTGATGCGAGGCCCTTCTCAATACAACCCCGCTGCCCTCCTCAATCCTCGAGGAGGATATCAAGAAACGCGACACCAACAGAGGCCGCAACATATGGCTACCAGTCAACCTCCGAAAGACTTCCAATTTCATTTTGATAGCCCCTCCACTTCTCATGCGCACCAAGTGCAAATACAGCAAGTAGACAGTACAAATGGAGCTGGAATGGGAAGTATGGTTGAGCGCATGCATAATGTAGCAGACCGGAGCCAAGTGCAGCCCGTCAAGCGCCAGAAGATTCAAGAGTCCGACCAGGGCCGCGAAGGAAGAAACAATAGTGGCTTTAACGTACTGGGAAACTACATGAGGGAGCAACGTAAAATTGGTCAGAAAGATGAGGGCAGATCCAGTATTGTAAACCTCGAAGGTGTGTTTGTTAATGTCTACATTGCGATTAAGGGTTAACTAATACCATACAGCTGATGATGAGCTCACGGTTGTTGGTAATACTGAAGACATAGAGGTTTGTTATGGCCGCGTCCAAGGGGCATCTATCAGCGCACACCAGGTGCCCAAGCACAAAGATGGGCAACGAGCCTTATCCGATAGCATGTGGCCTCAGGTCAAAATAATATTACGACGACGTGAAGAAGATCAGAGGACCACTATAATTCATGCTGTCGACAGCACGCGTGGAATCATCGGCTGTGTCGATGTTAGCACCTCCCTCGGGCTTGCCTCTGTTCTCGATTCAAAATGTAGAGTCCGCACGGTTTGCCGCATTCTAGCACGACCGAAAAAACCCGGAGATTTACCTCCGGGTACAAGTACATCTTGTAAGTATGACTTGGATCTCAATCTGTATGGCCCGAAGAAGTATGCTGTACAAGTGGGTAGGTTTCTCTCACAGAAGCAGATCTGGTTGAGGCCGCCATTGTTCCACGAAGCAGGTGTCCAGTATTACAATCCACAAGAGGCCATCAAATTGATTCCCGTTACTCAACGACCCACGGGATACTCATACGCTAGCCGAATACAAGCCCCTGCTCGTACGACGGAGGAAATTCGAAACGACGTCCTAGGTATGTTTGACTCCCTAGAGAGGACCGAGAATTTGGCAGAGATGGAACCGGATTATCGTATAACCACGGAGCTTCTCAAGCATCAAAAGCAAGGGCTTTACTTTATGACCAACAAAGAGAAGGCGCAGACTTACAGTATTGATGACAAAGTAAAGACATCTTTATGGAAGCTTGAATTCAACGGCAGTGGCCAGAAGTCCTTCCGTAATGTTATAACTGACCAAGTGGTACATAATGAACCACCACAGGTCCTAGGCGGCATTCTCGCGGACATGATGGGCTTGGGAAAAACTCTCAGCATTCTATCTCTTGTCGTAATGACACTTGATGAATCATACGAATGGGCTAAGCTACATCCATGTATACCACAGCATCCAGAACAACACCAGTCGAAAAAAGGAAAAAACCCTCCCTTGCCCATCTGCGGACCAACACCATTAGTTCGGAACGTGAAGACGACACTTTTAGTCGCTCCTCTTAGTACTATTGCCAATTGGGAAGAACAGATAAAGCAACACGTTCTACGTGGTACACTCAAAGTTCACATCTACCATGGTACAGGTCGCTACAAAGACGTCAACAAACTTGCTGAATATGACCTCGTAATTACAACATACGGTTCAGTTGCAAGCGAGTTCATAGCCCGAAGCAAGAAAAAGGAGGGTAATTATCCCCTCGAGGAGATCAATTGGTTCCGTGTCGTTCTTGACGAAGCACACATGATTCGTGAAACAAGTACACAACAGTCAAAAGCCATTTGTAGGCTTTCTGCTCAACGAAGATGGGCAGTCACCGGCACACCAGTTCAAAATCGGTTAGACGATCTCGGAGCTCTGATGTCTTTCCTACGTATCAAACCGTTTGATGATAAAGGTGGCTTTTCACAATACATTCTGGCGCCTTTCAAACTGTGTGATCCAGAAATTTTGCCAAAGTTGCGATTACTCGTTGATAGCATCACACTTCGCCGTCTAAAGGATAAAATTGACTTGCCACCACGTCATGATAAACTTGTTAAGCTTGAATTTAATCGCGAAGAGCGAGCAGTTTACGACATATTTGCGAAGAATGCACAAGACAGAATCAAGGTTATAACTGGCCAAAGAGAAAAGACATTGGGCGGAAAATCCTATGTTCATATTTTGCAATCTATTTTACGCCTACGGCTTATATGTGCACATGGCAAAGAACTGCTCAATGAAGAAGATTTAAAAGTTATGAACGGGTTGAGTAAAGACTCTGCCATTGAAGTCGATGACGAAGATGAAGATTCTTCTGGTTTGTCGGCCAAGCAAGTCTACGATATGTACACTTTGATGAAGGAGACTAATGCTGATATTTGCATCATTTGCAGCCGGAAAATTGGGCCTTGTGATATTGCAGAATCGGATGGAGATCCGAAGGACGAAGTAATTGGGCATATGACCCCTTGTTATCACGTTCTTTGTAATGGCTGCGTCAGCAAGTGGTCTTCAGACTTGGAGGAGCACGCATTGGGGCGCTCTGAGGTAAACTGTCCAATTTGCCAGCAATCGGTTAGGCTCTCGCTCTTTCCACTGCGACAGGAAGGTGTAGAGGACGAGCAAGAAGCTAGGATCAAAGGCAAAGATAACGCTAGACGTGGCAAAGAGATTATCAACTATAGTGGTCCGCATACTAAAACCAAGGCGCTCATCTCAGACCTTCTTGCTTCCGAACAAGAATCTGAATTAAATTCACATGAGCGCCCGATTAAGAGTGTTGTATTCTCAGGATGGACTTCTCATCTCGACCTTATTGAGAGAGCTTTACTAGCTCACGAAATCACTTTCGTTCGTCTTGACGGCCGCATGAGCCGTGCTGCTCGATCTGCAGCAATGGAAGCATTCCGTAGCGATGCATCGATCCACGTAATCATAGTTTCCATTGGCGCCGGAGGCCTCGGTCTAAATCTTACCACCGCTAATAAAATCTACGTTATGGAGCCACAATACAACCCCCAGCAAGAAGCTCAAGCTGTTGATCGCGTGCACCGCTTGGGACAGAATCGTGCGGTAGAAACGGTACGATATATCATGGAAGATAGCTTTGAGGAAAAGATGCTGGAGCTGCAGGAGAAGAAGAAGAAACTTGCAAGTCTCAGCATGGATAATGACGGTAGTAAGCGGATGGATAAGGCTGAGGCGGCGAGGAAGCGATTGGAAGATTTACGAAGCTTGTTCAAGTAGATGTATCTTTGATGCTCCCAATTTTCTTTTTCTTTTGGTTTCTGTTTCCTCAAAACATTTAAGCATCGGAGTTTTGGGGTTATGGCATATTCTAGACGGCATTACATCATACGACAGTCTGGTGGAGTTATAGGTAAACAGTAAAGGCGTATGTATAAATGGATATATTGGGTCTGCGAAGACTGGGGATGATGGGCGGGCTTAGTTATACGCTTCACCATTCGTTCTGGGTACTAGAATGGAACAGAAGTGGTAATTGAGATGTGACTTGAACACGTACGAGTCTTTAATTTGAAACTACAGGTAGAGTGTACCGTGCGTGCGTTTTTTTGAGACATTCATTCGACTATGCAAAACTTAGACTCATAGATTGATTATCTTACACACAATATGGATTTTGAAAATGTCAAGCAAGATCATTGAAATGCTCTCCTTTAAATTCTTGCTGAAGAGATCTTTCTGACTATTATATACACAGAACTGGGCAGCCAATAAGATCGTTGAGATCGTTTCTGTATTCCCGTTGAAGGTGTTCTACAAATCCATTGCCATAATACCGTGCGCTTATCCTATAAGGTCGTTGAGACCCTTTTGAGGGAAAAAAAAAATTCCGTTGAAGGCCATTCCCCTTTACTCCAGACTACGATTCCCCGTCGTAACACGTAAGATCGTTGAGATCATTATGATTTTGGTTAACCCCCCAAACTTGTTGAAGTTTATTCCTCCTAAACACCTTGCTAAATGCCGATGATGAAATGATGTTGACACCTGTATGTTGAATTATATGAATGAATTGAATTACTGAGGCTCCAAGAGGCCAGTTGTGAGCAAAATTTTATTGACGCCGTTTGGTAACAAAATGTTTTCCTTGTCTGTTACGACATTTTCTACACCGTTACTTCCGTTAACGCCGTTCGCAGTGGTTTTGCCATTAGTTTGTGGTACTTTTAGGGTGAGTGAATCTGCCTCGAAAGGTGCATCGATGTTGGCAACTGAGAGGCCGTCGAATAATGGGAAGAGAGCGTGAGTCTGATGGAAGTCATTGTGAACTGTGAAAAGGAGTTAGTTTTCATGATGCTTGCATGGCGTTAACCAGAATTGGTCCCTGAATATCAAACATACCTATATTAACAAGATACCACTTCTCCATCATGTGCTCGATTAAACCTCTACTGGGAGTCGAAGCCGGGTGGCAATGAGCCCAGTCCATACCCAATTGATAAGCCTCATCCTTCCAGGCCAGAAAACTGATGGTTTCTACAATAGTAGGCTGAACAATCTCCTTGCCAGGGAATACACCCCATGTGACAGCATTTGGACCATCGCCCTAAATTCAAAATTAGTGACAGCCGTTGAGCTTGACAGGTCTGAACTTACGAGAGAGTTGGTTTTCAAGTTACCAGCCTTATTGACAGCATAGTAGGTTAAATCATGGTCTTGATCAATCCGAGAGACTAGCTCGTCAATCAGCTTTGGAGATACAAGAAGCTCGAGGTAAGCCTTCTGATACACGTATCCGTTTCTGGGTCCCCACCCATAAATAGGATCAGAAGATCTCGCGCCATCAACAGAAGGTTGTGAATTGATCGTGAGGAAACCTCGTTTGTTAAGGTTAATTAAATCGGTTTTGATAATGTCGGCTTCGCTACTGATCGGTGCCTCACTCCAAGGCAGACTGTCAACACCACTCTCGAGATACTTCACAAAGATATTGGCGATATCTTGAATAGATTCAGGTTTTCCCCAGAGCTTTATGTTCTGTTCATTGGTACCTTTCAATCGGATGCCATAAGCGTCCAGTTCACCGAACGCAGGGGATCTCGAATCACCCCATCTACCGTTGGGAAATTCATCCCATTCCTGGGTTCTCGCAACATAAGATTTATTTCTGTTCTTCCAGAAGATTGGACGGACATCCTCTTCTCTGCGACCAAGGCCGAGCGACTGTCTCCATGGAAGTGATTGCTTCAGTGGTCGTTCACTAGAAGGCAACATGCTCAAATTCTCTAAAAGTAATCCAGTAGCTTGAGCAAGGTTCATGGTATAGAAATGCAAATGGTTGATGCCGGCACCCAAAAGCCTGCGACATAACTCTGCTACCAGACCCGTTCCGATTTTACGAACTGCAGCATCATCATTCTTGACCTCTTCAAGTGCAGCACTCCATTTTGGTGGAATACTACATCCCATGTGGTTACATCTGCGTAGAAAGCTTGCGTAAGTGCTAATAGGCATAATTCCAGGAATGATAGGAACGGTGATCCCTTTAGCTCTAACCTTTCCGATCCATTCAATAAAGTTGTCTGCATCGTAGAACATTTGTGTAACGATGAATGTAGCGCCGGCATCGACCTTCTCCTTCAAGTGATCTATCAAGATATTCACATCGGATTGATCATCGCATCCTTCTGGATACCCTGCCACGCCGATGTCGAAATGGTTTCCATATGTATTACGAATATGACTGACAAGATCTTTAGCGTATTGAAACCCTCCTTCAGTGGCTACCCATTTTTCTTTCTCTCTGGGGGGATCACCACGCAGTGCGAGAATATTGGTACCTGCAATCACAACGTTAAGATTAGGCCTCAGGGTTTGTAGGTCGCCATGGTCTGATTTCGCACTGATATTACTTACATCCAGCTCTGTAAGCACTTCTTAGAGCTTCATCTACCTTTTTTTGTCCCATATCCGTACACTGAAGGAGTCAGCAATTGTCTAGTATGGTATGAAGAGATGTAGATGTATTTCGCAGCAGGGTAATGCAATTGAAATACATCGACGAGAGCCTTCCCCTCTCATGTTCCGTCGCAGCCTTACCGTAAGATGCATGCAAGTCTCTAAACCATACTGAGACTGCGCAACGCTGACCATCTCTAGCGTTAATTCTGCCAGAGTTCCTCCTGCACCCCATGTAATGTCAATGAAGCTGGGTCCAAGACCATGCATGCGGTCCATGCGATCATACAAGTTCTGGACTCCCTGTGCAGTTTTTGGAGGGAAGAATTCGAAAGAGAAGCTTGGATAGCCCGCCATTTCGGCCTCGGAGAGCATATCTTTGATATGCATTTTTGTGATGTGGTAGTGTTGTGCTGTAAGCAGAAGAGAGTGGGTTCAGTCTTGAGAAAGGAGAGTATTAGCCGGTTTCTGTGATGGACGCATACTAATTTGAGTGAGACAAAGGGCGTGAAGATATCGTTCGAAGAAGCAGAACTTGCAAGAACGAAGATGAGTGTTGTCGGTAGAAGGGAGCTCAAGCCCCTGGAAGAGAGCCAATGACTAACCTTTGAAACAAAATGAAATCAGATGGTGGTCTTGCGGCTGCGGTGCTAGCCGAAGTATCTTTTGCGAGCCCAACGATCTGCTGCCTCGCGCTGCATTAACTGCAAGAATAAACAATAGTGGTTGAGGGAATTGAGATGTTGCGTGATGAGGTGGGATGGGGATGTCTGCAAAAGCGGTGTCGGGGATGATTTTTACTAGGGTGCGGAAGGACCTCTAGAATTCTTTGAAAAAGATCGATCACTGCACATCAATGGAAACTTGCACAGCGTAAGAAACCAGCTATTCGTGGCACACGCAAAGGGAACTCTATAACTTACACACTCGTGAGAGCGGTCAGACGCTGTCACGTAGCATATTATAAAAGTCCAGCCTCTTGGGGTCCCTGAGTACGATAGTGACCCCGCCATAGCAGTATCAGAGAGCTGCCCCTCTATTCATTTTCGCGTATGTAGCCAATCAGCCAGAGGCACTCAGGAGAACACTGTAAACCTGTCCCATAGCTCTACGTTTCAATGGGAGAGGCATAGTCGAAGGTCAATAAAAGGCAAAGCTGGCTGAATACAAGGAGGGTCTGTACAAGCAACACTACTCTACATTGAAATGACCCTTCTAAATCACCAATTTCATTTCCACAGCTTAATGACAAGATATTGAGGTTGGGATCGCGGGATGCTTGAAGTCTCAAGTATCTGATATGTCATTATCCAGCAGAGCTCCCAGTTTGTACTGCATTGCAGCCAGCCACTAAGATACTGCTTCTCATATATTCTGCTATCTTCATTCGCCCAAGGATATCATTAAAAGCACAAGTTCATTGAGACGTAAATCAAACCTTAAATTCCACCGTCGTCATCCGTGCGTAACCCTGAGTACTGAGTTCCCTGATTTGCCGTGCTCAACCTCGCACATAGTCCTAATAAAACAACCGTCTCAGTGGCAGCATAATGGTTGAGTGCATCCAAAAGAATTTGAAGATGCCGACTAAAGTTAAACTCATACTTCTTGATAATCTCCACCATCTTCTCCAACCGGGCTTCATCACTTAGACGGGCAGAAGTGTTCGAAGATGTAGAATCGCTATGACGTTGTCGCTCTGTGAGGTTTCGCGCCCATTGCTCGTTGCTCATTGTGAATGGCTTCTCAGTACCAGATAAGTCGGAGTCACTATTTTGTAGCTCTCGCGATAGCCAACCAGTGTATGTTGCGAACATCGTGCACGTCTGCATAAGTTTGGAGTGGATCTAATTGGGCATTAATAATGTTGCCTTTGTCAAACAGCAGCAAACTCACCCTCAATAATCTGCTGTTGGTCAACATGCACTCTTTTAAACAAGTATCAAGGAAGTCGACATGGTCTTGCATCAGCTCGTCCACCGTACGAACAGCTCGAGCTCCATCCTTACCATCCTCCTTTGCATTTAGTCTAGCCATCAGTGCTTGCCAATTTGGTTCAATGACTTCTGCAGTACAGAAGTAGAGCAGCTGCTGTACAAAAACAAGCATCCGAGCACGTAGTGTAAATACCCGACGTTTCCACATTTCTAGTTCTCGGTTTGAACTCTTATGTGACCAACTTGGCGATCGATTATGAACCTGCCAGCAAGAAACAAGTTGCTGTTCTAGGTAGCGAAGTGATAGAAGGTAGCGAAACAAGGCCTGGTATCTCCAGACAGTCTTTCGGCTTATCACAAGGGACACAGGGAATGGAACAGAATAATCTAGTTGTAGTGACGTAAAACCATTTGCATTCTTGTCGTTTTCGTTGGCTGGCGCTGAAACTGGGGTCTGTAGCGATTCTCCTTGTTCTATGCCTGATATGTTGACAACTCTTGTCAGGGATTGGGTCAAGCTGATCTCATTCATCTCTACCTTGATATCTTCCTTAAATGGATCCTGAGCTGCAACACTCCCGGGCTGCCGAAGGACCAGGTCTAATAGCGATTGCAGCTTGTTTGTATTAACAGCTTTGGGTGGTTTTCTTAGTTCTGATGCTCCAAGTTCGAGAAAGTATGAGAAGAAATCTGATCTGTCAAGGAAGAAGTAGTGCTTCAATGATCGTAAACGTGCGGGTAGCGCATGTGTGGTGAGGAGCAGGTTCAAGAGGGACTCATTAGCATGTGCATAAGCGCTGTTGACATTATCGAGAAAACGATTATCGTCAAACGACAGCGGAACATCTTGTACAGCCTTGCTGACATCAACTCCACCACATTCACGTACAACGTTCAAATACTTGCCCGCTAGCAAGACCTTGTCTTTTACACCATCCAATTGAGGAGGTACATCATTATCGCGGATTGTATAACGCCTCTCCCAATACTCGTCTGTATAGTCTTGCTCCAGGCGCTCACGCTTGATACTTTTCTGTTCTCTCACCAAAAATTCAGCATGAGGGTCTTTGATACTCCCATGATGTAGCCATTCATTCAGCATCATCATGTAGGGCTTGCTAGAGCTTCGCAGTAGTGAAGTAAGAAGGGATCGTGCGGCAGGATCGCCAGACATCGTCTCTAATCTTTTTGTTATTAGTCCAAGGACACTTCCACCTTTGCATATTTTCTTGCCAGGTATGTTTCCTGGACCGAGATCACCACCTTCTCTTAACGACTCTAAGATATTCTCGATGTCATCAAAGTCATCGGAATCCTCCAGGTCTTCTTCCAGCAAGGAGTTTCGTTTAAGAATTTCATGAGCGAGAGAGTACAGTTGAAGCATCATATGACTGGTCGGTAATATATGTAGATTCAGAACATGTAAAGTAAAGGATAGATTTGTGAGAAACTGAGTCTCCAGCTGAGCAATTAAGATCAAGTAGTCTTGCAAGAGCTTCCGAATAGCTGCACAGAGTGCATGGTTCACAGCTCCGAACTCTTCTCGACTTTGAACTTCTACAAAAGCCTCGATGGCCATGTAATGAGTCGCCATCTTCAGCATTGTTGTAGTTAAGTCCTGCAAACTTGGATCTAATCCTGGGAGAATTCTGAAGTTGGGGCCAGCAAGGCGCTCTTTTTCAGCTGAAGGATTGTAAGATTTCCCAAATCGAATGTATTGCCCTTCGTAGCCCATGAATACCAACAAAAGATCTTCCAGCATAGCTGCTTCTTGCACCTCTAAAGTTAATTCGTGCAGAGGTCTAGGTTGCAACGCCTGAGGAGCTTGAGATGCTAGCGGCGGTATGGAAATTCGAGATGCTAATGGAGCAGTCGTATGGGCTACTAAAGAAGCCTCTGGAGCCCACAGTACTGAAACGATGTGTTAGATCCTGTTTAAACACAAGGTTTTGGAGGTGCATACCTTGAGGTGCCTCTGTTCTGCTTGATCTTGGGCGATTGTCTCCCGAAGGAGTACTGGCCGGCTCCTTTGGTCTAACCCTATCCTGGGCTGGCGGTAGTCCACTCCGCCGCTCAGGACTTCTTGTCCGAGAAGTCAGAGTTTCCTTTGTAGTTACTTGAACTCTCTCCGTTCGTCTCTCTTCGACCGTCTTATTTCGCTGTGTGCCCGAAGCAGTTCGTTTGTGTGTACTTCCAGCAGTAGATAACTGGGGTGACGATGGCCGTCGCAGTTCTACTCTATCATTTCTGCCTCCTCCTTGTTGTCCAGAAGAGTGGCGGGGTCGTGCTGTGCCATTTTCATTCACAGTTCTTCGCTCAGTATGCAACATTTTAGCATTGGACGAGGAAGACATTCTTATCACATTTCCGCCTCAATGATAAGGAGTTGCGGGTAGGGAACTGCCAGAATGTTGTGCCCATTGGCATATATATCTTGTTGATCAAATGTTGACATTTGAGGCTATCGATAATCTGAACCAACGCGTGCCAGCCTCCAGCCTCGCGTCTCAAGGATTTGGCTTGGCACGCTACGTATAGTGCTATGGGAGAGCTTCGCGGCAATGCTTGCCTGGTCCTAGGTTCAAACGACCATCAACCAAATAGCATATTTCCAACCTCACTATCGTACTCCCACGAAGGACCAAGTATCTACAAGCGTTCCCCCGCTCTTTCCATAGTCACAGTCTTCAAATCAACAGGATTCCACGACCTCAACATGTTTATTGCTCGCTCAGAATATGGTAAGTCCAAGAAACAGCTCTTTCCACATATCTCCAAGCTAACTCTTGACTAGACCGAGGTATCAAGTACGTTGTGCCCATTTTCTGCGATTGACTGAAAGCTTGAAATATGCGCCCAAGTCTAACAAAGTGCCTAGCACCTTCTCCCCAGAAGGCCGTTTGTTCCAGGTCGAATACTCTCTCGAAGCAATCAAGCTCGGTTCGACCGCAATTGGTGTGGCCACCGGTGGTGGTGTAGTACTCGGCGTCGAAAAACGTGTGACCTCCACCCTCCTCGAAACCTCCTCTGTTGAAAAGATCGTCGAGATTGATCGCCACATTGGGTGTGCTATGTCAGGTCTGCAAGCTGATGCCCGATCTATGGTTGAGCACGCCCGTGTAGAGTCCCAAAACCACGCGTTCCACTACAACGAGCCCCTACGAGTTGAGAGCTGTACACAGGCCATCTGTGACTTGGCTTTGCGGTTTGGAGAAGGAGCCGATGGAGAAGAAAGCATCATGAGCAGACCGTTCGGTGTTGCGCTTCTGATTGCTGGTTACGATGAGGATGGACCACAGCTCTACCACGCCGAACCTAGTGGAACATTCTACAGATATGATGCCAAAGCTATAGGATCTGGATCGGAGGGTGCACAAGCTGAGTTGCAGAATGAGTTTCACAAGGTAAACTAATCCCTCCTACTGGCCAAGCTAAGTTATAATCCCGCTCATTGTTTGAGCTGTTTGACACAATATATGGGAAAGTTCCACGAAAAAAGCATGCACATTACAGAATTATAGACTGGAAGATTTTCTTCCAAGAATTCGCGCGTCCATATTCGTTGCTGCATGGTTTCCATTGCGTCAAACAGGCTGAAAGGATGAGCAACCTTGGTATTCTGGACATTTTGCGACCCCGTATTTTGTGGTCATCCAGCAACTCTCTGACTTCTATGTAGTCACTTACGATTGAGGAGGCTGAAACATTGGTTTTGAAGACGTTGAAGCAGGTTATGGAGGAGAAATTAGATTCAAAGAATGTTCAATTAGCGAGTGTGACCAAGGAAAAGGGCTTCAGGATTTACACAGATGCAGAGATGGCTGTTGTCGTAGAGAGATTGCCAGCAAATTGAGCACTAGCGTACTCTAGTCTCAAATGCAAAAGTTATGGCGTTCATGAGCAGTTCCTCCATATTAATAGAAGTTGGAATGTATGGCACTACATAAGAAATGTACATTTTCAATCACATTACGTATTCTATGCAGGAACGTGGAATTCGTATCATTACATTATTTCGGATATTCTCATAGTATTCCGCGAGGTAGCCACTGCCCTTCTCGTGGATCCTCACCCATATCCAGTTTTTCAAAGTTTATATCAATGCTTGAGAGCCCTTTCACCCACTCGGGATATTCGGTCCTGATATATGGCGGACCTGTGCCCATCTCAGCAGCTTTGTTCCACACCTTTTCGAGGGCGGCTCGGACGGCTAGTGCTGTCTCCCATCCCGTCAGACGTGCCATATCACTTAACCTGTTGACGGTCCACGCACGTTGTGCCGGGGTTTGGTACTGTATAGCGCCTACAAATATGGCTGTGCCAGATTCAACGAGAGCAGCACCAACTCCAGGAGTTACTTCTGATGCTAAGCTACAGTCGGGTGCAATACCCGCAACGATCCGTCCGATCTCGTTGGCGAAGTTGGATGTGTGACGAGCTGCTATACCAGCAGCAACCATGGCTGCAGGCGGCATTGACGGGTGCGCTCGATGGCACACTATCAGAGCCATGTAGAAGTTCATCCAGATACCTGCAATTGCGTATGTTCTGTATTGAAGAGCAGGGCCAAATGGTGTCTCGATTGGTGATGAGAACTCTGGTCCTAATGCCTGAAAGTCATCTCCAAAATTGTCTTCGAGGACAGAAAAAGCATGCCTTATATCTTGCCACTCTTCTTCGGCTTCTAGGGTCAGAGCTTCCAGGTCGACGTCGTCACTGTGAAAACTCTGAGGTGACTGGTCTCTAGACCCAAATCCCATCGGGAGCTTAGGGTCACTCACGGGTACCATGCCGTTGAACGGAGGCATTTGCGACTGGGTCTGCAGTGGAGGGGTTGGCATTTGCGGAAAGTACTGCTGCTGCTGTTGCTGTGATCCATGATGGTCAACTCCTTGAGGAGATCCTTCGGGTGGCCTGTACCCGCCATTCAACCTCATTGCCAACTGCTTCCTCTTTAGATCTTTGGCTGCGAACTCTGCAAGGCGGCCCATAAGCAACACAAGATGATCAAAAGTACCATAACTAATAACAACGTAAGTAATTTGAATTATGTAAGCTGAAAGAATCCTCACGTTGCATTGAGACGACCAAGTGGTGCTCTTGGCGGACAGTGACTCCAACGGTCGTATTCCATGCTATAATCTGTCAGCGGGAACATGGGTTATGAGTTGTGGAGACTTACAAAAGTTTGCCGCCACCTAGAATACTTTGATATACATCTTGTTTGCAGTACCACCAGAACATATCTCGTTGCGTCTCGTATATCTCCAAGTCTCTATCAGTATACGTCTTATTCTCACCAGGATCTTGAGCATTCTCGTCTATGACTTGTCCGAACTGGTCATATCGAATCTGTTTCCCCATCAAAATGGCTATAATGTTCTCATTTACATCATCGAAATCTTTTGATGGTCCAAGTCCACTGTCATGAGCCATGGCTTGCTCGTAGCTTTGAACTTGGAGACTTCTTGCATATTCTTCTTCCCGTCGCTGCTGCTGTTTCTTTGACTTGATGTACTGGGTGGTTCCGGCAAAATCAATCTCCCTTACCAGCATACGGGCACCTAGTAGATGGTTGGTCCATTTCTGATGATCTGCACACCACACTTCATAGAACGCAAGTAGCATTGCAGCTGCTAAGGTTGCTGGCTGTCCTCTTCTAGAAGGCTGACTTAAGCTTTTGGCAACCCTCCTGAGACTATATGCATAATGCTTCAACGAGGGAGTGATAGGTTTGTTCTGAAGCTTGGCAATGTGCAAACTTGCCAATGCACACATGGCATGTAGAAGCCCGGGACTCTGAAGGGCAAGGATCGGAAATGTATCTATATTGAGATCAGCTGCCGAAATGCGTTGAAGTAGTGAATCAGGATGAGAAATTTCACAAAAGCTTACAAGTCCAAATGTGTTGCTGAGATCTAGGCACCGGCTCTCCTTTGAAAATCAATGAAGGATCTGCCGGGTGTCTTTCAAACATAGATATGGCCGGGCCAGTTACGTTGATGAAATGGCAAAACACCCTAGCAGTCATAGGATCTCTCAAAGGTGACGATCGGGAAGAAGGGATGTACTGGGACAGCATGTCGGGTCTATCAATAAAGGATGTAGAGGAACGAGGTCGCAGTGTATCTTGCCTAGCTTGCAGGGCAACTACCACACCAAGATCATTGTTCTTGAGATGCGTATCTAGATCGTCGTCCTCTGAATCTTCATCGTCGTCAAATTCTCCCATTCTAGTATCATCTTCTTCTGAAACATCGAAGAGGTCATCTTCCTCGTCATTTCGGTGACCATGAGCTTGGAATGTTATCCTCGCTTCCTCGGTGTGCCAATCTGGATTTCCATGATTTATAGTGTGAACTGAATCACGCCGATAATCTGGGTATTGCTCAGACTGCTGTGAGGTTGGTTGGTGTTCTCGATTACTCCATGGTGCGAATTGCACATTGCTACTAGGGGTCCTAGACGATGACAATCCTGTGCCTGACACTGATGCCGAAGCCCAATTGGAAGAAGCGGGGTGCGAATTATAATAGGATGGTGGCACTTGAATACGGCAGTCAGAATCAGACGAGCTTTGTCTAGATGGGCAAACTTACCATTTAGAGCAGCAGACCACTCCACAGGTTTTACTCCCGTGGAAGTTGATGGTGGTATTATCCTAAGTTCTTCTTTAACGTTCCGTGGAGCCTCAAAGTTATAACTAAATACATCCTGCGCAGGGTATGTGTTTCTGTTTGGCTCTGGAATATGTGAAAGGTCCACCGTATCTGATCTAACATTGAACGGATAGGATAGCATTACTGGTGGCTCGGAAACCGCTGAGAGAGGGTGGCCAGTAGCATCGACGAAGCCGTATGGTCTTCCGTCGATACCTGGAGTTGTCACAGGCGGAATTGGGAAAGGAGCTAAATTGTCGTTGGCGATAACATTGATATTCAAAGACCCTGAAGGCTTTGGAGCAAGTGGCACAGGTCCAGATAGCACAGGCTGCTGGTAAGGAGGCCCTTCTTGTTGGAATGGCTCAGATTCAACAAACGGGACACTTGAGGACATCGGTGGACCTCTGTACGAAGTGTTTGGGTCTTTGAACACAACTCGCTGACTATACCCTTCGCACTGCCTCTTGGACTTTGTACAGTTTGAGCATGTTGGCCTCTCTTCGCCACACTTGATGCGTCGTCGTCGACAAGCTAGCGTTCATGTGTAAGTAAACGCTACAAACGGAGACAGTTAATGAATAAACAATATCTCAACTCACTCAAGCAGCCAGTTTTGGTTCTCTTCCTCCCCTTCTCTTTAGACCCAGCTTTCCTGGTTGCTTTTTCCCCACCAATGTCATTGTCTTTGGTGATTCTTTTGCCATCTGGAGATCCACCACGCGAATCACTCTCGGAGCTAGATTCCCTCATCTTCGTTCCCTCCTATTAAGTATGTTTTGATTGGGCTATAATTCAAACAGTCATATTTCGGCACACAGCACGTGAGTTGGAAAACGGCAGAGCGATGAACACGGCTTGGGAAAAGTCAAAACTGTCTCAGATTGCCTTCGCGGCCGGAACAGTACAAATAAGGAAGCTGTGCAAAACAGTGGACAGACTTCTTCGTTAAACGATCTGGAGGAGCAACTATATGGGGATAGAGAAAGTGCGGTGAAGGTGATCCCCAGGACTGAAGAGGGTACTGAGGAGTGTGCAGAAGGATAACTGGGGTGGGAAATCCTCGCGGCGGCCGTTGAAAGGAAGATTAGTAGTCTAGATACACGACGGGATTGGATTGGTGGTAGTGCATAGGGTGTGAAGAATGAAGATATCCTGGCGTCCGAGCTAGTAGCTAGCCCGCGGGATGTAATATGAAGGGAATCAATGCCCAGCTTGCTTGTGGGAGGACGATCCACACCCTTGGGCCAGTACAAGTATTGGATGGTGAGGCTTGAGAGGCTGGGGGTGCAGAGCAAACAGTGTTCTGTGGAGGTGAATGTGGAGGTGGATGCTGTTCTATTTCTGGCTTGTTCAACGCGTCAGATAGAGTATTCCGCTGGGTCGTGGCTTTATGATAGCATGGCCATGACACAGGATGGCAACGGATGTGACAGCGGGATCGATGGGTGCATGGAGAAGTTATTTCCAGTGAAGCAAACCGAAGAACGAGTGTGGAAGTAAGGTAGGAGGAGTAAAGGATATAGCTCCAGCTTGGTTATTGCCAGTACTGTACGGAGTAGCTATAGGTAGAATGAGAGATATCGTGTTGGTGGTTTACAAGACTTCGTTCGGAGTGCACGTAGCGTCTCCTTTAAAGTTTGTTAAGGCCGGTATCCGTACCCGCAGCCTTATTACTCTTACTTATGACCTCCGTCCTCCGAAGATTCAACTTGTCGGAGACAAAAGTTTGACAGATAAAGTGCTTCGAAGTGCTCTGATCAATATCCTGTCTGTGCACCCCCAGCCTGTTGCCATTCCCGCTGGTTGATGCCCGGCGCCGGGTTGTCGTGAACCATCAATCCCATTACGGAAGGACGCGCGAGTTTCTGGTATCCAATTACCCAAGCTAGAAATCTCATCGGAAAGTATATATTGTGGGAGTTATAGACCGGATTGTATTCCTCGTCCAGGAAGTAGGCAAATTACTTTGTGTGCTCGTACAGCAAGAGAGCCGAGCCTAGCAATGCTACCTACTACTTCTGCACGTACTCGGTACAGGGCAGTAAGACCTACCTACCTCCTCCTCACCGGTTCCCTTACGTACATTACAGTACAGTACAGTACAGTACAGGCACTCTAAATTGCTAACTGCCATATGCCTCTTTACATGGTTTCTAACAAATAACAGTTGCTTATCGTATGAATCAAGTGCCGCAACCGCTACTGTAGCTAAGCACTGGCTAAGGCGAAGCCAGTGACCGCCTCGCAAAATGAACCCTCAATCGGTCCAAGTCATCACTGGTCAACTGTGGAAATTATCATTTGGTCAACTGTTTTGTGCTGCAATCCTACCAGCTACAAGGCGTGTATGTCCACGCATGGTCAGAGGTCACGTTTGGAACCAGTTTGACGTCTAGAGCAAACCTAGGTGAGACAGAGTGAGACCCGGTGCTGTTGCAGGCTTAAGAGATTTGCACCATGCACTGAATGTGCAACGTATGACGAACGCTATATTTGGCGTCCAGTTTGATCTGGTTCCAACAGCGGCTTCTCCTGGCTATGTTTCATCCCATTTCCAAGGACCCCAACAATGCGGTAGACATGTGGGAGCCTTGCAAACATCATGTTATCCATGCCATACTGGCTTCTATAGCTGACATATTATGCGCCCAAATCCAATCATCCTCTTCACCACCGCCCGAGAGCTGATCTGAGAGGTTACAGTGCATCCGCTTCTCGTCACCAGGAAATGATGATCGTGGGCCAGGGGTGATGAACAGGCTTCTTCAACGCTTCGTGGTTGGCTATCTCGAGAACCCCGTCACAATCAATTACAACACTGCGAGAATCCTCAGCTTCAACTCCAGCCGGGACCGTCTCCAGTGGATGTCTCTTGCCCTGGAGCCACCCCTGGGTGATATTGGTAGCGATATGCTCAAAGGTATTTTGGGATATTCACGTCGACTACCTGTACAGTAACTGTCCCGTGCTATACCAATTCCCCGCCATTGATTTCAAGGTTGCACTGCATACAAACTGGTACAGAGGAGTCCAAGCCTGACCCTGTCAAGTCCCAATTGACTCCTATGAAATCGAGTTATACCCATGTGTTTTTAAACGCAGCTGAATCCTATCTGATCAAGGCATGTATTGACACGAATATAGACGGCAGTTCGGCTGCTGAGAAAGTTGGGGATGCCTTCAAGCTGAAGTAGATACTTGCAAGAATAGAGACTCGTTCGTTCTGGGAAGCATTGGTGTATCACTGTTACGCTACTCAATAAGCTTAAGCTCAAGCTCTGGACACTGTCCGTGCACCCCATATTCATTATCCATGACGACCCAGCTGCCCATCCCCTTGGTGTTGGCATCAACTTGGCTACTTATGAGGCATGGTGGGATGGGTTATATTGAAATCAAACCAAATAGTACGCCAAGACCGGTTATGCAAGACGCTACCACCAAAACCAGTAATCTCACGGTGAAATGCAGCTCCGACGCCACAGTTCACTCCTGATGTATTGACTGCGAACTAAGTAGCTTATTTGACTGTACCCCAACTATCTATCTCATGCATAAACAAGAGTGGCCAGGCTTTAGAATTGATAGTCAGGGCCGTCATGTTGCAGGGCATCGTGCGACTATTGGACCTGAAATTGTATAGGCACACCAAGTCATCTAACGTCAATTAAATGTGGGATAGGCGCCTGGTGGCTCCGAAGCCTTGCATGTACGAACAGTACGGAACCGTATCCCATCCTATGAGCATTACAACGCATTGATTTGGAAGATTAGGTCGTCTGGGAAGGGACTGTTATTCCATATTCGAACAACACAGATTCACGAGGCTGAAAAACCACGAGGAGCAACGTCTCGAGCTGCAGCTGCCTACATGTCGAAGTAGCCCATTAACTGTAGCTGTTCAAAACGATTACTACTAGGAGAGAAGCAAATCATATATCAATATTTCATGCATTTCGGACAGATTGATCTTTGGCTTTTGCCGTTACGGCCGGTACTAATTTTGTATCATGGAATTTTTCAGTCAGGTAGCAAGTAGGTCGAAGCCCTTCTCTGACGCTCCCCTCCTGGCTTGATTGAACAGCTCTGTTTAAGGCATCGAATAAGGTCAGAAATTTGACAGCTTGCGATAAAGTTTTGGAAATAGAACAACCTTGGGGACAACCATATCCACGTTATCTCCCCAACAACTTGAAGCCATGTATCAAAATCATAAAAAGGCTCGAAATTGACATGAACGTAGATTAAACAGCCCAACCTTGTGTATAGGATTTTCGAAGAAACTGAAGAAACCAAGTGGCATTTTTATCTGCGTCAAAAGTTGCGCAGTATCGGTAAATTTATCTTAAAAAAAATGGCAAAAGATAAAGGACTTGATGCCCTCGGACGGAATCGAACCGGCAACCTCGTCATTACTAGTGACGCGCTCTACCATTGAGCTACGAGGGCTCATTCTGCAGACACTTTTTGGCAATTGATTTATACATCCCTGAAAAATTAATCGTGGGTTAAGCGAGTGAGTGGAGACCACATGATGTGGCCAAGCTAGTCCTAGCATCTTCAACAGGAGAAGGAACAGAGTAGCTGAGAACTAAAACCAAATCTTTATCCATATCGGGGAATTCATTTACATACGTTGTGTTATTTAGGCTTGATTGCTATAAAGACTCATATATTAACCAGCAGCAATGGCAGCATATCAAGTTAAAATCATGTAAGCTGGCACGTACCTATTTGTGTGGATGTGTTTGAACGTCGGTCAGAACTTGTATTTCTCTTTTTCCTTTTTCTTTTTGAAAGTAAAATTCTATACGTATTCGCCGACCTAATCCAGATTGTTTCCATGGATCTTTGGTGCAACTCAAAATGTTTGTTTACTAGCCATGTCATTGGATAGACCGGTGGTCGTATGTTGTATGTTGCATATCTTGAACCCAAAAACACGTATGCTACCTTACTTAGCAGGTTAAAATACCTTAGAGAATACTATTATAGTATGGCGTACACAAATCAAGTTCAGACTGTCAAGTAAACCGCTAGAGAAAAGGTACACCAATCATCTAGCACATGTAATAGTTGTGTTATGATAAGATATCATGGAAGACATCCATCATTAATTGCCCGCTTTGTCTCATTATGTACATAGTATACATTTCCGCCTTTTGCCGCATACCTTATTTCCAAGTTCGTATCCTTTCCTGAGCATTAAAATCTGCTCACTAAATATCCCCCCAGTCGTTATCATCTGCAACATCATAATCAATATTTTCCGTTGCCTGCTCATAACGCATAGGCGTTGGACCTGCAGCCATCGCATCACCCTCCTCCATTGTAGTATCCTCGGTCTTAGGCTTGATGGGTGCAAGTGGTGTTTGTATCCACGACATATCCACCTTACCTACAGATGGAATCTCGCCATTGGGGAGACTTTGCCAGAATTTCTCGGCAATATAACGCTCTTTGAAAAGAATTGTTGTAACTTCGGGTGATACATCTACTTCAGCTGTGCTATCAATGCCCTATCTTTGTTAGCTTTTAGGATCTCAACACTAAGGGGTTCGCGAGCTTACGAAGAGATGTTCCCGGAGTGGTTCTTCCTTGTCGGAAGTGGTGAAATCAATACCCTTAAGGGCTATCTTCCTGGGACGATTGTCAATCTTGTATACGCTAGAGGCACCTGCAAACGGAGCGCCGCCACGACCTCGATAGCCACCTCTGGAGCCTCGAGGTACGAATGCTGTAGCACGTCCTCTATAACCACCACGCCCTCGTCCTCGTCCACGACCAGCCCACGGCTCAGTGTCAGTAAGTGTTGTGTCAATACCCAACGAACTTGCTTCTGCCTTCAGCTTAGCATACAATTTTTCAGCTTCACTTGCTGTATCACCCGCTGTGTCGCTTGTAACTAGTGTACCATCTTCAGAGACCACATCAGAGCGTCCATTCTTTTTAGCAGTCATACGTGCTATCTTCTCCATTAACATCCGCTTCTCTTCCGCTTGACTCTCCAGGCGTTTATCCAGCTCGGACCTTGCAGCATCAACTTCTCGCTTTTTCTTTATCTTCTCCTCATGCGCCTTTTGGACCTCTTCCTGCTTTTTGGCAAACTCTACAGGGTCAATTTCTGCTTCTGAAGCTCTCCGAGCTGGAACCGGTGTGGCTTTATTCTCAATCTTTGCCGAACCATTCGCTCTTGCGGGTGGTTGTGGTAATGAGTCTGGACTGACATACCAATAGACCTTCACAAACCTGTTATCAAAAATGACCTTCGGGGAATCGTAGGCTGCTTTAGCTCCTTGATAATCATCAAATTTGACAATAGCTAGTCTCTTGTACGGCTGCATGGTGATGTCGACAATGCTTCCAAACTCAGAAAAGAACTCCTTAACGTGAGTTTCATCAAATTTCTCCTCTGGAATCTGCTCTATCACGATCGTGGTTCTGGTTTTGTCATAGTTTGGTCTATCAGAAGAGAACTCAGCTCGACCTCCACGTCTGTTGTGAGAAAATCCTCCTCGGTCGGTTCCTCCACCTCGTTGGAAGCCTCCACGGCCTCTGCCACGTTCGTTACCTCGAACACCATTGAAACCACCTACACTACCGGTCACCACACCAGTCATAAGACTTGAATTGCTCGGATCATACTCATCGGCCGCGTTGGGAGGTGGCACAAAAACCGAGTCTTGGCCGTGCTCGAATTTACAAGTATGACCTCTGGCGCAAAATCCCTTTTCGTCATAGTTTCGACATCTTTGTTTAGTAGAAACCTGTGGCATGGGGGGTAGTCCCATCGCCTGTTGCAACTGCTGCATCGCTAGGATCGATGCTATAGGGTCATTGGGATCTAGCGGAGGCATTCCCGGCGGAGGAATGGGGATTTGCGGCATGAATTGTGATGGAGAGGGACCCGGTATATTCATGGAACCGCCTCGGCCTTGGAAACCCCCTCTGCCATTCATATTGAATTCCCCGCGACCCATATGACCACCAACCATGCTACCTCTTCGCGGTTGTTTAAACGATCTTCCATTTGGATCTCCACCGTTTTGGAAACCTCTATCCTGTGCATCACCATCTCCGCGATCGTTATACGAGCGTTTTCTTGATCCATTTTGAGGCCCTACTGGCGCTCCAGGCATACCGGGCATAGGTGATAATCCATTATACATCGCAGCAGAAGGTCCAGTGGGAGGTGCAAATGTGCCAGAAGCTTTTTGAACTGGCGGTTGAGGGGCGCCAGGTAGGTACGACTTGTATGTGATGGCATCAAATACGTCTTGCACAAATACTGGAGCACCTTCCTTCAAAAAGTCCGGAATCTCAGTTTCGCACAGAGCTCGTACCTCGCTGGTCTCTCCATCATGGCGGAGAAGCGCTAGCATGTATTCTGCAAGAACATCAGGATCTGCATCAGAACTGTGCGCGATGGAGTATTAGCAAGCTGTGCTGTTCAATTCTTTGTGTAACAAAAAGTGTAGGCATGTTACTTACGTTCCAGCTAACCTCTGGATAATCCACGCCTTAAGGAGCTCTGAATCTTGCTCAGGAAACAACATAGTGTAAAAGGAGAAAGGAACGGGATGTGTATTTTGTGAGGCAGATTAAAGGATCATGCTGATGTGCAGATATTGTTGTTGCGTTTGTTGCGAGGTCGCGGATGTGACCACAAATTATGCTGAGCCAATTGGGTCCACTTTTACAGCCGTGCCAAGCAAAGCTTGAACACTGCGCTAATGTAGGAGATATATACTCAGCAGATGTGTGTTCTTTCGTGGGTGCAAACATGGAATTCTATTTTATATCGTAGCATCAGAATACCTAGCAGTATATCTGGCACATCAATGCCAATATGTTCTCCCAATACTTTCCTGAATGACAATTCCTCCAATCCTTAGAGGTCTTACTGGATTTCTCTCTCCTTAATTCTACAAGGAGATCTTGTACGTCCAGCACTTCTTTTTCTGCATGAGATGACTCTTCAATTGGAGCTGTCAAGCACTATAACTAGCTGTCTAAGGTTCGTGTGTTCGACTATATCACGATCTTCGACATAACAAGATTAATCAGACTGAAGCATATATTATGTGATAAGACTTCTCCAAAGACCTTTAGTGTGCACAGAATTCCGGTACGCTGCTGACTATGAAACTTCCTGGCAGATTTGTTCGATATTGGAGGACACTTTCTCCCAGCTGAACATAAAAGGAAGACAAAAAGCCCGAGTAATTGGTAACAAAGGGAAAGCCTCGCATTCTTTAGAACTTACATTTCGCTGAAAGAAATTATAGTGCACCATTTCCCTGCTAAACGAGTCACTGAGTTTAAGACAATAAATCTGCGAATACTTTCACGATTTAACTCAAAGAGTCTACCGTCGACACACCAAAGCCAGCCGCATTTCTGGTTTACCGACACTCATGTATACGATACATCATTTCAAGCTACCAGCAATCATGCTCTAAAGTCTTGGAGGGTTATCAGCGGCACCATCCCGCTGTCTCATTCCGCCGGACCGAAAATGGCTACTGATGTTGTTTTGCTTCTTATCTGCCTTAAAGTGCTTATGAGCACCAACGCATAAGGCGAAGAGGATGATGAAGCCTGTTCAAAAGTCAGCAATTCTCCGAAGCTTGATTATTTCAAGGTATAATTCTTCATTTTAACTCACAGAGAAATAACATCCCGAGGATAATTCCTAGGAGGATGACGAATACCTTGAAATGATGTCCGCTCATCTGTGATTCATTGACCTTATTTTCAGTGCTAGTATGCTGGGAGCTTGCTGTCATCGCAGTGTTGGAAGGCTTCGTTCCGCTAGTAGTAGATGACCGAGCCATCGTTATTTCAGAAACACCAGCATCAGAGACACCGTTATAAGTTATATGTACTCCATTTGGGACTTAGCAAGGTTAGTTCTACTATCTTAAAAGATCGGACACAATCGGACAGGATCATGTAGAGCGAAGAGATATAGCATTTCCGGAGTGAAAGAAAATACTTACGTTCAGCATTGACGTTTCTACAGGCCTCGTCTGTAGTAGCTTTTGAGATTCCGACCCTAGAGACAATTGTGGTGTTTGGGAAAGTGAAGACTGCAGCTATACGATGTTCGGCGAGAGTATGCCGAATGTTCGCGCTTTTCCCTGAGCCAACTGTGTTGACTTTGTTGCCGTTCAACTCGAATAGTGTCGCTGCAATGATATTGAATTAGTAAATCATTTCTTGTCTAGGATAAATTCAAATGTAAAGCCTACCGTTTGTAGGACTATCGAAGTATCCGCAGAAGCTGATGTTATGATTGGTTTCATTTTTATCAACGTAGTGTCCAATTCCCTGGTAACTCTGATCAGAAAGAACCTCGAAGCTACCACTCCTGTAGCTTAACCCATTTCCTTGCGAAAGCTGAAAGAGGTGGGGAACAATAACGATTGCATTCTCCCTGTTATCCGCTGGAAATGTGTACTGGTAGATTCCTGAATGATTGCTAGCTCCAAGCTCGACTGTAATGTTAGAGCCAGTCACGACTTTGTAGTATCCATGCCCAAATTGATCAGGGCCACCTGCAGTATCCTGGTCGTTGTTGAAAGGGTTTATGGTGATGCCTGAAACTGGCATCTGAGAAATGGCCTTAAAGGGTCCGTTATCATTCATATCTGTCTGGCAGTTCAGTGTCTTTGTAAGAAAATTCCAAAAGAGGTAAAATTAGTACATACGGTCATACCACATAGTGAAGCCTGTGAAGAATCCCGAAGAGAAGTCGGGCCCGAGAAAAACTTGGTTACTGGGCGAACAAACACCTCGAAAGGTGTTGCAGTCAGTGTTAGGCTTTTAGAATATGAGACATCAGCGGAAAATTTATTCAAGGAACAAGTGACTTACTGTTGGAGCGACTGAGGTCAGGTTGGCGATTGAACTCGCATTAAGGAGCTTGAGAGTTGTTTGAGAAAACATGATGACTTGTGCCTAGGTCTTTAATAACCAAGGAAATGATATGCTTGAACACTGTTACGAAAGAATAAAGCTTTTGGTGGTGATTCTTATTTGTGATGTTATGGGAGATAGCAGTGAGAGGATACAGAATGGAAACTACACCAACGCCCTTGTGGCTATCAAGTGCTTAGCTTTCACGAGGAAGTTACCTTGGTATAAGATGTTCAGTAGCAACCGGCACTAGCATTTAGAGTACACAAGATAGCAAGCACGAAAGCACTTGGGCAGTTACGTTTGTGAATCACGATAGAACTTTACAAAAACCTCTGTTTGATGAAAACATATTCTGAAGTTTGTGTATGTCTAAACCCGTGGAACAATTTTTCACGGGTTTTGAGTTTGCCCGATACTCTGTACTTGAAAGAACGCTGGAACATGTTAATAGTTATTTATGTCCTTCAGATTGAGGTTAGGTCCAAGAACTCCAGTAAGCATACTCCGAGACGTTTCAAAATAATAATTCATACATAGTATGCTCACTGGAGGGTGATTCCGGTATGATAAATGTTTAGCATTACCACTCTTCTCAAAAAGGAAACACTTTGTTGGAAAACATTGATATATGCACCATAAACTCTAGAAATCCTTGACCTTGTAGCTTTAACAGCTCTGGCCAAAAGCGGAAGGTGCAGTCACCTAAAATGGCCAAAGTCAGCAGTTGCTTATTATAAACCATAACAAAGGCTCATTCCTGGTAATCTTAAACAGGGAACATTTGTCAGATAGCTTTTCGCTAGCATGGATTACATCACCATTAGTTCTTTCCAGTGGCTAGGGCTCAAATTGAATAGATTGTAGAGCCTGATGAATAGTTTCCTTACAATGATATTATAGTTATCAGTATCAAAGGTCTGGCCTCTGATTCTTCCCGTACCACTTGACACATCCTGTGGACATCCTCTTAGGACATCCTCGACGTAAAGTGCCATATATGAGCATGTTGGTGCAATCGGATAGGTGTTCTGCTAATTCCTCAGTAACCATATTATTGCTTGAGATTTCATTGCAATTGAGAACTCACGTCATTGCACAAGTAGATTCCAGAGTTGTAGCTACAGCTGAGACGAGCACAGTTACCCCAGCCAGCTCCAATGTAGCATGCTCCGGGAAGTTGTTTTAGATAGTAGTATCCATCACCGATACGTGAATATATCGCGAGATTGTAAACATTACAGCGTGGTGGGAGCTGTGACTGATTAATGTCACACTAGTTAGAATAAGTAAAGGAAACTCACACGGCCCCTCGCTTGAAGAGTGCTGTTCAAAATATTGGCTTCACCGGGAAAATCTTGGATGCGGAAGTTGGGGTTGAGAGCTAGAATCTGATGATATACTTCCTGGAAATATTAATTGTAACCCGTAGTTTATAGGAGAGATAAAAAAGCCATACTTTTGCAGTTCCCCACAGTTCAACGTCGGGGCCGCCGGGTATCGTTGGGCCGATATATTTCATGGTCTCAAAAGTGAGTTTAGAGACATCGCTGTAGTGTGGTAGTTCTAGCTGGGTTCTAGATGATGGGATTGCCAAAACCTCGAAGTCGAATGTAAGCCCTTCATGGAACATACAGGAAGATGGTAGAAGAGGTACATACGGAACAGGCGAGGCCTCCAACGCAGGCGGCAATGGAAAATATTGATAATTTCATGATGGGGCCTGCTTGTGCTCAATTCTACATTAATGGATTGCTTCTTATGGGTGGTCCAAATCATGGGGAGTATTTGAGGAAAATTATGGAGCTCGAGGAAGAGTTTGGAGATTAAATTGGTAAAAGTTTGGCTGCTAGGTGAAGATTAGGTAGATGATCGGATACAGTATCAATACATGAAGGTGACTCGAGTCTTACAACAATCTCACCTACCAACCGGTTATGTACATTTAACAACACAAACAATCGCATCTGTATCGATGATTTGCGCGCACATGCATATGCTAATAAGGTATCTCCGTAATTTGGAGTCTGGAATAGGAAGTCGCTTGAGATGGACCTGCTGCCAAGTGTTGGAACCTTGTATTTATCCATCTAATCGTTTGTCGCGATCTTCGCTCACAGGCGTCGGCAAATCAAGCAGTTGATTGAATTAATGCCTACTAAACATACTCAGGAGGGAAGGCGGTAAATCCAGGGTTAGTCGCTAAGCGAGAGGAGAGAAGACGCTTTTCGTAGCAAATTATTCATATGCTTGGAGGCCGGATGGATTAAAATTTACTAGTATCAATGGTTGAGAGGGATACACAGCGGGAGGTTTGGTGCAACCCACCACGTTGCAAATTCTAAGCTCTTGAGTTTTGAGAGAGTGGATTGCTTCCTGCTTTGACGCGGTTGATCCTTTTCTGCCTGTTGATCTACATGCCGGACTTAGAAGAGAAAGCTACCTTCGCCTATCCTCCGTTTAGACGTAATTATATTTTAACAGAGCATCTGATAGTTCAAAATTCTCATATCATGCTGAAGCAAATATACTACGGATAAAAATAACCGTGGTTACAATTCGTTATACCTACGAAAACATTTCTGGGCTCAGTAAGTAGTCAGTGGGTGGGTAAATTTTCATACCTAGTAAAGATCGAGTCATTAAACCCCTACAGAAGTTAAGAGGGAAGGGGTGTAGGGGTGAGTAAAGCGTTCAAGAAGCTCTTAAAGCTGGTGCTGAACAGGTCAAGAATTATTTTTGGGCAGGTAATTCGAACCAAACACCATTGTCGGAGAAGGAGGTTTATAACAAGGTGCAAAATGAAGAATGTGTAGTCAATTATGATGACTAGATGGTTGACTAGATGTGTTCTGATGATTTCTCCCAGAACTTTTGGAAAGTTTCTACTTTTTATATACGTGGACAACTAGAGTTTAACCCTGTCGCACATCAACTTGTAAGAAATCTATCGAGAATGTCATTGACCACGTCTGGCTTCTCAATCTGAATCCAATGCCCAGAATCAACATTCTCTACCGTCAGATTAGGCACCACCGGCCTCATTTGTGAAGCAAAATCTGCCGTGACGCTGATGAAGTTGGTAGAGTTGAGAAGAATTGTGGGCTGCTTTACAATACAATTCTCTTGCGGAATTTCTAAGAGTCTGAATTAGCTGGGAATTTACTTTGGGAAGTAGAAGGAGCGTACCTTTCTCATCCTCTCCATTTATGTTATCTATTGCGGCAAGGTACCAATTTATAGGAGCTGCGTAACCTTCAGGGAAGGTTTTCTGGTACACTTCTTGATCCTGTATGGAGTTTATCAGCAATTGTAAATGTCAAAAAGGGTATTGTAGTCATGAAAGAGGATCAAACCTTTGAGGAAAACCAAAGTTCTGCATCAGCAACTTTCCCAGCTTCTAACCATTCGCGAAAGCCTCCCTCAGCTCCCATATATTTCTTGCCAAGCTCCGCATCGGTTGAATAGAACAGGGACTGTACAGAATCCGACTGTTTTAATCAGTCATCGATTCTATTAGAATCCCCCGGCCGGAGAGATACATACATGCTCGTTCATCAAATCCGCAGCGTCAGCCTCTTTAAAAAACAAGAAGTACCCAAAAACTCCATACCCCATCGCAGCTTGTATCGACTGATTAATATGCTTGATCGCCTGCAACGATAGGCCAGATCCGGGTGCATTATATCCAATATCTATGAAAACGAGTTTCGAGATCATAGCCGGATAGTAATTGGCAAGTCGGGAGAGTGCAAAGGATCCCCTAAGGTTGGCCCTTGGTTAGTTCTCTACATCCAGTAAAGAAGCCACTACAAACGTAAAAGAATACAAACCAGTCATGACCAACGCCAATCACAGTCTCTACTCCCTCGTGTTTTAATATCTCAACGATATCCTCAACCATAAGCTTTGCCTTATAAGCTTCGACATCTAATGGTTTCGATGTCCGTCCATAGCCTAGAAGATCAGGAGCAATGATTCCGTATCCCTTTCGTGAAAAGTGTTGAATCTGGTAGCGCCAATCATAGGACGAAGAAGGGAACCCATGGAGGAAAAGGATATAGTTTGATTCGTCTTGATTGGTGGGTTTGAGATGTAGATAGCTGTAAAGAAACCCGCGGGTCGTAGTGTGTTCGGAGTAAGTGTTATCCATCCTGAGGGGTTTATTTTTCAAGTAAAGTGATCGGCGTGCTTTTGCTCTCACATGAGGAACTGAAATGATGGAATTTGAAATGGATATCAGGCTGTCTTTATAGATGTTGACATGTAGTGGAATAGAGTTTAGTATATAATTAACCGAGCAAATGAGCGTCTGTTGTCCGTGAGTCGGACTTCGCAGCACTCAGAATATCCGGCTCTTAAGAAACTGTGGAGGTACTCGATGACTATATGACCATCTCTGGCTTTATTTTTAGGAGACTGTCAGTTCTGTAATTGGCAAAGAACCAATGACCTATACGATTGAGGGTATTGACACAATGCAAGGGTGTTAAGCCATCTTCTACTAGACCTCACCTGCAGAAAAAACTAGGTACTTCAGCTTGCGTTATTCTTCTTCGCATTCAGAATCGAACAATTCCATACTTGTAAAGTCTAATTATAAGCTGTGATGTGTCAGTAGCTTGCGTTACGTATATGAACCAGCAGAGTTTAAGTTCACAGCGTTGGTTTGGTAACAGTGATGAGTAGGAGTGAATTAGCAGGTATGTATTCATTTCTGGCATAGTAGGAACTTTCTGATTTCAATCTGCCCAAACAATACTTAGAAGGGAACGGAGGACTACATCGCACCAATTAACGCCAGCAGGTGAACTGTGAAAACTTATACTTTCTTATATAATACATCTCCTATCCATCCCTTGGGATGAACACAATAAAATGCTATGCGGTGTCTACCTGTTGCCAGGCAAGACCTCTCCCGCCATATTTAAACTTCGCTCAAAACAAATCGAAAATAAAACAACTCATGCTCGATAGCTGAATATGCAATCGCGAACCCCGAAAATAGACACAAGAAGAGAAAATAATGTAAAAGCTAGCCACCGGCTTTTGTCGTTAGGGTCGTAAACTCAGCATCTAAATTCGCAGGGTGCTTCTCAATACATGCAGCACTATGTGCGCCACCAACGCCCGCTAAGTCATTCTCTGAGGGGTATATCTTGATTGCTGTTGGGTCTGTTTCCCGGTTATCTGGCGGTGATATAAACTGTGGTTCTTTGTAGATGTCTTCTGCATCCTGGGGGTACTGTGGTGTTTCTATGGTGCTAGAAAGTGCCTTAACTGGCGAGGTAGCTGTACCCAGTGGCTTGACCTTGACACTGGGATCTCGTACTCCGTAGATGGAGCCTGACTTTGTTTCTTCGTTCTGATCCTTAGTACTTGACTTTGGTGCCTGTAGATCATTTGGTGATAGAATAGAAATTATTCCTTCGTCCTCTACAACTAGGATATCATGGGGATTCTCTAGATATTCCGATTCCGCGTTAGAAAGCGGTAATGGTATTTCCCACGGACGGACCTCCTGCTTGGCCGGTGCTGGTGGGGATCGGCCTCTCCGTGGGAAGTATTCCGAGTCATCTGTAACATTTGTCTCTGCATAGCCCTGAGGCATGGAACCGGGGCTGTATAGTGAGCTGGGCTTCCTGTGATTATAGCTTTCATGCGAAAAAATCTTTTCATCATATTCTCCTTCATCAACATGTCGCGCATCAACCACAATTGGGATGGGATGTTCATGGATATGGACGATCTCTTGAATCTCAGGGAACAGACCAAGTAATACCTGGGCCTGGGAGCGACGACGGGGATCATCGCTAAGACAACGCCCGCAAAGGTCCCTATAATACTCAGGCACTTCTTCAGCGAACGAGTCTAGGGTCAATGGGCGCTGAGTTTCCGGCTCATCTTGCTGTGTAGCGAGAGCGTACAGCACCATTCCCAACTGGAAGAGATCTGATTTGACCCCTATATACATTGAGATTCTCTGATTGCTATCGATGAGTGCGGTCACTTCTGGGGGTTCCCAGCCAACCGGGCATCCTCGTCGATTAATGTCTATGATTTTTGCGTTATCGTCTCCGTCAATAACTATATTCGACAGTGTAAAGTCTCCTTGGACAAAGCCTGCCTCGTGAATCTCCGAAAGACCTTGGACAATTTGTTTTGCCCAACGTTCACGTCGTTTCCAAGATATTGTGCCTTCTCCGTCGTAGATGACATCAATCAATGCACCTTGTTCTGCAAAGCTGATCAAAAGGCCTTTTACAAATTCACACTTATTATCAAGGACAACGCCACCAAATTGGATCACACTATGAGATCCAGATAGTCGATGTAAGGCATTGATCTCATAGAGAAATTCATCAACAGTGTCCGGACCCGGAATCTCCTTCTTGATGAAGATTTTATTATCGACCCGAACTTTATAAACAAAGCCAGAGAGATGCGAGTCAAAAACAAGTTCAGCTTCTCGAACTCTTCGACACTTGAGATGTCCTATAGCTCTTACTGGGGGATATGATATTATCTCTGAGAGATCTTCTACAACGTGGACGTGAAGTCTCTCACTTTCTGTCTGCAGCTTCAAATTTGTTACTGTATCGTAGAACTGGATATCGGGTAGTGATTCCCGAATGGCCTCATAGATTCGAGCGCTCTTGTCCCGCTGAAACCTTGTCTTTTGTAGTTCTTCCTCTAGTGACCCTGGAGCTGCATTGCGGTAGTCCAATGATATAGTGACTCGTCTCCAATGGGTGGGAGTTTCCGCATATGTTACGAAGAACTTCTCCCGGTTTGATTTATCCCGAAAATGCATGCTGAGATTCAAAATCCACTTGCGTTCGAGCTCCTCCAGTATCATCTCATCAAAGCCTGCAGTCGAAACTGATGCTGTTTCGATATTAGATACATCGTTTGGTACCTCCACATATCCTTGAGCATCATCGTCCTGTGTATTGGTTGTAGCAGATTTCGAATGGTCTAGCACCGAATCAATAGCTCCAGTCTTCTCCAACAATTCGGGGGCACTCAATCTTGGTGGACCAACCACAGAGGCGTCTCTAATAGAGGCAGTATGTCTTCTGTCCATAGATACTGTTCGGCGTTCCTCTGGATTTGGCTTCGTAGGCTCCAACCTATCTCTTAGCTCAGATTGCTGTCTCTTGAAGGTACCAGGTCGAGGTAATCCCGGTACGACCTTTCTCGACAAACGACGAGCCAGCCCTGGCGGCCTTGACGTGTCCTCCTCCAGCGCAGCAGCAGATGGAAGCACTGCATTGCTTTCATCCTTCCCAAACAGCTTCCTCCACGACCACGATGTTCTTCGGTCCGTAGAAGCAGCCCGCTCTTGGGGCCTCTCTGTTGCTGTTTGTGCCATTGTTCGTTAAATTGACCCGTTGGAGCTTATTTCCTATCTGGTCAAGAACCCGACTGATGGGCCTGTTGGAATTTGGGAGCAGTTCGCAGACAACACGGCAAAGCTGCAATAGTGGCTTCCCAGAGAAATCAATGCGCAGTTGATGGGTAAGACCGTCAACAATCAAGAGAGGAGCTAGAGGTTGCAGCAACACTGAGTTCGTATAGATCTATGTAGCTATCCGGTGGTAGGGAGAGTAAGAGCACTCTCTTCTTCTTGTAAGAGCGTATCATTGGATTGGGAACACATGAGGGAAGGAATATGTTGTTGATGTGTATAGGGCGGACGTGAAATCGGTGGCCCTAAGATGCTCAGGGTCCATTCGAAGGCCAAGGCAGAACAATATACTATTGACTACAAATGTTGGTGCAGTGAGCAGAGCGGACGTAGTAGTGGAGGTCAAGGTTTGGCTAGGGTGACAGTACGCAGCGGTCAGGGCCGCCCGCTGCCGTTAGATGTGTTGGCGAGTGGCGCAGGAGAAAGTGAAATTCAACCTCCTTCAATCAGTACGAGAGTACATGATACTACGACATACAGCACTAGCAAATGCAAAGCAAGAGCAGAACGCACACAATCCGGACCTGCTTGTAAGTAGAGTCTGCTGCATCAAATAATGCTCCATGATACTCAATCTCTCTGGTTGCCTTACTTTTCTCAGTGGTCTCCGTGGGGTTGAGTTGGGCCTATTTTGCATTGGGAACGTGGGAGTGTGCAGCTGCAATGCAGAGTGCAGCGAGGAGGAGACCAATCGCTTGATGGGAAAATTCACTTGGTGCCATTTCAAACAGACCTATAGGAATTTCATACTGCGTGTCCCTCCTGTTCCTACTGTTCCGTGACATGTTGATTATTGAGGAGTTTCCATTTCTCTTGGTCGATCTATCGGCGTGCAATTAATTGCTTTGTTCACCTTCAGCAACCGCAAAACAAATTCACTATCTCGTCGGTCTGTCGAACGGAAGGTATACTTGTATTCATCCTGATGATAAACAGCCGATCCCATACGCATTCTAATTCCCATGCACATATCCTGCTCAAACGCTTACACCACTGTGCATAAAACCATCAGATCTAGTCTTTCTTCTCACCATAGAGCATCCGCGGGATGAAAGCCATACATCCTCCGTAGATACGGTTGGGCGTCATCAGGTCTCAATGGGGCTGTAGCATGTCCTACTTCTCTGTGGTTGAAACAGTTACACGTACTTCGTACACAAACTACCACCCGTCGGCTTACAGGCCTTAGATCCGCACGTTCCCAATCGCATCTCACTTGCAGCATACATTGGTGCTTTGACAAATGTGCTGTAAGGCGAATATATTGAGGACACCTTGAGGACCTAACCAACTGTGCCCCAAGCATCCCCTCTCCCGAGGCCGAAGCGGTCGTTCGTTCGTTATTTAAGCCTATTGACCTGAGTTGAATGCACCCCACACTGTCACCGTCAGATTATCGTCAACTAAACTCAATTTCTGTCACAAATTAGAAAAGAAAAGATTGTCTAGTGCACGGATTGGGTCTCTATGCTTCTCGCACATTCGGCACATGCTATTTATTCCGACCCTGAAGATTATTTACAGATTAGAGTATATGCTGCCTAACAAAACGCCCCATGACGTTCAATACTTCTACAAAATGCCAAATGCGTGGTGGAGAGGAGGGGTTTGCGCTCGAATCATCTTCGAGTTTATTCTTTTTCGCATGTTTTAAACACCACTGCAATGCCCATTTCTGATCCCCCCGATTTATGTTATTTAGCCCTGTCATATCGTAACATTCTCAATCATCATCCTCGTCATCTTCATCTTTCTTCTTGGAAAGCTGGTTTTTCCATACGTTGTTGGCTTCTGTTTTGTCTAAGTTGGGGAAGACTAGGTCAAACACCTCGGAGTACCACTTTGCTGGATGCCCCGTTATACCTTCTTTAATGTTCTATTATGACTGTTAGCAAGATTTATAATTAGAACCAATTTAAACGTACATCTGGTAGTTCAAGCCAGTCTGAGAGATTGTCGTGAGGGAAGATGATTGATTTTGATCCTGCACGACGCGCAGCAACAGTCTTTTCTCGTAAACCTCCAATTCTAAGGACTTTTCCCGTAACTGTTAATTCCCCAGTCATAGCGATAGTAGGGTCGAGGGGTTTGTCAAAAGCTAATGACAACATAGAGGTTGCCATCGTTATTCCAGCAGAGGGACCATCCTTTTGGACTGCACCTTCTGGGCAGTGAAGATGTAGCTTGGCTTTGTCGAAGAAATGATTTTGTGGATAGTTCTTAGCCATAACTGATTTCGCGAAAGAATATGCGATCGATGTCGACTCCTTCATGACGGCTTTCAGATTTCCGGTTGTTGTTAAACCCGGACGAGACTTTCGAGTTAATGCACTCTCCAATATCGACTCGACGTATAGGGCAGCTCCACCCATTTGTGTCCAAGCTAGTCCCATTGCCACACCAGGCGGCGTTATATCATACAAGCGATCAGAAGTGAAAACTGGAGGACCAACATAGTCCTTAAGGTTATCTTTATCAATGGTAACATGTACCGTGTCTGGAACGTTAAGGCTAACCCTAGGAACCTCTACGGTTTGTTTCTCAATATCCTCCGGCGTTTCCTTGACATCAGTCTCATCCTTCTTAGACTCTTCCAGAGCAGCCTTGCCTTCATCAGTCAAGGCTTCTTCTTCGGAAAGCACATTTTCGCCGACATCCTGGACGATTTTGAGAGCTGACTTTCTATAAACTTTTTCAATCTGCTTCTTCAAATTTCGAACTCCAGATTCTCGGCAATACGACTTAATCAGCTCCTCGATAGCGCTCTTAGATAAGTTGACATCAACATCTTTCAGACCGGCCAGTTCCTTCGCAGCAGGTCCGAGATATCTCTGAGCAATCGCCATTTTTTCGTCAGCAACATAGCCAGACAATTCAATCATTTCCATACGGTCGAGGAGAGGTCGGGGGATTGTGTCGGTCATGTTCGCAGTGCATACAAAGAGGACCTTGGACAGGTCAACAGGGACATCTAGATAGTGATCCAAAAATGAGTTATTTTGCTCAGGATCGAGCAGTTCCAGTAATGCAGAAGCTGGATCACCCTGATGTCCTCTACCAATTTTGTCAATCTCATCAATCAATATGAGAGGGTTCTCGGTTTGACACTTCTTCAAGGCTTGAATAATTCGTCCTGGTAATGCACCAACGTAAGTTCTTCGGTGGCCCTTGATCTCGGCAACATCTGTAAGACCTCCTACACTAAACCTGTAGTATTGTCGGTTCAGAGCCCTGGCAATGCTTTTCCCAATACTAGTCTTGCCAACGCCTGGTGGGCCAACGAAACAGAGAATCTTGCCTTCAACAGTACCTCTGAGCTTGCCTACAGCAATGAACTCTAAGATACGATCTTTTACATCCTTTAGCCCATGGTGGTCTTCGTCAAGCACTGTCTGAGCATTATTAATGCCGAAATTTTCTGCGCTTCGCTGACCCCAGGGGATCTGTGTCAACCAATCCAAGTAGTTTCTCGTGACATTGAACTCAGATGCTGCTGGTTCTAAATGCGCCAGCTTGTTTATTTCCTCGTCGAATACTTTCTTGACACCTTCCGGCATCGCAAGATTCGCAGCCTTTTCCTTGAACTTTTCTACTAACTTATCCTTCCCGTCTGATTCAATGCCGAGCTCCCGTTTAATACCCTTCATCTGCTCCATCAACCAGTATTCTCGCTGTCGCTTCTGGATCTTCTCCTCCACGTCTTTTGAAATTTTGGATTGTAACTGCGCATTCATAAGCTCTTTTTTCAAAACAGTGAGTGCCATTTTGAGTCTCTCCTCAATGTCCGTCGTTTCAAGAACTTCCTGTAACTCATTGACTTCACCAGCTGACACAGCAGCTGCGAAATCAGCAAGTTTGGCTGGTTCTTGCATAACATTCGAAGCAGATAAGCTCATCGTAAACGTAGATATCTGCTCACGGAAGAGGCTATTCATGTTTGCGACTTCTTTGAAGACGTTGACAATCTCGTTGGTGAGTGCCCGGATGACCGGGCTTTTCGGATCGTGCGCTTCATCGGCAATGTTTTCTACGTTGACGAAACTGACCGGATACTTTCTCAGAAATGAAGCTGGCTCATAAGGAGATAAGAACTCTGCGTTTTTGTGTTGTACAGGTACCTCTTCAAAGCTGGCAACCACGTCTCCCTTCTTCTCTAGTACGGTATCCTCCTTCGTAGGCTTGGTTGGGATTGCATCAGGAATGACCTCTGGATCAGGAGCATCAGAAGCTTTGATTGGTGAAATGAGGCTAGTCATCTTAATACGGCGATGAGGATACAGTACCACTGTCAATGCTTTTTCATCTCCAGCAACTGCAAATGCACTTGTGATCTGTGCAAACACGCCTACATCATGTACATCCTCCACACTCTCGATTATATCCTTTTCTCCACCTGCCTCATCTTTGAACAAAAACGCCCCGAGATAAGGTTGCCCTCGTTTGATCATGTCTTTGATGGCCGCAATGACATTCTCATCTCGCATTGTAATAGTCTTGTAAAATCCTGGAATCAGAGGTCTGCCCTGAATTGGGATTCCCATCACCTGCGGGTAGACCTCCGGGACCGTTGTTTTCTGTAAACCCTTATCAATGGAAACCTGTTTCTTGCCCTTCCTTCCACCATCTCCGTTTCCCGAGTCTCCAGAACCTCCAGAGCCCGCGGGTGCTGCGCTGCTACCCTTTCCATCAGCCGCGCCTCCAGATGATGGAGAACTGGACGGGGGTGTTGATTCGGATCCCTTAGATTTGCCTTCAATAACCTCCTCCACTCCACCATCCTTCACCTTGTCTGCCTGTTTTTGCGCATGCTCCTCTTCTAGGCCTTCTTCGGGTATTGGGTCCTTGGGGTCTTTCGGGTCCTTGCTCTCCTTCCACCGTACAGGAGATGTCGAAAAATTCGATGAATTGTTGAAAGTGGCGACAGGTGAAATCGAAGATCGCGTGTGCAACCTCGTTATCCCTGAGATTTGCCGTTGCCGTTGCTGAGACACACTATACAGTCTATTTGAGGGATTCGCACCTCTTCTAAGAGAAGATCTAGTTGTATTCTGAAGAGCAAGCCGCCATGACAAGCTACCTCCGTAGAGCATGTCTTATAAATGATGTGCTTGGAGGGGATTGTTGATCCCGATAAAGTGTTAACCAAATGTACCTATAGGCAGAAAAAGCCTAAAATTGAAAGCTGGTACTAGAAACTTCGACAGATATCTGATAGAAAGGGTGGTGGTACATTGATAACTGAAAAAGATCTCGCCGTCATTGAAGCGTAGACCGAGCTGCTTACAATTTGTCGGCACACTAAGTAGGAAGATCCCTGTACACGATCGGCTCGGCTACAAGGCTCGCCTCCTTTCGAAGCTATCAATAAACAAACCTGAATAATTCTAGGCAAGACAATCAAGGAGTCAAATAAACGAGTTGTTGACTTACAATTTAGAGTAACAAACAATCTAAAAGAGCATGATATTACGTTGCGTTAGGATTCATGCCCACAATAACATCAGAATAAGTGGCGTGGGTAAAAGAAACAACTATGCATGAATAATATTCTACCATTGATACTCTTAAATTGTAGAACTGTGGCATTGATTAGAGACAGCTATTATTCTACAAATTGTGACCGTCACTGCCTCCTCCAAAAATCTTGCACTGCTTCGAAGCAACCGTTTATGTATTCGCCTTTCTCATATTCGTGTTTCATTTCCAATCACTAAGTCCCGCCCATGGATCTGCTGGATTCTGCTGTTGTGGCTGCCCACCTCGCTGCTGACCTGGATTGCCGTATACTGGAGCTGCCCCTGGTTGCTGGAAAGTTTGTTGCGGTCCTAGAGGCGGTGGTCCAGGTGGAGGAGGTGGCGGAACATAACCATGTGGCATGTATTGTTGTTGGGGTGGTTGCTGCTGCGACTGACGACCATATTGCGCAAAGTGAGTCTGGGTTGGAGGCGGCGATATTGGCTGATGAGGTCGACCGTATTGGTTTTGTGCGAATTGTGTTTGCGATGGTGGAGGAGACGCGGGTTGATGAGGTCGACCGTATTGGTTTTGGGGAAAGGAGGTCTGCGTTGGCGGAGCTGAAGCTGGCTGAGCACTATCTCGCCGGAGATACTGGTTCTGCGAAAATTGAGTTTGATCTGGAGGGGGTGAGGCAAGACTTCCTCGTGATTGAAATACCCCTGGATTGTAAGATGATTGCGACAGTGACGCATGATTTTCAGCGTATGATCCTTGTCGTGACTGTTGAGGCTGTGTTTGATAAAAGGAATTATTCTGGGTAGGTGGAAACGCTGAATGAGCCGATTGGGGAGGTGGTGATGTTGTAGGTACTTGATATTGCCCGGTGATGTTCGTAGACGGGTACCGAGTCGAAGGTGATCCAGAACTTTGAGATATCGACTGTGACCGAGATTTAGAGGGGGCCTGAGCTGGGTCCATTGACATCCGCTCCATCAGGCCTCTTAAACGCTCACGCTCCCTATCGGCTTGGCCACTGGCATTGGCAGTTCGTTCCTGCTCAATGTGGTTGAGAAGTTGGGCGCCTTCTGATCTGCGATTATTCACGAAAGTCTCAACATTCTTATCGAGGCTATCAACGGTGTCCTTCATCTCACTGTACCATCTCTTCGCACTGTCAAGCCCAGCCTCAAGATCCAAGAATTCTTGATGTAGTTTCTTATACTTGGTGTTGACAGAAGAACGTTGACGTGTGATATTTTCGTACTTGCTTTGTTCACCTCTCACCTTTTTATCTTGCAAAAGTGTGTTAAAAGCAGACGTAAGCTCTTTCATCAATGACGCCTGTTTGTGATTTGCTGACAAAAGACGACTTTGATGTGGTCGGTACTTCTCGAGCTCTGCTTGGAAGAGTTGTGTTTCGTAGTTGGATACCGCCTTCTTGTTCAGGATCAGAACTTGAGATATATCGTCTTCGTGTACCTTTTGATTCATCAGTATGTTCCCCGGGTTGAGGAAACAACAACTTACCTTCTCCTTCAGATCCTTCAACACTTGAGCTCGTTCTCGTTTTATGAGATTTAGCTTCTTGAGAATCTCTTCCACCTTAGCGACTTGCTCTGCAACACTGGGTCCATCATTAAAGTCATCATCGATCAAACTTCCCTGTGCGACAGCAGGACTACCGCCATTTCTAGAGCCACCTCCAAACTGTATCAAAGCTTTTTGGAATAACACGTCCACTTCGCCAGACTCGCTAGCATTGCTCATTTCGTCAAAATCTGTCTGGTATTGGCGAAATTTAGAATATAACTGCCCGTCACTATGCGCAGCTTCATCAAGTGCATCTCTATAATTTCGAATGTCATTCCTTAGGGTAGAAGTCAACCTCGAACTGGGTTGTTGAGTCCACTCCCCCTCATATTTTGATCTCATCTTTTCGCAAACGCTTTCTTCCATATCGAGTTGCTTACTGCTTTTATCCAAGATTGCAACAATCGATTCCTTACTGGAATTCAGATAATTGAAAATAGATCCAGAAGTATCTCGGCCAGCTAGGGTATTGCACCAGCCTCTAAACTCATTGTCTGCCGTTAATTCTTGATCAAATCCACCTTTCAGCACTTGCAAAGCATTCGGGAGTCTGAGATAATCAAGACTTGCAGCCATTTCACTATTTGCAGTCTCTACACGCTCTGTTTCTGCCCGGACTAACTTAGCCTTTTCCTCATCATACAAACTGGCAGATTCAGTTACAGACATTGGTACAATTTTCTGGAAGATATCTGGACCAGTGATACGCTGTATATCCTGCCCAGCATATAGCTCGCTGACAGGTATAGCTTTCGCGGCTGGAAGCTTAGGTATCACAGCGAGACTTGCATGTGCTGGAAGCGTCTGATGATATATATAATCATTGTCCTTAATAAGCTCAGAAAGCTTCTCTTGAACATTGGTGAGATGCCGCTTCGTAATTTCTGTTAAAGTTGTTCCACATTCCGCAGTAAGATTTGAGTTCGCTGGCACAGTTCCTGGGAAAGCACTAGCTAGCTTGCTCGCATCTTTAGCGGACGTTTCAGCAACCTGTAAGCGTGAAATAGCCGTGCCATGAGAGTTCGCGTCATCATCCGCAAGAGCTTGATAGAATTGGGCAAGAGAATTCATGTAATGTGACTTGATCTGCGTGCATATCACGTTAGCTGAAGTACAGTGAATTAGAGATAGCTAGCATTCCCAACTCAAAAATGCCTGGGCTTTAGACAACAACTCAGAAGCTGGAAACGTTTGAAGCTTACCTGCACCACTAATAGCCAAACTTTCTCAAATATAGCTTTGTTCACGTTCTCTTGTGTGCCTTCCACTGCCTGGGAGTATAGGTAGCCTGCTTGGCTAGCAAGCTTTGCCAATAAGCCTACTTTCTTCCCGTCCGCTATTTGCTTTTCCAGGAAAACCTCCTGGCCTTGAGCAAGCATTATCTGGATCAAAGTTTTGACAGTGTCGCGGCTGAGATCGGTAGAGGGTGCATGGAGGAAGTTCTCATTGATATAAGTAAACATTCCAGCAGAGGCCTGGAAAGAGTGGTATGCAGTCTTTAGGCCAGAGTCTTCCGAGCGAGTTTGGAAAGCCGCGTGGCAGGATAGGACGGCGGATATATTGAAGATGATAGACGCTTTTTCGTATGCCAAAGAGTACTGTGAAGTCGGCTTATGTGTAAAGGCATCAAACCTTGTAAATGTTAGCTCTGCCTTCTGTAAGGTGTATGCAGATATTCATACCATGTGAAAGATATCTTGATATGGTTCTCATCCACTGGAAACCGCAGGTCCAGCAGTTCCAGCTGGCCATAGTATCTGTACAACAAATCCCTCCCGGCAGCACTATCCTTTCCCGCGCCTCTCATATCCTGCCGCAGGCGATTCAATGTCGCACATTCTTCTGCATATCTTTCTGGGTCATCCCCATACGTCTGTCTGATATATGCTTTCAGCGGCTGTATCCAGTCTATCTCGTTCGTAGCCTTCAGAGGCGCCGATATCATCGGTGCCTGCATCTTTGCTCAACTCCGAGTCGGAGCTCGGCGCTCCTGGTGAAGCTGTTGAGATAACGGTACCTGCAGATGCAGAAGGGCAGGAGGAAGCACCGCTTGGTATATCTGGCAGACGGAAATAGCGTGGTGCTCTAAAAGGCTATACCTTGTGACGTGGTTTGCGCTATGGATATGTATGTATATATTTGGACGTTGAGATGTGGAGGGGTAGCACAGCGCACCACTTTTATCTGCGGGCAGTCGTGTTCTTGCTCATCTGTGGCATGGCTATCCTATTACTTTACGATTGGGCTTATTGTGTTTGGCAGGAAAGGAAGCAAAGTGGTGAGATTCAACTTTCGTCTTTGTAGCTACGTTGTGTCACGGACTCATCTGGTGTAGGTTTAGGCTAGGGTACGGTACGGTAGTGAAGTATGTACTCGTCGACAAGGCCCCGACCCTGCAATGCGGAGCACAGTCGTTGGGCCTTTTGGGAGAACTGGATACCCGACTGCCCGATCTTGAGGAAGGTAAGTTCGATAAGCGCCTACGGCTTTATATGCATATTTCTACCAGAGATGCATCACCTCGTGAAGTACCACAGTACCGCAGGCACAAATTTACCGACAATGCTTCGTGTATTCACTTTCAGTGTGATAGCGCTTGAGCTGTAACCGCCCAGACTATTAGATATATACAATAGAGTTGTACGAGAAGTTGGTCTTACTACTAAGCTCTTTCAACTCCGTTCAACTATTAGCAGACAATTCAGAACAAACATCGCTACAGATGTATCACCCGCGTCAAGACTGAGAAAGTGCTGGTTTCATACAATCTGAGGGCGAATGCAAACACTGATACCTAGCAGTGATTTCCATTGCGAAGTGCTCTAGATGCAGGATGAACCCAATCACAGTGAATACAATCTTCATGTTGACCCAATTGGTAGGAAGAGAAACAAAATCTGCCGAATTATAAACCCTGTATTGAAATTAGCTTCGGTACATTGTATTGCGGCCCGTTGTTTGTGGTAGCCGCTGTCTCGTGCTCTGAAGACTGGTCATGCATAAACCAAGTGTGTAGAGATGAAGGTGGAAATCACTGAGCGCGATTATTTCTCACCCAACGAGAAATCGAAGACTAAAAACTTCATGGAATCAATGCTGGCCACTGGAGCTTATTTACTACTGAAATCGTCTACGGGTAAGATGGTCATTATATTGAGCTGAGTGTATCAATTTTCTCTCCTTCAATCTCCCATAAGTCTATAACTAAATGTACAAGCTGGGTATGTGTTATGAGTTTCTCTACATATTACCCAACCCCGCTGAAAATGCAGACGCCATGATTCCTTGTCTTTAGTCTTAAAAGCCCGCTTATAAAATACAATGCCACAGTTATTCCACCGTCGGTACTATACATCGCTTACTTCAGTCATTGCTCATTCTTTCTTCTCTGAGCCAGTGGATGCCTCTGCACCACTGTCTTTATCCTTTGGTTCTTTAGACGAATCATCCTTTGAGCTACTTGTCGTATTAGATCTGGTATGATCGGTTAATTTGTGCCAAACAGATTTGAGAATTCCATCATTCTTGTGCTCTTCTGTTGTACTTGAACTGGTAGAATCATTAGTATTCACATTGGTATATATCAGAAATGGCTTACGATTGTCGTCCAACGTTCATGATCCTCTTTGCAGTCTTGTCGCCTAGCTCATCAGCAAGCATCTCTGCGATAGTTCGTTGATTAGAACTTAGATACTTTGGCATCTGGACTTTGAATTCGACCTTCAAATCTCCCACCCTTCCTCGCCTATCTTGTAATTTCTTCATACCCATTCCTGAAAGAGTGAGTTTGTCACCGGTTGAAGTCCCAGTGGCGACCTTGACATTGACTTCCGAATCTAAGGTAGGTATGGTCACTGAACCACCGAGTAATGCAGTAGTCAGAGGTATAGTGGCGGTGTATAGTATATCTGACCCAGATCGGCTGAACTTAGGGTCTGTCCCAACCCTCACACGAACGTATAAGTCTCCCGGGATAGATCGTACATTGGGGTTTGCAGCAGTACCAGTTTCAGCAGCATCGCCTTCTTGCGAAAGACACATGCGCAGACCGTCTTCTATGCCGCCAGGAATGTCAACATCGACAGTTTTACGTTCTCGTACTACTCCATGTCCATCGCAAGTGCGACATTCGCCTCCTTTTGGAATCGTGACTCCCTGGCCACCACAAGCACCACAAGTAGATGCCATTTGGAAACCGCCGCTCATGAAGTGTACCCGAGTTCCAGTTCCGCCACAGGATTTACACTCCGAGCGCTTGGTGCCAGCCTTCAGTCCTTTTCCAGTACATGTCTTACAAGTTACGAGAGGGTTGATATTGATCGTCTTGACAACTCCCTTCGCAGCCTCCTTGAATGTTATAGAAGCTTGCACTTCTATACTGTCTCCAACCAGTATTTCCTCCTGGTACTGATTCCCGGCACCGCCCCTTGACCTTCGTCCTCCCCCACCAGCAAAATCTTTGAATAAATCATCAAAATTGAAGCCCCCACCTCCGAATCCTGCACCACCAAATCCACCTGCGCCGGCGAAAGGGTTCCCTCCAGCAAAAGGACCACCAGGGCCTCCGGCTCCAGGTCCAGGGCCCTGACCGCCCCCTTGATCAAACGCTGCAGCACCAAATTGATCCCATGCTGCTTTCTTCTGCGGATCTGTGAGGAGTTCGTATGCTGATTGTGCCTCTGCAAACCTATCCTTTGCTGTCGGGTCTTTATTGGTGTCCGGATGGAACTTCTTGGCCATTCCATAGTATGCTTTTTTGACCTCAGACGCCGATGCCCCTTTGCCTACGCCTAAAACCTTGTATGGATCCTTAGTTTCAAGGAGGGTTGAAGTGGCATGAAAAGTCTAGCCAGGAGTTAGCATATTATGAGAAGCAGAGATGAGAAGTTACTCACTCTTTTTGTCACGGTCCTAAGAGGTGTACTTCTAGTTCCTAACGACTTCGATCGCCGCAAAGCATTCTGGGGCAACGAAGTGAAGTGTCGTGTCTGTGAGCCATTGCAGAGATCATCTTTGAAGTGCTGCTGTCGGCTTGCTTGGGTTGGGCACACAATCCGAGCGGTGGCAGCCCTGGTAAAAAGACCTGTCGTCCCAACTTTCATCTTGTTGTCTGTTTATCAAGCATCTGCGCAAACTTAAGCTGGGTGGTAGTGGTAATGCGATATTTACCGAGGCTAGGTGTCTTTCTGGCACGATGTAGCTTCAAGTCTTGAGTGATGTTGATGCTCGACTTTTTTTTGGGTGACGCCCATTTGGCTCAGCGTTGATTGGATAAAGTCCAAATCACCATACGAATCTCCACTTTTATGAGCTCCGTAGTAGAAACTGGAAACATCGAGAAGTATTCTTTAGCTTACAACAAAATCCTTGAAGAAAGTAGGATTAATTGATCAATCACAAATAGTATTCAGCATATACATATATGATGATCTAGCTATAGCTTACGGGTCCTCAGTTGGCAGAGTGTGTGTGTGTACAAGTTACAGGATCTTTGAGCCAGCCAGCCTTGTCCAGCCCAAATAACGATTCAAATAGCTCCAATCTCAATTCACATTAGAGCATAGTAAATAATATTATAGCTTTGAGTAGGTCTTGAATATTATTTGAATTGTCTAGAGAGACTGAAAGAGAACAATGGGTCGCTAATATGAGCCTGTTGAAAATTCGAGTTTCCGGCTTTTCATTAGAGCATGACGCTTGTTCACTATATTTATAAAGTGCAAAGCTCTTCCGCGACCAGTGTATAACGTCCAAAAAAGTTCTTTCAGGCCATTGATAGAAATGGATTTCATCCAAGAACTCCATGTTAACAATGCTCTATGCTCGATGCTGGGTATTGTTCCTTTCCTTAACTCCTGGTGACTATAGACTACTGGAATAGGTAGGTATTGTATAATCCAAACTGATGCCTTTCGTACCAAACAGGCTAATGCTTCCTATCATCTGCCATGTTGTCTAAGGGGAGAGAATCGCATACGAAAGTTCTTGTCTAATATGTTGTTAGCTTGAACTTGCAATGGCTTAAGTATGGATAGAGCTCGGCCATTTACCCTGCCAGCGGACTTTGTACAAAAAGTCGACAACCGTATCATTCTCACTTATTCCCATACTGTTGAAGTGCTTCCTAACAGCATTTGCTAACTGCTCTTTGCTCTGCCGACGCTGCTGTTTATGACGTGCCATCGTTGGGGACATTCTTCCAATTTGAGACTGGGAGAGAACCATTTGATTGGTAGATTTATTGAACCCACTCGGCGTATTGAGGCGGTAATCGTATCGATATCCGTGCAAAATAGAAGGATCAAGGGTTGACCACTGGATCTATCGTTCATCTAAATCAGCTTCCAACAACTCTTGCATCTTGCAAAATGCTTACCCCAGGAGATATTTCTGAATTGGCAGCGGCGGAACCAGACACCGCAGTATTCTGACCGGCAGTTACCACGTCGCGTAGAGAGCTACCAATTGTGGCATTGCCTCCAGCTCGCCGTTTGCTGTTGGCTGTTGTCGCCGTGGTTGCGTGAACTTTCTCTTTAGTGCTCGAGGCTTCGGATCTCGAGTCCTCTGGCTGAGGACGTGATCTGAGTGGTGGCATAGTATGAGAGGGTGCTTTGTGAGGATTCAAGTTGGGATAGTAGTTACAATGCAAGTGCAGTAGAGCAAAGTTGTTGCGCGGATTGATTAGATGCACTTCTACAGGCATAAAAGCGCGAGACGCTAGCCGAATGTCATCGCATCCTTATCCTCGGTTCTTTACAAAATGCTTTTACCATATACAGGCAACACATTGAGCAACCCAAATTGACTGCAAGTAGTCAAGGAACCAAGAATCATGACAATCAAAAACAACAGCCATCCAAAGCCTTTAATGTACGAAGAAACATTGAATTCTTAACACTATTCATTTGTTCATTACGATTCCCAGCCTTGTAACCACCCAGCCTTGCGACAAGGCTCGGTCAGCCTACGGTGTAGTTCCCGGGTAACATGACATTAGCCTTCCGATAATCGTGCCGCGACATGCCGTGCGGGTATCTGCGTCGGCAGGCCGAATAATTGTGATGACATCTTAGTACCATAATCCGATACATTATGGTCCCCTCTCCATCATCAACTATCCTCTATCCGGCCAGCATTGCCGACGAGGAATGAAATAATATGTCTCATGTTTTCCTTAAACAATCTCTCCTGCAGGCGCCACTGACTTTCTGGCGTTGTGCAGTAAACACGATGGAGCAATCACAGTGTCGGTTACGATGGTCACCGGAAGATTAAAGAATTTTCTCTACCCCAGCCCGGCCAGCCCGCGCAGTTGGTTCAAATCCTGGTCGCCCCCAGATTATCATTTCCAAGCCGATGCTGCCGCGCCATCATGTCTCACAGGGCTCGCAATCCAGTTATCCCTTTCCTGACATCCAAGTTGTGAGAGCCAAGAACCCAAACATCAGGTCCATGAACCTCCCCCAGCAGCAGAACCTTCCAAAAAAGCAATTATGCATGAGCGGCAAGAATGGTGGAAGCCTCGAAATGTTGGTTCCGAGCCTCTCTTCCCTGCAATTTTCAAGCTTGAAAGCTTCATAATGAGTAGTTGTTATATACTGTAGGAGTATTGGCGATGTCGATGAGGTTCATCACGCCTCAGGTAGTATATGCTCCACATCTGCAGATTATCAAGCGAAAGAAGTTGAGGCAAAGAAAGCAACAATGGAAACATGGGCTACCCGGTAAGATCTCAAACCCAGAGATAGCAGAGAGCCAAGTTGAAGATTGAGGGGAGAGGCTGGATAATTACTTATTCTGGGAGCCAGGAAGTTAAGCCACATCCTCACCTTTGGTAATCGTATTGCGTAGATTTGCAGAAAGATATCGTTCCATCGGCGCTCCGGAGACATCGAGTGAGAGCCACTTAAGGAAGAGTGCGCATAGAGGCTGGGGGGTACATGACAACATGGCAGTACTTATGTGAAGTTGTATCTTTACAGCCCTGGCGGTGCAATTGTCGGTGCGTATCTTTTTCAGGAGACCATACATATCATGGAGTTGCACCTATGTAACAACAGGTTTCTACCAACCTCAAGATGAGCTACAACACCAGTATCCAAGTGCGGGATGGGAGAATAAAGTGGTGAGGACATCAGATGAGCCTGTTTGATAGATACATCAAAATTGTTCTTTGGCTGTGAATCATTCCAGTACCAGATTAAGCTAACCGGGAAAGCCCTGCACCAAATTGTCGGAAAGGATTAAATGCTGCTTGCGACTCTGCACAGGGGTTGCAGTTCGTAATGGTGGTGGTTCGTGGCAGCAGGTGACTCTTTGCGGTTTTAATCTTAGCCAACGTTTATTTGCCCAGGCTTTGTCATCGTGAAGCCAAACATAGCTATACAATACATCCAAGGCATAATTCCTATGCATTGAGAGAAAGCCAAGTTGTAGCGTTCTCCTAGCAGGCTCTTAGAAAAAGAAAGAGCTCTTACGTACCAATGTGCCGCGGAGGTAAAGATTCAGTTACATGCGACATGCTTGGATATAGATACCTGGGTTATCGATAAAGCAGAGCATCTCCCTGGCCACAGTGTTGCTAAAGAAAGCAAGACTATCCGACCCCATGGGCAATTATCCTATTCGGGGAATTAATTGATGATTGTTTGGAAAGGAGGGTAAGCATTTTACACTGTTAGCCGGAGCTGAGCGAGATGATGGTAAACTAATTCAGCACGACGCTAGTTTCTGCCGACTTGTGCGTGCCCCTCCAACCCACCGCTCTTGTTTCAATTCTAGGCTTCATCCCCCATGCTGATCTCGGGGATAGCATTGTCCATTGCCATCCCCATCCATCTCTCCACTCCCCTCTGGTGGATATGAGGTTTGGATCGACTCCCGCCCAAGCGCCATAGCATTGACTTAACCCGCTAGTAACTGTACCGACCTGCTGTTCTGTTCTGTACAAGACTGACCGTGTATACAGCATGTACAGCAACCCTTTGCTTGGCCCGTCCAGCTATCTATCACATGGTTGGTGATACAACAATACGCAGTACGAAGTAATTCCCCCAGACCCAGACGCTAGGGCGCGCCCGCCTCCTCCTCCTCCTCCTCCTCCCTCGCTCCCTCGCTCCCCCCAACTTACTTACCCTGCACCGAAGCGAGCCTGCCAGCCTGCGTTTCCAGTTCGACATTGACAGTCAGATTGTCACACCTTACTGCTCTCTTGGGACTAGAACCAGCCAGGCATGAGGTGTGTGCATGCTGTAGACAAAAGCTAAGACCTTGAAAAGCTATTCATCCTGGCCGACCACCCCACCCCCCCCAGCGCCGCTCGAGCTCCTGGAACCTAAATACTTAGCAGGCCGACTCCCGTCCACCCCCACAGCATCCACTGTCCCCGTCCCCATCCCACGACACGACACGACAAAAGCTTCGAAGCTGCCAATATCATCATCCTTTTCTGACCTGCTCTCACTTCTCCCCTTCTCCCTCCATAGCCACTCCCATCGAGCGCTGTTGGACGCATTTTCCATTGCACATTTCAACGTTCCGCGCTTTGCGAATTTCCCTCGAGCAGCCACGCGACGCGGCAACAAAGAGGGGGACTCGAGTGAAGTCCGGGTGCCGGCATGACCTAGTCCAGCTCAAGGTCAATCGACCCTCTTTTTAGCCCTCTGGTGAGGCTGAACTCTGTACGAAATCATACTGTAAGTTCACGATGCAAGCGCGCTCTTCCCGAGGTTGGGTTTTGACGACCTTGAGAACAAAGAAACACACACATGGCCTAACCTACGTTTTACTACATAGTAGATGTGAACTATCGTACTTACAACAAGCGAAACGACGCGATCCGGAGTCGCCCTGAAGTTAGCATCCTAAAAGTGATATGTGGACAATCGTGTGCAGTGTACTATCTATTATATATCATCTCCTGCCATAAGCACCATCTAGGAGTATGACTTCGATTCTAGCATCACAACCTATCAACTTTCCTATGAAGAATATTATGACCCAACTGGATACACCTTCCATAACACAAATCAATGATCGCGGCTTGCAACGTCGACCAAGAATGGAGTCAGCAGGCAGTAAAAGCCGGGGGCGCCGCAGAAGCGGTATCAGTAAAACAAAGGAAAGCGTGGAAGACTCCTCGCCGATTGAAGGGGATGCTGAAGGTGATAATATCGATGGCCACTCTTCGGGGACTGATGGTGGCCCCTCTCGAAAGCGACGGCGGAGTCGTAAGGGCTTGGACAAGAAATTCGAGTGCCCACAAGAAGGTTGTGGGAAAAGCTACTCGAGAGCTGAGCATTTGTAAGATACATGTCCTAAATGTCCGAACTTTTCTAACCTCGAGCCTTGCCAGATACCGTCATCAACTTAACCATACACCAAAGCAAATTTACAACTGTGACTTTCCAGATTGTGTCCGCACATTTGTTCGGCAAGATCTATGCAATAGGCATAGGGACCGGCATACTGCCAAAGGATCACAACTACACAGGAAGGATACAATGATGGGCCATGGTTCCCCAACAAATGACTCTGGGAAACCAATGTCAATGCATGGATCTAACTCCCCTGAAGCCATGAGATCCAACCTCGCCAAATCACGGACCAGCCAGCTTCAGTATCAATCTCCACAGGACGCACATCAAAATCCATATTCGCCAAACACCAACCCATCCTCTGCAACCTATTCGAATGCGTCATCTAATGGAGCGGACAATTATGGGTTCAAGCGATCCAACAGTGACCACATTCCCAGGACCCACGATCCTGCAAACAATACACCCGGTAATAGACCTCAGCGTCATTCAAGCTTTGGTATCTCGGATGCCAAACCGGTAGAATTTACTAGATCTGGTGGACCTCCACTGCAAACAAATGTAGGACCTTACGGGCTACTCTCGTCAACCCCTGGCAACCACAACTATCACAATCAGGCGAGTCCGCAGAGTTATGTTAGCCAACAAAACTTTCCTCCGTTCTCACTACCACCACCAAGCTTCAATACGGCAACCAGTGCCGCATCCACCCGAGAATCCGAGCCTCCTTATCCAACTTCAATGTCAACGGACTATCCCAGTGAAGGCATTCATCATCAGCAGTCCGGAGCAGAAACAATGCACCTTGATCAGATGTCGGCACAAAACACTATGCCCGTCTTTGGTGGCGAGGGCTACAATCGATCGCCATTTGCTATTCCAGAAGACTTTGTGGCTTACTTGTTCAGCAACCAACAAATCGACGGCACCTCTCCTATGGGCCAGATGAGTCAACCAGGATATGCAAACTACCCTGATGCGCAGAACCAGTACTATGCACCCTATTTTGCCAATGATATGAATCTTGGAGGCTTCTTCCCTGCCAACCAACAACCACTTCATCCTATGGCAGTGACCAACTTACTTGACACAAGTCTGCCCGAAACTATCCTGTCGGAAGAGAAGAGCCAAGCAATTATTGACTTGATCAAAGAGAGGTTCAATGAAACTGACCATGCACCAGTTGCGAGACAAAAGGAAGCCCTACTTGAAGGGGACCGTATGGATGATAGTCATATGATGAGCCGTAAGATGATGCAGACCTATATTGGAAGTTACTGGTATCACTTTAGTGAACAAGTCCCAATTCGTAAGCTCCAATACACCAACCTGTCTCTGTATAAATCTCAATATCTAACGTGGCCATAGTTCATAAACCAACCTTTTCTCCTGACAAAACGCCGAACCTTCTCTTAATCGCCATGATGGCAATTGGTGCTTCGTGCCTGGATAAAATGCACGGCTACGATGTAACCCAAGCAGGTGCCGAGCTGTCTAACTTTCTTGCTTGGTAAGTTGACTCATAGTCAAGCTTTCCTCTCCTGCTAATAGTCCACTCTCAAGGCATTTACGATGGGAGATCTTCAGTGATTACCACTTCCGCCCGCCGGCGAAATTATGGGTGTTTCAGGCATTGCTTTTACTCGAGCTTTACGAGAAAATGTACTCAACCAGAGCATTGCACGAGAGAGCTCATATCCATCATGCAACGACCATCACCTTGATGCGTAGAGGCAGCTCTCTTATTGGCCGATCCGCTCTAGATTCCCCTCCGAGTGTAAGAGACGATAAACAAGGCTTGAACGGCTCTAGGCAATCCTCGACATCTGGGGCGAATACGCCTGATGAGTGGTGGAACCATTGGATCACTAACGAAGCAACGAGGCGTGCCGCATTTGCCGCTTTCGTTATTGACTCCACACATGCAACAATGTTTGGACATTCAACAGTTATGGTAGCTCATGAGATGAGACTCCCACTTCCGTGCGACGAGGCTCTTTGGAATGCTACGAATAGTGCAGAGGTGGGCAGAATTGAGGCAAGCCTCAATGCCAACGGCGTCAAGCCAATCTCGTTTTTGGAAGGGCTTAAGCGCACACTGAATGCCCAAGAAGTCCGTACCAACTCGTTCGGCCGTACCATTTTGATGGCGGGTTTGTTAAGTGTCAGCTGGCACATGAATCAGCGAGATCTTCAGGTTAACTCTCTTGGGGTCTCTCAAGCGCTAGGAGGGCGAGATAAATGGAGAGGCTCACTCACAAGATCTTTTGATCTCTGGAAGGCAGATTTTGATAGATCTCTGGCTCGTAACACAAGTATTGTGCCTACTCCTTATACTGATAAGAAAGAGGACAATGTTGTCTTCCAAAGTAGGACAGTTTTACACCATCTCGCACACATGGCAATGCATGTTGATATTGTTGACTGCCAGATATTCGCAAGAGCAAAACGACTACTTGGCCGAACTATTGGCACACAAGATCTAAATAGCGCGCAGCGACGCATGAAAGACAATTGGGCACCCACAGCAAAGGCACGAGACGCAACCTGGTATGCTCTCCGCTTTCTTTGCACGGTTCTCCTCCCAGAAGAGTCAGCTTTGTCAAATATTCACAATGGCTTTGGCGAGGACCCAGCATTTAACTACTCTGCCCGAGATGATATTCTTTTGAATCGACCATGGGTGATGTATTTCGCCGCTTTGATTGTCTGGTCTTATGGATTCGCATTGGAAGGACCATGCACGACACCAATTCCTTCGGGAATGGCGTACGACTTCGATGACCAAGTACGGGATATGCGTGCTTATCTTCGCCGGCTAGGTGGAGTTCACTCTCCCGAGGACTTGAAGTCTATGCGCGGGTTTAATGGGTGTACTGGTATGCTAATGGTACTACGGACCGTTTTTGAAAAGTCTAGATGGGAGCTCTTGAACGAAGCTGCCCTACTTCTAGCGAATTGCATTCAGTTGATCGGAGGTCAACAATAACACGCTTACCACATATAGGTCTGACAAAGCAACAGGAGCTAAGGGAAGTATGATGTCAATGTGTATAAGGCAGCTTGTAATCTATAAGGGAGTTTGGAATAACACAGTTAGGATGGTTGTGGTTAGAATGGGGTTTGCTTCGCATATTTGCGTTTATACCCAAGAATCAATTTTCTAGCACAATGAAGGACATATTTTTTCGTCCTTAACACCACCATCACAGTAACATGAGCTTAAACACCAATTTCAGTAACGTGATTAGGTCGCGCTGAGCTGGAATACACGTGTGAAAACTGCATGGGGAAGAAGTAGCAACCACTCGTTCTTACCTTCTGTGTGCACCAGCATGGTCGAAGTCAAGAGTGCCTTAAGGCCCAATTAAGAGTCAGTATCGACAGTATCCTCTGCTCTGTTTAGCATTCTCTAACTCCTCCCTCCTTATACCTATGAAATTATCTTTCCACTGGCTATTTCGACCCTGCTTATTCCTACACTTTCACTGTTTACATTGGCGCAGGGTGAGATCTGCGAGGCGTTCTAATTAATATGAGTGTTTCTGGACGACGACGACATAGTTCTGCTGGTTCTAACTTCCGATCTCCAAGCTTTGCACCATTTTCAGAAGGTTCCCTTAGAAGGCTCAGTTCTGCTTCACAAGTTGCCAACAAGGTTCGACACGAGCTCACGTCGTTCTCTCTGAAGTATCAAGATAGCCCAACATCGTATCCCGATTCCTTGCAAATATCTGCATGTGAAAGTAGTCTTGTAACGCCTGCGAATAATATCGGTGGCATCTTGGGATATAACGCTCCAAATACTCAGCAGCTGAATACAACACGTCACATCTCTTCGAACGTCTCTGATTGGAATGAAAAGGTGGTATGGGAAACAAGACATACGACACAGGCTCAACGATCACATCCTCCACGTTCTGCAAGAGAAGGCTGCGAGTGGGTATGGTTTCCCGAAGGATTTTGGGCAGAGCGAGAACAGCTCGCAGCACCTCAGGAAGCTAATAAAAGGAGGAAGCTCAGGTGGTTCGATCGATCTTCGAAGTATAAGGGTAATATAGACGAAGGAAACTTGGCCATATTACCAGATGGTAGGCTTACCTCCAGCCACTCGTTTGATGTCTGTACTGGTAGACAAAATATAAGCGGCAATCGACAACGTAGCGGTTCTCAAAGCTCACAGAGCAGTAAGATAATACGAGGCTTGCAATATATGTCTCCGACCTACCCCCATTTCAAGTCTCCAGCTGGCAAACCGGAAGGGTTATATTGTAGAGCCAAACGGGTTGTGACTGGCAGTACTACATCTCATAGCCCTATGGTATGGAAACATCCTGAATTTTTTAATCACAAGATCTTAACAGGCACTGTGTGATAGGATCCCAGTGCTTCTCGGAAGTTACCAAATGCTAGAGTATCCAATACAACACTTCTGCTCAAGGGAACAGCCCAGTATCTAGACAACGAGCTACATGAAAGAAGAAAGCAGAAAAGAGCTACTCCATCCCTGACTCCGGGCTTTTCCCCCAGCCCTGGGCTATCATTTGTCACAACTGGATCTAGAAACCGAAGAATTTTTGGTCTGGCACCTTGGCACCGGAAGAGTTCACGGGAATCATTTCACTCAACAACAAGCTCTATCAATAACTTATTGAGGGGAGGTACTCCTGCAGCAACTCCACTCACAATCGATACAACGTATAAGACTAACGACGGAAAGATATTTTCAAAGGGTTTGGCACCTTTGCAACATTCATGATTTAAACCTAAACTTCTCTAGTCGAAATTTCAAGTCCCGCAGCTCCCAATTTTTTAAATTCCGTAAGTAATTGACCATAGATTATGGACTAGAAAACTTCTTGAAAGGGGAGAGGTTTTCCATCATTAATGTACTCATTACATTCCTCAAAATGATTTGACTAAACCATCTTTAGGAGGCCAGTAGGATCGACACACCACAAACAAGTGATGAGGGAAGCATGAAATACCACGAATACTTTGCGAGTACTGCAGAAGCTGCCAATGATCGAATACCCACTGCAGATGGCATCAGCCCTTCTACCCCCCCGAAAGAGTCACCACTTGCCAGGTCCATTGGCTCTTTTAATAGGCACCATGTCAACACCTTCAAGCTAATGATCCCAGAGCACTTACCAACCTCACCAATCTGTCCAAAAAGTCCTAAGCACTCAAGCGGTGGAACCGGAGTCTGCCCATATCATGGACGACCACACATAACTGGTGAGAGAAAGCTAGTGACAGGAGAAGTTCACGTCAAACGGCAAAGCACTTTGAGAACACAACAGATAAGAAAGGATAGTTAGTATTACGATTGACCAACTGTACACTTGCCAAAAAGTTTCACCTTAATGTAACTAGGATTGACTATGGTTATACATCTTGTTTTCTTCCTGATTCTTAAGTTAGTCTATCAGACCATTCGTAGATTTGACTTACGCATGCCTATTAAATTATTCGGCTCAGCTCAATACAATATCTAGGGTGCTAAACTCGTGAAGAACTTAGCTTCTTATTGGGTAATTGATAGAGCTCTGTTCTCAGCTCCTACAAAAGACTTGTATCGAATAATACCGGGCCGACAATTATCCGATATCCATACTACCAAGGATCACCACCTCACTTGGGTTTCCCTAAGCCTCGAGCTTCAATTTCAACCCGTATCTAAATTAGCTACAATGGCAGCTCAGCAGGATCCCCTAATACTTTTGCGACAATCCATTGCTTCAGAAACTCCTTGTATACCAACGATTACAGAAGATGCCTCCTCTGCTGCGTCTGTCGACCTCAGCCTCGCGACCGCGAAATTCCTACACTTTCCATCACCCACTGAGATTTCAGTTTCTCTCACAACCCCTACGCGATTCATATCTTCCAACAAACCTGTTGATCTGCGGAGTGTATACTTTGCGTGGTTGAAAAGGGAAACTGCCATACCAGAGTATAATGCGCAAGCTCTGGCTCTGAACGCAGAATTAGCTGCTGCAGGTGGGGCGGGAGGAGCTGTACAGAATCTCGCGTTCGTCGAGAGACTAGATTTGATTACTTGGTTGGAAGGAGCATCTGAAGAATCGGAATATATCAAGCCATTGGCTTCAGATACGTTCAGTGCAGCTGCTACGGCGCAAGTCGCGTCGGGGGCTATTGGAGGCATTGCTCCTGTCACGAGTGGACTTGCTGGACGATCAGGTAGAAACATTGATCCAAGGCTCGCGGAGATATACAATGGCGAAAGAAGAATGGGAGATCGAAATAGTGTACTTCGAGGTATTAAGCCTACCGTAAGTTTCAAACCCTATATACCCTAACGTCGTTTTTAACATGATTGTCAGGATTTCTCGCATGTGCGGAAAATGGCGGCCCCCTTCAATGCACGAAAGGCTGCGCAGCAAGCACAAGCAAGTCATGCAAACAATCCAACATTAGCCCATAACCCAAAAGCTCCAGTCCGACGGCCAGATCCTATTATTCTCCTGTCACCATCTGCATCATCACTCCTGCGAATGACCAATATAAGGTCCTTCCTCGAAGGTGGTACATATATCCCAGCCGAATCATCAAGTTCCACCTCTAGCGAATCTGCTTCCGTCTTGAATATATCACGAACCATGAATTCGATAGATCCAGCTCGTCCACTCCGATTCATCATAGTTGATACAGCTGAACAGTTCAAACCAGAGTACTGGCCGAGAGTCGTCGCAGTGTTCACTACAGGACAGGCATGGCAATTCAAAAGCTACAAGTGGCAACAGCCATCAGACTTATTTAGACAGACGCTTGGTGTATATGTGGGCTGGAGAGGTGATGGGGTACCAGATACGGTTAAGAGCTGGGGAAGGAATGTATTGACATCGCAAGTTGATAAATATCATGCGGGAGCTGCAGCGTCGAACAGATGGCGGGATAGAGAGGTTGTAGAGGAGATTTGGAAGAGGATTGAGGACAATATGAGGGATAAGGGATGGAGGAGAGATTCTGGCCCGGCTTCATGATAGCGAATATGATCATGTGTACGATGGGGGAGCGATATTGATGATGGAAGCGAAAATCTACGGCGTTTGGTGTCACAGGAGAGCACTGAACTATAGAGAGGGTGAGAAAGTGAAAATCCCCGGGAACATTATTCAGCCATTCCATAGTCAAAGTTATGGTGCCACAAGGTTTGCACACACGGCATTCTACTAAAATGTATAGTGTCTCAGATACAGTCCGAAGCGTCCCCGAATCATAGGTTTCTTGCGTTCCTTTTCTTGAGTGATGATCCTCAGTTCGCGATCCGAGCAGCAGATGAGAATCTACTTATCTCGAATACTCTACATGCGTCATTCAATATCTTTAGCAAGCCTGTCGAACACAAACTTACTCCTCTCAAAGCGGACGCAAGTTATACTATACCGCCAACTCTCCAGTATCGATATTTCGACAGGCATGCAGACGAAATAGCTTGGAGATCGTCATGCTAAACCGCCAAATGCATGATAAATGCCCAAGCCCAGCTATAGCAAGCATCCTAAGTATGCAAAGCGTCCCCTCCCTTCTATATTCACCATGTGATATCAGCTACTACCTCCCAGCTCATCTACTCATTAGGGAAGGTGGAAGGAACTCTTGAGCGTCCGAACGGCCTAAAACTAACAACTATCACACCACCTTTCTCAAATCCACTCACTCACTCACTCATGCTCTCATGCTCTCACCTCCCTTGCTTCCTTCTAACCCATGCCGTCAGCCAGAGCCGCCTTGAAAACAATCTGCGTGCATGCAGCACACCACTCAAACCCACACCATGTGGAGCCCATCCGCCCTTCTCCTCTCCCTTCAAAATCAACATCGACACCAACATCAAGTAGCTCGCTCGCAACACCGAATGCCGCTCGTCCTTACTTACCTTAGCCAAACACACGAGACGATGCCCACTAGCTAACCATCTCCACCCTGTGTCTTATTTTCCACGACCGATTGTTTGACACTCTTTTTTCTCTCTTTCTCTCTTTCTCTCTCTCTCTCTCTATCTCTCTCTCTCTCTCTTTCTCTCTCTCTCTCTCTCTCTCCTAAAACCAACAACCGCAGGTACGTGTAGCCACTAGACTCTTGTGCTCGTGCATCGATCGTGCTTCTTGCGCATAGCCGCGGCGCGAGAAGGGGAGGCTGTCTTCTGGCTCGGGCGAAATGCGAAGCCAGGTAGGAAAGCAAATTTGTCATTGGCACAACCGTCTTTTGGAGAACCCCGTGGTGCGGAACAACATGACGTCTAGTCCTGCGGAGGCAAGTAGTAGGTACATGGCTCTAAATCTCAAGTTTGGCCCTTGCGCCAAGTCAGGGCCGAAAGAGATAGAGCCTACAGCCACGCAAGAGGGGAGGAGGACTAAGAGACCAGCCTAGGGTTTCACGCTTATCGATTTAGCACCATGAGAGAGAGAGAGAGAGAGAGATGCCGAACATCCAAACTACGTTATTACGATGCTTTACTATCAAGTAATCTACCAAAGTGACTTATCTAGATATCAAATGGTATGGAACACATCTAGGCTCTACGATGAGAGAAGGCTTGCATGTTAAACGGTGATTGATTACCAGGTCTCGGACTGGATAAACCTAGGTACACTATATTTGTCTATTCCTTCAATCCCAACCCATAATTTCTAGATCATTGGTTGAGAAGGATATGGGCGAGTTGTTTTTCTATCCTAGCAATCGTAGCTGAGCGCAGCTCTTATGAAAATCTCCATTTTTCCCCATGAAAATAATCCCTCCTTCACCTCATCCAGATGGGCAGATTTTCATCTGACATCCATATCTGAATCGAGTGACATTTTCCCATGCGTTCCGTTTTTTGAAACGGATTTCGGATTTTTGTCTAAATGTACCTAGTCCTGAGGTCTCCAAACGCCACAAATGCCCATATGCACAACTAAAAAGCTCCCACCCTATGAATTCGATTCGTTCCGGATATCCCGTTGTATCCAGTATTGGCGTCAGCTCATTAAAAAGGTAAACTCCCAACTTTGGTAGGGCTCCGGAGAATCTATGCAATCGCTAAAAAATTTAAAAAATAAACCGCAGATAACAAACGTGCTAAGAACTGGCATCTTAAACATAGTAATCGTTGAGGGCGATTTCATACACCAATGCCGCTGATTGGTAATGAGCATGGTGCTCGTTAGGAGCAAAGTTGATAGAACATGCCATGTTCATTTGCTCGGTGGCGGTTTACTCACTACTACAACTTAGAAACTGAATGTGGCTTCAACGGTTGGTTGTATTGGATCGAGACATACTCCTTTCTGGCATGTGTCCGCTACTATGAAATCGTGTAGCAAGGTTGTCAAAATCATAATTCTTCAGGGTTTGCTCATATTTTGCACTCTTCATGAATTTTGGAACAGAGTCCTGCAAGGCAACACGTTAGTACCGAGATGGGGTTCGCTGCAGAGTGAGATACTTACACTAGCCATCAGCTTGAAAACCGAGATCTGAGCATCCTCGAAAAGCTGTGTGACCTCCTTTAAGCTATCAATCATGGCACCGTCTTGCCCAACAGCCTTTGTCATCCTGGTGGCCAGCTGATTACGGAGTGCGTGATCAATGTTGAGTTCACAGGGCGATCCCGGAGCCAAGAAGGCATTGTAGATGCCGTATGCTGATGCCATTGTTTCTTTTACAGAATCCAAGGATTGTGCTGACGAAGCCTGTTTTCGGTCTCGAGAAGAGCTGTTCTTGATGGCAGCTCTGCAGGAGTTAAGGAACTCATCCACGTCAAGATAAAACGACAAGTTCTCCTCGCAATGAGTATCTCGTAGGTTCTCTCGGAAAAGAAGGCGGAGTGCTGCATCGTTCAAAATCTTATCTAGCTTCTGTGTGTTGGAGTCGCGGGATACTCCAGGTCTTGTCGACACAGCACCAGGCCCGTCACTCTCGGAGTTGCGTTCCCTTACCGTCATGCTGACCACATCTTTACCCTTCTGAGTGAGTTGGTAAATTGCGTGCTTTGTAGGTTGAAAAACATTCTTCAAGTCCACCTTATCCGGCTTGTCCGCCTGTACCGCTGCTAGGTACTGTCTGTCTGGTTGCACGCACCATATGAACTCATTCTCTAAGAATAGCGTAGCAACCTCGGTGGTTTCTCTTCTGTCCACAGTGGTACAGCAATCCATTAACCAGTCTGTGGCACCCTTTCCGGTAAATGTCTGGTACACTGTGCGAGGAGGCGAGCCAACTTTTCTGTCCGCAGCCATTCTGACACCAGCAAGCCCATCCTTATAATCACTCAATGAATCTGAATCCGCCGAGCTAGTGCTTTGCTTGATATTGGGTCCATTTGTACCGACAAATCTGCGAAACAAGACTTCCACTGTGCTGCGATCAGATGATAGCTTGTCCGTTGCCAAGTCCCTCTCAAGAATCACTAGCTGCATTGTATTTCTAGAAGAGTTGATGAGGTCGGTGACATGCTTCTGTTGGATGCCATTTTTGGAACAAAATCTCTCTAGCACATGTATACCTTTGGGAGTCAACTGCCACGTAGCCCCCTGTATTTTGAACTCCTTCCCTTGTTTTCCATCCGCGGTCTCTATAAAACGGGCATCTAAGAACCGTTGGCATACGGATCGGGCCATTTCACGGGCCATAGAGAATGTGGTCGTGGTGGTCGTAGTGACTATACGAGACGGGTCTTTGGGATCAGGCATTCTGTTGGATTGGGAAAACTTCAAAGAGCCCAGGTTATTGATAGCTTCCTCGGATACGAACGTGTGCTCTATGCTAGTCAATCTTATCCGGTGTTTGGCAAGCGGCAGGCTGACTACCAGTGTAGAAAACAGGTCTTTGAAGTCCTTCCCCAACTGTCAGTAAAGCTCGTGTGGTAGCATGTAGGGTCACGCCTTACTCTTGTAAATGGTCTGTCGTCAGATGTCATGCGCAACAAGCGCGAGGATGTTTGGTGCATCTTGTTGAGATTCTTCCCACTTGGGACAAACGCAATGGGGGCCGGTGTATTTGATGCCGTATCTGAATATGCCTGCGAAGGGGGGTTTGTTTCGAGTAGCGACTGGCGATTGGATGAATTCGAGGATGGTACGGTTCGTATGGTGGAGGTAGTTGAAGGCAAGGTCGTGCTGGAGGGTCGCGATAGATCGGAATCGGCAGCGCTCACCTGCGCTTCTGCAGGTTGCGAATTACTACTACTGAGGTTGTAATTGCTACTGTGGGTCGGAGATGTAGGAGAGCTCTGAGCCGTCCGGTACAAGCTTCCAGAGGAAACTCGAGTTCGTATCGAGGGCTCCGCGAGGCTAGCAATTGCGTTGGTCGTTTTGTCTCTGGCCAAAACTGCAAGATTCAGCAATCCAGCCCTATTTGGCCGCGAAAAGGCAGAGGAGAGGCTCGACTGATGTTTGGCCCGGCCGGGAGAGTTTGTGAGAGGAGGGCGGGGACGAACGGAATTCTGCAGCGAAGAAGTAGCCAACGCCGGCGGTTCGAAGACGGAGGAGGGTATGGCTGACGATGATGGGGCAGTCGAGGGGAGGGATGGCAGATGGTCGGCGGATATATTGGGAAGCAGAGAGTGGGAGACGGCCATCAAGAAGCAGAAGGAAGGACGTTTTTGTTTTACGAAACCGACACAGCAATGGAAGGTTCCTTGGTCCTAGCCCAGGTCTACCTAGTAGGGAAGTGATATGGGAGAGCAGGCTTGACAAGAGTCAGGTCAGGTTTGAGTTTGGGGAGAGGACGCTTGTGTGGGAGAGTGCGTTGAGTCGTTCCGCCGTGGGTCCCCTTGTTAATAGTCAGGATTGGAAATGGAGAGTTTTAGTTTTAGCGTCGTCTCCGAAGGGAGAATTAGTCTTAGGGGAGTGAGTGGAGGAGGCTGGGAGGCTGGAAAGCCGCAGACGACCGGCGGGAGCAGTAGCACAATAACAGTCGTAGTATTGCTCTAGCAGCGCAATGGGGGGAGTATGAGCTCTGGTGATCTTTCTGACCCGATGGTACGTGCGAAGGGCAGCAGCGACGCCAGGCCGAAAGAGCACGGCAGGGGAAGAAAGAAGATGATGATGATGCTGCGGTTAGTATATGCGCACCCGGCAAGGAGCAAAGCAGCAGCAGCAGTAGCAGCAGCAAGGAGCGAGTACCGTAGTGTCTGTCGTTCGTGTTGTTGCAGTATGATGGATGATGATAATATGTGCCAGCCCAGAGTGCAGCAATAGTGCAAGAAGCGTCGAAGTACAGGACGGCGGAATTGTGTAATAGAGCAAGAATAGCGTTCGTAAGTAAGTACCGCAGCGACGAGGGAGTGAGTGAGTGGATGGGAGTCGGTCGGCGGGTTGGTTGTCCACTGAGCGATCGTCTCGCGTGGCAGCAGGGATATCAGATATAGTCGCACAGGGGGTTTGAACAGCCTGTCGTGATAGGGGCCGTGAGAGAGAGAGAGACAGAGAGAGAGGCACCCTTTTCTGTAGAGTCCTGAAGCCGTGCTGACCGTGTTACTATTACGATACTATTGGGAACCCCTGGCGGCGATATAGCTAGGGTGCGGGCCGGGGACGACGACGAGCAAAATGAGGAGGACTAGGACGAGGATGAGAGTGAACGTGCGCGGTGCGGTACGGTGCTGTACGGTCCTTTACTTTTACTGATGCATGCTGCTGTAGATGTTGTAGTATATTGTTATGTGTATACAGACGGTAGAGTACGTATCACGCATCGTGCTTCAATGCCCCCTCCCTTCTCAAATGCCCCCTCGGTGTGTGTCGACTATGCCGAGCGCAAAGCAGCAACAGCAACAGCTGAGCTGGAGGAGCTGAGCTGAATGCGCGTTCCATAGTGAGCATAGGATGATGGTTAGTAATTATGGCTATTGTAATGCCCAATTTTTAATAATAACATGACGATATAATGCTCGCCGTGTGCCATGGGGCCAGAGTGCGGGCACCCACCACGTCTCATACCGGCCTCCAGTCCCTTACTATATTACCATCTTGTTGTATTATTATTACCGATTAGTGGATACTCTCCCGGCCCAAATAGATACTGAAAGGAGACGAAGCCTAGATCCTCAACAATCCACTCTCTCTTTTCCCCCCCTTCTCTCCTGTGCCTGTTTCTTTGGGGGAAGCCGGTGAGCACGAGGCGTCGTGGCAAGGAACGGTAATGCAGCGCTCTACTGAGCACGCTTGTCTGTCCACGGCCTAGCTTACGAAAGTCTGCTGTATATAGCCATAGGCTAGCTGACATACAATGTTCACAGGATCCTACTGGACTCCGCATTTACGTTCTATCTAGGAACGGAACCTCCCTCGCATTAGGTCGCCCAAAGCAAGAGAACACCACTGCCAATCTCCGACAGCCTTCTCTCGGCGTCATGGTCTAAGATCGCTGACCAGAGTAAATAGGAAGTGGAGCAGCTACTTCAACAGCACAGTCCAGTCCAACAACAGTTCCGTTGGCTGACACGATGCTAAATACAGCCACCAAAGCAGTTGAAACAGAGCTGGTGTAAGGGTCCCACGAGGTCTTCACTGTTGGGCTTCCGGCAGCTTGGTAACTCACTGCTGAGCCAGGATAAATAAAGTAACAAGGTAGTATTCTGGAGGTAGTCATGAATCCTAATCCTCCTGCAAATATGCTGTGAACGGGTTTGTTAGGTAATGCAAGACGCCGTGTCTATTTCCGACGACCTACTAACTGCTCATTTACTTCAATCTTAGCTTTGGTCCCCGCTGCTTCAGCTTGGCCGACCTCCATATGCTGATTAAGCTCAATCACTGTCACTAAAGAGGAAATGTTTGGGTGAGAGGAATAGACTGCGGCGTTTGAGCTCCATTTCACCCGGTCAATTTGGTCCTGTCCAAACTTATGAGTTCGTACATCAGTTGCCACACTCATAGTTCAGTAATCCGCACCCATGACGATGCCTGTCGTTTTCGGTCCCTGATGCTTGATTTCGCAGAAAATGTGACAGATCGTTGCCACAATGACCAGAAATTCTTCCATACGCCTTCTAGAAACTAGGCGATGGAGATCCAAAATCGCATTAACTGTCTCAGAAGCCAGTCTTAGTCCCACCTAATACAGCATCAAACTCGCTAATCCGAGACGGAAATGCCACGAGGGCTGGTGAAGCGATATCCTGGTTCTTTGACAACATGCGTTTCATGCCCACATGGTGGTCAAGAAGTGAAATGTACACCGCATGAAGTCGGTCGTATGCAAGTGGAAATAGAGAGTTGCTTTGACGCGAGTCATGTCGACCGCACATCAACCCAGATATCTGCAAGTGGGACGAAATAAGCAGGACGGAAAAAGGTTGCACGGCGCTTGCAACAATTGCCGGCTTGCACAAGTAGTCCAGGAGGGATGCGCCCCGGTACTTACGACGGGTGAGGTGTTTTGGTGGTCAAATAACATGGAGTTGATGAGCAGAATCAGACCATCTATGCAGCCGATGCGGTATAATTAATTCCACTCTGCAATTGAGAGTGTGTTTGGTATAGCAGAAAACCCATCGTCCACGAATGGTGGAGCTTCAGAGATTATGTACTGTACCTCCTACACGAACTAGTCTAGTTTATCTCGTTTAACACTATTAATGCTCCGCTAGCGGTGTCTTAACGCTAATGCCACGTGGTTGTCACTTTTCTCCGGCCAGGTCGCCACTACTGCAGTATCTTATTGAAAAAAAGAAAAAACTAACTTGCGAATAGTTCGATGGAAGAGATAAATTACAAGCGTACATCTTTTTCCTCTAGCGCGTTCGAAGCCGTGGCCCAAAGACTGATAGACCTCGGGACATTGAGTTTGCACAATTTGACGAGGAATGATCATCGCCTACCCAAGATCGGCATATGTGGACATCTATTCACGACATCCCTCCTATCACCCAGATGATCACTGGCAATCCCTTCCGCTCCCAGTCACGAACCGCCTCCCCTCATCATTGCGGTGGCCAAAGCCCACCTTCACGTCACGTCCTGGAGCGTCGAGTTGCAGAGCATCACCCATCTCATGCATCACCATCTCACGCCAGTCGGTAAAAGCAGCGTGTGATAGGGTTCGGGTAGCGTAATGCCTGCCACGTTTCCCACCAGATGGTGGCTAGGGGGCCCCCAGTCTCACGCTTTGCACACGTTTTCAACACAAACCACCATCTCGGTCTTTCGTCAGACCACGCGAAGACCGGGATGGCGAGTGGGTTAACTTGGCGAAGCTGAAGCGAGACGAGTGTTTCAATTCGTCCAACTGAGCTGACAGAGGAAGAGCGCGGTGCCTCTTTTATTTCAGCGGGAGTCTCGCGAGGGAGAAATAATAGCAAGCGGTGATATAGGGAGCCCAATTGCTTTGGTCGTGTTCCGTGGTTCACATATATTGAGAAATGCGAGTGGTCGCCGTACCCAAAGTGCTCGTGAGGGTACGTGCGGTCAGCAAAATATCATCTGCCAAGCGACATCTCATATCGTCTCATATGAACTTATGTGTGCTAGCATCAGCAAATGTAGAGACAGGCTGGCTGAGCTGCATGCTCCTGTACTTGAGATAGTCTGTACCGAGAAGCGCACAAATTGGTTCATGTCAGATCCAAGATCGTGCTGGTTGGGTGCGCTTTAGTTTCCCAACCAGCGCTCGTTGCTTCCACCCTACTATCCCATGACCAGAGTATTCCATCCCAGACTACAAACTACCTATATACGAACCATCCACATGTTCATCTCATCCTATTGGAATGCTGCGGGCGAAATGCTTGATTCACAGGGTTGGCTCCTTAGGCGAGACTTCCCCCTAACTTCATCTTCATGCTCAACCTCGCGGCTCTGCTCCGTTTGGCCACAGTCATCACTCACGTACTGGCAATTTGCTCGTACGTACTTGACAGTAGAAAAATGTTACCTATGTTACCTCATCAGTCATCATGAACCGCCACATCGGCACACCGGACCAAACAGGAATAATAATCCCCTACTTACGAAAATATCTATAAAACGCCACAGCGCTTACTCAAACAATTTAAGCAGTAATACGAGAGCGACAATAGATTGAGATTGTTTGTCGGTTCAGAGCGGTGATTTCCAATCATTCATCTTTGTTACATTGACCCATAGGCATCGAAAGGTAAAACCAGTAGGTTCCAAGAATCCTTTCAAACCTTACCCGTACGTAAGCTTCGCCTAAAGTAAGCTTCGACGAACGAAAATTATAATTTCCGAAAGAGATACGACTCTACGAGGCGAGAACATGGAGGATCGACGGCCAAAATAGAATTTCGCAAATCAATCTTGAATGTTTTGGATCTTTGCCCTCTTCAGGATCCATGTTCTGACACCCGCGGAGGATTACAACCCTGGTTGCGCCACAAAGTAATTCACCAGCCTGGGAACATTTTAATCTCCGATGCGATGACATTGGAAACAGCTCATCCAAGACACAATGAAATCTCCTTCTAGAAGTCTTCTGGAATGTCTCAAATGTGATCCTTGGGGGGCAGGGCCAACGCGGCGGTTGTTCCACTCATCCTACAACCTCTCCTAGAAACACCTTCCGAGACATCTAATTATCGCATACCGAACGGACCGGAAGGAGAAGGTTTATACCCGAAATTTACCCACTACAGAGTGACAGAGGACCGATCTCCCAATAAAAATAGAAACACGGGTAACAATTTGCGGGATGCTCATCAAACTGTATCCAGCAGCCGTACGCATAGTATCTATCATTGCCAACGTGGCATTTGGTCTTTCTCTGTGGTCGCGACCAGGGTACGACTTTCTCATTCCATATGACATGTTTTGCCGATCCCCGAACGGCGGTGAGGTGACGTTGTATCTACACAACATGGAAGCTATAGAAAAAAAAGACTGATTGCAGAGTCTATGCCGCCGTAGTCTATATTACCGCGGCGATCAAGCAGATGGTGCTGTAGTCCTGTAACACAGGCCCCAGCTGGCTCCAATTATCGTCCTGGAAGCCAGATCAAGACGGATTGAAAAAAACAGTGGCAAATAAAGTTCGTTCAATCCATGTTAGCATGTTATGCACATGCTTTTCAAACTCTGCAGCAAAAAAGAAAAGCAAGCAGATCGGCTTGGTACAGCAGCGGCTACTGTACAGCATCGCGTGACCAGAACTGCCCGAATCGTTGGGAAACTATATGCCGGCGTGCTTGTGTTTCCGGAAAAGCCGGAAGTCCAACTGCCACAAGGCAAGTGCTGCACAGGGCATGCAGATGTCCCAAGCCGAAACGTCGCTCAGAAGTTTGTTTTTCTACGGAAATAAGTGGTATGGCGGTAATGGCGGTATGGAGGTTTGTGCTACCTCAGTGGTGGAGGGGCCATGACACATATTGGAGGAAACATATTCATTTCAGCGTTTGTCTCTCGTACGATAGAGATATGGCATGACCAAAACCTTACTGCCCACACTTACCATCGCAGGCCAGACTTATGGTTCAGTCTCAAAGTGCTTGAGATGTCTGACTTTGTGCTAATATCGTAGTTGGCTAGAACGTTATTACTCATTCCCCCATCAAGATTGAGTTTGGCTTAGTTCTTCAAAAAAGTGTCTCACCAGCGAATCCAATGCTGACTATTACTTTGCAGTATATATGCCAGGTAACTAGTTGTGAGCAAATGTCGTTGTGATCGTCGTCCATGCATGCTATCGATCTCTGATAGTATCAAACGCTATCGTCATCTGGTATCAAACTAGAGGATATTGTTCTCTAGCTTTCGCCAGTGGCGGCATCACACGTGGTGAATGAATAAGACTTCACTAGGAGATTTCCGGTCGATCAGACAGCTGAAACTCTCCAAGTCATCTGCTCTCCAACGTTTATCCCTGAAGAGATGTGCTGCAAAGAATTAAGAGACATTGCTGCTTCAAACAAAGCATACTCCCTGCCAAACTGCATCATTGCTTCTTGAGGTTGCAGCTGTATACGAATGCTCTATGAGATGCAAGAATACGTTGAGCTACTTCGGACCGCAGGAAAATGATGTGTTATATCAGCTTGTCGGTAGCTTGTCAACGTAATCACCCTGTGCGATAGACTTCTACGAGTAACCGCATCGTGACTTTCCGAAGAGTGGTTCCATATAAACTTTCTTGAGCGAACGTAGCTGCAGCATCCACATAGATGGTCGAAAACTCAGATCTGCCATTTGGTACAGACCAGACGAATGAGATGTTTCAAAATCGCTCGCTCTTGGAGGTGATCCAGACATGCCTATTCGCATGTTTGGATATTTTGTGAGCACGCCGGCGGCCAGTTTGGTGAACCGCCTCGCTTAATCTCGCTTCGGACCCCTTTTTAAATCCCTCGCTGGGAAACAATATATTTATGTTGAACTCCCCTAGCATTTCAGGAGGTTAGGGATCTCGAGAAAATAGAGAGCGTGGTTGTATCGTTTCCTGTGGTGTGATTTGCTTTCATCTTCGGCTGAGTTTCTCTCATCCGCTACTATTTATTTCACACCTTTAATTCCAGGTATTTGCATATCGACTTCTTCATGGCAGCGTCGCCTGCTAGACACCAAGTGCTCAATACCTATCTCCAACACGCCATTGTATGATTCGTATGAAAGACATTGTTCGTGTTCCCTCTAGAAAACCTAGCTTCAACGCACCCTCGAGCCCTAACGCGACCAGCTGTACATCCGGATCTGCTACGCCCACGTATTGGGCTCAATCCCCTCAATAACTTCTGACGTCCCTAGTTTATTATACATATTAGTGTTTATGGCTGCCCTGATAGACACTTCTTTCGAAGATACCTGACCGCATTGGACAGGTGGGCGTGATTGATGGCGTCCGATAGCACCTATAATCACGTTCAAGTCACCTACCAAGTCTCCAAAAAATGTGTATCTTTCCAGACCAAATTTGTCAGTATTGAATCCAAGTCCTCAATACCATTTATATGGTAAATCAAACACGAAGCCGAAGTGCGCTGATGGAGGGGTTTGTCATTGAAGTGAAAAAACCAATGCTCAAGATACATACATGTGACCAGGGACGTCGCAAACTCTATAATCAAAACTATGGAAGGAGCATTCTACAAGTTTATAGTTTTAAGGAAACGTTTCGAGAGGTATAATCTTGAATGGACTTTAGATGTAATCACCCAAGAGTGAATTTGAACACATATATAACTCCTTCCTAGACACGAGCGAGAAAATAAAGCGCAGCATCATCAAGTAGTAACTAGACCTTTACATTGCTATGAAGCTCTCGGGCTGTGGATTTAGTTCAAAGTTTAGCACTCAAGTAAAAACAATGCACGCAAAAAGTGCTGCTGACATGAAGGATTCTAAAGAATTAGCGTATGATCTATAACAAGGTAATACACAATTCATCACAAAGTTATAAATAACCTAGTTCTGTGTGTTTTCAAGGCAAAATAGAAATATTGTTAACTTCTAAAGAAGACGAGCTACAAAATGGTTTGCTTTGAGCTAGCTGAAGTTGAAACAAAGGAAATGGTATCAAACAGTTAGATGAAGGACACACCCAACATGATCTGTGTAAAGCACTAGAGTTTCTAACAGTTGGATAGTATAAGTTTGTTAGAGTAGTTCTTCATATCATTTACGCACCGATTTCTCATACAGTTAGGTTGATTGAAATTCTGAAAGTTTCTTAGACCTGGCAGACAAGTATAGCAAAATGTAAAACTATCACACAAGCTAGAACCACCCATCATCTCTCAAATCATACAGTCTGGAGATTTACAAATATCAGAGCTACTTAGACCTGGTGAACAGAAAATTGTCCAGTGCAAAACTATCAAACCGTCCAAGAACATACCCCCAATCAAATATGGCGTGCATATTGAAAATAACAAACCATCCCAAGCAGCCCCAAACCACCTTACCTCTCCATTCACTCGCCCCCCGTACCGAAGTCCTCTCCCTCCCCGAAAGCTACAGCCTTCACATTGACCCCCCCAACCAATATCCCAAGCCCCAAAGCCCATTCACAGCTAAACAATACGCAGCACGCGAAAGGGAGATCCACAGCCAAAAATAAAACCACCAGATACATCCAAAACCAACAAAAGGGTCTCAATTATACATCTCCCCCACAAACTCACATCACATCACATCCTACCATACAAAATGGGATCCTGCCTCTCCCGCCTCTCTTGCTTCTCCTCCAAACCCCCCCCTACCACCACCACCACCACCAACAGTCGCACCGCCCCCCTTCCAATCGCCAACACCTGGAAGTGCTGCTACCGGCTGCAGCACAGCGGGCGCGGAAAAGGAGGTATCGAGGTACGTGTCTGAGCCATATTTCCCATGATTCGCAAGTATAGAGAGCAGCAGTTCGTTCCCGTTTCCTTATCTTGGGTGGTCTTTTTTTCCTCCTCCCAAGAAACAAAGGAGAAGGCAACGGAGGCTAACGCTTAAGGGGGGGATGAGATAGATGGCATACGGCCCCGGAATCGCGGTTTGTTTGGTCTGCTGCCATGTGAGATGTGCGCGCTGTGATGGGGCGGCGGGGATGGTGTGAGGAGGAGTTTAGGGGGGGGGGGGGGGGAGAGGGGGGTTGGGGGGGGAGG
>Ga0247810_10000054_pt1 | contig 196559 bp, 171 predicted proteins | sample UWRJL119311C1_FD_179918 | JGI IMG/M metagenome (GOLD analysis project Ga0247810, IMG submission 179918) | Plant litter microbial communities from Arlington Agricultural Research Station in Wisconsin, United States - UWRJ-L119-311C-1 | ecosystem: Environmental > Terrestrial > Plant litter >...
AAGTTTGTTGGTGAAGTGTTAAGAAGAAAAGCAGGTAAATCAGCTTCTAAAAAATAATTAAAATGGCAGGAAAAAAATTATCTCGTAGAGATCGTATCAAAAAAGGTATCAGAAAAAGACTTACTGGATCTGAGAGCCGTCCACGTTTATCAGTTTATAGAAGTAATAAAGGGATTTATGCTCAAATTATTAATGATGTAACTGGTAATACAATAGTTTCAGCATCATCTTTATCTAAAGATTTTACTGGTAAAGGAAACAAATCTGATCAGTCGATCGCAGTAGGCAAGTTAATTGCTGAGAAAGCGATTGCAGCTGGTGTAAAAGAAGTTGTTTTTGACAGAAATGGTTATTTATACCATGGTCGTGTTAAGTCGTTGGCAGATGGTGCCCGCGAAGCTGGTTTAGTATTTTAATCTAAGAAATAGGATAAGATGTCAACTATCAATATAAAAAGAGTAAAAACTAGCGAAATAGAATTGAAAGATCGTTTAGTTAGTATACAACGTGTAGCTAAAGTAACCAAAGGTGGTCGTACTTTCAGCTTCTCAGCCATCGTGGTTGTAGGAGATGAGGCAGGAGTTGTTGGTTATGGTTTAGGTAAAGCGAAAGAGGTTACTGAAGCGATTGCTAAAGGTATCGATGATGCGAAAAAGAACTTGGTTAAAGTTCCTATTTTAAACGGTACTGTCCCTCATGAGCAGATCGGTAAATTCTCAGGTGGTTTTGTATTAATCAAACCTGCAGCTGTGGGTACTGGTGTAATTGCTGGTGGTGCGATGCGTGCTGTATTAGAGAGTGCTGGTATACACAACGTATTAGCAAAATCAAAAGGTTCATCAAATCCACACAACGTGGTAAAAGCGACAGTAGATGCTTTAACTAAAATGCGTGATGCTTATACAGTAGCGCAACACCGTGGTGTAGATTTAAACAAAGTTTTTAACGGATAATATCATGGCTAAAATTAAAATAACCCAAATTAAAAGCATTATCGATAGAAGCGAGCGCCAAAAAAGAACAATGCAAGCATTAGGTTTAACTAAAATGAACCAAAGTGTAGAAGTTGAGGCAAACGCTGCCATTATTGGGATGGTTAGAAAAGTTAATCACTTAGTAGCTATTGAAGCTATATAATTATTAAAATTTGTTCGGGTAGGTATTTCTTATTCGAACAAATTTGTATTTATTTATCGTTGTTCCTGATTAGTGAAAGCGAAGGGCAACACAAAAAGTTTAATAATGAACTTAAGTAATTTAAAACCTGCAAAGGGTTCTACAAAAAAAATTAAAAGAATTGGTCGTGGTCAAGGTTCTGGTCGTGGTGGTACTTCCACTCGTGGTCATAAAGGAGCTGGTTCACGTTCTGGTCATTCAACCAAGATTGGTTTTGAAGGTGGTCAAATGCCATTACAACGTCGTGTGCCTAAAGTTGGTTTCAAACCAATTAACCGTACCGAATATGTAGGTGTTAATTTAGATGTACTTCAAGGTTTAGCAGAGAAATTCAATTTAACTACTATTGATTTTGCTGCTATCCAAGAGCACGGTTTAGCTTCTAAAAATGACTTAGTGAAAATCTTAGGTCGTGGTGAAGTTAAAGCTAAATTAGACGTTACAGCTCATGCTTTTTCTGCAACTGCACAGAAAGCTATCGAAGCTGCTGGAGGCTCAATCGTAAAATTGTAATTAATGAAGAAGCTATTTACTACTTTAAGTAATATTTGGAAAATCCAAGAATTAAAAGAGCGTATTTTATTTACGCTCATGATTCTTGTGATCTACAGGTTCGTTTGTCAAGTGGTTCTACCTGGTGTAGACCCAGCTCAGTTAGTTAATACTGAAAAAACTGGTATTTTAGGTTTGTTGGATATGTTTGCTGGTGGTGCTTTTTCTAAAGTATCTATTGTTGCATTAGGTGTTATGCCTTACATTTCTGCGTCTATTGTAGTTCAGTTATTAGGTATTGCAGTGCCTACTTTCCAAAAAATGCAAAAAGAAGGAGAGAGTGGCAGAAAAAAACTAACACAAATTACGCGCTATCTAACTGTTGCCATTACTTTGGTACAGTCTATAGGTTATGTTAAAACACAAATTGTAGATCCACACCCTACAGCGATTTTAATTCCATCATTAACCATGTTCTATGTTTTAACAGCTTTTGTTTTAACAGCAGGTACATTATTTGTAATGTGGTTGGGTGAAAAAATAACTGATAAGGGAATTGGTAATGGTACATCATTGATTATTATGGTGGGTATTATCGCTCGTTTACCAACAGCAATGGGACAAGAAATTTCTTCTTTATTCGCTGGTAATGATGGTGGATTGATCAGGCTTGTACTAGAAATAGTAGCTTTATTTGCTGTTGTAATGTTTACTATTCTTATTGTACAAGGTGTACGTAAAGTGCCTGTACAGTATGCAAAAAGAATTGTTGGCAACAGACAAGTGGGTGGTGTTAGACAATATATTCCATTAAAGGTTAATGCTGCTGGTGTAATGCCAATTATCTTTGCTCAGGCATTGATGTTTATTCCCAGTGCATTGATTGGAATGTTTCCTGAAAAATTAAATGACAGCTGGTTGCACAATTATGTTGATATTACTTCGGTAACTTATAGTGCAACATTTGCTTTTTTAATTATTGCATTTACTTTCTTTTACACAGCTATTACTGTTAATCCTACACAGATGTCTGATGATATGAAAAAGAATGGTGGTTTTATTCCAGGTATTAAACCAGGTTTGGCTACTTCTTCTTTTATCGATGATGTGATTTCTAAGATTACTTTCCCAGGATCGTTGTTCTTAGCGCTAATCGCTATTCTACCTTCATTCGCGGTTAAGTTGGGGATACAGAATGAGTTTGCACACTTTTTTGGTGGTACTTCATTGTTGATCTTAGTGGGTGTAGTATTAGATACTTTGCAACAAGTTGAAAGTTATTTATTAATGCGTCACTACGATGGTTTGATGAAAACTGGAAGAGTAACTGGTCGTACAGGAATTCCTGCTGCTGGTGGTGGTGCGGCATTGTAAAATTTAAGCATGTCTAAAATTTATTATAAATCTCCGGAGGAGGTAGAATTAATAAGAGAAAGTTCTTTACTGGTTTCAAAGACATTGGCAGAAGTTGCCAAAGTTATTAAACCAGGTATAACAACACTTGCATTAGATAAGCTGGCATATGAATTCATAAAAGATCATGGAGCAGTGCCAGCCTTTTTAAACTATGGGGGCTTCCCTAATTCTTTATGTATTTCGCCTAACGATCAAGTGGTACATGGTTTTCCTAATGATTATATCATTAAAGAGGGCGATTTAATCTCCGTTGATTGTGGTGTAATCAAAAATAAATTCTTTGGGGATTCTGCATATACTTTTTCTATTGGAGAGGTTGATGAAGAAAGGCAGAAGCTAACTAGGGTAACGCAAGAATGTTTAAACTTGGGGATAGAAAAGGCTGTGGCTGGCATGCGAGTTGGAGATATAGCCTTTGCTGTACAAGAGCACGCTGAGCGTAATGGTTTTGGTGTGGTAAGAGAACTGGTAGGACATGGTGTTGGAGTTCAACTTCATGAGAAACCTGAAGTGCCTAATTATGGTAAGCGGGGGAGTGGAGTTAAATTGGAGGAGGGAATGGTAATTGCTATTGAGCCAATGATCAATGCTGGTACAGCATCGATTAAATTTTGGTCAGATGGATGGACAGTTACTACGAAGGACAACAAACCTTCAGCACATTTTGAACACACGGTTGCTATCAAAAGGGGAAAAGCAGATGTTTTATCGACCTTTTCACTGATTGAAGAAGTTTTAAAAGAAAAAAAGTAAAAAAGTAAAAATTTTTATTTAATTTTGCAACCCTGTTTAACAGCAGCTAATTAAGTAAAAATCAGTAGAATATGGCTAAACAAGCCTCAATTGAACAAGACGGAGTAATAAGGGAAGCATTATCGAATGCTATGTTTCGGGTAGAACTCGAAAATGGCCATGAGATTATAGCTCACATTTCAGGAAAGATGCGGATGCACTACATCAAAATTCTTCCTGGGGACAAAGTTAAATTAGAGATGTCGCCTTACGATTTATCAAAGGGCAGGATTACTTATAGATATAAATAAAATGAAAGTTAGGTCATCAATTAAAAAACGTAGCGCTGATTGTAAGATTATTCGCCGTAAAGGAAAACTTTACGTAATTAACAAGAAAAATCCTAAATACAAACAACGTCAAGGTTAAATTATTTTAGATTTTAGATTTGCGATGAAATCGTAAATCGGAAGTCGTGAATCAAAATCGCTAAATACAAATATGGCAAGGATATCAGGTATAGATTTACCAAGAAACAAAAGAGGTGAAATCGGATTAACTTACATCTTCGGGGTAGGTAGATCAACTGCTCAACGCATTTTAACGGAAGCAGGTATCGATTTTAACAAAAAAGTACAAGACTGGTCAGACGATGAATTGTCGGCTATCCGTACTATTATTAACGATGGCATTAAGGTAGAAGGTGCTTTACGTTCAGAGGTTCAATTGAACATTAAACGTTTAATGGATATTGGTTGCTACCGTGGCTTACGTCACAGAAAAGGCTTGCCAGTTCGTGGTCAACGTACTAAGAACAATTCTCGTACACGTAAAGGCAAGAGAAAAACAGTTGCTAACAAGAAAAAAGCTACTAAGTAGTAGGTAGATATGAGATGTTAGATTTGAGATGTGAGATAATCATGGATCAGATCATCTTCTCAAGCTAACAATTAAAAGTTAAGATATTGATATGAGTGGGAGAGAGTCTTCAATTCTCATATCTTATGTCTCAAATCTAAAATAAGAAATGGCTAAGAGTAAAAAAGTTACCAAAAAACGTATTGTTCAGATTGAGTCTGTTGGTCAGGCGCATATCAATGCTACGTTCAACAACATCATTGTTACCCTAACAAACAACAACGGTCAAACTATTTCATGGTCTTCAGCAGGTAAAATGGGATTTAAAGGTTCAAAAAAGAACACTCCATATGCTGCAGGACAAGCTGCATCTGATTGCGGTAAAGTGGCGTTTGATTTAGGTTTACGTAAAGTAGAAGTTTTTGTTAAAGGTCCAGGTTCAGGCCGTGAGTCTGCAATCAGAACTTTGCAAGTTGCGGGTATCGAAGTGACGTCGATCAAAGATATCACTCCGCTTCCACACAATGGATGTCGTCCACCTAAGAAAAGAAGAGTTTAATTATTTATTTTTTAAAGCTAAGAGTCTCCCGATATAAGTTGGGATGATACTTTAAAACAGAAGAAATGGCAAGATATACCGGACCAAAGTCCAAAATTGCGCGTAAGTTCAGAGAACCAATTTTTGGTCCTGACAAAGTATTAGACAGAAAAAACTATCCTCCTGGCCAACATGGCGCTTCAAAAAGAAGAGGAAAACAATCTGAGTATGCAGTACAGTTAATGGAGAAACAAAAAGTAAAATACACTTATGGTGTGTTAGAAAAACAATTCCGTAACTTGTTTACTAAAGCTTCATCTCGTGAGGGTATCACTGGAGATAATTTATTACAATTATTAGAAGCTCGCTTAGATAATACAGTATACAGACTAGGTATTGCTCCAACCCGTTCAGGTGCACGTCAATTGGTTAGCCACAAACACGTGACTGTTAACGGTGAGGTTGTTAATATTCCATCATATCAATTAAGAGCTGGCGATGTAATCGCAGTTCGTGAGAAATCTAAAACGTTAGAGGCAATCACAAATTCAGTAGCAGGAAGAGTAATCAATAAATTCAATTGGTTAGATTGGAATGCGAGTGAATTAACTGGTAAGTTTTTAGCTTATCCACAACGTGATGAGATCCCAGAAAACATTAAAGAGAATCTTATAGTAGAGTTATACTCTAAGTAATAATCTTAGTTAAAGCCTTAAGGGCTTTAACTTTTTTACGTTACACAAAATTAATAACGATCTAAAAACATTATAAATGGCAATTTTAGCATTTCAGAAACCCGATAAGGTAATCATGCAGAAATCAACTGATTTCGATGGTCAATTTGAATTTCGTCCTTTAGAGCCCGGTTTCGGTGTAACAATTGGTAATGCCTTGAGAAGAATTTTACTTTCTTCTTTAGAAGGTTTTGCTATAACAAGTATTCGTTTTTCTGGCGTTTCTCATGAATTTTCTACCATGAAAGGCGTTGTAGAAGATTTAACTGAAATTATCTTAAACTTGAAACAAGTACGCTTCAAGAAAGTTGGTGATTCAGGTGATTCAGAAAAAGTATTCATCATTGTGAATGGTCAAGAGCAATTTTTAGCTGGAGATATCACAAAGTTTTCAAATAATTTCGAGGTTTTAAACCCTGATTTTGTAATCTGTAACATGGAAAAATCTGTTACTTTAGAGGTAGAATTAACTATCAATAAAGGACGTGGTTATGTTCCTGCTGAGGAAAACAAAATTACTGATACTGTAGTTGGTGTAATCGCAATCGATTCGATTTTTACACCAATGAAAAATGTAAAATACACGATTGAAAATTATCGTGTTGAGCAAAAAACAGATTATGAGAAATTAATTTTAGATATTTCTACTGATGGATCTATTCATCCAGAAGAAGCTTTGAAAGAGGCAGCTAAAATTTTAATTCAACACTTCATGTTGTTCTCTGATGAGAACTTAGTGTTAGAGTCTCAAGCTAAGGAAGAAACTAAAGAGGTTGATGAAGAAATTTTACATATGCGTAAAATTCTTAAAACTGAGTTAGTTGATTTAGATCTTTCAGTTCGTGCTTTAAACTGCTTAAAAGCGGCCGATATTCGCACTTTAGCTGATCTAGTATCTTACGATGTTGCTGATATGTTAAAGTTCAGAAACTTTGGAAAGAAATCTTTAACTGAAATTCAAGAATTGGTGAAATCTAAACAATTGTCGTTTGGAATGAACCTATCTAAATTCAAGTTAGACGAAGAATAATTGTTATACGTGATGGTTATTTAATATAACTTATCCTGTAAAACTTACGAATAAATTAAATATTCACTGTGTATAATTCCCTCAGATTAAGTTCAAAGAGACGGTATACACTTTACAAAACAAAAAATGAGACACGGTAAAAAGCACAACCATTTAGGAAGAACAACTTCGCACAGAAAAGCGATGTTAGCTAACATGGCATCATCATTAATTCAGCACAAGAGAATTAGTACAACTTTGGCAAAAGCAAAAGCATTACGCGTTTACGTTGAGCCACTTATTACAAAGTCAAAAAATGATACTACGCACTCACGTCGTATCGTATTTTCTTATTTGCAAGATAAAGAAACAGTTACTGAATTGTTTCGTGATGTAGCTGCGAAAGTTGCTAATCGTCCAGGTGGTTATACTCGTATCATCAAATTAAACAACCGTTTAGGAGATAATGCTGAAATGGCATTAATTGAATTGGTTGATTACAATGAAGTTTACGGTAAAGATACTGCAGCAGAAGAAAAGAAAACTACTCGTAGAGGTAGAAGCAAAACTAAAAAAGCTGATACAACTGAAAAAGCTCCAAAAGATGAGGCAGCTGTAGAAGAAGCGGAAATAGTTGAAGAAACTCCTGCAACTGAAGAAGCTACTCCAGAGGCTACTGCTGATGAAGAAGCTCCAAAAGCATAAATTTAGGTTCCTTTATGGAATTTAAAAATAGAACCCTTTAGGTATACCTAGAGGGTTTTTTATTTGGATACTAGTTAGTTTGAAAACCAATACCTTAATTAGAAATAGTATGAGTAATGATACAAGCCTTAAAGCATTTAAAGATCTCCTAACAAAAAGTATAACAGAAGAATATTTCGTGAAACTTTCTTTGGGTAATTATCAAGGTAATGATAAGGAACTCAAAAATTTGTATATAAAAAAAGTTAAGGTCAAAAGGGTTGGAGTACTATCTTTTAACTATCGATATAAAACAAGGGACATCTTTAAAAACCACCCGATATTAGAAGGAATTGAATTGATCAATAACTTGCTAAGTAACGATTTTAAGATCGCCACTTTATTTACGATAGATAAGGAAATGATCCTAGAGCATCATAAAAAAGGTGCCATAGTCATTCGTGAAAGAGCACTGAACGTGAAATTGGAACCTTCATTAACTCATGACAAAGAAAAAAAGAGACTGATTAAACCTAATGGCAGTGCTTATCTACCCGCATTAAAGATTACTGATTCTGAAGGTAATGTTTTTAAAAATGCGCAGGACAAATACAAACAGATTAATCAATACATTGAGATTCTAAGTTCACTTATTAAGGACTTTCCGAATGGAACTATAAAAAACGTAGTTGATATGGGGTCAGGAAAAGGATACCTAACCTTTGCATTATATGATTATTTGCAGAACCAAACTAATACATCAGCAAATGTTACTGGTGTTGAGTTCAGAGAGGACTTGGTAGGTTTATGTAATGATATTGCTAAAAAGGCAGATTTTAACCAGTTGAAATTTGTGCAGGGTACTATAGAAGATTATCAGGTAAATGATATCAACTTGTTAATTGCACTGCATGCTTGTGATACGGCAACCGATGATGCAATTTATAAAGGTATCCATGCCGGTGCTGAACTAATTGTTGTGGCACCTTGTTGCCATAAGCAGATTAGGCGTGAGATGGAGAAACATAAAGTTAACAATGATGTTTCTTTTCTTACTAAGTATGGTATCTTTTTAGAACGCCAGGCAGAAATGGTTACTGATGGGATTAGGGCTTTGATTTTAGAATATTATGGCTATAAAACCAAGGTTTTTGAATTTATTTCAGATGCACATACACCTAAGAATGTATTGGTGGTAGGAATTAAGAATAAGGAACAAGTAGCAAAGAACGAAGGAGAAAGCTTAAAGAGTAAAGCTGAAAGCGAATTACGCAAAGCTGAGATACTCCAAAAAATAAAGGATGCCAAAGCTTATTTCGGGATTGGATACCATCATTTAGAAAGTAAATTACGACTATAAAACACATCTAAATTTTCACAATATAGATATAAAAGACCTTGACTAATCTTACACTTGTAATTAATGCCTGCCAGAGATATTGTCAGGCAAATTAATTGAGTTAATCATAAATAATTATTCTGGGGTTCTTAATTGCCAAGTAATAGATTTAATCTTGATTCTGCCAAGGTGTCAGCAATAAATGGCGTTAATTTTTACATTTTAACAGTCATTTCATCGATTATTCTGCCAAAACCTAATTGGCACATTGCTTGTTATTATGGATGTAAATAATAAAATTAACAGAAAAACATATAATAAAATGGGAAAAATAATTGGTATAGACTTAGGAACAACAAACTCTTGCGTTTCTGTAATGGAAGGTAACGAACCTGTAGTTATAGCCAACAGTGAGGGTAAACGTACTACGCCATCTATTGTTGCATTTGCAGAGAATGGCGAGCGTAAAGTAGGTGAGCCTGCAAAACGTCAGGCGATAACGAACCCTACAAAAACAATTTATTCTATTAAACGCTTTATGGGCAGCAGTTATGCTGAGGTTGCAAAAGAAATTGCAAGAGTGCCTTATAAAGTGGTAAAGGGCGATAATAATACACCACGTGTAGAAATTGACGACCGTAAATATACTCCACAGGAGATTTCAGCAATCATCTTGCAGAAAATGAAAAAAACTGCAGAAGATTTCTTAGGACAAGAAGTTACAGAGGCTGTAATTACAGTTCCAGCTTACTTTAACGATGCGCAACGTCAAGCTACGAAAGAAGCAGGTGAAATTGCAGGTTTAACTGTAAAACGTATCATCAATGAGCCAACTGCAGCTGCGTTAGCTTATGGATTGGATAAAGCACACAAAGACATGAAAATTGTTGTTTTTGATTGTGGTGGTGGTACTCATGACGTTTCAGTATTAGAATTAGGTGATGGTGTTTTTGAAGTAAAATCAACTGATGGTGATACACACTTAGGTGGTGATGATTTTGACCACGTAATTATTGATTGGTTGGCTGCAGAATTCAAATCTGAGAATGGAATGGATTTAAGCCAAGATCCAATGGCTTTGCAACGTTTGAAAGAAGCAGCAGAAAAAGCTAAAATTGAATTGTCAAGCACAACTTCTACTGAAGTTAACTTACCATATATTACTGCTGATGCAAGTGGACCAAAACACTTAGTTAGAACTTTAAGCCGTGCTAAATTTGAGCAATTAGCTGGTGATTTAATTAAACGTACAATTGACCCTTGTAAATCTGCATTAAAAAATGCTGGTTTAAAAGTAACTGATATTGATGAAATCATTTTAGTAGGTGGTTCAACACGTATTCCTGCTATTCAGGATGCTGTTAAAGCCTTCTTTGGCAAAGAGCCAAGTAAAGGTGTAAACCCTGATGAGGTAGTAGCAATTGGTGCTGCAATTCAAGGTGGTGTTTTAACGGGTGAAGTTAAAGACGTATTGTTATTAGATGTTACTCCTCTTTCTTTAGGTATTGAGACTATGGGTGGTGTAATGACGAAATTGATTGAAGCTAACACTACTATTCCTTCTAAAAAAGCAGAAACTTTCTCTACTGCTGCTGATAACCAACCAAGTGTAGAAATCCACATTTTACAAGGTGAGCGTCCTATGGCAAACCAAAACCGTACTATTGGCCGTTTTATCCTAGATGGAATTCCACCAGCACCTCGTGGTGTACCTCAAGTGGAAGTTGCTTTTGATATTGATGCGAATGGTATCTTACACGTAAGTGCAAAAGATAAAGCTACAGGTAAAGAACAAAAAATCCGTATTGAGGCTTCATCTGGCTTAACTGATGAAGAGATCAAAAAAATGAAAGCAGAAGCAGAAGCTAATGCAGAAGCAGATGCTAAAGCAAAAGAAGAAGCAGATAAAATTAACGGTGCTGATGCGCTAATCTTCTCTACAGAAAAACAATTGAAAGAGTTTGGTGATAAATTATCAGCTGATAAAAAAGCGCCAATCGAAGCAGGATTACAGAAATTAAAAGATGCACATGCATCTCGTAACTTTGCAGATATTGATGCAGCACAAGAAGAATTGCAGAACGCATGGAATGTAGCTTCAGAAGAGATGTATAAAGCTGGCCAAGATGGCGCGCCACAAGAAGGAGCACCACAAGCTGATGCACAACAAGGTGGCGATACTGTTACTGATGTTGACTTTGAAGAAGTAAAAGACGACGAAAAGAAATAGTCTTTAGCGTTAAAGATGGGGAAGCCCGATTGAATAAAAAGCGTTGCTGATTAAGTTCAGCAACGCTTTTTTTGTGAAATAAACAGACTTTTTTTTAGTACGTTTTTTTTCTAATTAAGAAGTTATTTCTTTGTCTTAGAAAGTTTTGTGAATTCAATTGAAGCATCATGGCCGAAGACTTTTCTAAGGGTGATCATCGCTGGCCAGATGAGTACTGGCATAAATCTGCTATAGAATTTAATTCCCTGTGGCAAGATCCATTCAAGAAACATAGCAAGTAAAAATATACCTGGCACTACCAATGTTCTCCCCCTTGCCAATTTGCGTGCTTTGAGGTTAAAGAAGCCATCAGAGATACGGCCATGATTTTTGATGATATAATTTAACATAAAAAAGTTAACGATCCCGGTTGCGGCCACATTGACACAATAAAAGTAAAATGGAAGTGCATAACCTGTATTTTCGCTATAATAAGCAGAGCTAAATGGCATCAATACAATGGTAAAAAGAAAGAGGAAGTTTAGAAAAATTAGTTTTTCATCGTAATCTTTGATAAATGAAAAAAGGCGATGGTGTGAGCGCCAGTAGATAGCAATTACAAAAAAGCTGATTAGAAATCCTATAAATAATGGGAATAAATCGAGAAGCTGACTTGTAATTTCTATAGCACTTGCTCCGTGATGAATATGGGGAGCTTTAATTTCAATAACCAATAAGGTGATAGCAATGGCAAAAACTGCGTCGGTAAAAAGAATTATTCTTTCAATCTGAAATTCTTTTTTTGTTTCATGATTTAATTGAGACATGAGGTAGAAACTTTATTTAAAGTCGTTAAGATAAACATTTTTCGATAATTCCTTCTAGCACTTTTTCATTTTCAAAGAGCTCGGTTAGCAGTTTGAACTGATTTTTGGCACGGTCAAGATTTTGTGTTGGATAGGAGATTGGATAATATTTGTTTCCATTCAAGTAATCTGTTAAGAAACGCAAGCCTTGCATGTAGATGATGTATTTTCCGGAAAATAAAATTAACTCCTTTTCGGTTGGTGTTAAGATGGTTGCCATTTCTGAAAGATAACCTTCAATAGTGGCTTTAAAATAAGGAATCCTGATCTTTATTTTATCTAAGTCTGTTTCGTTTTCTGAATATGCGCAGAGGTAGGTACGCATCATATCACCGAGGTCGGATATAAATTTTCCTGGCATTAGCGTGTCTAAATCAATGACGCAAACACCATGGTAGTCGGTCTCATCGAGTAATACATTACTAATTTTTGTATCGTGATGCATTACCCGGTTGGGAAAATCCACACGATGTTGATAGGAAGTAAAATAATCAATTATAAAGTGATGACGTATAGCGAAGTTTATTTCGATATTTACCTCATTTAGCAGCTTGCTGCTGCTTTGGTTCAATGCAAAGGTAAATTGTTCATACCGCCAGGCAAGGTCATGAAATCCAGTAATTGTTTGACTTAAGAAGACTGTGTCAAATTGGTTTAAAAGTCTAGTTAGTTTTCCGAATTGCTTTGCGGCCTCATATGCTTGTTTAGGATCACTTAAACTATCAAAAGCGATAGTGTTTTTAATGAAGGGGAGTAATCTCCAGTACTCTTCATTGTGATTGACCATTGTTTCTCCACTGGTGGTTTCAATTGGCCCTGGGAAGAGGTATGATGGATGTTTGTTGGCGAGGTAGTCTGTTATTGCCTTTAGGTTGTTGGCGATAGCGTAGGGGTCTTTAAATACGGCTACATTTATATTTTGAAGAATGTACTGTGCCTCATCATTTGCTATAGAAAGCAAATAGGTTCTGTTGATATGTCCAGAACCTATTTGTTGTAATAATATATTTTTTGAGGAGAAACCGTAGTGTGCTACGATTTCTTCATCAGTGTTTAGCTCCATAATTTTTCAGGATACTTTCCGTCTTTTATCAATTGATCGATACTAGCCTGTACAAAAGGTTTATCTTCTTTATAGGTAACACCGAACCATTGATTAGCTGTTGGTACAACTTTAAAAGTTGCCTCATTGCTTTTAACTAAGGCTTCTCCGATTAATGGTATAAAAAACTCTGCTTTAGGTTTTTCTTTATTTGCCAATGCAAATTCTTTGAATAACTCTTCGGTAATTTTAAAAACAGAGGGCATAAATCCCCAGAAATTCATAGATACTGGAGTTTCAAAGTCCAATGGATATTTTTTATCGTCTTCTTCGAATACGATTACACCGTCTTCTGCATATACTTTTGTACGTTCTACGATTTCTTCCAGATTGCCGTTTTCGTCTACTTTACAAACTCCTCTGGAAACTGCACCAAAATCTGATAATGTCTTACCAATTTGATAACCGATAATAGAATAGTTGCTGTCAGAAGCTTCATCAGCTAAGAAGTCTACCATTTTTTTGTAGGCTTCAAATCCGTAGAAATCATCAGCATTGATTACACAGAAAGGTTCTTTTATCGTGTTTCTTGCTGATAAAATAGCATGTGCTGTACCCCAAGGTTTTTCTCTGTAGATTTCTTCCTCAATGCCAAATTGTTTAAGGTCAAAGTTTTGAAATACATAATCAATTTCAATCTTTCCTTCTAGTTTAGGGTCGAAAATACCTCTAAAATTTTCTACAAATTCTTCTTTGATAATGAATACAACTTTACCAAAACCAGCTTTAATTGCATCATAAATAGAATAGTCGATGATAGTTTCTCCATTTGGGCCAAAACCATCTATTTGTTTCATACTTCCATAGCGACTTGCCATTCCAGCAGCCAAAATTAATAAGGTGGGTTTCATTAAAAAATTAGATTTAAGAGGTTTTAATTATTATGTTTCAAATGTAAGCTTTAAAAGCGAAAAAAGCCACTTTCAAGCTGAAATTTTCTGAAGTTAAACGTGTAAAATCAGAAGGTATAGTTAAATAATACAAATTATGAGTTTAAAAGTTTTACTTTTTTGAAAACAGCTTTAAATGTTGGTTTTTATGATAATTTAAAGTGATTTCAATCATTACCAAATACATTAAAAATGTAGATTAATTATATTTATCTTTTATTTTCTCTACTATTTTTTGACCAATTTTCATTCCCCATTCTTGCCCAACCTGCATTGATTCTTGGGTGATTAGTGGAGTTTTCTCGGCGAACTTTTTTCCAATAGGAGATTCGTAAAAGGCAATCAGTTGCTGGATATCTGCTAAGGTTAAATGCTTTTGATATACAGGGGTGAGCATATCTGTGAGATCTGTGATTGATGATTTTAGCATTTCTTCGGTCATTGTATCCCAAAATTCTTTAGGAACTTCCGGTTTTTGTTGTTTCATCATTGTTATTATTTGATTAATAGCAACTTTATAAGTGTTTTCACTTCCAGATAAGAGCATCATTTTTTTTATTGCGGTTTTATAAACGACGTTGTCTTGACTAAAACAAAATCCGCTTGTCATTAAGGTAATTGCGAAGAATAAGATGATTTTTTTCATGAGATGAGTTTGAGGTTTAGTTATATAATTTAGTTTGTTATAAATACTGATTAATGCAGGACTTTTGTTTTGTGAGCGAACAATGATGGGTAGTTAAATTTGATTCATTCTTTTCTGGAATTCATCTACAAACAAGCTTACATGGTAACCATCCATTAAGGCATGATTTACATGAATGGAGACTGGCATTAATTGTTTTCCATCAACCATTGTCATCTTGCCAAATGAAATTTTCGGACAGCTATCTTTAAATGAAAAACTTCTGGCATGGGATAAGGAAGTGAATTTTAGCCATGGCATTGCAGAGATATGGATTACATTGTCTCCAGAACCTGCGGGAATTAATCCTTTTGTATTTTGAACACGATCAATTTCTTTTCTTGCTTCTGTTTTAAAACTTTCAAAATCAGAAACGTAGTCAATGTATGAAAATCCGAATGTGGTGTCTGTACGATTGATTACTGCAGAGGCATGTACGTGATCATATAAATATACCTGATCATTTTCGATCCTTAATCTAAATGCCTCAATGGCATTGGCGGCGGCCAAACATTGATGTAAGTAATATAAGAAAAAGCCATGTCCTTGTTGTTTACATTTATGATACGCGATGGTACAATCTATGTCTACACATACCCCAAAGAAGGGTTCTTCGAAGGTATTGAAAAAAATAAAATGGTCTTTTCTTGGCCAGTTTTCCAGATCTAAAAGTACTCTCATTTTTTGAATAGGGGTAAAATATCCGCTAATGAATCCATAGCTTTAAAGTTATCATGTTCAACATTGTTTTCAATCACTTCATGTGCCCAAGTGGTATGGAAAGGGATATGAATGGCATGGGCACCGATTTGTAAAACTGGTAATACATCTGATTTTAGGGAATTGCCAATCATTAAAAAGTCTTCTGGTTTACAATCGAGGTGTTTTAACAATTTAAGATAATCTTTCTCTTGTTTATCACTCATGATTTCTATGTGGTGGAAATAATTCTCTAGCCCTGATTTCTTTAATTTCCTTTCTTGGTCTAATAAATCACCTTTCGTGGCTACAACAAGTCGATATTCTCCTTTTAAGGTTTCTAAAACCTGAGCTACTCCTTCTAAGAGTTCGATGGGCTTATCTAATAATTCTTTACCATATTCAATTGCTTTGGCGATAGTTTGCAAACTTGCTGTCCCCTCTGTTACTTCAAGGATGGTTTCGATCATGGAGAGGATAAAACCTTTTACGCCATAACCGTACAACGGTAAATTTCTGATTTCAACTTTAAATAATTCGTTAGCGATACTGTGCATTGGTAGATAATCTTCTAATAGGGCACAACACTTTTCTTCGGCTTGGCGGAAATAGGGTTCGTTTACCCATAAAGTATCATCGGCATCAAATGCGATTACTTTGATATTGGTCATTTGGATTCAGTTATTAGCTGTAAAAGTAGGGAATTTGGTTGAAGGTTGTGCCAAAGACATCCCTTTGGGAGAAGCTTTAAGGTTGGAAGGCTTTAAGGTTGGAAGGTTGGGAATGTTTGATCTGCTACAAGCAAGGTTTAAAAAATACCAATTTGAGACTTACGGGAGAGGCAAAAAAGAACTAATACAAAAATAGCCGCAGTTACATTAGGTTTGTAAGTCTGCGGCTAAATTTATGGAGCTAATTTTACTTTTCAGGCGCTTGTCCTAAAAGCTCTTTTTGTTTTTTTAGATCGTTCTTAAAGAAAATGAATCCTAAGAGGACTATCAAAATTACGTTGCTTGGTTTGAAGGCATGATCTATCCATATTGAAAATGGGGGGATTGATCCGCTAAAGCTGCTTTTAATCTGTTCCCAATTGTTTAATGAAAAGAAGATAAGTGCTACAGCTATTACCTTTAACAAGGTGAAGAGTGCTATTTTTTGATAGTTGATTTTATCCATTAGTTATTTTAATTTAACATGAGTTCGAGAGAAGATAAATGTTAATACTGTTCAATGGCTAATAGTCCATAGTCGATAGCTTAGCAGGTTAGCTTGGCATTCGGGGTTTGGCGAGCTAATCGTCCAGTTACTGCATATCTTCTATATCGGTTAGTATTTTATGTTTAGTGGCTAACGTTTTATGAAAATTCTCTGAAATCCTGGTCTGCTTTGATATTCAGTAAGCTTTCATAAATTAAACTGATCACGTTGTCTACATCTTCCTTATGGATCATTTCTACAGTGGTGTGCATGTAACGCAATGGTAAGGAAATCAATGCAGATGGAACGCCACCGTTCGAATATGCGAAAGCATCAGTATCTGTTCCGGTAGAACGAGATGATGCCTGGCGCTGAAAAGGAATATCATTTTTTTCAGCTGTTTTGATCAGCAGTTTATTCAGGTTGGTTTGTACTGCTGGTGCATAAGATACAACAGGACCCTTGCCACTTGCTAAATCACCCTGTGTAATTTTGCTGATCATTGGGGTTGTGGTGTCATGGGTTACATCGGTTACAATGGCAACGTTTGGCTTAATGCGCTGTGCGATCATTTCGGCACCACGGAGGCCAATTTCTTCCTGGACCGAGTTGACGATATATAATCCAAAAGGTAACTTTTTCTTGTTCTCTTTCAATAGGCGGGCTACTTCGGCGATCATGAAACCACCTGCACGGTTATCCAATGCGCGACCAACATAATAACGATCGTTCAAGATCATGAATTCATCTTCATAGGTAATTACACAACCTACGTGTACACCTAGTGCTTCAACTTCTTCTTTTGAGGTACATCCACAATCTAAAAAGATATTCTTTAATTGTGGTGCTTCTTCTTTTTCGCCATGACGGGTATGGATAGCTGGCCAACCGAATACCGCTTTAACCAATCCTTTTTCTGTATGAATATTTACACGTTTTGAAGGGGCGATCTGATGATCTGATCCACCATTACGGATTACATAAATTAGGCCATCACTGGTGATATAGTTTACGTACCAAGAAATTTCGTCAGCATGTGCTTCAATTACAACCTTATAAGTTGCCTTTGGATTAATTACGCCTACTGCCGTGCCATAGTTATCGATAAAATGCTCGTCGATATAAGGCTTTAAATAATCTAACCAAAGTTTTTGGCCTTCCCATTCATATCCAGTAGGAGCTGGGTTGTTGATATATGCTTCCAAAAACTGGAGTGATTTTTCGGTCACTACAGGAACATGCTTTTTCTTTTTTTCTTCTTCTTTTTTCTTTGCCATAGTATGATTACACTGATTGGTATGATTACACAGAATTAAAATATGATTACACGGATTAATGTGATATCTTCTTATACTGTAATTGATTCACTTTGGAAATCAATATCGGTAAAAATAAAAATATTGCTGTAACTATTTTAGGTTTTGTTTAAAGAGTCGGAAAGTCCGAAAGTCCGTTCCCCTCATTGTTGATTGGTCTAAAGCTTAGAGATATTGAGATTTTTTTATCATTTTTTGTGTGTTGTAGCTAGGAGATAGCTAGGAGATAGCTAGGAGGTAGCTAGGAGGTAGGTAGGAGGTAGGTAAAGGGAAGGTAATAGGAAGATGGAAGATGTATGATGGAAGATACAAAATGAAACTAGTTGTTGCTAATTAGCTAGGGCTCTCCTTTTCAAGATCAAGTTCCATGATGACAAAGTCGTATCCGGCAGTGGTGTAAGATTGATCAGTTTCATGAAAGCCTAATTTGTGATAAAAGTGTTTGGCGTTGACCCTGGCGTTGCACCAGAGCTTGGTAAGTTTTTGAACTTTGCAAAAGTCGATTAGATACTCCATTAATTGTTTTCCGAGACCTTTTCCCTGTGCTTCAGGTAAAACAGCCAGTTTACGAAATTGGCCAACTTCAGCTGTTATAAAAAGTGAAACTACTCCGGTTAATTCGTGGTCTACATAAATTCCAAAATGGATACCATCGAAGTCATTATCAAGTTTAACGAAGTCGAACGGGTGATCAGGATACATTGCTATGTGTCTGATTCTCCAAGTTAGGGAGGGGAATATTTGTTCTACGACGGTTGATTCGGTAGGCATAAATTAAATGAACAACTATAGTTAATGTAAAATTATCAATTCAAATTAAATTTAGTGTGAAGAACTATATGGGGTTTGCCGTTTTTCTTCCGTAAAATTTATAGATCAAAATATTGATCAGGATAATTGCTGTAATTCCGTAGCAGAACATTGCCCATCCACCAATTCCCCAGAGCCATAGGCCCAGGGCTGAGCCGCAGCTTGCTCCGATGAAACTAACGGACATGAAGATTGTATTTAATCTGTTTCTGGCTTCAGGGATCAGCGTGTAAATTCTGGTCTGGTTGGTGACATGGATTGCCTGTTGACCTACATCTATGAGCACAATTCCGATCACAAAAAGGTAAAGATGGTTTTTTGTGAAATAGAATAATGCTACACTGATCAATTGTAAGATGAAGCCGATCATTAAGTTTTTACGTGGATTACTGCCGTCACTAAATTTCCCTACAAGTGGTGCGGCTAGGGCACCAGCGGCTCCGGCAATGCCGAAAAGACCAATTTGCAGGGTTTGAAAGTTAAATGGAGGATTGGCGAGAAATAAAACCATAGTTGTCCAAAATGCACTGATGATTGCAAAGGCCAAAAAGTTGATGATAGAGGTTTCGCGTAATGCAGGTTGAGTTTTGATATAGCCAAGCATTGAGCTCATCAATCCCTTGTATGTTCCTTTGAAGGACGGGCGGCTTTGAGGAAATCTTTTTGCCATCAAGATAATTAACAACAAACAGATGCCAGAGGCGATGAAGTAAACCGCTCGCCAACCTAACCAGAAACCGATGCTTCCGCTTACGGCTCTTGAAGCTAGAATGCCTACCAACAAACCACTCATGATAATGCCAATATTGTGGCCTCGATTTTTATCATCACTTAAGTTGGCCGCAAGTGGCAGAATTAATTGGGGTACGATGGAACAAACACCTATGAGGACACTAGAGCAGCATAATAGGAGAAATGAATTGGCAAATGCTGCGGTGAGCAAGGCTACGATGGCCATGCCGGTAATGATGAGGATTTGTTTTTTTCTTTCGAACATATCGCCCAATGGCACTAAAAGAAATAGGCCAATGGCATATCCTGCCTGGGTTAGGTAGGTAATGCGGCCGGCAAAAGTTTCTGTTAGCTTAAATTCTTTGGCAACTAAAATCACCAATGGCTGGCAATAATAGATATTGGCAACGATTAAGCCAGTACAAAAAGCCATGATGATGATGTCTGTTTTTTTTAGCATTTAGGAGATATGAGAGGGGAGATTTGAGATTTGAGATGGGAGATGTATGATGGATCATGGAAGATGTGAGGGTATGATGGGGTAAGTATCTGAGGCACATTTTCTCCCAAAGGGATGCCTTCGGCACATGATACATCTTCCATTTTACATTGTTTACAGGGGAATATTACCGTGTTTTTTTCTGGGTTGATTTACCACCTTGTTTTCTAGCATTTTAAAAGCCCTGATCAATTTTATTCGGGTTTTTGAAGGTTCTATCACTTCGTCAACGAAACCACGCTCTGCGGCTCTGTAAGGGTTTGCGAAGATGTCTGAATATAACCTTTCCTTTTCAAGCCATTTTTCTTGAGGATCTGCGGCAGTTGTGATTTCTTTTTTAAAGATGATTTCTGCAGCACCTTTAGCACCCATTACTGCGATTTCGGCAGTTGGCCAAGCATAATTGAGATCTGCACCAATATGTTTGGAGTTCATGACATCATAAGCTCCACCATAGGCTTTTCTGGTAATTACGGTAATCCTTGGTACGGTTGCCTCACTAAATGCATACAATAATTTGGCGCCATTGTTGATAATGCCGTTCCATTCCTGATCTGTGCCAGGTAAAAATCCGGGAACGTCTTCCAGTACCAATAATGGGATGTTGAAACTATCGCAAAAGCGAACAAAACGTGCGGCTTTTACTGAGGCATGGTTGTCTAACACTCCGGCCAAATAAGCAGGTTGATTGGCGATGATCCCAATACTTCGTCCTGCTAAACGTGCAAAACCGACCACCATATTTTCTGCATAGGCAGCATGAACTTCCAAGAAGCTATCTGGATCAGCGATGACTGTAATTATTTCGCGAACGTCATAAGGCTGTGATACCTGTTGTGGTAAAATTTCGCTGAGTGACGGTCTATTTTCATCGCCAATTTCGTAGGGCAATTTTGTTGTGGTCTCTTCACAGTTTTGAGGCATGTAACTGAGTAGTTTTTTGACATGCAATATGGCATCCAACTCATTGGTGCAGGCAAAATGTGTTACGCCAGATTTTGTGGCATGGGTAACTGCGCCACCTAATTCTTCAGAGCTTACTTCTTCATGGGTAACGGTTTTTACTACATTTGGGCCAGTTACAAACATGTAAGATGTGTTTTCTACCATCAGAATAAAATCGGTGATTGCCGGAGAGTAAACTGCTCCGCCTGCACAAGGGCCCATAATGGCAGAGAGCTGAGGAATAACTCCAGATGCCTGAACGTTGCGATAGAAAATGTCAGCATAACCGCCCAAGGAGACTACGCCTTCTTGAATTCGTGCACCACCACTGTCATTTAATCCGATTATTGGCGCTCCATTTTTCAAGGCCATCTCCATAATCTTACAGATCTTTTCAGCATGAGTTTCTGATAATGATCCTCCAAAAACGGTAAAATCTTGGGAGAAAACATAGGTGAGCCGGCCATTTATAGTTCCGTATCCAGTAATTACGCCATCTCCCAGGTACTTTTCTTTTTCCATTCCAAAGTCTGTACTGCGATGTGTAACCAACATGCCTATCTCTTCAAAGCTTCCTTCATCCATCAGGAACTGGATCCGTTCTCTAGCGGTTAATTTGCCTTTTTTATGTTGTTGATCAATACGTGTTTGACCGCCTCCTAAATGAGCTTCTTGTATTTTATGTTGTAGAATTTCAATTTTATCTTTCATGGTTATTTTTTTATCAATCCGAGTTTAGATGGTGGATTGATTTTTTTTAAATGCTTTAATAATAAAAAAGATTATGGGTACTAATATAGTGATGATGCATAAAGGCACGAAGAATAAGCTTAAATCTCCATTTTGATTATTGGTCATCCTAATCGTTGCTATGGTAATAAAAAGAAAAATAAGCAGGATTACTAATTTCAGGTAACGCAACATGCGGGTGGCCATGGTATATTGGATGAGGGCATTTGCATTGGTAATGGTTACGGGGTAATTGAAAATATGTGGGTACTTATTCAAAATAGTAATGATGAAGAAAATTACGGTGCCTATAATGGGTAAGGTAAATAGCTCTGATCTACTGCCATAACCATCAGCTTTACCTGCCAAATTGAAGTGTGTAGCTATAGTTGATGGCAGTTGATTATAATTCAAAATGGTAATTAGCCACAAGAGAACTAGACTACACCAAGTGAAGATTTCTATCAAAAGATCGCTTTTTTTGAGGTTGATTTTAATTCTTGGTCTTTTCTCCATTAGGAATTATTGGTTGTTGACTTGGCTGATGTAAAATAACCATAAATATCTGGATAACAAACGAACTGCAAAACAGCTAATCGTGAAATGTGTTTGGGATTCTTAACAATTCGATTGTAATTGCTTCTGGAACAATTACTTCGTAAAATTTTAATTTTATATTACATTTTTTTTACCAATAAATTTGATAGTATGACTTTTTTGGAGCTATTTTTGGCGAGTTGAAGAAATTTGATCGCAAAATAATGTTTTTAAGAAAATACTGTTTATTGATAGTGATTGCCTTTATGGGCATCTTTATTGCAAAGATGGTAATTTCTGGTGCGCCTGTATTTTTCTCTCATATGGATAAAAGCTTGATGAGTGCAGTAATCATGCAGCTTGAGCAAGAAAACAATGGGGATGATACGACGAAAGACAATGTTAAGTTTTCCGATCATAAATTAATGCTACACCGCTATGATTTAACTTATGTACCGTTGCTAATTGCTAAGGGCATTAAGAATTCTTTTATAGATCATTCTCGGCGATACGTAGATCCTTATCATCCTTCTGTACCAACACCTCCGCCTAACTTTTCATAGATTTTTATTTTTTTCGTGCTGTGCTGTAAATGGTTATATGGCAGTGCGATTCCTATTTTAAAAATATAAAAAATTTAGCGCTACGGTTATGGAAAATGAAAACTCGACCTCATCTAGGTTCGATGTGAAAAAGTATATATTAAAAAAGAATTTAAAACGTGACATACCTTCTAGTGTAGTTGTGTTTTTGGTGGCACTGCCTTTATGTTTGGGTATTGCTTTGGCTTCGGGTGCACCTCTATTTTCGGGCTTAATTGCCGGGATTGTTGGAGGGGTTGTAGTGGGCTTGATCAGTGGGTCACAATTAAGTGTTAGTGGACCAGCTGCGGGTTTAACGGCAATAGTTGCGGGAGCGATTACCAATTTAGGCAGTTACCAGATCTTTTTACTTGCTTTGGTTTTGGCGGGTGTTTTTCAACTGGTGCTCGGCCTAATCAAGGCCGGCACTATTGGAAATTATTTTCCGTCGAGTGTGATCGAGGGTATGCTTGCGGGAATTGGGCTATTGCTTATTTTTAAGCAACTGGCACATGCTGTGGGTTACGACAAAGATTATTTTGGAGACGAAGGTTTTCTTCAGAAAGATGGGGAGAATACCTTTTCGGCTATTATAAGTGCTACCAATGCCTTTAGTATGGCGGCAATCATAATTAGTGTGCTTTCCATTCTGATCCTTGTTTTTTGGCCCAAAATTAAAAAGATCAACGTTGTTCCTGCACCATTTGTTGTGGTTGCCTTAGGGATTGGCCTGGGCTTTGCCTTTCAAGGTACAAATTTTGCACTTTCAAAAGAGCATATGGTAAATGTGCCTACATTTAATGGGTGGGGAGAATTTACAGGTTTGTTTACAGCTCCTGATTTTTCGGCCATTGGCAGATATGATGTTTGGTTGGTAGCAGCTACAATTGCTGTAGTAGCCAGTTTAGAAACACTATTAGGTATTGAAGCTGTTGATAAGATAGATCCGATTAAAAGAGTTACGCCAACAAATAGAGAGTTAATTGCACAGGGTATCGGGAACATGACAAGTGCGATGTTGGGTGGTTTGCCAATGACATCGGTTGTGGTAAGGAGTTCAACAAACGTGAATGCCGGTGGGCGTACAAAGATGGCGACCATCATTCATGGACTTTTATTATTGTTGTCTTTCCTACTTATCCCTACGGTGATCAATATGATTCCTTTCGCTTGTTTGGCGGCAATACTTTTGGTAACGGGTTATAAGTTGACGCGGATTGCATTGTTTCAGCACATGTACCATAAAGGATGGGACCAATTTGTGCCATTTGTGGTTACGGTAATTGGTGTGGTAGCGATCGACCTGCTAAAAGGTGTTGGAATAGGAATGGCATTCTCTATTTTCTATCTGCTCCGTACCAGTATGCGAAATTCATTTTTTTATAGAATACAGGAAGAAGGAAATAAAAAGAATATCAGAATTAAGTTAGCAGAGGAAGTTTCTTTCTTAAATAAAGCGGCTATCCAAGTGCTGTTAACGGGAATTCCGAAAGAAACTAACGTAATTATAGATGGTTCAAACTCTAGGTTTATTGATCAAGATGTTTTAGAAACCATACATAATTATAAACATAATGCTTATACTAAAGGCATAATTGTTACTTTAGAGAATATAAAGAAACATTATGCTGTGCCCAAATTAAATACAAAAATTGTAGAAGAAATTAATAATTAAAACTATGTGCGCAACTAATTCAGAAGAACTTTTAAGTAGAGAAGAAATAACTCTTGAAAATTTATTACAAGGAAATAAAGATTTTGTAGCAAAAACATTAGAAGAAGATCCAGACTATTTCAAGAAATTGTCAGCTGGACAAAAACCTCCAGTTTTGTGGATTGGCTGTTCAGACAGTCGTGTTCCTGCGGATAAGATCACGAATACCATGCCTGGTGATATCTTTGTGTTAAGGAATATAGCTAACGTTGTTACCCATACTGATATGAGCGTATTGAGCGTATTGGATTATTCGGTTAACGTATTAAAAATAAAACATATCATTGTTTGTGGGCATTATGGATGCGGTGGTGTTGCTGCTGCTCATGGAACCAAACAAGTTGGCCTAATAGATAACTGGTTGCGTAATATTAAGGACGTATACAGGTTAAATCAGGGTGAAGTAGACAGACTTCCTGAGCATAAGAAAGTTGACCGCCTGGTTGAGCTTAATGCTATCCACAGTGCAACTAATGTAATCAGTACCTCAATTGTGCAGAACGCTTGGTTAAACGGTCAGGAGTTATCTGTACATGCTTGGGTTTACAGCCTTGAAACTGGATTGATCAAGGATTTACAATTTAGCTATTCAGCAGCAGATGATATTGATCCAACTTTTAAAATGAGTGTTTAAACTTAGATTTAGAACAAAATCTTTTTAAATAGAAAAGCCCCATCAAAGTTATTTGAGGGGCTTTTTGTTTTTGGATGCAATCGCTCATTGCAGCATCCGCATTGCAAATGCGGACGATATCAGGGTAACGATGTAATCACCGATTCTAGTTTCCGTATTCAAATGCAGACGATATCATGTTTTATAATAAGATTAATCTTCTCCTAAGAACGGGTATCTATAATCTTTAGGTGGATCAAAAGTTTCTTTGATCGTTCTTGGAGAGACCCAACGTAATAAGTTGATCATTGAACCAGCTTTATCATTGGTACCACTTCCTCTAGCTCCGCCAAAAGGCTGTTGACCAACAACTGCTCCTGTACATTTATCATTGATGTAGAAATTACCAGCTGCATTTTTTAAGCGTTGTGTTGCTTTTTCAATCGCATAACGATCTTGTGCAATTACGGCGCCAGTTAAAGCATAGATTGAAGTGCTATCGATGATGTCCAGGGTTTTATCGAAGTCTTTGTCGTCGTAAACATAGATTGATAATACTGGTCCAAAAAGTTCTTCACACATGGTGGTATATTTTGGATCTTCAACTACCAACACGGTAGGCTCGATAAAGTACCCTTTGCTGTTGTCGTAATTTCCTCCAGCTATGATTTCTACACCTTTGTCTTTTTTAGCTGCATCGATATATTTTGCTAGGCTATTGAAAGATTTCTCATCGATTACTGCATTGATAAAGTTGCTAAAATCTTCTGTTGGCCCCATTTTAAAGGTAGCCAAATCGCGAAGCATCAATTCTTTAATTGCAGGCCATACACTTTTTGCGATATAAACACGGGAAGCCGCAGAACATTTTTGACCTTGGTATTCAAAAGCGCCACGGATAATTGCTGTGCTTGAAACTTCAGGATTTGCGGAACCATGGATTAAGATAAAGTCCTTTCCGCCAGTTTCACCAACAATACGTGGATATGTTTTGAACTTATTGATGTTGCTTCCTATTGTTTGCCAAATGCCCTGAAAAACTCCAGTTGATCCTGTAAAGTGAATTCCGGCAAAATCAGGATGTGAAAAGATCACGTCTCCTGCATCAGGACCAGAAACATAAACCAAGTTGATTACGCCATCTGGTAATCCTGCTTCACGGAAAATTTGCATCAGTACGTTAGCCGCAAAAATTTGTGTATTAGCAGGTTTCCATACTACAACATTTCCCATCATGGCTACAGACGTAGGCAAGTTACCAGCAATTGCAGTAAAGTTGAAAGGGGTTAATGCAAATACAAAACCTTCTAATGGGCGTTGTTCTACTCTGTTCCAGCTTCCACGTGGTGAGACTGGAGGTTGTTGTTTATAGATTTCAGACATGTAGCTTACATTAAAACGCAAGAAATCAATCAATTCGCAAGCTGAATCGATTTCTGCCTGATAAGCATTTTTGCTCTGGCCTAACATGGTAGCTGCATTTAATTTATAGCGATAAGGGCCAGCAATTAAATCGGCTGCCTTTAAGAAAATAGCAGCACGGTGTTCCCAAGCTAAATTTTCCCAGTCTGCCTTAGCTGCTAATGCGGCATCAATTGCCATGCTCACATGGTTTTTGTTGCCTTTACTAAAATTGGCAAGTAAATGCTGATGATCATGTGGAGGTGTTATTTTTCCCTTATCTTCTGTATAAACCTCATCACCACCAATATACATGGGGATGTCTATCACTTGTGAGCGTGCATCGGCCAATGCCGCCTTTAATAATTCGCGTTCTTTACTTCCTGGTGCGTAACCCAAAATGGGCTCGTTAACGGGAGCAGGTACGTTAAAAAAACCTTTAAGCATAAATTAAATTCTTGTTTGTACAAAGATAGTTTTTTTGCGGTAAGGCTATTTAATATTTATGTAAGAAAAATGTTTAAAATGATTTGCTTTATTAACGGTGTTAATTATATTTGCACTGTTATTAAAAGACATGGGTATTAAGGAAAGAAAAGAGAAACATAAAGAGGAGCTAAAGCTGAGGATTTTAGATGCGGCTAAAGATTTGTTCTTGAAACAAGGCTATGATGCGACTTCGATCAGGAAGATAGCTGAGCAGATAGAGATCAGCCCTACTACAATCTATCTCTATTATAAGGACAAGAGCGATATCATTTATGCTTTGCATCAGGAAGGCTTCAAGATCCTCAGTTCGCAATTTGTAGTGCTTCAACAGGTAGAGGATGCCTTCGAACGGTTGAAAGCAATGGGCAGGATTTACATGACCTTTGCCCTTGAGAACCCAGATTTTTATGAGTTGATGTTCATTATGAAAGAGCCACTTGATTTTGTGGTAAAACATTGTGGCAGTGAATGGGAGGAAGGGGAGTTTGCATTTACTTCTTTGTTGAAAACCGTGGCTGATTGTAAAGAGGTTGGTTATTTCAAACAAATGGACACCAATAGTATGGCATTAAATATTTGGGCTATTATGCATGGCCTTTGCAGTTTGAAGCTCCAAGGTCATTTGGATCATGTAGCTAGTGTGCATCTTTCGGTTCCCGAAGGGAGTACTGTACTCAATGAGGCTTACGATTGTTTGATTTTAATTTTAAAAAGTTTGAAATAGTTATGTTAACACTGTTAATAAAAAATTCGAGACTGAAATTGTTGGTATTGATATTTTCAGTGTCAATTATATCGTCTTTTTCTGCCAATGCGCAACAAGTACTGCAACAATACATTGCTGATGGCTTTAAAAATAACATGGTGCTTCAGCAAAAAGATATCTCTTTAGAAAAGGCACAATATGCTTTAAAAACCGCAAAGAGTTTGTTCTTACCTACTGTTGCCTTTCAGGGTGGCTATCAAACTGCTGATGGGGGGCGGAATATCCCATTGCCCTTGGGCGATTTGCTAAATCCTGTATACACTAGCTTAAATCAGCTTACCGCATCGAGTAAATTTGCGATGCTGGAAAACCAAAGCATAGATTTTTTACCAAAAAACTTCTATGATGCCAAGGTGAGAACAACAGTTCCGATCATCAATCCAGATCTGATCTATAGTAAGCGCATTGCCGAACAACAGGTTTCTTTGCAAGAATTTGAGGTATTAATCTATAAGAGGGATCTGGCTAAAAACATCAAAATTGCCTATTATAACTATTTGAGTGCACTGCAGGCGATTGAGATCTACAAGTCGAGTTTGTTGGTGGCAAATGAAGGGTTACGGGTAAACGAAAAATTGGTGGAGAGTGGGAAAGGGTTGCCTGCTTATGTGCTGCGTTCAAAAAGTGAGGTCGAAAGTGTAAAATCACAAGTTTTATCGGCAGAACAACAAGCTGCAAATGCGAAATTGTATTTCAACTTCTTAATTAATCGCAATGCAGATGAGAAAATAGAGGCGGATCTTTCTAATTTTTCGAACTCGGTTAGCACTGGAAATTTTTTCCAATCAGCACCTAACCAGCGTGAAGAATTGAAAGCAGTAGAACAGCTTGTTGCCATTAACCAAAGCGCTTCAAAGATGAGCAGATCATTTGCTGTACCTAAATTAAGTGCTTTTCTAGATCTGGGATCACAATCAGAAAACTTTAAATTCAATTCCAATACGAGATATTATATGTTAGGCCTACAGCTTGATATTCCGATTTTTTCTGGAAATAGAAATCAGATTAAAATCAGTCAGAGTAACCTGGATATAAAAAATGCCAATTTAAATGTAGAGCTAACAGCGCAAAAATTAGCATTGGCTGTACAGACGGCTAAGAACAATTTACTTGCTGTTTTTGAGACTTATCAATCTTCCCTTAAACAATTAGAAGCTGCTTCAAGCTATCAAAGGTTAATCGATAGGGGTTACAAGGCTGGGAGCAATTCTTTTTTAGAGACTATAGATGCCAGGAATCAATTTAGTGCGGCACAACTTTTAGTAAATATAAACCGATATAAAGTTTTGGTTGCAGAGGCTGAGCTGGAACGAGAAACCGCTAATTATCCAATTAATTAAATATGAAATCGAAATTTATCTATCCAATATTAGGGTTTGCTATACTGGCTTTGTCGGCCTGCGGTAATCACGAAAAAGAGAAAAAAGCTTTTGGTACACAAGATACTATTCCGGTAAAAATAATGGCGCTACAGGTTGAAGATGCGAGTAATGATATTGCTGCCAGTGGCCAGTTTACGACCAACGATGAGACTTTTCTTTCTTTTAAAAATGGTGGTGTAGTGCAAAAAATATATGTAAAAGAAGGAGACGCTGTATATAAAGGGCAATTGTTGGCATCTGTTAATCCTACAGAAATTTCGGCACAGGTACAACAGGCAAACCTAAGTTATCAAAAGGCGGAACGAGACTATAACAGAGCTAGTAAATTATATAAAGACAGTGTTGCTACCTTAGAACAGTTGCAGAACGCAAAAACCGCTTTTCAGGTTGCCCAGCAACAATTAACTGGGGTGAAGTTTAATCAGAGTTATGCAGAAATCAGGGCGACTAGTAATGGATTTGTTTTAAAGAAATTGGTGAATGATGGGCAAATTGTTGGGCCAGGAACCCCGGTTTTACAGATAAATGGTGCAAAACAAAGTAAGTGGATTTTAAAAATAGGATTAAGTGATCAACAATGGTCGATGATAAAAATTGGCGATCCCGCCAAGATCCAGACAGATGCAATCTCACAACAGACTTTAACTGCCAAGGTAACGAGGAAAGCCGAATCTATAGATCCTCAGAGCGGTACGTTTGGAGTTGAGCTGACCATCGATAATGCAAATATAAAGGGGCTCGCTGCCGGGCTTTTCGGTAAAGCCATTATCACACCTACAAAGGCTAGTAGTACTTTGACCATTCCTTATGATGCGTTATTGGATGGCGACGGAAATAAAGGTTATGTTTTTATTACGAATGATCAGAAAACTGCGCAAAAAGTTAAAGTGCAAATTGCAAACATCGAAAATGATAAAATTACCATTAGTAGTGGCTTGGCAAATGCAACGTCATTAATTATTTCTGGTAGTGCTTACTTAGCAGATGGTTCGAAAATTAAGGTAGTTAAATAATTTGATCTTGGTTACAGTTTAGGGATTGTAGCCTCTCAGATCATTGTCAATCTCATCTCATAAATAAAATGAAAATATCAGCATACGCCGTTAAGAACTATCAGTTCACCTTGATTATGGTGCTCATGGTTTTGGCTTTGGGAATAACCACGGTATTTAATATGCCACGTTCCGAAGATCCAGATATGAATGCTCCCAATTTCCCAATTGTGGTGGTATATCCTGGTGCTAGTCCTAAAGACATGGAGGAACTGGTGGTTAAACCACTAGAAAAAAGAATATACGGACTTGACAACATCAAGACCATTAAAACTACTATTCGTGATGGTTTAGCGGTGCTTTTTGTAGAATACCGTTATCAGGTAAATGTTGATGACAAATATCAGGAACTAGTACGTGAAGTAAATAGTGAACGTGCAGATTTACCCCAGGAGATTTATAGCATTGAGGTACAGAAAATATCGCCATCAGATGTAAATGTCTTGCAAATTGCGTTAATCTCTGAAAATGCTTCAAGAAGTGCACTAAAGAATAAAGCTGAGGAACTTCAGACTTCACTAGAAAAAATACCTTACTTAAAGAATGTTGAAATTGTAGGATTGCCAGACCAGCAGGTTCGTATAGATTTGGATCTTGAAAAACTTGCCCAGCTTCATATTCCGATTAGTTTTATTGCAAATGCCATTCAGAGTGAGGTGGCAAATATCCCGGGAGGAAGTGTAAATGCAGGAAATAAATCATTCAATATTAAAACGAGTGGCAACTATCAGCAGATCGATGAGATTAAAAACACTGTTGTTTTTACCGGAAATGGAAAGAATACAACCTTAAAGGATGTTGCAACTGTATATTTTGACTATGCTCAGGAAAAGGATATTACCCGTTTAAATGGATATCGGTGTGTATTTGTTGTTGCGGCACAAAAAACAGGCGGCAATATTACACAGGCCCAAGAAGCTTATTTGCCGGTAATCGACAATTTTAAAAAGACCTTGCCCAGTAACATTGATCAGCAATTGATGTTTGATCAGGCAGAAAACGTGAATAATCGATTGGGAGGTTTGGGAACAGATTTTATGATCGCAATTTTACTGGTCATGGTTACGTTGCTCCCATTAGGCACAAGGGCTTCTTTAGTGGTAATGGTTTCTATTCCGCTTTCTTTGGCTATTGGCATCATTTTAATCAATGCATTGGGCTTTAGTTTAAACCAATTAAGTATAGTTGGATTGGTGGTTTCTTTGGGCTTGCTTGTTGATGATAGTATTGTTGTAGTAGAGAATATTGAACGTTGGATGAGAGATGGTAATTCCAGATTGGAAGCTACTTTAAAGGCGACCCAACAAATAGGAATGGCTGTGATAGGTTGTACTGCAACATTGGTTATTGCATTTATGCCTTTAATGTTTATGCCAGAAGCGTCTGGAGAATTTATAAGGAGCTTGCCCATTGCGGTAATTTGTTCTGTAATCGCTTCAATGCTGGTTGCTTTAACGGTTGTGCCGTTTTTATCCAGCAAAATTTTAAAGCCACATAGTGATGTAAATGGAAATGTTTTTTTAAGAACATTACAAAAAATTATTCATGGATCCTATGCCAAATTATTAGATAAGGCGCTTCAGAAACCTGTAGCAACAATAATAATTGCCGTAGTTATTTTTGGAGGTGCGATAGCATTAATCCCAGTTATTGGATTTAGCTTATTTCCCTCTTCAGAAAAACCACAATTTTTAATCAACATTTCTACACCATTACAATCAAATTTGGCCTACACGGATTCAATTACAAGGAAGATTGAGAAAGAACTGAAAACCATTCCAGAAGTTAAATATTTTGCTTCGAACGTTGGAAAAGGAAATCCAAGGATCTACTATAATGTAATTCCGCAAAATGAAAGAACAGATTTTGCCGAACTTTTTGTGCTGCTTAACGATGAGGTAAGATCAGACCGCAAAGCTGAAATTATAGAGCAGTTGCGTAAAAAGTGGACCCCATATTTGGGAGCTAAGGTAGAGGTAAAAGATTTTGAGCAAGGGCAGCCCATTATTTCTCCCGTAGAAGTGAGATTGGTAGGGGATAATCTGGATACCCTTAGGAATTTAGCAGCCAAAGTAGAAGGTTTAATGCTTAAAACAGAAGGTGCGATCTATGTGAACAATCCCTTGAAAAATCTTAAATCAGATATAAAAATCGACATCAATAAAGAGAAGGCACAAGCGTTGGGGATTCCGACCGTTAATATAGATAGAACGGTAAGGATGGCAGTAGCGGGAATAAACGTTGGCAAATTTCTTAACCCAAAATCAAATGGAGATGATTACAATATTTTATTAACTACAAAACATCCTTCCTATCCAGATCTCAGTGTCTTCAGTAATCTATATATCAACAATAGTCAAGGGCAGGCTATTCCGTTGTTGCAGATTGCGGCCTTAAAGTTAGAGACTTCGCCATTGAGTATCAATCATTACAATAAGACAAGAACGGTTTCAGTTAATGCTTTTGTACAGAAGGGATTTTTAAATGATAAGGTGATCCAATCGGTAAATGCCCAAATGGAAAAAATGAAATTACCAATGGGCTATCAATTTACCATGGGCGGAGAGATAGAAAGTAGAAACCAGTCATTCGGCGGCTTTGGAAGCATTTTATTGGTTACGCTCTTTTTGTTTATCGCCGTATTGGTATTAGAATTTAAAACGTTTAAAAGTACGTTGATCGTGCTGTCAGTTATTCCTCTAGGGATTGTTGGTGCAGTATTGGCATTGTTGGTCACTGGTAATTCCTTGTCGTTCGTAGCTACTATTGGGATTGTTGCATTGGCGGGGATTGAAGTTAAAAATACCATTCTGCTGGTTGATTTCACTAACCAACTTCGTGCGGAAGGGAAACCTTTAAATGAGGCGATAGAGGAAGCTGGAGAAATTAGGTTTTTACCAATTATCCTAACTACGTTTACTGCAATAGGAGGACTTTTACCCATTGCACTATCCAGCAATCCGCTCATTTCACCTTTGGCTATTGTGATGATTGGCGGTTTAATTAGTTCTACATTACTTTCAAGAATTGTTACTCCAGTTGTTTATAAGTTAATGCCACCAAAGATTGTTTAATAGCGGCCTTTTGCACAACTTTTCAACCTTCAACATTCTCCCAAAGGACAATGTCATTATTTTAGGAAAGTTTCGCTTGATTAATGTCTTGTTCCGACGAAGAGCCTGTCCCGCACCTGCGGGGAGGAATCTATTGGTAGATTCCAATTCCACTCATCCGTTTTGCTTTTCATGAAACTCAGTAAAGCTTAAATAATGGCATTGTCCAAAGGGATGCCTTTGGCAGAAACTTATTCCAAAATGAACCAATGAACACTGGGTCTACACTGGAGCATGACTGGAGCTACATTGAACAAATCGTTAATTCGTTCATTAGCTCAATGGTTCATTTGTTTGCTTGTCGCTAAGCATCATGCCCAATGAACAATTGAACAAATCGTTAATTTGTTCATTAGCTCAATGGTTCATTTGTTTGCTTGTCGCTAAGCATCATGCCCAATGAACAATTGAACAAATCGTTAATTTGTTCATTAGCTCAATGGTTAATTTGTTTGCTTGCCGCTAAGCATCATGCCCAATGAACAATTGAACAAATGAACTACTGAACAAACCAACAACTCCTAATAAAGAATGAGAAAGTTATCTAATTTTTACCTACAATAGCTGCTAATGCTCTGCATCTCGCTTTTGGTCCCTAAGCTTTAGGCTTTGGTCTTTAAGCTTTAAGCTTTAAGCTTAAAATAAGCAAATATTCCTTATTTTTGGCTAAACATGTTAAACTATCTGCGTCTTCTATTATTGCCATTTTCTTTAATCTATGGATTAATTACCTCTATCAGGAATAAACTATATGATTGGGGCGTTTTTAAATCAACAAAGTTTGAACTGCCGATTATTTGTATAGGCAATTTGGTGGTTGGTGGATCAGGTAAGACCCCGACAACAGAGTACTTAGTTGAGCTTCTGAGAGATTATAAAATTGCGATATTGAGTAGAGGATATGGACGTGAAACCAAAGGTTTTATGTTGGCGGATAATCAGGCAACTGCCGAGACCATAGGAGATGAGCCTATGCAATACTATCATAAATTTGACAAGGTTACTGTTGCTGTATGCGAAGACCGTATAAAGGGAATTAATATGCTGAAAGCAAATCATGATGTCATTTTGCTTGATGATGCCTACCAACATAGGGCTGTAAAAGCTGGATTTAATATCTTGCTTTTTGAATTTGAAAAGGTATTAAAAAGACAATTTCTTTTGCCTGCTGGCAACTTAAGAGAATCTTTATCTAATTATGATAGAGCAAATGCAGTATTGATTACCAAAAGCCCTAGTCCAGTTAATATTGTGGATCAAATTGAAATTAGGCGTAAAATCGATTTAACATTGGAGCAAAGAATTTCTTTTTCATCAATTAAATATGGGCATGCAATCCATTTATTCAGTAACGAAATCAAAACTGATCTTGTTGGATGTGAAATTTTCTTATTGACAGGAATTGCCAATCCGAAGCCATTATTTCAGTATTTGGAAGGTTTTTCATCTCAAATACATAGCTATGAATATCCAGATCATTATGTATTTAAAAGAGAGGATATAGGGACCTTGATTAAGGATTTTAAGTCAAATCCTACAAAAGATAAAATTATAATTACAACAGAAAAGGATAGTCAGCGTTTATTAGGTGATAATTTAAAAGATTTACTGTTAAATTTGCCGATATTCTATTTGCCGATAGCCATTGCACTGGCGCCAAAAGATAAATTTACCTTTGACCAAAATATATTAAACTATGTTGCAAACAATAAAAGAATCAGTTGAGTACCTAAAGCGTAAAATAGAGGGATTTACCCCTGAAGTTGGAATTGTATTGGGTACTGGACTTGGTGGTTTGGTAAAGGAAATAGATGTTGCTTATAGCGTAATGTATTCAAGCATCCCTAATTTTCCGATTTCAACTTTGGAGTTTCACTCTGGTAAATTAATTTTCGGGACATTACAGGGTAAAAAAGTAGTCGCTATGCAAGGTCGCCTTCACTATTACGAAGGTTATTCCATGCAACAGATCAGCTTCCCGATTAGGGTATTAAAAGCACTTGGTATTAGCCATTTGTTTGTTTCTAATGCTGCGGGTTCATTAAATCCTGATTTTAAGAAAGGTGATCTTATGATCATTAATGACCATATCAACTTGCAACCAGAAAGCCCACTTCGTGGCATCAATGATTCTGATCTAGGCCCTCGGTTTCCAGATATGAGCCAACCTTATAGTAAAAAAATGATCGCAGAAGGAATAAAGATTGCTAAAGAAGCAAATATTACTTGTCATCAAGGCGTTTATGTTGCCGTTACCGGGCCTAATCTTGAAACCAAGGCAGAGTATAGATATCTTCGAATTATTGGCGGAGATGCAGTAGGAATGAGTACTGTGCCAGAGGTAATTGTTGCCAACCACATGGACTTGCCCGTATTTGCAATTTCAGTATTAACAGATGAAGGTTTCCCTGAAGATCTTCAGCCATTTAATCTAGAAGAAATTTTAGAAACCGCAGCACATGCTGAACCCAAAATGACAGCCATCCTTAGTCAGCTTATTTCTACTTTATAATGCAAAAATTAATTGTATTCCTTCTTTTCTGTAGTTTTTGTTTTTGCAGGTCAACTACTTATGCTCAAGATTTAAAAACTTCTATAGGCAAAGATAAAGAATTGGATTCTTTGAGAAAAAAGGAAGAAAGTGGACGTGATTCTGTAGTGTTCAACTCAAAATACATTAGGTATACTACTTATAAATTAACTAAAGATAGCATAAGAACTGTTCCTATTGATACCGGTTTAACTGGAATTCAGAACTTTAGTCTCATCGTTCAACCACGTAAACCGATGGTGGGAACAGGGCTTTTAGGCTTGCCCGCAACTTCCTTGTTGTTCGATCCTGTAAAAACCATAGGCTTTGATGCTGGCTTCCATTCCCTTGAGCTCTATGCTTTAGACCATGATGATATTAAGTTTTACAGGGCAAGAACCCCATTTACCAGTTTGTATTATGTAAGTGGTGGCGACAAAGAACAGATCTTAAAAATTACACATACACAAAACATTAAACCGAACTGGAATATCGGTGCGAGCTTTAATAGGATTGGGTCAAATGGTGATTACACACATCAAAGGGGTGACGACCTAAATGGTGTCTTTTTTACTTGGTATCAATCACCTAATAAAAGGTATAATTTGTGGGTTGATGCCATTTTCAATACGATGAAAGCGGAAGAAAATGGTTCTATTGTGAAGGCAGATATTTTTGAGCCTACGAACCAAACTCTGGTTGATAAAAAAGCAGAACCTACCCAATTAACCACAGCAAGACAACTTTGGCGAAAAAATACCATCATGGTAAAACAAAGTTATTTTGTTGGAAGAATAGATAGTACGGGCAATGCGGCAGCGCAGAATGTTCTACCAACCAATAGAATTACCCATACTTTCAAGTATGATAACAATTCTTATACCTTCAGAAAAGACGAAATAGATACCTATAACGTTTTCCCCGCTTCATCAGTAGATGCAACTTTTACTAATGATTCGACAAATGTTAAACACGTGCAGAACGAATTTATCTATAGTTTCTTTTTCCGTGCAAAAGGTAATTCTATTATCAAAAATGAATTGAAGATTGATGCAGGTATTCGTCATGATGTTTATAATTATCAGCAAACTGGTAAGTACAGAGATCTGACTGATTTTTATGCCCACACCTCATCTTTTCAGAATTTAACGCTATTGGGATCCTTAGGATATAGATTTAGTAATCGTGTTGATCTTAATGTAGATGTGCAACAGATCTTTCAAGGAGAGCAAATAGGCGATTTTCTATATGAGGCAAAAAGCAATGTGCTTCTGAGTAACTCGGCAGGAAGAGTAGTTTTAGGAGCTTATCTTCAGAACAAATCTCCTGAAGAGATTTATAGCCGTTATTACGGGAACCATTATAATTGGAATTTGGTAAGTACACTTGATCGTACCAAAATTGTTAATTTATCCTTCAATTATCTCAATGAGAAATTTAAAATAGATGCATCTGCAAATTATTATCTCATTACCAATTATCTGTATTTTATCAAAAACGGAACAAGTGGGATCATTCCAGCGCAAGAAACCGGAAGTATTAGTTTGATTAAACTCTCTTTGGGCAAGAAGTTTACATTCAGGTCATGGCATCTGGACAGTTATGTTGTTTATCAGAAAACTGATTATACAAGTGTGTTAAGAACACCAGAAGTATATACCTTCAATAGTTTTTACAAGGAGCAGACATTCTTTAAACGCCTTAAAACACAGATAGGCTTTGATGTAAGATATAATACAACATATCTGTCGACATTTTACTCTCCAGCAGGGAGCCAATTTTACAACGGTGGAGATGATAAATTAGGATCAAAACCTGTGGTTGATGTTTGGGTAAAAGCAGGTTTACGCCGTGCAAATCTATTCTTAAAGTATGATTATGCAAATCAGGGATTGTTTAATGCAGGTTTCTATACTGTTAATAGATATCCAATGCCAGATCGATTACTGAAATTTGGTGTAAGTTGGAATTTTTACGATTAACAACCAACCTTTCAACCCTTCAACCTTCCAACTACCTTCCAATAACAAATTCGAGGGGAACGGACTTTATGAATCCTGCATACATTGCCGAGGGGAACGGACTTCCGGACTTTCCGGACTCCTTATCAAGTCTTCTGCGGTTTCTTTTTTGCTGCTGGAAAAAGAACATTGTTTAAGATCAAGCGGTACCCGGCAGAATTTGGATGGAGACTTAAATCCGTAGGTGGATCATTAACCTGGTGCTGATAATCTTCAGGATCATGGCCGCCATAAAAAGTAAATTGCCCTTTACCGATCTCTCCATGCAGATAACGTACTTCATTACCTCCTTTATTCTCTCCTAGAACAGTTATACTTGGTTTAACCAGGCTTTTTCTAAATGCTGTAGTCTGTCCCATAAATCCCTTAATTACTTTATCATGGTTTTGTGTAAGCATGGTGGGCACTAGATCCCATTTGGCAGAGAAATCAAACAAGGTAAAATAGTCATTTGATTCATTGAAATTTCTTGTTTGGGTTACATCAATGTCTGAAAACTCGTATCGTTCTGGATTCATATCCAGTTTAAAATCTTTAAATGCTACACTCTTATTGTAGTCTAGCTTTGATTGTGCATTGGCGTCAGTTCCATCTCCATCAAACATGCTTTCGGCTATATCAACACCTTCTGCGGCCAGTGCAATGTCAAAGCTATCCGTTCCAGAACACATGGCGAATAAAAAGCCACCACCTGAACAAAATTCCTTTATTCGCTTTGCAACTGCCAACTTCATTTCAGAAACTTTGTTGAATCCATTTCTTTTAGCAGAGGCTTCTTGATATTTAACATCTTCCCTATACCATGTAGCATTTCTGAAAGAACTCCAAAATCTGCCATATTGACCAGTAAAATCCTCATGATGCAGGTGTAGCCAGTCGTAGGTTATTAGTTTATCCTTTAGCACATCATCATCATAGATAATATCATAGGGAATTTCAGCATAAGTTAATACCAAGGTTACGGCATCATCCCATGGGAGTTTGCTCTTTGGAGAATAAACGGCAATTTTTGGGGTCTTTTCCAACTTTACCATTTCCATGTTTACGTCTGGATTATTGATTTCATTTAAAATGGCATTTACTTTGCCATCAGCTAAAATTTCATAAGATACCCCTCTAATTTTGCATTCGTCTTCTACTGCTTTCATGTATTTGATCAGGAAGCTTCCACCTCTGTAGTTCAAAAGCCAATCTACTTCGGCTTGTTGTTTAATGCTCCAATAAGCAATTCCATAAGCTTTGAGATGGTTTTTCTGGCCTTCATCCATATAGATCAATAGAGAAGATGCTTTAACCCCAATGGTGATGAGGAGAAGGCTAAATAAGAAAATGTATTTTTTTAAAACCATAATTTGATTTGCAATACGAATGTATATTTTTTGAAGGCTATTCTAAAATTATTATGTTCATTTAAACGTTAAAATGAACCATTTGATATATTTAATGTTTTTGTTGTCAGTAATTATCAGCAATTTGTATAGCTAGTCGATGTATTTTACTAAATTTGCCCCTCACAAAAATAATACGATGAGCAAAGCAATAATAAAAACTGAAAAAGGCAACATGACTGTTGAGTTCTATGAAAAAGACGCTCCTAAAGCAGTTGCCAATTTTAAAAAATTAGCCAGTGAAGGCTTTTATGATGGTGTTACATTTCACCGTGTAATCCCTAATTTTATGGTTCAAGGCGGTTGCCCAAATTCAAAAGATCCTGCAAAGGCGCATTTAGCCGGTACTGGTGGTCCAGGTTATAAAATCGACTGCGAATTAGATGGTGAAAATCAATATCACGACCGTGGTGTTTTATCTATGGCACATGCTGGAAGAAATACTGGTGGATCGCAATTTTTTATCTGTCACAGTAGAGCAAATACGGCACATTTAGATCGTAACCACACTTGTTTTGGTAAGGTGATAGAAAATGTTGATATTGTTGACGATATTAGACAAGGTGATAAAATTGTTGGTATCGAAGTAATAGAAGATTAATAATAGAACTAGATTGGAGATATTAGATTTGAGAGCTTAATTCTCCAATCTCAATACTCATATCTCACATCTAATATCTCAAAATATATGAATTTAAGAGGAATTGTAGCCGTATCTGGTAGACCAGGATTGTTTAAGCTGGTTGGACAAAATAAAGCAGGTTATGTTTTAGAAAGCTTAGATGTGCAAAAATTAAAGATTGTTGCCAATATCTCAACTACTAAATTAGCTTCATTAGAAGACATCACGGTTTATGGTGAAGATGAAGAATTGAAGTTGATTGATGTTTTAGCAAATATTGCCGCAACAAAAGATGAAGTTCCTGATGCTAAGGCTGACGGTGCTACCCTGAAAAAGTTTTTCTTGGAAGTTGCTCCTGGCCACGATCAAGAAAAAGTATATACTTCAGATATGAAGAAAATTTTAAGTTGGTATCACTTGATCAAAGATCTACCATTATTTACAGAAACTGCCCCAGGTAGCGAAGAGGAGGGTGCAAAAACTGAAGATAAAGTAGACGTTAAGCCTAAAGTGGCAGCGCCAAAAGCAAAACCAAGTAACGCAAAAGCTCCAACTGCAAAATCATCTGCTCCTGCTAAAAAAGCAAGCATGACAAGCAAAAAAGGAGTTTAAGCAAATCAATAATTAGTGGTCAATAAGTATTGGCTATATCAATAAATAAAAAAGCACCGATCTTAATATTGGTGCTTTTTTTATGCAATAAGCTTATATGCTCTTATCTTAAACTACATGTCGCTTGAGGGGAACGGACTTTCGGACTTCCTCCAAAGCGATGCCTTTGGAATGGACTCAAAAAACTAATTAATCAAATACCACAAAACAATCAATATTATCAATGAAATGATAATGGAAATATTCATGTACTTTTTTTCCTTTGATGTATCTGTTTTAAATCTATATTTTCTTTTATAATCGCTAGGTAACATATTCCCTCCTTTTATTTAATGATGAAAAACTGAATTCAATTCCATAATCAGTTCTTAATACAATATTTTAATTAACGCTAGTATCCTTAGCAATCAAAGAATACGTTTTCTTAATGCCAACGCTGGCCTTCTCTATTTGTTGTATCTAGGGCTTTGCCAAGTCTGGTACGTAAGCGAACGAAATAAAGAAACAAATAAGATTTAAGCATGGTGATAGGGTTCGTTTTTTAGAATAGTAAAAGCTCGGTACAATTGTTCAATAAAGAATAACCTCACCATCTGATGTGAAAAAGTCATGTCAGAAAGAGAAATACTGTTGTTTGATCTTTTATAGATGCTTTCGTCAAAACCATAAGGCCCACCGATGATGAAAACAAGATTTTGAACACTACCGATCATCTGTTTGTTCAAATACTCAGCAAAAGAAACAGAACTATGTTTTTTACCTTTTTCATCTAGAAGGACAACAACATCTGTTGAATTGATCTGTTTGCTGATGAACTCTGCTTCTTTACTTTTTTGTTGAGCTTCACTTAAGTTTTTAGTGTTTTTGATATCAGGAATAATTAAAATATTGAAGTTAATGTAATGCTTTAACCTATTGAGATACTTTTCTATACCTTCAATTAAATACTTATCTTCGGTTTTGCCTACAGCAATCAATGTTATTTTCAAAGTGGATATTTTTATTATTTATCTAATCAATCTCTATGAAATGCTGTGTTTTACTCCACAACATACTTCTGGGTTTGTAATCTTGATCTGATTGTCGATTGTATAACTAACTTTTGTTGCCACGGAATAGAAAAACAACCAGCGATTCATTTTGTGAAAATACAGAAAATATTATTTGATTATTAGGGTAAAAAAATGTTAATATTAAGTTAACGGGAATGTTTTAATCTTTATAGGATTTAAAATTTATATATGCTTAGTGCCTCAGATTTTGGAGAAGACTTTTTATGGGGTGTTGCAACAGCAGCGGTACAAATTGAAGGTGCTGCCCAAATTGATGGAAAAGGACCTTCTATTTGGGATGCTTTTAGCAAGCGTAGTGGCAAAATAAAAAAAGGAAGTCACCCTAATACAGCGTGCGACTTTTATAATTTATATAAAGAAGATATCCTTTTGGTTAAAACATTAGGATTTAAGATTTTTCGTTTCTCGATTTCTTGGGCGCGTATTCTCCCTTTCGGGATTGGGAAAGTAAACCAGGAGGGGATTGATTTTTATCATCGCATTATAGCAGAATGTTTAGCACATGATATTATCCCATACATCACTTTGTATCATTGGGACTTGCCCGAAGTTTTATCCAAAAAGGGGGGATGGACCGCTTTTAGCATCAATTCCTATTTCAATGAATTTGTTTCACTTTGCGCCAAAACTTATGGTGATAAGGTGAAAGATTGGATCATCATTAACGAACCTTTTGGCTTCACTTCTTTAGGTTACATGTTGGGCATTCATGCACCAGGAGAAACAGGCCTAACAAACTTTTTAAGTGCAGTACAGCACACGGCAATCGCACAAGCTGATGGTGGAAGAATCATTCGTGCTGAGGTCAGTAATGCAAATATTGGCACTACATTTTCCTGTTCAGAAATTATCCCCTATAGCGACCATAAAATGGACTTGTTAGCCGCTAAAAGGGTAGATTGCCTAATGAACCGTTTGTTTTTAGAACCGGTACTTGGCATGGGATTTCCAACAGCTGATTGGGATGTGCTAGAAAAATTTGCAATTAGCCACTCCACATGGAGAAATCAAGAAAGGATGAAGTTTGATTTTGACTTTATCGGACTGCAAAATTATTTCCCTTTGGTGATAAAATACAATGCATTTATACCAGTAATACAGGCATGGGAGGTAAAAGCGAAAACGAGGAAGAAACCTTATACGGCAATGGGATGGGAGATTAATCCCGAAAGTTTTTACCGTATCATCAAACAGTTTGCTTCCTATCCAAACATTAAAAATATCATGATCACTGAAAACGGAGCAGCGTTTAACGATAAATTAATTAATGGGGCGGTACATGATCAGGATCGGATAGCTTACTTTGAGGCTTATTTATCGGCCATGCTTAAAGCAAAAAATGAAGGGGTAAATATTACTGGTTATCTGGCATGGACGTTAATGGATAACTTTGAATGGGCAGAAGGATATGAAGCACGTTTTGGTTTGGTATATAACGACTTTAAGACCCAACAGCGTACCATAAAGGATTCGGGTTATTGGTGGAAGGATTTTTTAACTGGACATTAATTAAAAATAAGGCTAGCTTTACGCATTAAAATTTAATTGATGCAAAGTACAGAACCAGAAATTTTAAATAATTATCAAAGCCTAATTAGTGATACCAGTGATAAAATTGCAAAAATCAAAGTTAAAATAGATAAACTCTCTTTTATTAGGGTTGTTTTACTCATTGTCGAAATATTTCTATTTATTTCTTTTGTAAGGTCTGAAAGTGACACGGCCACATTATTAGGCGGTCTGTGCATGCTCATTCCCATTTTTATTTTTGTAGCTGTTGTTAGAAAACAAAATAGATTAACCAAAAATGAAACTTATTTAAAGCATTTATTATGGGTATATCAGAATGAAGTCAATGTATTAAATGGGCTTGAAAATGGCTATGATAATGGCAGAAATTTTGAAGATGAAGCCCATCCTTATCTTTCTGATTTGGATATTTTCGGAAAGTCATCACTGTTTGCTTTAATCAATAGATGCAGTACCAGAAATGGTATCACTCATTTAGCTGCCAAGTTTGCACTGCCAAATCTTAAAGAAGAGATCTTGTTAAGACAGGATGCCGTCAAAGAAATTGCAACCAAAGTTGCAGATACTTTTTCTTTTAGAGCAACCTTGAAAGGTAATGACGTCAATAACATAGAACAGCTTAAAGAGAAACTTAAAAATCACCTTGCCGAACAACTCGGATTTACCAAACAACCAGTTTTAAGATTTTATATTAAGCTACTGCCTTTTGTGATGCCAATACTATTGTTTGCCGGTCTGATATTTGGCGGTAAGATTTGGGGTATTTTATCAATTGTATTGTTGCTTCATGCCACTTTAACTTTCTTTTGGATGAAGAAAATTAATGCAGTTTATTACGGTTTTGGAGGAACCTCAGCTATACTTGCCGATTATGCAGATGCAATTAAATGGACCGAAGATAGGAAATGGGAAAGTAAATATATAACCGATCTCTTTTCATCTGAAGATAAAGCAAGCCAACATATTAAAAAGCTGGCCAAAATTATTCAGGCTTTTGATGCACGATTAAATATACTGGTAGCAGGCGTGTTGAACTTTTGCCTTTTGTGGGATTTAAGGTGCTGTATTAAACTTGATGAATGGCATCAAACTTCTTCGGCAAAGGTTGAAAATGGATTAGATAGGATTGGTTATTTTGAAGAGTTGATTTCCATTGCAACGTTAAACCATAATCAGCCAAGTTGGGTGTTTCCGCAAATCAATGATCAGTTTACCGTACTTGCGGTTGAAATGGGCCATCCGCTCATTCCTTCAAGAAAACGAGTAACTAATAATTTTAATCTTGAAGCAAAGCCAACGGTTGATATCATTACCGGTTCTAATATGGCTGGTAAAAGCACATTTCTGCGGACATTAGGGGTCAATATGATCTTAGCCTATGTAGGTGCTCCAGTATGTGCTGAGAAGATGGAGCTATCTATCTTTAAGATCCTCACTTACATGAGAATTAAGGATTCCTTAAATGAAAGTACTTCAACATTTAAAGCAGAGTTAAATAGGCTTAAAATGATCTTAGCAAATGTTGTACAAGACGAAAATTCGTTCGTGTTAATTGATGAAATGTTAAGGGGAACAAATAGCAGGGACAAGTTTTTAGGCTCAAAAGTTTTCATTGAAAAACTGATACAGATTAAAACACCGACATTATTTGCTACCCATGATCTTCAATTGTCTGAACTTGAGCAAACAAATGTAAATGCGGTTCGCAACTTTCATTTTGATATCCAGATTACTGATGGGGAAATGAATTTCGATTATCTGATCAAAACTGGACCATGTAAAACATTTAATGCGGCCGTGCTGTTAAAAGAAATCGGATTAGCTATAACATCAGATAATTAAACCCTAGCTTTGTAAAATGGAAGATAAAATCATTGTTTATAAAACTTTTGAAGACCCAATAATAGCGAATATCATTTTTACAAGGCTGCAAGATGCAGGCTTTAATTGTTTTCTTTCAGGAGAAAATACCGCAGGTTTAAGGCCATTGTTCGATTCGTCAATCAGCGGGATCCAACTGCATGTTTTCGAAAATGAGGTAGAAGCAATAACTGAGTTTTTAGCTGCTGATGTAGATTAAGGGAGTCCGGAAGTCCGGAAAGTCCGAGAGTCCGTTCCCCTCATTTTGTTTGAGCTTAAAGCTTAAAGCAGAAAGACTAAAGCTTATGCATCCAGTCTTTAAGCTTTAGTCTTTCATCTCAAATCTCAAATCTTTGCTCCTTAATCCCCTTCCACTGTCAATTCAATTACGTTGGCTACAATAAAACTGCGGTCCTTTGTTTTCATGAACTCTTCCAACATGATATCTTTATTTGGGCTGGTTTTTAGATTGAGATATTGTTTGCCATTGATCACAAGTTTAATCTGCTCATCCATATTAAACATATCTGCAGAGATGTATAGTTTGATACGTTTTACCCGTGAGGTTTGTATTTCTATTGTATTTCCTTTAACTATTGCATTTATCGCGCCAGAAGGACGTGGATTAAAATTTGCTTGTATGGTTTTGCCACCCTGTTGTACGCTAGGATTTAAAGCTTGATGCCACGATGCCTTAGACGCAAGCGTATCCAATTCGGTAATGGCTAACCAAGCACATCTGCCATTTCTAATGTCGTCTGTTTCCCAGGTTATTGTTTTTGGGAAAGGGTCTCGAATTTTTGTAGCCAAGGTATCAAAAACAAAGTTGATTGAATCCTTAGAGTCAAAAGGAAGCGAATGTGTTCCTACTTTCGCAAAGTTCTTCCAGTTAGCGTGGTTAGCCGACCCATATTGGTAGATGGAATTGACCAATGGAAAAGGAAATATAGCATCTTCAGTACCGCTTATTCCGTAAAATGTACTGGCATTATTTAAGTTCCTAAAACTTGTGTTTCCGAAATAGGCTTTAGGTAGGTAGTTCAGTCCAAAGAATGAAGCAAATGTTGAAGGTTTGTTGATCGCGAACCAAAATGCACCGCTACCACCATTAGAATGACCACCAATATAAACCTTATCATCATTGATATTATATAAAGATTTTACCATCTCGATCTCCCTCAAGACAGTTTCAAATGCTTGTTGGTGATAGAGCCAGCCGAAGCTCTTTTTTCCGAATGGATAGATGATAAAAGCATTCTGTGATTTGGCTTTGTCCATGATTTTTATCTCATCTCCGGGCTCGATCCATGCAGGTTTACTGAAATTGGTTTTGTTAATTACTGCGCCATGTAGGTAAACATACAAAGGTGTCTTTTTATTGGACTGGTAATTTTTAGGGATATACAGCAGAAAGGGGACCGTCAGGGTATCATTTGCCTTGAAGTAATATAATGTCCAGTAACCCGTCTTTTTGACAGGCTGGAACGAATTAAAGGTTTTAATTTTTTGAGACAGACCAGTTGCATTTTCATTTTTAGCGACCGTTTTCCAATAACTAGTTTGGCTTAAAGCTGCTTGGTTTGCACGAGCGGTTGTATCCTCCAAAGCAGCTGTGATTTTATTTACTGAAATTTGTGCAGAGTCAGATTTGAATTTTAGTACAGTAATGAAATTTTTCCATTCCGGGAGATTACGAAGGTGGTTATGTATGGTATCGCTTACAAATTTATCATAGCTCGGAAATTCATAATATCCTGAATAGTCATAGTAGATCTCTCCGGACCTTTTAATATAGTATTTTGCATTCTCCATATTCCCTACATAGGATGACGCTACTGCAGCTCGATAGGTGCCGTAATTGCTCTGCGTTTTCTTTTGTGCCAAATAATAGAGGTCGTAGAAATACGCTGCTTTTTTCAGGTCTTTCTTCTGGTAATAATAGTAGGCAGAGTCTCCAGCGTTAAAGACTTTTTCTTGGGCATGGACAAAAGTGCCCAGCATAATGGAAAGCAAACCAATAATTATCTTTTTCATGTGTTGTTGTTTTATACAAAAGAACAACTGTAGCGGCTTTGATAATTGTACTTTTCAGCCAATCTACTTTTTTACGAATTGGAAGATCAACTGATCATCACCAATCCTCTCTATAGATTTGAAGAATGTTTTGGGATTGGAGCCCGTAAGCTTATGGTATATTTTATTGAAGTAGCTCTGGTCGTAAAAATGGCTTTCGTATCCGATATCTGTTAAACGTTTGAATTGAGATTGAAAGAGTTTATTCTCAATCGAACGTCTAAATTGTGCAATTCGGCGATACTCTACTGGTGATACGCCTAAAATAGTTTTGAAATTGCGATTGAAAGACCTTAGCGATACATTAAATCTCAAAGCAATCTTATCTACGGGAAGGTTTTCTTCGAAGTCGCAGAGCAGTGCAACGGCAGCTGGTAAGTAGGATAATTGGACAGGTGCTAATCGCTGGAGTAGAAAATCATCGATAATCTTTCCCTTTTCATGTGCATCATTAACATCGAATAAATTTTCTACAAAAGCTGGAAATTGGGGATCTTCTTTCCAAGAGTTAAAGTGATCAACATCATAGCCCATAATTTTAGCTAATGGTTCGCTAATGAAATGATTGATGCCAAAATCTTTAAACAAGATGGTCACCCGATTAATTTTCCCAGAAATATTAACCATTAGGGGAGCCTGTTTTTTAACCTGAACAAACATTTGATAGTTTGGTACGGAGCTTTGTCTGGCGTTGAAGTTGGATGGTTTAGAATCAAATTGGGCATCTTTATAAATGCTGAGAGCATTATAGGTATGCGGAAAAGAATAATGCCTGCTACTGAAGTTTTGGTCATCACTTTTGAGGAAGTAATAACAGGCGACATATTTTTTCAGCTCCTCACAAGGTGCTATGGTATGGAATTGATCCGTCATTACATCAAAAGACGTTCTTAACTAGTGAAATGTTGCTCGAAGTTAAAATTATAAAAAATCCCGTTTAGATTTTAACCTAAACGGGATTTTATGGAAATCAGAGCTAAGCTTTTTACTTTGCCCTAATGTATAATTATAAGCCTGCTGCTTTAAGCGCTGCTTCTTTTCTAATGATGTTTAATGCGCCACCAGCTTTAAACCACTCAATTTGTTGTGTGTTATAGCTATGGTTTACTGCAATGATATCTTTTGTGCCATCAATATGGTGCAAATCTAACTGCAAAGGAACATTTGGAGCAAATGTACTTAAACCATGGATATCGATTTTATCATCCTCTTGGATTTTATCGTAATCTTCTTTATTGGCAAAAGTTAAAGCCAACATACCTTGTTTTTTAAGGTTGGTTTCGTGGATACGAGCAAAAGATTTTACCAATACAGCACGAACACCTAAATGACGAGGCTCCATAGCTGCGTGTTCACGAGATGAACCTTCACCATAATTTTCATCACCTACTACGATAGAACCTAGGCCAGCAGCTTTGTAATCACGTTGTGTTGCAGGAACTGGACCATACTCTCCAGTTAATTCATTTTTAACATTATCAGTTTTATCATTGAAGAAGTTAACTGCACCGATTAACATGTTATTAGAAATGTTATCCAAGTGACCACGGAATTTTAACCATGGACCAGCCATAGAAATATGGTCGGTTGTACATTTTCCTTTGGCTTTGATTAATAATTTCAAGCCTTTAAGGTCTGTGCCTTCCCAAGCAGGGAATGGATCTAACAATTGTAGGCGATGTGAAGTTGGAGAAACAAGAACCTGTACATTAGAACCATCTGCTGCTGGTGCTTGATAACCTGCATCCTCAACCGCATAACCGTTAACTGGTAGTTCATCACCTTTAGGTGGATCTAATTTAATTTCCTCTCCTTTATCGTTAGTTAACGTATCAGTTAATGGATTAAATCCAAGGTTACCAGCAATTGCAATTGCAGCCACAATCTCTGGCGAAGTTACGAATGCAAAAGTATTAGGGTTACCATCAGCGCGTTTAGCAAAGTTTCTGTTAAACGAGTGAACGATAGTATTTTTCTCTTGTTTTTCGGCACCAACACGATCCCACATTCCAATACATGGACCGCAGGCGTTGGTGAAAATTGTAGCATTTAGGTTTTCGAAAGTACCTAACAAACCATCACGGTCTGCGGTGTAACGTACTTGTTCAGATCCTGGGTTAATACCGAAATCAGCTTTAATGCTAAGTCCTTTATCTATTGCCTGTTGAGCAATTGAAGCAGCCCTTGATAAATCCTCATAAGAAGAGTTGGTACAAGAACCAATTAATCCCCATTCTACTTTTAGTGGCCAACCGTTAGCGGCAGCAACTTCTTTCATTTGAGAGATAGGTGTAGCCAAATCTGGTGTAAAAGGACCATTCAAATAAGGCTCTAATTCATCAAGATTGATTTCGATCAGTTGATCGAAGTATTTCTCTGGATTAGCATAAACATCTTCATCTCCTGTAAGGTGTTCTTTAATTTCATTTGCTGCATCAGCAACATCAGCACGGTTTGTAGCACGTAAATAACGTTCCATGCTTTCGTCATAGCCGAAAGTAGAAGTAGTTGCACCAATTTCAGCACCCATATTACAAATGGTACCTTTACCAGTACAGCTTAGGTTGATAGCACCGTCGCCAAAATATTCAACAATTGCTCCAGTACCACCTTTTACGGTTAAAATACCTGCAACTTTTAAAATCACATCTTTAGCAGAGGTCCAGCCATTTAATTTACCGGTTAATTTTACACCGATTAATTTAGGGAATTTCAGTTCCCATGGTAATCCAGCCATTACATCACAAGCATCAGCACCGCCAACACCGATTGCAACCATACCTAAACCACCTGCATTTACGGTGTGGCTATCTGTTCCGATCATCATTCCACCTGGGAAAGCATAGTTTTCTAATACTACTTGGTGGATAATTCCTGCGCCTGGTTTCCAGAAACCAATTCCGTATTTGTTAGAAACAGAGGCAAGGAAATCAAAAACTTCTTTACTTTCTGTATTAGCTTGAGGCAAATCTATATCAGCACCACTTTTTGCGGTAATTAAGTGATCGCAATGTACGGTAGAAGGAACGGCAACTTGAGGGCGACCAGCCTGCATGAATTGTAAAAGTGCCATTTGTGCAGTTGCATCTTGCATAGCAACTCTATCTGGTGCGAAGTCTACATAATCTGTACCGCGGATGAATGCAGTTTTTGCATTGCCATCCCAAAGGTGTGTGTATAATATCTTTTCTGAAAGCGTTAAAGGTCTGCCAACAACTTTGCGAGCCGCATCTACACGGCTACTAAAGTTTGCATACACCTTTTTGATCATTTCTATATCAAAAGCCATTGATAAAATTGGTTAAAAGGTAATCTATTCGTCTAATTGGTAGCGAATTTACAAAAAAAACATGCGCTAGCCTATCATCTCTATCTCATTATATTATTTGGAAATATTCTAAATAGGGAATAGGGGGCTTAAGAGGTAGTTATAGGCTGTTTTTATCACTAAGACACACCAAGAACACCAAGGTATTGTTACACAGGTTGAGGGTCCCAAAGGCACAGAAATTAGTCAATGTGGTTGTTTTGCCACAGATGCACAGATTTTGAATATTAAGTCTTTTATAGTCTTTTTATACAAACATGTGTGGAACAGACTTTAGGATTCTCTTAGCCACAGATGCACAGATCAATTGTTTGTTAGTGGAAAATGAAATTAATTGATCGACTAAAATATTTTATTCAGCTCTGGTTAGGGTCTTTTGAAAATTTAGTATATTTAGTTCTATCCATAAAAAATCAACCCATCGGTAAGATTCAGTTTAAAATATCCCTTTATTGTCTATAGTCTTTCTATAGTATAGCTCCAGTGTAGCTGTAGCGGAGCTATAGTAGTGGCTAGCAATTGATCTGTGCATCTGTGGCAAAAAGATAATAGTATAACATCCGCGTTGCAATTGAGAGGTTGGAAGGTTGGAGGGTTGGAAGGTTGGAAGGTTTGATGTGTAAGTTGGTTCATTGGTTCAATAGTTCATTTGTTTAGATGCTTAGCATCATGCCCAGTAAACGATTGAACTAACCAGTGAACAAATCGTTAATTAGCTCATTAGCTCAATAGTTCATTTGTTTGGATGCTTAGCATCATGCCCAGTAAACGATTGAACTAACCAGTGAACAAATCGTTAATTAGCTCATTAGCTCATTTGTTCATTTGTTTGGATGCTTAGCATCATGCCCAGTGAACGATTGAACTAACCAGTGAACAAATCGTTAATTAGCTCATTAGCTCATTTGTTCATTTGTTTAGATGCTTAGCATCATGCCCAGTGAACGATTGAACTAACCAGTGAACAAATCGTTAATTGGTTCATTAGCTCATTTGTTCATTTGTTTGGATGCTTAGCATCATGCCCAGTGAACGATTGAACTAACCAGTGAACAAATCGTTAATTAGCTCATTAGCTCATTTGTTCATTTGTTTGGATGCTTAGCATCATGCCCAGTGAACGATTGAACTAACCAGTGAACAAATCGTTAATTAGCCCATTTGTTCATTTGTTTGCTTGTCGCTAAGCATCATGCCCAGTGAACGATTGAACCAGTGAACGATTGAACCAACGTACTGTTCGGTTATGAACAATATTGTGCATAAATGAACATCACTTAAGCTAACATATAACTTAAGTTATTGATGCTTAGCTATTTGTTAGGATTGATGCTTTTGGCATTGGTTTTGGCTAATGCGCATGGCTAGAGGGTTCCAAATTGAAATCCTTTGGCTAATAAGTACTTTATGGATTTAGGTAGGGCATATTCAAGACGTTCAAATGCTTTTAGGCTGTCGTGGAATACAATAATGGCACCATTTTCGGTATTATTGATTACGTTTTGATAGCATTTTTCAGGTGAGAGCTGCGTGTCAAAGTCACCACTGAGCACATCCCACATTACGATCTGTAGCGGCGAATTAGTGTTTAGGGTAACATTTGATAGTGGCTGACCTAAAGAATTTGGCTGTTTTGGATTTAGGGATAAACCTTGAAGTCCTTTGATCTGACTGCGTTTAATGCGCCCATGTGGTGGACGAAATAGGGAAGTTTGGGTAAGTTCTTGACATTTTAGAAAATTGTTGATGTACGTTTCATCATCAGTTATCCATCCTTTTAGGTGGTTATAGGTATGATTGCCAATAGCATGGCCTTCTGCTTTTAGCCGCTCAAATACATCAGGATGTTTGCGAATGTTATCGCCGATACAGAAGAAGGTAGCCTTAATGCCGAAGTCTTTTAAAGTATTTAGTACAAAGTCTGTAACATTGGGTATGGGTCCATCGTCAAAGGTTAAATAAATAATTTTTTCCTTTCGGGGTCTATTCCAAATTAATGAAGAATAATACCATTTGAGTAGAAGTGGAGATTTAACCAAGTACATGTCCCAAAAGTAAAATATAAAGGCTGTACTTGAAAATTTACAAACACCAATTAATTGTTTATTTAATATTGTGAAATTAATTTTTATGAAACAAGTTGCTAATTTTAGCTTTTTAACCAAGCTTACTTTTATTTTATCGCTAACAGTTTTAACTGGGCTAAGTACAAAAACCTTAGCACAAGAGGTGATTACTATACAGCAAGCTGTAGAAAATACGCTAAAGAATAATTTAACCATCAAACAGGCACAATTCAGCGCAGCTTTAAGTGATGAAAATTTACGTCAATCTAAGAATGCATTACTTCCAAATTTAAATGCTAGTGTGAACCCAAATTTAACTTTTGGTCGTGGTTTGGATCAGACAACATTTCAGGTAACCAATCAAACTTCATTATATACCAGTGCTGGTTTAAGTACTAATGTAGATTTGTTTCAGGGCTATGCTAAGATTAACCAAATTAAACAAGACAGGTTATTGCTTGATGCAGATAAAACTAATATAGAAAAGGTAAAGAATGATCTGATCCTTCAGGTGGTAACGGCTTACATGCAGATTTTATTTAATAAGGATCTGTTAAAAGCGTCTCAGCAGCAACTAGATGTAGCTAAACAAACTGCAAATAGAGAACAGGCATTGTTAGATGCTGGAAATAAGACTTTAGCTGATGTTTCTCAGGCAAAATCGCTATTGGCTACTGCCGAGCTTAACGTTACCAATGCACAAAACAGCTTGTCTATTTCTTATCTTACGCTTAATCAACTAATGGAACTTCCATCTAATTATAAATTTGATGTGCAGGCACCGTTGATTAATAGTGATGCCCAAGTATCAAGTAGTCAAGATGTAAATGAAGTTTATAATAGTGCCCTGAATACTTTTCCAGATATCAAGTTGGCTAATTTGCGTTCACTGGCATCAAAACAGGCAATTAACATTGCTAAATCAAATTATTATCCTAGGTTGAGTTTGGGTGCTGGACTAAATACTTCTTATTCTTATCAGTTCGATTATTCTGGTACAAGTCCTCAGCAATCTTTTACCGATCAAATTAATCAACGTTTAGGACAAAGCATTGGAATGAGTCTTCAGATCCCGATTTTTAATGGCTTCTCTGCACGTTCTACGGTACGCAGAGCAAAAATTACTTATCAGAATACTATAGTTCAGGAGCAGCTGACAAAAAATAACCTTAACAAAGTTGTTTCTCAGGCTGTGCTAGATTTGAAAGCAGCTGAAAGCAGGTATATCTCAACTCAAAATGCATTTAATGCACAAAAAGACGCATTTTATGTAGTGGAACAACGTTACAATGTTGGGTTGGTGAATTCTTTAGATTACAGTACATCACAAACCAATAGAAACAAAGCAGAAATAGACATGATCCAAGCTAAATATGATTTAATATTTAGGGCTAAGGTGATTGACTATTACTTGGGTAGGCAAATTACATTTTAAATAAAAAGTTTAAGTTTGAAGAGAAAGGTCTACCGCTAAACTTTAACTGATAAACAATACAAGAACAACAAACAATTATGAAACTTAAACACATTTTAATTGGCGTAGGGGTAATACTCGTACTAGTAGTAGTTGCAAAACTTACAGGCCTTATAGGTGGGAAAAAAATCGAACAGGTTACTGTTGATAAAGCTGGCGATAAAAAAGTAATAGAAACAGTAACTGCGAGTGGGAAAATCCAACCTGAGACAGAAGTTAAATTGAGTTCTGAAGTTTCTGGAGAGGTAACCGAGCTTTCTGTTAAAGAAGGTGATGTAGTTAAAAAAGGCCAATTGCTTTGTAAAGTTAGGCCAGATGTATTGCAATCGGGATATGAGAGATCGGTAGCTTCCTACAATTCTCAAAAAGCGAGTGTTGCGGCATCTCAACAACAGTTGATCCAAAGCCAGGCCAATTTTGTAAATGCTGAAGGGGTTTATAAACGTAATGTGGAGTTGTACAATAAAAAAGTGATTTCTGTAGCTGAATTTGATGCTGCAAAAGCTGCTTATCTAACGGCAAAAGCAAATTTGGCTAGTGCAAAAGAGAATGTAACCGGTGCTAAATTTGGATTAGAGCAATCTGGTGCAAATGTTAAAGAGGCCGGAGCAAATTTAGCGAAAGCAACGATTTATTCTCCTGTTGATGGTGTAGTTTCAAAACTGTCTATCGAGTTGGGTGATCGTATCTTAGGAACCTCGCAAATGGCGGGAACCGAGATCATGAGGATTTCTAACTTAACTACGATGGAAGTTAACGTAGAGGTTAATGAAAATGATATCAACCGTGTAAACGTAGGTGATAGTGCTTCAATTGAAATTGATGCTTTTGCAGATAAGAAATTTAAAGGCGTAGTAACTGAGATTGCAAGTTCATCAACAAGTGTTGGGAGTACAACAACTTCGGTAGATCAGGTAACGAATTTCTCAGTTAAAGTACGTTTAATAGCCGAGTCTTATCATGCAGTAAAAGGTGGTGCAAAAGATCTACCTTCACCATTCAGACCTGGTCTTTCTGCTACAGTAGATATCGAAAGTGAATCGGTAACTGGTTTAGCAGTGCCAATCCAAGCTATATTTACGGGAGATCCATCAACAGATGGAAAGCCTAACTATAGTGGTGATGAAGACAGTGACAAGAAAAAATCTAAACTGGCGGATAAACAAGTTAAGCAATACATTTACCTGTACGATAGCAAAACGATGACGGTTAAAAAAGCGGAAGTGACAACTGGGATCCAGGATGATCAATATATCATTGTTAAATCTGGGGTTAAAGCTGGCCAGGAAATTGTTTCAGGGCCGTATTCTGCTGTTCAGAACAAACTAAAAGACGGGATGAAAGTAGAAAAAACAACTAAGGATAAGCTATTTAGCGCTGACAACAAAAAGTAAGTTCCCGAAATCATAATAATTAAGTATTTTTGAGGCAATTCAAGGTTTAAAGTGAGAGCATAATGCTTTACTTTAAACCTTTTGCCTTTAATAGTGGTTTTGAGTTGATAGCTTAAGCTTTTATATTATGATACCAAAAATTGCAATGATCGGTGGCGGAAGTTGGGCTACTGCGATCATCAAAATGTTATCCGACAATCTGGTTGAAAAAGAGATTTTATGGTGGTTGCGGAACGAAGAAACCGTTTCACACATCAAATCATTTAAACACAATCCACACTATTTAAGTGCTGTTGAGATTAAGGTTCCAGGAGAAAATATTTCTGCTGATCTTAAATCGGTTATCAAAACGGCAGATTTTATCATTCTGAATGTTCCAGCTGCATTCCTAAAGGAATCACTAGCAACGTTAACTGCAGCAGACCTAAAAGGTAAAAAGATTATTTCTGCAATTAAGGGAATAGTACCGGATGAGAATTTAATCATTGGCGAATTTATCAACCAGAAATATGGTGTTCCACTTGATGATATTCTGGTGATCAGTGGTCCATGCCATGCAGAAGAGGTCGCACTAGAAAAGCTTTCCTATCTTACTATTGCCAGTATGGATGTAACGGTGGCGGCTTATTTCGCAAAACTGCTAAATACGAGATATATCAAAACCAATGTGTCAGATGATATTTTTGGGACGGAATACGCTGCGGTGCTAAAAAATATCTACGCAGTTGCAAGCGGTATTTGCCATGGACTAGGTTATGGCGATAACTTTCAAGCTGTGCTCATTTCTAATGCCATTAGAGAGATTAAAAGGTTTGTAGAGGCAGTTCATCCCATTGACCGTGATATTAAGGAATCTGCCTATCTGGGCGACTTATTAGTTACTGCCTATTCGCAGTTTAGTAGGAATAGAACTTTCGGGAACATGATTGGGAAGGGTTATACCGTAAAATCAGCACAATTAGAAATGAATATGATTGCCGAAGGCTATTATGCGGTAAGCTGTATGCGATTTATTAATGAAAAGTATAAAGTTGACATGCCGATCAGCAATGCGGTATACGCAATTTTATATGATAAACATTCTCCATATCTGGAAATGGCTTTGCTTACTGAGAAGCTGAATTAGTTTTTAGGGAGTCCGGAAAGTCCGAAAGTCGGGAAGTCCGTTCCCCTCGGCAGTATATACTGGATGCATATTTCCCCTCGGGCAGTTTAGGTTGGGTGCAGATTATTCGCCACAGATTCTGTATTGATTTACAAACGTCTTTTTGTCATCAGAACGTAGTGAAGAATCTAATAAATGGTGCTTGAGGATGGATTTCTCATTCTTTGGACAAACCTGCGTTATAGTTTTCGGTGCTAAGTTCTAAGGTTTCTCTAAAATATAATTACTAATATTTTGTATATTATAAATATAGTACTATACTTGTAGTATTATATTTATAGTTTATGAAAGAGATTAGGGAATTGACCAAAGCGGAAGAGCAGCTGATGAAGGTTGTTTGGCAGTTGGGCAAAGGAACCATCAAGGAAATCAATGATCAGATGCCTGCGCCTAAGCCTGCATACAATACTGTTGCTACCGTTCTGAAAGTACTTAAAGGAAAGAGTTTTGTTGATCTGGAGGCTCATGGAAACACTTTTGTCTATTTCCCATTGATAGCGGAAAAAGAATATCGACGTTTTGCATTTGATAAAGTTTTTGATGGCTACTTTAGTGGTTCGTACCACAGTCTTGTTTCTTTTTTGGTGGAGGAGAAAAACTTAGATCAAGAAACACATGAACGGTTAACACAATTGGCAGATAAACTTAAAGATCTGTAGTATGAACTGGTTTTACTATCTGTTAGAGGCAAATATATATTTCTGTATCCTATATGCTTTTTATGGCTTTTTTTTGAAACATGAAAGGTTTTATGTCCTCAACAGATGGTACCTTATTGGTTTGTGTTTCATCTCTTTTACACTCCCCTTTTTTAGTGTAACCTATCATACATTCAATCAAACTGCTGTTGATGTTCAGCCCTCTGGAAATATCATTTATGATCAGCAGGCAAGCGTTATTCCATCAAATGAATTGGCCACTTCAAATAACGTGGAGAATAGTTTGGACTTTACGCTAGATCAGGTATTCTTAATGGTATATATATCCTTTGTTCTGCTGCTTATTTTCAAATTGGGCAATGAAATTAGGAGGATCATATCGTTATATAAAATATCAGAAAAGGAGCTAAAAGGCAAAGCAATCTTTGTATTTATTGATTTAAAAGGAGAGATCTTTTCCTTTTTTAATTGGTTGTTCATTGATCCGAAACTTCAGGCCAATGAAGCAATTATTGCCCATGAAATGATACATATTAAACAGGGGCATAGTTATGATGTATTGTTTTTTGAAATGCTGCGCTGTTTAAATTGGTTCAATCCACTCTTTAGGCTACTGATTAAAGATGCAAAACTTAACCATGAGTACATTTCAGATCAACAGATAGCAGGGGTGCTGATGAACAGCTATGATTATGCAAATCTGCTCATTCAATACGCCTACGAACCAAGAGAAAGGCTAAGTCATTCTGCATTTGAAAAGACACAACTGGAACGACGGATTAAACAATTGGGCAATAAGCATTCTGGCATGGGAATGTTGAAGTATTTGGCATTGCCTCCTTTGATTTTGACCTTGTTCTTTTTCGCCGCTTTTAAGGTAGAAAAATCATATAGTGCATTCAATTTCGTAATCGATAAAGGGATAGCCACCAATAAAGACAAACAAAAAACAGTGCCTTCAACGAAGGTTAACAAGGATGTTGTTGCCGGCCAGGTTGTAACGGCAGTTAAGATTGCAGATATAACAGGTTTAAGCAAACAGGTAGCCGTTAAAGCCAATGAAGATGTAATATTCAGCGAATTGATTGCTGGGCCAAGGGAACTTGACAAAATAGCGGCTAAACTTGCTGAAAAGGGAGAAAAGCTATACGCTAGAGATTACCTTCTTAACTGGACAATCAATACAAACGGAAGTTCAGTCCGAAAAGTTACCCATGGTGTTCTTTCGGGAACGGAAGCACAATTGTTTCGGGGAGACATTGCCGATACACTTTATGTAGATCAAAAATATTATGAGCTCAAAAAAAATACGGTGAATGTTTTAACTGATAATTTGATGATTGGTTATGCGGAACATAACCAGTACAATCAAAAGAAGCTCATTATCATCGATGCCTATCAACAAAAAATTATCCATAAGTTAAATGAAGTAGATATTAGGACCAAGGGTTCTATTTACAAAGTAGTAACCAATCCGGATTATGGCTATGAAAAAAAAGCACTAACTGATACGGTACCTTCAAAGTATGTTGACATGAAAGCGGAGAATGCCAAGTTTAAATACATCCTCTCCTCTTTAAATTCACATGTAAGAGAAGCCAAGATCACAGCAAATCAAATCATCACAAATGAAACAAACCTACCAAAAGAAGACCCATGGCAGCCAGGTATAATTTGGTAATATAATTTAATCAATAAACTTTTAATCATGCTAAATTTATTAAAACGCAGGTTTTTAAAACCTGGCGATGGGAATACTATTGTCCAAAATTTTAGAAATCCTCACATCTTACAGTTGTTATTGGCCATCACGTTCTTCGGCACAAATGTATTAGCCCAGACCTTAACGGTAATTCCCCAAAAACCCGTTGCTGGTGATACGATCAGTATTATTTATGATGCCAAGGGAGGGAAATTTGAAAAGGATACCTTAAAAACAGTTACCGTAATTGTATTTGAGGGTTTGATGCAGGAAAACAAGAAAATCCAGTTAACTAGAGAAGGGGATGTTTATAAGGCGAAACTAGCCTCAGATCCATCAACTTTAATGATCGCTTTTGCTTTTGGTTTGAACAAAGGATGGGATAATACACCATTAGAAGGACACTTCTATCCATTTTATAAAAATGGAAATATAGTGGAAGGCGCTAGATATGTTATTGCCGATTTCTATACCAATGCAACTGGCAAAGTACTCTACGGTTTTAACAATGATCATCAGAAAGTGGTTAAAATACTTAAAGAGGAGATGGATCAATACCCAAATGGTGCCTACAAAGTTCGCACACTAGAAAAGTATTATCAGTCAGTTTACCAAATAGATAGTGTAAAAGGAAAAGCTGAAATCCTGGCCTATATTGCGAATATTAATAAGCAGAAACAATTAACTGATATAGATTATTACAAGAACTACCGCTTATATGAAGTATTAGGGATGACTAGCGCTGCCGAAGAATGTATTGAAATGATTACGGTAAAGTTTCCCAGCAGTCCGGTAATTTTTGCGAAGAGATATAAAGATGCCCTAACCCCGCAAACGGCTCAGCGCATGGAGTTATTGGGCAACAAACTCATCACTGATTATAACATGAAAACTGATCAGTCCTACCAAACGTTTGTAGGTGGGATATACAGTGCAATTAGCCAAGCTTATTTGAAGGAATTGAACTTTTTACGGTTTTATCATTATCTGTCAAAAATGGAACAGGGAGTTCGTTCTTCGAATTTGGCAAGCGCTGCTGAGTTTCTGGCAACGGCAAAACAGGGATCAATCGAAGCAGAGCGAATTGGTAAATGGAATATTGCATTAGTGGATAGTTTGCTTGCGGGGAATGATTTGAAAAAGGCGGTTTATTTGAATGAAAGGAAAAATGCAGGTGAAGGTGCTTTAGGGCAAATTTATTATCACCAGAAAAAATACGATACCGCATTTTTATACCTGAGAAAGGCGTATGAAGAAAATAAAGAGTCTTCCGTACTGGTTACCTTTCATTATGCATTGCTTTTGATGAAAAATGGTGATAGTCAACAAGCAAAAGGGCTATTGGAGATGGTTATCAAAAAAGGAAAAATAGGAGAAGAAGTTTTATCAGCTTATAAAGAAGCCTATTTAAAAAGTAACGGAAAGGAAGAAAGCTATCAACAAGACCTAACAAAGCTTTTGGCAACAGCAAAAACAGGTAGAAAAGCAGCGCTGACGAAAATGATGATCAATAAACCGGCTCCAGGTTTCACCTTGGTAGATCATAATGGTAAAAAGGTATCCTTAGCTGATTATGCTGGCAAAATTGTAGTACTTGATTTTTGGGCTACTTGGTGTATTCCCTGTTTGCAGGCATTTCCTGGGATGCAGCAATTGATCAATAAGTACGAAACAGACAAGAATGTTGTCTTTTTGTTTATCAATACTGCGGAAAGCACCAGTAAAGATCGCTCTAAAAATATCAATACTTACCTTAAGAAAAATAACTTTAATTTCAGAGTGCTGTTGGATGAAAGGCAGAAAGGGAATAAAGAATATCAGGCCCAAACACAATATGGTGCCCATACTATTCCACTTAAAGTAGTGATAGATCAAAAAGGCAATATTCGCTTCAGATCTGTAGGTTATTTGGGGAGTGATGAGAAAGTAGTTGATGAAATCTCAGAATTTATAGAGATGTTGAAGTGAGGGCGTAATAGGTCTTAAAAATTGAGGCTTACCATCAAATTGGTAAGCCTCAATTATTTTAGTTAAAAGAGCTTCTGAATGCCAGAGGAGAAACGTTGGTCTTGTTTTTAAAAAGTTTGCTAAAGGACTGAGGATATTCGAAGCCTAACTGATAGGCAATTTCACTTACGGAATACGTGGTAGATGTTAAGATCTCCTTTGCCCTTTCAATCAATTTATCATGAATATGATGTTGTGTACTATGGCCGGTAAGGGAGCGTAACATATCACTTAAATAATTAGCTGAAACATTTAACTGAGAAGAAAGATATTGAACTGTTGGTAGTCCAAAATGCTGTACCTGATCACTGTTGAAATAATCGGTGAGCAGACTTTACAGTTTAATTAGCAGTTCATTGCTTGCGTTTTTGCGTGTGATGAATTGCCTGTTGTAATATCTATTGCAATAATTTAATAGTAGTTCTATTTGAGAGACCATTACATCCTGACTAAAGTTGTCGATCATTGTCTGATATTCGACAGCTATGTTCTGCATAATTGCGGTAATGGTATTTTCTTCTTTTTCTGAAAGGTGTAGGGCTTCATTTACGGCGTAAGAAAAATACCCATAGGTGGTAATCGCTTTACCAAGTGCGTAATTTCTAATGAAATCTGGATGTACAACCAACCACCATCCATTTAGTGCAATGTCATTATCAACAACAGTACTAATTACCTGACTAGGCGAAAAGAAGGTCATTGTGCCCTCGTCAAAGTCATAATAGTTCTGGCCGTATTTCATTTTCCCTTTGAAGCCCTTTTTGATGCAGATGGAATAGAAGTTATAGATCACACTTTTCAGGTTATCATCAAAATAGCAGTTGATCCCCGACATGTCGATTACACTTACTAATGGGTGCAAGGGCTTTGGTAACCCCAATAACCGATGGAGATCTGAAATGGAGTTGATGGTGTAGGGGATCGGTTGCTTTTTCATAATAATTTGAGTTGGTGTTAACGATACTAATTTAGCTTAAAGCTTAATCCTCAAAGACTAAAGCTTGGATTGACTATGGTCTATTAGCCATTAGCCTATTTAATTTATCTATAAGTTTACCATTGCCATTCCTGAGGCATCGTAACGATCACCTGTTGACAGGCCTAGAGGGACAATGGCTTCTAACCTTTCTATTTCCTGTGCAGTTAAATTGATGTTGCTTGCTGCGATATTTTCTTCCACATATTTAACTCTTTTTGTTCCGGGAATTGGAAGATATCCTTTAGAAATAATCCATGCTATGGCCAATTGAGAAGCGCTGATGCCTTTTGCAACGGCTAATTCTTTGATGGCGTTAACCAGTTCAATGTTCTTATAGAAGTTTTCCCCTTGGAAACGAGGGATTGTTCTTCTAAAATCATCTGCTGGAAGATCTTCTGGCTTTTGAACATCACCAGTTAAAAAGCCGCGTCCGATAGGCGAGTAGGCTACAAATCCGATCCCCAGTTCTGCTAATGTTGTGGTGATACCTGTTTCTTCTGCACTTCTTTCAAAAAACGAATATTCTGTTTGTACTGCAGTTAAAGGATGAACCTGATGTGCTTTCCTGATTGTTGCCGAGCTAACCTCTGATAAGCCGATATAACCAATCTTTCCTTCTTTTACGAGTTCTGCCATGGCACCAACAGTTTCTTCAATTGGCGTGTTTGGATCAACGCGATGCAGGTAATATAGATCGATGTAGTCTGTGCCCAGATTTTTCAACGAGCGTTCTACCGCCTTTTTCACATAGTCTTTTTGTCCGTTAATTTTCCATGTCAATTGCTCATTGTCGTCAATTTCGAAACCGAATTTGGTAGCAATAATATATTTGTCTCTGTTTCCTTTGATTGCTTTGGCAATTAACCTTTCATTGTGCAAAGGGCCATATAGGTCTGCGGTGTCTAAAAAATTACCACCTAATGCTAAGGAACGATGAATGGTAGCTATGGATTGTTGTTCATCAGCCTTGCCATAAATATCTGCTCCGGCAATTTGTGTCATGCCCATGCATCCAAGCCCAATATTGGGTACAACGAGGCCTTGATTTCCTAAGTTTACTTTTTTGATTTCGCTCATGATTTCTTGATTTAATTTACAATACAAATGTGGGCAAAGTCTTTGTTCCAAACGTAGCCAAATTACTTGGTGTTGTATCCAAAATGGGGCTCAAAGATTGTAGTCTTTTAGATGAAACAATAAGGGAGGTATCATTGTTGTTTATTAAAATCTAGATCTTATGAAAACGAAAAAAATATTAATGGGAATAGCTGCAATTGCAATGATGACTTCGGTTACGTTTACTGCAGCTGCGCAAGAGAAAAAAACTAAAGCTGGCAAGGTTATTCAGAAAACTGGTAAAGCGGCTGAGAGTGTAGGAAATAAAACTGCTGAGGTTGCTGTGAAAGGTACCGCAAAGGTAGTAGATGCTAAATACAAGGGTAAAATGGCACCTGATGGTTCTGATGTTTATATTGATGGTAAAAACAATAAGTATTACATCAATAGTAAAGGAGCTAAGATTTATCTTAAAGCAACACAGATTAAGAATAGACCTGCTGCTAATTAGTATATAAGAGTTTATTTGTTCAATCGTTCATTTGTTCATTGGCTAAGAGGCAGCAGTTTATAAGTCCATGAAGGTCTTTTAACGATTTTCCAAAGGGATGGACATAGTCTATTAACGTATGAATCCAAACCATCGACCATGGTCTATTAGCTATTAGCCAATCTTACATAGAACTCGCAAAAAAATAAAGCCTCATGAAATTAATCATGAGGCTTCGTATTTTAAGTCGATTATTGACTATTTATGGATTGAACTAAGAACGACGTCTTCTTTCTCCGCCTTCGCGTTTTGGAGCTGCTCCACCTTTATCATCACGACTACGTCCAGAGAAATCTCTGAAACCACCACCGCTGTTTCCGCCTTCACGTCTTCCGCTTCCACCGCTGCTTCTTCTCTCTCCACCACCACTTCTTCTCTCTCCACCGAAACCGCCGCCTCCGCTTCTTCTTTCGCCACCGCCAAAGCCACCACGTCTGCGTTCGCTACCGCCGCCTTCACCGCCTCTGCCGCCAACTGGAGCATCACCGCTTTTTTCGATCCTTACATCACGACCGTTAAATTTAACATCTTTAAAGTTTGTAAATAAAGCATCAACAGTATCGTTTTCCACTTCAATGAAAGAGAAAACACCTTTCAAGTCGATTTTACCAACTGCTTTACCACTGATTTTTCCGTTGTTACAAACGAAACCTAATAAGTCACCTCTGGTAAATTCATCTACTGAACCTACGTTAATGAACAAACGGGTATAATTGCTATTGTCGAAGTTTCTAGCACCACGTTCGCCTCTTTCTCCGCGCTCACCTCTATCTCCACGTTCATCAACACCTGCATTTAAGTCTGGTGCATTTGAATAATAATCAAGGAAACGGTTAAACTCTAGAGAAGCAAACTTTTTGATCACTTCTTCTTTGCTCAATTCGGCAAACTCATCCATAATACGAGGAATATACTGATCAATTTGTTCAGTATTTACTTCCACATTGTGGACTTTATGAACTAATGCAAACAATTGTTTCTCGCAAACATCAAAACCTGTAGGTAATTCTGCTTTTGTAAATTGTTTACCAATGATTCTTTCAATCTGGCGAATTTTACCAGTTTCTTTAGAGTTGATGATACAGATAGAAACACCTGTTTTACCAGCACGACCAGTACGGCCACTACGGTGGGTGTAACTTTCAATTTCATCAGGTAAAGAATAGTTGATTACGTGCGTTACGTTGTTTACATCGATCCCACGAGCGGCAACATCTGTTGCAATTAACAATTGCATGTTGCGATCACGGAAACGTTGCATTACTTTATCACGTTGTTGTTGAGATAGATCTCCGTGTAAAGCATCTGCATTGTAGCCATCCTTGATCAAATGCTCGGCAACGTCCTGTGTATCCAATTTGGTTTTACAGAATACTACGGCAAAGATTTCTGGGTTAAAATCTACAATACGTTTTAAGGCTGCGTATTTATCACGAGCGCGAACGATATAATATTCGTGTTCGATATTTACGTTACCTGTATTTTTTGTGCCCATGGTTAATTCTACAGGGTTTTCCATGTAGTTTTTAGCTATGCGACGAACCTCTGGAGGCATAGTTGCAGAGAATAACCATGTTTTTTTATCATCTGGTGTAGTTGATAAAATGTCGTTAATATCTTCTTGGAAGCCCATGTTCAACATTTCGTCGGCTTCATCCAATACTACATATTTAACGCTTGTAAAATCAATGGCTTTACGGCCAATGATATCTAACATACGGCCGGGCGTGGCCACTACAATTTGTACGCCATTGCGTATTTCACGTAGTTGTTGCATAATGTTTGCGCCACCGTAAACGGCAACCACATGTGCATTAGGCGTGTTTTTAGAGAAATTCTTGATGTCGTTTGCAATCTGTAGACAAAGTTCACGCGTAGGACACAAAATAAGTGCCTGTGGCTTATTGATCTTAAAGTCTATTAATTCTAACAGCGGCAATCCGAATGCGGCTGTTTTTCCTGTTCCTGTTTGGGCCAAACCAACAAAGTCGTTACTACCTTCTAACAGTACAGGAATAGATTGCTCCTGAATAGGCGTAGGATTTTCAAAACCTAGCTCTTTTACGGCATTAACAACGTCATCACTTATCCCCAATTTACTAAATGGGTTTATCATTATAACATTTTTTAATTAAGCCGCAAAGGTATAGTTAATATTCCGTATTTCACAGAGAATCAATGAAATAGTTTTGTAGATTAAATTTGGCTCGAAATAATTGATTGCTAATCAGTTAAGGAGTTATTTGTGTTTAATCGGTACATTGCTGTTCTAAAGGCATTTTGAAAGCCATTGGAATTATTTTGTACCTTCTATAGAGCTTAATCAAATTTGTTTAAGTCTATAATAACAAGACAAATCAACCAACACATTTTAGTCTTAATTCTAGATGTGTAAAATCCGTTAATCTGTGGCATCACCATCTAACCGGTGCATATGCAGCTCCAGTCCATTGGCTATTGACCATTAGCCATCAGCCAAAAATCTGTGCATCTGTGACTAAACTAACCTTAATGTGTTGGTCTTAAAATAGTTAAGCCCCACTAGTTGGTACTAAAGCCGATTTTCCATAAGATCCCATGATAAGGAGCTAACACAAAAAAGAAAACCCACAAAATAAAGAATAATTGAAGTGGTACTCTAAACCATAAATATTGCCTTCCCTCTCCATCAAAATTTCCCTTTTGATAATCGATATGGTTAATCGCAGCATAAATATTTGCTGGAAGCAGCGCAATGAAAAAAGCAATCAAGAACCAGCCTGTAGCTTGGCGGTACGCTGGGAAAAGCAATAATATCGCAGCAGCTATTTCAATTAATCCAGTGAAATAAACAATAGCCTTTTTGAAAGGAATAAAAGCAGGAATCATCATAGCCATTCCTTTAGTATAAACAAAATGTGCAATTGCAGTAAATGCCAGCATAGCCGACATTGCTATTTGACCTGATAAGAAATGTAGGTAATCACCAGTTTCAAATCTTGTTGCAAATAAACTGATGATAAAAACGGTAATAAGTACAAAAAATGGCTTCATGTTTAATATTCGGAAAGTAATTTTAGCTGATCTTCAAATTCAATTGATAATTGCGCTGAAAAGGTAATCTTATGTTAAGCGAGCATTAATTAATGATGAAGTTAAGCATAAATAGGCCTTTTGCAAAATCATCATCTGGAAATTTCTTCCTAAGAACCTATTTATTTATGTTCCCAATCTTTGTTCTTTGCTCTTTTATCTTTATTCCCTTATCCTTGTTCCTTTATCCTTGTTCTTTTATCTTATTTGGTAGTAATAATCAGGCAATCTCCTCTTGCATGTGAAAAGTTTTTAAACAATTCGTCCTGGGTCAAATAATCAAGGCTTTTGATCTTGCTTATTTCAATGCTGATCTGGCCAAGTTCATCATCCATAAATGGAATTCCGTCTATTACTACAATTTTGAGTTCGCTTTTACTGGTTGGACGACCTTTCTTAAAAGTCTCAATTAGGTGGTTAATATTAGCAAACTTGGAAGAGGTGTCTTTATGCGTAATGAGGACTTGTTTTCGATCTTTAAATCTGACAGCTACCATATTATCTTTAGCTAAAAAATGAAATTTGGGATTGATCTCCTTTCCATTTAGTTTAACTACATAGCCTTTTTTGTATAGCTTTTTTACCTTTTGATAAGAAATAGTCTTTTCATTGCAGCCCATTAATATGATTACAATGCACATTACGATGCATTTAGAAATATCGTTTCTCAGCTTATGCATTAGATTTTTGTCTTGATCCAACTGGCAAAGTCCCCAACGCTATAGAATAATTCGTCTGGCGATAAAGGAATTAGTTTTTCTGGCTCTGCCGTTTCTGCCCAAGCCGCTGCAATAATCGCAATTCCCACTTTTCTGCAGGCATCAATGTCGCTCGGAGCATCACCAACATAAATCACTTCATCCTTTTCAAGATGGTCAAACTGATCTAATATGCTTTGAATTCCTTCAGGTTTGCTTGGTCCAGACGCGATGCCAGTTTCCACAATTTCAAAGTAACTTGAAATGTCGAACTTATCTAATGAAAGCATAGCACTGTATTTTCCTTTGCCGGTAACCATGGCAATGCGGATATTTTTATCCTGAAGTTCAGCTAACAAATCCGTTATACCATCAAATGGTGTAAGACACATATCATGCAAATCAGCATAATGTTGCAGGTAGTCTGATACGCCTTGATCATATGCATGAGGAGCCAAGGCCATTATTGTTCCCTCTTCTGATGGACCAAAGGTTGCGATAATCTCTTCATCACTAACTTTGCGATTGGCCAAGGGTTCAATAGCCTTACGAAATGCACTGATACAAAGTGGTAGGGTATTGGCTAAGGTACCATCTAGATCGAAGATTACAGCTTTAATTTTTGACATAATTTAATGTTTTATTTTCTGGTCCAAAGCCCAATCGTTCGACTGAATAAAATGGAGTAACACAGCAAAGAATGCAATGTGGATGAGTTGAGAGGGGATAGCCTCCCAATTTTCAATCATTGAGCTTCCAAAAATTAAAGCGATCATAGTCAAGGCTCCGACTACAAGTGCTTGTTTGGTAAAAAGGCCCAAAATAAGTAACAGACCTACTAAAAACTCGATAATAGGAAGTCCATAACTGAAGGGCCTAACCATTGCCTGAGGTAACATTGACTTTTCAAAACTTGTAACCATCCAATTGCTAAAGTCAACCAGCTTTGGTAAACGTACTAAACCATGACCAAACATGCTAGTTCCAATGGCAATTCTTAAAAGGAGGAAAGCTGTTTTGTTCATATTGATTTATCTCAAACGATCTGCTGATCTTAATAATTTCTCATCATTGCTAATCCCTTTCAGGGCCAATAGGCAAAAAACAATCGCAATGATTGGTAAGAACATGCCAATGCCGTAATTGATAGCTACAGTTGCTCCTGGAATATTTTTAGCATAAATGCTGTTCCAAAGCGTTAAGCCAATCACTAGGGCAATATTGGCCATGATGAAACGTTTCTGGACATTCCTCTTTTTAAAATTAAAGATATTAACAAAACACATTAGTGCCGCAGCAATTGTACTAATCAATAATGGAATATATGATTGCACCTGTGTTACCGCCCCACTTGTCTTTTTATATAGTCCGCTAGCAATAATATAGTATTCTACCAAGCTATCTGTTGTGCTAACAATTGGTATAAAAAGGAGAAGTGAAATGGTAATGCTCGCCAATAAAAGCCATATTGTTTGTACTCTTTGTATCATAGTTGTAAATATTTTTAACAAATATATTAAATCAGAGATACTAGCGCACTAAAAAAACTATTTTTGCAGCGAGTGACTAACAAAAGGTATTTTATAGAGCTAAGTTATGACGGTACACCTTACCATGGTTGGCAAACGCAACCAAATGGTATTACCGTACAGGCATGTTTGGATCAGGCACTGTCTACTTATTTCCGACAGGACATTACCTCACTTGGCTGCGGAAGAACAGACGCAGGCGTACATGCTTCACAGTTTTTTGCACACTTTGATGTACAAAACCTTCCATTGCAAACCGTAATTAATGCAATTGGTGGTTTAAACTCCTTGCTGCCCTATACCATTGCCATTAAGCGTATTTTTGAGGTTGCATTGGATGCACATGCACGTTTTGATGCAACTGCCCGAGCCTATCAATATCACATTCACTTTGAAAAGGATCCATTTAAAATTGACCGTTCTTGGTTGTTTAAAGGGAAACTTGATGTGGCAAAGATGAATGAAGCAGCACAATTGTTAATGAATTTTACCGACTTTTCTTGCTTTAGCAAATCAAAGACCCAAACCTTTACCAATAACTGTAAAATTACAGCGGCTGGTTTTGTGCAAGGTAACGATGGTTTAATTTTTACCATTAAGGCTGATCGTTTTTTGAGAAATATGGTTCGTGCTATCGTGGGAACGCTAATTTTAGTCGGAAAGAATGATATTGATGTAAATGCCGTTAAAGAAATTATTGCTAGTAAAAATAGAAGCAATGCAGGACAATCTGTTCCCGCTTGTGGTTTATATCTAACAAAAGTAGAATATCCTTACGTTTAGGTTTTGCCTGTTCGTAAGTTAATAATGAAGCAAATAATAAATGTCTAAAATAACTGGAGATGCTTTTAATGTAAACCTGCTCAAAAGAGTTTTTGAGTATGTAAAACCTTATCGTGTTATTTTTAGATGGTCTATTGTGCTTACGCTTTTGTTGGCATTGATAACCCCTGTGCGTCCATTCTTAATTGGATATACCTTGGATGAGTTCGTACTTAAAGGAAACCATAGTGGTTTGGTTGAGGCTACGATTTTGATGATCTTCTTACTTATTTTACAAACAATCATCCAATACAGCCAAACACTGCTCACCAATACCTTAGGGCAATCGGCCATTAAAGATTTACGGATCAATGTTTTTAATCATATTAGTAAGTTGAGATTGAAATACTTTGATAAAACACCTATCGGACAGTTGATCACCCGTACTGTTTCAGATCTGGAAACCATTGCTGATATTTTCTCTGAAGGTTTAATTGCCATGGTTGGAGACCTTTTACAGGTAATCGTCATTTTCATTTGGATGTTATATGTAGATTGGGAATTAACCATTGTCGTGCTATTGCCAATTCCTTTATTGATTATGGCTACACGTATTTTTCAGAAGTCGATCAAAGTTGCCTTTCAAGAAATTAGAACAGAAGTATCAAATCTAAACACCTATCTGCAAGAACACATTACCGGGATGTCTATCATCCAATATTTTGCAAGGGAAGACCAAGAGTATAAAAAGTTTGTAAAAATCAATTCTCGTTATCGTGATGCGAACATTCGCTCCAACTGGTATTATTCTATTTTTTTCCCCGTTGTAGAATTGATTTCTGCAGTTTCCCTAGGTTTATTGATCTGGTATGGAGCGAAGATGATCTTGGCTAAACCGTTAGATGTAAAACCTGGAACAATCACCATGTTCATTATGCTCATTAACATGTTGTTTAGGCCAATTAGAGAACTTGCCGATAAATTTAACACCTTACAGATGGGCATGGTTGGTGCAGAACGCGTTTTTAAAGTATTGGATACCGATGAAACAACCGTAAATACCTGCACTTATATCCCAAAAAAATTAGAAGGAGCAATTAGTTTTGATCAGGTCTGGTTCAGCTATAACCAAGATGAGGAGGTAAAAGAAGATCAATATGTGCTTAAAAATATTTCCTTTGAAGTAAAAGCAGGACAGACAGTTGCGCTTGTAGGGGCAACGGGCGCAGGTAAATCATCCACCATTAATATTCTGAACCGCTTTTATGAAATTCAGAAAGGTGAGATCAAAGTTGATGGGGTAGCGATAAGGGACTATGAACTGAATTATTTGAGGAGTAAAATTGCAACCGTACTGCAAGATGTATTTCTTTTTTCTGATACGATATTCAATAATATCACACTTAATAATCCCAATATTACGATAGATGAAGTAGTTGATGCGGCTAAAAATGTAGGTGCACATGATTTCATTGAACGCCTACCAGGAGGATATCATTATAACGTAATGGAACGTGGAGCAACACTTTCTGCAGGCCAGGCACAGCTGATTTCATTTATTAGGGCATTGGTGTACCAGCCATCAATTCTGGTGCTTGATGAAGCTACCTCTTCGGTTGATACGGAAACAGAGATGCTCATTCAGCGTGCTATTGAAAAGCTGATGCACGGAAGGACCTCTATCGTTATTGCACATCGTTTATCGACTATCCAAAAAGCCGATCAGATTATCGTACTAGATAAAGGTGAAATTAAGGAGAAGGGAACACACCAGGCCTTGCTCAAATTAAACGGATACTACAAACGTTTATATGATCTGCAATTTTCATCTGGAGGGATTGCTAAGGTTTAACTTTCGTAGTTCATTGGTTCATCAGTTCAATTGTTCATTGCTTGGCTGCTTGTCTATTTTCACTTTTAAATTCTGTGTTGATTATATTTTTTGTCATTATAAGGTACGAAGCAATCTGTTTTAATCGAGTCCTAACAACCCAGTCCGTTGAACGTACTATAACCATCCAACCCATTGACCATTAGCTATTAGCCATCGACCTATGAATCCAAACCATTAACTATGAACCATGAACTATAACCATCCAACCCATTGACCATTAGCTATTAGCCATCGGCCTATGAATCCAAACCATGAACCATCAACCCTACTTAACCAACTGATCTTCTATCTCCGTTCTAACTTCGTTGCCGCCAATGTTTATGGTATTGTCTGAAATGAATAGACCAATGCTTGATGGCCTCACAAACATAAATTTTTGTGTGGTGGTAGTTGTTCCTGTGAAGGTGATGTTTTCACCGGCAGCGTCTATGCCATAGGTTGAAGTAGAAATAATAGTGTTATTGCGTTTAACAGTTACCGTTCCATCTGTAGCAAAAATCATCGTATCTACAGGGTTGTAAATGGTTGTGTCTAACTTTATGATAAACTTGTTTGTAGTTACTGTTCTAACTCTATATTTTAAAGGCCATTTACCAAGAATTTTATTTTGAACAACTTGTTGAGGATTTTCTTCCGTCTTTTTACAAGCAGAAAACAGCAGTGCTAAACCAGCGCATATGGTGATGAATATAGATAGCTTTTTCATTTGTGGTAAAGGTAAATAAAATGGACGAAAGACTGATAGAAGTTAATAGTTAAACGTATTAGGCAATTCTAATTCTTATAGATTTTTTCATTTAATGCTAGTTCGATATAAAGAAAGTCATAAACTTATGAGATAGCCCACTTGCTATAAATAAACCAACACTGACTTCTATCCCATGAACGTCTTAGCCATCTAGTCTATTGACCATCAGCTATTGACCATCAGCCTACGAATCCAAACCATGAACCATGAACTATGATCCATGAACCACCCTTACTAAGCCTATTTTATCGAAAAACATTTTACTCCTTAAATATTTTTATATCTTCAAAACCTAATTAAGGAATTATGAAGTCGATTTTGTCCAATTTAACTTTTCAGGTTTTAGTTGCTATTACATTGGGGATCCTTATAGGAGCTTATTTCCCAGATTTTCATCCCACTGCAGAACTGATCAGCAAGAGTTTTATCAATATGATCAGTATGCTCATTGCACCAATCATATTTTTAACCATTGTTCTGGGAATTGCACACATGGGCGACATGAAAAAAGTAGGTAGAGTAGGAGGAAAGGCTCTGCTTTACTTTGAGATTGTAACCACATTGGCCATTATTATCGGCTTGGTTGTTGCAAATTTATTGAAACCAGGTGTTGGTGTACACGTTCCTGCTGGTGATGCCAGTAAGATCGCTACCTATGCGGAACAAGCTGGAGAAATCAAGTGGTTAGAATTTATTGCCCATATTATTCCGAAGAATATTTTCGAAGCATTTACCAAGGGAGAAATCTTGCAGATCTTATTTTTTGCCATTTTGTTTGGTTATGGTTTGAATAAGATGGGAGAAAAGGGACATTCGTTGATCAGTACTTTTGACAAGATTTCTAAGGTATTATTCAACATCATGAAAGTGGTGATGCGTTTTGCACCGATCGGAGCTTTTGGCGGAATGGCATTTAGCGTTGGTAAATTTGGTCTGGGAACCCTTAAGCCTATGTTAAGTTTAATGGGCTCGGTTTATCTAACCTGTTTCCTATTTATCTTTGTGGTACTTAACCTGATCTGTCGCTATTACAAATTTAGCTTATGGCAATACCTTAAATACATTCGTCAAGAAATTTTGATTGTACTCGGTACTTCATCTTCAGAGTCGGTACTGCCAAGTATGATGAAAAAGATGGAAGATATAGGCTGTGACAAATCTGTAGTTGGCCTGGTTATCCCAACAGGGTATTCTTTTAACTTAGATGGTACTGCAATCTATTTATCCATGGCAGTGATCTTTTTAACACAGGTTTTTAATGTGCCCATGTCTTTAGAAAAGCAAATTACGGTGATGGCAATCTTAATGGTCACATCAAAAGGAGCAGCGGGCGTTACGGGAAGTGGTTTTATCGTTTTGGCCAGTACCCTAACTGCATTAAAAATTATGCCTGTTGAAAGCATAGCTATTTTATTGGGCGTAGATCGTTTTATGAGCGAGGCCAGGGCAATTACCAATATGATCGGAAACGGAATCGCAACAATCGTGATTGCGAAAAGTGAAAATGAGTTCGACCAAGAGAAATATCTAAAGGCAATTAGCCCCGTAGCAATAGAAAAAGCAGAAGAAGATCACTTTTAAGTAAACTATCAACCACTCTACTAAAAACATACACCGGTAAGAAGAAAAGAAAGAAGGAGTTGCAAAGTCCATGAACGTTTTTAACCATTTAGTCTTTTAGCCAATTAGTCTATTGACCCATGAATCCAAACCATGAACTACAAAAATATACACAGGTAAGAAGAAAGGATTTGCTAATTTCATGAACGTGTTTTAATAATTTAGTCCATTGACCATGAGCTATTGACTATTGACCCATGAATCCAAAGCTTTAAGCTTAAAGCTCTACATAGCAATCAAACTATCCCGATATTCCTGCTGTAATTCAAAAAGACATTTTGCACATAGACAGCCATCATATAGTTCACTAATGTGCTGAACCTCATTAATAGACAGCTGTACCACACTACACTGACATTTGGTGTAAGCATTGGCCTTGCACTCAATAGCCGTTCCACAGCGCTCGCAGGGAATGATTTCGTGTTTGCTATGTGAGGTAATAGAGTTCATTTGTTCATTAGTACATGCGTGTTACAATGACACCCAAGCCATTGACTATCGACCATTAGCTATTGACCATTAGTAAATGGAGTAGATGCACAAAAGTATAAACAAAAACTAAGGTTATGAACTATTTGTCAATAGAGACCAGGTAATATTGCCTTGAAATGAAAATTGTGTTGATTTAGTCTGGAAGTCGGAAAGTCCGTTCCCCTCGGCAGTTTATATATGATGCATATTTTTAGTCGGGAAGTCCGAAAGTCCGAATCCAGATAGCTATCGGGGCTGTTCCTCACATCCTTACTTGAGCTGAATAAAAAGTTTTGAACACAAAAAATCCCGTCAGTTTTAAACTAACGGGATTACATATCTAATGCTTTCTTGTTCTATATGCTAAACATCCAATCTCAAACCCTCATTGCCGAGTGGAACAGACTCTCGGACTTTCCGAGACTTTCGGACTTTCCGACTCTCTATCCAGAACAACTAATACAACCATCTTCCATTGAGCAAACAGGTCCATCAACGATTTCTTCTGCTACTTGCTCTTGTGGAATTGTTTCTGGTATCACTGCCTCAATTGCTTTTCCACCTTGGTTTTCTACCGTAAACTTAACAGCTTGTGAAGCAGCTTGTGTACGTAGATAATACATTCCGGTTTTCAATCCTTTTTTCCAAGCATAGAAGTGCATAGAAGTAAGTTTCGAAGTATTTGGAGCATTGATAAACAAGTTTAAGGATTGCGATTGACAGATATAAGCACCTCTATCAGCAGCCATATCTATGATGTTACGCATCTTAATTTCCCAAACTGTTTTGTATAGCTCTTTGATGTAATCAGGAATTTCTGCAATATCCTGGATTGATCCATTTGCCAAGATAATCCTGTCTTTCATTGCTGGGGTCCATAATCCCAAAGCAACTAGATCCTTCAATAAATGTTTGTTTACAACAACAAATTCACCACTTAATACCCTTCTGGTATAAATATTTGAAGTATAAGGCTCAAAGCATTCATTGTTGCCCAAAATTTGAGAAGTCGAAGCAGTTGGCATAGGTGCAACTAATAAAGAGTTGTACACGCCAGTTTTTACTACACGTTTGCGCAATGCATCCCAATCCCAACGATTGCTTGTAGGTTTAACGTTCCATAGATCAAATTGGAATTTACCTTTTGACAATGGAGATCCTTTAAAGGTCTCGTAGGCACCATTTTTAACAGCTAGATCGGCAGATGCAGTCATTGCGGCAAAATAGATGGTTTCGAAAATATCTTTATTCAGTTCTTTAGCAGCATCACTTTCGAAAGGCAAACGCATTAAGATAAATGCATCAGCCAGACCTTGTACACCTAATCCAACAGGGCGGTGACGGAAGTTTGAATTTTGTGCCTCAATTACCGGATAATAGTTATAATCAATAATCTTATTAAGGTTTAATGTAGCCTGATAAGTTACATCATAAAGTTTTTGATGATCAAATTCACCGTTGATTACAAATCTTGGAAGAGCCAATGAAGCTAGATTACATACTGCAACTTCATCTTTAGAAGTGTACTCGATAATTTCTGTACACAGGTTAGAACTTTTAATGGTTCCAAGATTTTGCTGATTAGATTTACTGTTTGCAGCATCTTTATACAAAAGATATGGCGTACCAGTCTCAATTTGAGCATCTAAAATCGCAAACCATAACTCTTGTGCCTTGATGGTTTTACGTGCTCTACCTTCTTTTTCGTAACGGGTATAAAGCTCATTAAACGCTTCACTATGGCAATCTGCCAATCCTGGAGCTTCATCTGGTGAAAACAAACTCCAATCGCCATTTTCTTCAACACGTTGCATAAATAAATCGCAGATCCAAAGTGCATAGAACAAATCACGTGCACGCATCTCTTCTTTACCATGGTTTTTACGAAGATCTAGAAATGCGAAGATATCAGCATGCCAAGGTTCAATATAAATAGCAAAAGCACCTTTCCGCTTACCTCCACCTTGATCAACATAACGAGCGGTATCGTTGAATACTTTTAACATTGGTACAATACCATTGCTTGTACCATTCGTGCCACCAATGTAAGCCCCTGTAGCACGGATGTTGTGAATGCTTAAACCAATACCACCTGCGCTTTGAGAGATTTTGGCAGTTTGTTTTAAAGTATCATAAATTCCTTCAATACTATCATCCTGCATGGTTAATAAAAAGCATGATGACATTTGAGGTTTAGGCGTTGCTGCATTAAACAAGGTTGGTGTAGCATGTGTAAACCAACGTTCGCTCATCAGGTTGTAGGTCTTGATTACGCTATCAATATCTTCCTTGTGGATCCCAACTGAAACACGCATGAACAAGTGCTGAGGACGTTCAACAATTTTGCCGTTAACTTTTAATAAATAAGATTTCTCTAAGGTTTTAAATCCAAAATAATCAAATCCGAAATCTCTATCGTAGATAATCGTGCTATCTAAAATATCTGCATTAGTTTTGATAACTTCCCAAACATCATCAGCAATTAACGATGAAGGTTTATCAGTTTTTGGATCAATATAAGTATACAACATTTCCATCGTTTTAGAAAACGATTTCACGGTGTTTTTATGTAGGTTAGATACTGCGATACGAGAAGCTAGCAACGCATAATCTGGGTGTTTTGTAGTTAGGGAAGCAGCAGTTTCAGCTGCAAGATTATCAAGTTCTGAAGTAGTAACACCATCGTATAAACCTTCAATTACCTTTTTCGCAACATCTATGGGGTCTACTAGCTCAGCATTAAAACCATAACATAACTTCTCAATTCGAGCAGTTATCTTATCAAACTTTACCGCTTCCTGGCGGCCATCTCTTTTTAGTACAAACATCCTTTTTTAATTAATGGTGCATATAACACAGCGGCACCAGGTTTTAAAATTTATTAATTAGAGTTGAGAAGCGTATTTAGTATGGAGACAGCACCCTAACCTTCTGTCTTTTTACTTCCTACTATTGTAATTAAAAGTCGTCATCAAGTGAAAAGGCTGATGCTTTATCTTCTGTTGAAGTAAGCACACCACTTTTCTGGTAATCGCCCACTCTTTTCTCAAAGAAATTGGTTTTCCCTTGAAGAGAAATCATTTCCATGAAATCGAATGGATTTGTTGAATTATATATTTTGCTATAGCCAAGCTCTGATAACCACCTATCAGCTACAAATTCTATGTATTGGGTCATGAGTTTGGCGTTCATTCCGATTAATGCTACAGGTAAAGCATCTGTTACAAATTCTTTTTCAATTTCTACAGCGTCCCTGATAATAGAATGAACAGCTTCCTGTGATAATTTGTTTTGCAACATGCTATATAATAAACATGCAAATTCACAGTGCATACCCTCGTCTCTGGAAATCAGCTCGTTACTGAATGTCAGTCCTGGCATTAGCCCACGCTTTTTAAGCCAAAATATAGAACAGAAGCTTCCGCTAAAGAAAATTCCTTCTACAGCAGCAAAAGCAACAAGGCGTTCCGCGAAATTTCCGTTGTCTATCCAACGTAATGCCCATTCTGCTTTCCTTTTTACTGCGGGAACAGTGTCGATGGCATGGAACAAACGATCCTTTTCTTCTGGATCTTTAATGTAAGTGTCGATCAGTAAAGCATAGGTCTCCGCATGGATGTTCTCCATCATAATCTGGAAACCATAAAAACAACGAGCTTCTGGCAATTGTACCTCACTCATGAAATTTACTGCTAAGTTTTCATTTACGATCCCATCGCTTGCAGAGAAAAATGCCAAGATATGAGAAATGAAATGCCTTTCGCCAGTATTCAAATTGTCCCAATGTTTCTGATCATCTGATAAATCGATTTCCTCTGCGGTCCAAAAACTTGCTTCACTTTTCTTATACATTTCCCAAATTGCGGGATACTTAATTGGTAAAAGGACAAAACGATCCTTATTTTCCTTTAACAGTAACTCTTCTTGCATAAGCTCATTTTTTAACGTTTTAGAAATATTTCTTAATATTTTTTTTTGAAAAGCGGATTGCGTCAATTCAGATGTCATTTATTCAAAGTTTTATCAAAATAATGCCGCCAACAAATACTATCTAGTTCAGCCTACCAAAAACATTGAAATTTCAGGTCTTTTTAAACAACTAAATATGAAGTACTTAAATAATATTTGTGAGAGGATTCTTTAAAAGAACTTTGTGTAACAAATATAACCGTTGATCGATTTTATACGTTACAAAGTTGTTAACATGTTGCGTTGATATGTCGTGATTCTCATCACATTTTCGTCATAAACAACATTATAAAAAGCTAATTATTTCTTTTTAAGCACATACGAAAACAAAACGAGTGTTAATAATTTTAAAAAATGAGGCATAACACCCAATTTTGTCCACAATAATCAAGGTTGTAAATAGGAGATCTCAACCCTCGCATAACCCAATTTATAGATGCCCAGATCTTTAGCCGCTGCCTGTGAAATGTCTAAAGAAAACTTCTTGCTAAATGGACCCCTATCGTTAATACGAACCAGTACAGTTTTACCAGTTTTAAGATTTTTAACCGTAACCATCGTTCCAAACGGAAGCGTACGATGTGCTGCTGTATACTTTGTTGCCCTATATCTTTCACCACTGGTAGTTCTTCTACCATCAAATTTCTTGGCATAATAAGTACTGAAAATAGTTTGAACAACAGAGTCGGGTTGTTTTGTCGGTGTTTGCTGCGCTTTTACTGCGAAATTTGCAAAGCATAAGAAAATTAAAAATTTCCAATGAAGGTTCATATTCGTTAAATAAGCGACCGCAAATATACTAATTTAGTTTTTAGCGAAGGAAAAATGAAGTCAACACATTGAACTGTAATAGCTTATGAACTATAAATAATCCCCCAATGAACAATTGAACTAATGAACAACTGAACCAATGAACTTCTGCTAAGCATCTAATCCATTGACCATTAGCTATCGACCATTGGCCTATGAATCCAAACCATGAACCATGAACCATCAACCATGAACCATGAACTATTAACCATGAACCAACTAATGAACCAAAAAAAATACCCTGACCGTTTAACAGCCAGGGTATTTTCATATCAGATAATCCAACTTATTTTTTATCAGGTATAAAACTCATTGAAATTGAATTTACACAATGACGAGTATTCTTTGCAGTTAATCCTTCGCCAATAAACACGTGACCTAAGTGTGCATCGCAATTTGCACAAACAATTTCTGTACGTTGTCCATCTGCATCTGGTATTCTCTTCACTGCTCCCTTAATCTCATCGTCGAATGCTGGCCATCCACAATGTGCATCAAATTTTGAGTCGGACTTATAAAGTGGGGCATTACAACGTTTGCAAACGTAAGTTCCCTTCTCGCTAAATTTATCGTATTTTCCAGTCCCAGGATATTCTGTACCCTTATGTACAATTACTGCTTCTTCCTCTTTAGTTAATTTATTGTATTCCATTTTCTTTGAAGTTTTAGATGGTGCCTCTTTCTTTTCTCCCTGTTGCGCACAAGCAGCTAAACTTGTAGCAATTAACAAGCATAAGGCCATTAATGTTTTATTGATTCTCGTTTTCATAGTGTGCATTTTTATAAGCATATATACGCTTTATCACGAAACTTAGATTTTTGCCGCTATACAAATATAATCAATCTCACAGCTTTAGTTTTCAGTATAAAGTCATAAGATTTGGTCGGAGGTCAGTGCTTCATTTGCTCATTCGTTCATTGGTGCACTCTTCCAAATAAAGAGTACCCATTTATTTTCCTCTACAGAGTTCCACTTGCCGCCAAAGGTACGCCCAGTTTAGCATCCAAGCCATGAACTATTGAACCATTACATTCCCCTAAAAGAGTTCTATTCGGTCCATGACAGGTATGCATCCATTACTAATGAACGATTGAACCAATGAACTAACAATCCTCCATGCCACGTAAGCCCAGCTTAGCATCCAAGCCATGAACCATGAACCATGAACCAATGAACGGTTAAACCATGACAAATGAACTAACACAATCCCCCATGCCACGAAAGCCCAGCTTAGCATCCAAACCATGAACTATGAACTATGAACTATGAACCATGAACCATGAACCAATGAACGGTTAAACCATGACAAATGAACTAACACAATCCCCCATGCCACGAAAGCCCAGCTTAGCAACCCAACCCATTAGCCATTGACCATCAGCTATTGACTACTGACTAATGAACGATTGAACCAATGAACAAAAAAAACGCCCCATAAAATGAGACGTTTCTATATTTAATTTTTAGTTAACGTGAGTCCGAGTTAAGAAATGCTTAACTGTATTGCGCGAAATGAACCAATGTGCTAAAGGTAAGAAAAGCAGACTCAAGAGCTTTCCATATTCATGAGCGTCTCCTAACCATCCAAACAATGAACTATGAACTATGAACCATTGACCATCAGCTATTGACTATTAGCCATTAACCATGATCAAATTATTTTTTCAATGCATTAGCCATAGCTGCACCAATTTCCGCAGGACTTTCTACTACGGTAATGCCGCATTCTGCCATGATTTTCATTTTTGCAGCTGCAGTATCATCGGCACCGCCAACAATCGCACCGGCGTGCCCCATTCTGCGTCCTGGAGGAGCTGTCTGACCAGCAATGAAACCTACAACTGGTTTAGTTCCGTTTTCTTTAATCCACAATGCAGCTTCAGCCTCCATTCCACCACCAATTTCACCAATCATGATGATACCTTCAGTTTCAGGGTCGTTCATTAATAATTCTACAGCTTCTTTAGTAGTTGTACCAATAATCGGATCGCCACCAATACCAATTGCAGTAGTAATACCTAATCCAGCTTTTACAACCTGATCAACAGCTTCGTAAGTTAATGTGCCCGATTTAGATACTACACCCACAGTACCTTTTCTGAAGATAAAACCTGGCATGATGCCGATCTTAGCCTCATCAGCAGTAATTACACCAGGACAGTTAGGACCAATTAAGCGACAATCTTTATCAGCAATATAAGATTTTACAGCAATCATATCCTTTGTAGGAATACCTTCTGTAATGCAAACAATTACTTTAATGCCACCTTCTGCAGCTTCCATAATTGCATCTGCAGCGAATGCAGGAGGTACGAAAATAATAGATACATTAGCACCAGCTTGATCAACAGCATCTTTTACTGTATTAAAAACAGGCTTGTCTAAGTGCGTTTGACCGCCTTTACCAGGAGTTACCCCGCCAACAATGTTTGTACCGTAAGCTATCATTTGCTCAGCATGGTAAGTACCTTCATTTCCGGTAAAACCCTGAACAATTACTTTTGAATCTTTATTTACTAAAACACTCATTATATCTATATTTTTGTGTGCAAATCTAAGGTAAATGAGATGCAATGTCAAATGCAAAAGGCAGATAATTGTATAAAAAAGCAAATGATTGAGCCTAATTGTCTAAAATATGTTGCTGAGCTTAAAGGCTAAAGCTTAAAGATCAAAGCTAAAACAGGATGCAAATGCATCTCTAAAGCAGTTTCAATGCCTTTCTTATAAAACACCACAAGCCACAGAATACCATTAGTGTATCAGCTTTACAACAAATCTTTGCATCTGTGGCTAAAAATTAAGCTACCTGCAAGGCTAGTTAAATTCAACTCCCTCCCAACTGGGGAGGGTTGGGGTGGGGCAAGAAAGTAAACCTGTGGCTAGCAACATCCATCTTTATAGTAAAAATACTACCGCTTCAACGTAGGATGAACGAAGGATGAACGTAGGATGAACGAAAGATGAACGAAGGATGATCGAAAGATGGATGGGGCTTGATTAGGGCACCATACCATATTCCCTAAAGCTACATTGTCTCGTCCGCGTTTAGAATCCAAACAATCAACCATGAACCATGAACCATCAACCATGAACCACCTTAAATATCTCCCATCTAACTCACGTTAAATTACTGCCTTTTACCCTTCAACCTTTTTATTAACTTTGTATTCAAATTTTTATACCGATGAGCAAAGTGAAAGTTGGCTTGGTGCAGATGAGCTGTAGCAAGGATAAACAGGAAAATTTAGATAAAGCAATAGTTAAGGTAAGAGCAGCTGCAGCAAAGGGTGCACAGATTGTTTGCTTACAAGAGCTGTTTACCTCACTTTATTTTTGTGATGTAGAAGACTATGATAATTTTGATCTGGCAGAAGCCATTCCAGGTCCTTCATCAAATGCCCTAGCACTGGTTGCAAAAGAGCTAAATGTGGTAATCATTGCCTCATTATTTGAAAAACGTGCCGAGGGATTATACCATAATACCACTGCAGTTTTAGATGCAGATGGAAGCTATTTGGGTAAATACCGTAAAATGCATATTCCCGATGATCCTGCTTTTTACGAGAAATTCTATTTTACACCAGGTGATCTGGGCTACAAAGTTTTTGAAACTAAATATGCCAAAATTGGAATATTAATCTGTTGGGATCAATGGTATCCCGAAGCATCGCGCATTACCGCATTAATGGGTGCCGATATCATGTTCTATCCAACCGCTATCGGTTGGGCAACTGACCAGGATGAAGAAACTAATCAGGATCAATACAATGCTTGGCAAACTATCCAACGTTCACATGCTGTAGCCAATGGCGTTCCTGTAGTAAGCGTAAACCGTGTTGGCTTTGAACAAGATGGAGCCATGAAATTCTGGGGAGGAAGTTTTGCAACAAACGCACAAGGAAAATTGTTGTATTTAGCCTCGCATGATCAAGAAGAAACCGAAGTGGTAGAATTAGATCTGAAACAAAGCGACTATATGCGTAAACATTGGCCATTTCTGAGAGATAGAAGAATTGATTCCTATCAGCCTATAACAAAGAGATATTTAGATGGCGACTAAAGAGTCGGTAAGTCCGAAAGTCAGTAAAGTCCGGAAGACTTAAAGCCTGAATAGCACCAAATGAACAATTTGTCAAGTCAGAGGTACATTTTGTTAAGTTTAAAGATGAAACAGCAATAATTAATTAGCTAAATTCATTCAACTTAATTTTGTGAAAATGGCTTTCAAATTTGAAAAACTTAAAGTTTGGCAAAAAGCAGTAGATCTTGCGGATGTAATTGATCAACAAGTAAAGTCTTTTCCGAAAGATGAAATTTATGTGCTATCCTCTCAGATAAAGCGTGCAGCAGACTCAGTTTCATTAAATATAGCCGAAGGGAGCACTGGTCAAAGCAATGCAGAATTTATTCGATTTTTAAGATACGCATTAAGGTCTGATATTGAAGTTGTAGGTTGTTTACATTTAGCAAAAAGAAGGAAATATTTATCCGAAGAAAATTTCTTAGCACTCCATGGTAATTGTGAAGAAGTGCTAGTTATGATCAATGGACTTATAAAATCATTAAAGTAATGTCAAATAATTCAAATCCTAATACCCGCAATCTTTCGGACTTTCCGACTTCCGGACTTCCGGACTTAAAAACGCCTAAATCCCTTGGCTACTCCTTCCCACCCGAATGGGCAAAACATGAAGCTACTTGGCTAAGTTGGCCACACAAAGAGGAATCTTGGCCAGGTAAGATCGAAACGATATACGAGCCCTATTGTGAGTTTATCAAGATAGTAGCTACAGGTGAAAAGGTTAGGATTAATGTTCGAAATCAAGAGATGAAAGCCTTTGCAATTGCCCAGTTGCAAAAAGTAGATGCTGATCTCTCACAGATAGAATTTTATTTTAACGAAAGTAACGATGCTTGGTGTCGTGATCACGGACCAGCGTTTGTAGTTAAGGGAAATGAAAAAGCAGTGGTTGATTGGGGATATAATGCTTGGGGAGGCAAATATCCACCATATGATCTGGACGATGTTATTCCCACTAAAATTGCGCAACATTTTGGTCTGCCATTATTTACGCCAGACATTGTAATGGAAGGTGGATCAGTTGAATTTAACGGTGCAGGTACTATTTTAACAAGTACGGCCTGTTTACTGAATGAAAACCGAAACCCACATTTAAATAAAGAGCAGATAGAAACTTATCTAAAAGAGTTTTATGGAGCAGAACAAGTATTATGGGTGGGAGATGGTATAGTTGGAGATGATACCGACGGACATATTGATGATATTACCCGCTTCGTAAATGAAGATACCGTGCTTACCGTGGTAGAAAGCAATCCGCTGGACGAAAACTATTTGTTGTTGCACGAAAATTTATCAGCATTAAAAGAAATGAGATTGTCGGATGGAAGAGCTTTGAATATCATCAAACTTCCAATGCCATCACCTGTTATTTATGAGGATACCCGTTTGCCGGCATCTTATGCTAATTTTTACATCGCAAATGCGGCGGTAATTGTTCCGACGTTTAGAGATGTAAACGATAAAATTGCTTTGGAGATTATTCAAAAAGCATTCCCAGATCGCAAAGTAGTTGGCATCGATTCTACAGATATCATCTGGGGATTGGGCAGTTTTCACTGTTTAAGTCAACAGGAACCAGCAGTTTAAAAGCTATGATTTTAAGTAGAATTATCTTATTTGGAAATGACATTGCTGGTTTAAAACGATTTTATCAATCCGTTTTTAATTTACAATTGATTGAAGAGACTGCCGATGAATGGTTAGTCTTTAAGGCTGGAGCAATCGAGATTGCTTTTCATCGAATAGGAAAGGCCTTTAGAAACGATCTTCCTTTTAGGGCAGAAAGTAATACCAAACTTGTTTTCAATATCAATGAAGATCTCCATGAGTTCAGAAAGATACTGATTGCAAAAGGTGTTAAAATGAACACCATTAAATCTTTTGAAGGGATAGATTTCCTTTTTTGCGATGGAGAGGACATTGAAGGAAACGTATTTCAGTTAAGTCAGAAAAAATCATGATTTAGTTTTGCTTTAAATTATAACTTTGTACGATTAAATAATTCAAATTACAACATTTCATAATGAAATTATTAGAAGGAAAAACAGCATTAGTTACAGGCGCATCAAAAGGAATTGGTCGTAAAATAGCTGAGAAATTTGCTGAACAAGGTGCTAATGTAGCATTTACCTATTTGTCATCGGTAGAAAAAGGACAGGCTTTAGAGCAAGAATTGCAAAGCTTTGGAACAAAGGTTAAAGGTTACCGTTCTGATGCATCTAAATTTGATGAAGCTGAAAAATTGATCAATGATATTGTTGCCGATTTTGGAACCATTGACATTGTTGTTAACAATGCAGGTATTACCAAAGATGGTTTGCTAATGCGCATGAGTGAAGAAAACTGGGACGACGTAATGAACGTTAACCTCAAATCTATATTCAACGTAACAAAAGCAGCTTCTAAAATAATGATGAAAGCCCGTAAAGGTGTTTTTATCAATATGAGCTCTGTAGTAGGTGTAACCGGTAATGCTGGTCAGGCAAATTATGCAGCTTCAAAAGCAGGAATTATCGGTTTTACCAAATCTGTAGCCAAAGAACTGGGCTCTCGTAACATCAGAGCTAACGTAGTAGCACCAGGGTTTATCAGAACAGAAATGACAGAGGTATTGGATCCAAAAGTTGTTGAAGGCTGGGAGAAAGATATTCCTTTGAAACGTGCAGGTGAAACCGAGGATATTGCAAATGTTTGCGTGTTTTTAGCTTCGGATATGAGTGCTTACGTAACCGGACAAACATTATCTGTTTGTGGCGGTATGTTATAAGCAATTTACCTTATCAGATATAACCCTATTTAACTACATAAGTTCCTTTAACTTGCGTGATGTTAGGTAGGGTTTTATTTTGGTCGAATTTTTTGTAGGCCATTTGAAGTGTTCTCCAGAAAGCAGTGTGCTGCGGAAATTTCTCACTATACTTTTTTAAGTTACCATCAGTCATTTTAAAGGGGAAGATGTATACTGGGATTTCTTTTTGCCCGCCACCTTTCGCAAATAACGTTAATAAATAGACCTCTTTAATTTTTTCGTCCGTAAGTGGGATACAGCCTACCGTTACACAATTTCCATGGATATAAATATCTCCACCAGGTTTCTTATCCTTGCCTGTTCTGGCTAAATCAACACTGTTGGGATAATCTACACCTAAAGAGAGATGAAAACTGCTCTCTGGATTAAAAACATTGATAGTATAAAAGCCTTCTGGTGTTTGCCCATCACCCTCTACCAACTTAGGCCCAAGTGTTCCCGAATGTTCACAAAAGTCATAAGATCTAAACAAACTATATTGTTGCTGGTTCGGTTTTTTTAGCCATAGTTCCAGTTTGCCTTCACTTTTGTAAGCGGCAATAAAAAGCTCATAAACATGGCCATATTTCTGTTTGCTGAGTTCCTCTCTTAGCTCAGCCCACTTTTGGTCATATGCATTTTTTACCCTTTCAAATTTCAATTGTTTTTGCAGCAAACTATTTTGAGCAAATATTGGAGATGTCATGAACAGTAGGAACGTTATCTTTAAAAATGTTTTCATTGTAAGCGTCTATTTCGCAAACAAATTACGTTGATTTTTTTAGAAAATTAGCATCTTTACAATTAAAGCTTATGGGTAATTTTTTCACAGCTACTTCGATATTTACATTTCTTGCCTGTCTTTCGTTGGGCTGTATCTATGCCTGGATTTTATATGGTACAAACAAGAGTTTAACCAATAGCCTAAAATATACCTTGGCAGCTTTAAGGGTATTGATTATTACCATTATTCTCTGGTTAATTTTTGCGCCCCTAGTGAAACGTATTTCTTATAACCCAGAAAAGCCAATTATTATTTTAGCACATGATAATTCCATATCGGTAGCGCAGATCAAGCCCGCAGGATTTAATCAACAGCGTTATCAGCAAGATCTAAAGCAGCTTGTCGATAAGCTTTCTTCAAAATATGATGTTCAGACTTATAGCTTTAGTGATAGTGTAAAATCAGGCCTCGATTTTGCTGGAAAAGGAAGACTGAGCAATGCATCAGCACTGATTGATCAATTGAACGATGAGTTATTGAATAGGAATGTCGGAGCTGTTATCATCGCTAGTGATGGTATTTTTAACCGCGGGGGAAATCCACTCTATGACATGAGCAAAATCAAGGCTCCATTTTATACAATAGCACTAGGAGATACCATCCCCAAAAGAGATGTGTTGATTGCAAATATCAATTACAATAACTTGGTTTATTTGGACAATGAATTTACGTTGGATATCCAGGTTCAAGCCTATGCGAGTAAAGGCGAAACCACACAGTTGATGGTCTTCGAAAACGGAAAAAAAATAAAGGAACAAGCCATCAGCATTGACGCTGGAAACTTTGTGAAAGATGTTGAGGTCAAATTAAAAGCTAATAAAATAGGTGTTCAGCAATATACAGTAAGCTTATCAACACTTAAAAATGAAGTAACGACGAAAAACAATAGCCAAACTGTTTTTATTGAAGTAATTGATGGCCGGCAAAAGGTATTGTTAGCAGCCGCTGGACCACACCCTGATCTGGCAACAATTAAACAGGCAATTGAAGATAATAGGCATTATGAGGTTACCTTAGCCATTGGCGATGAACTGAATGCCATAGACGTAAATAAATTTAACCTGGCCATTTTATATCAGTTGCCAAATGTTACTAATCCAGCAACATCACTGATGAGCAGATTACAGGAATCAAAGATTTCGCTTTGGTATATCTTAGGAGCCCAAAGTAATATTGGCGCATTTAATCAAGTTCAAAAGAAACTTAATTTAAGCAGGGCAAATGGATCTCTGCAAGAAATATTTCCTTACACCGCACAAAATTTTACTTTATTCAATCTTGAAACAGGAGCCCTCCAACAATTAAACGATTACGATCCCTTGTTAACGCCTTTTGCGAATGTAAATATCAATGGAAGTTATACTGCTGCCTTTAATCAACGTATTGGCAAAATAAATACGCAAAGCCCACTACTGTTCTTTATGGATGACAATGGAAAAAAAATAGGCTTTTTGTTAGGAGAAGGAATTTGGAAGTGGAAATTGGAAGAAGCTAAAAGTGAACAGAGCTTTCCATTGGTTAATGAAATTATCTCAAAATCAGTACAATATCTTTCCGTAAAAGACGATAAACGCAAGTTTAAGGTTTATAGCAGCAAAAATACTTATGATGAGAATGAGAATATAGTGATAAATGCAACACTTTACAACGATGCCTATGAGGCGGTAAATACACCAGATGTTAAAGTTCAGCTCAAGAACTCGGAGGGCAAAATATTTAATTATACATTTTCTAAGTTTGGCGCTGCTTATCGTTTAGATGCAGGAACATTACCACAGGGAAATTATACCTATCAGGCAAATACTACCTTGGGAGATAAAGACTATACAGCTTCAGGTGCATTTTATGTAAATGCCTTGATCGCCGAGTATCAGCAAACTACGGCTAATCATCAATTGCTGTATACCATGTCACAGCAGACCGGTGGTAAGCTTTTCATGCCAGATAACTTATTGGCAATAGCCGATGAAATTGAGAAAAGTGGTCAGGTGAAAACCATCAGCTATGAAGACCGCAAATATGAAGAACTGATCAGTTTGAAATGGTTGTTCGGTTTAATTGTAGTGTTGTTAAGCGCCGAGTGGTTTTTGAGGAAACGTAATGGTGAAATCTAATGGATCAGATCAGCACAACATATGTGATTGAGATTTTGGGTACAATTTCTTTTGCCATTTCAGGTACTTTTGCTGCGATGCAGAAAAGATTGGATCCTTTTGGCGTACTCATTATTGCTTTTGTGACTTCTATTGGTGGAGGTACCGTGAGGGATTTACTTTTAGGTGATACACCAGTCGCCTGGATGCGAGATGTGAACTACTGTTTGTTAATTCTGGTTACTTCTATTTTAACCTTGTTTTTTAAAACACAGATTAAACGTTTCAAGATCACATTGTTTTTGTTTGATTCGCTCGGATTGGGCTTGTTTACATTGGTTGGTGTACAAAAGGGAATTGTGTTTGGGTTAAGTCCGGGTATTTGTGTGGCACTTGGTACCATTACAGGATGTTTTGGCGGTGTAATCCGTGATACCCTGTTAAATACAATTCCATTGATTTTCAGGAAGGAAATTTATGCAACAGCCTGTATTTTGGGAGGAATCTTATATTTTGGACTACTTTTTCTGAACCTTAAAGCAGATATCGCCAAAATTATTGTCATCTCTTTTATTGTGGCTATTAGAATAATAGTAGTTCGTTATAAGCTGGCTTTGCCAAAATTTGGCTACTGATATTGTTCAGATGTAATGAGCGTATTAATCCCAATGTTACTAAGTTGACTTGAATTAGAAATCAAAAAATGGAAGATCAACTCAGCAAATTATCTTAAATGTTGTTTCCCTTTATTGCAAATATAATAGGAGGTATTTGGGGCTAATCTGGCTGTTATTGACTGATGCTTTATTAATTTGATTTATCTTCTTTTACGATTACGAATACATCTTCATTGTCTTTTTTCATGAAATACTTTTCCCTAGCAAATTTTTCGGCAGTATTGAGATTGCTGTCTAATTCTTTGAGGTCTTTTTTTACCAGAGCTGTTTCCTTTTGGTAAAAATCTTTTTCGTGTTGTAGTTTATTAACATCTGTAAGATATTCGTATTGAGCGATCATATCGTTCTTATCAAAAAATAACATCCATGCGGCAAATGCTATTACAGCTAAAAAGTATTTATTTCGTAAAAGTTCTAATAAACGTTTCATTGGCTAAATATAATTAAAAATAAAAACATCCGAAGGTTCTAAATCTCCGGATGTTTTGCAAGTGTTTTTATTAACTTATTAACAGTTATTTTTTAGCGAATTTAAAATCTTTGCCAATAAATCTTGCCGCATCACCAAGTTCTTCTTCAATGCGCAACAATTGGTTGTATTTTGCTATCCTATCTGAACGTGAAGCAGAACCTGTTTTAATCTGACCACAATTTAAAGCTACTGCCAAATCAGCAATGGTTGTATCTTCAGTTTCACCACTACGATGGCTCATTACAGAAGTATAACCACTATTTTGTGCTAAGCTAACTGCATTGATGGTTTCTGTTAATGAACCAATCTGGTTAACTTTAACTAAAATTGAATTAGCAGTATCGGTATCAATACCAGTTTGAAGACGTTTAACATTAGTTACGAATAAATCATCACCAACTAATTGAACACGGCTACCAATTTTTTCAGTTAATAATTTCCAGCCTTCCCAATCATTTTCGTCCATACCATCTTCGATAGAGATGATCGGATATTTAGTTGATAATTCTGCTAGATACTCAACTTGTTCTGCGCTTGAACGTACAGCACCTTTATCACCTTCAAATTTGGTATAGTCATATTTACCGTCTTTGTAGAATTCTGAAGAAGCACAATCCAAAGCTAAAAAGATATCTACACCTGGTTTATAACCAGCTTTTTCGATTGCTTTTAATACAGTTTCAACTGCGTCTTCAGTGCTGTCAAAAGTAGGTGCAAAACCACCTTCATCTCCAACAGCGGTTGATAAGCCTCTATCGTGCAAAATTGCTTTTAAATTATGGAAAACTTCAGTTCCCCAACGCAATGCTTCAGAAAATGAAGGTGCACCAGCTGGCATGATCATAAACTCTTGAAAAGCAATAGGTGCATCAGAGTGTGAACCACCATTGATGATATTCATCATTGGGATAGGAAGGGTATTTGCATTTACACCACCAATATAACGATACAAAGGTTGTCTGCTTTCGGCTGCAGCAGCTTTAGCAACCGCTAATGAAACGCCTAAAATAGCATTAGCACCTAAGTTTCCTTTGTTTTCTGTACCGTCTAAATCGATCATCAATTTGTCGATCAAGTTTTGTTCGAATACATCAACGCCTTGCAGGGCTTTGGCAATTTTAGTATTTACATTTTCTACGGCTTTTAATACGCCTTTGCCCATGTAGGTTTTTTTATCACCATCGCGCAATTCAACAGCTTCATGTTGACCAGTACTTGCTCCTGAAGGAACGGCAGCACGGCCCATTTGACCATTTTCTGTAATTACTTCAACTTCAATAGTTGGATTGCCTCTTGAATCCAAGATTTGCCTTGCATGCACATCGATTATTAAACTCATTTTATTTTGGTTTTGATTAAACATTACCCTTAGTGTACAAAGTACAATTAGCTAGGGCGTTTCCAAAGTTAAAATAATTTTTAAACTATAAGGATGTATCAGTTTATTTTTTTAATAAATGATAGAAATAGAGTTGGATACGGCAATAATTGTCAGTTTATTCAGCTTCCTTTTTTTGCTTGGCATCCATCCACCAAATCAGCTCGTTGATAAATGCACCTGCTTTTTTATTGGTGATTACTGGGTCACTTGGCTGTCCTTTCTCATCAAATGTTTTATCTACAGCAGCTACTGGAAACATCGCTGGGACAGTTAATGCGCCAATTTTCCATAAGGTAAATTGAAGTGAAGTAATGACTTGGGCTCCTCCAAAAGCACCCTCAGAAACTGTACTAATAGCAATTGGCTTGCGTTTCCATTCAGCATACAGCAAATCAATGATGTTTTTTAGACTTGCCGGATATCCTCCATTATATTCTGGAGTTACGATGATAATTCCTTCTGCTTTTGCCACCTGATCTGCAAAATCTAATGTTTCAGCACTTGGTTCAGGAATAAATTTTAGCCTTTCTTCAAACAAAGGGAAATGATACTTTGCGAGATCAATCACATTCACTTCTGCTAACTTATTTTCTTCAAGGTAATTTTTAAGATAAAGCGCAACGCGATTGCTTTTCCTACCCAGTCTAACGCTCGCTACTATAATTGCAATTTTTTTCATGTAAGAATAACAAGATTTTTGAGGTTAATGTTTGCAGTTAATATACTCATAATGCCCCAAACCATTGTCTATTGACCATCGGCCAATTATTCCCATTTAAAAGTTTTTACCGCAACTGCATAAATTCCGATACCCCAAAGTAGCAAGATCAACATTTGGTGTTTAACATCCCATAGGCTTGCACCTTCGAAAGCTACTTCACGCATGGCATCATTTAAATAAGTTAACGGTAGGGCCTTACTGATTGGTTGTAACCAAGATGGAAATGCATCAATAGAGAAAAATGTACCCGATAAAAGAAATTGAGGTAAAGTAATGATGTTTGAAATTGGAGGTATGGTACTTTCGCTTTTTGCTAAACCAGATACTACAAAGCCAAAACCCATAAATACAATTACACCCATAGTTGCCAGAATAAGCATATTTGCTACCGTTATTACACCATGGATCAAGGTAAATTTAAAAAAGAAATGACCGATTACAATGATGAAAAGTGCACCTAACAAAGCAAAACCAATTCTCGCAATTGCTTCGCCCAAAACGATGCTTGATCTTTTAACAGGAGTGGCAAAAAAACGTTTGATCACCAGATTTTGACGTAAACTGAAAAATATAAATGCGGTTCCGAAAACACCTGTACTTAACAATGAAAAGCCAAGTTGTCCAGGCAAAAGAAAGTCAATGTAACGATGTTCGCGGCCATCAATTGTACTTGCCCTGATAATGGTAACAGAAGGCTTTAGATTAACAGTATTTAAATTATAGGAAAGTTCATTTAATACAGATTTCAAAATATTTCCTTTATCTAGGGATGCAGAGGTATATTTAACATTGGTAAAGTATGCTGGAGTACCATTCGGATTTTTTTCTACACTAATCGTGGCATCATAATTACCTTTTTCTAATCCTTTATTAATGTTGGTGAGTTCATCATTTTTGGCTAATCTAACTACCGCGATATTTTCAAGTGCCTTGATGATGGGGTTTTGAAGGTCTGATCCTGGTAATACAGCAACATCTATTTTGGTGCCACCGCCACCTAAAAATCCAAATACGAGAATAAAGATTAAGGGGAAAGCAAGTGTGAATACTACTGCAGATGGACTGCGCATGATTGAACGGAAACTTGCTTTTGCTAGCGCTAGGGTTGCCTTGGTATGGCTATATGGTTTTTGCATTGTTTTTTAGATTGAAATTTGGAAGCTGGAACTTTTGATATTTAACTGTAGATTTAATCTTCTCGCCATTCTTGGCCTGTTAAATTGATGAATACATCTTCAAGGTTGGCTTTTTTCACCTCTTTTTTACGTTCAAAGCCACTAGCCACTAAGTTGTCTATTAATTGATCTGGTGTGTCTAATGCGATAATTTGCCCACGTTCTACAAAAGCAACACGATCACATAATTGCTCAGCCTCATCCATGTAATGTGTGGTAATTACTACCGTTGTGCCATTATTGCGAATTTCAGTAATAAGGTCCCATAAGTTTCTACGTGCCTGTGGATCTAAACCGGTAGTAGGCTCGTCTAGGAATACTATTTTGGGAGAGTTGATCAGGGTAGTAGCAATAGAAAAGCGTTGTTTTTGCCCCCCAGACAAGGCCTTGTATTTAGCTTTTGCTTTGTCTTGAAGATTCACTTTTTCTAGCATTTCCATCGGTTTTACGGTTACGCCGTATAGCCCTGAAAATAACTCCAATAGTTCAATAAGGTTTAAGTTTGGATAATAACCTGCTGCCTGCAGTTGAACACCAATGATGCTTTTAATGGCATTTGCATCTTTGTCGACTGAATAGCCGTCCACAATTACTTCGCCCGATGTTTTTGAACGAAGTGTTTCTATGATTTCTAAAGTTGTGGTTTTACCGGCACCATTTGGACCAAGTAGGCCGAAGATTTCATTTTCATAGACTTCGAAGCTCAATCCTTGGACAGCTTTAAAGTCATCGTAGTTTTTGACCAGATCTTTTACGGTAATAATGGCCTTCTTTGTTTCCATACTTTAGTATTGTTTAGTTTTGTGGAGAGATAAGTATAACACTTTCTTTTCCATGGGACTAAAGTAAGAAGGTTTACATGAAAAGAAAATGAAATTTATCCAAACGGCATTAAAATAACGATGAAATGATGCTGGCGGCAGATGAATGAAAAGTATAGCTTAATGTTTAGTTAATAGAGGTTTTGTATGCCATGAGCCTTCTGCAATAAAAACATTAAACTAGGCTAATATTCAACAGCCGCCAGCTAGTAATTTACCAGGTTAAATCTCCCTTAACCATGTCTACGAAGTCATCAAATAGATAACGTGAATCATGTGGGCCTGGAGATGACTCTGGGTGATATTGTACCGAGAATGCTTTTTTGCCTTTTACTCGGATACCTTCAATAGAATCATCATTTAAGTTAATATGTGTAATTTCTACTTTATCAGATTTTCTTACTTCATCAGGAATAACACCAAATCCATGATTTTGAGAAGTAACTTCACAATGATTTTTGATAATGTTTTTAACTGGGTGATTTAATCCACGATGTCCGTTGAACATTTTCATGGTACCTATACCATTGGCTTCAGCCAATAATTGATGGCCAAGACAGATACCGAATAGAGGCTTGTCCGCATCTAAAATAGATTTTACGGTTTCAATTGCATAAGGCATTGCTGATGGATCGCCTGGGCCATTTGAGATAAAATATCCATTTGCACCCCATTCGTCCATTTCTTGAAAAGTTGTTTTGGCAGGGTAAACTTTAACGTATATATCTCTATCATCAAAATTGCGAAGGATATTTTTCTTGATGCCCAAATCCAAAGCTGCTATTTTATAGTTGGCATCTGGATTTCCATAATAATAAGGTTCATTGGTAGAAACTTGTGAAGAAAGTTCCAGTCCATCCATATCAGGCACATCCGCTAATTTCTTTTTTAGCTCCTGTAAATCGGTAATCTCAGAAGAAATAATTGCATTCATCGCACCCTTATTGCGGATATGGCGAACCAAAGCTCTTGTATCTACCTCAGAAATTCCTACAATATTCTCATTTTGGAAATTGTCCTGTATTGATTCTGAAGCCTCTTTTCTGCTGTAAAGAATGTTGTAATTTTTGCAAACCAATCCAGCGATTTTTATTGATCCGGATTCGGTTTCATCTTTGTGCATACCATAATTACCAATATGTGCATTGGTAGTTACCATGATTTGCCCAAAGTAAGAAGGATCAGTAAAAACTTCTTGATAGCCTGTCATGCCGGTATTAAAGCAGATTTCACCTGTTGTTGTTCCAATTTTTCCGGCAGCTCTGCCATAAAAAACGGTGCCATCGGCCAATAATAAAATTGCAGGTAACTTGGTGTAGTTAGTCATGTATATTACAATAAGAATTGATGGATAAATAGAAAAAAGAATGAGATTTTTGAACGATTGTGTCGCTTTTGTAAGAATTTAAAAATAGCTGATTGAACTCATTCATTTCAGGGTACAAAGGTAGGATTATGTATGGGTTTTTCAAGACTTTTTTGTGAGAATTTTGTAATTTATAAATGCTAGTCAAATTAGCTCATTTGTCCATTCGCCATTTCAAAGAATAAAACCTAAGTTTGCTCAACAAAACAAAGAACATGTCTATAAACAAGGAAGTAAAAAGAGTGACCACTCATATTTTGCAGGAGATGAAACATCGCGGTGAGAAGATCGCAATGTTAACTGCTTATGATTATTCAATGGCTACCATTTTGGATGATGCAGGTTTAGATGTTTTATTGGTTGGTGATTCAGCTTCCAACGTAATGGCAGGACATGAAACTACCTTGCCAATTACGTTAGATCAGATGATTTATCATGCACAAGGTGTTGTTAGAGGTGCAAGTCGCGCTTTTGTAGTGGTCGATCTTCCTTTTGGTTCTTATCAGGGGAATTCAAAAGAGGCATTGAATTCGGCAATTAGGATCATGAAAGAATCTGGAGCACATGGTGTAAAGTTAGAAGGTGGGGCAGAAATTGCAGAATCTATTCAGCGTATCATTACTGCTGGTATTCCTGTAATGGGTCATTTGGGCTTAACACCTCAGTCTATCTATAAATTCGGGACCTATACCGTGAGAGCAAAGGATGAAGAAGAGGCAAATAAATTAAAGAGCGATATTTTAGTGTTACAGGAAGCAGGTTGTTTTGCAGTAGTACTTGAAAAAATCCCTGCGAAATTAGCAAAAGAAGTTACGGAAAGTGTACAGATACCTACTATTGGAATAGGAGCGGGCCAAGATTGTGATGGACAGGTCTTGGTAGTTAATGATATGATTGGCTTAACTAAAGGATTTAGACCTAGGTTTTTACGTCAATATATAAACTTATACGATGGTATCCTGGGCGCGGTCCAGTCTTATATTAAAGACGTGAAATCGAAAGACTTTCCAAATGAAAAAGAACAATATTGATTAGCTAATTAGCTTATTTTTAAATTAACTTTTAGAGAATGCCAATTACCGAAGCGGATATTTTATACGAAGACAACCACCTTATTGCCATAAACAAACGTGCCGGCGATATTGTACAGGTGGATGAGACAGGTGATGAACCCTTGGATGAAAAGGTGAAAAAGTATATTGCGGCGAAATATAACAAACCAAATGGTGCTTTTTTAGGTGTAGTTCATCGCTTAGACCGACCAGTGAGCGGATTAATTTTATTTGCAAAAACCAGCAAGGCATTAGAACGGATGAATGCAGTTTTTAAAAATCGCGAAGTACGTAAAACCTATTTTGCGGTTGTAAAAAATAAACCTGCCAGATCAGAAGGTAATCTGGTACATTGGTTGGTTAAAAATCCGCAGAAAAACGTAGTTAGTGCCTACAACAAGGAAGTTCCTGGAAGCCAACGTTCAGAACTAGATTATAAATTGATTGGAGAAGTTGGCGGTTTTTATCTTTTACAGGTTAACCCATTAACCGGAAGATCTCATCAAATCCGTGTACAGCTTTCTACAATGAACTGTCCAATTGTTGGTGATAATAAATACGGTTATCCAAGAGGTAGTCGCAAAGGAAGCATTTGCCTGCATGCCAGAAAACTTGAATTTATCCATCCTGTACAAAAAGAACCCATTACTATTTTCGCAACATTGCCTGTTGATGGTTTTTGGGAACGCTTCGAGAAATTTTAATCAGTTTTATACTAGGATTCTAAATTGAGTTTACTAATGGCAGTCTACCTTGTCAAAAACCATTGATTTGCCAAAAGTTAATCCATCAACGTTTTTAAACATTGTTTTTCCATTCTTTTCTTCTACTTCACCAAAACCCTCAAACAGTTGAGTTCCTTTTTTTAAGAAAGCTACCTGTCTTACAGATTCTTTTCCTTCTGAACTAAATGTATATTCTGCTATTAGCGTATCGCCGTGCAGTTCGCCCTCAAAAATGCCTACATTTTTATCCTTTTCAAAAAGATTATAGGTCAGTTCTCCAGTAGTAATAGGTCCACTACTCATCAACGTAATGCTTGCAGTGTCTTTATTTTTAATATAAGTATAACAAAATTGTTGGCTGGCAGGTACGATGTTAGTGTCTAATGCTGCTGAATCAGAGTTGTTTTGCTCAGAATCGTTGCTTTGACAAGCCGCAAACAATGAAAATGAAGCTAATACTGCGAAAACATATTTTTTGATTGCCATAAGGAAAAGGTTAAGATTTTTTATTTTGTTACAATAATTGTGCTAGAAATCTTAGACACCATTACAGGCACTATTTTTTAAATACATTACTAATGAACTAATAGGTGAATGAAAGAGATATGATGGAAGATGTGCCAAAAGCATATGAACAAATGAGCCAATGAACGAATGAAGACTGGGTCTACACTGGGTCTACACTGGAGCTACACTATAGGAATGCTGGAGCTACATACTGCCATCATACATCATACAACATACATCTTCCATCGTACATCTTCCATCATACATCATTGGATTTAGCTTTGTATGTCGATCGTTCAGTACAAATGAACTACTGAACGATTGAACCAATTAAAAATGTAATCACCAGACAAATGTTGCAGCAGCACCAGCTGGAAGTGTTGGTGTTACGGTTTTATTATTGTATTTGATGTTAAATGTTTGATCGGAAGATGCAGTATTCATGACAACTAAAACTTTTTTACCATCAGGGGTTTTAAAGGCAACGTTGCTCAATGTAGCATTTAATGTGGATGCGATTCTTACGGAACCAGGCCTAACAAATTTGGAAGCATGGGCAATTACATAATAAGCAACATTTCTGGTCACTGCTGGAGCAATGGTGAAGGCGCCTAAGCAAGTGGTACAACCGCCATCAGGTGTATGTGGATTATAGTTTGCATCTGCAGCTAAATTCCATTCCAAAACATTTCTGCTCCAATTACGTGTTGCACCAACAATTAAGGTAGAGACATGCCATTTTAAATCTTCAGCGAAATTGCCGGGCCCGCCTACCCATTGTTCGGTAAAATATACATGCTTATTTGGATAGGCATTGTGTACTTGGGTTAATGCCGATATATTGCCGCCGTAGAGGTGGAATGCCGATCCATCTACATAAGCGCTCGCAGCAGGATCTGCTAAAATTGCCATTGGATAATCAGGGCGATCAGCATTGTGATCGTATACTATGATTTTTGTGGGTAAACCAGCTGCTTGAAATGATGGACCTAATGCAGATTTTATAAAATTCGCCTGGTCAACTGCTTCCATATACATGCTCGGTGTATTGCCAGGATGTAAGGGCTCATTTTGGATGGTGATGGCATCAATAGTAATGCCCTCTATTTTCATGGCCTGTATATATTTCACAAAATACTTAGCGTAAGATTGGTAATATTCAGGCTTTAAGCTTCCGCCTTTGTAGGCATTATTGGTTTTCATCCAAGTTGGCGCTGTCCATGGTGAACCAAGGATTTTGATATTAGGATTGATGGCAAGAATTTTTTTGAGAATAGGAACCAAATCTGTCATCTCTGCAGCAATGGAGAAGTTATCCTGATTAACATCCGTCTGTCCATTTGGACGTTCATTGTAGGTAAAAACATTTGCACTCAGATCAGAAGCACCTATACTTACCCTTAAATAACTTACACCAATAGCATTTTCATCCGTGCCAAATAATTCTTTTAAAAGTGCATCTTTTTCGTTTGCACCAAGGTTGTTGATCAATGTTGCACTTCCACCTGTTAAAGTGTAGCCAAAACCATCTATTGATTGGAATGTTTGATTATCATCAACTTCAATAGTAGTGTTTGAGTTGCTCGTAGTTGAGAAATTTAAAGGCGTATTTTGTTTTTGCAATAATATAGATTTGTCACCTTTTGTAAGCCAGAAGCTGACATCACTCGATACAGGATTTACAACAACTGGTGGCGTTACCGGATCAGGGGTTGTTGTTTTAGCACTTTTTTTACAATCTACCGAAATCAGGGCAATAGAAAGTAGGCAACATATCGAAGTATAGAATTTCATCAGCATTTACATTTGGTTTCTTAGCTACTAAAGTAGCCGATTTTAACCTTAAAAATTTAAGAATGTAAATCATAAAATTGTCTTCTCAAAAGATAACGACATGCTTTAACCGCAATTTTTCTTCCCTATTTTGTTGCCGTATTTCAATATAGCGCATGTTTTTTAGCTATATAGGCTAATTTTTGATACGCTAAAAAAACATGGCTTGTAGTATAAAAATGCAGGTAAAATTTTGCTTTAGACGAATGTGTATATCTATTATCTTACAATTAGAACTTTGTCTTTAAGCTTTTTCCTTGAGAATTACCTTATTGCTTTTTGAGATATTCATCAGTAAAATGCTGTCTATTTTTGGGTTGAGCGAATTTGTCAGCATTATAATTTTTAGAATCCCCTTTCGGAATAGAAAGTGATTGCCATTTTTGATTACAAGCCATTTTACCAATAAAAACAATTTGACCAATGTGATAAGGGTAATGCGCCAATTGTCTATTTATGGCTTCAACAACAGTATGGCCCTGGTTGCGGATATAAACTTCCGTAGTTAATTCCTCTGTGGTTAAGCCATTGATAGCTTTAAATAAGCATTCCCATCCTTGATGCCATTTGGTGAGCAGTTCTTCTTTTGAACTAAAATCAGCAAGGAATTCTTCATCTCTATTCCGCCATTCTTTTTCTCCATCAGTGGTTAAAAATTCAGTCCATCTAGATAGCATATTGCCCCAAAGATGTTTTACAATCATCGCTATGCTATTGCTTTCGCCATTAAATTGCCAAAATAATTGCTCTTCGGTTAATTGCTCAAAAGTTCGCTCTCCTAATTTCTTGTAATATTCAAATTGCTTTTTCGTACTTTCTAAATAATCATTTGTCATAATGGGATAAAAGTTTTATGGACAATTATTAATAAATGCTAAAGAAACAGACTTTTTTCAAAACAGACGCTATTTTCAATACCAATATATTGCCCATAGTTTGGGATAATCTCATAACCGCTCTTTTTATAGAAAGCTATGGCTTCCACTTGTCTTTTACCCGTTTCGAGCACACATTTTTCATAGCCTAATTCGCTTGCCCATTTTTCCAATTCGGATAATACTTTACTAGCTACCCCTTTTTGTCTGCCTAATGGTGCAGTATACATCCTTTTAACCTCCATAGCATTAGAAGAAAATTCTTTAATGGCACCACAACTAACTGGCCCTTCATCTTCATAAGCCACAATCACATGTTTAATTGCATCAACCTTGTTGTATTGTGCATAAAAGGCATGTTCTGAACCGTCCTTTTCAGCTAGATAAGCATCAAGCTGTTTAACGAGAGCAGTGAAGTCAGGATTGTTAGAAGAGGTTCTTTGTAGTTTCATATTGATATGAAATTAATTTAAATAATGTGAAACTCGAAAAAATACAATGCTTCACGAAATTCTATTAACTAATAAGTTGGTTTATATTAAAACTCTTCTTCAATCAATTCTTTATTTACCATTGCACCAGTCAAAGTTCCTGAAGCAACAGCACTCGCCAAAGAACGCATCAATGTTGAATTATCACCGCAGGCATATATCCCTGGAATACTCGTTTTTTGAAAAGCATCAACTTTTATATGCCCTTGTTGGGTTATTTCGCAGCCCAAATTCTCTGGAATGGCTGTATGTTGAATAAAAGGTGGACGAGCATAAATTGCTTTTACTGCTGTTCTGCTGCCATCCTTGAAAAGGATCTGTTGGATTTCACCTTCCACATTTTCAAAACATTCTATTTCATTTTCTATAATTTTAACCTGATGTTTTTTTAGCTTAATAAGCTGTTCTTCTGCTAATGTCGATTTTCCATTTGTAAATAAGATGAGGTCCTTTGTCCAGTTTGAAATCAGTTTAGCATATTCGAACCCCTCATCTCCATTAGCTAAAATACCTGTCCTTTCATTTCTGACTTCGTATCCATGGCAATAAGGGCAATGGATGACAGAGATTCCCCAGCAGGTATCAAAACCTTTGATGGGCAATAGCTGATCTTTTATTCCTGTTGCAAAGATTAATTTTTTAGCCTCGAAATTATCACCGTTTTCTGTCAGGATATTAAATTTTTGAGCTGTTATTGTTCCTTTGACGGCTAAGCCATCATAAAATATTACATTCTCATAAAGTTCAACCTGAGCTTTTGCTATTTGAGCAATCTCCTTCGGTGTTTTCCCATCCTGAGTGATGAAGTTGTGTGAGTGTGGTGTTTGGACGTTGCATGGTTTTCCACTGTCAATGACCAGAACTTTTCTTAATGCTCTTCCTAAACTCATTGCCGCAGCAAGACCTGCATAACTTCCGCCGATGATAATGACATCAAAATTTGTTTCTTGTTTCATTCTCCTGAATACTTAAATGTAGCGCAAATTAGGTATTTATATTCAATTGCAATTGTGTTGCGTTTGTTGTCTTTAAGAATTGAGCTATTTTTACATTTTATTGAAGATGTTTGTCTTCGTAAATGGGTAGGTGCTCAAATGCGAACAACGTATAACTCCATCATGAATTTTTGATGGAAATGTGGCAATCCTTATATGCATGCCATTAAGTTCGACAAACTTTAAAGTTTGTCAAACTGGTAGATAATTGAATCAGTATTACAAAAAGACAATTAATTTGCAGCTAAGAATGCAGTAACATCTATTGTCCATTGATTGTGATACTTTATAAGATAATTTTCATGAGCCGCTTCGGGATAGGTCTTTAACTGTTTAACACCTTTTAAATTAGTGAATATCTCATCAATTTCTCTCTTACTTACTTTTTCATCTTTTTGGCCGTACAACAATAGTATAGGGCAGTTGATTTTTTTAGCGTATGAAGTGGGGTTATGTCCAAATGCCCAAAATCCATTTTGAATTCCTCCCCAGAATACAAGCAACGCTGCCATTGGAAATGTGGGTACATTCATGATCTTAAATCTGGCACAAACCGTTTGATACATAGAACCAAATGGACATTCTATAATTATTCCTTTTGGATGTATATCAAAATCGCTTATAGCTTTCATGATAGCAACAGCTCCCATTGAAGTTCCAAATAGATAAATATGCTGTTCTCCTTTTTTCTGGAGATAATCAAAACAAGTCCTGACCTGATCAGCTTCAAAAAAGCCGATAGTTGTTTGGTTTCCTTCAGAACCTCCCGAACCCATAAAATCGACCAGTAAAGTGTGATAACCTAGGCTATTAAAGATTGCTGCCTTATCTAACATTGAAGATTTATTTCCGCCATAACCATGAAAAAGTATAACCGTTCCTTTAGGATTATTGCATTTGATATACCAGCATTCTATTCTTTTATTGCTATTTAGATCAATCGTTTCATATTTCTTTACAGGAAACACAATGTTTTCAGGTCTTGGGTTGCTAATGCCGAAAGCTAGTATGGAAATTTTCTGGCCTATCGTTAAACTTGTAGGTGCTGCTGTTTTAGAATTCTGGGGTTTGTTTTTGAAATGGGTAAATTTATAGGAATGAAAAATAGCAATCAGATTGATTAGCACAAAGACGGAAATAAAAGTCGATATAATTCGCTTGGCAACCTTGCTTTTATTTTTCAATTCATTAACTTTTAGTGTATAAAGCAAAAAAATAGTATAACCTTTAATAGTAATTATTACTCTGCTAAAAGCCAGGCAATCAATTCGTCATTGTTAACAATACTCCATGAGTGTGGATGACGTCTATTTTCAGGTTTTCTAAATCCCTTGTTGGTTGTAGTGATAAGTTGAGCTTTAGCATTTCCCAGCCTATTTAATTCGTTGATCATAGCTGAGCAATCTAACACGTTCATAGCAGAAAAATCTGATCCACGTTCATTGATCCACCAATTTACATCTGGTTCACTATAAATTCTTAGAGGTATATTTACCAATTTTTTAATAGCCTGCTGACTCTGATCGTTAAAAGAATAGGGTGAAATTGAATAATAGTTTTCAATGGCACTTATTGGTGTTCCGTCCATTATCTCCTCAATTCTTTTGATCATATAAACATTTTCCTGACTTGGCGCTGAATTAACAGACAACCTAACATCCCTTTTGGCCGAATAGTAAAAACGTTCAAAATCTAATGGAGGGTCTATAGCGAAGATCAGACTTGGCTTAATTCTTAAGTTCTTTGCTACAGCAGTTTCGGCATATTTAATAGCTGCACTGCCCCCGATAGAAAATCCACCAATAAAAAATCTCAGCGCTGAAAGTTTGAGTTTACTGCTTGCATGGTCTAAAATGTTAATCAAGGATTGTTGACTTGCCGTATCTATTCCAAATGATAAAACGCCGTCATTAAGAGTTGGAATAATGGTCAGTATCCCATTTTGAGCCGCCAGTTGATGAAGTGTTGTCTGTTGTGAAATCTGATCTGCTGTTTCTCCAAAACCAGGAATTAAGCATAAAAATCCTTTGTAAGGAAGTTTTGTTGGATAAATTATAGTGTAGTAATTTTTTGTTTTGTCATTTTTATCGAGGTAGGTAGTCTCTACTTTTTGTCCAAAAGCTTTTGATAGCATTAAAATTGCAATGACAATCAGGATCGGTTTTTTCATTTGTATTGCTGAAGGTTTGGTTTTATAATTTATAGTGGATAAAGATGTAAAAGTTATTTAGGTATTCAAATTTGAAATGCTATCTGATTAATCAATATTTAATTAAGCCTTTAGCTACCTTAGTTATCGGGTTTTATGGTATTCCTTTAAACATTCATCCAATGCTTTCCCTTTGGTGTGGATGCAGTCACAAAAATTAATGCAAGCTTCAGGATTATTACTGTCTTTGCATTGCTGATTACAATCTGATAAAGTATTTCTAGGCATGATGTCAAATACATTTGTAACGATCAATACCAAAGAGCATACAATTGTTATAGAAGCAAAAAAGAACTTTATAGGAAGTTTATTCTTGAGATCTTGACTTCGAATGTTTTTAGGGATTGTAGTTTGATGAAACGGCAAAACGAATTTTAATTTGTCATAATACCAGCAGAAGATATAGATTAGCAATTACCATTAACGGCGAAGAGAGGAGTGAGCCTTCAAACCTTACTGCAAATGATAATATGCAAATGTTCAATATGATAGGAAAATAAAGGATAGCACCTAAAACTGCCGTACGTGGAATTAATAGCAGTATGGCTGCCGTTACTTGTAAAATTCCTATAAAAGTGTAATAGTAACCCGTTTGATGTAATGCTTCAAGATAATGACCCATTGGATGATTTGCGGATAAAGATGTGAAACGTTCACCCATTATTTTTACGAAACCAGAAGGTAAAAAACCAGCAGCTAAAGCTATACGTACAAAAATGGCAAAATACCAATGCCATCTGTTTTGCTTAATCTCGCTATGTAACTGATCAAGTTTGTAAGAAATATTCATAAATATATTACAAGTTAAGAAGCGTTAACTGAATAAACCATTAAAGCACTTTGAAACGCGAAGTAATTAAAAAACTACTTATTTTCAACTATTTACTTAAATAACTTGATCCTATTTTTATATGTACACAAATAAGTATTATCTGTCGTCTCTTTTTACTAATAAAACTTCATCATTGTTTAGGGAGAGATACCCGTATTCATAACAAAAAAAGTAGGTCATTCCATTTTTGTTCGAATAGGTATGAGTATGATAAATAAAGTTAAAGCCTTTGCCAAGTAATATTTCTCGCTTTACCTTAATTTTTCCATTCGGATTTTTTCCTTTTAAGATGTCTCTATTTTTCTTTAAAATTTGATTGACCTGTTTTAAAAAGCTATTATCTTCGGCTTTTAATAAGTTATTGAAATTGCTGCGACAGGTATCGTCGCAGAACTTTTTATCTGCCCTGCCCTTTATTAGAGCATTACAATCTAAACATAAACGTTCCATAGGTTTTATTGATTAGGGCGATACCTAAACCTAATGAATTGAAGAAAAATAAACAACAGAAAGCATATTTGTTAAGAAAATAAAACTATAAGTGTTTTAACCGACTATACACGGATATAAACGTTTAGCCCCCGACTATCTTTCAATTTGTTATCCACCTTTGTTTTGTCGGTAGTCGTGGTGATTACTGGTCGTTAAACAATAGTAACTTAATTTTAAGATTATGGAAAATGTAGTAAACAAAGTAATGTTGAGTGGTTTTGCAGGTAATGATGCAGAGATCAAAGTCTTCTCAGAAAGCCAAAAATTAGCACGTGTTAATATAGCGGTAAATGAGCAATATAAAAATTCGCTCGGTGAAGATGCTAAAAAAACACAATGGTTTACCTTAGTCTTTTGGAATGCTAAAGCGGATGTTGCCGCAGCACAGATTAGAAAAGGGACTTGGTTTGCTGTAGAAGGTAGACTGCAAACTAACAATTATGAAGCAAAAGATGGTAAAAAACATTATGCTACAGAAGTTGTAGTGAGTGAAGTAGATTTCAAAAAGTTGGAGTTGGCTCAATCATGATTCAGATTTATTGCAGTATATTTTTATGTGCCCAGTGACTTAATCATTGGGCATGTAAAAGTATGTTTAGGTATTTTCGTAACTTGATTTTTCAATAAGGAACGCGGCCATTGATTATGCTAGATTGCTATAAATTAGTATGCCACATTGCTATAAATTATCAGAGTAGGTGCGGTGGTACTGAAATGTATAATTGATAATATGGATAGCATTATTGACATACAGCGCAACTGAGTGATGGTAGTTTATGAATATTTAAAGACATAGTGGAATAGAAGTTGATAATCTTGCGATTGTTAGTTTAAACACTTAGTCAGGACAGTTTATCACATTTTGCAAAACTTTTTAAGCTTTTCGTTTTAGTCTTTAATCTGTAATTAGCTATGAGTATAGTTCTGCACAGTTTATCACATTTTGCAAAACTTTAAGCTTTTCGTTTTAGTCTTTAAGCTGTAATTAGCTATGAGTGTAGTTCTGCACAGGTTATCACATTGTGCAAAGCTTTTAGCTTTAGTCTTTAAGGTATAGTTAACTATGAGGGGCATAGACTCTAGGGCTTTGCGGACTTCCCGACATCTACAATCTAATGGCCAAAGTTGTATAATAATTTATACCTGCCGCTGGATTGTAATATCGATTATTAGCAGCATTTAGGTCATTACCTAAACTATATTTTTGATTGAAAAGATTATTAATTCCAAAAGATAAATCGAATGCAGTCTTAACAACATATAAGTTTCGAACTCCCATTTTTAGGTCTGCTAAATGATATTTTTTTGCAAAAACTGTATTGGCATCATTTAATGGGATGGAGGAAGTATAATTGTGTTGTGCGAAGAAATACAAATTTTTGATAAAATTAAGTTCTACTGCACTAATCACTACATTTTTGGGTACGCCAGTTAAACGATTTTTGGAATAATCTTGCGTCGCAACTTTAAAGTCTTCAAACCTAAAGTGGCTATAGGTAAAACTATTCTTAAACTGTAGTCCAGTTAAAAAATTACTGTTTCTGTTTTGAATCATCCAATAGGTAAACTGAAATTCTGTCCCCAATTGTTTCGTGCCACCTGCATTGATAAAATATTCAACATCTTCTGTATTCAGACGTCTCACAATAGCATCTTTTAAATGAAAATAAAAGATATTGGCGTCTATGAATAGTTTTTTATTGGTGCTCTGAAAACGTATTCCACTTTCATAGTTCCATCCCGTTTCGGATTGTAGATTGGTATTGATAATGTTATCCGATGATCTTATTTCGGCCAATGTTGGAGGAGAATAGCCTTTACTAATTGAACTTCTAAAGCTAAAATTAGGGTCAAATAAATAGGATGCCGCTAATTTTGGCATTAACCTCGTTCTAAAATTCTTTTGCTGCGGTCCAATGATGATAGGAAAATAATTTTCATATACATAGTTGAAAAAATTTAAGCTTGTTCCAATTTCCAATAATATTCGTTTGTGAAAGTCAAAATTTGCTTTGAAAAAGGCAAAATCTTGCTTTGCCAATAATTCGTCATTGCTTTGTAGTGAAGTTGCGTTTCCCTTGTCATTATTGAAGTTTTTGATGTCACTTTTCGTTCGAGAACTTTCTAAACCAATTTGAAGTTCGGTCTTGAAGTTTTCTTTTACCAAACTATAGGCCAAAAAGGTTCTTAAGCCAATTGTATTCTCTTTACGTTTTTCATAATTGGTTATAAAAGGATTCTTAAAATTGGTATGCGTAGTGAAAACAGCAATCACATGTTTGAAACTGGCATTAAAGCGATAAGAGTTGGATAGTCCCCCAAAAAAAGTTTCATTAAAGATAGCTGCTTGTTGCTGCATGGCACTAGGAAGTGTAGGCGTTGCTGGTCTTGCCGATTTTGGGTCAGCTGATAACTGCATTGCGGTTAAACCTCCAGGTGTTTCATAATTAAGATCGCTATAAAAAAAGAAAGCTTTTAAATTTCCTTTAGCATTATAATCCCACTCATGAGCGGTCTGGATATATTTTCTTTTTAGGGCGCTATTTTCTCGGTAACCATCACTTTGTTGGTATCCCTGAGTAATGTTGAATCTATATTTGCTGAAAATCTGATGAATATTTGCATTTTGATGTAATAGTCCATAAGATCCAGCTGATAAATTAATGCCGATTGTATTTTTGTTTTGAACAGCAGCGCTAATTAGTACGGCACCTCCAGTATTCGCTCCAAAAGTGCTAGCTTCAGGTCCTTTATAAATTTCTATACCCGCAATAGCACTTACATCAAGGGAATTTAAATAGGTATTACCTCCTGCATCTGTTAAAGGGAAATCATCAATATATATCTTGATATTTCTAATTCCAAATGGCGAACGGAGCAGACTACCCCTTAAAGATAGCCTATAACTGCCAGGTGATCTTTCTTCCATTCTAGCACCTGCAACAGTATTTATTGCTCCAACCAAAGAAACATCCTGCTGGTTTTTTAGCAGATTACTATCTATAATGGCAACAGCGCCAATAGCTCTTAATAAAGATTGAGGATTATAATAACCTTTAACAATTACCTGATTTAGTTTTTTCGTAGTGTCGCTAGCAGTCTGTTGAGCAATTGCAACTGCTGACCAAAAAATCAGCATTAAGGTTAAGTTAGCTTTCAAGATTTAAAATTAACTATTTAGCCGCAACTCTCCATATAATTCCACTTACATCATCAGCAACCAAAAGTGCTCCATCTTGTGCAACAGCTACGCCAACTGGTCTGCCATATACTTTACTCTGATCTTTATCTGCCACAAAACCTGTTAAAAAATCTTCTAGTTTTCCTATTGGTTTTCCTTGTGCAAAAGGTACAAAGGCAACTTTATAACCAGACAATTCAGATCGGTTCCAAGAACCATGCTGACCTATAAATGCGCCGCCCTGATATTTAACCGGAAATTTTTTAGCGGTATAAAATGCCAAGCCTAATGATGCGGTATGTGCACCTACGGGAATATCAGGAACAATTGTACTTTTTACCAATTCAGGATTTTGACCCTTTAAACGCGGATCTTCATTTTGTCCGAAATAAGCGTATGGCCAACCATAAAAGGCGCCTTCTTTAACACTAGTAATGTAATCTGGCACTAAGTCATCACCCAGGCCATCACGTTCGTTAACTGCAGTCCACAATGCATTAGTTCCTGGAGCCCAAGCCATTCCTACTGGATTTCTTAATCCACTACCATATATTTTTTCGCCGGTTCCATCTGGATTGATCTCTAAGATGTTGGCTCTTCTTTTTTCGTTTTCAATTCCATGTTCTGCAACATTACTTCCAGAACCAACACTTACATAGATTTTATTTTTAGTATTATTTACAATTAGATTTCTAGTCCAATGGTTGTTATACCCACCCGCTGGTAATTCCAATATTTTCTTGCCTACAGCAGTAATCTCGGTATCTCCAGTTTTATATGGGTACATCCAAACGCCATCAGTATTAGCTACATAAAATGAGTTCCCAATAAATGCTGCGCCATAAGGCTGGTTTAGTCCAGATAGGAAAGTGCTGATCATCTCTGGTTTCCCATCTCTATTGGCATCCCTGAAAAGCATGATTGTATTTACACTTTTTCCCTGAACTTCAGATTTTGCTTTTCCTGTAATCGCATTCGCAGCTTGTTCTGTCTTTGATCGCTCTGAATTTGAGAGTACAACGATAACATCACCGTTAGGAGCAACAACAATATTTCTCGGGCTTTTCATTCCTTCTGCAAATTTGCTTACTATAAATCCTTCGGGTGCAATTGGTGCCTTACCATCTGGCCATCCGATTACTTTACTGAAATTATTTTTACTTGCCTTGGTATCTGCTGCGGGTAATTCAATTGTATTTCCTGCGCCGGTTTTTACAGTTGTTGAAGAACTGGTTTGCTGACTGTTTGATTTGCTATTGCAACCAAAAAGAGATGCTGAAATTAGTAGAACTACGCTTAAAAACTGATTTTTCATGGGCTTTGTATAATGATTTTGCTTTTAAACAGTTTTTAAACAACAGTTGTTTGTATCAATGATGATTTAATATTGAGTTTTTATGAATTTATGATCTTTATCTAGTTTAAGTGGGGTAGGACTGAACCATTTGATGAAATCATTCCACTTTGTTTCATTTGCATCACGCCATTTGTTAAAGCCATCTTCATCTCCAGCAAGTACAATCCAATGATTATAAGCTTCTCCATGACCTAATTTTTCTATCTCACGTTGGTAATCAAATAAAACATTTGGGTATTTTTCGTTATATTTCTTTTTGTAATAAAGCTCGATAAATTTGCTGCGAATCGTTGATATCGTATTAATGTTTATCTCTTTCTGTCCAGAACTTGCCTGCTTTAGTAGACCTTCGTAAACCCCATAGGGGAAAGACTCGCTTTCACTAAATGATTTTATCTGAGCGGGACTCAAATTTGAGGTTTTAGTAAAAGATACTTTGGTACCATCAGAAAATGTAATCTGACTTTTATAGTTCTCCATTAATAATTTGCTAATCTCTCTGGTTCTGTCACTGTTGCGATCAATATTCATAAACAATTCGCCATAGATCATGCCCCAGAGCTTGTTTTCGCTATTAAAAAATATTTTTGCTGCTCTATAATAATTTGATCCATAAGTTGGGTCTACATCAATTCCCTTCTCATAAAAGCTAACAGCATCATTGTAGTTTTTTTTATTGAGCTGCATATTGCCCAGTTCGGCATACAACTTGCCTGAGTTTGGAAAGAAAGTTAATCCCTTTTTATAAGTTTCAATTGCTTTATCGCTTAGATCTAAATAATCGTATGCATTGCCTAGTGCTTGATACACCTGGTCATAAACATCTATATGTGTGGTTAATTTCTCTAAAATATCTGCTGCTTTACGGTATTCTTTTTTTGCAGAGTAGGTATAGGCCATCTCATACGGGTAGGTAATGTTTTGTGGGTCTAATTTTTGCGCTTCAGCAATTAAGACCAAAGCCTCATCATATTTCCCATCCTCATCTTCCAGTTTTATTGCTTGCTGTAATTTTGTTTTGGCAAGTTCTTTATTGGTTTGCGCAAAAGATAGTTGACCTATTAAAAGCAATAGGATAATTAAATTGATTGATTTTGCCATTGTGCGTTAATCGTGATGAGTTTAAGGAATAAATATAATAATCTTTCGTAAAGATTTGAATATTCAGCTTGCTTATCAATACCTAAAACTAGGTATAAGTTATGATGTCAAAGGATCAATCTCCAATTGAATAAACTATCATCTTCACCCACCTTTTTAAAGTTGTTTTTTTCTAATACCTTAAATGAGGCGGGATTATCTTTTGCCGTCTGGGCGAATATTGATTTGATATCTTGATGGACTTTTATCCATTCTATTAAGCAGTTAACGGCTTCTGTCATGTAGCCTTTGCCTCTAAACTCTTTGTCGGTTTTGTAACCGAATTCAATCTCACCATTTTCATCAGGTTCTCCGACAAAGCAGATATCACCTATCATTCTACTTTCGGTTTTGAGGATTATACCCCATAATGTGTTAAACAAGTGATTTTTTCCATTATCAGATACGTTGGGCAAAGTTGTTTCAAGCAAGGCTTCCTTTATTTCAGGAGTTATGGTTTTTTTGGTTGGATTTAACTTTAATTCGTTTTCCAATGAATTATCGTTAATTACATATTTGATCAATTGATCATGTGTTAGTGGTTTGAGGATCAATCTTGTTGATGAAATCATAATTAGCTTTTCATATCTATCTTTTTATTCTATTTGTACATCGGTACATCTCGGTTTTAGAAACCTAATTCGGTACTTCGCCTCTGTATTGCCTGAGTAAAGATTTAATTGGGGTGTACCAACCAAAGTTTTTAAACGAATATACGCTTACGGGAAATGAAAACAAAGTGAGATGATGATGAGTTTAACTATTTAAAACCTATAATTAACAATTCCATGTCGCAATTTTCGTCTGATTATTTTATCTTTAGCCGATTTTAAGTCTAAGGATACATTACAGTCCGATCACATAAAAAAAATAGCAAACCATATGTCAAATACATCAAAAATCATTTATACCAAAACAGATGAAGCGCCAATGTTGGCTACTTATTCATTGTTACCTATTGTGCAAGCTTTTACCGCATCTGCTGGTATTGATGTAGAAACTAGAGATATTTCGTTGGCAGGGAGGATTTTAGCAAACTTCCCTGAATTTTTAAAAGAAGATCAAAAAATAGGTGATGCTTTAACTGAACTTGGTCAATTAGCGACCACTCGGGAAGCAAACATTATTAAATTACCAAATATTTCAGCTTCAATCCCTCAGTTAGTAGGAGCAATTGCTGAATTGCAAGCTCAAGGTTATGCAATTCCTAATTATCCTGAAAATGCACAGAGTGAAGAAGAAAAAAGCATTAAGGCTAAATATGGCAAAGTATTAGGCTCAGCTGTAAATCCAGTTTTACGTGAAGGTAACTCAGATCGTAGAGCACCAAAAGCGGTTAAAAATTACGCTAAAGTTAATCCTCACAGCATGGGTAAATGGTCTGCTGATTCTAAAACCCGTGTAGCAAGCATGAGCGAGGGTGATTTTTATGGTTCAGAAAAATCAACAACTGTTGAGGCAGCTGCACAGTTTAAAATAGAATTCGTTGCTGAAGATGGTGCGGTAACCGAACTTAAAGGTCTATCGAACCTTAAGGCGGGGGAAGTGATTGATTGTTCTGCGATGAGCCTTTCTGCTTTGAAAGCATTTGTTGCAAAAGAAATTGTTGCTACCAAAGAAGCTGGAGTTTTATTGTCAGCTCACTTAAAAGCAACGATGATGAAAGTTTCTGATCCAATTATCTTTGGTGCTATCGTTGAAGTTTATTTTGCTGAGGTATTTGAGAAATATGCAGACTTATTCGCTTCATTGAATGTTGATACTAGCAATGGTTTGGGCGATGTATATGCTAAAATTGCAGGTTCACCGCAGCAGGCGGAAGTAGAAGCAGCTATTGCAGCGGCGATTGAAAATGGACCAGCTTTGGCAATGGTAAACTCTGATAAGGGAATTACAAATTTACATGTGCCTTCTGATGTGATTGTTGATGCATCTATGCCTGCGATGATCCGTACTTCTGGTCAGATGTGGAATAAAGAAGGAAAAGCGCAAGATACCACAGCTTTAATTCCAGATCGTTGTTATGCAGGTGTTTATACCGCAACAATTGACGACTGTAAAGCAAATGGAGCTTTTGATGTAACCACTATGGGTTCTGTTCCAAATGTTGGATTGATGGCTCAAAAAGCTGAAGAATATGGTTCACATGATAAAACTTTCCAGGCAAAAGCAAACGGTACAATCCGTGTAACCGATGCTGATGGAAAAGTATTTTTTGACCAAAAAGTTGAAAAAGGAGATATCTTCCGCATGTGCCAAACAAAAGATGCGCCTATCCAGGATTGGGTTAAATTAGCTGTAAATAGAGCACGCCTATCTGCAACTCCAGCTATTTTCTGGTTAGATGAGAAGAGAGCTCATGATAGAGAGATTATTGCAAAAGTGAACAAATATCTGCCTGATTTTGATACTACAGGTTTGGATATTCAAATTCTTTCTCCAATTGAAGCTACAAAGTTTACTTTGGAACGTATCCGTAAAGGACAAGATACGATTTCTGTAACCGGTAATGTATTGAGAGATTACCTTACAGATTTATTTCCGATTTTAGAATTAGGAACTTCGGCTAAAATGCTTTCTATTGTTCCGTTAATGAATGGTGGTGGTTTATTTGAAACTGGAGCTGGAGGTTCGGCACCTAAACATATCGAACAATTTATTGAAGAAGGTTATTTACGTTGGGATTCATTAGGAGAATTTCTAGCATTGGGAGCTTCATTAGAGCACTTGGGCCAAACTCAGGATAATCCTAAGGCAATGGTTCTTGCGGAGACGCTTGATGTTGCTACCGAGAAATTCTTGGCAAACGATAAATCACCAGCGCGTAAAGTTGGACAGATCGATAATAGAGGGTCACATTTTTATTTGGCCTTATATTGGGCAGAGGCTTTAGCTGCTCAGACTAAAGATGCTGATCTTCAAGCTAGGTTTGCGCCTTTGGCAAAAGCTTTAAATGAAAACGAAGCTAAAATTGTTGAAGAGTTAATCGGTGCACAGGGTAAATCTCAAGAAATTGGAGGTTATTATCATCCAAATGATGAGTTGGCTTTCAAGGCAATGCGTCCAAGCGAACTTTTAAATACAACATTAGCTTCATTATAGGCTAAAGGATATGATGTTAAGCCCAATTGCGAAAGTGATTGGGCTTTTTTTATAAATCATGTTGAATTATTCTTCCAATTCATCATACCTTTCACCCATTATTACTTCATAATTCCCTTCGCCAGCTGTTCTTTTTAAGGTATTGGTAATAGACTTAATCCTTATGTCATCGTCATTTGGGCCAGCAATATAAATTGGCCTTTCATTTTTTCCAAACTCAATGTCGATCATAGGAATCAGCTCATCATCCTCTTCCAAAAGATACTGACAAAGCTTCCATCCCTTAGATGGATCAAACCCGTGTTCACTAGCAAAAGCTAAAGCACCATAAATAATATTGTGAGCAAGAGCATAGTCTATGGTTACGAAATTATAAAAACCATTCGTGATATATCCAGAAAGTGTATCTTCATCTTGGTTAAAATGGTAGAAGCTGTCCTTAACTCCTAAACACAGCAGATCAACTAAGTAAATGCCATAAGTTACGTTTTGGTTGCTATGTCTACGCATCACAATGATGTTTGCCAGACCTGTTACTTCCCAATCGTCATTGATATAACATTTGTTAATTGGTAAACTTCTAGCTTTAGTTTTAATATAATTTTCAGGAGAGAGTAATGCTTGTTTGTTGGCTTTCGACATATCATTCAATTTTATATTTCAAATTTATTCTTTTAGTTTATAATCCTAAGGAGATAATTTATTATCTAAAACCAGTTAGCGAATTTATGAATTATCAAAACAATTTTCCATTTGGTTTCGTTATATTCTCGTATTTAAATGATCATAAAATGAGCACAGATTCAAATAATAACCCTAAAGCGGCTACAGATAAATTACATCCAAGTGATCTTGGAGAAACTAAAGATTTTAACGATTTATCTTTTAACAAGGATAAGAACAGTTATGAATTGGATGTGAAAGGGGAGGAGACGGATTATGATCATCCAATGAATTATGATACCATTTCTACAGGATCTGTGAATGACGATTCGACTTATGATGAGGCAAATCCATACGTTGGAGATGAATATGCGGATAAAGAAGAGGTGGTAGAAGAAGGATTAGACGAAATGGGAATGCATGTTGATAACGGTGAAAGCGTAACATTAAGCCCTGAGGATGAAATTTTAGCTCGAACTGAAGAAGATGAGAGAGATGATTTGGATGAAGAAGGATATCCAGTTAATGATAGGCCTGTATAATCTAATACTTTTCATCAGCAAAAGGCTTTGCTGATTAATGTATGTGCTAAGAAGAATCTCTATCGCAGATGCTTCACTGCGTTCTGTATGAAAAAGCTATTAGTTCTCTTCTGCTATATTTAAGATGTTCCAGGGATCCTATAGCTACCAGGTTTCGGCTTTTTAGGGATTAATGTCCAAATTAAACCTCCGGCGTAATTCTTCCAGTTGGGGATTTTTATCAACTAGATAGGTATATTTATCTTTATTGGTATAAATCCGTTTTTTCTGAGTGTTTTCTGCTTTTTTGGTAACAATCTGAAGGTCGAAGTTTTTTAAGGCGCTACGTAAAAAATTAAGTAGTTCAACCTTTTCATTTTGAAGAATATCTTCTAGAGCCTTATTTTCTACAAATACCGTAATTTCTGTCCCATTGATGGTTGGTTCATTATTCATCAAGGTATAGAGGTGGATTTTATGTTCGTCGTTGGCTTTTTTAGTATAAACTTTCCAGAGGTCGAAAAACTGTTCTTCTGTAAATTCTTGTCTTTCGTTTCCAGAAATATATTGCGGTCCTTTTTTCTCTTCATCTTCTACAATCCTTTCCATATTGGTAAGTGATGGAATTAGGGTTGCTGTACTGTTCTGCATCGGCTGGATGCTGATAGAGCCAGTTGATGGTCTTGGAGCTGAAGGCCTTGGGATTGAAATTGGAACTGATGTTGGCATCGGGATATCCAAGTGATCAGGTAAATCATGGAGATCTTCCTTTTCTACCACTTTTTTTAGGTCATCCATTGTTGGAAGACTTTCTGGTGCTTTAGCTATTGGGTTCTTAACTTCTGGAGTTGCTGGTTTGCTGTCAGCAGTTTTAATTAAAGTTTTTTTTTTATCCTGATCTAGGTCAGTTGCTGTATTGGAAGTGGTATGTGGAGTTTCGGCTAATTTAATTACCGATAAAATATGACACATTTTAATGAGTGAAAGCTCCACCTGCAACCGTTGGTTTTTACTGTTCTTGTAAATGAGGTCACATTGATTGGCCAAATTCAGTGCTGTTAAAATGAAGCCAAGATCAGCAGATTTACTTTGTGAAAGGTACTTTTGTTTGATGTTTTCACTTACTTCCAATAGTTGTACGGTCTGTGCATCTTTACCCACCAATAGATTTCTAAAGTGACTGGCTAGTCCATTAATGAAGTTATTGCCATCAAATCCATTATTTAAGATCTCATTGAACAATAATAGGGTATTGCTGACATCTCCGTTAGTTAAATAATCGGTTAGCTTAAAATAATAATCGTAATCTAGGATGTTAAGGTTGTCGATTACGGATTTATAGGTAAGATTTTTATTGGTATAACTTACAATCTGATCGAACATGGAAAGCGCATCACGCAATCCGCCATCAGCTTTTTGGGCAATGATGTGTAAACCATCACTATCAACTGAAATGTGCTCACGAATGGCAATTTTGTTGAGGTGATTTGCGATGTCTTCTACCTGAATTCTGTTAAAATCAAAAATCTGGCAACGTGACAAGATGGTTGGCAAAATTTTGTGCTTCTCAGTTGTTGCTAAAATAAAGATTGCATAAGAAGGGGGTTCCTCTAATGTTTTCAGAAAGGCATTGAATGCATTAGCTGAAAGCATATGAACCTCATCAATGATATAGATCTTATATTTTCCTGCTTGTGGCGGGATTCTAACCTGCTCAATTAGGCTTCTAATGTCATCAACGGAGTTATTAGAGGCAGCATCTAATTCGTGAAAATTAAAGGAGTGTCCAGTTTGAAAGGAAACACATGATTCGCAAGTGCCACATGCTTCTTGTTCTGGGGTTAGATTGGTACAGTTGATGGTTTTGGCCAGGATCCTTGCGCAGGTTGTTTTACCAACACCTCTAGGACCACAGAATAAAAATGCCTGTGCCAACTGGTTATTTTTGATGGCATTTTGTAAAGTGCCCGTAATATGCTGCTGCCCAACTACCGTCTCAAACGTAGCTGGACGATATTTACGAGCCGAAACAATAAAATTTTCCATCGCAACGAAAATAGGAATTTTTTAATTGTTGGAAGGTCGAAAAGTTTGAATGTTGAAAAATTGTGGGTTTTGGTTGATGGTAATGGGCTGGATGGTTAAGGTTCATGGTTGATGGTTCATGGTTGATGGTTTGGATTCATAGGTCGATGGTCCATAGCTGATGGTCAATGGGCTGGATGGTTAAGGTTCATGGTTGATAGTTCATGGTTGATGGTTTGGATTCATAGGTCAATGGTCCATAGCTGATGGTCAATGGGCTGGATGGTTAAGGTTCATGGTTGATAGTTTGGATTCATAGGTCAATTCCTCAGCTTTTTAAGCTTAAAGACCAAAGCTTAAAGTGGTTAAATGGCGTTCATGGATTTGTCCTTTTGAACAGCGCCTGTGGAAGATGGTAGGTGTATGTTAACCCTAATTAAAGTATAGTTGTGGTTCAATCATCTTACGTCCATCCTTCGATCATCCTTCGATCATCCTTCGTTCATCCTACGTTCATCCTTCGTTCATCCTACGTTGAAATATAATGATGGCTTTGTTAAGATGGTTTATTGGTGGGTAGGGGATCCTTTGCTTATTGGTGAATATTTAGTAGTAGCAGGATTGCTTGGGGAGCTATTGACTATAACTATGTCTATGAACTATCAACCTACTTAATGATAGATTTAAGTTCTTTCCTGTATTGTGAAGCGCTTTTGCCGGTAAATTCTTTAAATAACTTATTAAAGTGGCTGAAGTTATTAAATCCGCTTTCATAGCTGATGTTTGCGATGCTGGTCTGTTTTTCGGCCAGAAGTTTAGAGGCATGAACCACACGATATTCGTTAACAAAACGAGTGAAAGTTTTCTTGGTGATTTTTTTGAAGTACCTACAAAAGGAGGGGACGGTCATACTTGACATTTCTGCAATGAATTCTAAGCTGATCTCTTCCAGGAAATGATCTTTAACATAGTTGAATACCATGTTGATCCTGTCATTATCCTGCAGTTGCATTTCCATGGAGAAACCAGTAGCATTCAGAATTCTATAATCATTCGCATTTTCAAGCTCTTTTAAAATGCTCAACAGGGTCAATAGCCTTTCAAAAGGTAATTGGTCTTCCATCATTTCAATTCTGTGTCCAACCAGTTCTTTAGTTGCTGCGCCAAATGCAATTCCTCCTTTTGCCTTGTCGAATAGTTCTAAGATGCATTTGGTTTCTTGTAGTCCAAAGAAATGGTTACCCAGGAAATCTGGTTTCATCTGGATAACTGTTTCATTTTTGTTGCCGGTATTGGTATCTGTAAAGCCGCAATGTGGCAAATTACTGCCTATTAAGATGAGATCGCCTTCGGTATAATAGGAAATATGGCTTCCAATTTGTCTTTTACCGGCACCACCATTTACGAAAACCATTTCGATCTCGGGATGATAGTGCCATAAGTGGGCTTTGTTGTTAGCATTTTCTACATATTTTGAATAGTAGAATGAGCTCCCGAAAGATGGTTCAACTATTTCAAAACTGGGCTTAATTGTTTTCATAATTCTTAGCAAAAGTAAGTAATAATTATGCTTTATTGTTTATGAAAGTTCTTAAAGTGAATATTAAGGTTAATATTGCATAGAAATTGGAGAATATACAATCGGATATGTTGCTAATTGGTGATTAATTTTGGGTATTACTTAATCATTAAAATAATTAAACAATATAGTTATGAAAAATTTCTTAAAAATCAGCTTGGTAACAGCCATATTATTAACTGCCTCTGGTGCGTATGCAAATGAGGATAATTTTTCATTGAGATCAAAAAATGAAAATGAAAAATCTATTGTTTTCGTTGTAAATGAGTCGCAAGATATCAACGTATCTATCCAAGGTGCTGATGATGAGATTTTATATCAACAAAAGATACACGCTGTAGGTGGATCCAAAAAAACATATGATTTGAATGCTTTTCCTGATGGAGCATATTCTTTCAAACTGGAAACAGAAAGTAAATTGACAGCTTATCAAATCGTAATAGAGAATGGTAAAGCTGTGGTATCTGAGCCAGTAATTACGGAAATCTTCAAGCCTGTTTTAACTAAGGATAGTCAAATGATTACATTGAATTTAGAAAATGTGCTTAAAGATGAAGTTGAAGTTAAAGTTTTGAATGAATACAATGAAGAATTATATAGCAAAGTTTTCACTGGTAAATCAAAAGTTGTTAAAAACTTCAATATCGAGAAAACAGATGCTAAAGAATTAACTTTCATAGTTAAATCAAAAAATAAAGAGTTTATCAAAACGCTTGATATACGTTAATTTATTTAACGGTGGGTTTAAAAGAGAGATGGTCAGATTTGGTCATCTCTTTTTTTATGGGGGTTGGTTGATGGTTGATAGTTCATGGTTCATGGTTTGGATTCATAGGTCAATGGCTGATAGCTGATGGTCAATGGGCTGGATGGTTAAGGTTGATGGTTGATAGTTCATGGTTCATGGTTTGGATGCATAGGTTAATGGTCAATAGGCGAGGTGGTTAGGGGTTGATGGTTCAAGGTGCTGAAGCTTAAAACTTAAACTTTTCTTAAAGGACTTTCATTGGTTTGGCGAGCTCCTTTGGAGTGATATAAATTTTATTTTTGGTTGTAACGAATAAGGCTTTATGGCTGTCTCAATATAAACAAATTACAATATGAGAAAATTTATATTCACCCTAACGGCAGTATTTGCCTTATGCTTTGGCGCGTTGGCTCAAGTAGACACCATCAATGCCAAAAACAATAAGCTACAGTTAAAAAACTTAAAGGAAGGTGTAGTTAATTATCTTGTTTACATGTCTGACACCAGTCTTAATAAAAGACAGGTTGGTGATATCTGGGAACGTAAAACAAAATTCAACAAATTGAATGGCAGAGATGTGGTTACGTTTGATTGGAAATGGCTTCATGCAGATACCTTATTGGCTACTGTAGTTAACATTTGCGATGCTAAGACTTTGGCTCCAATTTATCATTATGCAGATTATAAGGGAAGAGGAATTATAGCCTATGACTATACCGAAGGTTGGATGGTGCCCACAGATAGCGTTAAGAACAATATGGCTATTAAAAAGGGCAAGGTTCAATTACCTATTCCAGTAATTAGCTGGGTGCAGGATTTGGAGACCTATTCTACACTGCCAATTCACAAAGTTGGACAAAAGTTTGATGTTTCTTTTTTTGATCCAAATGAAAAAGCACCGTCATATCATAGATATGAAGTGGTTGGCAAAGAAGATCTACAGCTAAACAGTGATGTGAAAGCGAAATGCTGGGTACTAAAGATCAACTATACAGCTGACAGTTGGGCGATGTTTTGGCTTACTGAAAAATCAAAAGAAGTAATTAAGATGAAGGAGTATTTTAGAGGGAAGTATAGGTTTAAGGTGAGGCAGTATTAGGAAGGGAGTCCGAAAGTCCGGAAGAGAGTCCGAAAGTCCGGAAGTCGGAAAGTCTGGGTGCTTAATGTCCAAAGCCAATAGCTATTGTGTTTAGAAGTCGGAAAGTCTGTTCCCCTCGGCCGATTGGTTAAAGTATTCGAATTTAGAGGCTATTTTTAACTTATAGATTATCAATGTTATATAGGCATTGAGCAGAAAGAAGGAGTTAAGAACTTAAGCAGTTTTTGGATTGAATGCATATCTTTCGGACTTTCTGATTTTTTTTCCGGACTTTCCGACTATTTTCAATCTAACATTTTGATTTTAAGAATAATCTCACTACATTTGCAACCCGTTTTAGTGGCGGGAAAATAAATTTTAATCAATTAAAAAATAACAATGAATCAGTACGAAACTGTTATCGTTCTTACCCCTTTGTTATCAGAAGATGTTGCGAAAGAGGCATATGCTAAATTCAAAAAAATCGTTACTGATGGCGGATCCGAGATTATCGCAGAAGATAATTGGGGTTTGAGAAAATTAGCGTATCCGATTGAGAAGAAAGCAAGCGGACATTTTTTCCTTATAGAGTACAAATCTGAAGGAGAATTAATTAACAAGTTAGAGCTAGAATTAAAACGCGACGAGCGTGTTTTACGTTTCTTAACGGTAAGATTAGATCGCCATGCGATTGCTTATAGCGAGAAAAAACGCAGTGGTGCTTTTAACAAAAAACCTAAGAAAGAGGAGGCTGGAGCATAATGGCAAAAGATCAAATACAATATGTTACCGCTCCGAAAGTGGACGATAACAGAAAAAAATATTGCCGTTTTAGAAAAAATGGTATTAAATATATTGATTACAAAGACGCAAACTTCTTGTTGAAATTCATTAATGATCAAGGTAAAATTTTACCTCGTCGTTTAACTGGTACTTCATTAAAGTTTCAACGTAAAGTGGCTCAAGCGGTTAAACGTGCACGTCACATCGGTTTGTTACCTTTCGTTACTGACCAATTAAAATAAGAGCAGCAAATGGAAATTATTTTAAAACAAGATATCAAATCACTAGGTGAAAAAGATGATATCGTTACGGTAAAACCAGGTTATGGTCGTAATTATCTAATTCCTCAAGGTTTTGGACAGTTGGCTACTCCGTCTGCTAAAAAAGTATTGGCAGAAAATTTAAAGCAAGCTGCTTTTAAACAAGATAAAATTAAGAAAGATGCAGAAGGTATTGCTGAGCGTTTGGCTGATGTTAAATTAAGCATTGGTGCTAAAGCTGGTGAGACTGGTAAGATTTTTGGTGCTGTAAATACCATTATGATTGCTGATGCATTAAAAGCTAAAGGTTTTGACGTAGATCGTCGTAGAATTACTTTCGAAACTGAACCTAAGGTAATTGGCGAATATGTTGCTAACTTAAACTTACATAAAGAAGTGAAAGTTAAAGTTCCTTTCGAAGTTATCGCAGAATAATTATATCAAACCAGATATGGAAGCCGTTCTTGAAATTCAGGAACGGCTTTTTTTTTGGATTGGAGTTGGAAGGTTGGAATGTTGGAAAGTTTACGCGGTTAGTTTGGCCATGGATGCAATCATTGCCCCACCCCAACCCTCCCCAGATGGGAGGGAGTTGAATTCGTCTACCTGTTTAGGCATCTAATTGATAGCCACAGATTCTTTGTTGAATTGCAAATATTTTTGTTCATTTCGATTCCGAACGTGCTGGAAGAAATCTATCTATGATAACCATCTCGGTAGATCCTTCCTTCGTCTGGACAAAACGATAATTACCACAAAGAGACACTAGGGATCCAGGAGCTTATTTTTGCCACAGATGCACAGATTTTAGATATTAAGGCTTTTATAGTCTGTTATGCAAATATGTGAGGGGAACGGACTTTCGGACTTCCAGACTTTTCCCAAAGGGATGCCTTTGGTACGGACTTTCTTCGCCACAGATTCTGTGTTGACCTACAAATATTTTTTTCGTTTCGATCCCGCACTTGCGGGACAGGCTCTACGCTATGAAGGACAAATGGTTATGTCACCACAAAGGGCACGAAGCTGGGCTTTAAGTTTTTTTACCACATAGTCACATAGAAAACATAGGTTTCTGGTTCTTAGAATAATGGTTATTTCGCCACAGAGATGCACAGATTTTTGTTGACTTGTGCTTGAGCTAAATTAGATAGCCACAGATTAACAAATTAAAATGGAGAAAATTGGATCAATCAGTTTAGCAAAAATGAACTAATTGCCACACTAATGAACAAATGAGCCAATGAACTCATCAACTATGCTGGTGTAGTTGGTCTGATCTCTATTTTACTTGGTAAGGTTCTAGCAGGCATGTTCAGTAAATCGACGATGAGTTTACCCATATCTTCGGGCTGGATTTTCCAAGAGTCTTTTTCGTTATCAGGTTCGTGTTCATTGAAGTGGGTAGCAACAGAGCCAGGCATGATGGTACTTACCTTAATTCCGTATTTCCTGAGGTCTAACATAATTGCCTGGGTAAATCCTGTTAATCCGAATTTGCTTGCGTTATAAACTGCACCACCGGCAAAGAAGTTGGTTCCTGCTAAACTGGAAATTGTGAAAATGTAACCCTTCGATTCTTTAATTGCATTTAAGGAAGCTTTGATACTGTAGAATACACCAGTTAAATTGGTGTCTATTGTATCATGCCAATTCTCGATGCTAAAATCTTCTATGCTTGCAAAGTGACCAACACCTGCATTGGCAATTAATACGTCTATCTGGCCCCATTTCTGTAAAACCAGACTAACGGCTTCATATTGTGAATCATAATTTTTCACATCAGCTTCGATTGCCAAGACATCTCCAAAGGAAACTAATTTTTGCGCTGCTTCATTTGCATTGTCTATTGTACGACTTGTTATCGCTACTTTGTAGCCTACTTTTAATAATGCTTCGGCTATTCCGTAGCCAATTCCTTTACTTCCGCCAGTAATTAGGGCAACTTTCATATCTTTTCTTTTTACTATAACGATTAACAAATGGAGAAAGTTTGAAGCTTTGCAATTCAATTATTTTTCGACCATGTTTAACCAATCGATAACCACTTGCTTTAATTGCTGTTCTTTGGCTTTAACATCACCTAAATCATTGATGGTGATTATTTTTCTCCCATCGGGATAATCTTTTCCTTTTAGCTGGTCTTTTACTTTCGAGCCAGTAGGAAATACAAGTAAAATTTTGCCACGGTGCAGATTGCAGACTAAAATGTCTCTCTTGTATTCTTTAGGGACAAATGCTTTGATATTGCCGGTATAATAAAAGCTTGGGCTATTCCATTTTATTTGTTCTGCAATTACTGGGTCTATACTGAGTATTAATTGTCTGATATAGCTTACTGTAGCTTTTGTATTGGGATCAAGTTGATCGATATATGTTGTTACTTGTTCTTGTGGGGTTGGTTTTGACATGGGTTGATGGGTTGATGGTTCATGGTTTGGATTCATAGGTCGATGGTTATAGCTTAAAGACTAAAGCTCAAAGACTAAAGCAGCAGGTTTGGATTCATAGGTTGATGGTCAATAGTCAATAGCTGATGGTTTGGATGGTTAACCTGTTTTCGTGCTTGATGGGCTCTTTGGCTATTATTGCAAAGTGTTCTTATATTGCGCTGAGGTTAAATATTTCTATTTCGAATATATAGAAATCATCAGTAATTAAATAATTATTTACCTTTGTTGCAATGGCCAAAAGAAAACCGAACAATCAAGCTAAACAATCTTTATTTAAACGAATTGCAATTACCACAGCTAAAGTAATCCTATGGTTTGTGCTGGTTACGGTTATTTGGGTTTTGGCTTATCGGTTCATCAATCCACCGGTTACTTTGTTAATGGTGCAGCGTAATTGGGAGCGTAAAGCCAATGATAAACCTGCTAAGATTGATAAAAAGTGGGTTGATTTTGAAGACATTTCTGATAACATGAAACGAGCTGCTGTTTCTGCTGAGGATCAGTTGTTTTTACAGCACATGGGATTTGATATCAAGGCTATTGAAAAGGCCTATGCCAGCAATGCGAAGAAAAAGAGCAAGAAGATTAGGGGAGGGAGCACGATTTCTCAGCAAACGGCTAAAAATGTATTCTTGTGGCCGGGGAGGTCGTATATCAGAAAAGCTTTTGAGGCCTATTTTACGCTATTAATAGAACTATTGTGGAGCAAAGAGCGCATTCTAGAGGTTTATCTTAATGTGATAGAAATGGGAGATGGTATTTATGGGTCAGAAGCTGCTGCTCAAGCTTATTATGGCAAATCCTGTAAAAATTTAACCAGAAGCGAAGCGGCATTGATTGCTGCCTGTTTTCCAAATCCTTTACGTTGGACGCCTAAGAAACCAACAAGTTATATCAGGCACAAGCAATACCTGATCATTAGAAACATGAGGAGGTTAGGGCCTTTAGATTTTTAATTGATTTAGGCAAATTTCATCACATCTTCGATGATCCATCTTCCTGTTAGTCATGATCTTTGTTCCATCTTACCTTGATGCCACCTTTGCCATCATCAACAGCTTTTAAGTGTAGTACGATGCCTTTCATCCTTGCTGTTTTCTTTTCCTCTTTATTGGTGATGTTCTCGTCTTTTTTCGGGTTTCGAAGTGGAACATCCATGGCAATATCCGTTCCATTACTGAGGCCATAAATACCCTTCATGTTGAAGTTTAGCACGCTGGTGTTGACCTGCATGGGGCTGATCATTATTTTATCTCCGTTAAGGGTTAGCGTACCGTCTAATTTCTCTATATCGATATGTGAGAAATCACGATTGGCAAAGGCTAGTTTCTGCACTTTTTGTAGGGGTTCAAAGCCAATGAGGGCAGCATTGCTGAGGTTAAAAATCACTTGTCCATACATTGCCCTGGAAACAACGGTGCCACGATCTGTAATGCTACCAGAAGCATTTACTTTAGCCGATAGATATCCTTTTAAATTCTGGCTGGTAATTGATGTCTGACCAAAGTTTTCGAAAGCATAAAAGAAGTCTTTTACATTTACCCGACTAATAACGGAATTGATCGTGAATTTATTGATGGATCCGGACTGTTTAATATTTCCCGTTAGATTGAGGTTTCCACCTGCCTGACTTACATTTATTTTGTTAAAGTAGATCCCATCTCCTAATAAAGAAATATTGGCAATAAGATTCTGTGCGACAAATCGTTTGTAGATCGCCCTATTTACCTTCAGGTCAATGTTAACTTTGGAGGCTTCCAGTACGGCGCTCAATTGATCTGATGCTTCTTTTATGGCATTCTTTGAATTTGTTTTTTTAACGGTTTTTCTTTGTCCGAGGAAGCCCATGAATTCTCCTAAATTTAATTGTGGGCTGCTCATTTTTAGGTTAACCAATATTTTACTGGGGTCTGTATAATAAAAATTGAGGAAGTTTTGGATTGAGCAGCTCATATTTAAACTACTTTTTCCTAACTGAAATCGACTATTGGTAATGTTTAAATCTTTCTGGTTAAAGTTTAAGGTTAAGGAGCTGTTCACCAATTTCATGTTACGTGGAATGTAGGTGATATCGGCATTTTTAATGATGATATTACCTGATAGCACTGGTTTGGTAAACATAAAATTATCAATGTCTGCTTTACAATATAGTCTTACATCGGCTGTGCCATTTTTAAAATTAAAGGTTTCGCCACCGATAGAGCTGTTCAATTTTTCTAATGGGAACTGTGCTGTTACAAAACCTGCAGCTAATGGCCTCGCTAAGTTGGTAATGGAAAAAGTATCAACCTTTAAAGGGGCGTTATAGTAATCGGCGCGCAATGTATAGAATTTTATGGTAGAGTTTTCGTCGCCTATAGGTCTGTTAACTGTGTCTTTGTTTGTAAAGGTGCCAATGAAACTACAATTGGTTAATTTGCCAGATGGAATAGTGACGGTATTGTTTTTTACGTTCATTCTGACGTTGATCATAGGGTCTGAGCTGGTCTTATTCCCGTCATCTATAATGTGTCCGACTACCGCAATTGGTTTATCTATGGCGAACTTCAATAACTTTGAAGAAATATTTGGGGACAAGATTAAAGCAATGTTTTTATAAAGGATTTCATCCGCCCGTACATCTATTGCGAATGCTGATTCGTTTTTGGCCAGATCTATTTTGGCTCCAATATAAAATACATCACCTCCTATACTTAGTTTTTCTTGGTCTATGGTAACGGCTTTGGTTTCGTTGTTATAGTGGGCGATGAGTGTTCCTTCTAGTTGTTTATCTTTTAAAAAGCTTCCTTTTTTAGTGTTAAAAGCGAAACTCTTGATCATTGTATTCAATTTTATATTTCCATTCCATCCGGAATCTGGGTATTCGATTTTGCCCTTTACCTCATTAATTAGAAATTGGAAAAGCTTAAATCTTTTTTCGTTATTAACAATTAAGTTTACATTATTGAAGTCGACCCGCTTAATTTCGAAAGCTTGTTGATCTGATTTGCTCTTAGGTGCAGAGGGATCTTTAGATTTGAACATGCTTGTGTTGCTGTAGCCACTGCTATCCGTATAGACGTAAATACCAGCATTATTAATACCTATTTTATTGATTTTGATGCTTCCAGCTATGAGCGAAAATATGTTGAGTGAAACGTCAATATCAGCTGCATTTAATAGATCATGCTTATGTATTTTCCATAAGTTATCTCGCAATGTTACCTTTTTTAGTGAAACAGAAACACCAGGAAAACCTTTCAGTAAAGTAGTTTCCATGCTGCCAACATTAATTTGCCCATTTACATTTGAATTGAGCTGTTCAAGTATAGTGCTTAGAATTGCTTTATTATTGTGATTGATGTAGTATGCTGCACCAAGCCAAACGCATATAATGAGGATAAAAAATCCAGATAGGATTTTAAGGGAGATTTTGAGCCAGCGAGACATAAATGGAGTTTGAATGTTGTTGAATATAACAATATTAATCCACTAATGTTTGAGTCGGGGAAGGTGTTTGATTTGGCTTAAGCTCAAAGCTAAAAGACCAAAGCTGAAAGCCGGATGTGCCTTACCCCTCGATGGTTATAGGAAGATTGCTTTTTGGTCAATGGCTAGCGGTCAATGGCTGATGGTTTGGGCGGTTATAATTAGGCAAAATGAACTATTGAACAAATGAACTAATAGTTAAGCTGTTCGGCGAAGATAGATTTATGCCAGCTATTTTCCATTGGTATTTCCCATTTCTGTTCGTATTCTGCTAATGTTTGTACTAAATTATTGAATACAATTGTTTGGGGACCTATTTTTTTGATTGTAATTAAAGTTTCGAAATCTTCTTTAGTATTTACAAATACTTGATCATCAATTTTGTAGGCCATGTTGAAACGGTCGAACAAATCCACTCCATAGGTACTTTCTATTTCTTTGATTATCCTTACCGAAGAATCTATGGAACAACCTGTTGCAGCCGCAGAGTCCTGATCTACTATTAAAACGATAAAGAAGTTATACGGCATTTCTGCTTTGGCTTTTAACTGATGGCCATGAGCTTTCCATTGAGCGGTAAAAACTGCTAATTTTTGTTGTATTTCTTCAGCCTCTGTAGCTGTAAACTGGCGATTACTTTGGTAGATCCAAACTTTAGATTGTGGAGAAAAAATCATAATCAAATTTATACTTTTATTTAATTTACTTTTGTTAAAACTTGTCTCCAATGAAAAAGTTTACATTGAACTTAAAAAAGTGTGTTTTCTTTTCTATTTGTTTATCCTTTCTGATCTTTTCGGGCTTTGATCTGCCAGAAGAACAAACTGTTTTTATCCAAAATTTCTTGACCAAATATTATGATCTCGAGTCGCAGGGAAAGGAAATTAAGCGGTTTGAAATTAATGTTACCAACACTGGTTTCTGTCGTTACAGAAGGTTTTTCAACAAGGGCAAGGAAGAGTATTTTGCCTTCAATTTATCTCGCTTCAAAAGCATGGATTATTATGGGAATGCGATTAAAGGAGATTTATACATCAGGACAAAAAATGATGATGTAATTGTTCAAACTAGAAATGATAGGAAAGGGGAGGTAGATTCTACTTCAACATATTTGGTTATTCCGCTTAAGAATGTTGATGTGGAGCAGTTGAATGCTTTGGAAGAAAATTTCAGGAAGATCAATCAGAGTTTAATGGCTAATAAATAGTGGTTACACTTTTTTGGAGTAAATATTTTTTTAGGTCATCAAACTTTTCAGTTGAAAATTTGTAGTTTACCATAAAAAAAGTATGCTCTTAGTAAATAATATTAGGTTAAGCAGGATTCTTAGAAATACATGGAAGGTAGACATCATTATGATCGTTTCCTGTACTGCAGCTTATCTTGTACGTGAATATCTTATTGCCAATCACATTGAAATTCCTGCTATCGCGCCTACAGTTTTAGGAACGGCCATTGCCTTTTTCGTTGGTTTTAACAATAATCAGGCTTATGATCGTTGGTGGGAAGCCCGTAAAATATGGGGAGGTTTAGTGAATGATTCAAGATCCTTTTCCAGAAGTCTAATTTATTATGTAGACAAATCTGATGAATCGTTTGTGATTATGAAACGGATCATTTATAGGCACATTGCGTTTTTGTATTCGTTAAAAGCAAGTTTGCGCGGTACTACGGATGAAATTTATATCAAGTACTTAAATGATGCGGATATTAAGGAAATGAATAGGCAACGTAATTCCCATAATGCACTTTTAAACATCCAGTCTCGCGATTTAGAGTTGTTGTATCAGAAAAAACATATTGATGGGTTCAAGTTTATGCAGATCAATGAATTACTGGTTCGTTTTTCTGATGAGATGGGGATGTGCGAAAGAATAAAGAACACGATATTTCCGACCACCTATAGTTATTTAACCAAGGTTTTTATTTGGTTATTTGTGGTGACATTTACTTTGGTGATCAGTCAATATGCGGGTGTGTATTCTATATTTATTGGCTGGTTGGTAGGTTTTGTATTTGTTTCTACGCAGATAAATGGAATGAGTTTAGTTAACCCATTCGAAAACAATTCTGCTGGGGTTCCGCTCAATCAGATTACCAGAACAATAGAAATTAATTTATTGGAGATGCTTGGGGAGGATGATATTCCTGAGCCTGTAAAACCGATTAATAATGAGTATATACTTTAGTTTTAATGGTTGATGGTTCATAGTTCATGGTTGATGGTTTGGATTCAGAGGTCGATGGTCCATAGCTGATGGTCAATGGTTTGGATTTATACCATAGTTAATGGCTATTAAGCTTAAAGACTAAAGCTTAAGGCTTAAAGCGCAAGGTGCATGGCAATGTTTATAGGATATTGATAGCGTCCTTAGTCTATAATCCATTGGCTCTAGCGGTAATTTCGGCAATGTCCAGGACTTTAACTTCTTGATCTTTATCCTTCAATTTAACACCATCACTTAACATAGTCATGCAAAATGGACAGCCTGCTGCGATTACCTGTGGTTGTGTTGCCAATGCTTCTTCAATTCTTTCGATATTCACGTCTTTGGTGCCTTTCTCAGGCTCTTTGAACATCTGGGCACCTCCTGCTCCACAGCAAAGCCCATTGCTCTTACAGCGTTTCATTTCAACCAATTGTGCATCTAATACTTCAAGTGCTTTACGCGGTGCTTCATAAACCCCGTTTCCACGGCCTAAATAACATGGATCGTGGAAAGTAATTTTTTTGCCTTTAAAGCTTTCTCCTCCTTCGGCTTTTAACTTACCTTCATTGATCAACTCTTGAATTAGTTGTGTATGATGGATTACCTCATAAGAGCCGCCTAAACCAGGGTATTCATTTTTAATGGTATTGAAACAATGTGGGCAACCTGTAACTATTTTTTTGATGTTATAGCCATTAAGTACTTCAATATTGGTCATGGCCTGCATCTGAAATAGGAATTCGTTTCCGGCACGTTTGGCTGGATCGCCAGTACAGCTTTCTTCGGTACCCAACACTGCATATTTGATGCCGACATGATGTAATATTTTACAAATGTCTCTTGTTATTTTCTGTGCCCGCTCATCGTAGCTACCTGCGCATCCCACCCAGAACAGTATTTCAGGCTCTTCGCCCATGGCCATTAGTTCGGCCATTGTTGGTACTTTAAATTCCATTTTAGTAGTTAGTATAAAGTATGTAGTACTTAGTATATAGTAGTTAGTATGTAGTATGTAGTATTTAGTAGTTAGTATTTAGTAGTTAGTATCAAGACTTGAAGCATAGTATAACTATTTGACAAGTTTTGTATTTAAAAGTTCGATCAATGATTTTAGTGCTTCAAGCGTTCCCTGATAGTATTCGTTCTTTTTAAAGTATGGGATTAGATGTCCCTGAATGACCTCTTTTGTTTCTTTATCAGAGATTAATCTTTCTATACCATGACCATTTGAGATCGAAATTTGTCGTTGCCCTCTTGAAAAGCCGATAACTATGCCTTTTTTTCCGTACTGATCGCCAACACCCCATTTATTGCCTACTGCGACCACATAGCTTTCAAACCGCTCACTTTCTACCATTGAGCTATCGGCTGTTAATATAGCGATCTGAATTCCTGCTTTGACTTCAAAGTCTTTAATTAAGGTGGTTAGCGTTTCGACTTCATTGGCGCTGAAAATCTTCTCAAAATCGCTGACATAACCAATAGGCTGAGGAATAGTATCTCTTTTTTGAGCAATTAGTTGCTTGTTTATGTTGCTTTGTGCAAAGGAGTTTTTTATTCCTACGAAGGTTAAAAGCACGCAGCTGATGTATATGAGTTTGATTTTCATTTGTGATGTTCTAATCCTGTTCTTTGATACTTGTTCATTGCTCTTCATCCTTCTTTGCTCCTTGCTTTCTATTATCCCTCTTCTGCCCAATTCAGTCTATCGGCAGGTGAGTATTTCCATGGTGCTCCATTGTTTTCTACATTTCCGAGCATGGCGTTGATGCTTGATGGGGCAACGGATTCTTCCATTACGGCAAATCTTCTCAGCTCAACAATAATAGCTAGTGGATCAATGTTGATCGGGCAGGCTTCTGTACATGCATTACAGCTTGTACAAGCCCATATTTCTTCTCTGGTGATATAATCGTCCAGTAAAGATTTTCCGTCTTGGTGATCAGCTCCATGTTTGTCTATGTTTTTGCCTACTTCTTCCATCCGATCACGTGTATCCATCATTATTTTGCGGGGAGACAATAATTTGCCAGTGATGTTTGCCGGGCAAACGGAGGTGCAACGGCCGCATTCGGTACAGGTATAGGCATTCATTAAATTGATCCAAGTTAGATCGTTTACATCTTTTGCACCAAACTTTCCTGGAGCTGTTTCTGCGGGTACAAAAGAAGGATCTAACATTAATTTAACCTCGTTAGTTACGCTGGCCATATTGGTGAATTCGCCTTTTGGTTCCAAATTTGAGAAATATGTATTTGGAAAAGCAAAGAGGATATGGAAGTGTTTAGAGTAGGGCAGGTAGTTTAAAAAGGCAAAAATACCTATGATATGAAACCACCAACATGCTCTTTCAATCATGACCAAACTGTTTGCACTGTTCGGTAATAAACCTGAGAGCTGTTCGCTAATTGGGAAGGCTCCTGCAGTTATGTAATGTGCTTCACCTAAAACTTGGAGTTTTGCATCGGCTGCATTCATTAACAAAAAGGCGGTCATTAATAGGATTTCGGTAATTAAAATGTAATTGGCATCAGACTTGGGCCAAGATTTCATTTCGACGCCGTTAAAACGTTTAAGCTTTAAAATATTTCTTCTAATTAAAAATATGGCACAAGCTAGCCAAACACCTAATGCGAGAAATTCGAATGAGCCAATTAGGAAGTTATAAAATCCGCCTAAGCCTGCAAAAACACGATGTGTGCCGAAAACACCGTCGATCATGATTTCCAGTACTTCGAGATTGATGATGACAAAGCCTAAATAGACGACCAAATGAAGTAAAAATGGAACTGGTCTTTTGGCCATTTTTGTTTGTCCGAATGCTACTTTGAACATTGTTAGCCAACGTTTTGCAGGTTGGTCATTTCGGCTTTCCGATTTACCAATTTTAATATTGCGGATAATCTTACGGACATTAAAACTAAATAGTGCAATCCCCGCAAGGGCAATGATAATAAATATGAGCTGTGCTGCCATTTTTTGATTACTTGGTAGGACTAAGTTAAAATATTTAAAGTTAAAATATATTACTATGCATGCATAAAATTAAAAATTTAGAATGGATATGAATAATTTAAAATTTATTGTATTTGTAATTGACTGATTTATAGTGTGAGTACATTTAAAGCTTAATTTTTATGAAAGAAATTTTAAAAAATGTTTTGTCTTTCAAAAAAAGAAACTACATTTGCAATCCCAAACGGGCAAAGGGAGGTGCCTTAGCTCAGTAGGTAGAGCAAAGGACTGAAAATCCTTGTGTCGCTGGTTCGATCCCAGCAGGCACCACTTCTAAAAGCTTCAGAGAAATCTGGAGCTTTTTTGTTTTTAGGGTGATTTTAGGAAGACGTTCATTTGTCATTGGTTAATTTGGGCGAGTGGAAGGTTGCCACAGATGCACAGATTGTTGATTGTTATATGGGGAGTGAGATTGATATATCAAAATCTGTATTCCATTTTCAATAATACAAATCTTGGCAGAAGCCTGTATTCAGTTGTTGAGGTTCCTATATCACTTATTGTAAAAGTTCTAAATGTATTTGTATTGAACAAGTTTTTACCAGAAAGCATCAGCGTAAGTTTGTTTTCCTTTACCGTATATCTAGCATCAAAATCCAAGAAATAATAAATTTTGTCTTTTTCTAAATTCCCGAAGTAATAGCGTTCTGAGCTGAGATCAATATTCAGTTTCTTGTTAAATGTAAAGGTCATATCTAGAAAACTCACATTATTGGTGAATTCATTTCTTATAGTCGTTTCTATTTTGTTTGTTGACCACATACTACCAAAATGGAAGTTTAATAAGCGATCAAATGCGGTCCTATATTCCATGCCATAGTTATAGTTAATTGAGTTAACTTCCCTAAGTTGAGAGTTGTTCACCATATTTTTGAATTCTGATTGTGTGTAGCCCAATTTTACCTTAATGTTGCTTTCCAGTTTTTTTAAAAAAAAATCTAAAGAAGTACTTGCGTTAAATAACTCACGATCCTTAATGATAATGGCTTCTGACTGTGTGAAATTTTGATTGATTATGGTGTTGGTTGAAAAGAAATCGCGATTTTTAGTGTATACAAATGTAGTATTAGCAAAGAATCGGTCGCTCCAATTGCCCAATTGATAATTTAAGAACAAGGCATCAGCATCTAACTGACTCAAATCGCCAAGGCCGCTAGAAAAATTCCTAAAGCCTGTTAATACAAAATTATCATATAGATTTATGATATCTGCATTGGTCCTATTCTGCGCATAAGACGTTCGTATTTTATTGTTTTTGTTAATTGTCCAATCCAAGCCTAAACTCGGGTTGACAAAAAAAGTTTGTTGTGCAGTGGATTGATTGTTTTGATCTATAGTGTTAAATAATTGATGAACGGCTAGATTGGCAATAAGGGCAATTTTATCTAGATTGTATTGATACTTTCCCTTAGCATAGCTATCGTTAACAGTATAGGTGAGATCATTTTGAAAGCCTTGCGGATTGTTGATCATTGTTCCGTTTTCAAAAAGTGAAAATTTACTGTTAAGAACATCGCGTCTGTAAGAGTTACCAAGTTTTAGTTCTAGAAGATTTTTACCTTCTTTTCGATCCAAGAGGTGGGCTTCAAAACCGGCAAAGGTCATTTTTTGGTTTAAATTTTGCCCAACATTGTTTGCATTAATGTTGGGAAATAAATCCCCAAACAAGAACAGATTGACCGAATAATTTTGTGGTGCAGTTTCACGAATAAAACGACCTGTGAGCAGCAGCACTTTTTTGTCGTTAAATTTAGTGGTGTAGCTTATTTTTTGGTCTAACAGTTCCACAGGATTATTTAACTGTTCAATGGTGGACTGTTTGTTAAATAACAGATCAGAATTACTGAAAAAGTTAGCGTTTTGATACTTTGTAGAGCTTTCTATCATCTTACTTTCAGAAATATTATAGGTTAGATCAGCTTTTCCAAAACCGATCTTATTACTATTATGGAGTTGATAACCTTCGGTGTTGGTAAAATTCAAGCCTTTTACCGAAACATTATCTGCACGATTTCTGAAAAAATCCAGTTGATCCCAGTTGAAAAACCCGAGTGTTTTAATCTTCAACTTTTCGGACGGGTTAAAAATGGCATTTAGCGAACCCATTTTTGCATTGTTAAACGTAGTTCTGCTTCGTTTAAAGTTGGGTGGACTAGCAGATAAACTTATGAGCTGCGATATGTTTTGATCATCGCCTATACCTGAAGGCTCGTTAGATCGCATTGGTCGAATGAGGTTATTGATATCTCCCGTGGCATCATAGCCAATATTATTAAAATTGGTTAAGAAATAGTATTTATTTTTCTTGCCGAAATTCATTACGTTGGTTTTGCCAAAATACCTGTCCTTATCAGCAAACGCATCGTATCCCAATGTCATATTACCAAACCATATATGTTTGGCATCATCATTTAGTTTTAGGTTCAAGGCAACACGCTCACTTTGTTCAACGCCTTTTAACAGGCGATTGTTTGAATAGTTTTGGAGCAGCTCAATTTTATCAATGGTTTTTGCTGGCATATTTTTGGTCAGAATTTTATACCCGCGCTCAAAAAAATCATCGCCTTCTACCATCACCTTTTCAACCTCTTGGTTTCCTACTTTGATGGTGCCATCTGCTTCAATGGTTAAACCAGGGATTTTTTTTAGTAGATCCTCAACTACTTCTTCATTACCTTGCGCAAAGGCTTTGGCATTGAATATAATGGTGTCCTTTTTTTGAATAATATCTTCTGGTCGTACAATAACATCGTTTAAGACAATAGATTCTTCTTTTAAGATTGTATTGAAATTTTTAATTTGATTTGCATCAAACACTTCAACTATAATTTCCTGTTTTGCAAAACCTAAAAATGAGAAACTTAACAAAAATTTACCAGTAGTTTTTGGCTGTAAAGAATAAAAACCATTTTCATTAGTGCGGGTATAAGCAACAAAGCTACTATCGTTCGCTTTTTTTAAAACAATAGTAACAAATTCAATAGGGGTCCCTTTATGATCTGACACTTTGCCCTGTATTTGTGCATTTGATACATGGGCAAAAAGTAAAAAAACTACTATCCATAAGAGTTTATTTTTTATTTTCATTTATTGCTTTGGTTTCCCACTCGTATGTTTTTTCAGTTCGGTACTTTCTACCGTCGTTGTTGGGGTTCGGTGTCAATTTACTTCCTTTTGGCAATCTAGCATTTAGTTTTTTTGCCAATAAGTCATCAAAATTATCTTGCATATAAGCTTCTTCCTTAAGTGTAAGTTCGTTTGCTGCGGTGGGCACCTTAATAATTTCTTTGGTGTTATATGGTATCTTGATTTCTGTTACGTAAAACCGCATCATTTTTTCACTGTCCTCTGCTTCTAAAATCAAGCCTGGTAATCCATGCAATTTCCAAGGTCCAAATGGCACAGGGATGTCGTAAGTAAACCAAGCAGTATAATCACGGCCTCTAAAACTGCCTGTAGCCTTAGTAGCGGTATATTTTCCTATTTTTTTTGTTATGGTCTCTATTTTCCATTTTATAGGCAACCAGTTTTCCTTAACAATAAATGCTTCAGTAATTGAGTTTTTTGGTCTTCTTGTAACCATCAGGTTATTTTTTATATTTCTATAAATTCTGCCTCCCAAAGAATCGCCATACGGTAATGTTAAATTATAACCATCGTCTATTTTTTCAACTTTTATAGCTGGTTCACTAGGTTTTCCGATATTAGCCAAGAGGCTTTCATAGCTATTGAAGTAAACTGTCATATCTACACTTCTATTCCTTTGTTTTTTATCAGGATAATAGCTTTTATAAGTTACAACTCCTGTCAATCCGCTTTGGGCATGTAGTTCGACAACGGTAATAAAAAGAATAAAAACCAGTAAAATCGATTGCTGAATATTTTTCATACTAATATTTGAGGTAACCCAAATTGGTATTTACCAATTTGGGTTGGTCATAGATTAATTAATTATAACAGCGTTCCATCCAGGAAACAAAGAATTAATCATGTCGAAGATGTCGCCCCAAGTACAATTGTCATTTGAATACCAAAATGAACCAGAACCACCCCAAGGACCATCTGTGCTACCACTTCCGTCATCAAAATTAACAGTAAAACCACAAGGGGATACATTCGCGTCGACTGAGGAAATTTCTAAGTTATCAACGCTGATCAGACTTTCGATTTTGTCTACATTAACATCAGTTGTAACTTCTGTGTTTGCAAATGCAAAGGTTCCCAGTAGCATAAAAGCTAGCGTAAAAAATAAATTTTTCATTTTTTAAAGATTTAAGTTGCCCCATTAAGATCTTGGGCGGTTAGGTTTCGACCTTCGTCGGACTTAATTTTTCACAATTACAGTTTCAATTTATGTTTTTTCGCTGGATTCCGTAAGTCGGATGGTCATTAAATTGCTCTGGTTTAGTGGTCAAACGGTTACCGACTTATTGTTTGTGGATATCACACAAAATATATTACTTCGGTTGTTTAAAAGCGTTTTTTGGTTCTGAAATGTCTGTGTATAAAAGGTTATACACATTTTTATTAATTGTAATGATTTTTCTAAGGCAGAAAGAATGTTAATCTAATTCAATAAAAGTCATTAACTAAGCAGATATTTTGATAAATTAATTTTAATGATAGATTTATATGGAATCAGTTTACCTGATGCTTGTTTTAACTCGTAGCGTGTTCTAAATACTTTGTATAACTGGTGTTTGTGATTGAAAATCCTACAGCCGGATAGGTCAGAAACAACAAGGAAAATGGGCCTGCCTATGCCTACATGCAGTTTTCAGATAAACTTCCTGTTAAGGGCAAGTTTAGCTTTTTAGGGTACAAAGTCTAAATAATTTATACGGAACGGTAGGTTTTCGGGTCGAACAGTATTATTTTCTATACCAACGCTTTGCTTAGATTGATTTGGGGATAATCTTCTCTTTGCAAATTTTAGTTAAATTCCTATCTTTTAATATAGTTGTAGATCAGGATAATATCAATGGCGATTACGAGCAGTATAGCAACAGGTGATATTTTTTTCTTTAGACGTAATGCTAAATATATAGTGATTATTGAATAGGCAACGACAATAAATAAGCTAAGACTATAATAATGCATGGGCTACTTTATAATTTCACTTCATCTACTAATACAATTCTTCACATTCAAAACCGGTAATATGCATCAGTGTAGTTACTGCTTTTGAAATTTCATTTCGACTGTCAATTCTTAAGATTTTGTCACAATCATCCAAGTCGAAATTCCATTTGGCCTGCAACAATAATTCGTTTAGGTAGGGAAGCAATTTCTGGATATCTTTCTCCGTTTTTACGGAAGTTCTGAATATAGAGATCATATAGCTAGGTTGATTTATAATCCTTTTTTGCCTTCAAGCCAGTATCCTTGGGCCAATATCTTTCCGGTGTTGAAATTTTTAAGTACTTTCCTTAGCGCCTGAACTGATTTAACGTTTCCTGTTAGTACAAAGTTGGTGGTTTTGAACTCGGGGCTTTGAAAGAGAGGTAAATTCTTTAACCATATTTCACTGCTAAATGAACCATCTTTGGCGAATACTATATGATTTTCCAGTCCCAATACACTAGGTGCATTTCTGTTTTCTTCTTCCAATTCAAAAATAAATTGGAATTGGTGATCATTCTGTTTCAGGGCGGCATAAAGGGAGCAGGCGAGCCCCAATGTGGTTTCGTCTCCAAAAAAGACATATTGTTTTACTTTTGGGTCGTATGCCCTATGTCCCCTTGGACTGCTGATGTATAATTCATCGCCAGTTTTCAGGGTATTGATATAGGTACATCCTACTCCGTTGCCATGGATATGAAAAATGATCTCTATAATCCCTTTATCTATATCGTGATGGGCTACTGTATAGTTTCTATAGTCTGTTTCGCTTACCCTGATTACACTGGCGCCGCCAATTATAAAATCCATTTTAGAGACGTTGCCTTGAAAGGTTATTTTCTTAACGGATGATGTGATATAGAGGGTTTCTAAAACTGTTACACGTGGGCCTGTTGAACTTTCCAGCCAATCTCCAATCCATTTCGGTATTCTTGATATCATATGTGTCTTTTGTAGTGGTTAAAAAATTGTTGATATTTTTAGCGTAAATGCATATAGCGTACAATTTTCTGGATTTCTAAGCCAATAGTTCCATTTCTTTCGGCGACCAACTGCTTATAGACGGCAATGTCCCGATAATGGTGGTTTAAAGTTTTATAGGCACTAAAGAGGTTCCATTTGCACTGTTTATTTACCTTACAAAGGAACAGGGAATAGTCAGTGTGAACAATGGCGATACAAAGTAAGTATAGTACTAATCGAGGTTTTTGCTTCGGAAGGCTGATGGTGTTAATCCGGTAAGCTTTCTAAAAAGCCGAGAGAAATAGGTATAATCGTCATAGCCAAGTTCGGATGCGATTTCCTTTATTGATTTATTGGAGTGATAGAGCAAACGTTTTGTTTCCAGAACTATACGATCTTGTATATGGTACGAAACGGAATGTCCTGTTGTGTGTTTTACACATTCATTAAGGTAGGGGGTTGATATGTTCAGCTTTTGAGCATAGGCGGTGGGTTTCTTTTCTGTGATAAAATCACGTTCGAGTGCTAACCTGAATGCTTTGGCAATGACTTCAAATCTCGAGAGCCCATCTCTAGTGGCAGATTGTTTAAGGTACTGTGAAGTGACCAAGCCTACAATTGTATTACAGCTATCTTTTAACAAAGCATGGTGTAGTTTTTCTTGGGTTCTTTCAAAGAGTTTGATGCATAATGCTACTGCTTCGGAGATTATGTTGAATATTTCTCTTTCTAATAATAGCGGTTTTGTTGGCGCAGCTTCTTCAAGTAATTTGAGGTATTCGGGGTTTAGATTTTCATTGTTGATTGCCAAAAAGCTGATGGTTATGTTTTCAAATGCGATCATGCGATGTACCTGATTTGGATGGATATAAACTACAGAGGAAGGGCTGATGTGATACTTTTGAAAATCAATCTCAATAGGGGTGGTTCCTTCTTCCTGTAAAAAGAAGAGGTGGTAGTCATCGCGGTGCAGCTGCTCTGCTTCTTCAAAGGTACGTAGATCTTTAATCGATGCCTTTCCTATGGCGATGCCTGTGCCAAACCTGTCGGCCATGGTATTGAGAGGAATAGTTTCGGTTTTTTTACGCATCGTTGGGTGGAAGGTTGGAGAGTTGAAATATTTTAAAGTTGGAATGTTTAAATGTTTGCTTTGTTACAATTAAACCCTCTTTTTATTTGCAAAGGTATGCTTATTTAGACTAATTCTTATTAAATTTGTCGATGTATTGTGCTCTAAATAGCATTTGCCAAATCGACAACTATTATAAACATGAAAAAAATATTTTTTACGTTCTTAACATTAATTGCTTTATCCAGTTATGGGCAAAAAAATAGTCTTCACGATCAGGCTTTTTGGAGGGAAAATCCAAGTCTCGACAAGATTAAATCTGAGATTAGCAAAGGAAATAGTCCTTCTGAAGCTGGTCCTTTTGGTGCGGATGCCACTGTTTATGCGATTAATGCACAGGCACCAATGGAAACCATTAAGTTTTTCTTGTCGCAGCCTGGAAATGATGTCAATAAACCTGTTTCTAATGGTCGCACTTATATATTTTCTGCAGCTAGCAAAGGCAATATAACGTTGATGGAGTACTTGATCAGTCAGGGCGCAAAAATGAATATTGTAGATAATTTTGGCTATACCGTTTTAACCTATACAGCGGCAACTGGTCAGACCGATACTAAGGTTTATGATATTTGCATTAAGGGTGGTGCAAATCCAAAGAAAGAACTTATTCGTGGTGGAGCTAATGCGCTGTTACTTCTTGCTCCTTATGATAAGGATTTTTCGCTGATCAATTATTTCATTACTAAAGGGGTGGATGTTAAAAGTGTAGATTCGACAGGTAAAACGGCGTTTGATTATGCTGTTAGATCAGGAAATATCACGGTATTAAAAGCATTGGTGGAAAAAGGGGTGAAGTATAGTCCGGACGCTATGGTAACAGCTAGTATAGGATCTCGTGGCTCGGCTAATGTCAGTACGCTTGAGCTGTATCAATACTTGGAAAGTTTAAAATTAAATCCTAAAGCTACCAATGCCAATGGGGATAATGCACTTCATTACGTGGTAAGAAGGCCAAAACAGGACGATGTAATCAAATATTTCTTGTCGAAAGGACTTGATGTTAACCAGGTAAATAATGATGGTGTAACACCCTTTATGAATGCGGCAAGTACCAATACAGATTTGGAAACCATGAATTTGTTATGCGGAATGGTTAAAAATATTAATCAGGTTAATAAAAACGGTGTTTCTGCATTGGCAATGGCTGTTCGCCGAAATACACCAGCTGTTGTTAAGCTACTGATTGAAAAGGGAGCTGATGTAAAAGTGGTTGATGCAGATGGCTATAACCTGGCATTTTACCTGATCCCATCTTATGCACAAAGACCAGAAGCATTTGAGGAAAAATTGAAATTATTACAGGAAAAGGGCTTTGATATTGCTGCCATGCAAAAGAATGGCAATAGCTTATATCATCTTGTTTTAGTAAGGAATGGAATGCCATTGCTTAAACGTATTGAGGGTTTTAAAGTGGATGTAAACGCTAAAAATAGCGAAGGCTTAACACCTTTGCACAAGGCAGCTATGATTGCTAAAGACGATAGTATTCTTAAATATCTACTTTCCATTGGTGCTAAAAAAGAGATTACCACTGAATTTAAAGAGACGGCTTTTGATCTTGCCAGTGAAAACGAATATTTAACAAAGCAGCACATCGCGATAGATTTTTTAAAATAATCCATGAATAAAAAAATATGACCATTTCCATTTGGAGGTATAGCCACTTAGTTTTGGCTATATCTTCTTTTTTAATTATTGCACTTGCTTCGATTACTGGAATAATCCTAGCTTTTGAGCCCGTTTCCCTAAAAGTACAGCCATATAAAGTCGCCAATTTTAATCAGCTTACGCTTGCCGAATCTATTCCGGTAATCAAAAAGAATTTTGAAGAGGTTACCGATTTAACGGTTGATGCCAATCAGTTTGTAATTGTGAAGGGCATTGATCACAAAGGTGATGATGTAACGGTTTATGTAGACCCAAGAACTGGAAAAATTTTAGGTGTTCCACAAAAGAAAAGTGAGTTTTTCCAGTGGGTAACTTCTTTTCATCGTTCGCTTTTTCTAAATGAACTTGGAAGATTTTTTATCGGTCTTACCGCCTTTTTATTACTGCTCATTACACTTTCTGGAATTGTGCTGATCATTCAGCGTCAACGCGGTATTAAACGTTTCTTTACAAAGATTGTTAAAGAGAATTTTGCGCAATATTACCATGTTACTTTAGGACGGATATTGTTGATCCCTATTCTTATCATTACGATTAGTGGAACCTATCTCTCGTTGGTCCGCTTTAAGATTATACCAGATCATAAGGTTTCACAAAAGGTGGATTTCGATGCGATTAAGTCAGATCCTGAAAAGAAACTGGCTGAATTTTCAATTTTTAAGCATACGCCACTATCGGAAGTTCAGCAGGTTGAGTTTCCATTTTCAGAAGATGTAGAAGACTATTTTACGTTGAAGCTAAAAGATAGAGAACTTACGGTTAATCAAATTACAGGTGACATACTGAGTGAGGCCGTTTATCCTACAACTGTCCTGCTTACCGAACTAAGTCTTGATCTTCATACCGGTCGCACAAATGCAGTATGGGCGATAGTTTTAGCCATCGCTTCCTGCAATATTTTATTCTTCATCTACTCTGGATTTGCCATTACGCTGAAAAGAAGGTCGGGCAGGATTAAAAACAAATACAAAAAAGAAGATTGTAGCTATATCATTTTAGTAGGTTCTGAAAATGGAAGTACTTTCCATTTTGGGAAAGCTATTTATCAGCAACTGATTAAAAATGGGGAAAAATGCTTTTTAACGGAACTCAATAATTATACTGTTTATCCGAAAGCCGAACATTTAATTGTACTTACTGCTACATACGGCCTTGGAGATCCTCCTACCAATGCAGGTAAGTTTATAGAGCTATTGAAGAAAAACCCCCAGGCACAAAAAGTTGATTTTTCAGTGTTGGGATTTGGCTCTAAATCTTATCCAGACTTCTGTAAATATGCATTCGAAGTAAACAATGCGCTTTCACTTCAGGACTGGGCAACTCCATTATTGGAGATACATACAGTAAACGATAAATCTCCAGAGGAATTTGGTCAGTGGGCAACACTTTGGTCGCAGAAAACAAACATACCAGTTTCTGTATCGAGTGAATTGTTTTTGGCCAAACCTAAACGTCTGCATAAATTAACGGTGACGGAAAAAACTACGATTACCCATGAAGAGGGATCGTTCTTAATTCATCTGAAGCCTAAACGAAGCCTCAGGTTTACGTCTGGTGACTTATTGGCTATTTATCCTGCTGGTGATCATAGGGAACGCTTATATTCGATTGGGAAGGTGAATAAGGCCTTACAGTTGAGCGTTAAATTGCATAGGGATGGATTAGGATCTGGGTATCTTTACAGGCTTGAACCAGGTCAGGAAATTAAAGCAAGTATTGACCTCAATCCGCACTTTCATTTTCCGAAAAAGGCATCAACGGTAATCATGATTGCTAACGGGACTGGAATTGCTCCTTTTTTGGGAATGATTGATGATAACCAGAAGAAGGTGAACTGTCATTTGTATTGCGGGTTCCGTGCTGCCTCATCTTTTGAACTCTATAAAGATGCTATAGGACAAAATCTGGAACATAAAAAGTTGAGTGCGCTACATTTGGCCTATTCGAGGGAAGGTGATAAACAATATGTGAATGAACTGATTTCGCGTGACCTGGAATTTATTGCCAATACCATGAAGAATGATGGTGTAATTATGATTTGTGGGTCTCTAGCTATGCAGAAGGACGTAATTGAGTTGCTGGATGTAGCTTTTAGGGAGATGAATAACCAAGAGATTAGTTATTATCAGTCCCATAATCGGATATTGATGGATTGTTATTAATACGGATTGAAAATCCGTAGTTCATTGGTCGGGAAAACATTTCCCGACCAGTTCTGCATGGTGGCCTTTCCAAAAATGTATTAATGTTTATTTCGGGAGTTCCTAATAATCCTTTCGGGTGTGTGGCTTAGTATATTATTTTAAGCATTTGTAACATTAAGCCAGCTCAAAGTTATATTAAAAAATCGCAAAAGATGCCCTTGGCCTAGCGGAATGGTAGGCAAGGTGTAGGTAAGGTGGAGAGATGGAAGATGTATTACGGGAGATGGAATACTTAATGTTTGGTTTTAGACATTTGCATTAACAGAACTTGCAGAAGTTATTGAAAATAAGCAAGGTCTAGGTAAATGGTAGGAGTATTGTAGGTATATGGTAGGTAAAGGGAAGATGTATGATGTTGGAAGGTTTGCATGATAGCATACCTAGTGTGCTGCAGGTATTAAGTATTTGGAAATATCCAAGTTTGGTGATGAAACAAGAGTGCCGTTATCTGTAACTAGAATGCAGCTCAATTCTGGAAAACGTTTGATGAGTTTAAGACCTGCATTTTTGCCCATTACCATAATTGATGTACTGATGCCATTTGCCATTTCGGCACTTGGTCCGAAAACTGTTACGCTTGATAAACCGGTAGCGGGATAACCAGTTTTTGGATTGATGATATGGGCATAACGCTTTCCATTAAACACAACAAACTTCTCATAACTTCCAGAGGTTACTACGGCGCCATGATCTAGCGGTACAACAGCAAATAGTTCTTCTGTGTTTTTTGGGTCGGTTATACCGATATTCCAATGGCTGCCATCGGGTTGTTTTCCCCAGGTATTCATGTCTCCAGAGCCATTTACGATGCCTGCGGTAACACCTTTTGCCAACATCATTTGTCGGCATCTATCTGCAGCATAACCTTCTCCTAAGGCACCGAAGCCAATTTTCATCCCTTTTAACTTCAGAAATATGGTGCTGTGTTTCTTATTTAGGATGATGTTTTTATAACCTACTTTGGCTACAGACTTTTTGATAGCTTCAGGAGAAGGCATTTCGGTCATGGAGCCATCAAACTTCCAAATCCTATCCATTGCGGCAAAACTGATGTCAAAAGCGCCATCGGTTAATTTGGATAAGTTGAGTGCCCTTTCGGCGAGTTCAAAAACTTCTTTATCAACCTTTATGGGTTTTATGCCTGCATTTTGGTTTACTTTGGATACCTGTGTATAAGACCTCCAATCTGAGATCAGGTTTTCTATCCTTGTTACTTCTGTTATTACTGCATCTATATTTGCTTCTGCAGCGGCAGAGTCCTTATCTACGATGGTAATGTCAAATCTACTTCCCATTAAAGTTACAGCTCTTTTCCGCATCACTTGAGCATTAGCGCCAAAACCGGATAAAATAAGAAGGATAGATAAAAGCTTTTTCATTTGTAAGTATTCTCAGGTCAAAAGTAATATTTGTTTAGAAGAATTGCGAAAGTCTAGGAGTCCGAAAGTCGGGAAGTCCGGGAGTCCGTTTCCCTCGGCAGTTGCTGGGCAGAAAGACTAGGCCTGATAAGTGGGAAACCCTATAGCTATCTTGGGCAGAAAGCTATAGGGTTGACGGTTAAGAAAGATATATAGTTTTGAAGGATATACCTATTCTCCGGTCTTTACTTTTTCATCTACACCGTCTTTTCCATCATTGAACTCTCTTATTCCTTTTCCAAGGCCTTTCATGAGTTCTGGTATTTTTTTGCCTCCAAAAAGCAATAATACTACCAATAAGATTAAAATAATTTCTTGTGTGCCTAGTGCGGCTAAAATTGTTGTATTGAACATAATTTTTTAAGATTAAAGCTTAAGGACTAAAGCTTAATGATTGGATGTATAGTAAAGTTTGAGTATTTACATTTCTGCAATACCTATAAAGGATGATTTCTATATAGAATAAGCTTTATATGCGCTCTATTCAATAGATTTTCATCTGTTAAGAGATGAATAGAATTAGGCGTTAATCTTAGGTGGTGGAGATTCCTGTACCAGTGTAGTTACTGGAAAATAAGCAGTATAGGCATGGTTATGCGCTATAGGTATTTCAATCACGATTGGAACGAAACTAACATACTGAACTTGTTGCCATACAAAGGCTGCTTTTACAAGACCTTGTTCTGCTGAATCTTGTGTTTCGGGAACATCTTTCTTGAAAATGTGTTCCAAGATCAGCTCATAGATACTTTCAATTTTATTGATCCTTAGATCTTCCTGAAAAGTATACTGGCCATTGATGTAATTTTGATGTCTTACAGGATTAATGGATAGGTTAACCATTTGAAGGAGCAATGCCCAACAAAATAGATGCTTCAAACCTAGTTTCCCCCTTAAGAATTTCATTGCAACAAAGGTAAGTAATTAAAGCTTTTAAACTTAAGCTAAGTAATTGGAGAACTAGTGATATTGATGAGCAATAGTTATAAGGGGAATTGAATAGGAGATTGTGACTTGCTGCTGACGATTTAGAAGTGGCAGAAGTAATATTATTATCCATTTGGACAGTTATCACACCTTTTCCCTTTTAAATACTTTAGACAGCATTCTTTCTTTAATTTCTTCTTTTTTTTATCCTTATCTTTCTTTTTGTCTTTTTTCGACATGGTAGCTGACTTAATGAATTGTTATTTCTTTTATAACAAAAAAAGGTACATATAGTGTGAATATGTACCTTTTAAATTATTTTTTGATAAGACTAAGCTTCGCTGTCATAAGAGATCTGACCAACATGTTTGTCGATCTGCCATCTTCCAGTACCTTCTTCGCCAATTACTTCGAACAATTCTAGCGCACGACGAGCTTTGTATTCTTCTTCTCTTTGTTCTTTAAAGAACCAGTTTAAGAATTCAAGTGTTACATAATCTTGTTCTTTATGGCAACGTGCAGCAATATTTTTTAATGATTGTGTTACGCTAATTTCTTGATCCAGGGCATCTTCAAATACTTCTCTAAAAGAGTTATATTCAATCTTAATATTGGTAATATCAGGAGAGATAGCAGTTCCACCCATATCCAATACATATTTATATAATTTTAGTTGATGATGTCTTTCTTCATCCGACTGTTTAAAAAAGTATTCTGATGAAAAATCATAACCATTTCTATTACACCATGAAGCCATAGAAAGGTATATAGCTGAAGAATGTGCTTCTTTTTTAATTTGTGTGTTAATCAGTGCCTCAACATCTGTGGAGAGTAAACACTTTACACGGAGAATATCTTTCATTGTCTTTTTCTTTAATACGAATACAACAACAAAAGTAGTGCTAAGGTTTAAGACCAACGAATTTAAAAGCAATATGGAAAGATTCTAATTCTAACTGTTAAAGTCCGAAAGTCCGAAAGTCGGGAAGTCCGTTCCCCTCAGGTTGGCAGGATTAGGTTGCAGATGAAATGCGTTTAGCTAGGACTTGTATTTTTAGCTAATGATGCGGTGTAGGCGATCGAATATAATGTGGTTAAGCTCTAACATGGTAAAGGTACCCTGTAATAATTCTTTGAGCTTAATGATTTGGATTAGGGATAAAACATAACAATGATCGCAGGCACAGATAAAAATGATTTCTAAATCTGCAGATTTAGTTGAGTTAAGCAATAGTTCTTCGATATCGATCTGATAAACAGCTTTTTTAAGCTTCAACAGATTGCGGTAATCAAAACGAGCTAATTTGCCTGCAAAATCAATATACCAACAGTTTTCGCTGTCTGATTGGTAAATAGCACCATTTTTAGTGCTAAAAACTTCGGTAAATAAGATTGAAGGTAATTCTACGGTTTGTTGCATTTATCTTAAAAATCTTGACAGCAACAAAGGTGTAAATTATTTGGAATTATTCCAAATTAAAATAGCTATAATCTAAAACTAGATCTTTAATCTCAAATATTTAGTATTTAAACTGCTACAGGAGGTATGATTTCAGGGTTCTCGGCCAGTTCTTTTACTTTTGCCATTGCCTTGGGCCACATGGTTTCAAACATGGCTATCATTTCTTTTTCCTTCTCGTTCATTTCCATGTAGACTTGGAAATTGGTTTTTCCATTTAAATCAGTAAGTGTGTAGTTTTCAAGTGCGCCTGCCCATTTTTTGACTTCCTCACTTTCATAGTCTTCAATTCCATCTTTTACTTCTCCCAGGTGTTCAATGGATAGGAATTCATTGGGTACATTTTCAGCAATCCGCGAAACCATTCCCCTGTTATTGGCATCTAGAAAAAGGGCTTTGCTTCCTTTTTTCCAATCAGTTACTGCTTTAGAGCCTTCAGAGAAGACAGCAGTCCACATTGGATAAGTTTGTTCGCCTAAAAGAATTTCCCAAACTCTTTCTCTTGGCGCATTAATTTCTATGTTAAATTCCATATTCGTTCAATGGTTAATGGTTCATAGTTGATAGCTTAGGTCTATATGCGTTTCGTACTAAGCAAATACTTTATTTGGGCATTTTATTAAAATCCATGTGTAGTAAATTCCATCGGTGTCCATCTAGATCTACAAAACCACCACCATACATCCAGCCATCTTTTTCTCCGCCTTCAGCATAAATTTGGCCTCCTGCAGCTAAGGCTTTCTGTAACATTTCATCAACTTCTTCTTTGCTTTCTGCATCAATTGAGAATAAAACTTCCGTACCAACGGTAGTGTCTGACACTTTATTGCCACTAAAACCTGAAAGGACATCAGACCTAAACAGCATCATTACAAATTTCTTTTCTCCAATAAAAAAGGAGGCCATGGTCTCTGTAAATGGAAACCTTTCGTTTTTTTCAAAGCCCATTTTGGTAAAAAATGCTACTGATTTCTCGATATTGGTTACGGGCAGATTTACCCAGATCTCTTTTGTCATGATTTTTCTCTTTTAACTGATGATTAAAGTTGACTATTTTTTTGAGAAAAATCAACGGCGTGACGGGACAATCTTCAGGGGCAAAAGAGACAGGGAAGGGAGCTTAAAGACTAAAGCTCGATGATTGGTTAATGAGCCGATGCATATTGCCTGATAGTTAGGCTTGGTTTTACTGAACGCTTATGTTAGTTAGCAAGTGTTTCTTGTCTTCTTAGCTTCAATGAAACCACCGCCAGTTAAAGCAAAAATAAAGTGCCAATGCTCATTTGTATCTTCAAATTTGATTTCTTCAACAGTTCCAAAGGTTCCAAGTCCATTGCTAATTTCATCACCAACTTTAACTGAAGTAACTTCACTTGTTGGTGTATCGTTATTGATGATTTTCATTGGTTCTGATTGAGTGATATTAGACGATTAATTAGCTGTTATAACATGCCCTACAACGTGGTTCATAACTGTCTTTTTCTCCCAGTAGAATTTTGCTTTCATTGGCAACAGTTCGGTAGGAATAAACCGCCGGACTTCCGCATTTCATGCAAACGGCGTTCACTTTGGTAACATGTTCTGCAATGGCAAGTAACGCTGGCATCGGACCAAAAGGTTTGCCTAAAAAATCCATGTCTAAACCTGCAATGATCACTCTAATGCCCTTTAATGCTAGCTTATTACAAACGTGGGGTAGGTCTTCATCAAAGAATTGAGCTTCATCAATCCCTACAACTTGTGTATTGGCACCGAGTAACAAAATTGCTGATGAACTTTCAACAGGTGTTGATTGGATAGAGTTCTGGTCGTGAGAAACTACTGCAGTTTCATCATAACGTGTATCCGTTTTAGGTTTAAAAATCTCTACGTTCAGTTTTGCAATCTGCGCTCTTTTTAATCTCCTGATCAGTTCTTCTGTTTTACCTGAGAACATGGAGCCGCAAATTACTTCTATGCTTCCACAAAATTCTCCTCTTCTAAAGTTTTGCTCGCTGAATAACATTTGTAAAGGTTATATTGGCCAAATATAAAAGAATTTTATAGTACTTTTGAAGGTCATTTATTAACATAAATCACCCATTTTTTCGTTAACTTATCATGATGAAGCAAGAAGATCTTTTTAAGAAATTAGGATTGATATTAAATGAGTTAAATGAGCAATATCAATTTCTAGCACAAAATCCTCAGCAGCTCAATGAGTTAGAGCTTGAACTTTTTCATGCCAATGCAAATTTCTTAACTGAGCATGTCCAAATCATAAAAAAAATTAATGCCAGTATCCAACCTCTTCCTTTACCTCCAGCAGAGGAAGAAATCCCTTTAGAAACTGCTCCTATGCTTGTTGATGATAACCTGAAAGAAGAATGTCAGCTGGAAGAGATTACTTTTGCTGATCAAGATGTAGATGAGGAGATTGATTTTGACACCGTAGAACCCGATGCTGAGCAGCCCCAACAGCCTGAATTTGCCGAGATTGAGGAAGAAATTTTCAAATTGGATCCATCTCCTTCAACATTCGAATTTATATTAAATGATCATTCTGAACATGAGAAATTCGAGTATGAGGAGAAGAGTGTTGATCAGTTATTTAATCGGCCTTTGAGCGAAGAAGAGGAAAGAATTTTAGCGCAAAAAATTAAACTAAGAGAAAAAGCAGCACAAGAAGCCGAAGAAAGTTTAGACGCAGAGGAAGATGAGATTGGACCAGAACCATTTCTGGTTCAAAAAGCAGAAGAGTTTCCAATAGAAAAGGAAGACCTTGAACTGGAAGTTGCGCCGCCATCAACTATTAGCGTTAATACTGTTGAACCAGTTGAAGATCCAACTTATAAACCAACGCTAAACGATCTTTTAGCAAGATCGGTCAAAGGAAATCTAAACGCTAACAATACTACGGCAGGAATTACTGATTTAAAACAAGGTGTTAATCTAAACGATAAATTGCTCTATATCAAGGATCTTTTTAATGGTTATAACTTAGCGTATACAGAAGCCATTGATTTTGCTAATAAGCTGCCAAATTTTGAAGCTGCAGATAACTTCTTTCAGAAAAACTATGCAGCAAAAAATAACTGGTCAAGTAAACAAGGTACAGTTGATAAATTTTATAAATTGCTGAACGAACGGTTTAAATAGGAACAAAGAACAAGGAACAAAGAACAAGGAACAAAGAAAAAAGTGTAAAGATAAGGCCTGAATTAAAGGCGGCCAATGTTTAACCTTTGCTCCTTAATCCTTACTCTTAAAGAATGCTGCAGCTTTAAGCTTTAGTCTATAAGCTTATTAAAGACTAAATCGATAGGTCTTTAACCTTTGCTCCTTAATCCTTACTCTTAAGGAATGCTGCAGCTTTAAGCTTTAGTCTTTAAGCTTATTAAAACCTAAATCGATAGGTCTTTAATCTTTGCTCCTTAATCCTTACTCTTAAGGAATGCTGCAGCTTTAAGCTTTTTGCTTTAGTCTTTAAGCTTATTAAAACCTAAATAAATCCCATTCGATTTGAATCGAGTTTCAAGAAAATAAATATCAAGATAGTGAAACTCCATAGGGAAGATCCTCCATAACTAATTAAGGGCAGGGGGATTCCAATTACGGGCATTATCCCAATTGCCATTCCGATATTTATAAAAACGTGGAAGAATATAATGCATGCAATGCAATATCCATAAACCCTGGAGAATACAGATCGCTGTCGTTCTGCAATATTTACAATCCTTAACAAAAGGAATATATATAATCCAATAACTACAAAACAGCCAACAAAGCCCCATTCTTCACCTACAGTTGAAAATATGAAGTCGGTACTCTGTGCAGGTACATATTTTAATTTTGTTTGTGTTCCCTGTAAAAAACCTCTTCCTGTGGCCTGTCCTGAGCCTATTGCAATCTTAGACTGTATAACATTCCATCCCACACCTTTATTGTCACTTGTTAATCCTAATATCAATTCTATACGTGTACGCTGGTGTGGCTGCAACACATTATTGAACATGAATTTGGCGATAAACAAATATGCAATTGCGATCAGTGTAATGATTACAATCCTGATGATCATCTGTTGCCGCTTTCTATTGAAATAGATACACAGCACACCAATGATGACAATGGAAGAGATAAGTATTAATGGAGATAGGAACAAGTTAAGAATGAAAAGGGAAACTGCACCCCAGAAAGTGATGATCAGATAGCCAGATAAGCCCTCCCTATAAAGTGGGAACATGAAAGAAAGAAAAACAAGCATCGAACCTGCATCAGGCTGTAACATGATTAGTGCCATTGGCAAAATGATAATGGCAGCACAGATTAATATAGGTTTTAAAGAATTGAGCTTAACATTAAAGGAGCTGATATACCTTGCCAATAAAAGTGCAGTCCCAAACTTTGCAAACTCGGAGGGCTGCAGTCGAAAAGAGCCCAAGGGGATCCAAGCTTGGTTACCACCAACGTTTCTGCCCACCACCAATACCACCAGCAATAGAAAAATGGTAATACCATAGATAACCGGGGCAAAAACACTGAAAAACTTAGCGTCGAATAACAATATAGATAAGCCTAAAACTATGCCTGCAAGGATGAATATTAATTGTTTACCATATTCAGCAGTAAAACTAAAAGCTTCAGATTTGTCCGGATTAAACTTAACAGAAAAAATGTTTAAAAAACCAATAGCACATAATGCCATATAGATTAATATGGTAATCCAATCTACATTAAAGAAAAATCTATTGCTTTGCTGCTGCATAGTTTTTTGGCTTTGTACTTACTTTATTAATCTTATTCGTTACCGGTTTATTTTTTATGGGTAAATTCTTTTTCAGACTGTCGGTCTTATTCAATAAACTATCAGTTTTGCTGATTGCTCTAACAGGTTTGGTTAAAAAAGCTGGCATTAGGTTCGCATCCTTAAACATTTGGATGGTACTGCCATTTATTCTTCTGCCAGAGAGCGAATCGGTTAAATATTTTTCGGCAAGAAAACTTGCTATCGGCGCTGCATAAGCACCACCAAAACCTCCATTTTCTACAATTACTGCAATGGCAATTTTAGGATTGTCTCTAGGGGCAAATCCAATAAAAACAGAGTGGTTTTTTCCTCTATTATTTTGTACGGTTCCAGTTTTACCGCACATGATGATATTTGGTAGCCTAGATTCTATCGCTGTTCCTATAGATGAGTTTACGGCATCCTGCATTCCGTCTATTACCGGATTAAAATATTTGGCATCAATATCAACATAGTGTTTCTCTTTATACTTTGGATCGATGTGTTTGCCATTGCCAATAGCTTTAATTACATGTGGTTTAATGTAGTAACCTCTATTAGCAATGATAGCCATAATATTGGCCATTTGTAAAGGAGTGGTCGTGATTTCTCCCTGGCCAATTGCAACCGACATAATTGTGGTGTTACCCCAGTATTTGCTGTAAATTTTATTATAATCGCTAGTTCTATAAAGCTTATATGCCTTTTCACCAGGGAAATCTAAACCCAAGGTATCGCCAATACCGAACTTTCTAACCTTATTTTGCCAAGCATCATAAGTGCTCTGCTGTTTTGCATAAGAGCCGCCATTTTTTGTCATCAGCTTTGCAAAGATATTATAGAAATAGGTATTACAGGAACGAGCAATTCCTCTTCTTAAAGCGATTTGACCATCTACGTGCTCACATTTAAATTTTCTATTCCCTGCCATGTAATAACCAGGACAGAAAAATGTAGTGTTCGGGTCAACTACTCCTTCGCTTAGGGCAATTAATGCATCTAATGGCTTAAACGCAGATCCAGGAGAATATTTACCCTGAATTGGCCTAACCATTAACCTTCTATTCACATTGGTTGCAATTTCGCTATAATTCTTGCTAAAGTTGCTGCCAACCAACTGATTAGGATCATAACCTGGACTGCTTACAAATGCCAAGACTTCTCCCGTACTGGGCTCTATAGCAACAACACTTCCAACTTTGTTATTTAGTAATTCTTCTCCAAGTTTTTGTAATCTAATGTCTATGGTTGAGGTAAGTTCATCACCAGAAATGGCTAATGAATCTAATTTGCCGCTATTGTAGCTTCCCTGAGCGACATTATGTACGTTAAAAAGCATGTGGGTTACACCTTTTGTCCCTCTTAAATCAACCTCATATGCCTTTTCAATCCCCGATTTGCCGATGTAATCCCCCGACTTATAATAGCCTTCATGTTTTTCAATGTCTTTTGCAGTAACTTCTTGCATATAACCTAAAAAATGGCCTGCTACACTATCTGGGTAATATCTTATCGTTCTGGTTCTTACACTAAAGCCCCTGTAATTGTACATTCTCTCCTGTAGCGCAGCATAGGTTTCAACTGAAAGCAGTTTCTGAAATATAGACTCTTGAAATCTCGATTGTACCACGGCTTTATGGAACTTCTTCCTGAAATCTTCCATGTAAATACCTAATATTTTACAAAGAGACAAAGTATCAAATGGTTTTACCTGGTTTGGGGTAACCAGTAGATCATAGGTTGGCTGGTTCTGTGCTAATATTTTGTTGTTCCGATCTAAAATCACACCCCTAGCTGGATACACATATTGTTTTCGAAGTGCATTGCTATTGGCATTTAGAAAATACTTATCACTGGCAACCTGCATGTAAAATAGCCTAGTCAAAAGAATTAAGGCTAATAGCACAAAAATGCCCTGAATAATATATTTTCTATTGAACAATTGATCCATTAATTCGATTTTCTATTATGGAAGATAAACTCTACCAATAAAATAATAAATAATGTAAAAACTGCACTTACAAGGCATCTGCTCAAGGTATAAGAGAGTTCTGTGAATTTGAATGCCTCTAAAAAGAACACCAAAATGTGATGGGTAAGAATACAAAGAATGGCGTAAATGGAAAACCACTTAAAACCCATGTTTCCCAATGATGGCTCCGGCTCATCGATTGCATCCCTATTTAAACTTACCGAAATAAACAAAATTCTAACCAGTGCCAAAGCAACACATGCTGAAGTATGAACACCTAAAGTATCATAAAAAGTATCGATTGTTAATCCTGTTACAAATGCAATTAGAAACAACAATAAATTCGGAATTCTAAAAGGTAATACTAAAATGAAAAGTATGTAGACAAATGGGGTAGACAGGTTATAAAAACTCAGATTGCGCAATAAAAAGATCTGCACAAATAAGAGCAGTATCCACCTAAAAATATTAATGAAAATTGTTCTACTGTTCATTAGGTGATTTAGTTTCTAGCGTTTTTTGTTCCTTTGCCAACCTATCTTTAATTACATACACGTATTGCAGTGTGCTAAAGTCATTAAAAAGATTTACTTCTAAAGTCATAAAGCTATTTCCGGTGTTGACCTTAGTACTGCCAATTTTACCAACTTCAATTCCTTTCGGGAAACCGCCGGCACCAGAAGTAATCACTGTATCTCCGGTGTTAACCTTTACGTGATTAGGGATTTCCTTAACATGTGCCTTTTTGAAATCGAAATTATCATCTCCCCATACCAAAGATCCAAAAGAATTGTTCTTTTTGATGTTGACACTCACCAGCACATCTTTGTTCAGTAAAGTTCTTATCGTCGCAAAATGAGGAGATACATCTAACACAAAGCCTACAATTCCTTTTTGCATAGAAATAACGGCCATGTCACGTTCAATGCCATCGTTACTCCCTCTGTTTATGGTAATAACGTTGTTGCTCTGGTTAATGGAGTTCTTAATTACTTTAGCGGTAACAAGTGTATATTGCTCTTGAAATACAGTGTCTTTAACAACAATAGTTTTGCTGCTATCTACGTTTTTTAGAGAAATGAGTTCAGTTCTTAGCTTGGCATTCTCCATAGCCAGACTATCATTAACCTGACCTAAATTCAAATACCTTTTTATCACATTTAACCTTTCGTAAGCACTCCCAACTATTTCATTGGTACTGTTTAAAGTAATGCTCCTTTGGTAAGAATTATTTTTAATAGTTAAAATAATCCCAATTGAAAAGAAAATGATAAAAAAGAAAAATGCGTTATATCGACTGATGAAAATCCAAAGGTTACGCATTGTTTAAAGATAGGAGATAAAAGATATGAGATTTGAGACATAAGTTGTGAACCTAGTCTCACATCTCATGTCTCAAATCTAGTTTACTGCATCAAGAATTTAAAATTACCGATATTTTTCAGCGCAATACCAGTACCGCGAACTACAGCACGAAGTGGATCTTCGGCAACATGAACAGGTAACTTCGTTTTTGCAGCTACACGTTTGTCTAAACCACGTAACAAGGCACCGCCTCCAGTTAGGTAAATTCCAGTCTGATAAATATCTGCAGAAAGCTCTGGTGGAGTAATCTCCAACGCTTTTAAAATTGCTTCTTCAATCTTAGAAATCGATTTGTCTAAACAATGGGCAATCTCAGTATAGGAAACCGTAATCTGTTTAGGCACACCAGTCATCAAATCTCTTCCTTGTACCGCGAAATCAGCTGGTGGATCAGAAAGCTCTGGTAATGCAGCCCCAACCTCAATCTTGATTTTTTCAGCAGTACGGTCCCCAATCATAATGTTATGCTGACGACGGATATAATTTACAATGTCAGAGTCGAAGTTATCTCCAGCAACACGGATAGACTGATCACAAACAATCCCCGATAAAGCAATTACAGCGATCTCTGTGGTACCACCACCGATATCAATGATCATGTTTCCCATAGGCTCTTCTACGTCAATACCAATACCAACTGCTGCGGCCATTGGCTCATGGATCAGGTAAACTTCCTTCGCACCAGCAATTTCAGCACTGTCCCTAACTGCACGTTTTTCAACCTCGGTAATGCCCGAAGGAATACAGATTACCATTCTTAAAGATGGGAACATCCATCCTTTGCCACCATTTAACATACGGATCATCCCTTTAATCATGGCTTCTGCAGCATTAAAATCTGCAATTACTCCATCCTTTAAAGGCCTAACCGTTCTGATATTGTCATGTGTCTTTCCCTCCATCTGCATGGCCTGGCGACCAATGGCTATGATTTTATTCGTTTGCCTATCAAAGGCAACAATAGAAGGTTCGTCAACTACTACTTTGTCGTTATGTATGATAAGGGTGTTTGCGGTACCTAAATCAATAGCTACCTCTTGTGTAAACCAATTAAATAAACCCATTTATATCTTGTGTTTTCTTATTCTTGTTAATGTATACTATTCAAATGTAAAAATAGTCTTTTTATTATATTTAAACTTAAAAAAATCAGCTTGGCATGTATTTATTTTATTCAAAATCATTTGAAAATCAAGTGTCTACTTCCATTGGTTTTTTCTGCCCTGATTTACGTTTCAATCTTTTTTGCGCAACTATTTCGCCCTGCTTAACAAAAAAGTATTTTTAAGCAATCAGGTTCGTTTTTACTAAGTTTTATACCACTATTAAGGGTTGCTTTAGTATTGCCTTTAAACTAACCAAATCCAAGTCTTTTACTAGTGTTTAAAGTGTCTCACTCCGGTTGTCACCATTGCAATTCCTCTTTCATTACATTTATCTATAGAATCCTGGTCTTTGATCGAACCTCCTGGTTGAAGTACAGCAACAATCCCAGCATCAGCAGCTAATGCAACACAGTCAGGAAAAGGGAAAAAAGCATCAGAAGCCATAACCGCACCAACTAAGCTAAAGCCAAAAGAATCAGCTTTTACAACAGCTTGTTTTAAGGCATCAACTCTTGAAGTCTGCCCAACACCACTTGCCAACAATACATTGTCCTTCACAAAAACAATAGTATTAGATTTGGTATGTTTTACAATCTTGTTAGCAAAAATCAGATCTTGGATAGACTCATCGCTTGGAGATTTTTCAGTTACCACTTTCATCTGATCCGCACCTTCCAAACTTAAGTCTTTATCTTGCTCGATTACCCCGTTTAATAAAGTTTTGAATTGTTTTTTGCTCAATTCTACCTCATTGCGCTGTAAAATCACCCTATTTTTCTTGGCTTTAAATAATTCTACTGCAGCAGGCTCATAAGAAGGAGCAATTAATACTTCAAAAAACAAATTGTTAATTTCTGTTGCTGTAGCCAAATCAACCTCTTGATTGGTAATTAGTACCCCACCAAAGGCCGAAACTGGATCGCAGGCCAATGCATCCTTCCAAGCGTCTAAAACAGTAGCTCTAGAAGCTAGTCCGCAGGCGTTGGTATGTTTTAGAATAGCAAAGGTAGGCTCGGTAAACTCATCGATCAAACTCACGGCAGCATCAACATCTACCAAATTATTATAGCTTAGTTCTTTGCCGTTTAGTTTGGTGAACATTTCATCCAAATTGCCATAAAATGTTCCCTGTTGATGAGGATTTTCGCCATAACGTAATGTTTGTGCCTGCGTTACGCTCTGCTTAAAAACATTTAAAGGTTCTTCAGTATTAAAATAGTTGAATATGGCGGTGTCATAATGCGATGAAGTATGGAAAGCCGTTTTCGCAAAAGATTTACGCTGCGCTAAAGTGGTAGCTCCATCCTGATCTTGTAATTGTTGTAAGAGTGTGCCATAATCATTTTTTGAGGCAATGATTACCACATCATTAAAGTTTTTTGCAGCAGCACGGATCAATGAAATTCCGCCAATATCAATTTTCTCAATGATTTCTTCATCAGTTCCACCACCTTTAACGGTTTCTTCAAAAGGATAAAGATCTACAATTACCAAATCAATCTCCGGTATTTCATACTGACCGATCTGCTCTTGATCCCCAGCTAAATTTCTGCGGTTTAAAATTCCTCCAAACACCTTAGGATGTAAAGTCTTTACTCGACCACCTAAAATAGAAGGATAACCAGTTAAATCTTCAACTGCTGTAACCGGAAGGTTTAAATCTTTAATAAATTGTTCCGTACCACCAGTAGAAAATAGCGTTACGCCTTGTTGGGCTAAATACTGAACAAGTGGCGCTAAACCATCTTTGTAATAAACTGAAATTAAAGCGTTTTTGATCTTTACTGACTCACTCATGAAGGGTATTATTTTAAGGCGCAAAGGTAAGAAAATGAGATTGGTTTTTTAAATTAAATTGATTAATTGTTTGATGGTAAAATTGCTTGTTGTTCGATTGATGGATTGTCGCCGAATTTAGCCATTAAATGACAAGAAATTTAAGGGTTTTTATTTCAAATTCACCTATCATTAGTGCTGTCGTGTGTACACATATAGTAAGTCATTTCTGCGGTTTCTGTGATAAACCTAACCAATGATGTATTAAGCATTACTTCAAGAACGGTGGGTTATGCATCATGCCCTCGGCCTAGCAGCATTTGGACGGGAGAATAGTTAATTGTTTCCATGGATAAAGCCCTCTCTTGCATAAAATAGCGGGGCGGAGAAATGGAGCGCAGCGCAATGGCTTGCCCAGCGTGCCCAAAACAATTGACTAATTATCCCTACAAAGGGTGCAAGCCGCGGCTTTTTTTGGTTACTTTTTTCAGCTGCTGGAAAAAAGTGACAAAATCTGCGGCTCTTTGGCCGCTTTTCGAGAAATCTTAGCCAGCCTGCAAACAGAACAAAACATTGAAGCATAGTAGGGGGCAAGGTATTACGATTTGTGCCGACACGATAGCTAAAGACGCGCATATCCAAGCCTTTCAATATCTTCAATACCTTTTGTTAAATGTGTTTTACCATCCTTAAGAATGTATAAATTATCACTGATGTCAACAATCGCTTTAAAGATGTGATCGGTAATTAAAAATCCCTTATATTCTTTCTCCGCTAAAATCAGTGCCGTTATTTTTTCGATATGCAGAGGCATGATATGAGAAAACGGTTCGTCTAGTATCGTAAATAATGCTTTAGACTTGATGATTATATATACTTCAACCAATCGTTTGAGGCCGCCAGATAGCTTTTTTATTTTAACATTTGATCTGCCTTCAAATTCCGAGAAAAAGCTTTCAAAGTCTGAAAAGGAAAGGTTGAAGTCGTTAAACACTCTTTTTAATTGGAGCGAACCTGGGATAAAATTGAACTGAGGTAGATAGGTGAGTAGGTCAGGCCTCTTAAAAGCTTCAAAAATAGACTGGTCGTCAAAACGGATAGAACGACTTTGTGCCTTTAAACTCCCATATATAATATTAAGTAAACAGGTTTTTCCCTGGCCATTTCGACCTAGTAAACCAGTAATTTTGTTCGTTTCACATTGGATATAAATGCTGTCCAATATTGTTCTGCTACCAAAGGAGAGCATAATGCCATCGGCTTCAAGTTGATGTCTCATCTTAGTTTATTAGCTAATACCATCACTAAGATGAATAGCAATAGATCGATACTTAACGTTACTGTCCATAAAAGCTTTTTGGAAACCCCAAGATTTCGATAGTAAAAAAACTCTTTGTACTTGTTCTTATTTACCGCATAAACGAAAATGGCCATGGTTATGGCCTTATACCAGCATAAAATTGGGATCGAGTGGTTACCCAAGGCATGATACATCCACATGCAGGAAAGACTGATACAAAGTCCTACAAAAAAATGACTAAGGTAGAATGTGTAAAGCGACCTAATGATTTTTTGCACGGCAACCATGATTTAGCAATATCTTAATCAGCATTAAGGCTGATGCACAACGTATTATTTTTTGATTTTTTTAATGATGCTTTCTACAACTCTGGGGTAATGCAGGTGCTCCAATTGTTGACCTTTGAACTTGATCATTTCGATATTGTCATCCTTATCAATCCGATATTTGGCCTGATAAATAAATTCCCCTTCGTCATAGTTCTCGTCTACATAGTGAATGGTTATCCCACCTTCGGTCTCTTTCGCATCGAGCACGGCTTGGTGAACGAAATCACCATACATTCCTTTTCCTCCAAATTTTGGTAAGATAGCAGGATGAATATTGATGATCCTGCCGGGATACTCCTGTAACAAGTTCTTTGGAATTAACCATAAAAATCCAGCTAACACAATTAAATCGATATCCAGATTTTTTAGAAGATCAATGATGTTGTCCGTTTTATAGAATTCATGCTTGTCGAAGATGTGAGAAGGAATTTCAAAACTATCTGCACGCTGTAGAACGTACGCATCAGGATTATTAGTTAAAACCAAAGCAATTTCTACATCTGTGTTGCGTTTAAAATGCTCCATTAGTTTTTGGGCATTGGATCCTGATCCCGAAGCAAATATTGCGATGCGTTTTTTCATCAATGATTATCTTGTTTTTCTTGGTAAATGCTCGTCAGCATTAAATAATGAACTATTTTCTCCAAAAATAACATTTTACACTTTTAATGAAAGTCTTTTGCCATATTTTTACGGCCATAGTGCAGGCCTTATCTTTCAAAGCCAAGTAAAGTAACCTATAATCATACTGTAAAGCAATAAAATAGGGATTTATTTTATTTTAAAAAATATTTGAAAAGCTTTTTGCTTTTTAAAAACATAAGCTCTATATTTGCAGTCCGAAAAATAGTAAACAGAAGATAAAAGGCTAAACAACAATGGCAAATCATAAATCGTCTTTAAAAAGAATTAGAGCAAACGCGACAAAACGTCTACGTAACAGATATCAAGCAAAAACTACACGTACCTTTATCAAAAGATTACGTGCTGCTGAAGATAAAAAAACTGGTGCTGAGTTATTACCTAAAGTAATTTCTATGCTAGATCGTTTGGCTAAGAAAAACGTAATTCATAAAAATAAAGCAGCTAACAATAAATCTAAATTAACGAAATTCGTTAACGGTTTAAAATAAGTTGATTATAGATATACCGAACGGTGTAGCAATAGCTATACCGTTTTTTTTATGTTTATACTTTTTTAATTTATCATAGATTAATTTAGTCTCAAGTTGTTGTTTCACCTTTTTTAAAGGTATTTTCAATAAAAATATATACCATTACAACTACACCATTTTGGTTAAAATAAATGGTTATTTTGAATGGGAAAAGAAAAAAAGGATAAATCAGGAATTAGTGGTTGGGCCGAAGCAGATCGACCCCGAGAAAAGTTAATCCTGCATGGAAGAAGAACACTCTCCGATGCAGAACTCATCGCCATCTTGATCCGCGCCGGAAATAGAACAGAAAGCGCAGTTGGCGTAAGCAAACGTATCCTTAAATCTTACGCCAATGATTTAACAATCATCTCCAAGCTAAATGTGAGCGATCTATCCAAATTCCACGGAATGGGAATGGCAAAAGCAATTGCGATCATTGCCGCCCTTGAACTTGGTAGAAGGAGAAAAGACGTCGTTCCTGCCAAATCCAAAAAGATAAGCTCCTCAAAAGATGCCGATCAAGTCATCAGGCCCGAACTGCTAGATCTTGCCCATGAAGAATTTTGGATCCTGTTGCTGAATAGGGCAAATACCGTTATTGGTAAACATTTTATCAGCAAAGGCGGGCAGTCTGGAACAGTTGTTGATCCAAAAATCATCTTTAAAATCGCATTAGAGCAAAATGCATCTTCAATTATTTTGGCACACAATCACCCTTCGGGCAATTTGAAGGCCAGCCAGGCAGATCTTAACGTTACCCGAAAATTGGTAGAAGCAGGCCGTATGCTCGAACTCCCAGTAATAGATCATATCATCGTTACCGATAACGCTTTTATAAGTTTTGCAGATGAAGGATTGATGTGAGTTCGAGATAATCAGACTCACGCAATACGCATGTGCTAAATAGCGAACAATTAATCTCCTACAACAAAAAAATTAACATTCTATTTGTAGTTTTGGTGTGTATGAAAAAAATATTAATTCTTTTACTGGCATTCTTATCCATCCAGTTAACTACAACAGCACAGCAAAACCAGCCCATCAATGTCATCTCCTATAATATTAGATACAGTAATACCACAGATGGTGTAAACATTTGGGAGAATAGAAAAGAAAATGTTAAAGCATTGCTTAAGTTTTATGATGCTGATATTGTTGGAGTTCAAGAAGCATTGGCCAATCAATTTGATTATTTGTTGGAGAACTCTGATTTCGATGTTGTCGGTGCCGGTCGTGAAGATGGCCTGAGAAGTGGTGAATTTGCCGCTATTTATTTCAACAAAAATAGGTTTACCAAAAAAGAGTCTGGTAACTTCTGGTTGTCCACCACACCTAACGTGCCTAGCAAAGGTTGGGATGCAGCATTAAACCGCATTTGTACCTGGGCTAAGCTGTATGATAAACTAAATAAAAAAGAACTGATCGTTTTTAATACACATTTTGATCATATTGGTGTGCAGGCAAGAATTGAATCAGCTAAATTAATTAAACAGAAAATTCAGGAACTAGCACCAAAGCTGCCCGTAATTTTAACCGGCGATTTAAATGTTACCCCAGAAACGGAAGCGATCGAAACAATCAAGTCGTTTTTGATAGATACCAAAGAAGTGACCGTAGAACCTCCCTACGGCCCGATAGGTACGTTTAACGACTTTAACTTTAATAGTATCCTGAAAAGAAAGATCGACTACATCTTTGTCAATAAAAGCTTTAAAGTACAAAAATTCGCCGTATTATCTGATAGCAAAGACCAGAAGTATTATTCCGATCACCTACCTGTTTACGCTAAATTGTATTTTTAATTTGTAGGTTCACTGGTTCAATTGTTCATTTGTGCCAACAAATGAACGAGACACTGGGTCTACACTGGGTCTACACTGGGTCTACACTGGGTCTACACTGGGTCTACACTGGAGCTATAATGATCGTTTCTCAGATAAACACCAGGTCTACACTGGGTTGTCTTAGCTAGCTTAATTGGTCTATGCACCCAGTCTTCCAACCTTCCAACCCTTCAACCTTCCAACCTTTCATCATACATCTTCCATCACTAAGCCATGCTTCTTACAGATTAACAACGCATTTACCTTTTTCCTTTCCGCATTAAATAATATCTTTGCATTTTAATTTTGGTGTCTGCCTGGACGTAAGTCTTGATGATTGACGCCTAATACTTGATCTTCAAATAATGAAAATATCCTACAGCTGGCTTAAACAGTTCATACAGACCGATAAAACACCCCAAGAAATTTCGCTAATCTTAACCGACATAGGTCTGGAAGTAGAAAGCTTAGAAAAAGTACAGCCAGTTGTTGGTGGTTTGGAAGGTTTGGTAATCGGTTATGTGACCGAATGTACCCAACATCCAAATGCCGATCGATTGCGCGTAACCAAAGTTGATGCAGGTACAGGAGAGCTTTTACAGATTGTTTGCGGAGCACCAAATGTTGCAGCAGGTCAAAAAGTAGTGGTTGCTACAGTGGGCACCACAGTTTACCCAAATGAAGGAGAGCCATTTAAGATCAATAAATCTAAAATTAGAGGCGAGGTTTCTGAAGGCATGATCTGTGCAGAAGATGAAATCGGATTGGGAGCTTCACATGCTGGGATCATGGTATTGCCAGAAGATGCTGAAATCGGAATTGCAGCCAAGTCTTATTTCAAAATGGAAGATGATTTTGTTTTTGAGATCGGATTAACACCAAACCGTGCTGATGCCGCATCCCACTTAGGCGTAGCCCGAGATTTAGCAGCCTATTTGCGTAGTAGCTACCAAATGCCTGATATCAGTGCATTCAAGATAGATAATGAAGATTTAACAATTGAAGTTAAAGTCGAGGATTTAGAAGCATGTCCAAGATACAGTAGCGTAAGCATCAGTGGCGTAACTGTAAAACCCTCTCCAGATTGGTTAAAGGATAAATTAAAAGTAATTGGCATTCGTCCAATCAATAATATTGTAGATGTAACCAATTACGTACTGCATGAACTCGGACAGCCTTTGCACGCTTTTGATGCAGATCAGATCAAAGGTAAACAGGTGCTCGTTAAAAAATGCGATGAAGGAACCCCATTTGTTACTTTGGATAAGGTAGAACGCAAACTTTCTGCAGCAGATTTGATGATCTGTAATGCAGAAGAGCCGATGTCAATCGCAGGTGTATTTGGAGGGAAAACATCAGGTGTTTCAGATCAAACCACAAATGTTTTCTTGGAGAGCGCCTATTTTAATGCAGTATCAGTTCGTAAAACGGCTAAAAGACATAACCTGAAAACAGATGCCTCTTTTAGGTTTGAGCGTGGTACAGATCCAGAAATTACAGTTATCGCTTTAAAAAGAGCAGCACTATTGATAAAGGAAGTTGCAGGTGGAGAAATTTCATCTGCAGTTTCTGATATTTATCCCGTAAAATCTAATCCCTTTGATGTTGAGGTGAGTTATGCCAATATCGTAAGGTTGATTGGACAGGATATTCCATCCGAAGAAATTAAGTCTATCATCCTAGCCTTAGGGATCGATGTTGTCAATGAAACACCAGAAGGCTTAAGCTTAAAAGTTCCGGTATATAAAGTTGATGTTACCCGTGAATGTGATGTTACCGAAGAGGTATTGCGCATTTATGGTTACAATAACATTGAAATCCCAACTAAGGTAAATGCCTCATTGGCCTATACCCTTAAACCTAATAAAGAAAATACACAGAATTTAATAGCCGACCTCTTAACAGCGAACGGATTTCTAGAGATCTGGTGTAATTCTTTAACCCGTTCTGCATTTTCTAAAAAACCTGAAGAGGCAGTTCATATTTTAAATCCACTAAGCTCTGATCTAAACGTAATGCGCCAGAGCTTACTGCAGCCAGCTTTGGAAAGTGTAGCTTACAACCAAAATCGCAAGAATGCAGATCTAAAATTATATGAATTTGGAAAAACCTATCATCTAATTGCTGAACAGTATGTAGAGCGCCAACGTTTATTGGTCTTGATTAGTGGGGCTAAACAAAATGAACAATGGAACCAACCAACATCACAAACTACCTTCTATAATATAAAAGCTGCAGTAGATGCAATCCTTGGTCGTTTGGGTATAAGTAATTTTCAATCTGATGAAATTAAAGATGAAAACTTTGCTTATGGACTAAAATATTTTAGAGGAGATAAAGTTCTTGTTTCCTTTGGAGCAGCTACTAAAGCCGATCGTAAACAGGCAGGAGTTGATAAAGATGTGTTTTATGCTGATTTTGATTGGGCTTTATTGGTAGATTCCATCAAAAAGAATAAAGTCGTACATAAAGAAGTTCCTAAGTATCCGGCAGTGAGAAGGGATCTTTCTATTTTGGTAGATCAGCAGGTAACTTTTGATGAACTGAAGTCGATTGCTTTTAAAACAGAAAAGAAATTAGTTAAGCAGGTACAGATTTTTGATGTGTATGAAGGTGATAAATTGCCTGAAGGAAAGAAATCGTACGCGCTTAATTTCATACTTCAAGATGAGGAGCAAACTTTAACTGATAAGCAAATTGATGCGATTATGCAAAAGATAATCGCTAACTTAGCCCAAACAGCAAAAGCAGAGATAAGATAATTAGTTAATGGATCGGTTGCTGAATTTTTGGTAACCTAAATTAAATAGCTCTGGAATAATTCAGAGGAAACAACAGTACAATTAAATTTTAGAAAATGTCTTCTGTTGCCGAACAATTGAATAGTGTATTGCACAAAACAGCTCGATTAATAGAGCTTTGTAGCGCTTTACAGGAAGAAAATGACTTGCTGAAATTAGAAAACCAGCATACAAAAGCAGCTTTAGAAACTGCTAAAATAAAGAATGTAGATCTCGATGAAAAGTTAAGGGTTCTTAAATTAGCAAAGAGTATTGAAGGAACAAGTGAAAAGACACTTGATATAAAGCAAAAAATTAACGAATTTGTGCGGGAAATTGATAAGTGTGTAGTGTTGCTTAAGAAATAGGCAACATAAAAAATTGAAACAAAGCAAAAATGGGAGAAATCTCGATTAAAATAACTATTTCTGACCGTATCTATCCCTTAAAGGTAAATATGGAGGAAGAAGAAATTGTAAGACGGGCAGCAAAAATTATCAACGAACGCATAAAAGACTATCAGGAAAATTATGCGGTTAGAGATAAGCAGGATCTGTTATCGATGGCGGTGTTGCATTATGCAACAGCAGTATTGAGAACAGAACATAAGGTGCAAAACCAGGATACTGCTGTTGCCGAAAAAGTTGAAGAATTAGATAGTTTATTAAACGGTTTTTTCGCTAAATAAAAACGTTCTTTATAACTGTTTAGGGTAATTTCCCCTAAGCAATTATCAGCTAATGAAATTTGGCCGTGGCTAAATTTTTATGTTTCAATATTTCCTTTTATTTTAATTATTGGCCTAGCCGATCATAAAATTGAGGTACATACTGGCATAATAAATTTAGTTACGGTTTTTTTATATAAAACAAAAAATGGATATAATAGATATTTTAGGAATAATTGGCGGAATATTGGCCAGTTTAGCATTAGGTATTGTAATAGGTAGATTCCTGTTGCGTAACCTATTGAAACAACAAGAAATTGCAGCTCAAAATAAAGCGAAGAAAATTCTTAGAGATGCTGAAAGCAATGCTGATATCTTAAAGAAAGATAGATTACTTGAAGCAAAAGAAAAGTTTTTGCAGATGAAAGCTGAACATGAACAACATGTAAACAGCAGAAATAACGAAATTAATCAACGTGAAAATAGCATTAAGCAAAAAGAGCAATCACTTAATTCTAAGTTAGAGAATTTAAATCGCAAGGAGCAGGACCTAGATTCACATAAAAATAACCTTGAGAAACAAACTGCCCTTGCCGTTAAAAAACAAGAAGAAGTTGATGTCTTGAAAAACCAACACGTACAACAGTTGGAAACAATCGCAGGTTTAAGCGCAGAAGAAGCCAAAAACCAATTGGTAGAGAACATGAAAAGCGAAGCCCGTTCTCAGGCAATGATGCAGGTTAAAGACATTGTTGACGAAGCAAAACTAACAGCTAGTAAAGAAGCTAAAAAAGTAGTAATTCAGACCATCCAGCGTACAGCAGCTGAAGCCGCTATCGAAAACTCTGTATCTATTTTCCATATTGATAATGACGAGATTAAAGGTCGTGTAATTGGTAGAGAAGGAAGAAATATCCGTGCTTTGGAAGCTGCTACAGGAATTGAAATAATTGTTGATGATACTCCAGAGGCTATTATTTTATCTGGTTTCGATCCGGTAAGAAGGGAAATTGCCCGTTTAGCCCTGCACCGTTTGGTAACAGATGGTCGTATTCACCCCGCACGTATCGAAGAGGTAGTAGCCAAAACTAAAAAACAGATAGAAGACGAAATCGTAGAGATTGGTGAACGTACCGTTATCGATTTGGGTATTCATGGTTTGCACCCTGAGCTGATCAGAATGGTGGGTCGTATGCGTTACCGTTCTTCTTACGGACAAAACTTATTACATCACTCTCGTGAGGTTGCCAATTTTTGTGCAACTATGGCGGCTGAGTTGGGCTTAAATGCTAAAATGGCTAAACGTGCTGGTTTGCTTCATGATATAGGTAAAGTTCCTGATGATAATCCTGAATTGCCTCACGCAATCTTGGGAATGCAGTTGGCAGAAAAATATAAAGAACATCCAGAAGTTTGTAATGCCATTGGTGCCCACCATGACGAGATTGAAATGACCTCAATGATTTCGCCAATTGTACAGGCCTGTGACTCGATTTCAGGAGCAAGACCAGGTGCACGTCGTGAAGTTGTAGAAAGTTACATCAAACGTTTAAAAGAGCTGGAAGAATTGGCACTTTCATACCCAGGTGTAGAGAAAACCTTCGCTATACAGGCAGGTAGAGAATTAAGGGTAGTCGTAGAAAGTGAGCGTGTAACTGATCAACAGGCAGAATTGTTGGCAGCAGATATCTCAAATAGGATCCAGACTGAAATGACCTATCCTGGGCAGATTAAAGTTACCGTAATCAGGGAAACCAGATCCGTAGCCTTCGCTAAATAAGGCAAATACCTATTAAATAGATGAACAGATTTTTAAAGCGATGATTATTCATCGCTTTTTTTTATTTTTATCCTCCCAATTAATTCATCCAATAATTGATCATGTCATGGAAAAAATTGAAAAACGCCCTGTAGATATTTACTTCGATAAGTATGCAGAGAGCCATCAGAATCATACCAATGAAACCATTCATTGGATCTGCGTCCCATTGATCGTTTTCAGTTTGTTGGGCCTGGTATGGAGTATTCCATTTCCGCATCTAGAGTTTTTGGGCAGATACAACGGTTTTGTGAACTGGGCCTCCTTCTTAATCGCATTTTCAGTTTATTACTATTATACACTTTCTCCCGTGCTTTCATTCCTCATGTTATGGGTAATCGGACTAATGTCTTACGGTATCGTAAACTTAGAATATTGGGCTGCCAATGGAGGTCCTGATGTTTGGCTTTCTTGTTTGGTCATCTTCATAATAGCATGGATAGGGCAGTTTATCGGACATAAAATAGAAGGTAAAAAGCCATCTTTTTTAGATGATGTTAAGTTTCTACTCATTGGACCAATCTGGTTATTGCATTTCATCTGCAAAAAAGTAGGGATTAGGTATTGAGATGGAAGATGGGAGATGTGAGATCAAAGATTAAGGATCAAAGATCAAAGACTGGATGCGTAACCTATGGTTCATGGAATAGTATTTAGCTAACTTATAAGGCTCTTTAACAGTTTTTTTGTCATTTCGACGCTAGGAGAAATCTATAGGTATCAATCCTCTTCCATACATTTCAAGCTATCGCTATAGACATCCATTAACTATGAACCATCAACCATGAACCAGGCTGTAAATCCAACCCATTAGCCATTGACCATCAGCCATTGACCAAGCTTTACCTATCGCTATAAACATCCAGACCATGAACTATGAACCATTAACCATGAACCACTCAGTAAGCCCAGCCCATTAGCCATCGACCAAAATTCAACCCACCAATCCCCGATGTTAACTTCTTGTTAATTGCTATATTTCACTTACAGCACTCTTTTGGGATCTTAAACCTGCTTTTAATGTTGTTAATCGACCCATTTAACAATTAATTAACACTCACGTAAACGAATGGTAATTTGTGGCTAACATGGAGCTAACATTGCCGTAATACTTTTGCCTAAACAAATTATAGGCAAATTGAAATCACAATTAACTCTAACAAAAGCATTTTTTACATTACTATTGGTGATGATGAGTGCAGCGGTTTTCGCTCAGGGAACTGGAAGAATTTCAGGTACAGTATCAGATAAGAAAACAGGTGAAACCCTTATTGGTGTTTCTGTAAAACTTGCAGGTACTACCAAAGGTATAGGAACCGATGTTGAAGGAAAATATTCACTTGGTGGCTTAGCGGAAGGTAAATATTCGCTAGAAATATCTTATACAGGATATACTACAAAAAAGATTACGGATATTGAGGTTAAAGCAAATGCTGCAACCACCCTAAATGTGGTTTTGGATGAAGGTGGTAACAACCTAAATCAGGTAACCATTACAGCTTCTTACAAACAGGAATCGGTAAATGCACTTTATGCCCAGCAAAAAAATAGCTCGGTAATCTCTGACGGTATTTCGAGTGACCAGATCAAAAAATCACCGGATAAAAATACATCAGAAGCACTGAAACGAGTAAGTGGTGCTACCATCCAAGATAATAAATTTGTAATTGTACGTGGTTTAAGTGATCGATACAATACAGCAACTTTGGATAATTCTACTTTGCCAAGTACCGAGCCAAATAGAAAAGCTTTTTCTTTCGACATTGTACCGTCAAACTTGGTGGATAAGATTACGATCAGCAAAACTGCTACTCCAGATCTTCCAGCCGATTTTGCTGGAGGTGCGGTTCAGATTACTACCAAAGATATTCCTGATGAAAACTTTCTGTCTTTCGGAATAGGAACTGGTTACAATACACAATCAACCTTTAAAGACTTTTTAGGAACTGGGAAAAGTGCATTAAACTATTTGGGCTTTGATAATGGCGAAAAACAATTGGCAACTAATTTTCCAACAAGAAAAAGAATTGTTGCTGGATTAACACCAACAAGAAATATTTCATCGCTGATTTCATTACCGAATGATTATTCGATCAAAAACACATCGGCCTTGCCAAGCCAGAATTACCAATTGAGCTTGGGTAGGGTAAAAAGATTTGAGAACAACAACCGTTTTGGGGCTTTATTCTCTTTAACCTATCGCAATTCGCAGAACATCTATAACGATGTAAAACGTGATTTTTATGTATATAATTATAATGACAATCAATACCGCTTTTCTACCAATCTAGGTGCATTGGCTAACTTCGCCTATAGCTTTGGTAAAAATAAGATCAGCTTCAAAAATGTGTACAACCGTAACTACGATGATAACTACACCGAACGTACGGGTATAAATGAAGGTTCTACCACAATAAATAGATTTTATGCTTACGATATTATGCAGAAATCACTTTTTAAAAGTACTTTGGAAGGTGAGCACCAAATTGGAAGCAAAAATAATAAGTTAAAATGGACTGCTTCTTTCAGTAATGTACTGAACAATCAGCCTAACCAAACCAAGATCAATTATGCAAAGGCTATTAGTGCACAAAACGATCCATCGGTTGCTTACCAAGCAAATGTTACTTCTTTAGGAAAGGAAAACACCCGTTTGTTTACAGATTTAGATGAGAACATTTATTCTGGAGATGTAAATTATAGCACACCAATTAAATTGTTCAAGGCATCAACTACTTTAAAAGTGGGCGCTGGTGGCCAGTACAGAGAACGTGCTTTTACAGCAAGATTTATTGGTGCAGAGTTACAGACCAATATTGATCCAACCTTATTTGATAACATCAGAAAGTTGCCAGTTGATCAGATCTTTTCACCATCATTGATTAGACAAGGTGTATATAAATTAAGTGAAATTGGAACTGATGCAGATAACTATGACGCCAATTCAATGACAACTTATGGTTATGCCATGTTGGATCAGAAATTTGGAGAGAAAGTGAGAGTAGTTTATGGTTTGAGAGCAGAAAACTATCTTGTTCAATTGAATACGACCAAAAGATTGGTTGATGATACCCAACTAGATCTGTTACCATCGGTAAATTTCACTTACAGTGTTAACCCGAAAAGTAATTTTAGAGCATCTTATTACCGCACTTTGGCTAGACCTGAGTTTAGAGAACTAGCACCATTTTCATTTTATGATTATGAATTGTTAGCTAACCAAGGTGGAAATCCTAATTTGAAAAGAACATCTGTTGATAATGCAGATTTGAGATATGAGATTTATCCAGGTTCTGGAGAGATCTTATCATTCTCGGTATTCTATAAACATTTTACTAATGCAATTGAATCTTATCGTTACGATGTAATTTCTACGCCGGATATCTCTTATTTCAACACTGCAAAAGCACAGACTTACGGTATTGAGCTAGAGGCACGTAAAAACTTAAGCTTCATCGGCGAAGGCGCTGGGTTAAAAAGAACGGTAGCTTATGTTAATCTTTCGTTAATAAAATCAAAGGTTGAAAATCCAAGTGACCAAAACTACATTGACAAGACCCGTCCAATGGTCGGTCAGTCTCCTTATGTAATCAATGCAGGTTTACAGCATACTACCCTTAACAATAAGTTAAACTTAAATCTATTATATAATAAAATTGGAAGAAGGATTGTACAGGCTAGTGGAATTAACTTTCCAAGTACATGGGAAGCACCAAGAAATGTATTCGATTTCCAGGCAGGATATAAAGTGTTAAAGAACAGAGGCGAAATCAAATTCAACGTTGGTGATATCCTGAGCGAGCGTTATACTGTTTATTTCGACTATAACAAGAATAAAAAGTATGATAAAGACGGAAGTGATGAAACGATCATGTCTTACAAACCAGGAACCAACTTATCATTATCATTTAACTACTCATTCTAGTAACAGTTAACAAATTGTTAATCTCTCCTTAACCAGAAGGACAAGTTAAATCAATCTCTTTGTAAAAGAAATTCATTAAAAGAAAAATTAAAGAAAAGGAAATGAAGAACAAATTTTTAGTATTGGTATTATCGGTTGTGTTTTTGGCAACCTCATGTAAAAAAAATACGGTTGTTGACGAAGAAGAACCAGTTACACCAACCAATACGGTTGAAGTAAGTGGAGAGATCACTACAAATACAACTTGGTCTGCAAACAAAATCTACTTATTAAAAGGATTTGTTTTCGTAAGTAAAAATGCAACTTTAACTATTGAGCCAGGAACAATCATCAAAGGTGATAAAGCTTCACAGGCTACATTGATCATCACCCGTGGCGCAAAAATCAATGCTACTGGTACTGCTGATAAACCAATTGTATTTACGTCTGCTTTACCAGCTGGTGCGCGTAGCCATGGCGATTGGGGTGGTGTTATACTTTTGGGAAAAGCTCCAGTAAACCAAAGTAACGATGTTAAAATAGAAGGTGGTTTAAAAGATCCAAAAGGTGGAGAAGATAAAGCATACATCTATTATGGTGGTACTGACGCTGCTGATAACTCAGGAATTTTGAAATATGTTCGTATCGAATATGCAGGTATTGCTTTCTCTGTTGATAATGAGATCAATGGTTTAACAATGGGTGGTGTTGGTAATGGTACTACTTTAGATTATATCGAAGTTTATCGTTCAGGTGATGATGCCTACGAATGGTTTGGTGGTACAGTGAATGCGAAACACTTATTGGCTATCGGTACTTGGGATGATGATTTTGATACTGATTTCGGTTATTCAGGTAACGTTCAGTTTGCTTTGGCACAACGTGTAGCTACCGTAGCAGATCAATCAGGTTCAAACGGTTTCGAATCAGATAATGATGGTAACGGTTCAGATTTAACTCCAAAAACTTCTGCAGTTTTCTCTAACGTAACTATCTTAGGTCCAATTAAAGTTGCGGGTGGTCCTTTAAATGCAAACTACCAAAATGGTGCACAAATCCGTCGTAACTCTTCTATCAGTATCTTAAACTCAGTATTCTCAGGTTTCCCTGTAGGAATTTATATCGATGATACCAAAGTAACTACTCCAGGTTCTACTTCTACAAACTTCACATCCGGATCAATGGTATTTGCAAATAACTTGATCTACGGAACTAAATCTGCGACTACAGAAGTAAGCGTAAGTACTGGTTCATTGCTAAGTGCAATTGAAACTACACTTCGTGCGAATAATAGTTTTGCTCAAACTAGTTTTGCAGCTTCATTATTTGTTAGTCCTTACTTATACACTAAAGATTTTGGTTCAGGTGTAACATTTGGAACTGCTAACTTTACTTTAGCTACTGGTTCTGCTGCTGCAACAGGTGCTTCATTCACCAATCCAAAAGTTTCAGGTTCATTCTTTACCCAAGTGGCTTATAAAGGTGCTTTTGGTACTGATAACTGGGCAGCTGGATGGTCAGAAGTTGATCCACAAACTTTAGCTTACACTACTCCAGGTGTTGTAAAATAATAAAATATCATATTTGGTTAATAGCCCATTCCGACTAATGTTGGAATGGGTTTTTTTATGAACTGAATTTGTTGATTTAAAATTTCATTTCATTGTAGCGAAAAGCACCCAGCCTACGTATTGGGATTATTAACCCAAACAAACATGAATTCAACTACAACTGGCTATAAGCTGCTTTTCTGCAACTTATTCTTTACGATTATTTTATCGGTTATTTGTCTAGGTGCCTGTAAAAAAGATGGTTTAACCGCTACAGAGCATGATTATAGGGTCATTGCATGGGATTATCTCGATGCAAGTTCCAAAGCTACTGTAATCTCAGATTGGAGAAAAGCACCAATAACCTATACCCAAGGGGTGCCCTTTTCACAAACGTACAAAGATGAACAGGTAGCAGCAGTTAGATTCAATACTTCTAATGATGCAATTCTCGGCCCGATAGTGGTTTTTATTGCCGTACAAAGCAAAAAGGTAGTAGGGGTAGGGCTTAGGGAGTAATTAGACGGAAAGTCCGCAGGGTCTCTAAAAAATAATTTGTACTTCTATTTATCCTTTGGTTCATAATGATAAACCACTTCATAAGGTTTATTCTTTAAGTTTGCTGCTAGTTCGCCAATGCGTAATTTTTGCTTTTGTGGTGTAGGTTCGCAAACGGTATAAGACTTTCCATTGTAAATGATGGCATCGCCAGTTGGCCTGTCAAATTGAACCGCCATGGTAATGTGAGTGGGATACAGTAGGGCAATCATAGGTAGGTTATAGATCTCTTTGACCAGATAAAAGAACAAGGCCGCACGATCATCGCAATCGCTATACTTGTTAAGTAAAGTCTGTTCCGGCGACAATCGTTTTTCTTTCCCGAAATTCTCTTCATCATTCTCGTATAAAAATGCATAACGCGTGAATTGCATCAAGTAGTCGACGCCTTTTTTAGGAGCCATTCCTTTTAAGTTCTGTTTCAGTAAAGGAATTAAAGATTGATAGGTTTCACGACTAAGTGGAATATTAAAATAGGTTTCGAAATCAACCCCAGGATAATTGGCAAAGATAGCATCTACGGTCTCATTCAGTTTTACCTTAAAGTGATAAGCTTTGTGCTTATAGTTAAAGGCAATTTGTTTCTCCGTATAGTCCTCAGGTTTGAAATCTGGCATCCTGGTAACTTTATAGCTAAAAGCATTGGTAGCAGAAGATATGGTGATGTTTACAGGGAGATAGGCCGTTTCTCTATTGAACAATCTTCCAAAATCATGATAATTGAGACAGGTATATTTGTCCCTATCGATCATAAAAAAAGGAATGTCCTTAATGTCCTCATCATTGCGGATATAGAAAATTAACTGATTATTTCCAATCGCTAACTTGGCATCGTAACCAGATTTCGACATCAGGAACCATTTGTATAAAGTATAACGATTATAATTTACGGCTTTGGGACTAAGCTCTTGGGCTGTTTTTCTGACCAACTGATAATAGAGCCAGTCATTTAGTTTATATTTTTCTTTGTAGGCAGTTAGGGCCGCGATTAAAGGGGGGTAGTTGCCGGCATTAAGCTTCTCGTAAAATTTGATAACCGATTTAGCATTGAGCTCATGATCTAGTTCAGTTAACATGGAACTATCGGCCTCAAAGTTAAAAGTTGCTTCATAAAACTCAAAACTATGCCGTTGCGCACTTACAGTACTGAATGTAAGGAGCAATGAAACGATTGCAACTGTTCTAAGTAAGATATGTTTGGCCTTGACGTTCAACTGTTAACTATGGGGTAATATTAAAGCTACATAAAATTAACATTTAAATAAAGTTTTTATTGTCTTTTCGGAGTCCGAAAGTCCGTTCCCCTCAGTGTTTCAGGACCAATGGCTAATAGACCATAGCTAATAGGCATGATGCATATAGCGGTAGCCTATTGACTATTGACCATCAGCCATTGACCCAGGTAGGCTAATAGACCATAGCTAATAGGCATGATGCATATAGCGGTAGCCTATTGACTATTGACCATCAGCCATTGACCCAGGTAGGCTAATAGACCATAGCTAATAGACATGATGCATATAGCGGTAGTCCATTGACCATTGGCTATCAGCCATTGACCCAGGTAGGCTAATAGACCATAGCTAATAGACATGATGCATATAGCGGTAGTCCATTGACCATTGACTATCAGCCATTGACCCAAATAAGCCAATAGCTAAACACCCAACTCATAATGTTTAAATAATAGGCATTTCATGCTGAATTAACATTGTAGCCCTACTTTTGTAGTGTTAAATAGCTGGTTACTATTTAACATAAGTTTAGGTTAGTTGATTAATACAAAAGCCACGATGGATTTCGTGGCTTTTTGTAGTTTTTAGAAGTTCTTTCCAATCTTTTCGAGCATTTCTGCAGGGATTTTATGAACATCAACCACTAAAAATCCATCCAAACAATCAGAGAATTTAGGGTCTATGTTAAAGCAGATGATTTTGGCATTCAAATTCATATACTGACGCAGCAATACTGGGATCTTAATATGTGAGTTTTCTATATCTCCAATAAGCCCATCAAGGTCTTTCAACGAATCACTGCTTTCAACCAGCAGGTCTGTATCAATTGGTGTAAGGTCTGCCTTAAATTTGTTCTTAGGTTTCACATAAGAGGCCAAATCATAATCAAAATGGTTTTTGGTAATGTAATCAACAATGATCGATTTAGATAGCTTAGAGAAGTTATTACTAATACTTACCGGGCCAAACATGTATCTATATTGTGGGTTCAAGATCAGATACTTCAAAATTCCTTTCCACAATAAAAATAAAGGCAATGGTTTTTGTTGGTATTCTTTTCTGATCCATGATCTGCCCAGTTCTATCCCTTGTCTCAGTATAGGATAAAATGGTTCTCTAATCTTAAATAATTCAGACAGATAAAATCCACGTCTGCCCATTGTATTTAAAATCTCATCACCTTTTCCGATCCGGTAGGCACCTACAATATTCTGTAGATCCTTATCCCAAATAAATAGGTGATTATAATAGATATCATAGTTGTCAAGGTCGATCTTTTTATTGGTGCCTTCTCCAACCTCTCTAAAAGTAATTTCACGCAAACGTCCAATTTCCCTTAGTATATTGGGGATACTTGAAGTAGGTACGATATAGACCTCATAATTTTTTTCTTCCCAAACACGGTAATCTTCCAGTTTTGAAACTTCCTTAACAATGAGGTTTCTATCTGTTTCTGCTACGATCTGATCAGGCTTTTTCTTTCTTTTAAAGAGATTGATCGGATTAAATAGTTTCTTTTCCTCTTCTAGGCTTGTTGCCAATGCATAAGTTCTAGCCCTTAAGAAATCGAGTAGTTTATTGGTGTCTTTTTTATAAGAAATATCCTCGATTTTAATTGGCTTACCGATACGGACTTTGATTTTTAGTCCCTGTTTATTCAGGAATTCTGAAGGCAGTTTGGCCGTACGTAAAGTTGGGTGAATAAAGCTGAGGATATTGAAAAGCACGCCATTATTGCCATGAAAATAAATAGGGACAACAGGAACTTTAGCTCTTGAAATTAGCTTGCCCACAACGGGATGCCATAGGCGATCTGTTACTTCTTGAGATTCGAGGCTAAAGGTAGAAACCTCTCCAGCTGGAAAAATACCAATTGGTGTGCCGTTCTGTAGGAGATCAAAAGTGGCTTTTAATCCACTGATGCTAGAGGAGTGCTGCACGTTTTCAAAAGGATTAACAGCAACAAAAAACTCGCTGAGGTTAGGTATTTTTTTCAGGATAAAGTTAACCATCACTTTCGCTTCTGGTCTAACGGTACACAATAGCTTTACTAAAGCTAGGCCTTCTACACCGCCATAAGGATGGTTGGCAATGGCGATAAAACCGCCAGTTTTTGGAATATTCTTTAGGTCGTCCTCATCAAAATCAATGGTAACACCTATGGTTTCTAATATCTTATCAACAAATTCTAAGCCGGCAAAATGTTCGTTCTTTGAAAATACTTTGTTGATGTCGTTCAACTTCATTACCTCCATTAATAAGGCTGCAAGACCAGGAACGCCTAACTTATCGATCTTAGTCGCTTTCGCAAACTCTTGTTTAGTAATAATCTTCATCTAAAAAGTGGTATTAATTTGTAAAGCAATATCAAAAATAAGATTTATATTTATAGTACCTATGCTATCTATGAAAACATCTTGATTTTCCTTGCTTTTTTACACCCTTAACACAAATCAGGACGATTTCTTCAGCGTAAAAAAATAAGAAACGTGATGAAAAATTGGTTAAATAACTTCGACTTCACCAAGCGGGAATACAACGGATTATTGGTCTTAATGACTATACTACTGCTTATTAGTGTGTTGCCCTACTTTTATAGCATCTATTTTGTAAAATCTGAACCTTTAACAAACAAAGAGCGATCTGCAATACAAAAACTCGTGTTGGTAAACTATGAACAACCCAGTTATAACACAGGCACACGTGATGAAATTGAGGAGGGGGCCTTTGTCAAAAGTCATCTTTTTAAGTTTGATCCCAATCAGATTAATCTACAGCAATGGCAGCAATTAGGGCTTTCGGCCAAACAGGCCAACGCCATATTAAATTATAGAAACAAGGGTGGAAAGTTCCATCAACCATCCGACCTGAAGAAAATGTACACCATTAGTGCGGAGAAATATATCCAGTTGGAGCCTTATATTGAGATAGCCAATACTTCTACCAATCCTTATAAAAGCTATCCGGAGAAAACTATAGCTGCAAAAAGGGAATTAGTTATTGTGGAAGTTAATGGTGCAGATACTTTACAGCTCGATCAGATTAGAGGAATTGGTGCTGCGTTTGCCAGAAGAATTACCAATTATAGAGAACGACTAGGGGGTTTTTATAAAAAGGAACAACTAATGGAAGTTTACGGATTGGATAGTGTTAAGTTTAAAGAAATAAAAGATCAGGTTGTAGTAGATGCAACAACTATCAGGAAAATCAATATTAATACGGCCGACTTTGAAATGCTGAAAAATCATCCTTATCTAAAGTATAAACAGATCAATGCCATTATCCAATATCGAAATCAGCATGGGAAATATAATAATGTGGATGATTTAAAGAAAGTAGCTATCTTGACGCCGCAAAATATCCAGAACTTGGCACCTTATCTTACTTTCTAAATGATTGAAGCAAAAATTAAAAAAACCTTACGTGACGTTGCTGACTTCCCTAAACCGGGGATAATTTTTAAAGACATTACACCTGTACTTCAAGATACTGACTTGTGTAAAGAAATTACCCAAGAATTGGCAGCGCAGCTAAAAGGAATAAAGATTGATGTAGTTGCAGGTATAGAAAGCAGGGGTTTTCTGTTTGGTATGGCATTGGCCCAAGTATTAAATGTGCCTTTTGTGCCCATTCGCAAAGTTGGGAAGCTCCCCTTTAAAACGATCCAACAGTCTTATGACCTTGAATATGGAAGCGCTACTTTGGAAGTGCATGAAGATGCTTTTGTCGCTGGTCAGCAGGTTTTAATTCATGATGATCTGCTCGCTACCGGAGGAACAGTGGTAGCAGCTTCAAAATTGGTTGAACAGCTGGGTGCAAAGGTGTGTGCCTATTCTTTTTTGATCAGCTTAGATTTTTTAAATGGGAAGGAAAGACTGAATACTTTCTGTCCGCACACCTTCTCTTTGGCAAGTTTCTAGCCTTATTTTATCCAATTAGTGTTGGTATTTCTCATTTTTTCTTAACGAATTAAGCAGACAAGTTTAACTTTTGGGCAAAATTGATAGGTAGGGTAGGGTCGCTATTGCCAGATTTGGGGATGAAAATAACCATTAAGCCTCATAAGATTTTACTAAAAAGCTTTTCAACGATTTTTTTTCAAAAATATTTTAACAAGAATAATAATTGATTTTTCTTGTAAAACATATAATGGGGTGGGTTATTGAACCGAATACCAAAACATTCTACGCTTTGGCAAATAAAAATATGTTGCTTGTATTATATAATTTGCTTATAATTGTTCTAAACCAAATATAAATCTTAGAAAACTGTTTAAACCCGAAGCTGAAATAGCCGAAAGTTTAAACAGTTTCTTTTTTTAATACCTACCTTATATGCAAGCAGGTTTCAGCTTTGAAGTGGCCGAGAATCAAGAAATGATCAGAAAGATGGTCAGCGATTTTGCCGAAAAACACATTCGACAAAACGTAATGGAATGGGACGAATCACAATATTTTCCTGTAGAAATTTTTAAACAACTAGGTCAACTGGGTCTAATGGGCGTACTTGTGCCAGAAGAATACGGTGGCTCTGGCTTTGGTTATCAAGAATATGTTGATGTAATAGTAGAGATTTCCAAAGTATGTGGTGCTATCGGTCTTTCGCTTGCCGCACACAACTCATTATGTACAGGCCATATCTTGGCATTTGCCAATGAAGAGCAAAAACAGAGGTGGCTGCCTAAACTGGCTACTGCAGAGTGGATTGGCGCTTGGGGCCTAACAGAAGCCAACACTGGCTCTGATGCCCTGAGAATGACTACAACTGCAGTACTAGATGGAGACGATTATGTAATTAATGGAGCTAAGAACTGGATTACCCATGGGAAATCAGGAGATATCGCCGTAGTAATGGTGCGTACCGGTGAAACGGGAAGTGCTAAAGGCATTTCTGCAATTGTAGTTGAACGTGGAACCCCAGGTTTTACCGCTGGTAAGAAAGAGAATAAATTGGGCATGCGAGCATCAGAAACCACTGAAATGATTTTTGATAATTGTCGCGTACCGAAAGAAAACCTACTTGGTGTAGAGGGCGAAGGATTTAAACAAGCCATGAAAGTGTTAGACGGTGGTAGGATCTCTATTGCAGCACTCGGCTTAGGGATTGCAAAAGGAGCCTACTTGGCTGCCTTAGCCTATGCACAGGAACGTAAGCAGTTTGGTGTGCCCATTTCAAGTTTCCAGGCCATCAGTTTTAAACTTGCGGATATGGCCACAGAAATTGAAGCCGCAGAACTGTTGATCCGTCAGGCTGCCGACTTAAAAAACCGCCACCTACCAATGACTAAAGAAGCTGCCATGGCAAAATATTATTCCTCGGAAGTTGCCGTTAGATGTGCCACTGAAGCCGTTCAGATCTTTGGCGGATATGGATATACAAAAGACTTCCCGGTAGAGAAATTTTATCGCGATAGTAAATTGTGTACCATTGGAGAAGGAACTTCCGAAATCCAGAAAATCGTGATAGCTAGAGAGATTATGAAATAGGTTTTTTAGCCCAAAGCTTAAAGACTAAGGCTTAAAGCTTTGGGCGGCTAATCTACCGTTCATGAGTTATCGTATAGGCGATGATGCTTATGCTTCTCCAAAGGGATACCTTGGGCACAAGCTACTGACTATGGTTCATCAGCCAAATCTTTAGGAGTGATCTAGCCAACCAGTTAATCACGCCTCGCTATATGCATCCAAGCCATCAACTATGATCCATTAACCATTAACCCCACTTTAACCCCAACATTTTTAATTTAACTGCAAAGAAATCCTAAAATATCTATATATTAGGTCTCTACACTAAATTAATGCTCAAACGTCTCTCTTTCTTAGCACTGTTGTGCTTTTATTTTGCTGTGCTTTCAGCTGCAAAACCCTTTGCTACAAAGGAACCGAAATATGCTGTCGCTAAACACCGTGAAATTATAATCACTTCATCAGGCACCATAATTTGTCCAGGCAAATCTGTTACACTAACTACTGACTTTGGCGGGCCCTACCAGTGGTTAAAAGATGGTGTGGCAATAGAAAATGCTACTACAAAAACCCATATCGCTAACCAAGCAGGAACTTATAAACTCAGTGCTGGCCTTGGTAATAACCTCCCGCCAGAAGAGAGCAATGAAATTATTATTACAGCCGCTACCAATCCAACGGCTTCTTTTACCTCAACAGCAAATGGTAGTCAATGTAGCAATGAAGAGATTAGTTTCAATAGTAGCGCATCTACAGGAAATGGGCTGAGCTACTTCTGGGATTTTGGTGATGTGAATTCAGGATCAGAAAACACCTCAACAGAAGCTAATCCAAAGCATGTTTTTATTGGTGATAAGGGTGGAGCTAACAATACCTTTACCGTAAAACTTACGGTTACGAGTAGTGAGGGATGTATTTCTTCAACTTTTTCAGCAAATGTGGTTACAAAGCAGATTCCGGATGTTTCTTTAGCTGATGTTGACAGTTTTTTCCCATTTAGCAATTGTCATAAAAATCCTACTGTCGCGAATCCAAACTATACCATAAAATTAAATAATACATCTTCAAGCTCATCAATCATCTCAACATACACAATTGATTGGAAGGATGGAACAATCCAAACTGGATTAAGGAGTTCGTCCTTTCCTGTTTCTCATACATATACTCGTTTGGGTGCATTTGAAATGGTTGTCACTGCATTCGGTGCCAATGGCTGTTCAAATAGCAAGACATATACAATCGCAAATCAAAGTAATCCTGCAGGAGGATTAGGTACATTGGGCAATACAGCGGGTCTTTGCGCACCTGCCGAGGTACCTTTCGTAATTAGCAATTGGCAAAATAACTCTCCAGGAACAACTTATTTCCTAGACTTTGGAGATGGTAAATCCGTAACCCTAAGTCATCCTCTAAATTCTACAAATCAAGACTATACTGTTTACCATACATATGAAACATCTTCATGTCCCGCTACAAGTTTTATAGCAAAATTGTTTGTCCGTAATGCATGTGCCGAAACTCCTTACACTGCGGGTAATATTCAGATTTGGATTAGACCTGTAGCTGACTTTAAGCCTAATCCTTCGACAATTTGTGCAGGAAAATCGGTAAGTTTTTCTAATTTAACAAAAAAGGGAAGTTATGGGAATAATTGTACTGACCAGACTGTTTACACATGGGATTTCGGAGACCCGACTAGCTCATCTAACACCTCCGCTTCAGAAAATGCATCCCATACTTATACAACTGCAGGAAGTTATACGGTAACGTTAACAGCCACAAACCCTTGTGGAACTACTACTAAAACTCAAGTCATTTGCGTTAACCCACTTCCGACCTCTAGCTTTACCTTAGATCAAAGTATTGGTTGTGCGCCTTTTACGGTTAAAACAACTAATACTTCAATTGCTCCTACATGTGGTGAAAATACATATACATGGTCTGTATCCTATACTTCTAGTCCTACAGAATGTAGCCCTGTCGCAACAATGCCTATACTCGTAAGTGGGACATTAACTTCTGCTAACCCAGAGTTTAAATTTGAAAGGGCAGGAACTTATACCATAAGCTTAGTAACTAAAAATTCTGATGGAACTTGTACTTCTGCAACTGCAGTTAAAACAATAAATGTTAAAGCGAAACCAGTAGTAACATTAGCAAACATTGGAAATATCTGTGAGGGCCTATCAATTAGTCCAACAGCGAATGTGTTAAACTGCTATTCATCTACTACGGAAACATATTTGTGGGAATTTCCTGGTTCTAATACCCCTACATCAACACTGAAGATACCCGGGAATATTATTTATTCAACAGCAGGAAGTCATTCATTTACTCTTAAAGTAACCAATGAATGTGGAGTAACTACGGCAACTTCAAATACTTTTACCGTAAACGAAGCCCCAGTAACAACCGGCATCCCTGACAAAACTATATGTAACAATTCGTCTGTCGCAGCAATCAACTTTGCCGATTTTACTACCGGAACTGGATCAAAAACCTACACTTGGACAAATGATAAATCAGGAATTGGCCTTGCACTCTCTGGTTCAGGTTCCATAATCAATTCTTTTACCGCCGTTAATAATACAGCTGCTCCAGTGGTGGCCACAATTACAGTTACACCTACAATCGGGAGTTGTAAAGGGCTTCCCTTCTCTTTCAAAATAACCATTAACCCTTCAACGCCAACAGCCAGTGCAGGCCCGCAACAAATTTTATGTACCACCACAAGCACTACACTGGCAGGGAATAATCCAGGAAGCTTGCACAGTGGAAAATGGACTGTTATACAGGGAACAGGAGCCGTGTTTGCTGACGATACGAAATACAATACCAGTGTTACTGGAATGCAAGTAGGGCAGAGCTATACCTTTAGGTGGACCATTAGCGGCCTCGGCTCTTGTGCCGCTACTTTTTCAGATGTTGTTGTAAATGTGATACAGCCACCAATAGCGAATACCATAAATGACATCGTACTGTGTAGGGGAGCAGTAAATCCTGTTCTTAATTTTACGGCCTCACCTGCAGGAGCAAGTTTTAGTTGGACTAACAGCAATACTGCAATCGGGCTTTTCTCTTCGGGTAATGGTAGCCTACCAAGTTTTACAGCCACCAATAACGGAACAGTTCCAATAGAAGCCATCATTACCGTAACGCCTAAAAACGGAAATTGCAATGGCGCTACAACAAGCTTTAAAATTACCGTAAATCCTTCGGCACCAACAGCCAATGCAGGGCCACGCCAAACCCTATGTGCCGCTAACAGTACTACCTTGGCAGGAAATGATCCAGGAAGTTTGAATAGTGGGAAGTGGACGCTTCTTGAAGGTACTGGAGCAGTTATTACCGATGATACAAAATACAATACCACAGTTTCTGGACTGCAAGCAGGGCAGAGTTATACCTTTAGGTGGACTGTCAGTGGTATTGGTTCATGTGCTGCTACTTTTTCAGATGTAGTTGTAGATGTATTACAAACGCCAACCGTAAATGCGGTAAGCGATTTGGTTTTATGTAAAGGTGTGGCAGCTCCAGTCTTGAATTTTAGTGGTTCGCCTACAGGTGTAACCTATAGCTGGACAAACAGTAATACCGCAATCGGTTTATCAGCCTCTGGTAATGGTAGCCTACCTGGCTTCACTACTACCAATAACGGAACAGTTCCAATCGAAGCCATCATTACCGTAACACCTAAAAACGGAATTTGTAGCGGGAGTACAATCAGCTTTAAGATTACGGTTAATCCATCAACACCAACTGCCAATGCCGGTCCACGCCAAACATTATGCGCAGCTACCAGTACTACTTTGGCGGGTAATGATCCAGGGAGCCTAAACAGTGGAAAGTGGACGGTGGTATCGGGTACAGGAACAGCGTTTGCTGATGATACAAAATACAATACCAGCGTTACTGGACTACAAGCTGGCTTGAGATATACTTTCAAATGGACCATCAATGGCAGTGGCTCATGTGCGGCAACTTCTTCAGATGTAATAATAGATGTATTACAAACGCCAACCGTAAATGCGGTAAGCGATTTAGTTTTATGTAAAGGCGCAATAGCTCCAGTTGTGAATTTCAGTGGCTCGCCTGCGGGGGTAACCTATAGTTGGACAAACAGTAATCCTGCAATAGGCCTTGCATCCTCGGGTACGGGAAATCTGCCAAGCTTCACTGCTGCCAATAACAGTACAGTTCCAATCGAGGCAACGATTACCGTAACGCCAAAAAACGGAATTTGTAATGGTAGTCCAATTAACTTTAAGATTACGATCAACCCATCAACGCCAATCGCAACAGCGGGATCAAAACAAACTTTATGTGCCACTACAACAACTCAGCTGCAGGGCAATAACCCTGGGAACTTGCATTCTGGTAAATGGACAGTGGGGCCAGCAACAGGAGTGGTGTTTGATGATGATACAAAATACAATGCCAATGTATCTGGTCTACAGGTAGGGCAGAGCTATACTTTTACCTGGACCATTAACGGCCTAGGTACTTGTACAGCAACTAATGCCAGTGTAGTAATCGAGATATTGGCAAAACCAGTGGTTAATGCAGTAAATAATGTAGTGGTATGCAAGGGAGCACAAGCCCCGCAGATCAGTTTTAGTGGTACACCTGCGAATGTTACTTACAGTTGGACCAACAGTAACACATCAATCGGGCTGGCCTCTGTCGGAAATGGCAACTTGCCAAGTTTTAATGCCATCAATAATGGAATTGCTCCCATATCATCCACAATTACCGTTACACCCAGGGTAGGAAATTGTGATGGCGATCCGATCACTTTTACCATCACTGTAAATCCATCCGCAGAAATCGCAACTGTAGGTCGCGATCAAGATTTGTGTGAAGTAACCTCTACCATTTTAACTGGTAACGATCCTAAAAATTCAACTGGTAAATGGACCATTGTTTCGGGCACAGGCATCACCTTTGTTGATGACACCAAGTATAATACTGAACTTACAGGACTGCAAAATGGCCAAACTTATGTTGTTAAATGGACAATCGATGGTTTCAATCCTTGCCCATCTAGCGCTGTCAACCTGCGAATTACGGTAGCTCCAAAAACTAACGGAGGTTCAACAGCAGGTGCACAAAGTTATTGCGGTATTACTACTGCAGGCAACATCAGCTTAACAGGTCATGTTGGCAATGTTAAAGGATGGCAACAGTCTATTGATGGTTTATCATGGACGGATATATCGCCAGTTAATACCACTGCAACGTTAAGCTATAATAGCCTAACCATTACCATGCATTACCGCGCTAAAGTACAAAGTGGCAATTGTGATCTGGAATATTCAACGCCTACAAAAATTACGGTAAATCCTATTCCTGCAAAGCCCAGTACCACGCTATCCATCACCTATTGTTTGGGAGAAACAAGCACCCAGCTAAATGCAATAGGCAATAACCTTAAATGGTACAGTTCATTGCCGTTAAATGCCCCTTCTCTCGTTGCGCCAACCCCTTCAACAGCTGTAGCGGGTACATTTAATTTTTATGTAACCCAAACCATTGATGGTTGTGAAAGTCCCTATGAACTTATAAAAGTTACCGTAATCCCGAGCATTACTACCAATAACATCAGCGCCGATCAAACAATTTGTTTAGGCGCATCCCCTAACGCTTTAATTTCTTCCAATGGAATGCCTAACGGAGGAACAGGTACTTACCAATACCAATGGCAAGAATCTGCTGATGGTACTACCTTTACAGACATCAATAATGCAACGTCGGCCAATTATCAGCCACCAGCACTGCAAGTAGATAACTATTATAAAAGAATAGTGAAAAGTGGCAATTGCAGTTCCGAATCAAATATCATTAAGATTGCCGTCCAGGGAAGTCTTTCCAATTATCAGCTTTCTGCAACACAAACGATCTGTGCGGGTTCAACCCCGGCAAAGTTGATAGGTGAAATTCCTAGCGGAGGAAGTGGAACTTACATTTATACTTGGGAAAAATCTACCACTTCGGCAACTGCCGGATTTACGGAAATCACAGGTGAAAATGGAGCTGATTATCAGTCGGGTCCATTAACGCAGACCACTTTCTTTAGAAGAAAAGTGAAAAGCGGAAGTTGTGAAATAATGTCTGATGCAATAGCGATCAAGGTTAATCCAATTCCCACTATGGTGACAGTTGCAGCGCAACTCTACTGTAAAGGAGCCCCAGTTGCTGCGGTGATCTTTAGCACCAATCAAGACGCAACAAAGGTTACTTACGCTTGGGCAAATGATAACATCAATATCGGTTTGGGAGCCACAGGAACTGGAAATCTGCCAACATTCAATGCCCAAAATAGCACCAATGCACCACTGGAAGCCAACATTACAGTAACACCAACCTATACAGATGAAGGCAAAGCCTGCGAGGGTTCAGCTATGGGCTTTAAAATTATTGTACTGCCAACCGTCACTACATCGGTTATTGCTGATTTAACAGTTTGTACTACAACTAATGTCCCTATAGTTAATTTATCAAGTGATGCCGCTAATTTTGTCGGTTCAACCATAAGTTACAAATGGGCGGTAACAGGAGCTGCAATAGGTTTAATTAACGGAAGTGGAACCCAGATCCCGCAGTTTACAGCAATCAATAACGGTACTGCTGCGGCGATCTCTAATATTACCGTAACCCCGATCTATTCCTTTAAAAATGTGCTGTGTGAAGGTATTCCTACAGTTTATCACATCACCGTAAACCCGGCGCCAAAAGTTAATTTCTCTATCGCCGATCAAACAATCTGTAACAATACAAGCAGTACTGAAATAACTTTAACCAGTACCACTACAGATGCAACCATCTCATGGACAGCGCAGCCTATAGCAGGAATGACTGGTCTGGTTACTAGTGGAACTAATAAAATACCTGCACAAACCTTAATCAACACTACCAATCAGCCCATTACCGTTGTTTATCGAGCTGTAGCTACCACTACCGGTTCTGCACAATGTCAGGGCACTATCGCTACTTATCAGATCACAGTTAACCCATCAACAAATGTGAGCGCAAGTGCATTAACTAAAACTATATGTTCCAATGCAAAAACGGGGATCAGCTTAACATCTACAACGCCTGGAACAGTATTTACCTGGAGCATCAGCAATAATTCAAATATTACTGGAGCAAGCAGCGGTACCGGAAATCTGATTGATCAGACCCTAATCAACAATGCCAACCTGCCACAGGTGCTTACCTATACCGTTGTTCCAAAATTCACAAACAATAACCAAATATGTGAAGGCGATCCAATTTTAATTGCCATCACCGTAAATCCGACTCCAAAAGTAGCTTATTCAAGTGCTGATCTGGTGATCTGCTCTGGTACAACAACACCACTGGTAAACCTCACTTCTGCTACTCCAAATGCAATCATCACTTACACAAGCGTAGTTCCTGCGGGCATTACCGGAGCAACTTCCATCAGTGGAAACACAACTATTGCCGCACAAATCCTGCACAATTCTGCTAATGTCCCCCTAACAATAAGCTACACTGCAATTGCCAAAACAGATGATGCCAGTGCTTGTACCGGTATACCATTTCAGTTCACAATCACAGTAAACCCTGTAGCCAAGGTTACCAATGTACCCGTGGTGCAAAATATATGTTCAGGTGCCAGCTCTACTGCGGTTGCGTTAACTAGTAATGTAAATCCAACTTCATTCAGGTGGACAGCCAGTAGCTCATCGCCAAATTTAATAGGCTTTATAGCCAGTGGAACAGGAAATATCCCAGCACAAAACCTACTCAATAGTGGTACCACTGTTGAAAAAGTGAGCTACGTAGTTACGCCAACAGCAAATAATTGCGAGGGTACACCAATCACCTATGTAATTAATGTATCGCCAAGTCCAACATTTACCGGAGATCTGGCAAATAGGTCGGTTTGTAGCAAAACCACATTTAACTATGTGCCAACAAGTTCAACCACAGGAGTAACTTTTAAATGGACCAGGGCGGCTGTAACTGGTATCGACAACCCAGCAGCAACAGGCACAGGTATAGATGCAGCTGGTGCAATAAATGAGGTGCTGAACAATTATACCCTAAATACAATTGACGTAACCTATGTTTACGAAATGAGTATCAATGGCTGCTCAACCGGTATCAAATATCCTTTAAAAGTTACCGTTAAACCTGCTCCTACAGCCTCTTTTGGACCGGTAAGTCAGAACGGTTGTGCCCCATTTTTACTCACAGTTAAAAATTTAAATTCTAGGACGGCCAACAGTACCTATACGGTAAATTTCGGAGACGGTAGCCCTTTAGAAGTTTTTACCGATGAACGTGACATTACCCATACCTACGAAAATACCAGCACGCTTACCAAAACATTTACAATGCACATCACCACCAAAAATGAGTGCGGTGTAGCCAATTCAATTGGATATGTGATACTGGTGCAGCCCCAAAGTGTTTACTCTAAATTGGTATTACAGGGTACCGATCGTTATGGTTGCGCACCGTTTTTGGTCGACTTTACCAAATTAAACCAATCATCTGGAGCAAACCTGTACACTTGGGATTTTGGCGATGGCTCTCCAAAACAGGAAACCAAAAGCTTGAACGAGAAAATTACGCATACCTATGTAAATCCTGGAGACTATATCGTTAAACTGACCGCAACAAATGGATGTTCAACAGTGACTACAGATCAGCTAATCACCGTATACGGTACGGTAACAGCTAGCTTTGATGTAAATAAAGTGCAGAACTGTGTGGGCGAAGAATTTAAGTTTACCAATACCTCCGACCCTCAGCTTACTTCATTATGGCATTTTGGCGATGGAAATACAAGTTCCGATATCAGTCCCGCTTATGCATTTAAAACCCCAGGATTAAAAACAATAACCCTAACCGTCACAAAAACTTACCCTACCGGAGGGAGCTGTACCGCAACTATCACAAGAACTGTTAATGTAGCGCCATTGCCTGTTTCTTCATTTACCTCAAATGCAGGCCAATTGAACTGTGGACCGTTTAATCTGATCGTGAATACCGCTGATCCAAATGCTAGTAATATAGAGTGGGATTTCGGAGACCCAGGAAGTGAAGGCAATGTAAAAGGCGGGCTGTCATCAACTCATATCTATACCAAAGCTGGTACTTATACGGTAACTGCAAAAGCCTATAACTTGTCAGGATGTACCACTACAAGCACACAGACCGTTAAGGTAACCGAAACACCAGTAGCCGCATTTACATTTCCTGATCATAACATCTGTGGCACTTCGGCAACCGTACTATTTACCAATACGGCTACCTATGGTGGTACAGATCTCGTAAGTTATAAATGGTATATCAACGGCACATTTGTCTCAGACGTAAAAAATCTGAACCATCAGTTTAGCGTTCCAACATCAGCCGCCATGCCTTATGTATACCTCATTAAGCTGGAAGCCATTAATATTTTAGGATGCCTATCAACTGTTGAGCAAAATCTCCAGTTTAATCCTTTCCCTAAAGCATCATTTACACTAGATAAAAACTTGGACTGCGCACCTTTTAAACCTGTAGTTGTCAATAATTCTACTTACGGAGATTTATATAACTGGTATATTGACGGAGAATTAGCTTCACAAGAAAAAACTCCCACACTAATATTTGATCAGTCAAACAAGAAATATAAATTAAAGCTGGTGGTAACTAACCAATGGGGATGTACACAAAGCATTGAGGAAAAGGAGGTAACCACAAGGCCAACTCCAACCGCTGATTTTTCACTTAAAAAAGACTTCAGCTGTGATGGTACCTTGGCGCTCGAAATCACCAATGCGTCTACTGGCGCCACTACTTATTCGTGGGATTATGGGGATGGAACCGCGCTCGATCCAAGACAGAACCCATCACATACCTATGTGAAGGCCGGTAGTTATATATTAACCTTAACGGTATCCAACGGTTTTTGTACAGATGTGAAAATCCATAACATCAATGTCTCTGATGCACCCAAATCAGCATTTTTAACCGATGTAAAGTCTGGATGTAATAAAATCACCGTTAGCTTTAGTAACCTCTCCGTTAATGCTACCGAATATGAATGGGACTTTGGAGCAATGGGCAAGTCTGGATTAAAGAATCCTGTTCAGGACTTTGTATTTAGCGATAAGCCATATACAGTAAGATTGAAGGTTAAGAATGCAGTGGGATGTTGGGATGAATCTGTCGATTATATCACCGTATATCCACCACCTGTGGTAAATATTGTAATCTCGCCTAATAAGATCATTAAAATCCCTGATTATACTTTCAAGTTCGAAACAAATACCGTAGAACAGATCATTAGTTATGACTGGGATTTTGGTGATGGTAAAAAAGATGATAAAGCCAATGTTACCCATACCTATACCAGCCCCGGAACCTACAAAATTAAACTAAGTGTGGTCAGCATTGCTGGATGTAAAAACGAAATCTATGATGAGCTTACCATCTTGGGCGTACCCGGACATTTATTTATACCTAATGCCTTTGAACCCGGAAGCAGCAAACTAGATCTTCAGGTATTCAAGGTAAATGGAGTGGGAATGTCAGCTTACTCACTTAAGGTTTTCAATAAATGGGGACAACTGCTTTGGCAAACAGATAAGCTCGACAGTAAGGGCGCACCTCTCGAATCATGGGACGGTAAATTGAATGGTGTGCTTCAGCCTCAGGGTGCCTATTACTGGCGCGCAGATGCGAAGTTTATCAATGGCAATGAATGGAAAGGGATGAAATACGAAGGAAGTGCCCAGCTTAAAACGGGTGTTATACATTTAATAAGATAATTGAAATGAGAAATATCAAGATTTCCAAAGCGGTATTGCTGGTGTTTTTAATGCTCGTTGTAAAGTCTGCTGCGGCGCAGGATTTGATCTATTCGCAATTTTATAATGCACCAGGTTACCTAAATCCAGCACTTAATGGCCAGTTTGAGGGAGATCTAAGGGTCAACTTAATCTATAGGTCTCAGTGGACAAAAGCCCCAGGTACACTCACAAATTATACCTTCGCTGCAGATTATCAAGTGCCCGATTTTGGAGGGGGTGTAGGATTGATTGTCAATAAATCTTCTGAAGGAACAGCCTATCTGTCCAAACTTAATATTGCAGGTGTGTATTCCTATAGCGTAGAATTTAACAATAATACGCTCTCTTTTGGCGTCCAGGCAGGCATGACAAATAGGAGGGTCGATTATAGTAAATTGGTTTTTTCAGACCAGATAGACGGTAAGGGAATCATTCCCGGCGGAATAACCGAAGCAACCTATCCAATCAATAACAACAGATATTTTTTTGATGCGGGTGCAGGAATAAACTTGGTCAATGGTAATTTTATGGCAGGCTTTTCCACCCAACATTTAAACCGTCCCAACGAATCCCTTACCGGTACAACGGCTGTATTGCCAACAAGATTTGGTGGCTACCTCAGTTACCTGATCAGTACAAACCGCTATGGCGATGATGATTTTCCGGCCATTATACCTTCTGTGGTCTATTATAACCAAGGTAAGTTAAATTCATTCAGTGTCGGGGCGCAGTATAAAACCAATGCCATTAATCTTGGCGTTTGGTATCGTGGTGATGGAAGGCAACAAGATGCCATTGTTGTTTCCGTAATTTTTGATTTGTTTAAAAACTCCGATAGTTACAATAAAGTAAGGCTGGGAATAAGCCATGATGCCACAACTTCTAAGTTAAACTATACCAATACCGGCGGATCAACAGAAGGAGCCATGGTGTTTGAGACAGAATTCCCCGGCAGAACCGAATCAAGATATATAAGAATGAGGAATGCCAGATTTAACAAATGTTATAAATTTTATTAAAGAGAAACTAACTTTCCAACCTTCAACTTTCCAACATTTTCCGTCATACCTCTTCCATTTACCTACCATTTACTTACCCTTTACCTACACCTTACCTATGTCATAGGAAATATGCTAAAAATAAAGCGCAAAAATGATAATGAACCAATGCACAAATGAACCATTGAACCAATGAGCAATTGAACCAAATAAAAATTATTTGATGGTTAAAATACTATCCACTACGTAAACACTAAAGCCTCTCCATGGTAAGGTGCCATTGTATTCTTTATAATGTAGCTCAAACGATTTTCCGCTGTTTTCCATTAGTTTCTTAGCAAGTGCTTCGTTGGCTACAGAAAACTCAAATTCGTTAGATTGGATGGTACCTGCTTGTTTAGAGCGAAGTCCGGTTTGGATAATCTTACCTTCGTACGTTTTAAAGATGTATCCCTTTTTTACCATGTAGTTAAGTTCACCTGCTTTAACACCTTCGCCAAAAACAAAGAAGTAACGATAATAAATGATAATTGCCAAAAATACTACAGCAATACTTGCGATAATGGAGATGATTTTCTTTCCTTTGGTCATGGTAGTTTCTTTAAAAGCAAGAAGATAACTAGTTTTTGAGGCGTAATTTTTTCTTCAGCTCAATGCTTCCTTGCTTATTCTGCTGATTTTTTAAAATTAAACAATTTTTTCCAATAAAATCTTTCTCATTTTCAATATTTTACCTACATTTGCAACCCCAAGCAAAATGCTGGACTAAAAAACATCGAGAGGAGGTATTTCACGTTATGATCATTATTAATATTAAAGACGGCGAATCATTAGATAAAGCGCTTAAACGTTTCAAGAAGAAATTTGAAAAAACTGGTGTATTGAGAGAATTACGTAGTCGTCAGGCATACGAGAAAAAATCAGTAGCTCGTCGTACAGAGATTAAGCACGCTGTTTACATTCAGAACATGAATCAAGAAGGAACTTTATAGTTTCCAATTGTTAAATAGATATTAAATCCCAATCATATGATTGGGATTTTTTTTTGTAAAAAAATATTTTCTGGGGCTAATTTTTGTATATTCACAAACATGAACAACCAATAAGGCCTATGCTTATTAACAGTTTCTTAACCTATTTGCAACACGAAAAACGATATTCTTCCCATACCGTTATCGCCTATCAAGCAGATTTACTGCAGTTTGAAAGCTTTCTGCAAAAGGAAATAGAATTGGAAATCACCCAGGTTAAAGCAACACACGTGCGTAGTTACATCGTGTTTCTTTTAGACCAAAAGAATGCTGCAAATGCCATCGGGCGAAAAATATCTACACTTCGAAGCTTTTATAAATATCTCCTTCGTGAACAAGTATTGAAGGCAAGTCCAATGCAGCTCATTAAAGCACCAAAAGTTCCTAAACGCTTGCCAGTTTTTGTGGAGGAAGAAAAAATGAATGATTTGCTTGATGGAATAGTAAACGAAGATGGAGAATTGATTACCTACTTTACTAAAGATTTTGCTGGTCAGCGAGACAAAATAGTCATGGAGCTACTTTTTGGAACAGGGATGCGTTTAGCAGAATTGTTACTGTTAAAGGAAACGGATATCAATACCTATGAATCTACCATTAAAGTACTGGGTAAGAGAAACAAAGAGCGAATTATACCCGTCCATGAGCCATTGATGAAGCTATTGAAAGCATACCTCTCCTTAAAATCGGTTGAAAAATTTGACAACAAAAGCGCAACCTTAATCGTTACAAATACTGGCGCTCCTGCCTATCCACAGTTGATCTACCGAATAGTTACCAGAGCTTTGGAGAAAGTGTCAACACAGGATAAAAGAAGCCCACACGTGTTAAGACACTCTTTTGCGAGCAGCTTATTGAATAATGGTGCTGATCTCAATGCAATCAAAGAATTGCTGGGTCATGCAAGTTTGGCTGCAACACAGGTGTATACACATAATTCAGTAGAACGCTTAAAATCTATATATAAACAAGCCCATCCAAAGGCATAAAAAAGGAGGAAAAATGAAAATTAGAGTACAGTCGATCCATTTCAGTGCGGACAAGAAATTATTGGATTTCATTCAGAAGAAAGTAGATAAGTTAGATTTATTCTTTGACCAGATTATAGGAGGGGAGGTTTATTTGAAATTGGAGAATGTAGAGGATGAGGAAAACAAGATATCGGAGATAAAATTGATGGTTCCGGGAGGTACGCTCTTTGCGAAAGAGCAATGTAAAACATTTGAAGAAGCCACAGATTTGGCAATTGAGTCGTTAAAAAAGCAAATTACCAAACATAAAGATAAAACTCGTGCAAAATTAAGTGAACATAAAGCGCTCCTAAATGCAGATGAAGTGTCTGATTATTAGGGGTATATTTTTATAATAAATTTTAAAAGGTTTGGCAGATTAAAATCTGTCAAACTTTTTTTTAAAATTTATTTTGTTCAAAGATTTATTTTTGTAGATTTGCATTCCATTTCGGAAGGGGCGTTGGCCACAAAAGAAAAGGAAGTTCTATGAAAGATTAATTTATTATCAAAAACGTTAATTCAAATGGATTAACAAAAGATAAAAGCCTCCTTAGCTCAGCTGGTAGAGCAACTGACTTGTAATCAGTAGGTCATTGGTTCGATCCCGATAGGAGGCTCTTTTTATTTACGACTGTAGATTTGATTTGCAATGGCTTCCAACGATTGTAGATTATAATTGAAGGCTCGTAAATAGAAAGGGGGAGATACCAGAGTGGCCAAATGGGACAGACTGTAACTCTGTTGTCGCGAGACTTCGAAGGTTCGAATCCTTCTCTCCCCACCATTAATTAGTTAGCTAGTTAAAAAGCGGAAGTAGCTCAGTTGGTAGAGCGATAGCCTTCCAAGCTATAGGTCGCGAGTTCGAACCTCGTCTTCCGCTCTTGAAGTTCATTAGTAAATTGGTTCAATGGTTCACTAGGTAAACCGAATGAACAAATGGACAAGTGAACTAATGAGCTACAAAAAGCCGACTTAGCTCAGCGGTAGAGCACTTCCTTGGTAAGGAAGAGGTCATGGGTTCAATTCCCATAGTTGGCTCAAAAGGAATAAAGTAAAGGCTTTGTTAAATCTGTTAAAGCAGAATGGACAAGGTTTTTTGTATTGAAATTGTATCAAAACAATAAATAAATAAAAAAGTTAACCTACTAATAAGTATAAAAACATGGCAAAAGAAAAGTTTGACCGCAGCAAGCCGCACTTAAATATCGGCACTATCGGTCACGTTGACCACGGTAAAACAACCTTAACAGCAGCTATCACTAAAGTGTTATCTGATGCTGGTTTATCTGAGGCGCGTTCATTTGATTCAATTGACTCTGCTC